>Ga0316209_1000150_pt1 | contig 139796 bp, 119 predicted proteins | sample 6monopyrite_MG_FD_204945 | JGI IMG/M metagenome (GOLD analysis project Ga0316209, IMG submission 204945) | Microbial mat bacterial communities from mineral coupon in-situ incubated in ocean water Damariscotta River, Maine, United States -... | ecosystem: Environmental > Aquatic > Marine >... | reverse complement strand
AGAGCTGGGCATAACGAGGCTTCGGCATTGGTCACTCCTTTGACGCAATGATGAATATAGATTTTCAGCTGAGATTATAACTGGACGAGAATGTTGTCAATCTTTAGTATGGGTGTCTGGACTGTTTCGTTAGCGGAAAGTCATTATGTCTAGGCCATGGTCTAGCGTTACTATAGAGGGCGTGAGAGCGTAATAAAATGAAGAAAGGGTTTTTTTTATACACTTTAGCTGGTGTATTATTAACTAATTCTGCTCAAGCAGAAAATGGAGTGTCCAACACTTATTCAAGTGATATTTGGTCTGGAAACTACGTGGGCATATCTTTAGGTTCACGTAATGTAGAGGGCGACTGGACTACCACAAGCTACCAAGACCCAAATGGTAATGCACTTGCATTTGGGACGAATCAAAATACAAATATAGATTCTGATGAGCTATTTTACAGTATTTATATTGGCCGTAACTGGCAAATAAAACCTAGAATATTGACAAGTGTAGAAGGTAGCATAGGTAACGCAAGTAATAATGAAACACATGTAACCATCCCTGGCGTCAATATAGATTATGTACCAGACTTTAGTTTTATCCAATTAGAGGAAGGAATAGAAGCTACGCTACGTGGGCGCATTGGTTACTTGATAAAGCAAGATATTCACGTATATAGCGGGTTAGGCGTTGCGGCTATGAAAGTTGATATTTCTGCTACATGCCCAGCAGATACTGATTTCTGTAATCCATCAAGAGGTACTCAACATAACTCAGAATTAAAAATATTAACGGGATGGACTGCTAGCATTGGTTTAGATGGAGTGTTACAAAAAAACATATTTTGGCGCTTAGAATACAGCTATGCAGATTACGGTGACGTAGATTTCTCTGGGCTACCTGCGATTGCTGGTGAATCATTTGGTTTTTCCAGTAATATGGATTATGTTAGCGATACACTGACGCTGGGGTTCGGCTATAAATTTTAACTCAGCCTTTTATACGACAGTTAGTAAGGCGGATAATATGCTTATATAATTATTTGTTAAGAATTACCTCTCCCTTAAATTTAATTGATTAATGCCTACCGTGACTTTCATCCACAACTTGCATATGTGTTCGAACAGGGTAATGCAGTTCAAGGAAAATTAGATGAGCGCTCTTTTCAGGGGCAGCACCGATCAACACTCCTGTTGATGGTGGTGTTTTGAGTGGTACCTATTGGACAAACCGGTCCTGGGGAAAAGGGTTGAACACCGCTGGGGTAATAGAATTTAGGCCACTTATCGATTTAGAGCCAGAGAAAATTCAATGATTAAATTTGAAGGACTGTTCCACACAAGGAGACATTTTACGCCTCTGTGATGCGCGGATTGAAGCAAAGGATAATAAATAAATGTCAGTAGGATTGTGCATTATCGGGCAATGAGCGGGTGTCAATCACGGATATTGCAGTATCGCCAAATCGAGCGCTTGCGCATGCCTGATCAGGGCGACCTGATAACCCAAAAGATAGCCGGAGGAGGGTGCGTGGGATAGCGACAGCGAGGCCTGCATCGAAATTGGTAGGGGCGCCTTTAGCAGAGAGGAAATATAACCCTCGACACAGACATGCCGAGGGCGTTTGGTTAGTTACAGTGGAATTCGAATCACGACACCACCCATGGTATCGCCGACCTTAAAGTCTGTCTTGGGGGAATCTTTGTGTTCGTTGTGACAGGTTGAACAGGCGGATGAGACGGCTACATCGGGATAGATGGCCGTGAAGTAGGTTGTACCACCCAGCTCTTCTTCCTTGTAAAAGCGTTTGCCGGGGTTATCTTCAATGAATTGTACGCCTTCTTTTTCTGCCGCTGTTTTAGGCTCGTTCTGGCTATTGATTGGCCAGGCGGAGATGAGTGAGTAGCTGAAATCGGAACTATGTTCTGCGGCGCGTTCGGAAGCCATGCGGAACATCTGTGCGGGGAGCGGTAGCGCCTTGTCATCTTTCCAGTGCTCACTTGCCTTAATCATTTTTTCCTCTTTTACCAGGCGTTTAATCACCTTCGAGGTATAAACAGCACGATCTGCTTCCATCACGGTAAAGAGGGCGTCCGCCATTTTTTGTGGTGATACACCGGCGGGTGCGGCAGCGCTCTTTTCTTCATTGCAGCCGACGAGTGCCAGCGACATGCTAGCCAGACCAATCACAGCAAGTTTTGTTTTAAGATGTTTCATTCCAGGACTCCTTGGTTAATACATAACAATAAAAAATTAAAATTTAGGGGCTGCTGCGTTGCAACCGGATAACCACCATTAGTTGGTTTTTTTCTTAACTGTGCGCTCGCGTTTGAGCGCCATTTCGATGCTGGCAACCGTCTCTGTTGGCTTGCCAGTAAAGTTGTTGTCGATCAATCGTTGATCGGCTAGTGAACTGAGCGAGAATTCAAGACTGTGGCATTGCAGGCACACGGGGCGCACCATCTTTTCATTTGGGCGTAGATAATCATTCTGGTTGTGCTGTACGATGATGCGTTTTTCACCACTGTCTTTAATGGTCTCGCGCGGTAGATGACAGCTGCTACAGCTAACACCGCTGCCCTTAGGTAGCGTGCCTGCCAACTCCTGTTGCCACAAATCATAATGTGGTGATGTTTTATAGGCGGTGGTGTGATTGTCGTTATGGCAGCTCATACAGGCCTCAACCGCGGCTGTTTGAGTGTTGTAGCGATGGCTCTCATGACAGCTATGACAGGAGAGAGCAGCATCATTGTTCTCTTGTTTCATCGGTAGGCGTGCCATTGCTGGAGACATGGCGCTCATCCCCTGAGCGGTGCGCATGCCGTGTCGGCCTGCAAGAAATCCATCCTGCTCTTTTTTATGGCAGCTGTTGCACACCTCCTGAGTTGGTATTTCAATCCAGGCGTCATCGGCGGTGATATCACTGGTATGGCAGCCACTACAGTTGATTCCGTTACGTGCATGGGCGCTGGCAAGCCAGTCTGAGGTGATCTGCTGATCAACGGTAAGCGTGTTTGGCATATCGACATCATCGACTATTAGTGGCGATATCGACTTAGGCGTTTTACTGATCGATTTGATAAATTCAGCCAGATTGCGTTGTGGTAAACGTGGATAGGGTTTTACTGCTTCTTCGTTACCATGCTTCACCAGAAAGTCTTCATAGAGCGCTTTGTTGTCGTGATAGTTGTGGCAGCCTGCATTGGCGCAGCTATTAAATTTAAAGTCTTTATGGCTTTCACGATCCTCAGCGATCTCCTGATGGCAAAGAAAGCAGAAGTCTTTTGGCTGGGTGACCCCCATATCATCGGTGATCTCAGCGCGATGTTCACTATGGCAGGTGACGCAGAAACGTGCATCGAGCTGCTCAAGACGATCTGCATTTCTTGGATCGGTAAATTTCTTGCGCGGATGAGAGTCTTCAATACGCTCAAGCTCAGCACTATGGCAACTGACACAGGCCTTTTGCATCACCTCTGGCCCATCAAAGGCATCGCCGTGGCAACTCTCACAGGCGAGTTCAATCTGGTAGTGGCCATGACTGCTCGGGCCGGGCAGAAAATCCTCTTCGCTACCACTTGTCATCGCGTAGCTGTAGTAACCAGCTAACGACAGGGTGAAGAGTAACCACATCAACCACCACTTTTTATTACTGCTTTTAATGATCATCACTCAACCCGCGTTAATAGACATATGCCTTCAGCACATGAAAGCCAAGTAATACCGGCAGTGGCCAGAAGAGAATAATATGTGCCCAGTTAGTGCAACGTCGCCAGCGCCCAAGGCTCAGGCTAGGATTTTTTGCCTCATAGGCGGTAAAGCCACCTGCGATAGCACCCACAACGGCCAGGCCGACAAATGAGAACATCAATAAAAAGTTGAGGTTATCGCCCATGCGAAAACCGGTGTGAAGGGCTAACGTGATCAGCGCAAGCGAACCAAGTAGTACGTGCATCACGCGCCAGTAGCCAAAGTCACCGATCAATTGATGCTGCGATATTTTTTTAATTCGTTTGCGTAGCGATATCAACAATCCAGCAACAGATAAGCCGAGCAGGGTGAAGCCTGAAAATTCTTTATAAAAATTATCGAGCCACAGTTCACTGATGTGCCAGTCAAGCTGTACTGTCTGATTAAAGCCGATTGGTGTTAGCAGCACTATCATGGATGCCAAAATAACGCTGATGATGGAGATGATTGTTAATGCTGACCTGCCTTTACTAACCAGCGGAGCAGGGGCCTCACCCAGCAGTTGAGAGAGTTTAGGACGACAGCTACCGCATACCGATGATGCGCCAGTACATTGAGATAATGACTCAACGCTGTTGCAACCGCCTTCAATGGCAGCACTGAGTGCACCACGTGTGACCCCCGTACAGTTACAGACGGTGGCGGTGACTGGCCACTGATGAATATTCTCTGCTTGCTCATCTGGCCAGATATCGCCGCATTTTTTAAAGCGCGCAATGTGCCACGGCAGCACTCGGCGATTGTATGTGACACCCTCCTGTACGCGACTCAGCTGCCCCCAGTTACCAATCGCAATCGCACCGATTAAGCGCCCTCGGTGTAATACTACTCTGCGGTAAGTGCCGCTATTTTTATCCCTGTATTCATAGATCTTATCAAGATTAGAGACAACATCGTCGGTGACGGTGCCGATACTGAAAACAGACTTGCCAATTACTTTTAGATTGGCCGCCGCAATGCTGCCGAGGTAACTTGCCGGTCGATTCAAGATCGTATGGGCGGCGACAGATGCCTGCTCAAGGCCCGGTGCGACCAGGCCATAAATTTTTTCGCGGTGCTCAGTGCATTCGCCGACGGCATAGATATGTGGGTCTGATGTTAGTAATTGATCATTTACACGGATACCTCGTCCAACACTAAGCCCAATCTCTCGCGCCAGTTTTGTATTGGGGGTGATACCTGTTGCAAGCACAATCGTATCGAATGAGAGTTCCTGGCCACTGCGCAGCCGCACTCCGGATACCAGTCGGTCACCCAGAATCTCCTGTACACCGTCATTTAAATAGACAGTGATGCCCATCGCATTCGCTTGTTCATGAATTAACTCAGCGCCATTTTCATCTAACTGAGCTGGCATCAGGCGTGAACCGTGCTGAATAATAGAGACTTCGGTATGACTACGCTGCAGCGCGCGTGCGGCTTCAATGCCAAGCAGTCCTCCACCAATCACGAGTGTTTTACGAGTACGCACTCGGCGTGCGGCCAACCCTACCGCATCAGACATGTTACGCAGAGTGAAGACCCCAGCAAGTCGGTTACCCGGAATGGCGGGCACATGTGGTGTTGAGCCGGTTGCCAGCACTAAACTGGAATAGTGCTGCATCTGCCCAAGTGAATCGACCACCAGCATCCCTTTAGTGTTAATGGTCGTGATAGGGCAGTTATAACGCTTAATCAGATTTGGGATATCGGGCAGGCGAAGTGAGCCAAAGATGTCTGCCCAGGTCGAATGGCCCGCTAACATTTGCGTCAAGCGTACTCGATTATAAGGTTCATAGGGCTCATCACCATAAATGATGATCTCCTGCTGCGGGTTTAGGCGTAGTAGCTCCTGCACGGTGCGCACACCCACCGGACCACTGCCGACGACAACGATCGGGTTGTTTAGTGCATCACTAAACGTTGGTGGTGGGATCTCTCTTTTTAACGCGGTTACCATCGAATTTGTTCCAAATAAAAAGGGCATCAATTATCAAGCAGCGGTATTCACCGTTTGCTTTTAAATTGACGCCCTTGCCATGACTGGAGCTACGTCGCTCCACCTGTATTGCTATAACACTTTTATTAATTCACATTTATCTTTTTATAAACGTCTTAATCCTAAGGTTCCGGTTGATGCTTTGTTATTGGTGACATAGCAAGCGCTATGCCATGGCTTTAAGATTGGATCTAAATGAATGATATAAAAGAATATTTAATTTTTTATTTAATATTATTCTGTATCACTATAATTTTATTTGCACTGTTGGTGAACATGCTTGTTGATCGAGCGCACTACTTTAGTCGTTATCAATCACAGGCGCTGTTGTTTAAAAGTTGTGGCCCTTTCCGATGACAACAATGCCATTGGCGGAGACTTCAAATCGTTTTCTATCTTCATTAAGATCAAAGCCGATATGCGTTTCATCGGGTACTATGACGCCCTTATCAATAATACAATTACGCAGCTGTACCCGCTTACCGACAGAAACACCATCGAATAGCAGTGAGTCCTGCACCATTGATTCATCGCCAACATAAACGTTATTAAACAGTATTGAGTGCTGAGACGAACCGCCAGCGATCACCGCACCATTGGAGACGATTGAATTGATTGCGATGCCCTCATCACCAAACTCACCGGGTACTGTGCGTGCCGGTGGGTGCTGGCCTGCGTAGGTGCGTACCGGCCAGTCATCCTGATAGAGGTTCATTGGTGGGTTCTTCTCGAGTAGATCCATATTCGCCTGATAAAAGGCATCAATGGTTTCAATGTCTCGCCAGTAACGGTCTGGCGTGACACGCCCTGATGCGCCACCAAAGGTATAGCCATAGACACTTCCTTCATCAATCAATGATGGGATAACATCATTAACAAAATCATGCTCAGAGTTTTGATTGCTGTGATCTGATTTAAGCCGCTTTAACAGGCATTTTATAGAGAAAATATAAATCCCCATCGATGATTTCCCAGTATCGGTATCTGTGATGGTGGTAACGCGTTGTTCATTATCAAGCGTGACAGCACCATAATTGTTTGTATTGCTAAGCGGCTGTTCGACACAGGCGATGGTGAGGTCGCCGCTGTGTTGCTGATGGAACTTCATCATTGGTGCGTAGTCCATGCGATAAATATGATCGCCAGGTAGCACCATGACATGTTCAGCACCACTGCGTTCGAGCAGGTAAAGATTCTGATAGAGGGCGTCGACTGCACCGGAATACCATCCTTCTCCTGTTCGCATCTGCGGCGGGACCGTTGTAATGTACTCACCCATTTCTGGGTTGAAGATTGACCAACCGTCACGAATATGCTTCTGCAAGGAATGCGACTTGTATTGAGTCAATACAAGAATACGGCGTACCCCTGAATGCAGGCAGTTAGTCAGCGTGAAATCGATCACTCGATATTTTCCACCAAAGGGTACAGCGGCCTTGGCGCGATCAGCGGTCAATGGCTTTAAGGTTTTACCTGTGCTTCCTGCAAGTACCACGGTGATTGTTTTATCAAACATTTTATTAGCTCGTATTTAATGATGGCTTAAGGTTGGGGTATAGCAATCAGTATGCCAGAGATCTGTTGATGCCTTATATAGGCAGCTGAAAATAGCATCGATAAATTGTGCGGTTGAGCTGGGTGCGACAGGAGTAGTTGCGCACCATTCTGGTGCTTGAAATGGTGGGTTATACAAAGAAGCTAAAAATAGCGCGTTAACGTTGCCTCAAAATAGTCGTCATCTCTTAGTGAGTGCAGTGAGCTTTGCGGTGATGTGTTGCTAAAAAATCGCGACTCTAGCGAGATACTCATCAGCTCTCCTAGTCGCCGTGATCCTTCAAATGAGATAAAGCGTTCGCGTTGATCAAAATCGCTTGCGACTAAGGCTAGCAGGGTGGTGTCCTGTACATCGTTAAAGGTGAGGCGACTGCCGATGGCAATGTCGTTATTGGCAATGGCTGTGCGGTCACCTTCACGGCTATCATATTGATATTCCATTACCAAGCCGATATCGGTGGCACTGTCAAACAGCCCATACCAGGTGTATTCAAAGCCACCGACGGTGGCATTACTTCGATTTAACGCTGGCGAGAAGCGATTGTCATGGCGTCGTGAAACAGTTTCCAGTTTCCATAGCCATGACTCATAGGTGTATTGCGCATCTAATCCTATTTGCTCTAACTGCGCGTAGAAGGGTAGTAACGTGGTTGTGCCATTACTGGTTTGTGGAATAAGTTGTGGTGTTCGGTCTGTGCCGTGAAACCAGGAGAGGCCAATATCCCAGTCATCAATTACGTGACTCCAGCGGAGCGCACTATCGATGTGCTTTTCATCATCGCCCGATTCATATTGGGCATTGTCATGATCAACAACAAGCGGTGGGCGCAGTCGTCCTTCAAGCCCTGCAAAGGTGCGTTCACGAAACCATGGTAAAAGATAAAGTGACCAGTCACCCAGTTCGTTTGAATGTGTGAGTGAGACCATCGGCTGGCCTAGCTTGTCTTCACCATCGAGGTTTTCAATTGAATCACTTTGGTTGATGATATCAACCAGGTGTAATGATTCAGTGACGCCCCAGAATATTTTTCGCACGCCGACATAAAGGTCAGTGTTCTCGAAAGACCGCCGCCAATAAAACTCTCGCAGGTCTGCATGGCTGCGTTCGCTGTCATGTTGATCGAGTCGTGCAAACGGGGTGAAGACGATCCGTTGTTGGTCGTCATCCCAGTCATGGTAGAACTCACTTTCAAATGTGACTGAGAGGTTGCTGTCATGCTGTTGTGGATTGAGTGCCTCATCAAAAAAATAGCGTGCCTCAATACTCGCCTGGTTTGACCACTCAGCGGCGTGTAGCGCGCTGAGTGGGAGTATTGTGAGTGAAATGATTAAAAAACGATTTAGCATGATGGTCGTTTAACGTGCTTTTTTAAGTGCATTCTTGGTGAATTCATTTTCGCTAAAGCCATTCTGGAATTTAAATTTCTGCCAGGTGAGGCGGGTACTTTTGCCCGTTTGATGGTTTGTCATTTCCATGATGTTGGCGCGCCAGAATTTTTTCAAATATTGATTATAGTCATTATAATTAAGCGTCTTCAACAATGTGTCTTTACGATCGTAGAAATCTATTTTCCAGAAGCGGTACTCTGTTTTATCAATCCACACCCGTTGGCGCTTGTAACCAGATTTTGGATCAACCGGATCACGTTCGATAACAAAGTGGTCCCGGTTATCAAAGGTCTCATCTTTGATATAGCGATAGGTGTATTTCTCAACCTCCTGAGATGAGATGTCTTCGTATGCAAATTCACTGCCCATAAAGGGGCCAGCCTTATTGCGAGAGGCGATACGTTTGACCCGTTTTAATGCTGGTAAGTATAGCCACTGATCATCGGCTTCAAGTTTATGGGTAAAGGATAAAAAGGCAGTGCCTTTAACATCGCGAGGGGTGTCAAAGATGATGATCACCTTGTCTCCATCGTCAGCGACCTCAAGTGTTTTATTGCGCAGTTGACGCTGACTGGTTTCGCCATGGCGATTACGCAGAATCATCTCTAATGAGGCGGATGAATCAGCAAAACCCTTATCGCGAAGGTCGGCTTCAATTGCAATCTCAAGGCCTTTTTTCTCGTCTGCTGCATCATCAATCGAAAAGGCAGTGGCTGGAAACAGCATCACTAATAACGGTAGTAGCAGGGCGTAAATTTTATTGTTAATCATCACGCAGAATCTCCTTGAGGTGAATTTTTAGCCATGTCCTGTTGTTCATTGTCGACGGTTATTTTTTTGTTATCAACTCTCATTAATAGTGCCGGTAACAACAATAGATCGGCGATGATTGCCATCACGATTGCGATCCCGGTGAGCAGTGCCATTTGTGAATTCAGGCCAAAGGTTGATTGTGCCAATACCATAAAGCCTGCGACGAGAATCAGTGAGGTCATCACGATTGCCACGCCGACGCTGCTAAAGGCGCGACGTACTGCAGCTTCGGCATCAAGCCCCTGTTCGCGTCGGGCACGCAGGTATTTGCTGAGAAAATGGACGGTGTCATCAACCACAATACCAAGACTCATCCCGGCAACCATCGAGACCGCCATGTTTACCTGACCGACCATCAGTCCCCAGATACCAAATGCGAGACCCGCCGGTAACAGGTTAGGGATAAGGCTTAACATGCCGATCTTAAAACTACGCAGGGCGAGCATGATGATAAAGGAGATCAGGATCACGGCCGCAAAGGTACCGCCTAACATGCTGGTGATATTTCGTTCTGAAATATAGGCAAACATGATGCCTGGCCCAACGCCAATGGTGCGGCTATCTCGGGTATTTTCTGCTAGCCACTGTTCACCTCGATGCGCGATGTCGCGCAACTGTTTAGAGGTCATGTTGTCGAGTGTCGCGATCACCTGAGTGGATGACTTATCGACATTAAGCTGGTTATTTAAATCTAATCCATACGGTAGTGAGAGCTCATAAAGCAGCAGATATTGCGCGGCAAGTTCACTATTTTCCGGCAGCTGATACCAGGCCTCATCATCGCCGTGCAGATTTTTGTTCAGGCGCTTAAAGGTGTCACTAATGGTGCTGACATGTTTGACTTCTGGCTGCTGTCGTAGCCATTCGGTGAAGGCATCTAGTTCAATCAGGAATTCGGGGTCACTCACGCCATTACTACTACCCGAAGGAAGTGAGTATTGGAGTTGATAAATACCGGTCAGGTGCGCGGTGGTGAAATCAACATCCTGCCGGTACTCGGTACTGGTATCAAAATAAGCGACAAAATCATCATTGAGTTCGATCCGTGGGATAAATGAAAGGATAATCAAACTAACGATAATCGACGACCACAGGATCGGTTTGCGCCGCTTGACCACGACCGATGCCAGGCGGTTCATGAGCTGCGTCATGCGGTCACGTCGCTGTGAAACTTTTAGCGGCATGATTGCGAGGAATGCAGGCAAAAAGGTGACTGAATAGACAAACGCAGCCATCACGCCGATCGCGGTAATGTTGCCAAGGTCATGGAAGGGCGGGGAATCACTAAAGTTAAGCGATAAAAAGCCAATCGCAGTGGTGATGCTGGTAAGAAACACGGGTGACAGGTTGATGCGCAGGCTCTCAGCAATCGCTTCCCTTTTCTCTGTACCGTTCCGCATGAGGGCTATTAACGTCACCAGGATGTGAATTGAATCTGCGACCACCAGCGTCATGATTATTGTCGGCGCAGAGGCAGAAGGCGGGGTCAGTTTAACTCCAAGCCAGCCCGCGATACCCATTGCCGTGACCACCGACATCACAATAATAATCACGGTGCCGATGGTGGCGCTAAATGATCGCACCAGAAAAAAGGTGATGATGATGATCACCAGGTACATGATGGGCACCAACGATGCCATGTCGTTTTGGGTCGACTCCATGAATGAATTATTCATCATCATCATGCCGGTCAGGTGGACATCGATTGGATAGTTGGCTTCAATTTCAGCGGCCAGTGCGCGCGCAGCATTGGCGGCAATCGGTACCTCGTCCATCGCTTTTCCTGGCAGTTGAAAGGTGACATTGATGCCAGTGGCACCGCCTTCATTGGCAACCAGTCGTTTATGCAGCGCGGGCTCAGAGAGGGCGACCGCCTTGATGTCATCTAAGGCCTGTTGGTCGAGAGTGAGGGCATCGATCACCAGGTCTTCGACGATCAGGTCATCTTCTTCCGCGATGGTGTGCTGGAAGTTGCTGATTGAATCGACTCTTAATGCAAAGGGCAGCAGCCATGACTGTTCTGTCACCTGTTCAACGGCAGCCAGTGTACTGGGTGTAAAGACATCGTTGTCATCCCGAGGTGAGAGGGTGAAGAGGATGTTATCGACCTTGGTATAGGTGCGCTGTAGTGCCTCAAATGCCTGCATTTGAGGATTATCTTCACTAAAGAAGACTCGATAGTCGGTATTGAACCCGAGGTTTTTGAGACCGCTACCAGCGCCTACTGCCAGCGCGAGTGTCAGGAGCACAATTGGCCAGCGCCAGCGAATCACCCACTGGCTGTATTGATGTGCGAAGCTGTTGGTATTATTCATGCTCTTAATCCCTCAAGATAGCTAATCAGCCCTTCGGTACAGGTCTCCAGTAATGCGCGATCCTGTGCATTTTTTGCGAGACCGATTGCCCCCTCCATGCTGGCGACAAAAAATGTGGCCACCTGCCTGGTATCGATTGATTTTTTTACGTTACCGGCTTGTTGCCCACGTTCAAATGCGGCCTGTAATTCGTTTCGCCAGTGATTGATTTCACGATTAATCCGTTGGCGAAATCCCTCATCGATTGGCGACATCTCCTGTCCAAGGTTGTTCACTGGACAGCCCAGACGGATTGTTTCATCAGTCATCTCCTGTACCTGTTCGCGTAGTAGCCTGGTGATACTGGTGACAGGGTCGGAATCATTCAGGGCAGGCTCCCAGCGGTTAGTACATTCTGGTACAAATACCTCTTCAAATACGGCATAGCCGAGTGTTAATTTACTTGGGAAGTGGTGGTAGAGTGCCCCTTTAGAGAGACCACTCTTGGTTAGAATGTCACCAATACTGGTTGCCTGAAAGCCGTTCTCCAGAATTTCTTCTGCGGCTATTTCGAGTAATTTTCTTCGACTATCATCTTGCAGGGCAGCAGCATTCATGGTGATTCTCCTTGGTACGATAAGTGGAGACTACCAAACCGACTGGTCGGTTTTCAAGGTGAAAATGATGAATTTCACTTATAAAAACCATCTAATTTCTCTATCTGATTGTTTTTTATATAATTTAATATTATCTGTATTTTAAATGCTATTATGGTGTGTCAGTAAAATTATGGGATGTTAGAAAAGTGCGATGTAGCATAGAATGACCGCAAGTGATTTTGGGTGAAGGGATTATGGCCTCGATATACAACAAGATACATCGACTCAAACAGCAACCCGGGTGGGATTGGCAGCGCTTTCAGGACGAAATTAACAGCGTTGACCCGGATGGTATTTCACTTAAACTGCTGCAGAATTACTACCGCAGCCCACATAAAAAACCTACGCTACATGTGGTTCAAATTATTGAGTTTTTACATAGGGAATGCTTTCCTAGTCCGTTTCCTGATGAATTTGACCGCTTAATGCACGTTTACCGTGAATTGAAAATGAGCCGACGGTTTGTCACCAAAGAGAAAGATACACAAGACCTAAAGCGACATGTTGAACAGCTGCTGTTAACGCTGAAAGAGACAGAATATCTTGGGCAGGCGTGTCTGCACTGGCTGTTAGGTAATATTGAATTTGATCGTATTGCGGCCCATGCAGAGCAGCATGAAAAAGATAAAGTATCAATATCAAAAGAGGCAGCACTACAGCATTATCAATTGGTACTAGATTCGCTGGCTCTTCACAACTGTAAGCATCCTGAAAATGCTGTTAGCGAGCACCATATTTACCGCGCGCATTACAATATGGTTGCCTGCTTTTTAAATACGATACCGGATGATGCCTATACTAGCCATGACGAGGCAACGCTCAAATATGTGCGGGAATCAGGCTATCTTGATCACTGCAGAACAGCCATTGCTGAGGAACCATTTCAATGGAGCATCGCCCGCAATGGCTTGCGTTTTAGCTCACTATTGAAGGATGTAGAGGAGGTTAAGTGCTTTTTTAATCTACTGTTAGAGATCCACCCTAAATTTATTGATCTTAGTTATGAGCCTTATAACCAGCTCTCTGTTTCGGTGATGGAAGACTACAGGTGGGCAATAAAAAACGTATTAACTCCGGCTTATCTTTCTCAACAGAAAAAGGCGCTTAAAGCGTGAACACAAAGCGGTCAGGCAACCTAAGTACTACTGCCTAAAGCTATTAAGTTGCAGTCCGTTTTAATTCGTTACGATCAATGTGCTCAAAGCGTTTGCCATAAATATCGAGAATTGTTGTTTCTGTATAGCTAATGCTGTCACCATTTAAGGTAATTTGATGGTGGAATTCGTCTGTTCTCGCGTTATCCCGCATAAAGGGTGATTGTGTTATCTGCCAATCAGGGTCATCGCGCCTGGCCGAAACAGAGAGCACGACGTTATCGCTATTATCAGGCCCATCATAGTGACCACCAGCGATGAGGGAAACTGCTCGTGGAATAGTCAGCGAATGCATCACAATACTGTTCTCGGCATCCCACATCCAGTAACCGCACTCATCGTGAAACACCAGGTTAGTCGATTTTCGGCTGACCTGCTGACGATAAAATAGCGCCGTTATTACTTGCGCTTCAGCATTGGTAACATCACCAGCTGCCTCAAAGGTAATTGTTTCATAGTAGGGGTTATTTTCAACGCCGTCTGACTCTGGTGCGATATCCATGCCTTTATCGCCCTGCCAGCTACCAATTAACCCTGTAAGAGGGCCATAGTCGACCACCGCCTGAATATTCATGCCTCATGTTCCTTATATCGATCGCTGAAGCATAAGCATAGCAGGAATAGGGGAAATATCGTAGTTGCTGCTTTGCTCACAAATTCCTGCTTTTAGCAGCAGCGGTGGTGTAAAATCATGTTTGATTTTGTATAAGTCTGGATTGAAATTCATGGTTGATCAAATAGAAGTGCCGCATCGCTCGGCAGCCGAGGCCTCGAGCTGGAAGCTGTTATTCATCTGCTGGTTGGTTGCGATGCTGGCAACCCTGGGGAGCCTCTTTTTTAGTGAAATAATGGGGCTGATACCCTGTGAACTTTGCTGGTATCAGCGTATTTTTATCTACCCACTTGCTGTGATTCTGTTCTTCGCACTGCATCCATTGGACACGCGCGTGGTGAGGTATGCTTTGCCATTAGCCATTATTGGCACTTTGTTTACCCTTTATCACTGTTTGCTCTTTTACGGTTTGATCCCAGAAAATCTACAGCCATGCCGCCAGGGGGTCTCTTGTGCCGATGAGGGGATGGTATTGATGGGCATTTTACCAATTCCATTAATGTCACTCGCTGCTTTTGGTATGATCGTAGTTTTGCTGCTCAAAGTACGCGCACTTGCTAAGTAGACAGTGCCAAATCGCTTATCTTAATTTTAATTGTTAAATGTAACATCAGGATGGAAAAATGAAACAGAGTCACTTTACACTAATTGCCTTATTGCTAATGGTTGTCGCATTTGTCGCTGCGACGATGTTTCACAATTCAGGTGAAGAAAAGGCGATGACTGAACGCGCCACTAATAATAGTGCTGCTCTGATTAAAGAATATTCAGTGAAAGTGGGCAATCCAGATGCCAAAGTGACACTGGTTGAGTTTATGGATCCAGCCTGTGGCACTTGCGCTCAATTTCATCCTTTAGTGAAACAGTTGATGCAGCAGCAGGCGGGTAAAATGAATCTGGTTATTCGTTATTCGCCATTTCATCAGGGCTCAGACCAAATGGTTGCGATGCTGGAAGCCGCTCGAAAACAGGATAAATTTTGGGAAGTGCTTGAATTAATGTTTGCTACTCAGCGACAGTGGACGATCAATCACGTTGCACAGCCAGACATTTTTATGGGTTTTATCGAGCGCGCAGGCGTCGATGTCGCACGTATTCAACAGGATATGAATAACCCAGAGATTGCGAAGATTATCCAGCAGGACCTGGCAGATGGTAAATTACTCGGTGCCGATAAAACGCCAAGTTTCTTTGTGAACGGTAAGCCGCTACCTAGTTTTGGTTACCAGCAACTACAGGCATTGATTGAGTCTGAGGTGAGTGCCAACTACTGATCGTTATTTACAGTGTAAAAAACCGCGATGACAGCCCCCCTTGTGGGGGCTGAGTGGTTTTTTAAAGTATCAGTTGAAGTGTTTTATGCGCCTGCCATTACGATCTACTCCTCGGCAACAATCAAACTAAGTAACTCTGTAATCGCATGGATACGATCCTGTAACTCTGGCATCGGCATTATAAAGCGTAATTTTTCCTGTCCATCTGGCTTGTAGGTGTTGGGCTTGCGCTGGATCAAGTTGATGATCTTCAGTGGATCTACGTTTGGTTGCTCACCAAAAACAATACGGCCGCCATAATCCGCGGCTTCAATTTTTCGAATGCCAACCGGAGCCGCGACTAATTTAAGTTCAGTCACGGCGATCAGGTTTTTGGCAGGCTCTGGTAACAAGCCAAAACGATCGATCATCTCAACCTGTAACTCGCGTAGTTCTGCTTTATCTTTGGCATTGGCAATGCGTTTATATAACACAAGGCGACTGTGAACATCGGGTAGATAATCTTCGGGTAAGAGCGCCGGTACACCGAGGTCTATTTCAGAGCCGCTATTCAATGGTTGCAGTAGTTCCGGTTGTTTACCAGATTTGAGCGCCTCTACAGCGCGATCTAGCAGGTCCGTGTACATCGAAAAACCAATCTCCTGAATATGGCCGCTCTGTTCATCACCAAGAAATTCACCGGCACCTCGAATTTCAAGGTCGTGTGTGGCAAGGGTAAAACCAGCACCTAGCTCTTCGATTGACTCGATCGCCTCAAGCCGCTTTTCGGCATCTTTGGTCATGCTCTTCCTGGGTGGCGTGATGAGATAAGCATAGGCCTGATGGTGCGATCGTCCGACACGGCCGCGCAGCTGATAGAGTTGTGCAATGCCGAGTTTGTCGGCACGATTCATAATAATGGTGTTGGCGTTGGGAACATCGATGCCGCTTTCGATAATCGTAGTGCTGACTAAAATGTTGAAACGTTGATGATAAAAATCGAGCATGATCTGCTCTAGCTCACGCTCGTTCATCTGACCATGCGCAAATTTTATCTCTGCTTCAGGCATGAGCTTTTTCAGCTCTTCAGTAATCTTCTCAATCGTGCGTACTTCGTTATGCAGGAAGTAGAGTTGCCCGCCACGGCGGATCTCGCGCAGACAGGCCTCACGAATCAGCGTGTCGTTCCACTCACGAACAAAGGTTTTGATTGCGATGCGACGCAGTGGTGGTGTGGCGATAATGGAAAGATCGCGTATGCCGGTCAGTGCCATATTAAGGGAACGCGGAATAGGGGTGGCGGTGAGGCTTAGCGTATCAACATCGGCACGGAGTGATTTCAACTGCTCTTTCTGTTTAACGCCAAAACGGTGCTCTTCGTCGATAATAAAAAGACCGAGGTTATCGAATTTAATATTGCCACTAATCAGTTTATGGGTGCCGACCACGATATCGACTTTGCCATTTTCGATCTTCTTCAGCGCTTCATCGGTCTGCTTTTTAGTTTTGAAACGAGATAAAACTTCTATTTGTACCGGCCAGTCGGCAAAGCGGTCCTGGAAACTTTGATAATGTTGTTGCGCCAGTAGCGTGGTGGGTACCAGTACCGCCACTTGAGCACCGCCCTGAACCGCAATGAATGCAGCGCGCATCGCCACTTCCGTTTTACCAAAGCCGACATCACCACAGATCAGGCGATCCATCGGCTTGTCAGTTGTCATGTCGGCAATCAAATCAATAATCGCTTCCTGCTGGTCAGGTGTCTCCTCAAATGGGAAAGCGGCGGCAAAGGTCGCATATTGATCATCGATCACAGGGAATGCGTGGCCTTTACGTGCCGCGCGACGTGCATAGATGTCGAGTAACTCGGCAGCGACGTCGTGCGCACGTTCTGCAGCTTTGCGTTTGGCCTTTGACCACTGCTCGGTGCCAAGGCGGTGTAGCGGTGAAGACTCTTCTGATACACCGGCGTAACGGCTGATGAGGTGCAGTGATGAAACGGGTACGTAGAGCTTGTCACCACCGGCATATTCGAGCAACAGATATTCATTGATCTGACCACCAGCATCCAGTGTCTGCAGGCCAAGGTAGCGACCAACGCCATGCTCCTCATGCACAACCGGTGAACCGATGGTGAGTTCTGTCAGGTTTTTAACCACCGCTTCAACGTCACGCCCACGCTTTTTGCGGCGGCGACGTTGCATCACCTGTTCACCAAAGAGCTGTGACTCGCTAATGACTGCTAGTTTGCCTTCATTAGCACTGCCTTCGAGCACCATTCCCTGATCGAAAGGCGCAACGGTGATAGCAAGCGGCGCGTCACTGTTTATAAAATCGTCCCAGCTATCTAATTGCCTGGGGTGGTATTCATTATCTCGAAACATATCAAGCAGTGTTTCGCGTCGACCGGTAGTCTCCGCGGCGATTAATACTCGCCCTTCAAAGGTTTTAAGAAATGTGAGCAGTGGACCGAGTGGATGTGGTGAGCGCGGTGGCAGGCTCAGCTTCAGTGGTGAAGTTGTCGCGAAATTGAAGCCATCGGAATCTTCCAGTTCCATTTTGTTTAACTGAATATGATGGCTTGATCGCAGCTGTTGTGTGAGCTGTGTCGGTTCAATAAATAGTTCTTTTGGCGCTAACAGCGGCCGCTCTAAGTCGTGACGACCGGATTCATAACGCTCGTTACTCTCGTGCCAAAATTGATTGGCAGCGTCGATCGCACCCGCCGCTGTGATGATCAGCGTATTGTCTGGCAGATAGTCAAACAATGTCTGTGTCTGTTTAAAAAAGAGTGGCAGATAATATTCGATGCCGGCAGGGGCGAGCCCCTGGCTAACATCGCGATAGATCACGCCATCCTGTGGATTGCCTTCAAAATGTAGACGGTACTGCTGACGGAAGTGATTGATGCCTTCTTCGCTGAGTGGAAACTCACGTGCGGGCATCAGCCGAATCTTGTCGATGTTATCAAGCGAGCGCTGACTTTCGGGATCAAAGGTGCGGATGGTCTCAATCTCATCATCAAACAGGTCGACCCGAAAGGGGGTTTTACAGCCCATTGGAAAGAGATCAAACAAACCGCCACGGACAGTGAATTCACCGTGTTCCATTACCTGTGAGACGTAGCGATAGCCGCTACCATCTAAGCGACTACGCATCTGTTCGATGTTGAGTTTCTGCCCAACATCAAGCATCAATGTGTTCGCTTCAAGATAATCACGTGGTGGTAGTTGATGCATCAGGGTACTGATCGGCACGATGATAATGCCACGGTTCATCGTCGGTAGCTGATGCAGTGCGCCGAGTCGATCAGAGATAATATCCTGATGAGGTGAAAAGTGATCGTAGGGCAGGGTTTCGCGATCTGGAAATATCGACACCGGTACCTCAGGGTTATTACCGAGATAAAATCCAAGTGTCTGCGCTAATGTCTCTTCGCCGTGAATATCGGCGGTAATCACTAACAGCGGGCCGTCATGTTGTTGTGCGGCGCGGCTAATCGCAAGGCCGCTGCTGTTACCGTAGAGCTTCCCCCATTTGATTGAGGGGTTCTGGGCCGTTGGCAACGGCGGAGAAAATGGGGTGATTGTACTCATCTATTTCTGGGGTACCACAATTTGGATTGGCTCATAAGCCGCTTTATTGGAGCGGCATATTGTCGCATAATTTAATCTTCAATGGATGGCTTTTGCGCTATACAGGCAGACTACAGTGGAAGTGTTTCTAGCGTAAAGCTGCCGTCATAGCTCAAAACGCTGCCTTGTTGGTACCAGTCACCCAGTACCGTACGCTCAGCGGTTTTGCCGCCAAGTTCAAAATGGTGTTGCGCGGGACGGTGAGTATGACCGTGAATCAGGTGTTGCACTCCATGTGCGACCATCGTTTTTTCAACGGCGTCCTGATTGACATCCATGATCGCCGCACTTTTTTCTTTTGAGCGATTGCGACTCTCTTCTCGAAACTGGCTGGCAATCGCAATCCTTTTTTCGATCGGATAACTCAAAAATTCAGTGCAAAAAGCAGGATTACGGACTTGCTGGCGAAAGGCCTGGTAGTCAACGTCATCTGTGCAGAGGGTATCGCCATGCATGAGTAGCACTTCGGTGTCACCCAGTTTAATCAAATACGGGTCTTCAATTAATGTTGCACCGGTAGCACAGGCAAATTGATCGCCTAGCAAGAAGTCACGATTGCCATGCATGATAAATACAGGGATCTGTTTTTGATGCAGCGCTTGCAAGGCATCAATCACAGCCTGGTTTTGATCATCGACGGCATCGTCACCAATCCAGGCCTCGAAGAGGTCGCCGAGAATATAGAGGTGATCACCCGGTTGTAAACGTTTCTCGAGAAATTCAATAAACAACTGGTTGATAGCAGGGCGACTTGCACAGAGGTGCAAGTCGGAGATGAAGAGAGTTGTCATTTCAGATAGGGTGCCTATCTATTATTTTGCAATAAGACGGGTGACTTTCTCAATAATAATCTTCTTTTTCGGTACGTCCGTAGGGAATGGGCCACCGCGACCGGTTCTGACATGCTGGATTTGGTCAACAACTTTCATCCCTTTAATCACCTTACCAAACACGGTGTAACCCCAGCCACGAGTGTTTTTAGCGCTGTGGTTGAGAAAGTCGTTATCTTTGACGTTAATAAAAAATTGCGCGCTGGCAGAGTGTGGAGCATTGGTGCGTGCCATTGCGATGGTGCCGCGATCATTCCTTAGCCCGTTGTCGGCTTCGTTGATAATCGTATCGTGGGTTGGTTTTTTGGCGTAATTCTGATCAAAACCACCGCCTTGAATCATGAAGTCTGGAATCACGCGATGAAAGATGGTGCCGTTGTAGTAGCCTTCGTCAACATAGCGCAGAAAGTTTTTCACTGTGATCGGCGCTTTGGCGGCATCTAATACGATTGAAATATCACCCATGTTGGTCGTTATGGTGACTTCAACTTTATCGCTGGCGTTGGAAGTCGCTGAAAATGCTAATGCAACCGTTAATACGGCAAAAACAGAACGCTTTAAAAGTCGTTTAATCATTTTTCAATCCAGTTTTTAAATTACGAGAGCCTATGATAAAGCGTTTGAAGCACAGATAAAAGTGGCTTACATCCCAAACTTAGAACATCACTGTATTAGATATCATCTTAATTGACATCTTGTAACAACTTATAGACTTTATCCTCACCTGTCTTATCTGGCTTAACCAAACTTCTTATAGGTAATCCGTTTGGGTTGTGACACGGCCTCATCGCCCAGACGGCGTTTTTTATCTTCTTCGTAGTCCGCAAAGTTCCCTTCGAACCATTCCACGTGGCTATCACCTTCAAAGGCGAGCATATGGGTGGCAATACGGTCGAGGAACCAGCGATCATGAGAGATCACTACCGCGCAGCCTGCAAATTCAAGCAGGGCACTTTCTAATGCACGCAGGGTCTCAATGTCGAGATCGTTTGTCGGTTCATCAAGCAGCAGTACATTACCACCACTTTGCAGCAGCTTGGCCTGGTGCAGGCGATTACGTTCACCGCCAGAAAGATCACCGACTCGTTTCTGCTGGTCTGAGCCTTTAAAGTTAAAACGACCGAGGTAAGCACGAGAATTGATTTCAACGTTGTTGACGGTGATGATGTCCTGACCACCAGAGACCTCTTCCCATACGGTTTTATTTTCATCGAGTGCATCACGGCTTTGATCCACATAGGCGAGTTGCACCGTTTCACCGATGCGTAGCGTGCCGCTGTCGGGTTGCTCAATCCCCATAATCATCTTGAACAGGGTCGATTTACCCGCGCCATTGGGACCGATAATACCGACAATACCGCCCGGCGGTAGATTGAAATTGAGGTCTTCAATCAGCAGCTGATCACCGAATCCCTTATTCAGGCCGATGGCTTCTATCACGTTATCACCGAGGCGAGGACCCGGTGGGATAAACAGTTCATTGGTCTCATTGCGCTTTTCAAAGCTCTGATTGGCCAGCTCTTCGTAGCGAGCGATACGCGCTTTACTTTTGGCATGGCGCCCTTTGGCGTTGCTGCGCACCCATTCCAGTTCTGTTTGCATCGCCTTGATGCGGGCGCCTTCGCTCTTCTCTTCTCGTTGAAGACGCGCTTCTTTTTGCTCTAACCATGAGGAGTAGTTACCTTCCCATGGGATACCGTGGCCACGATCGAGCTCCAAAATCCACCCTGCGACGTTATCAAGAAAGTAACGATCATGGGTCACTGCAACCACGGTGCCTTCATATTCACGTAGGAAATGCTCTAGCCATGCAACGGACTCGGCATCAAGGTGATTGGTGGGTTCATCGAGCAGCATCATATCCGGGGCTGAAAGAATCAAACGGCAGAGGGCGACACGACGACGTTCACCGCCGGAGAGCTTAGTGACATCAGCATCCCATGGCGGCAGGCGCAATGCGTCGGCGGCGATCTCTAACTTTCGCTCAAGATTATGCGCATCGGCGGCCTGGATGATGTTTTCCAGCTTTGCCTGCTCTTTGGCAAGTGCATCAAAATCGGCATCGGGTTCGGCATAGGCGGCGTAGACTTCATCAAGCCGGGTCATCGCCTCTTTTACTTCACCAAGCGCCTCTTCAACATTGCCACGCACGTCTTTAGCGGGGTCAAGCTGTGGTTCCTGCGGCAGATAGCCAACACGAATTCCAGCCTGGGGTCGTGCCTCGCCGTGGTGTTCAGTATCAATACCCGCCATAATGCGCAGCAATGTAGATTTACCCGAACCATTAAGCCCTAATACACCTATTTTTGCGCCTGGGAAAAATGACAGAGAGATATCTTTAAGGATTTCACGCTTGGGAGGGACTACCTTACCAACGCCGTTCATTGTATAGATGTATTGAGCCATTTTTATTCCAGTAAATGATGTATTTAAGGGGTTGTGTGAGATGACCGTTGGCCGATATTAATACTAAATATACTACAAAAAAATCGCTTACTACACGGTTTCTATCGAAGATGTGACCATGTTTTTTTTATTACGAAATTTATGCTGTTGCCTTTTAGGGCTGTTTTTCATCTCAATGACGGTGTTAGCTGATGCGCCGGTGGTGATTGATGAGATTCGTTTTGTCGGTAACAAAAAGACAAAGCCCGCAGTAATGTTGCAAGAGATGCGTGTAAAAGTGGGCGATCCAGCTGATCTTGTACTCATTGAAAATGATCGACAGGCGATTATGGATCTTAGCCTTTTCAAATTGGTATATGCCGATGTGATTGAGGTTGATGGTCGGCAAGTGCTGGAAATCATGGTGAGTGAAAAGTACTATGTTTTTCCTTTGCCGCGATTAGATCGCTCAGCCGACGGTGATATCAGCTATGGTGTGCGCTTGAAGATGGATAACCTGGGTGGTATGAATCAACGTTTGCGCCTCACTTATAAGAAAGTTGATGGTTGCTGCGATGCACTGGGGAAATCTAATGAATTTTATGTCAATTATGATTATCCTCGAATTGCGGGAAGTGCCTTTGGTTTGCGCGTTGGGATGCGTTATTCCGATATTCCGGTAGAAGATAAAAAACATGGTGATATCGTATCTACGTATGGCAAAGATTACAGGGCCTTTAGTTTTTCAATTAATCGTTGGTTGAGAAAAGACAGTCCCAGTATCGGCTGGTCTGCAAATGCAGGGCCTTTCTGGCGCACTGCAAAATATAATTACGTGAGAGGTCTGCCTGATCTTTATAGTGATGGGGTATCGGTTGGCCTGAATCTTGGTGTCACCTATGGCAGGGTTCATGACTACCTCTATAGTCGTGAAGGAACTGAATATGGTTATTCTATTCAGATTGGTGCTCGGGCACTAGGATCTGACGAGACATTCACACAGAACAATATCTATTATCGTCGTTACCATTATTTGAATGGAGAGCGGCATCATAATCTGAACGCGCAATTCTTAATGGGCTTTTCTGGCGGGATACTGCCGCTTGGTGGGGACTTTTTTTCAGTTGGCGGTAGCAGCACCTTACGCGGATATGAAAAGGGGCGTTATTCCGGCGAATCATTTTTCGCCCTAAACCTTGAATACTTATCACCCATAAGAGGGAATATTGATACGCGAGGGGTACTTTTTGCTGATGTTGGCAATGCATATCAGGATAACCGCGTCATCGATGTTAATGATCTTAAATCGAGCGCCGGTTTTGGGCTGCGCTACAAGGTCAAATATTTTGTTAACGTCGACCTTCGTTTTGATGCTGCTTATGCCTTCGATATAAAAGACACCGTTGTCTATTTTAGTTCAAAGGGCATGTTTTAAATCCAGGCATAAAAAAGCCCGGAAGGTTTTGCTTCCAGGCTTTGTAATGTTACTCAGCTGATTTCAGGCTTAATCTTCGTCCAGATAACTCTGTAATTCATTGGCTAGTGAATGGCAGGCTGAAACCTCATCATCTTTGGTGCTCGCCAGGCCGCCATGTTTGGTTGAGTAATTACAGGAAAACTGATTATTTTCATCCGCATCGTTGATAATGGTCAGTGCATTTTTCTCTTCTGAATATTCGGCATTGAGATGCCCGCCAAGATAGATACTGTAGGTGAATGAGCGGCTATGCCACATGCTGTTCTGATGGCTGGCTAAGGCTTTGGCAATATCTGGAATATTGGGTGTTGCGACTGGCTTTTCAGGTTTGGTTGTCGCGGCCGCAACTTCTTCAGGTGATGTTCCGAATGGGATAACGACGACACCATCTTGCGTCGTGGTCACTTTTGGCGCATCAGCTTCAGAGGCATCTGTTATGCCAACCGTCTTAATCGAGTCGATCGCTTTGATCGCATCTTCTACTTCAATAATCTCAGCAACTTCAGGTTCTATGGCCGTTGCGGTATCGGCAACTGTCGTCTCAGTGGTTGTTTCAGTAGTAGCCGCTGTCGTAGTTGGCTGTGTGTTTTCAGTAACCGCCGTTTTTGAAACACAGCCACCCAGCAATGCAACGGTAAAGAGGCAGGCGGTGGCAAGCATTAGTTGGTTATTTGTCATCATGATGTAGAGCTCCGCAATGTATCAATAAATTATAATTTGGTCACAGAATAGTGGGTGCGTTGTTGAGCATATTCAGTTGGTATGTAATCAGCACGCAGTACCCTAAAAAAATTACTGGTAAAATATGATGCGTCCGTACGATGCGTTTAAACAACCAGAAATTTCGGTGGGCTAATATAAAGATAAGACAAGTGGCTGTGATAGCCATTTTAGCTGAAACAAATAGCTGAGTATTAATCTCAAGCAGGTTATTCATAACAGGGTTAATTTCCTGAGCACCTTGCTGTATCAGCATCAGGGTAAAAAAAGCATCGGTACAGGAGAGCCCCATAATCGCAATGGTCAATGCAAACAGAACCGGCGCATTATTGTTGTCAGTGTAATGAGACGTAGTGAGGCAAACCTCGCGGCGAGCTTGATGACGACGGTTTTTGATAAAGCTGTACGCAAATGTCCGAAGCCCATGGGATCTGCGATCCATGCCCTGACGTTGACAATTAATGGTGCTTTCCATCAGTGCAGTTACCTCCCCTCAGAGTGATGCGATAGATGGCGAATTCTACCAAAAAGTGTGATGAAACGCACAGATTTATAAAGGCAATCATAGGTGTAAGTGCTAGTTATTTGAATATATTGGGGTTTTATGTTTCTCGGGTGCTAAAGTTTTGTTAGGCAGGTGCTACACGATTTCGTCAGGCTGATTTGTTTAAGTGGGTCGATGTGCGTAGAATCGCCGCTTTTATTTATGAGACAAAAGAGCAGTTTATGTCCATCTCTTCAGAGGCGTTGCGCCGCCGAACCTTTGCGATCATCTCGCATCCTGATGCCGGTAAGACCACCGTCACAGAAAAACTGCTGTTATTCGGCGGTGCGATTCAGCTCGCGGGTAGTGTAAAAGGGCGCAAAGCGGCACGCCACGCCACTTCGGACTGGATGAAAATGGAGCAGGAACGTGGTATTTCGGTCTCCTCATCGGTGATGCAGTTTCCCTACGGCGACAACATCATCAATCTACTCGATACCCCTGGGCATGAGGATTTCTCTGAGGATACCTACCGTACGTTGACTGCGGTCGATTCGGCACTGATGGTGATCGATGTTGCCAAAGGTGTTGAGAAACGTACCGTTAAATTAATGGAGGTGTGTCGCCTGCGCACCACGCCGATCCTCACCTTTATTAATAAGATGGACCGTGAAGGCAAAGACCCGATCGACCTGATGGATGAAGTCGAGGATGTACTTGATATCCAGTGTGCGCCGATGACCTGGCCAATTGGCATGGGTAAAAACTTCAAAGGTGTTTTCCATCTTTATAGCGACACAATTCATGTCTATAGCCCAACACATGGCGGTAAAATCAATGAGGGTGAAGTGATTCAGGGGCTCGATAATCCACGCCTGGATGAGCTGTTCGGTGATCTGATTAGCGATTTCCGTGAAGAGATTGAGCTAGTACGTGGCGCGAGCCATGAGTTTAATTTAGAACTCTTTTTGGCGGGTAAATTGACCCCTGTTTATTTTGGCTCGGCGATCAATAACTTTGGCCTGAAAGAACTGCTTGATGCGCTCTCTGAATTCGCCCCGGCACCGCAGCCTCGCGAATCGAAGACACGTGTGGTGGAGCCAGCGGAAGAGACGTTTTCCGGCTTTGTATTTAAGATTCAGGCAAACATGGACCCAAATCATCGTGATCGTGTCGCCTTTCTACGCGTCTGTTCCGGTTCATATGAGAAAGGAAAAAAGATCAACCATGTACGTATTGGCAAACCAGTGATGATATCGAATGCCATCACCTTTATGGCACAGGATCGTACCCATGTGGACGAGGCCTATCCCGGCGATATCATCGGCCTGCACAATCACGGGACGATCCAGATTGGTGACACCTTTACGATGGGTGAAGACCTCAAATATACCGGCATTCCTCACTTTGCCCCCGAGCTATTTCGTCGTGCACGCCTCCGAGATCCGCTTAAAAGCAAGCAGCTGTTAAAAGGGCTGGAACAGTTAAGTGAAGAGGGCGCAACGCAGCTATTCAAACCATTTGCGAATAATGATTTGATTCTTGGCGCGGTGGGTGTACTGCAGTTCGATGTCGTCGCCGAGCGCTTGAAAAATGAATATAAGGTTGATTGCATTTTTGAAGCCGTCACCGTTGCCACCGCGCGCTGGGTGATGTGTGATGACGAGAAGATGCTGGATGAATTTAAGCGCAAATCCGAGGCGAATCTCGCCATTGATGGCGGTGGTGATCTTACCTACATCGCGCCGACACGCGTCAACCTTGAGTTAACCATTGAACGCTGGCCTGATATTCAATTTCTGGCGACACGCGAGCATTGATATATTTGTTTCACTGAATATTTGATATTGTTGTGAGTTAACTAAAATTGAGGAATTGAGAGGAATGAAAAAAAGTATTTTAGGGGTTGTTGTTTTGGGTGCTGTAATCACCGTACCTGCTGCCAATGCAGCTTTGGTCGCAAACCTGGGGTATGCCATTGGTGGTGACACATTGGCTGAAACAGATGGGGCAGATTTAGATGCTGGTGGTGGTTTTTATGGTGACATTGGGGTTCTGCATCACCCAGATGGAAGTAATATCTCTTATCAGGCAACGATTGGTTTAAAGATTGATACGGTAGATGCTACTAATGGTGATGCTGATACCAGCAGCCTGCCGCTTAATTTTTTAGTGTTTTACAACGGGGACTCAAATTTTAGATTTGGTGCGGGTATCACTTATGAACTAGCACCTGAATACTCATACAATGCTTTTGGGTCTTCGGATGAAATAGAATTTGACGATGCGCTTGGTTTTACCATAGAGGTCGATTACTTCCTGAATGAAAAGGCATTTTTAGGTGCGCGCTACACATCGATTGATTATGATTTGCCAGGAGGGCAAGCATTGCTCTCTACTGGAGGGGCTGTTGTAACATCTGTAGATGCAAGTAATTTGGGAATACACGTTGGGATAATTTTCTAAGGAACCTCTGATTAATTACATTGTATGTCATTGCGAGCGCGCCCAAAGGAAGTGCCCTTGGGGTAAAGCGCGGCAATCTCGACCTCGACCCTATAAGAATCATCGAGTTATGAGATTGCTTCGTCGCTCCGCTTCTCGCAATGACAATTAATCAGAGTTTCCCTAAACCACCTGGCGGATTTAATCACTAAAAAGCGGGGAGCACTGGCTACCCCGTTTTTATTTTGAGTGTATAAAGCATATGAACGAATCAATCTTAATAGCTGGTGTTGATGAAGCTGGCCGGGGCCCACTAGCCGGTGCAGTGATTGCAGCCGCCGTCATCCTTGACCCAGCTTATCCCATAGAGGGCGTGACAGATTCCAAAAAGCTGACCGCAAAAAAACGAGACCGATTAGAACTCGAAATTAAAGCGCATGCAGTTGCCTGGGCAATTGGTCGCGCCGAGGTTGAAGAGATCGATGAGATCAATATTCTGCAGGCGAGCCTGTTGGCGATGAGCCGCGCCGTCGCACAACTCTCTGTTAAGCCAGCGCATGTGCAGGTGGATGGCAATCAATGTCCGTCGGTCGATTGTTCGGTCGAAGCGATTGTTAAGGGGGATGCCTTGATACCCTCGATCGGCGCCGCATCGATCCTTGCTAAGGTTGCGCGTGATCGTGAATTGATTCTGCTTGATGAACAGTTTCCTGAGTATGGCTTTGCCAAACATAAAGGCTATCCCACTAAGGCGCATTTTGCAGCGCTCGAGGAACATGGTGTGTCGCCCGTTCATCGCCGTTCGTTTGGTCCAGTGCGTCGTCTTTGTCAACCTTCGCGTTAAATCGATTTAAATCGATACAGGCAAAAATAAACCGGTTTAATTGTTAAATCGATCTCGCAGGGTGGCGTGCCCTGCGTTAGAATAGTCGGCTATGAGTCCTTCGTTTGTTCACCTTCATCTTCATACTGACTACTCCCTTGTGGATGGTTGTATTCGTGTAAAAGCCCTTGCTAAAAGCGTTGCAGCAGCGGGCATGCCTGCGGTTGCGGTAACGGATCAAAGCAACCTGTTTGCGATGGTTAAGTTCTATCGTGCGGCGATTGCTGCGGGTGTAAAACCGATCATTGGTGTCGATCTGTGGGTACAAAACCCGGATGATGTTAATCAACCCACCAAGCTAATCCTGCTCTGTCAAAATCATGTGGGCTATCTCAATCTAACGCGGCTGATTTCACGTAGCTATATTGAAGGCCAGCACAACGGCATTCCGATGATTCAGCAGGCGTGGCTGCAAGGCGAAAACGATGGTCTGATTGCGCTTTCTGGCGGGCGCAATGGTGATATCGGCCAGGCGTTATTAGCTGGCAATGGTGTTGCGGCGAAGCAGTTGTTAAACGAATGGACCGCGCTCTTTGGTGATCGTTTCTATATTGAATTGCAACGCACTGGACGAGAAAGTGAAGAAGACTATCTGCACGGTGCCGTTGCGCTGGCTGTTGATGCCAACGTACCGGTGGTGGCGACCAATGATGTCTGCTTTTTAAAGGCCGATAATTTCGAAGCGCACGAAGTGCGTGTCTGTATTAATGGTGGGCGCACCCTGGATGATCCGCGCCGTCCGAAATTGTATAGCGAGCAGCAGTACCTGCGTACCCCAGAAGAGATGTGTGAACTCTTTTCTGATATGCCAGAGGCGCTTGAAAACAGTGTTGAGATTGCACGCCGCTGTAACCTTGAATTGACGTTGGGTGAAAATGTATTGCCGGAGTTCCCGGTACCCGAAGGGATGACAACGGATTCCTTTTTTCGTGCGCAGGCGGAGGAGGGGCTTAACCAACGCTTAGATTTTCTGTTTGATACTTCCGCTGAAAACTTTGCAGAGATACGCAAGCCTTATGATGAGCGCCTTAACCATGAGTTGAATGTCATCATCGACATGGGGTTTCCCGGTTATTTTTTGATCGTGGCTGACTTCATCAAGTGGGCTAAAAATAACGGTGTACCAGTGGGACCGGGGCGTGGTTCGGGTGCGGGTTCGTTAGTGGCCTATGTGCTTTTGATTACGGACCTTGACCCGATCCACTATGAACTGCTGTTCGAACGCTTCCTAAATCCAGAACGTGTCTCACTGCCCGATTTCGATGTCGATTTCTGCATGGATGGACGCGACCGCGTGATTGAATATGTGGCGCAGCACTATGGGCGTGAACGTGTTTCGCAGATTATCACCTACGGTACGATGGCGGCGAAGGCGGTGATCCGCGACGTAGGGCGGGTCATGGGGCACCCGTACGGCTTTGTGGATCAGATCTCAAAGCTGATCCCTTTTGAGATTGGCATTACGCTTGAAAAGGCGCTGGAGCAGGAAGAGGTGCTCCAGCAGCGTTATCAGGAAGATGACGAGGTGCGAGACCTGATCGACATGGGGCGCTCGCTGGAAGGGATGGCGCGCAATGCCGGTAAACATGCCGGTGGTGTGGTGATCGCGCCAACAGCCTTAACGGATTTTACCCCGCTCTATTGTGAACAGGGTTCTGAAAGTACCGTTACCCAGTTCGACAAAGATGACGTGGAAGCGGTCGGGTTGGTGAAGTTCGATTTCCTCGGCTTGCGCACCCTGACGATTATTGATCATGCGCTGAGGACGGTTAATGCCACATTGCCCGAGAGTGAGCAGATCAACATTGCGGCCATACCAATTGATGATGAGCCGAGTTTCTCACTGTTAAAGCGGTGTGAGACCACGGCCGTGTTCCAGCTGGAATCGCGCGGCATGAAAGAGTTGATCAACCGCCTACAGCCGCACTGTTTCGATGAGATTATCGCGCTGGTAGCGCTGTTCCGCCCTGGGCCTTTGCAGTCAGGCATGGTTGATGACTTTATCGATCGTAAACATGGGCGCGCGCCGACGCTCTACCCACACCCCGATCTTGAGCCCATTCTGGCGCCAACCTACGGGGTGATTCTCTATCAGGAACAGGTGATGCAGATTGCGCAGGTGCTAGCGGGTTACTCGCTGGGGCAGGCGGATATGCTGCGTCGTGCGATGGGTAAAAAGAAACCGGAGGAGATGAACAAGCAGCGCGAAATCTTTGTCAGCGGCGCCTCTGCACGTGAGATCGATGAAAAGACCTCCGGCGGCATCTTTGACTTGATGGAGAAGTTTGCCGGTTACGGTTTTAACAAATCTCACTCCGCCGCTTATGCATTAATCGCCTACCAAACCGCGTGGCTCAAGGCCCATTATCCAGCGGCCTTTATGGCGGCGGTGATGTCAGCGGATATGGATAACACCGACAAAGTAGTGATGCTGATTGAAGAGTGTCGCTCGATGAAGCTGGCGGTACGCTCACCCGATGTGAACGAATGTGATATCGCCTTTACTGTGCCTGATGATCGCAAGATTATGTACGGGCTCGGGGCGATCAAGGGGGTCGGTGATGCCGCGCTAGTGGGCATTATTGAAGAGCGTAAGGCCAACGGCCCGTATCGTGATCTATTTGACCTGTGCCGTCGCATTGATCTACGCAAGGCCAATAAACGAGTGATGGAGGCCTTGATTCGATCTGGCGCGCTCGATTCGCTGGAAAAGAATCGCGCACGGACCATGGCATTGCTGCCGAGTGCGTTGCAACTTGCCGATCAACATGCGCGTAATCAGGCCGCGGGTCAGAATGATCTCTTTGGTTCATCGAGTCCAGCTGAAGCGACTGAACCGGACGAAGCGATCACCGGTATTGAGGTCGCTGAATGGAGTGAAGAGCAGCGCCTGCTGGGAGAAAAGGAGACGCTGGGGCTCTATCTCACCGGCCACCCGATTGTGCGCTATGAAAAAGAGCTGAGCCACTTTATCACCTGTCGTATTGCGGAATTGCGGCCAAACAAAACGGTATCGGTGGCGGGCTTTGTGACGGCAATCAATACCCGTAGTGATCGACGCGGCGAAAAAATCGCCTTTGTGACGCTCGATGACCGTACCGGTCGAGTCGAAGTGGCCGCTTTCTCTGATGCCTATAGTCGTTATCGTGACCTGCTCACAAAAGATCGCCTGGTGATCGTCAGTGGCGAGGTGAGTGAGTCTGATTTCTCCGGCGGCTTTAGAATGAGCGCCGAGGCGATTTACGATATTGATCAATCGCGCGCCCGACATGCACGCGGGCTTGAGATCGATATCGATGAGGCAGGTGCCGGTAACGGTTTTATCCGCTCGTTAAGTGAGACCTTGCAACCATTCCGTGAGGGACGCTGTACCGTGTGGGTCAACTACCGTCGTAAAGACGCCACGGCACGAATGGCGCTTGGCGACGATTGGCGCGTGCGCCCCACGGACGAACTGCTGCAACGCCTGCGCGAAGTCGCCAATGATGTGCGCGTCATCTATAAGTAACAAAGGATTCGGGGCGGCATACACTCAGCGTGATATACACTCACAGACGCTAACCTGCTAGAATGGCGGGAAATATTTTGATTTTGGATTGATATGAACCTGAATTACCTTGAGTTTGAACAGCCAATCGCCGAAATGGAGGCGAAGATCGAAGAGCTACGCAATGTGGGTAGCGATAACGATATCAACATCTCTGAAGAGCTGGCGCGTCTAGAGGACAAATGCACCACGATGACGGAGTCAATTTTCTCTAAATTGACCTCGTGGCAGGTTTCACAGCTGGCGCGTCATCCGCTGCGTCCATATACGCTTGATTATATCAATCTGATGTTTACCGATTTTGAAGAGCTGCACGGCGACCGTATGTTTGCCGATGATGCCGCGATTGTGGGTGGTGTCGCGCGTCTCGATGATCGCCCCGTGATGATCATTGGCCATCAGAAAGGACGCGATACCAAAGAGAAGGTGCGTCGCAATTTCGGCATGCCACGCCCGGAGGGCTACCGTAAGGCACAGCGTCTGATGGAAATGGCAGAGCGTTTTAAGATGCCGATCCTGACCTTTATCGACACCCCCGGCGCATATCCGGGTGTCGATGCCGAAGAGCGCGGCCAGAGCGAGGCGATTGCGCGTAACCTGCGTGTGATGGCAGATCTTAGAACGCCAATTATCTGTACCGTAATTGGTGAAGGTGGTTCCGGTGGCGCACTGGCAATTGGTGTCGGTGACCAGGTCTCAATGCTGCAATACAGCACCTATTCAGTGATTTCACCTGAAGGTTGTGCATCAATTTTGTGGAAAAGCGCAGATAAAGCGGAAGACGCCGCTGAAGCGATGGGGATTACCTCTGACCGTCTTAAAGAGCTGGAACTGATCGATGAAGTGATTGGTGAACCGCTGGGTGCAGCGCACCGTAATATCGAAATGATGGCCTATAGCCTGAAGGTCTCAATCAAAAAGGCTCTGGCTGAATTTGATGAGATGGAGCTGGATCAGCTGATTGAGCGCCGTTACCAGCGCCTGATGGGATACGGTAACTTCAAAAGCGAGTGAAGCCATAAATGACGATCGCAGCGACAACCCTGCTGTCACAGCAATTGGGTGAGGCGTTGCAGCAGATGTCGGCAAACCGCTACCCGCTTAATCGTTACTGGGTCGCCTATAGCGGCGGTGTCGATTCCCACGTGTTACTTCATGCCATGGCGATGCTGCGCCCGCAGCTAGCGGCAACACTCCACGCGATTCACGTTAATCACGGTTTAAACCCAGCCGCCGTGGAATGGGCCGCTCATGCGCAATCAGTCAGCGATGAACTCGATATTCCGTGCCACCTGTTCAATCTCGATGCGACACATCAAAAAGGCGAAAGCCCTGAGGCGGCTGCTCGAAATGCCCGTTATCACGTCTTCTCACAGTTAATCGAGGAGGGCGATGTGCTACTGACTGCGCACCACCGAGAGGATCAGGCTGAAACATTGCTGCTACAGCTGGTTCGAGGCGCGGGCCCTCATGGGCTGGCAGCAATGCCACTTATGACCACTTTTTCAAATGGCCATCTGGCCCGGCCCCTGCTGGCAGTTGAGCAATCATTAATCAATCGATATGCGCAGGAGAAGCGGCTTGACTGGATTGAAGATCCCAGCAATCAAGATCGGAGGTTTGAGCGCAACTATCTGCGCCATGAAATTATGCCCACTCTTCAGGCGCATTGGCCCGCGATCAGCAGGACTGTCTCTCGTTCCGCAGCTCACTGTGCTGAGGCGGCGGGTTTACTCGATGAATTGGCGATTGAGGATCTGAAACGATGCGAGCAATGGCAGCCAGGCAGTCAGCTACCAGCCCAGATTTCACTTCCCTTTTTGCAGCAGCTTACGCCTCAACGACGCCGGAATCTATTAAGATTCTGGATTAAGAAACTTGGTTTAGGTATTGTTTCTTCATCTATTATGAATCAGATTGAGGTATCGTTAATCAATGCCAAAGCGGATGCGATACCGCAGATAACATGGCAGAGCGGAGAGCTCAGGCGCTATCGTCAGCAGGTCTACGCGATGCTGCCACTCGCGCCCTTTGATTCCACAGCTGTATTGAAATGGGACTGGCAGGAAAGGGGGCTTGAATTACCTACTGGGCAAGGCGTTTTGCTAGCGCACTCAGGCAAGCTAGATGGTGAAAGTGGCGCGGATCAGGGGCTGAGTCTCGCGAAATGTGAGCAACTACCCATGACGATGCGCTTTCGTCAGGGCGGTGAGCGCTGTCGGTTACCCGGTCGCGACCATCGCAGCTCGCTAAAGGGCTTGTTACAACAGGCTGGGGTGCCGCCGTGGCAGCGCGATCGAATTCCGTTGATCTATCTTGGCGATCAAATTGCCGCCGTGGTCGGTTATTTCTATTGTGAGCCATTTCTGCCACAAGCCAGTGAGCCTAAATTGACCTTCACGATTCACTGATTGCGCTTTGTCGATGGTCGCCATAGAAATATTATCGACCTGTCAATCAAAATTCGATTGAGCAATAAGCTCCGTTCTTGTAATATACACCCCCGTCCTGTTTGTTGTTTTTAAACGCAAACTTCTTACTCTTTAGGTATTCATGACCAAGTATATTTTTGTCACAGGCGGTGTGGTTTCCTCTCTTGGAAAAGGCATTGCCTCCGCCTCATTAGGCGCGATTCTCGAAGCGCGGGGTCTGAATGTGACCCTGATCAAATTAGACCCCTATATCAATGTTGATCCTGGCACCATGAGTCCGTTTCAGCATGGCGAGGTCTTTGTCACCGAAGATGGTGCTGAGACCGATCTCGACCTTGGTCACTATGAGCGTTACGTCCGCACCACGATGAAGAAGCATAACAACTTCACCACTGGGTGCATCTACGAGACAGTCATTGCCAAAGAGCGCCGCGGCGACTATTTGGGTGCAACGGTACAGGTGATTCCGCATATTACCGATGAGATCATCAACCATATTAAAGCGGGTGCTGGCGATGCTGATATCGCACTGGTCGAGATAGGTGGCACCGTGGGTGATATCGAATCACTGCCATTCCTTGAGGCGATTCGTCAGCTGGGGATCGAGGTAGGACGTGAAAACGCGATCTTTATCCACCTGACCTTAGTGCCATACATTCCATCGGCCGGTGAGATCAAAACCAAGCCAACCCAGCATTCAGTCAAAGAGCTACGTTCAATCGGTATTCAGCCCGATATTCTGCTATGCCGCAGTGATCGTCCATTGCCGGACGCTGAGCGCAGCAAGATTGCGCTGTTTACCAACGTCGATACCAAAGCCGTTATCTCGGCGGTCGATTCTGACAGCATCTATAAAATTCCACTGCTACTGCATGAGCAGGGGCTTGATGTAATCACTACCGAAAAGCTTCGCATCGATGCACCTGCGGCTGATTTGAGTGAGTGGAAGGAGATTAAACAGCGCCTTGAAAGCCCAACCGCAGTTGTCACGGTCGCGATGGTTGGTAAATACATGACGCTCACCGACTCTTATAAATCGATATCCGAGTCGTTGATCCATGCGGGTCTGCAGACCCATACCAGGGTCAACATCATCTATGTCGACTCAGAAGAGATCGAGAAGAACGGCCCCAGTTGCCTGGATGTGGTTGACGCAATTCTGGTGCCGGGTGGTTTTGGTGAGCGCGGTGTTGAAGGTAAGATTGAGACGGCTCGATATGCACGTGAGAACAAGGTGCCTTATTTGGGTATCTGTTTAGGAATGCAGGTGGCGGTGGCTGAGTTTGCCCGTAACGTCGCCGGTATGGCGGGGGCACACAGTACCGAATTTGATACCAGCACCCCTTATCCGGTGATCGCACTGGTGACAGAGTGGATTGCGGCCGATGGCACTGTCGAAACACGTGATGAGTCTTCAAACCTCGGTGGTACGATGCGCCTTGGTGCCCAGGAGTGTCGCTTGATTGAAGGCACCAGAGCGCGTGAAATCTATGGAAAAGAGGTGATCTCAGAGCGTCATCGTCATCGCTATGAAGTGAATGCGGGGCTGCTCGATAAGCTGGTGCAGGCAGGGATGGTCGTTTCGGGTAAATCAATCGATGGTGATTTGGTGGAAATGATTGAACTGCCAGACCATCCGTGGTTTATCGCATCACAGTTTCATCCGGAGTTCACCTCGAACCCGCGTGATGGTCATCCGCTGTTTAGTGGCTTTGTACAGGCAGCACGAGATCGGAAAAAGACGTAATTAATTAAGTTGGAAATGAAAAGTAACTGTAAGTCATAGGAATAGGAAAAGAGAAAACATGTCGAATATTACAGAAGTGCGCGGACGCGAAATTATCGATTCACGAGGCAACCCAACTGTTGAGGCTGATGTTGTTCTAGCTTCCGGTGCGATGGGACGAGCAGCAGTACCATCAGGTGCATCTACCGGTGCACGTGAAGCGGTTGAACTGCGTGACGACGATGCCAGTCGTTACGGTGGAAAAGGGGTATTGAAAGCGGTTGCTAATGTGAATGGCGAACTTGCCAAAGCACTGATCGGACAAGACGGACTGAATCAGGCTGCACTTGATCAAATCATGATCGATCTCGATGGTACACATAATAAAGGCCGCCTGGGTGCCAACGCACTACTGGCCGTTTCTCTGGCAGCCGCACGTGCCGCCGCTGAAGAGAAGGGTGTTTCTCTATACGAGTCACTGGGTGACGCGTCTAAATTCCGTATGCCGGTACCGATGATGAACGTCATCAATGGTGGCGCGCACGCTGATAACAGCGTTGATATGCAGGAATTTATGATTATGCCAGTGGGCGCGAGCAGCTTTTCACAGGCATTGCAGATGGGTGCTGAAACCTTTCATGCATTAAGAAAAGTACTCGCTGACAAGGGTTTAAATACCGCTGTTGGTGATGAAGGTGGTTTTGCACCTGACCTTGCTTCTAATGAATCGGCGATTGAAGTGATCCTGGAAGCGATTGCCGCTGCCGGTTACACCGCTGGCAAAGATATCTTTATCGCGCTTGATCCTGCGAGCAGTGAGTTCTATAAAGATGGCCTTTACTGCCTGGATTCAGAAAACAAAAAACTGACCTCGACTGAATTTGTAGACTACCTGGCAGACTGGGCGGATCGCTTTCCGATCATCTCAATTGAAGATGGCATGGCCGAAGATGACTGGGACGGCTGGGATCAGTTGACCAAAAAGATTGGCGACCGTGTACAGCTAGTCGGTGATGATCTGTTTGTGACCAATACCGAAATTCTGAAAGAGGGCATCGATAAGAGCATCGCTAACTCGATTCTGATCAAAGTTAACCAGATCGGCACGCTGACTGAGTCGCTTGCTGCAATCAACATGGCAAACGATGCTGGCTTTACCGCGGTTGTTTCTCATCGTTCAGGCGAAACCGAAGATGCCTTTATTGCTGACCTTGCCGTCGCAACAGGCGTTGGGCAGATTAAGACGGGGTCAATGTCTCGCTCAGATCGTATCGCTAAATACAATCAGCTATTACGAATTGAAGAAGCGCTAGGTGACAAGGCTATCTTCCCTGGGCGTGATGCCTTCGAAATTTCTATTCCTTAATGAAATAGATTTGTATCGAGCGTCGATTGGCGAGGTTGATCTGATCAATGGTAGCGGTGGCAACAATGAGTTTACCAGGGCACTCTGATAGACTCATGTCACCCATGAAGATCATCCTCGCCATTTTGCTTGTATTGCTAGTCATGCTGCAAATTAAACTGTGGCGTGGTGATGGCGGTGTTGTCGATACACTACGATTACAACAGGCCGTTGAACGTCAAATACAGGAAAACAACTCACTGAGTGAGCGCAACAAGGCACTTGAAGCAGAAGTTGAAGACCTTAAAAAAGGGGTCGATGCGATTGAAGAGCGTGCACGTAGCGAACTGGGTTTGATTAAACCCGGCGAAACTTTTTTCCAGACGGTCGATGAATAACACGCAACGCTACTGGGGCGTGATTCCAGCATCCGGCGTAGGCAAGCGCATGGGCAGCGAGCTGCCAAAGCAGTATCTTACCCTGCACGATAAAACCCTGTTACAACACGCCATCGAACGAATGGTCTCTCATCCACGTATTGCTGGTGTGGTCGTTGCCATTGCCGAGCATGATGATCGCTGGCAAGCCTTTGAAGATAGCTTCGATGACCAGGTAACATGGGTTACGGGAGGCGCTGAACGCTATCACTCAGTGCTGAATGCGCTGTATGCCTTGAGTGACATCGCGGGTGAAGATGATTGGGCATTGGTGCATGATGCAGCTCGTCCCTGTCTGCGCGCGGAAGATATCGATCGTTTGATTAATGAGGCGAGTGATGGTGTGGGTGGCATTCTCGCCGCACCCGTTAGCGACACAATGAAACGTGCCAATTCCGATGGTTCTATCACCGAAACAGTCAATCGCGAAGGGTTGTGGCGTGCATTAACCCCACAGATGTTTCGTACTGGTTTATTGATCAATGCGATTGAACATGCGATGACGCAGGATTTTCCCATCACCGATGAAGCGAGTGCGGTTGAGTCACTTGGCCACCGTCCAAGGTTAGTTGCGGGCCATCCTGATAATATTAAAATCACCATCCCGCAGGATCTTGAGTTAGCTCATCTCTACCTGCAGATACAGAATAGCGAGAAGCGTTGATGAGAATTGGTCACGGTTTTGATGCGCACCGTTTTACTGATGATAAAGATGTCGTGATTATCGGCGGCGTCTCGATCCCATTTGATCGCGGGCTTGAAGCTCATTCCGATGGCGACGTGCTCATTCATGCACTGTGCGATGCGCTGCTCGGTGCTACTGCGATGGGGGACATCGGTCAACATTTCCCCGACACCGATCCAGACAACAAAGGCATCGATAGCCGTATTTTGTTACGCCATATTGTTGGCCTGTTAAATGAAAAAGGCTACACACTCTCCAATGCCGATATCACCATCATCGCGCAGGCACCGAAGATGATAAAGCATATTCCGGCCATGCGTGAGCTGCTGGCTGATGACCTGCAGGTGTCGCTTGATCGTATCAACATCAAGGCAACCACTACTGAGAAGATGGGCTACACCGGACGTGGTGAAGGGATTTCTACTCATGCCGTTGTGTTGATCAACGAATAACCACCTTGCCGATTGAGAAATTTTTTGTCTGACGATACCACGCCCGAAAAGCGATCATTTCCACTCGACTGGCCTTACGCCTTTGGAGAACCTCAGTTAAGCGGCGTTATCCGCTCAACGTCAGAAGACTTTCAGGTTGACGAAGTGCTCGGCTTTGAAGCCGATGATGATGGCACACACGCCTTTCTGAAAATAAGAAAAAAGAATGCCAATACCGAGTGGGTCGCTAAGCAGTTAGCGCGCTTTGCGGGCGTACGCCAGGTTGATGTCGGCTATGCGGGGCTGAAAGATCGTCGCGCGGTGACTACTCAGTGGTTTAGTGTTGATCTTGCCGGCCGCGAAGAACCTGATTGGCATTCATTGACTGAAGGTGGCATCGAGTTTGTTGAGATCACCCGTCATCGTCGGAAACTAAAACGCGGCGCATTAAAAGGAAATCGTTTTAAGCTTGTAATACGAGAGATCGAAGGTGATATCAGTTTCCTTGAAGGCCGTGTTTCAAAGATCGCAAATGATGGCGTACCGAATTACTTTGGTGAACAGCGTTTCGGCTTCTCAAATCTTGAAAAAGTGAGCGCGATGTTTTCAGGGCAGTTAAAAAAAGTCCGCCGACCTGAGAAGAGTATGTATCTATCAGCCGCACGTTCCTGGCTGTTTAATAAAATCCTGGCGGCACGTGTTGCTGCCGGCACATGGAACCAGCCAATTGCGGGTGATGTGATGATGCTGTCAGGCACACAAAGCATTTTTCCAGTTGAAGTCGTTAGTGACGAGATTCAGAAGCGCACAAATGAGTTTGATATTCATCCAACAGGCGCCATGTGGGGCAGCGGCGAACTTGCATCAACGCTTGAAGTCATGGCAATGGAGCAGTCCGTAGCCGATGAAGAAAAACTATTTTGTGATGGCCTAAAACGCGCTGGATTAAAACAACAACGCCGAGCACTACGTTTAATTCCAATAGGATTACAACTTACCCAGGTTGACCCAGATTCAATTGAGTTACAATTCGAATTGCCAGCCGGTAGCTATGCAACAGTCGTGCTAAGAGAACTATTTGATTTACGGTAGAAGAGTCCCCGTGGGCATCGTTCTGATAACCTGGAAACCCACACCTAGTTCTGATAACTTGGAAACCCACACCTAACTTCGCATAATGTATATTATGTTAAATTATAGACGGGATAATATTAAACATACTGAGTACGCTAAAACTATTCATCTATTGCGAGCGGCGCTCAATTTATATTGCTCAGTCACCCCTATCCCCCTGACAATGCATCAGAATGGCCACCATCAGGAGTCGTTCGCCACCTACTACGCAACGACTGCTCAATAGAACAAAATTGTTTTTGTTCTCTAGTGAGTACTCTCATGCCATGGGAAAGGCCCCATATGCATATCAAGCATGATGCGCCAAACATTTAGCGGTAGCCATTCTTCATACATGTCCCAATGTTGGTATTTAGGCAAGCTGACAGTGCCTGGAATTGCGCCAAATGATGTGCCTTTTTTGAACTCATTTACAATGGCCATTTGTAGATCTTGAATAAACTCACGTGTTTTAGTCACATCGGACATACTGCCCAGGGGCTCTTTAGCATGTGAATGGGAAAATATCGCCTTGTCAAAATCCATGTTTTCGATTTCCTCTAACGCTCTCACCCATTCTTTGATATTAAAATCAGGAAGTATTGCAAAGCCGACGCGATTTGGCGTAACAAGATCCGCAATGTAAGCGAGCTTTTCATCAGGAAGAATAAACACCGTCATGCCCAAACCATGACTCATCCCTACGTGATGCAACTCAACCGTTTTTCCACCCAGAGTTATCTCTTTACGTTTACCCGACCAGCGCTCGTCTGGGAGTGCAAGTTCAGGATGTGGATTGGCTCTCATCCATTTATAAGCTTCCGCGTGGGCGACAATCTTTGCTCCCGCATCTCTAAACACCTGCCCACCTTTGGAATGATCCCAATGGTTATGGCTATGCAACAGGTAACGAACGGGTTTGTTAGTCACACTTTTGATGGCACTTAAAAAGCCTTGAGCGTGTTTGGTATTTACCGGTTCGATTGCGATAACACCAGCATCAGTGACGATAAACATGGAAATATAACCATTTCCTGGTTCAAACTTATAAATCCCATCAGCCACTTTCCAAATGTGCTTGTCGCTAGATGCATTCCCCTGTAGAGGGAAAGTGACAGCCACCATCAGGGATAGAACGAAAAATAGTTTACTTTTCATTGAATTGCGCCTCCATTTAAATGTGTGAATTAATCATCATTGCACTCCCAGATTAATTATATTGTTGACTGAAAAATAGATATACGGCCTAATGATCAACTCATTGTTTCCTAAGAAGGCTAAATATGTCGTTATTACCGCTTATGGAAACCTTTGCTGCGGTTGTAGATACGGGCAGTTTTACGGGTGCGGCTGAGCAACTTGGGCTTTCCAAATCATTTGTTAGCAAACAAATATCTCAACTGGAAAATGACATAGGAACACGTTTGCTGCACCGCTCAACTAGAAAACTTAGCCTGACGGATGAAGGGGAACAATTTTATAAACATTGCAAACTGATTGTGGACGAGGCCATCAAGGCTCAAGAGGAAATCATCGACAGCCAGATAAACCCTCGCGGTCGAATAAGATTCGCAATCCCACAAAGTATTGCAATTTCAAACTTAAGCTCAGTCATTAAGCGCTTTCAAGAGAAATACCCAAATATTCTTTTAGAAATCATTGCAAGTGGCTCTACAGAAAAACTCATTGACGAAGGTTTTGATCTCGCACTTAGAATCGGACAATTAGAAGACTCTACTCTCATTTGTCGCAGGCTATCTGAGTGCCATTATCAAACCGTGGCATCGCCACAATATTTAGAACAACGTGGAAGGCCGAGTCACCCAAAAGAACTTACCGAACATAATTGCCTAATTTATGCGAGTGCATCAAGGCAATGGTCTTATCAAACCAATGGGGAATCTTTCAAAGTGTCGGCAAGAGGAAATTTAGTTAGCAATGATGGAAATGTGATAGTTGGTGCGGTCCTAAACGGACAAGGCATTGCCTACGGCCCCAGTATTTTATATCAACCGCACATTGCTCAAGGGAAGCTGAAACATTTATTTGAAGACTACGCCGTACCGCCAGTGTCGATCAGCATTGTGTATCCTTCTAAACAAAATTTACCGCATAAAGTTAGCGCGTTGATCAGCTTTTTGTCCGAGCATTTGTTCGTAGCGTCATAGACCAATTTACTATTAAACCACCTTTTTACCTAAAATCTCATCTATAGTACGCACAAGCTCATGGATTTTCTGGAGGTCCGTTGCGTCGGGGTGAGGAGAAGCAAACTGCTTTGAGTCGTTGTCATAATACAACCCCGTCGCGGATGAAAACTCATCAGACAATGCTGCACGCATCCTGGATCACAGCGCTCGTATCCGGTCGTAAACATAGACTTGCTCTAACAGGATTCGACTTAGCAGGACATCCATCTTAGTAAAGGTCCGAGTAAATTAAATAAATAATAATCAGGTGATTACATTGGCCTCTTAACCTGGGCGCCCTGTTTAGACTAAGCAAACAGGATTTTAAAGGCTAAGACTACATGATTAAAGATGTGGGGATCATTATCCATTCACCAGCGCCCCCTTAAGCTGCAATATCAATAGTATAAATTACAGGGAATAGGGTCTAAAATGATAAGACCTGCTACTGCTACACAATGTGTTCTTGCGAGGCATGACATGAAAAATTTATGGTTCCTTATCATTGTCACGATACTCAGTGGCTGCGCGAGTAAACCGCCGTTATCTATCAGCAAGGTTCCACCCGGCAATCTAACAGTGGCTGAGGTACAGGCGAATCCCGTACTGTTCATCAATTCAGAAGTACGCTGGGGCGGCGTGATCACTCAGGTGGAAAACAAAGCCTCACAGACATGGATAGAGGTGGTAAGTCGCGAGTTGGGTCGGGATGGTAAGCCTCGGGAGCAGGACAGCAGTGGTGGACGTTTCATTGCCAGCATTGCGGGGTTTGCCGATCCTGTTGTGTACCAGATAGGCCATTTATTAACAGTGGTCGGCACCATCGAACAACAGGTGAAACGGCCTATTGGTGAGTATCAATATACGTTTCCAGTAGTCGCCGTGACAGGGTCATACATGTGGGTGATTAAGCCAGAGATCCTTGCTCCAGATTATCCGCCATCCTGGCGCTATTATGATCCCTGGCCTTACTATTACTACCCTTACCCATTCCGTCCAATTCATCCATGGCATCGCTAAACATATCGCTATGATCAGTAAACACCATATATCTGCCCTGTTATTTTCTGTAGTGCTGTTAGCAGCCTGCGCGACGGGGCCAAAGTATGATACCAGTCTGATTGATCTCAGCATCACACCGCAGCAGGTGGTGGTTGAAGGTAAGGCACTGCATGAGGATCAGGTATTGTGGGGCGGTATCATCATCGCCAGCGCAAACCTTAAGGATGTCACCCAGTTTGAAATTCTAGCTTACCCGCTGGACTCCAGCCAAAGACCGCTTGTTGACAAAACACCGTTGGGACGCTTTGTAGCGCAACAAGAGGGTTACCTGGAAACCAGCAATTATACTCAAGGGCGTTTAATCACCATCCGTGGCATGCTGCAAGGTAAAAACACCGGCAAGGTCGGTGAAAGCGAATACACTTACCCGCTAGTTAGAATCAATGAGCATTTTCTCTGGAGTGAACGAAATGATACTCCCGACACGAGTTTTCGCTTTGGTATCGGGGTGATGATCCACAACTGACTTAGACCAAATCATAAAAAGGAGTGATCCCATGCAAACTAAATCTTTATTCAGCATCTTCCTCTTCTGTGCACTTTTAATCTCGGGGTGCGCTACGCCACCTAGCCAGGAGCAGACGGGAATGGTCGTCGGAGGCGTATTAGGTGGGTTACTCGGTTCTGAAATCGGAGGAGGACATGGCCGTACCGCCGCCATTATAGTAGGCACCATCGTGGGGTCTTCGATCGGCGGTTCGATAGGTCGATCAATGGATGAAAGCGATAGGATCAAGACGGCACATGCCATGGAAACAGTACGCACCGGCGTACCTTCAACCTGGCACAATCCTGATAGCGGCAACCAGTACACCGTTGTACCCACGCGCACCTATGAAACAACGGCAGGTCCCTGTCGTGAATATACGGTAGATGCGATGATCGGAGGTAAAAAAGAGAGTGTTTTTGGGACGACTTGTCGCCAGGCTGATGGAAGCTGGAAAGTTCAACAATAGAGAAACACTGGTGTTTTCGGTATCAAAATGAGGAGTATAGTCTGCGCCCTCCTCCTTGACCTCCGCTGTCTGGCCGGCAAAGACAAAACCGATATTTTTTTGTTGGCGATCGTCACCTCATTCACTATCTTGTCCAACGATTTCCTACCAGGCTTTCTTCGCCTTAAGATTCGACCAGATACCGCTTCTATGCTGCTAATAAAATTGTCATATTCTAATGGTCTGCCGTTGCGTTCATGTTGACGAATTGATTCGTGCATCAACAGTGAGTCCGTCACGCTTTGCTCGCGATGACTGCGACCTAACTAACCCTGGCTTAGGCTAACCAGCAGCCCGCTTAAAACATTACGCTTTTTCACTACGTTATAAGCAACCGCTAGCCAGGTTTCTTCAGCTGCTGGCTGACGTTATCAAGCAACTCCTGACACGCTCGTTTCAGCATCTTCTCGGTCCCGGCAAACTGCATCGCCCGCCGGGCAAACTGTTGCGCTTTGTTTAAATCACCAGAGGCAACATGTAACCGGGCCAAACGCAACCAGGCGTGGCCGTTGCGCGGCTCAATGCGCACCGCCCGTTCGAGCAAGGCAATGGCCTGGCTATGCTCACCGTTGGCGGCAAGTTCATCAGCTTGCGCCATCAATAGCACGCCAGGTCCGGTTCTGGTGGGTTGCGGTGCCTGAACGGCGCAGCCATTTACCAGCAAGAGCGTGATGGCAAGCAATAAAACTTTTTTCATCGGAAGATTCCTTTAAGCCGGTCGATAAAACTTCCCATTGAGCGCTTCACACCGCCACCCGCGCAGGGGGCATATTCGGCGGGTGCCGTGCCAATAATGAAAGCCAGATCATAATATTGTTTACAATTTGAGTCTGCACGCAGGCCTGTTTCTGCATCAATCGAAACATATTCGACATCCGCAGGCTGCGGCGCTGCCGCTTCAGTCACATTGATCTGACGCATGATATCAGCCCACACCGGCAGTGCGCCGCTCGCCCCAGTCAGACCGGTAACGCTATTGTCATCATTGCCAAGCCAGACCACGCCGAGATAGTCGCTGCCGAAACCGGCAAACCAGCTATCGCGCAGGTCATCGGTGGTGCCGGTTTTGCCAGCCAGAAAAAGTGTCTCAGGCAAATGTTGAGCAACACTTTGCCCGGTTCCGCGACGCAAGGCCATGCGCAGGGTATCGTTGACCAGAAAGGCCTGTTCAGGGGTAACGCGCTGCTCGGTATCGAGCGAGTAGCGGTTTAATGGCTGATGGTTGGCATTCAGCACTGCGCGCACCGCCCGCAGCGGCGTATAAAAACCTTCATCGGCCAGAGTCTGATACATCTGGGCGATGTCCAGCGGCGCCAACGCCAGCGAACCAAGCATCACTGAGGGATACGGCGGGATGTGTTTGTCTATGCCAAGCCTGTGCAAGGTTTCCACCACCTCTCCCAGGCCCAGCGTAAATCCAAACCGAACAGCGGCCTGGTTGTATGAATGGATTAGCGCCTCGGCCAGCAACACATTACCATGGCTTTCATGATCGTAATTGGCCGGTGACCAGACACTGCCATCTGACTGCTTCAACTGCAGCGGCGCATCATCAATCAGACTCGCCAGGGTATAACGCTGCGGCTGTGATAATGCCGTCAAATAGAGCGCCGGTTTCAACAGCGAACCGACCGGGCGTTGAATATCAAGCGCGCGGTTAAAACCGTCAAAACGTGGCTTGCGTCCACCCACCACAGCACTGACCTCGGCACTGCCGAGACGCGAGACCACGACCCCACCCTCGAGCAAACCGGGCTGCCGCTCCAGCCGCTTAATATTTTGCACCAGCGCCTGCTCAGCCACTTGCTGGATGACCGGATCCAATGTGGTAAAGATGCGCAGGCCTTCACTGCGCAAATCCTCATCGCGGTAGTCCTGCTGCAGTTGCCGTTTCACCAGCGCAATAAAGGCCGGGTAACGGTTGTTACCCAGATTAGGCCTGGGCGTCACCCCTAGCGTTGCTGCCTGGGCGGTTTGCGCCTGCTGGTCATCAATCAGGCCATCACGCCAGATGATTTCAAGCAATTGATTGCGCCGCTTCAGGGCACGTTCGGGGTGACGGCGCGGATCATAATAGGTCGGCCCACGCAAGATCGCCACCAGCAGGACCGACTCGGCCACCGTCAACTCCTGCGGCGGCTTGTTGAAATAAAATTGCGCCGCCAGGCCAAAACCATGGATGGCACGATTACCATCCTGACCCAGATAGATCTCGTTGGCATAGGCCTCAAGAATCGCTTCTTTTTCATAACGCGCTTCCAGCAACAGCGACATGATCGCCTCATTGATCTTGCGCGTCAGCGTGCGTTCACTACCGAGATAAAAATTCTTCACCAGTTGCTGGGTCAAAGTACTGCCACCCTGCACCACCTTACCGGCACGCAGGTTGGCCCAGGCGGCGCGGGCAATGCCACGAAAATCAATGCCGTGATGAGCGGCGAACTTGCGATCCTCAATGGCTTGCAGGGCAACTATCAGTTTGGGTGGCAGTTCATCAAGCCGCACCAGGACCCTGTCTTCGCGATGGGCCGGATGAACAATGCCGATCAGCACGGGTTCAAGCCGAATCAATGTCAGTGCTTCGTCTGTCACTGCATCGGTCAGTGTTGCCAGTTGCTGGTTGTCAAAGTTAAGCCAGATTGAGCGACCAGGCTCGACGCTGTCCCAGTGACGAAATGCGCGTGTCGTCACCACAAACTGCTTGCCGTTACGCAGATAAGTGCCGGGCGTCATGCCATCAACAGACGGCTGATAACCCATCAGGCTGAGTTCAGCTAACAGCGTGTCTGCCGTCAGCGGTTTTTGTGGATAAAGCTCCAGCGCACGGGCATAGACCCGAGACGGAACCGACCAGCGCTTACCCTCGAACTTGCTCTGCACCACCTGATCGAGATAAAGCACATACAGCGCCAGCGCCAATAACAGTGACACAACTAGCAACAAGGAAATCTTCAACCAGAGATACTGGCGAGGTGGTTTTGACTTCGCCCGACGGCGGCGTTTCTTTGACATGGCGGCAGTATATCAAGTCGACAAATGAGCAACATGACTATTTTTCTGGAACAATGCTGCGCCTGTTTTGATAGCAGTAATTGCTTAGGTCCGCCCCGCCATTTGCTGATGGGTTAGCCGTATCGTGCTACCCGGTACCAACTATATCTGGAACCGCAAGCTGAAATGGGCGTAGCGGGACTTGACATTTTTACGCTTGTAACCGATTTCGGCCTCGAACAGTTTTTTTGCTCTTTTTTCATCCTTGACCCGAATTGAACACCCCCAAAGTGGGGATGTGGCCCATGGCAAGTGTGAGTCTTCCAGTGAAATCTCTGCTATTGATTTAACAATTCCCAGGCTTCAATCGAAGGGTCAAAAGCTTCTGAGGAGAAGTAATTGCCACAGCCTTTACATTTCATAGCACAGTCTTTTTTTACGGTTTCGCCGTCATAGGTGGTGATTAGCTTGTTTTCACATTCCTGGAATTCGAACTCGGCATCGTCAAGGTCATCCTGGGCCGTTGTCAGTTTCGACTGCGTCTCATCTATTTTTTCTTCTTTTTCCTTGATCTTTTTTTCTAGTTTCTCAAGCTTTTCCTGAAACTCTTCTATCTTTTCTTCTAGTTCGGCAAAGTCTTCCGCTTTATACGGAGGGTAGCAAATAACAATAGCATCTACCTCCAGACATAGTTCCCCCTCTTCACCTTCGGATGGCGATTCCTTTTCAAATAAGAATTCTTCATAATCACCTAGAATGGACTCGTATTCAATTTCGAGACTCCAAAGCTCATCTTCTAAGGAGGCGAGTTTCGCTTCCGTCTCCTCAATTTTGACGAGTTTTTGTCCCAGCTTTTCGAGCTTGCTATCGCATGTACATTCTTCGGCCATGATTTCCTTGCTTAGCGGTTGTTAAAGATGATGAAAACGATACCTAATGACCTCATCTACGTGGAGGTAAGTGTCCAGGGCACAGAATGCTACGGGCAAGTATTGCGGGCTCCATGTAGTAAAAAACTGTTTCAAGTGAGTATCCCAGTCCGTTGCCAGAGGGGGCTCCTTTTCTCGCTCAGGTTTTAATCCACTGGCATCAAGATAGACCTCCCCATCCACCGTCATTACTTTGCCTTCGAGAATGCAAACAGAAAGATGATAGGCATCTGGAATATGGGGATCAGTATCAAATTTCACAGCTATTTTGTCAGTAGTATCCTCTAGTCCATATGAAAATTTCTGGGCTTGAACATCCCAAATCCGATGGAAACATCCCATCACCCGAACCACTGAGCCGGAAAGTTCTTCTGTACCATCCAGGACATCTTTAACGGTGACACTATCACTGACGATAGAATCCGATTCAATTGTAAGATGCTGGGCCTGTTCAAAGTGATGCGCTAGTTCCGCCTGAGGATTCCTGCTCTTGAGCGCAAACAGCAAATACCAGGAAAAGCCATATTGCACCTGAATGGTTTCCAATATTTTCGCACCCAGCAGTCGATTGATTAGATACCCCTGGCTCAATTTAGTTCTTGGGTTCAAGGTAGTGCGCAAGGTGCGTAAAACTTCTTCTAACAAGGAGTCGTACTGAAAAATCATTTGTCCTGCTAGCACTTGCAATTCATCAAAATCACGGGCGAACATAGGTACGCGGAGTGCCTTTGCATCCACCTCCAACGCTTCGGAAAGCGTGCTTAAGCGAAAACTGGTATTGCGATCACCAGAAAGCAGAAAATCTGGATCGGTTTCAATCTCCTGTATAGCACTACGCGATTTTTCCAGGTGTACTCGAGCAACTGTCCGCATCATCCCGGAAAGAATCGCCATTCCGGTGTTGTACTTCAGTCGGTGGGAAGAACGGCTGAGCGCCATCTGGCTCCAGGCCTGCCCTCGTAAAATACTGCTCAGGTTAAGTAGCCGGGGGTAATTCGAGGATTCGACTGCTTCTTCAATCAGGTCTTTCAGTTCACCGTAATGACTACGTAGTGAGTAATCAATGATGGATTCCCCGGGAAAAGTGACTTCCTTTACCTGCTTCTGAGCAGCTTGCTGCCAGCCGACGATCATCTCCTGATCTGGGGGCAAGTTCTCCTTCCGCAATCTAAGCGAAGTCAGTGCCTGGATTTCAGCTAGAATAGTGCTGGGATCTTTTTCAGCCAAAGCGGGTAAGGTAGTGGTGCCGGAGCGGTACAACAGATCGCCATAATCGCTGTTAAGGCCCTCAATACGGAGAAAGTTTCCTACACTGTACCATCGCACAATTTTCCGCCGGGGAATACTCGTGGCTTCTGATAAGAGCGTTTGCCCCTCGGCAGAGCCAGCGGTATCTAGTAGATCCTGAACGGTCTCTATCCCCGCTCCCGCCAGGATAGTGGCGTACCCCTGCCCGATACCATCAATTTCAGTAATTTGTATGTCAGTCATATTACATCTTTGTATGTCTGCTATGAATCAATCGAATTCGCTGGTGAGTAGCCGCAGTAAAGCCCAAATCAATAATAACGTCAAGAGCATCACCATTTGACCATTATTTATTTTTGAATATGCCAGTGCCGACTTAAACTCCTCTTTATAAATCCAGTTTCTAGAGAATTTACTTGAAGCCTGTAAGGGTTTTCCTGTTTAATGTATGAGCAACTCGCGAAAATAGGAATTTCAAATATGGCTTTAGATCAACTCGAAGCGTTTTTAAAGAAAATGCAGTCTGAACCTGCACTTAAAGATGAGGTACTCGCTTCATCAACTGCAGATGATGTTGCGCGAATAGCACTAAAGCTTGGTTTTGAATTTTCAGGTGATGAGTTATTGAGAATGTCAGGTAAGAAAGTTGGCAGGGTTACTGTTAAAAAAAACGATATTCCCGGAGAGTACAATTAAATGCTTTTGGAATATTTGATTGTACAAGTGCAAGAAGAATAAACACCATATTTGCCTCAAATCAAGAGTATCTTGACCCGAATTGGAATCCCCAAAACTGGGGGTTCGGTGCATGGCAAGTTAGTGGCTAGATTATGAAATACACAATCATTGCACTATTAATAATCACCCTGACTGCTTGCAGTGGTAGCGATGGCGAAACACCGGGATCCAAACCTGAATTAGGCACTTCACCAGAAATCACCGCCACTATCAGCAGTTACACAATCACAGGCACCGACACGCACACACCACCCAATCCGGCACCGATTGACGCCAATATCTCCAGTGGGAATTTTATAATTGAATGGAACGCAAACGATGCAGTCGGCAATGTTGGACAAACAAAGCTCTACCTAAGCGCGGATGACACCCTGACTACTGCCTCAGATGTTGAGTTTTTTTCGTCACTATGCGGCATCTTTAATGACTGCGATGAAAACGGTGACGCCGCACTAGGCTGTACTTTCACAACGGCTAATCTACTAAGCTGTAGCACCGATCCTGCAATTGATATCACGACCTTTTTAACAGGCTTACCGATGCAAGCCTATATTATCCTTGAAGCCTGCAAGAACCCATGGTTACCCGCCGACTGTGTCAATCAAGCAGCTTTCGTTGAATTCAGATAATCCAAAAAATGGTGAGTGACAAGCAGGCGCTATTTTCATTTATACTGTTCTCTCATCAGCTATTACCGGCCGCCCTCTTCTCGCATAACAGGAGCCTAAAATGCGCTTTAAAAAACATCATTACTTTACCGCTTTATCTCTAAGCTTATCCATTGCATGGCTAAGCCCAGGCTGGGCAGAAAGCTCTCAGCAACATCAGGCCGCAGTTGATGCCAGCCAGATATTTATGCAGGCATTGGGCCGCGCGATGAAAACTGAGATGAAACAAAATGGCCCCGTAGCTGCGATTAAAGTATGTACTGAAATGTCCCCAACTATCGCCAGTGAGATCTCGCGTGCAAAAGGCTGGAAAGTAAGCCGTGTCGGCACTCGCGTGAGAAACCCCATGCTCGGCATGCCGGATGTTTGGGAACAAAAGGTGTTAGCCAATTTTCAAGCCCGCGCGGATGAAGGCGAGTCACTTCAGAGTATGAGCTACTCTGAATGGGTGGATGAGCCCAACGGTAAAGCTTTTCGCTTCATGAAGGCCATTGGGGTTAAGCCCGTGTGTCTGACCTGTCACGGTGGCCCATCAGATATTCCAGAGCCAGTGAAAAACATTCTCAGTGAACGCTATCCCCATGATCAGGCTACCGGTTATAAGCAAGGAGACCTGAGAGGTGCTGTCAGCATCAAGCAGCCAGCGAAGCAGATGTGATATTTGAAGGCCTTGATTCGACATCGCACCTTTCTCTAATGCGCGCGCAGCATCGTGCGTTAATAATTATAAATGCTTGCCAATTTCCTTGAAGCCATCACGGACCTCTTCCCCAAGCAATTTTGCCGCCGCACCAATATTCTGTGAGGACTCCGCCGTCACGCTTCCCAACTCCTTTGCCTTTTCCTCAAGTTTCACTAGCTTTTCTTCAAGACTATTCCACTCATCGCCCATCTCAAGTCTGGCAAGGTGCAACTTCACCTGCAACTCATCACGCTCACATTTTATCTCGTTGACCATATCATCTATGCGTTTTCTGATGTCGTTCATGCTGCACCCCTTTCTGTTTTATAAGCACTCGACGGTACCTCTGTTCGGTACCGACAAGCGCCTTTACCACAAGTGTTGATTCAATGCTGATCGGAAAACAGCGCGTCTATTTCGGCCTCTGCCTGCAACCAGTCGTCGAACGCCAGGTCACCCTGAAAATTACGCTGTTCAGCAATAAGGTAAGCTGCCTCAGCAATCATGCGTTGCCGTTCATCTGGAAAGCTGCCCTCTGCTTCCTGATGTTTCATTGCCAATGCAATAGCAGCTGTATTTCCAACAAAAGCCTGCTTCATCCCTTTAGCCTTTTTTGAAGATGGTGTTTTCTGTGTCATGGTGTTTCTCCTTTTCGCCAGGTGGACAATATTTATTATAGGCTCATGTTGTCATGTACACCCGCTATTTCTTGCAAGGCCCGCAGCAGGTTTAAGAGAAATCAGGCCTGGATTATGCATCCTCCAGAAGCACTCTATTGCCGACTTGTTTGCTGGGTTGTTTTCCATAGTAATGGGCATAAACTAAATCAGGTTAAGGCATCAAACTTTAGTAGTCGTTTCAAATCAACTGGCAAAAGAGGTGCATCATGGATATCAAAAAATTCTCACCATGGAACTGGTTTCATAATGAAACAAACAAAGCAGGAAACGTTCCCGTTCATACTGCGCATGATCAACTAACATCTAACAATCCAGTATTACAACTGCACAACGAGATAGATCGAATCTTCGGTAACTCGCTGCGTAGTTTTCCGAGCATGTTTGACAACGGCATGGGCTGGCCAGAACTATCATCGATGGCACTCTCACCCAGCCTCGATATCAAAGACAATGATAAGAATTATCTCATTAACATTGAAATCCCCGGCGTCGCCAAAGAAGATGTTGATATTCGGGTCGATGGAAACAGACTGACGATTAGCGGTGAGAAAAAGCAGGAGAAAAAGGAAGAGAAGGAAAACTATCATTGCATTGAACGTCGTTATGGTTCATTTGAGAGAGTACTCACACTGCCACAGGATGCGAATGCAGATAATATTGACGCTAAATTTAAAGACGGTGTATTAACTGTCACCATCGAGCGGAAGGCAATAAGCGCCCCCAAAGAAGGGAAAAAAATTGAAGTGAAGGCGGCCTGATTGACCTTTAACTGTTGCCCTTCGGGGCAGCAGAACAGGGTTACCTCAATCTCCTCGATTATTTATTCCTGACGTAGCAGATTGCGGCGATAGTTACGAAACCTTCGTATGTTTCATATCTCTTTTCAGTATCAAAATATTGACCGGCAGCATTTCAAATTCCTCTGCTAGTGTCGCAGTTGCCAGGTTAGTGATTATGTTCCACCGTTATAATTACATTTCCCTTTTTGTGACCTTCTTCAACATAGTGATGGGCCTCAGAAATTTTTTCCAATGGATAACATCTATCGATGACCGTTTTTATCTTTCCCGCTTCAATAAGCCCTTTGAGAAAATTTAAATCTTCAGCGTGATAATCTGCAAATTCAAACATTACTTTCTTGCTGCTTGTCATTGAAGTCCATAACCCTCGAACCATCTGTGACACGGTAGGGTTAGCTAAAAGATAGCGTCCATTTTTCTTTAGTGATTTTACGCTACCAGAAAATGGACTTTTTCCTATCGTGTCAAAAATAACATCATAGCGCTCACCTCTTTTAGAAAAATCATCAGTAGTGTAATCAATCACATTATTGGCACCGAGGGATTTCACCAGGGCTATTTTTTCGGTGCTACACACCCCGCTCACTTCCGCACCAAAGACCCGGGAAAGTTGCACTGCATAGGTACCGATACTTCCTGACGTTCCGTAGATGAGCACTTTTTCGCCGTGCTGAATATTTGCCTTCTTAAGAAAATGCAAGGCATTAAGCCCACCAACGGGAACAGCAGCGGCCTGCTCAAAGCTCATATTGGTGGGCTTGATAGCCATCGCATGTGTACTCGGTAGACAGATGTACTCTGCATAGGCACCAAAACTCATCGTGGTAGGTGAGAAAACCAAATCTCCTGTTTTAAATAAAGTAACCTCTTTACCTACGGATTCAATTTCACCCGCTAATTGCTGCCCTAGTATTTTGATCCTGGTTGGGCGTATAAGTCCAAAATATAAGCGCATCGGAAGCACAAGTCTGTTATGCATTTGGTATCGTCGAAGTTCACAGTCTCCAGTTTCCACGGTTGTCGCATGTATTTTTATTAGTACTTCATTATCTTTGGGAATAGGTTTATCTAATGTTTGAAGTTGAAGCACGCCCGGCGGACCATATTTTGTCCACACGACCGCTTTCATAAGTCATCACCGATCGTGATGGCGGCTTTTCCTTTAGCGTGCCTTTCACTGAAATATTTTATTGCGTCTGGAACCTCACTTAAGGGGTCACTTCTATCTATCATAGGCAGAACTTTTCCCAACTCATGAAGCGCAATCATAATATGCAGGCCCTTGTTTGCCTTATGTAATAGCAGACTCATTTTTGTCCCCGCTGTTGTTTTTTGTAGCCACGACATAGAATTCCACGCCATGCTTAACGATCGTCCCAGCCAGCTCAGGATAAGTTGTCCACCCCAATTCTTCCAGGAACAGACTCAGTTCATCGGGGCGTATACTCCACAGCCACGGCTCTCCAACGACCTTCTGGAGCCACAGCATCAGTCCGCTCCATCTACCCACATCAGGCCGACCGTCCGCACCGGCAGGGATATAGCTAAAGGCGATTCGGCTGTCGACACCAGCAACTTCGGCGCATTGACGAAATAGATCCCGTACCGCTGCGGGAGGCAGGTACATCACAAGCCCCTCGGCGACGATGACCGTTCGTGCATTTTGATCCCATGACGCATGGTTTTTAAGCACATCTACCAGTTTTCGTTTGCCAAGATCCTCTGCGATCAGGCAGAGATTGTCTCGCGCTCCCATCGCAGCGATTCCTTTGGCCTTGAGGCGAGCGGTTGCCGGGTGATCAATTTCAAAAAAGCTTACACCGGGAAATTCAGGCGCCAGCCGCCACCCCAGCGTGTCGTAACCGGCCCCAAGCACCAAAACCTGGCTAGCTCCATGGCCGATAGCACCTCTTACCTGGCGTTCACAGAAAGCCTTTCTATGAGCAAAGGCTTCAAACTGCCCCGGTAGTATCGGGTCGAACGCTTCGTAGATGGCAACAGCGCGTTGCGATCGTGCCCAGCGTACGGTCCTTGTTCCAACCACACCTGAAGCAACGAGCAATCTCTCGGTGGCTTGCACAATGCCGGAAGGAAGGGTTTTATCCATCCCGGCTTTTGCACCCAATGTGACAATACTCAGGGCCACCTTGCGTGCTGTCATACTGGGACTGTCTTTACGCATAGCGCTCCTTTGAATCTATCTCGGGTGCAGGAAGATTGTATATCGCCGGGGAGGCTTAAATATCTATCGATTCTCCGGGAGTAATGAGATTACTTCATCGCCTCGCTTCTCGTACCACGGGACACTTCCTTCAGTCGCCTGATAATTAATCAGAGGTTCCCTGGTTATGCCTTTCCACTCGATGCCAGGGGCCGTTGCCACGCGTGCAATGCTACTTCTTTTGCATTTTCTTCAATCAAGTCACCGTGAGAAATAAATGGGATACTCCTTTATCCAGATCGTGTTCGTCAGGTATTCATGTAGCTCTTTCATCTCACCTTTCGTCGTAGATAGACCACATGATCAGCAACCAGCGTTCCAATGACCGATATTACTTCCCATCTATCAGAGGCAAGTTCATTCAGTGATTTAGTTTTTTTGGTATCGACTGAGACACCACTCGCTATTTCTTTGATTGTGCCGCCTGCCGTGACACCTTGCAGGATGACAACTTTGTACTCCCAGTTTTCATCGTTAGCCCAGGCTGGCGCGCCGATACCAAAGAGTAAACTCATGAGCAGCATTGAACGAATTAGTCTGAACATTTCTGTTACCTCTCTAATGATCTCTAACGTTAGCAGGATAGACGAGATTCTCTACCCTGTTATTTTCTATTCTAGCCTTTTTAATTTTTCATTATCAGCTGTGCTTATCTCTCCAGTGGGTGTAAATTAAGTGCTATTCATTCGCTGAAAATGATAATTTATAACAATAGCCATTATCCCATGTATCAGTCAATCAAGGAGGGTCTGTGGTGAATAGTCATTCATGGGGATCGAAAACCAGGCTCATTGTTTTGGCCGCTATCGGCATCGTAATAGTCACCTCTTTGCTAAAACTGATGGAGCCGACAGAACTCCCTGAAGGGTTTGTTTCCGGCAACGGCCGCACCGAAGCTATCGAGGTTGATATCGCCACAAAATTTGGCGGTCGGCTGGAGCAGGTGTTTGTTAAAGAAGGTGATCAAGTCGAGATCAATCAAACCTTGGCGCGGATCGAAACCAGAGAACTTGAAGCGCAGCTGCGCAGAGCTCAGGCTGAGGTACGGCGTACCGAGCAGGAAAAACATTTCGCAATAGCAGTCATTGCCCAGCGCAAAAGTGAGCTATCCCTAACGCGGAAAGATATGGAGCGCTCCAAAGGGCTATATGAAAACGACAGCATCTCCCTGGAACAGTTGCAGCGAGATGAGACTGCAGTGGAAACCGCAAAGGCAACCCTGGCAGCGGCACAGGCTCAGCTCTCCAATGCCGAAGCCGCTATCGAAGCCGCCATTGCCAATACCGAACTGATAAAAACCCAAATAGACGACAGCGTGCTGCGTGCGCCCATCGGAGGCCGGGTGCTTTACCGTTTGGCCGAACCGGGTGAAGTCCTGCCCGGTGGCGGCAAGGTGCTGACGGTGCTTAATCCTATCGATATCTATATGACGCTTTTCCTGCCAACCCATGAGGCGGCCAGGGTCGCTATCGGCGCCGAGGCGCGCGTCGTGCTCGATGGTATGCCCGATATGGTTATCCCGGCCCATGTCTCCTATGTCGCGCCGCAAGCCCAGTTCACACCGAAAGAAGTAGAGACCCGCACCGAGCGCGAAAAGCTGATGTTTCGCCTCAAGGTTCAGCTCGATGCCGAGTTCCTCAAGGCACATGAGGCCCTGGCCAAGGCTGGCATTCCTGGCGTCTCCTATATCCGCCTTGATACAGATACCGACTGGCCGGAGCACTTGTTTGTCGGAGAAAGTGAGAAATGATATTTCCAGGAATTGAGCCGCAAGAGAGCTAGCCAATGAAAACCGTTGTCCGTGTCGCCGAACTCAGTCACCGCTATAAAAACAGCGTGGCTTTGGACGGTGTCGAGCTGGAGATTCCGGTGGGCAGGATGGCGGGCTTGATCGGTCCCGACGGTGTTGGTAAGTCTACGTTATTGGCATTGATCTCCGGTGTGCGCAAGATCCAGGAAGGCTCGGTGCAGGTGCTCGGTCGCGACATGCGCCGGGGCTTGAATCGTATGGCAGTGGGACCGCGTATCGCCTACATGCCTCAGGGCCTGGGTCGCAATCTCTACATGACCCTGTCGGTGTTCGAGAACGTGGATTTTTTCGGTCGCTTGTTTGGTCATAGTAAGGAGGAGCGAGCCTGGCGCATCCAGGAATTGTTAGAAGCCACTGGCCTGGTGCCTTTTGCCGATCGTCCCGCCGGTAAACTCTCCGGTGGCATGAAACAAAAGTTGGGGCTTTGCTGTGCTCTGATTCACGATCCCGACTTGCTGATTCTGGATGAACCCACCACCGGGGTTGACCCCCTGTCGCGGCGGCAGTTCTGGGAGTTGATTGAGCGTATCCGTGTGCGCCGGGAGGGCATGAGCGTGATTGTGGCCACGGCGTATATGGACGAAGCCGAGCGCTTTGACTGGCTAGTGGCTATGGATGACGGTAAGGTGCTGGCCGCCGGCACTCCGGACGAGCTGAAAAACCGCACCGGCAGCCACAACCTGGAAGCGGCTTTTATCGCCCTGTTGCCGAGCGAAAAAAGCGAGCGCCATCAGGCGATAACGATTCCGCCTCGTCCGCAGCATTATGAAGAAATTGTCATTGAGGCAGATTCCCTTACGCGTCGCTTTGGCGAGTTCATTGCTGTTGATGAAGTCAGCTTTCAGATCGAAAAGGGCGAAATTTTCGGTTTTCTTGGTTCCAATGGCTGTGGCAAAACCACCACCATGAAGATGCTCACCGGACTATTGCCCAGCTCTGCAGGAAAGGCCTGGCTGTTCGGTCAGCCTGCTGATGCTAAGGATATCGATCTGCGCAAACGGGTCGGCTACATGTCCCAGGCCTTCTCGCTCTACAGTGAGCTGACGGTACGTCAGAACCTGACGCTGCACGCTCGCATCTTTCAATTACCCAAAGTGCAGATTGAAACACGGGTGGCGGAGATGGTGGAGCGTTTTGGCCTTGGCGAGATGGTTGATCAACTGGCGGAAAAATTGCCCTTAGGTGTGCGCCAAAGGTTGTCGTTAGCAGTGGCAGTCATCCACGGCCCGGAGATGCTGATTCTCGATGAGCCTACCTCGGGGGTCGACCCCGTAGCCCGCGATCAGTTCTGGCAACTGCTAGTACAGCTCTCTCGTGAGGACGGCGTGACCATCTTCATCTCCACCCACTTCATGAACGAGGCTGAGCGCTGTGACCGCATCTCGCTGATGCATGCCGGTCGGGTACTGGCTCAGGATACGCCAGCGAAATTGATACAAGCACGCGGGGCGGAAAACCTCGAAGAGGCCTTTATCGCCTATTTAGAGGAAGCCGCCAGCGAAGCGCCTGTTGAAGCAGATGCACAGCCTAAGCTTTCTACTCAAACTGGCGAGGCCCGGCCTCAACACAGACCACGCAGCGCGGTCTTAGACCCGCGCCGTGGCTGGGCCTACGCCCGCCGCGAGAGTCTGGAGATCGCTCGCGATCCTATCCGTATCGCCTTCGCCCTGCTCGGCCCCATCATTCTGATGATTGCTTTTGGTTACGGCATCACCTTTGATGTGGAAGATATTAGCTACGCGGTGCTGGACCGTGACCAGAGTCCGGAAAGCCGACTCTATCTGGAAAACTTCGCCAGTTCTCGCTATTTCGATCAGCGCCAGCCATTACTTAGTTACCGTGACCTCGACGATGGCTTGCGCAAAGCGCAGCTGACCTTTGCCATCGAAATTCCGCCGGGTTTTGGCAAAGAGATCAAACGTGGCCGCCCGCCGGAGGTAGGTATTTGGCTGGATGGTACGGTGCCGTTTCGGGCTGAGACGGCGCGGGGATACGTCCTGGGGGTGCACCAGTTCTATCTCGAACAACAGCTGCACAGCAAGATTGGCCATAGGCAGCAAGCTGCGCCCATCAGCATTGAAACCCGCTTTCGTTATAACCAGGATTTTAAGAGCGTCTATTCCATTGTGCCAGGCACCATCATGATGCTGTTGATCTGGATACCGGCCATGATGACCGCCGCAGGTGTGGTGCGTGAAAAGGAGATGGGTTCCATCACCAACTTCTATGCCACACCAGTGACTTCTCTGGAGTTTTTACTCGGCAAACAGTTTCCCTATATTGTGATTGGACTGATCAATTTTGCCACCCTGGTACTGTTGGCGGTTTTGCTGTTTCAGGTACCGATCAAGGGCAGTGTTGCCGCCTTGCTGGTGGGTGGCTTGCTTTACGTCATTGCTACCACTGGTTTGGGTTTGCTGATGTCATCATTTATGAAGACCCAGATCGCAGCCATTTTCGGTACCGCGATTATCACCACCGTACCGGCGATCAGTTTTGCCGGTCTGTTTGCCCCGGTGGCGTCGTTGACGCCTGGTGCCCAGGTATTCGCCAACATCTTTCCCAGCAGTTATTTTCAACAAATTAGTCTGGGTACCTTTACTAAGTCGCTTGGCTTCGATGGACTGATGTTCAACTTCGCCATGATTGCCCTGTTGAGCTTCATTTACCTGATGCTGGGACTGACCTTACTGAAAACACAGGAGCGCTGATGCTAAAGCGCAGCCTTGCCAACATTTTTCAATTGGGCATTAAAGAGCTGTATAGCTTGCGTTATGACCCGGTGATGCTGTTCCTGATTGTCTATATGTTCAGTTTCTCCGTGATGGAAGAGGCCCAGAATGCGACTACCGGCGTGGTCAATGCTGCGGTGGCTATCGTCGATGAAGATCGTTCCCAGTTGTCGCGGCGTATTGGTGATGCCCTTTTGCAACCCCAGTTTCAGCCACCGGTGGCGATTACGGTGGAAGAGATTGATGCCAACATGGAGGTAGCACGTTATGCCTTTGTCATCGATATCCCACCGGGGTTTCAGGCGGATCTGATGTCCGGTCGGCCAACGGTGATTCAGCTCAATGTGGATGCCACGGCCATGGGCCTGGCGGGTACCGGCGCTGCCTATATCCAGCAAATTATTTCGCAGGAATTGAGGCTGTTTCTCAATGACGAGCAGGTGCCAGCTGTCAATATTGTTACCCGGGCCAAGTTCAACCCCAACCTGGAGGCGACCGGGTTTCAAGGTGCCATGGCGCTGACGAATAACATCACCATGATGGCCATCCTGCTGACAGGCGCAGCCCTCATTCGTGAGCGGGAGCACGGTACCATCGAACACCTGTTGGTGATGCCCTTACGGCCGATTGAGATTATGTTGGCCAAGGTATGGGCTAATGGTTTGGTGGTAGTTCTCGCCGCAACCTTGTCACTTTATTTTGTCATTAAGGGGGCTTTGGGGGCCTCTATTATAGGTTCGATCCCGCTCTATATATTCGTCACTATCATCTATCTTTTCTCGGTGACTTCGCTGGGTATTTACCTGGCGACACTGGCGCGCTCAATGCCACAGTTCGGCCTGTTGGCAATGATTGTATTTGTGATGATGCTGCTGCTTTCCGGTGCTCATACGCCGTTGGAGAGTATGCCCGTGACATTGCAAATGATTATGCAGCTGGTGCCCTCGACTCATTTTGTCAGCATGGCTCAGGCTGTGCTGTTTCGTGGTGCCGGGGTGGATGTGATCTGGCCCAATTTGCTTGCCACAGCCGTCATTGGTGCGGTGTTTTTCTTTGCCGCGCTGATGCGTTTTCGCAAGACCGTGACGTTGACCCAAATATGAACTTATTAAGGTGAAGTGGATATGAGACGCGTGAATCCTTTATCTCTATTGGCCCTGCTGGCGATATTGTCCGCACCCGCAGTCCAGGCGGCAAAGGTCATCAATATTGGTATTGTTATGGATGGCCCGATGGAGCATATTGGTTGGTCGTCCGAGTTGTTCAGGAATGAATTATTGGTGCTCACCAGGGCTGACTTTGATGTTCGTTTTCCTAAAGCGAAACAGCTCGATGGTGCCTGGTCCGCCAAACGCATCGCCGCCGCCCACAGGCAGCTACAACAGGACCCGCAGGTCGATATGGTCATGGCACTGGGGTATGTCGCCAGTGTCACTGCGGCCCTTGATCCCTCACTACGTAAACCGACCTTTGCACCGTTTATCATGGACGCCGATTTCCAGGGCCTGCCCAGCAAGGGCAATAGCAGTGGCGTTAAGCATCTCAATTATCTCAGCAGTGGCGCCAATTTTGTGCGCGACCTGCAAGTCATGCACAGTGTCGCCAACTGTCAAAACATCGCGGTATTCCTGAGTGAATCTGACTACGAAGCTCAACCGGGCTTGATCAATCGCGCCAGGAAGGTGAGCGCTGGGGCCGGGGTTGAGTTGCTTTTTGTTCAGCAGCGAGAGCGAAACGAAAATCTGGCTACACGCTTGCCGTCCGGTATCGATTGTGTGGTCATCACCGGCCAGGGCCTGCTTAGCCCCGCGGCCATGGATGAGGTCATCGCCACCCTGATTGAGAAAAAGCTGCCTAGCTATAGTCTGCTCGATGCGCACTTAGTGGAACAAGGCTTGTTGATGGCGGAAGCGCCTGCCACCAACTGGCGGCGGTTGGCGCGTCGCAACGCCTTGAACATGCACGCTGTGCTGCATGGCGAGTTGACGAGGAATCAACCTGTCACGATGGAGAGCAAGCGGCGTTTGACCATCAACATGGCCACTGCTCGGGCCATCGGTCTCTCCCCACGGTTCGATATCCTCAGCGAAGCGGTGTTGATTCACGAAGAGCCGCAGCCGCAAGGCAGGCGACTTTCTCTTTCGTCCGTCGCGGAGGAAGCGGTGGCGGTTAATCTGGATCTCCAGGCTGCGTCGTTGCAACTGCAAGCCGGCCTGACAGATGTGGCTCAGGCCCGCGCAGGGTTACGGCCACAACTCAATGCCCGGCTTGGTTATAAGCGCATGAATGATGACAGCACCGCCGTGATCAGCGGCGCGGCGGCCGAGCAATCTACCTCGGCAGCCATCACCCTGAGCCAGTTGATCTATTCAGATGGCGTACGTGCCAACGTGGAGATTCAGCACTATCTGCAAAACAACCGTGCGGCGCTCAAACACCAACTGGAACTGGACATCATTCAGGAGGCCACCACCACCTACCTCAACCTGCTCAAGGCGCAAACCTTTATCCATATCCGCCGCGAAAACATGAATCTCAGCCGCTCCAATTTGGAGCTGGCCAGGGATCGGCAGCAGATCGGTGTCGCCAATCCTGCCGAGGTCTATCGTTGGGAGAGTCAACTGGCCACCTCCCGCCAGGCCCTGCTCAACGCCCAGGCACAACTTCAGCAGGCCCAGGACGCCCTCAATCGACTGTTACACCGGCCGCTTAAGGAACCGTTCATCGCTGAACCTGCCACCCTGGAAGATCCACGTCTCATCGTTAGCCGCAAAGAGCTGTTTGATTATGTAAGCAGTGATCGCACCTTTGAACTGATGGGAGACTTCATGGTGATAGAAGGCCTGGCAGCATCGCCGGAACTGATGGCACTGGAAGCTTTGCTATCGGCAACCCAGCGAGAACTCAAAGCCAAACAACGCGCCTATTGGTCACCAACGGTTTCACTGCAGGGTGAAGTCACCCATGTGATGGATGAAGAACGACTGGCCGGTCTATCTGCCGAGGACGATACCGATTGGTCGCTGGGTATCAATGTTTCACTCTCTCTGTTCGAAGGTGGCGCACGAAGCGCTCGTGTATCAAATAGCCTACTAAACTTGCATCAACTGCGCACCCAACAGGATGCAGCGCGGGAGCGTATCGTACAACGTATCCGCGCGACGCTGCATAACATTGGCGCTTCTCATCCCTCCATCCAGCTTTCCCAGCATGCCGCCACGGCAGCGAAAAAGAACCTGAACTTAGTGACAGAGGCTTATTCACGCGGAGCGATATCCATTCTCGACTTGCTCGATGCCCAGAACGCCGCGCTAGTGGCCGAAGAGAGTGCAACCAACGCCGTGTTTGATTTCCTAATCGACCTGATGAACCTGCAACGCAGTTTGGGACGTTTTGATTTCTTTCTCGATGAACAGGGACTAAATGGTTGGCTGGAACGTTTGAGTCATTACATTGCTACGCAGGGGAAAAACTAAGATTATAAATGATGGTTTGTGGTGCTATGCGGGTCCGCGTTTTTACAATCATTGCAAACTCATTATGGCTGAAGCAGGCAATGCCAGAGCGGAAATAATTGAAAGTCAAAGCAATCCCCGAGGAAAATTCGTATTGCAGCGCCACCATTTGTCGATCTCAGCTTTGCTTCAACTTCTTTGGGATTTTGTACACGGAGGAACCCCAGCGTACCTGTTTTTGTTTCAGCGGAAGGTACTCTCTGGCCCGAATTACAGACTAACCACTACATATCTTTAAACACCACCACTCTAATACGGCGATTCTGTGAGCGCCCTTCTTTTGTTTCATTATCCGCAACGGGACGATAATGCGCATAGCCGGTGGTAGATAATCTTTCTGGTGCCATTTTCAGCCCATAAATCATGTAACGAATCACACTGCTGGCCCTTGCCGCCGATAGCTCCCAGTTTGAGGGGTAACGTGCCTTCAATTCATCACTCAAGGGAACCGAGTCTGTGTGCCCTTCCACCCTGATATGATAATCAGGGTATTGCGCAAAGACCTCCGCGATCTGGTTAATGGTTTTGACCCCTTCTTCAGAAAGGTCTGACAGCCCCGAACCGAAAATAGATGCCTCACCCAATGTAATCACCGTGAGTGAATCGATTTTTGCCAATAGAACCTCATTCTCTTGAATTTGGCTATCAAGCTTCTGCGTCAGATCTGCACGCATTGCATTTAGCTCTTGCTGGAACTGCTCTTTGTCTGCATCGGATAGTTGCTGAACACTCGTCAGTTTATCTGCGTAATCGCTTTTAACCTGTTCAAGCTCGACCACACGCTGATTAAGCAGCGCATTCTCCTCTTCAAGCTGCATATTGCTACAACCACTGGTAATCATTACGCCCAGTAGCGCAACGCCGACTACTCTGAATTTGGCTAGTTTCATCATAAACCCCTTCACTATTAGCATATACAATCTAATATTCAATCTAATCGGTAAGTTACTGGAACCCCTTAAGTATAAACATACACCTAATACTGAAAAGGGGGAATAGTTATTCTACTTACCACTCATTGCTTTTAACTGCACAGGTAAACGACGCGCACCCCACTTGCCCGGCGAGGATGAATTAAAAACACCGGCACAGGGGGTATGACAAAAACGACAGTTCCCTTTTGAATCAAGATTCCACGCTCCCAGTTCGTACCAGTCACGCCCGATCAATTGTTCGCCGCAATGATGGCAATAGGTACTATCTGCCTCCGGGTCGTGAACGTTTCCAATATAGGCGTACCTGATGCCATTTTTCATCGCGATCTGTCGTGCCTTGCGCAACGTTTCAGGTGGCGTTGGCGGAGTATTGCGCATCTTCCAGTCTGGATGAAAGGCAGAAAAATGCATCGGCACATCCGGTCCAAGGTTATCAATCATCCACTGAGTCATCTCTTCCAGCTCTTTTTCCGAGTCATTTTCACCGGGGATGATCAACGTGGTTGTTTCGAGCCAGACATCGGTGCTTTGTTTTATGTAACGCAAGGTTTCAAGTACAGGTGCCAGTTGTGAACCGGTGAGCTTTTTATAAAAACGCTCATTGAATGACTTAAGGTCAACATTCACTGCATCCATGTGCTGGTAAAATTCCTCACGCGGTTCATCACAAACATAGCCAGCAGTGACGGCGACACTCTTAACCCCCTGTTCATGACACGCCTGCGCCACATCGATTGCGTACTCATGAAAGATAACGGGATCATTATAGGTATAGGCAACACTCTGGCACCCCATTTCGACAGCGGCACGAGCAATCATCTCGGGTGACGCGGCATCCGTTAGCGAGTCAAACTCACGTGATTTGCTGATATCCCAGTTCTGACAGAACTTACAGGCGAGATTACAGCCTGCGGTACCAAATGAGAGTACCGGGCTACCGGGTAAAAAATGGTTGAGCGGCTTCTTTTCAATCGGATCAACACAAAAGCCGCTGGAGCGACCATAGGTGGTTAATACAACGGCATCGTCTTCGTTGGCACGCACAAAGCAGAGTCCTCGTTGCCCTTCATGTAACTTGCAATATCGGGGACAAAGATCACACTGAATACGCCCATCCTCAAGCTTATGCCAGAAACGGGTTGAGACCACCTCACTGCTATCAGGCCCCTTTCCACTCATCCCCACACCTCACTAAACTTGAAATCCATACTATTGACTATATGGTTTAATCACGACGAATCAATCCTTGATGGAAATTCTTGATAATGATCAGACCACCCGCCGTTGCTGGCACATTTTATCCCGATGATAGTGAGGCACTGCAAAGCATGGTGAGTACAATGCTTGCCGAAGCAGCTGATCGAAACCAGGTCAAGCCACTAATGCAGCCCAAGGCAATCATCGCACCACATGCCGGTTATATCTATTCCGGCCCAGTTGCAGCCAGTGTCTACGCTTTGCTTGAGCCATTTCGCGATCCAATTAGGCGTGTTGTACTACTAGGGCCAGCGCATCGCGTTGCGTTTCGTGGCATCGCAACAACCCGTGCTGATGGCTATGCGACACCACTCGGCAGAATCGAGATTGATAAAGCCGCTATTGAATCGCTCTCATCACAGCCCCAGGTCATGCAGCTTGATGAAGCGCATGCCAATGAGCATAGCCTTGAGGTTCAGCTTCCATTTCTGCAAACCGTTTTGTCGCCTGGGTTCACATTGATACCACTGGTTGTGGGTGATGCGACATCTGACGAGGTTGCCTCTGTCTTAAATCAGTTATGGGGAGGCCCAGAGACATTGATTGTGATTAGCACTGATCTCAGCCATTTTCACAACTATGAAACAGCCACTATACGAGACCAGGCAACGAACCTCGCCATTAAGACATATTCACCACAGAAAATCAGTGATGCAGATGCCTGTGGTTGCCGCCCACTCAATGGCCTGCTAACGATTGCCAAACAGAAGCGGCTTAATATCGATGTTGTAGATCTAAGGAACTCGGGGGATACCGCGGGGCCACGTGACAGTGTCGTTGGTTATGCTGCGTATCGACTGACAGAAGAGGCGGCATAACATGGCATTGACACCATCCCAGCAGAAAACACTGCTTGAAGTCGCCACTGATGCGATTGACCACCAGCTCACACATCGTCAACCGCTACCAATTGAAGCGGCTAAGTATGATGTGCCACTACAGGCTCAGCGCGCCACATTTGTCACACTGCATCTGCACCGGCAGCTGCGAGGCTGTATCGGTATCCTTGAAGCACATCAACCACTCATCAGTGATGTGGCCTATAACGCGCAGGCTGCTGCATTTCAGGACCCAAGATTTACTCCCGTCTCTGCATTAGAAGCTGGCAGTCTTGATATTCATATTTCTGTACTAAGCCCTGCTGAAGAGATCTGCTTTTCGTCTGAGCATCAATTAATTTCACAACTGCAGAGCGGTGTTGATGGGTTAATACTCGAAGAAGGGAGCCATCGAGGTACATTTCTACCGTCAGTGTGGGAGCAGCTACCATCACCACAGGCATTTTTAAGGCACCTTAAGCAGAAAGCACAACTGCCTGCTGACTACTGGTCTGAGACATTACGCGTCTATCGTTATACCACTGAGTCATTTGGTGTCGATCACTAAAAGACAGGCGCTTTACCTCTCCACCACATACTGATGGGGTTGCTGAATTGCGCCCTCTTCATCTGGCGCTTCGACGCGCACCGTAAACCCCCACAGGCGTGAGAAATCATTGATCTAACATTTATTCACTTGATGACCGCTCCATAGACATAGCTGCCTTTAATAAGCCAAGATCTATCCCAGATTGTCCACATAGCAAGAATACAAATATCACGTTGTTCTTTTGCTTTGTCACAAGGCATCCTTTGTTCATTCTGGATACACTTATATTTTTACAAAGCTTAATACTATAGTATATTGATCAGGTATCGCTATGATCACATAAATTATCAAGGTGGATCGATGCAAATACGCAAATCGTTGAAGAGGTGTATTTTCTACTACTCCTTGGTCTATCTACTGCCGGTGATGCTGGGTGCGGCTCTCTTCTTGGCCGATTGGTACGAGGATTGGGATATCGAATGGAAGGCCGCCATTGGCAAAGACCACGCTATTATCGATAACATCGCTCAGGTCATCTCCCTTGAGTTGAACCGTTCCATCCAAACCGCACAAACCCTGGCAATGAATGAGCACACTCTGGCAGCATTACGCTCGGAGCCTGATGCCCGCCACCATCTGGGAGATAGGTTGCTAGATCTTCTGAGCGTCAATTCGGAATATGATCAGGTGCGCCTGGTTAATGCTTCAGGTAGAGAAGTCTTACGCGCCAACCAATTACCCCGACCAACACTAGTGCCCGCGGCTGAGCTCCAAGATAAATCCAATCGTTATTACATTCAGGAAGCGGCAAAGCTGCCGCCTGGACGTGTCTATATCTCCAACTTTGATCTTAATTTCGAGCGAGGTAAAGTTGAAACTCCCTCGAAACTGATGCTCCGTATTACCGTGCCGGTGCATGACGATGGCGAGTTACGTGGGTTTGTCGTACTCAACTATTATGGGGAGCGTATTCTCGACATCGCAAAACAGCTGACGAAAAATGCCCAAGGACGTCTGTTGCTGCTAGACCATGAGGGACGGCTTTTGCAAAGCAGTCACCCGATCGATTCCGCCAGGTTGAGTGAGATCACTGGCCAGCTACTGAATGACGCCAGACCGGCTGATAATCAATCCCTTTATTCCATCCGTTTATCCCAGCAGTACCAAAAACTGAAGGGGACAACGGCGACCGATGTGGATTTCAGCGACAAGGCCGCGCTCTACCTGGTCAGTAGCCCAGATAATGAAATTTATCAGCAGAGTCACGCAGACAGTCCGTTGCGTTATATGGGCTCGTTGTTCTTGCCGCTGATGATCGTACTTGCACTTATCGTGGTGGCTCGCTATTGGCGCGGTTCGACCAATATCCTGGAGGACAATGAACGCTATCTGAATACGATTACTGAAAGCCTAAAAGAGGGGTTGCTCATCACCACTGCCACGGGCGACATCATTGATTTCAATCAGGCAGCATGCCGGATGTTCGATTATTCAGCCAAGGAGTTTGCGCATCTAAATATCCACGACCTGCTTCCGGTAAACCTACGCGAAAGACACCGGGCTTTAATGAGGGAGGTGGTCACGACCAACGAAGAAAGTTATTCAAGGATTACCATCTCCGTCGCGGTGGCAACACGCACCGCGACGGAGCTCTATGTAGATATTGATATAAACGCGCAGTATCTTGATGGGCAGATCAAGCGTTTTATCTGTCTGCTTAATAACGCCACGCAAACACACAATATGATACGCCAGCTTCGTGAGTCAGCTCAGGTGGATATGCTGACCGGGGTCTACAATCGCCGCTATTTCTATGAGCGGGCTCATGATACTTTGGCGCATAGCAAACGTTCACGACATGCGGTATCACTATTGATGCTGGATATTGATTATTTCAAACTCATTAACGACCGCTACGGACATGCCGCAGGTGATTTTGTACTGCAGGAGCTTGCACGACATTTGAAAGGGGCTATTCGCGAGATCGACCTGGTCGGTCGTTATGGTGGCGAAGAGTTTCTGGTCATGCTACCCGATAGTGATCTCGACAATAGCCTACAGGTCGCCAGGCGTATCCTCGATAACGTAAGGCAAACCCCGGTCGAATATGAGGGCCAACACATCGATGTCTGTTTTAGTGGTGGTATCGCTCAATGGCAGGGGGAATCAGAAACGCTGGATCAGTTCGTGTGCCGTGCTGATGATGCTATGTATCAGGCCAAGCAACAAGGACGGTGCCAGATAATCACCGAACGTGAGTCAGCAACTTAGTACGAAACAGGCCATTCCCTGGCACGCTGGAAATAAGGCCACGAGGTCAGGTCTTGAATTGTGCATTACCTACCTTAGCTTGTTGGAATATTTTCAACAGCTACTTTCGCGACTTAAGAGACGTTGAGTCAGATGTTTCCTCCTCAGCCCCTAGTTCCAATATTTAGCCCGGGATACTTCAGTTTATCTCAGCAAAGATCCCCATTTATGCAAATTTTCACCGCATGAAACCCGATTTAGTTACTTTTGATTGCAGAGTTGCTAGCCACCCACAACACATTCATGTGTTGGCTTGATTTCACCTTCATCATCAGGCGCTTCTATGCGCACGGTAAAACCCCATAAGCGTGAAAGATGCTTGATAACTTCATCTGTATCATCACTGAGTGGCCGTCTGTTATGAGGTGTGTAACGAAGTGTTAATGAGCGGTCACCACGCAGGTCAACGTTATGAACCTGTAAGTTTGGTTCACGAGAGCCAAGGTTATACTGTTCTGCCAGTGCGGCGCGGATGTAACGATACCCTGCATCATCATGGATTGCTGAAACGTTTAGCATATTTTCTTTATCGTCATCGAGTATTGAAAACAACTTCAATTCGCGAATCAGATGAGGTGAGAGATATTGCATGATGAAACTTTCATCTTTGAAATTACGCATTGCAAAATCGAGTGTTTTTGTCCAGTCACTCCCCGCAATATCAGGAAACCATTCGCGATCTTCACTCGTGGGGTTTTCACAGATACGCCTGATATCCTGCATCATGTTAAAACCTAATGTGTAAGGATTGATGCCGGAATAATAAGGGCTGTTAAAGCCAGGTTGGTAAACCACATTAGTATGGGCCTGTAGAAACTCGATCATAAAACCGTCGGTCACCAGCTTTTCATCGTAAAGTTGATTAAGGATCGTGTAGTGCCAGAAGGTTGCCCAACCTTCATTCATCACCTGAGTTTGTCGTTGTGGGTAAAAATACTGCGCGATTTTGCGCACGATCCTGATAATTTCCCGCTGCCACTTCTCAAGTAATGGTGCATTCTTTTCAACAAAATAAAGAATGTTTTCCTGGGGTTCTACAGGCCAGTTCGAGGCATTAGATTGCTGTTCATCTTTATCGAGGTTAGTTGGCAATGTACGCCATAGGTCATTTACCTGGGATTGCATGTAATCTTCCCGCTCTGCCTGACGGCGCTCTTCATCAACCAAGGTTAAACGTTGAGGTCGTTTGTAACGATCAACACCATAGTTCATTAAGGCATGACAGGAATCGAGCAGGAGTTCGACCGCTTCTTCACCATAACGACGTTCACATTTCTGAATGTAATTACGCGCAAACAGCAGATAATCGACGATGGAGTCGGCGTTGGTCCATGTCTGAAACAGGTAGTTATTTTTAAAAAATGAGTTATGTCCATAAGATGCATGTGCGATCACCAGCGCCTGCATGGTCATGGTGTTCTCTTCCATTAAATAAGCAATACAGGGATTTGAGTTAATTACAATTTCGTAAGCAAGCCCCATGTGGCCGCGTCGATAGCGCTGCTCTACACCGAGAAATTGCTTTCCAAATGACCAGTGATGATACCCAACAGGCATTCCCACCGTTGAATAGGCATCCATCATCTGTTCTGCTGTGATGACTTCAATTTGATTGGGATATGTTTCCAGTCCGAATTTAGCGGCGACACGTGCAATCTCTCGGTCATAGCGTTCTAGTAACTCAAAATTCCATTCTGATCCTTCTGAGATATAGCTGCTCATGACCGTTGTTTCTCAAATAGTTTGCGGAAAACTGGATAGATATCGGAGTTTTCTCCAATGATCTGCGTCACAAAGTTTTCATAATGCTCTGAGACTTTCTGATATTGATCCCATAGATCACCAGTTGAACCATCAGGTGTGATTTCTACATAGGCGTAATATTGCAGGTAAGGCATGATCGATTTAAGCAATAGATCGTGGCAGATGTTTGAATCGTCAGACCAGTTATCACCATCGGATGCCTGCGCGGCATAGATGTTCCAGTCGCTACTAGGATAGCGTTCATGAATAATGTCGCGCATCATTGTTAATGCACTGGAGACCACCGTTCCACCCGTTTCTCGTGAGTAAAAAAACTCTTCTTCATCCACTTCTTTTGCGATAGTGTGATGACGAATAAAGACCACCTCAATGCGTTCATATGCACGACCAAGAAAAAGATATAGCAGTGTAAAGAATCGTTTCGCGATCTCTTTTTCAAATTGTCCCATTGAACCTGAGACATCCATCAAGCAGAACATAACAGCCTGGCTCGTGGGAACAGGTTCATCAATACGGTTGTTATAGCGAAGGTCAAAGGTGTCAATAAAGGGTACTGTACGAATTCGCCGTTTAAGTTCTTTAATCTCATCTCTCAGACTCACCACAACAGGGTCGTCTTCAGCGATTGTTAGTAATAGCTCGGCTAACTCTTCTTCCGCTTTATGAAGGCGACGAGCAGGGGATGCCGTGAGTGCAATCCGGCGGGCTAACGCGCCCTTCATCGAGCGAATAACACTAATATTAGAGGGATTACCATGTGAGGTATAACCCGCTCGAACCTTTTTAAACTGGATCTCGCGTGTCAATTGCGTTTTAATCATACGCGGCAGTTCCAGATCCTCAAAAAATAGATCCATGAACTCATCGCGTGATAGAGAGAAAGAGAAGTCATCCTCCCCTTCCCCACTATTACTGGCTTTTTTACCGCCTGAACCACCGCCTTGCTGTGGGCGTTGTATCTGATCACCAGAGACAAACTCTTCGTTACCCGGCAATACCTGTTCCTGGCGACCACCGCTACCTGTTCCAAAAGTGGGTTCGGCGATATCTTTGGCGGGGATATTGATCTTTTCACCGTGCTCCATATCGGTGATGCTACGCTTTGAGACCGCCTCTTCAACGGCCTCTTTGAGATGCTTTTTATAACGGCGAATGAACTTCTGGCGATTTACTGCACTTTTGTTCTTACCGTTGACGCGCCTGTCGATAATCTGAGTCACAAAGACACCTTGGCATTGTTATGCAGTATGAATTACGATGATTTACGTGTGCGTAAATGCCATTCACAAAGTAACCTGACCTGCTTGGCTGTGTAGCCTTTCGCCACCATGCGATCGATAAACTCCTGATGTTTTTTATGATCTTCAGTTGAAGCCTGCGCATTAAACGAAATGACAGGCAGGATGTCTTCTGTGTTCGCAAACATTTTTTTCTCAATCACAGAGCGCATTTTCTCAAAGCTTGTCCAGGATGGATTTAGCCCTTCGTTATTGGCACGCGCGCGTAACGTGAAGTTGACTATTTCATTTCTGAAATCCTTTGGATTGCTGATCCCTGCGGGTTTTTCAATTTTTTCAAGTTCCTCGTTTAAGGCGGCTCGATCAAACATCTCGCCGGTATCCGGGTCTCTAAATTCACTGTCCTGAATCCAGAAGTCGGCATAGGTGACATAGCGATCAAAGATGTTTTGCCCAAACTCAGTGTAAGATTCGAGATAAGCGGTCTGAATCTCTTTTGCAATAAACTCACTATAGTTTGTAGCCAGGTAGCCTTTAATAAATGAGAGATAGCGCTCCGCTGTCTCGGGTGGGAACTGCATCTGTTCGATCTGTTGCTCAAGTATGTAGAGTAGATGAACTGGGTTAGCAGCAACTTCAGAATGATCATAGTTAAACACTTTAGACATGATCTTAAATGCAAACCGGGTCGAAAGCCCTGTCATCCCTTCATCCGGCCCCGCACTATCTTTATACTCTTGATACGACTTTGCTTTAGGGTCGATGTCTTTGAGGTTTTCACCATCATAGATGCGCATCTTTGAGTAGATGCTGGAGTTTTCAGGCTCGATTAAACGTGTTAACACAGCAAACTCAGCCATCATTTTCAGGGTGTCAGGTGCGCAGGGAGATTCTGAGAGTGAGCTATTAATTAATAGCTTCTCATAGATTTTCACCTCTTCAGAGACGCGCAGGCAGTAAGGGACTTTCACAATATAGATACGATCTAAAAAGGCTTCATTGTTTTTGTTGTTCTTAAATGTCAGCCACTCAGACTCGTTTGAATGGGCAAGAATTGTTCCTGTGAATGGAATCGCGGGGAAGCCTTCTGTCCCCTTATAGTTTCCTTCCTGGGTAGCGGTTAATAATGGATGCAACACTTTAATCGGCGCTTTGAACATCTCGACAAATTCAAGCAGTCCCTGATTCGCAAGACATAGACCACCAGAATAGCTATAGGCATCTGGGTCATCTTGTGAATACTGTTCTAGCTTACGGATATCAACCTTGCCCACTAACGATGAAATATCCTGATTGTTTTCATCACCCGGCTCTGTCTTCGCGATCCCTACTTGCTCTAAAACGGAAGGGTTAAGACGCACTACTCTGAATTTAGAAATATCACCATTGAATTCATGTAAGCGTTTGACCGCCCATGGTGACATTACACCGGGCAGGTAACGTTTTGAAATGCCATAATCATCGGCCAGAATAGTGGCGTCTTCCTGTGGGGAGAATAGACTTAAGGGGGACTCATTAACGGGAGAACCTTTAATCGCATAAAAGGGAATGTCTTCCATTAGCGATTTGAGTTTTTCTGCCAGCGATGATTTACCGCCACCAACAGGCCCAAGCAGATAAAGAATCTGTTTTTTCTCTTCTAGTCCCTGAGCTGCATGACGGTAAAAAGAGACGATCTGCTCGACGGTCTCCTCCATCCCGTAAAACTCTTTGAAGGCAGGATAAATCTTAATCACCTTGTTTGAGAATATACGGCTATAGCGAGGATCATCTCGCGTATCAAGCATCTCCGGTTCTCCGATTGCAAGCAGCATTCGTTCAGAGGATGTGGCGTAAGCACTGGGATCATTTTTACAAATCTCCAGATACTCCTGCAGGCTCATCTCTTCTTCCTGAGCCTCTTCATAACGGGACTGATACGAATCGAAAATAGTCATGACTCACCTCTCTGCTTCAAACGGGGCAATGGTTTGTATCTGATTCAAAGATAACAACGCCATCACACACAAGTTGTTAGACCTTATAAATTATATCGGCCACACATGTCGTTTCTTAGCCATATTTAACGAATAATTCCGTCAATATTCTGTCGATTTATCACTATTCAAACGCGACTAACTGAAATTAAACAATAATAATTAACCGGCAGTACGCTCACATGTAATCGCTATACCACTACAGTATCTTTAGCATAAAGCGGGCCATGTTTATCTCGATTAGATAGGACTTTTATAAATAGTAGTATTTCCACTAATGCTTAGTATTTAGACCCCAGTCATAGTCAAGAAATTCAATTTTAATTTCGGTTGAATTTAGGCGCTGAATATCATGATCAGACAAACCAAGCGATGTTTGATACGATACTAGAAATTGCAATAATTTGTGGTATCCGCCCCAGCCGCGCTCGAAGTCATCACGGTACCATTTAAAGATTTTAGAGATATGCAGCGTATCACCCTGTAAATAATTTCGACTACGATCACTGAGAAAAGAACGTGTCGCATCATCTAATTGAAGATCCAGCTTATCGCCAGTAAATGCCGATGTTGCTAATGCCGGACAACCAATACTGGCGCAGTTCACAGCGAAATGGATACGTGGTTCCTGGTAGATACCTTCAGCTCGTATCATCCCGTGTTCAATTTCATCTAGTGAATGTGTATCACCCAGCAAAGGGATAAAACGCCTGTCCCATGGTGACTTAAGCCATGAACCGAGGTCTTTGATTGATTCAAGTTCAGGATATTCAGTGAGTATCAGCTCAACTGTCCATGCATTATAGGCATTGATCAAAAAGGCCAGCTGATCTGGCTTAGACCAACCATTGAAGGTCTGTTTTGACACAGACTCAAGTGATCTCAAATAAGCCTTTAAATGAAAGCGGTCGCGCGAAAATTCGCCGTAATCAACCTGAGTGGCCACTCCATGATTAATCGTGACCACATGCTTTTTAAGTAACTCATCCCACGGCCCGTGATCAAAACTTGCCGCTTGTGACGAAAATGTCGTTACCGACAACAACAATAGCAGTAATACTTTTTTCATGCGCCACGCCTCCAGCTGTGAAAACGCTCCACCCAGGCAAGCAAGCGCTGCGGCGCATGGGCGCGTTTCCAGTTACCGGCAACATATTTGTTTGCCTCAGCCATCGTCGGGTAGATGTGTATTGTGCCGAGAATTTTGTTAAGCCCGAGGCCATGTTTCATCGCCGTCACATATTCTGCAATAAGATCGCCCGAATGTTCACCGACAATCGTTACACCCAGAATACGATCTTTACCAGGCACCGTCAGCACCTTAATAAAACCGTGTGCCTCTTCATCTGCAATCGCACGGTCAAGGTCATCGATACCGTAGGTTGTGAGTTCGTATTCAACCCCTCTCTCCTTCGCCTCCGTCTCATTAAGACCAACACGCGCCACCTCAGGATCGGTAAAGGTTGCCCACGGGATCACACGATAATCAACCTTAAAAGTTTTAAAGCCACTAAAGAGTGAATTCACTGCCGCATACCACGCCTGATGCGCGGCGGCATGGGTAAACTGATACGGCCCAGCCACATCACCAGCGGCAAAGATATTGGGGAAGTTGGTCTGTAATAGCTCATTAACCGTGACGGTTCGATTGACTGTCACGCCTAGCTCTTCAAGACCAAATCCGCTGGTATTGGCTGCCCGCCCTAATGCGATCAACACCTGGTCAAAAGGGATGCGCACCTCGTTACCCGCACTTTCGCAAATCAGAATCTTCTCGCCGTTTTCGATGCAGAATGACTTAGCCTGATGCCCTGTACGCACATCAATCCCCTCCGCCTTAAAGCGCTGCATCACTACCTCAGAGACATCCGGGTCTTCGCGCCCCATCAGGCGATCAGCTAGCTCGACCTGCGTCACCTGACTACCCAGGCGGGCAAAACTCTGCGCTAGCTCACTGCCAATCGGCCCACCGCCGAGCACCACCAGACGTTTAGGCAGCTCACGTAGATTCCAAATGTTATCTGAGGTCAGATAGCCCACCTCATCTAAACCCGGCAATGGTGGTACAAATGGTCGAGCACCCGTTGCGATCACAATGTTACGTGTCGTCAACGTTTGACCATTCACTTCAACCGTATAGGGTGAGGTAATCATCGCCTCACCTTCAACCACATCAACACCAAGGTCACGATAGCGTGCTACCGAATCATGTGGCTCAATCGTGGTAATCACGCGTTGAACACGCTCCATCACATCGGCAAAATCAAAATCGACCGTCGCAGACTTCATTCCCAGTTCGGTGGCGCGCTTTTGTTGGGCAACAAACCTGGCAGAACGGATCAAAGCCTTTGATGGAACACAGCCAGTATTAAGGCAATCACCTCCCATCTTATGTTTTTCGATCAGCGTCACCTTCGCCTTTACCGCTGCAGCGATGTAAGAGGTCACTAACCCTGCTGAACCAGCGCCAATCACAACCAGATTACGATCAAAGGTTTCAGGTTTTGGGTAATCCTTTAAAACTTTTCTTGCCTGAATCATATTGACGAGCTTTTTCGCAATCAGTGGAAAAATACCCAATAGCACAAACGATATCAGCAGTCCCGGAGACAAAATGCCGCTTAAGGAATCAATTTGAGCGATCTGTGTCCCGGCATTAACAAACACAATGGTACCTGCCAACATCCCTATTTGACTCACCAGGAAATAGGTTGTCGTTCGAATAGGTGTCAATCCCATCAGCAGGTTAATGACAAAAAATGGAAATGCTGGCACCAGGCGTAATGTGAAGAGATAAAATGCGCCATCTTTTTCAATGCCTTCATTAATCGTTTTTAACTTATCGCCAAACTTGCGTTGAATCGAATCACGAAGTAGATAGCGCGATACAAGAAATGCAATCGTCGCCCCTAGTGTTGATGCAAACGAAACGATGATGACACCCGTAAATAAGCCAAAGATCGCCCCCGCCACCAGCGTCATGATCGCAGCACCCGGCAGCGAAAGACCGGTTACAACGACATAGATAATAAAAAACAGCAGCACGGTAAGCAGAGGATTTTCACTATAATAGGCTTCTATCTCAGCTTGCTGCGACTTGAAGTAGTCAATATTAAAATACTGCCCCAAATCAAATACAAAGTAGGCCGCAACCAAGAATGCGATAATGACGACTAATGAGACTTTATTATTTTTCATTGAACACAAGCCCTGAATTAATGGTTAGATAATGAGTTGCTAAGTAGTCGTCGTATGAGGTGAAAATATTACAGTTAATTATTATAAAAAACCTGCATTATGAAAAAACCAGCGCAATGGCTGGTTTTAACTGGAAAAGTGAAATTCACCCTAATGCCTTAACTGTCACCCCACTTCTTTGTCAGGTTATAACGCACGGGGTTCTTTCGTCACTGCAATAATCAGGCTGGAATAAATTTCAGCGCCACACCATTATTACACCAACGCTTACCAGTTGGTTCCGGGCCATCTTTAAAAATGTGCCCATGGTGGCCACCGCAGCGAGCGCAGTGGTATTCTGTTCGAGGATAAATCAATTTAAAATCCGTTTTAGTCTCAAACGCTCCTTCAATCGAATCGAAAAAACTTGGCCATCCCGTGCCGCTGTCGAATTTCATGCTACTGCTAAAAACAGCCTGGTCGCAGCCCACACAGTGAAAGGTACCATCACGTTTCTCATCATTTAACTCACTTGAAAAAGGGCGCTCAGTGCCCTCTTTTCGCAATACATCAAACTGCTCGGCTGTTAGCTTCTCTTGCCATGCTTGTTCACTCATCACCACTTTCTCCATTTCATCCATATGATTACCTGTTTTACTGCGTGCTGCCGTGGCGACGCGAGATAACAGTGGCACAGTTGCGACAGCAACGATAAGGCCTGCGCTTATTTTTAGTAACTGACGACGATTCATATTATCCTTCCCGTTAACTCAATCAACTTATCTCACTATATTGGTCGAGGCGAGGCGTAAAATATTACAGCTATACCGCAAAAGTTATGATTTGCTTTGCCCTGCCTCAAATGCCTTCAAGCAACTTAAGCAGATACAGCGACTATTTTGCTCTTCCTCAGGCAGTGCTGCCAATAGCGCAGCAGGAAATACTTCGATACGACACCAGCATGGCATATCTCGGCACGCTTCCGCCATTTCAGACGCGCATTGGTTCAATTCACCACAGAGTGGACAGCGGTTTTTTTCGTTATTCTGTTTAATCATAAAACCCACACATTGCAGTAAACCTAAATACCCACCACAAAAACAATCATATCAATAGTATAGCTAATTATCAGGATACCCCATTTCAGCATGGAAGCGATGTTGTCGATATATAGGTAAGCACCAGGAGGTCTATAATATGAGCACAATTTCCGCACTTAACACCGGTATCGCTGGTATGCAACGCGGTGTCGCTATGGCAGAAAAAAGCGCTTCAGCGATCGCAAGCGCCTCCATCAGTACCTCTGGTGGCCCATCTGCGGTCGCAGAACCATTAGTCGAACTGATGATGGCTCGGCTTCAGGTAGAGGCCTCAGCAAAGGTCGTTGAAGCAGTCAGTGATACGATCGGGACGATAATCGACACAACCGCCTGAGTCTGCAAAATAGCGCATTACTTAATGCGCCGCATCATCAGCAGTGATGCAACAAAAAAGACCAGCGTCGGTAGCACTGCACTTAGTGCAGGATTAACGTGAAACACTAATCCAACATAGCTCGACATCTGGTGAATCACATAGAATGAAATACCAACCAAGGTCCCGACCAGTACGCGCACACCCACGCCGACCGATCTTAGCGGCCCAAAGACAAATGGTATCGCTAAAAACACCATCATAGCGGTTGCAAACGGTAGTACCACTTTAGACCAGAATACCATTTCATACTGGCCTGCATTGAGGTCATTCTCTTTTAAATATTCAATGTACTTGTACAATCCTACCGCTGAGAGACTGCGCGGCTTGATGGCAATCACATCAATCATTTCAGGGTCAACCAGGCTTGCTTGCGGCATATCTGCAATCAGCGAAGACTCGATGCCGTCGGCACCCAAATGGCTAAGACGCACCCCAGTTAAAATCCATTGCTCGCCTTTATATACAGCACTTTTCGCATAAGTTACCTGATTAAGACGACGCTGCTGATCGATCTCATAGATATAGATATCACGTAGCTGACCATCAGAGAGCACTCTACGCACATTAATAATACGCGCCTCATCACGGGTCCAGAAGCCTTTCTCAATTTTTTTGTTTACATGCCCGGTTAGCGCTTCACTACGGATTTCCTGTGCCAGGCGTTCACTCTCGCTTGAAACAAACTCACTGATGACGACAGCAGCCACAACCAGCAGTAATCCAGCCTTCATGACTGACCAGGTAATTCTGGCTATTGAAATCCCGGCTGAACGCATCACCACCAGTTCACTATTACTCGCCATAATACCCAGGCCCATGATGGAACCGAGCAGTGCCGCAACCGGGAATAGATCGTAAGCGAGCCTTGGCAAGGTTAGCCCGACGTAAAATAGCGCAAGCATCGCGCTGTAATCACCCTTGCCGATATAAGAGAGTTCATTAACAAATGCAGCAAATGAAAAGAGTGCTAGCAGAATGAGCATCACCAGCAACACACTGCCGATAACGGTGCGCATAATATAACGATCTAATATGCCCACGGTTACAGCCCCTTTCCAGCGATCAGGCGCTTTGTTGTGCCGCGTTGCTCTGTGCGAAACCAGCTCAGGCCGTACTGTTTATAAAGCAACACCCCAGTCAGTAACAATATGCCACCGTGAGCCCACCACAGGCCGACGACCTGCGCGATTACATCACGCTCGATCCAGGTCCGCCCTACTCCCATCAGGTTGCTATAAATAAAATAGACCAGAATCGCAACAAACAACTTGGCGTAACGCCCTTGCCTTGGGTTTGTTTTACTCAGCGGCACGGCCAATAAGGCCAATAAAATAGTGGATAGTGGCATCGCGAGACGCCAGTGCAATTCAGCCGCATCATAGCGACGTAGGTCCTCATAGTTTCGACGATGTTCGTTTGCAAACTGACGACGAATCTCAGGATCTAATAGTTCGCTAGTAGGATACGCCTTAAGCTTACGGTTAGAGCGCACCACCTCCTGTTCCTGAATACGGATCGCATGTGTTTTATATTTTGTGATGGTAAAATCCGAGCTGCCTGGCAGGCCTTCATAACGATAACCTTCCTGTAGTTCCAGATAGCGGTCACCACTACTCTCTTTCACAAAATGGCGGCCATACGCTGCCGAAAGGATTACCTGTTGGCCTTCACGCTCACTGTGAATAAAAACATCTTGCAGTTCAGTCTGGTCATCAGAGATATGCTCCGCATAAAAAACCCCTTCGGAACTTGATGGTGCAGTGAAGCGCCCTGATGCAATACCAGCCACCGTCGCTGCTGCTTTTTCTCGATCTTGAATACGGTAGGTCTGCTCAGTCGCCCACGGCGCGATGTAAAAAGTGATCAGTGAAACCACCATCGCAACCAGAACTGACAACAATAATACGGTTTTATAGATGCGTCCGATACTCACACCACACGCCAGCATCGCCACCATTTCACTATCCTTATAGAGGCGACTAAAGGCGATCAACACTGACAGAAAGAGCGCTAGCGGTAACATAATCACCAAGGCATCAAGTGTCTTGAGCATCAGAATGGTCAGGATCACATCGCTTGAAAGCGCGCCGGTACTGGCATCAGCAAGATAATAGACAAAGCGATTACTCAGAAAAATCAGCAACAGCACCGTCACGACTGCAATTAAAGTAAAAAATACTTCTTTTAATATATAACGACTGATAATCACTATTAGCACCCAAAAATTAGCATCGGGCCATTAAATAATGTGATGGGCGGTGTAAAAGCGGTTTGATTCATGTAGACTTTTTTGAAAAGGGTTTCCATGTGATGATTAACATCATACCGCATCAGGCAAACCTAAAGGAACTAAACGGGTAAATGGCGAGTAAAAATGCTCATTCATGGCCAAACACCCGAATGACAACCAATAGCAGGAGTATTCATGGACTTTAAAATCATCAACAGCACCATTGGAAAACAGCGTTCTGCATGCCTCGTCGTTGGCGTTCATGAAGCAGGCAAGCTCAGCGCTTCTGCCAAACACCTCGATAAAACCACTCGTGGCCACATCAGCAAGATTCTGAAAAAGGGCGACATTAAAGGCAAGATTGGTGAAACCCTGCTGTTACACACCATTCCAAACAGCGATGCCGACAGAGTATTACTGCTCGGCTGTGGCAAAGAGGAAGAGCTGAACGATCAACAGTTTCGTAAACTTGTCACCGCAGCGACCAATGCCCTTGATAAGGTCGGCGTAAAAGAGTGTGTTAACTACCTTGGCGAATTGAAAGTCAAAGGACGCGATCTGCCATGGAAGATCCGTCAGATGAGTGAAGCGACCTGCGACGTCCTCTACCGCTTTGAAGAGATGAAGAGTAAACAGAACCAGGGTCCTGCGGCTAGTCTTAAAAAAGTCAGCTTTCATGTTCCTGGCACTGCCAATCGCACCCATTGCAGAAACGCGGCTAAGACAGGCCTCGCCATCGCCAACGGGATGACAATCACCAAAGACCTCGGCAACCTGCCTGGCAACATCTGCACCCCAACCTATCTTGCCAACAAGGCAAAGGCGATTGCCAAAGGGAATAGTAACCTTAAGGTCTCCGCGCTCGATGAAAAACAGATGACTGCGCTAAAGATGGGCTCTTTTCTCTCTGTGACACGTGGTAGTCGACAGCCTGCAAAACTAATCACACTTGATTATAAGGGCGGTAAAAAAGGGGCCAAACCAATCGTACTGGTTGGCAAAGGGGTCACCTTTGACTCTGGCGGTGTCTCGATCAAACCATCGCCGACCATGGATGAGATGAAGTACGACATGTGCGGTGCGGCCAGCGTGCTCGGTGTGTTCGCCACCATCAGTGAACTAAAGCTGCCTATCAACGTTGTCGGCGTAATACCCGCCTGCGAAAACATGCCTGATGGTGATGCCAGCAAACCGGGCGATGTGGTCACCAGTATGTCTGGCCAGACCATCGAAGTACTCAACACGGATGCCGAGGGGCGACTGATCCTGTGTGATGCCCTCACCTACTGCGAGCGCTTTAAGCCTGAAGTGGTGATCGATATCGCCACCCTCACTGGTGCCTGCGTGATGGCGTTGGGCAGTCACGCCACTGGCGTACTGGGTAACGACGATACGCTGGTTGATGACCTGCTTAGCGCCGGTCAAAACAGTAATGATCGCTGCTGGCAGCTACCGCTATGGGAAGAGTACGATGCACAGTTGAAGAGTAACTTTGCCGACATGGCCAACATCGGCGGACGTGAAGGCGGTACCATCACCGCGGCCTGTTTTCTCGCCCGCTTCACCAAAGAGTACACCTGGGCTCATCTCGATATCGCGGGTACCGCATGGCATTCAGGCGCGAGAAAAGGTGGCACAGGTCGTCCAGTACCGCTGTTAACGCAATATATTCTGGATAAATGCGGCAGTTAATAAAGCCAGAGTGAATATCACTAGATGACCCGCGTCGATTTTTACATTTTGCCTGATAATGCCAGTGACGGCCGCGAACGTTTTGCGTGCCGTCTGGCAGAGAAGGTCTACAATATGGGCCATACACTCTACTTGCATGCTGACTCAGCGGCGCAGGCAAAACAGATTGATGAACTACTCTGGAGCTATAAAGAGAGCAGTTTTCTGCCTCATGCGATTGAAGCTGCCGATCAAAATAACGAGCCTCAAAATGACGCCGGCCAAAATAACGTTCCTAAAATTCTTATCGGCCACAACCCTGCTACACCAGCTGAGCCGCATAGCCATTGTGATGTGCTAATCAATCTTGCACCCGATGTGCCGGGTTTCTTTAGTCGTTTTGAACGTGTTGCAGAATTAATCAATCAGGCTGAAGACCTCAAGGTGGCGGGACGAGAGCGTTTCAAGTTCTACCGAGACCGTGGTTACCAACCTGAAACCCATAAAATCCCTGAAGCCTAATAAAACCCAGGAGCGATGAGATGGCTAATAATGAACCTTCAGAGCCAAAAATCCCCGTACTCAAAGATGTCGTGATAGCAGTTACGCCAGGTGATGCGAGTCCCGCTCCCGCTCAGCCATCACTGCTTAGCTCAACCCTGCAAGCGGAAATCGATGCCATCATCATCCAGGCGCGAGCAGACTTTGAAGCGACCATCGCGCAACTTCAGGAGGAGATGCAGCAACGTGTCGAACGTGAATTAAACGAACTGCATGTCCAGCTAACGAGTGATGATTGAGCGCTGTTGATTCTTCGTTAGCAGGCATCCAGATCCCCTTTTAAAAAGGACCATCCTGATTAGCGACCGATTCCCGATCGACCCTCGGATGCGCTACAATGGCGTACTTAAGCGCATTTAGACGCAGAACTCAGTTTTACAACAGACGGAACACCATGGAAAAAACCTACACCCCGCAAGCGATCGAGCAACATTGGTACGAAACCTGGGAAAAAGGCGGCCATTTCGCCCCCTCTGGTAGCGGCGAAAATCCCTACTGCATCATGATTCCACCGCCCAATGTCACCGGCAGTCTGCACATGGGCCACGGTTTCAACAACACCGTGATGGATCTACTGACCCGCTACCACCGCATGAAAGGCCACGACACCCTGTGGCAGCCCGGTACCGATCACGCCGGCATCGCCACCCAGATGGTGGTTGAACGCCAACTGGCCGCTGACGGCAAGACCCGACATGATCTGGGTCGTGACGAATTCATCAACAAGGTGTGGGACTGGAAAGCTGAATCCGGCAATGCGATCACCAAACAGCTACGCCGCTTAGGCTCGTCACTCGACTGGAAACACGAACGCTTCACGATGGATGATGGGCTTTCCGATGCGGTGAAAGAGGTCTTCGTTAAACTGCATGAAGAAGGGCTGATCTACCGCGGCAAGCGCCTGGTCAACTGGGACCCCAAACTACACACCGCCGTTTCTGATCTCGAGGTACTCTCCGAGGAAGAAAATGGCTACATGTGGCACATGCACTATCCACTGGCCGATGGCAGCGGTCACCTGGTTGTTGCCACTACCCGCCCGGAAACGATGCTCGGTGATGCGGCCGTGGCAGTACACCCCGGTGATGAACGCTATACCCATCTGATTGGCCAGAAGGTGAAACTGCCGTTTACAGAGCGACTGATTCCAATTATTGCCGATGACTATGTCGACCCTGAATTTGGTACCGGCTGCGTCAAGATCACCCCGGCACATGATTTTAACGATTATCAGGTGTGGAGTCGTCACCGTGAAGAGTCGGCCATCGCCGCACTACCCAACGGCGGCCTGATCAACATCTTCACCATCAGTGCCGCCATCATCGATCTGAATGATGAGCACGGCTCGCTGGTGCCTGCAGAGTTTCGTGGTCTGGATCGTTACGAAGCGCGGAAGCTCTTAATTGAAGAGCTGGGTGAAAATGACCTGCTGGGTGAGACCAAAGAGCACAAACTGATGGTGCCTAGAGGCGACCGCTCCGGTGCGGTGATCGAGCCATTCCTCACCGACCAGTGGTACGTGAAAGTCGCACCACTGGCCGAACCAGCGATTAAGGCGGTCAAAGATGGTGAGATCAAATTTGTACCCGATAACTGGAAAAACACCTACTTTGAATGGATGAACAACATCGAAGACTGGTGCATCTCACGGCAGATCTGGTGGGGCCATCGCATCCCGGCATGGTATGACGAACACGACAACATCTATGTCGGTCGTTCCGAAGAAGAGATACGCAGCAAACATAAACTAAGCGATGCCGTGGTACTGCGTCAGGACGAAGATGTGCTCGACACCTGGTTCAGTTCCGCGCTGTGGCCCTTCTCTACCCTTGGCTGGCCAGAAGATACCGAGCGGCTGAAAAATTTCTACCCGACTCAGGTGCTGGTGACCGGTTTTGACATCATCTTTTTCTGGGTCGCTCGCATGATCATGATGGGGATGAAATTCATGGATGGTCAGGTGCCGTTTAAGGATATCTACATTCACGGTCTGGTGCGTGACTCATTTGGGCAGAAGATGTCTAAATCAAAAGGCAACGTGCTCGACCCGATTGACCTGATTGATGGCATTGAACTCGAAGCGCTGGTAAGCAAACGCACCAACGGCATGATGCAGCCGCAACTGGCAAAGAAGATTGAAAAACAGACCCGCAAAGAGTTTCCAGATGGCATCCAGGCATTTGGTACCGATGCGCTGCGTTTCACCTTCGCAGCCCTTGCCTCAACTGGGCGTGATATCAATTTTGATCTCAACCGTATCGAAGGCTACCGCAACTTCTGTAACAAACTGTGGAATGCAGCGCGCTATGTGTTGATGAACACCGAAGAACAAGAGATTGGATTGGGACAGGAGATTGAACTGAGCCTGCCGGATCGCTGGATCACCTCTCGACTACAGGTCGTCTCGGCACAGGTGCAGAACTCGATTGAAAACTACCGTTTCGATCACGCCGCACAGACAATCTATGAATTCACATGGAATGAGTATTGTGACTGGTACCTGGAGCTTTCCAAACCGATCCTCTACTCTGATGACAGTTCAGCCGCAGCGCTGCGTGGTACTCGCCAGACACTACTGTTAGTGCTCGAAGGCATCCTGCGCCTTGCCCATCCAGTGATCCCGTTTATCACCGAAGAGATCTGGCAACGCATTGCACCACTCGCCGGAATTGAAGGCGACACGATCATGTTGCAGCCTTACCCCGAGTCTAATCAGGATAAGATTGACCAGCAGGCGATTGACGACATCGAATGGGTGATGGCGTGTATTCTTGGTGTGCGTAAGATTCGCAGCGGCATGAATATTCCACCCAGCAAGCCACTACCCATCTTGCTGCAAAATAGCAGCGCTGATGATGCCGCACGTCTCGACAGCAACCGCGACTTTCTGATGACACTGGCGAAACTCGAATCCGTGACGATACTCTCTGAAGGTGATGATGTCCCTGAGTCTGCCACCGCACTGGTGGGTGAGATGAAGCTGCTGATTCCAATGGCAGGCCTGATCGACAAAGAAGCCGAGTTAGCCCGACTGACAAAAGAGATCGGTAAACTGGAAAAAGATTTCGAGCGTGTCAGTGGCAAACTTGCCAACCCTAACTATGTTGCAAAGGCACCGGCACCGGTAGTCGAAAAAGAGAAGGCGAAACAGGCTGAGATTCAATCATCACTGGAGAAGTTGAAAGAGCAACTGACCCGTATCGAAGCGATGTAATCACATACAAGGAGCTAAAAATGAAAAAGGTATTAGCACTATTAACACTGTTTATCGCCACCATGGGTCCATTTCAATTTGCGAACGCAGGTGAAGTTCCGCGTGCACAATTCACAACAGCGATTGAAGCGCGTGAGCCAGTCGATAAAGTGACCATCCTGAGTAATGATATAAACAAGGTCTATTTCTTTAGTGAACTGCGTAACCTGCAGGGTCAGGCAGTCACCCACCGCTGGACGCTTGCAGGTAAGGTGATGGCAGAAGTGACCTTTAATGTCGGTGGCCCACGCTGGCGCGTTAACTCAAGTAAAGCATTGCTACCAGGCTGGGTCGGTGACTGGACGGTTGCCGTGGTCGATGAAGCAGGTGCGGTTGTATCTGAAACCACCTTTCAGTATGTCGAGGCAGGCCAGTAAAGGTAGCCGTTGATGAAGAGGTAACGCCACAGCTACTCAGCAAGCGTTACCTCTTTTTAAATCCACTCTGTCGTATCAATATGTTTAATTCTAAAAATAGCCGTCAGATTGAATTCCTACGTTCACAAATCCCCTCTTTCAAATGCACCCCTGGCTGTCATGACTGTTGTGGTCCAGTCACCACCTCCAGCGAAGAGATGGCAAGGCTGCCACGTAAAACAGAAGCAGAGCATGCCACTGCACTGGCAGAACTGAGCTGCCCTCACCTCGGTTGCAATGGCTGTGAAGTCTATGATGAGCGCCCGTTAATCTGCCGCCTCTTTGGCACGACGCCAGCACTTGCTTGTCCTAATGGAGCAAGGCCTGATCAGATGATTGATCCGGAAATTGAGGAGCAGATTCATGAGTTTAATGCTAAAACTAGGCAGGTGTTACTTTAATCGCTTGTCTATATTTATAGAGAGAATTTTAAACGGAAGACATATTATTTGACAATGTCGAACGACTGGCTATTATTTATATCTCGCCCACTTGATCCGTTAATTCAGCATTAACCCAGTTTTATTTCACCTCATGCTTAGCAATACCTACAGTAGCTCAAAAAACCATAACAATAGCCAATAAGGAAAAAATGCAATTAAATAATATTTTCCTAACTTCTCCCATAAAATCACTCTCGAAAACAGCGCTTTTGCCCTAGCATCTACAATCCATAATGGTATATCGTTACCCAGCCCCAATCGAAAACAGTAAATCCAGAATGCAACTGAAGAAGAGCCTATGGGCGCAAAAAACACCCCTCTTGGCCTACCATTCATCACCCACGAGGCACGATGATTTTCTAACCAACTTAATAAACAAGTGACTATCTTTGCCCCCTCTTTACTCTTGCCATGTCACTTCAATTACCCCAAGCATTCATATGTCAATTATGTCACCAACACTATCTAAATACGCTTTTCTCTCACTGTCAGTACCCATGGAGACATTGCCAAAGAATGTCGTTTTTGCATTCATTCCAGAAAATTTAAACACCCCGATTTCATTAACATGCTTCACAGCTGCACCTAGCCCCGACTCCTCCAGGATTTCATTTGGATTGCCTGTATTAATGATTAATTGTACTGATTTCCCGACAAACAATCCTTTTGGTCCATTTCCATCATACATATATGCATAGCCATTGGTGAATGCTCTATCAATAAAGCCTTTGAGCATAGCTGGCATTTGTGTCCATCATAAGGATATACGAATGTTATTCGGTCAGCCCAGGTTATCTCTTTCTGGTAATGCTCTACATCTAAAATAGAGGCAAGAAGGTTTCACCTGGAGTAGTTTTGTATAACTGAAAATGCAGGATCAACTATCACTAGATTTTGTAACCATTTTTACTCTTCGTCTAACGACAGCAACGTCGCATTCCCACCAATGGCAGAGGTATTAACCGTTAAGGTACGCTCAGTCGCAAAGCGATGCAGGTAATGCGGGCCACCCCGCCTTGGGGCCTGCACCGGACAGACCTTCTCCACCAAGCGGTTGCACGTCAACTGTTGCACAACCCATGTTAGAGACCTAAGCATGGTCATTACGGGACTTCCTATACAGTGACAATAGGCTGAGCATCAACAATACAAGCAATGAGGTGCTACCACCGCCAGAGTCATCTTCTTCAACATTACTAGACTCATTCAATGTTACCGCACCTGAGGCAATAGAAAGTCGCTGAAAGCCAACGCCGGATTGGGATGTAACTTTCACACTCACAATGTAAGAGCCAAACTCATCATAGCTATGTTCAAATATGTGCAAGTTTGAGGTAACAGTCGCAGACTCAGTATGACCATCACCATAGTCGATTTCGAGCGTATAGGGTAACTCATCACCATCAATGCTTACATTAAATAGCACCTGTAGACTTCCAACATCTATTGCGCTGGTGAAGTCGAGATTCAGCTCACTGGGTTCTGATAGCACAAGGATTTTTAATTCTCCTGATGCAAAATTGGTCCTGTCATTTTGATCGGTAACCTGGAGCCTAACGATATACTCGCCAGGCATCAAAAAGGTATGGCTCGGTTTTTGTTCTAACGAAGTGGTTCCATCACCGAAATCCCAAGAATAATCATAGGCCCCAGCCCCCCCTAAAACGGCAACCGAGAAATTAACTTCGTGAGCTTCTATTCCTGCATATTTATCTGCAAAAAACTCAGTCAAATAAATAGGCGAGTAATTCTCCACAGAGCCGCCGTGAATCAGTAAAGTAATCTTGCCACTATCAGACCAGGCCTGGCCATCGGATACCCGATAAGGGATGGTAACAATGTGGCTCGCTGTTTCAATGGCGGTATAACTAAAGAGGCCTCTTCCACTAAGTGATATCTGTCCGGTAGAAACACTTCCCAGCAACTCATAGGTCAAATTGTCTCCATCTGCGTCACTGGCCTCAAGCATAGTTGCCAAAGGGGTATCGACAAAGAATTCAAATTCAAATGCTGGTGCAATAGGACTTGTATTAGTGAATTGAATATCAACCCTGTAAATACTTGACATATTCGCCCCATCGCTAACACGGTAGGTAAAATAGGTATTCGCTGCAGAAGCTGAATTGTTTACATAAGAGACCTCTCCCTTCTCTGTATCAAGGAAAGTTAGAACTCCTACAGCAGGAGTCTGGACAATACGCCATTGAATGGCGTCACCGTCAGCGTCAGTACCGATCAGGTCAAATGACCGAGCACCTTGCCAATGAAGTAATTGATTGGAATTTCCACCCTGAGGAGCGGTATTAGTGAGTTCGATTGTTACCGTTGCAGGGTTCGAAGCTACAGAGCCATTGCTTGCATAGAACTGAAAACTTACGCTGCCACTATATGTCCCAGAAGGTACGTATGTGAAACCACCTGTTACAGCATTTACTATCACGCTGCCATATTGCGGTTGCTGATAAACGCCAAAACTTAAGCTAGCCCCTTGTGAATCAGTCGCAGTTAATGAGCCCTGTAAACTATCGTTGAAGTGACTGCTGAAATTGGCATTTTCTGCTACTGGTTTTTGCAGCAATGTGGCTGAGGCTATGTTACTCCAGGGTGAACTATAATCAGCGGCGCTTGCACGAACGCGAAATTCGTAAGTCGGGCCGTCCTGTAGATTTGTAGCAATCCAGCTGGTCACATTAGCAGCAGTGGTTCGAATATCGCTCCAGGTTGCGGCACCCAATACCCTATGCTGGACAATGAACTGCATTTCCAACGAATCATCTGTCCAATTAAGATCGATTGAATTGTAGGTTGGATTGCTTGCAGTGATAAAAGGAGCAGGAAGTGAAACCGGTGTGGTAAAAGGGTAATACTTAAGATCACCTCCAACCTCGACGATCAGCTTATTACTTGTCGAGTTATACCCGCTCACCGTAGTACTGGTAGGCATTGTTAAAACCTGGCGCCTAAGGTTGACGTCATAGATCGCCATGCTAGCAAAAGCATAACGCCCATCGTCGGTGGTAGAATGTACAATGTCACCAATACCCCATTCTGTATTCAGGTTTTGATCCAGTGCAACACCGGCCCAGAATACTCGAGAACCATCCTCAGATACGATAACTGTCCTTGACCCATAGTAGCTGGATATTTCTGGTGGGCGGACGTCTGCAAGCTGGGTGAATGTATCCCCGCTTGTGTCGAATTTTATAATAGAGGCACCCGAAGAGTTGTTTTCCCCGTGATAGTAGTAACGGCCTGTCGGACCAAACACCCCGCCACCTTCACGGACAAAAGCTTGATGGAGAGTGTTTTCTGTATTGGTATTAAACAGACTAACATCAACCCACTGGTCTTCTTCCTCAACCACCAGTCGCTCCGAAACACCGGCAGCTACCCGATATACGTCGCCCTGAGAGTAACCTGTTGCCCCTGCCGGTTGAAACGCAATACTTTTGGTATGTTCAAAAGTACTTTTATCGATAGCAAGAAGATTGCCACTTTTCCAGTTGGTTACGTAAATTAGGTCGTCGGCATGGTGAATGGTAAAGTCAGTAACGGATGACCCTACTGGAATTACACGTTGGATTTTCTCTGCTACCGTGTCGATCTCAAGTAAGTAGGCTCGTGAAATTACGCTGCTGCTATCTTCGCTGATTGCATAGGACTTTGCAGAGTTCCGATCGCTACGAATATGCGTAACGTTAAGTGGATCAACCTCGAGCTGAACGGGTATTTGCAGCTGGCCCGCTCCACTGGTAAGCGTAATGGAGGAGTTGTGAAGGCCTGTCGAAAGCATGGTTGCGTCAAGATGCACACTGAGGGTTGACGGGGTTAATCCCGAGCTCTCAGTGAATGTTACCCAGGAATCAGCAGCGGATGCAGCCCAGGAAACTCCCAGTTCCGCAGAAACGAGTTGAATGTCGACTTGATAGTCGGAGTGCCCGGCAATGGTCTTCGCCTTGATTTCAGTGACATCAAGCCCAATATCCGAAACGGTGAACGTGTAGGCTACGCCGGTTTCAGGACCATGAGCTGTAACTGGGTCTATCCGCCAGAAGTAGTCCGTCCCGTTGATTAACGTTTGCATCAAGGCAAAGTCCGTGCCGGTAACTCGGCCAAGATAATAGGGAGATGTATGATCTGCGGCAGCAATCGAGGCCTCATCGGTGCCCAAATAGAGGTCATATTGATCAACTCCGGACAGAGGCGACCAGGTCAATGTATCTGGCGAATGTACCACTGCACCATCTTTTGGATTCAGTGATCGCCCCAGCAGTTCAAGGCCAATTTCTTCCACTAAGTTCACAATATTAAGTGTGCGGTCTGAGGCATTGAAATAAACGAAGCGGGTGAAATCTGATGTGAACGCTTGAGCCTTAGTATAGGTATATCCCGAACCACTAGTGCTATCGTTTGGAATTGTATATAACTCGATGCCAGTTTCGTACTCGTAGAGTTTGTCTCCGGTTGCCACAACGCTTCCATTCGGATTCATCGACCAGATCGCCGATGGAAATACATGGTCGAGGTTATCCGTGTTTGCCGGGTCGGTGGAGATCGTTTTCATGACTGCAATTTGATCATCATCGCGCATCAGTACGGGTGCTTCGAAAGGCGCTCGGCTGAAACTCGAAAGAGTCGTTGTTTTGACAAAATTGACAGTGCCATTTCCATTAATAGTGTACTGCCCAATTCTAGGAGAATGCGAGCCTGCAGACCAACCGTACTGCGGCATCGCAACCATTCTAGTTTTATCGCTGGTCACAGCGAAATCCATAAAGCCTGTGTTATTGGAAGGCGATGAGCCGTCGAAAATGATAGATTGCAAAACCGTGCCAGTACTTCTTTTGAGCACATGAAGGACTGGCCCCCAGGAACCATCGGTATAGTAAATGGTGTCATCTGGTCCTAAATCTATATTTGCGGTTGTATCATCAGCATCACCCCATGCGCTGTATACAGGGAGATTAATGGTCTCTTTGGGAGAAAAAGTCTCCAGGTCTATTACGTAAACAGTTTTCCCCACACTATTGATAACGAACAACTCAGTGCTGTCTTCGTTGATGACAAAATCGGTCGGGCCTTCTCCTACAGTTAGACAGGAGGTGCCGGAATTTTGAACAGGGTCAAAAGCAATAACGCTACCATTGTTAATGCCGTTTCGTTGTATTCCGTAGGTCTTAGAGCGGAGAGGATCATCGAGCAAGCGAAAAATGTCCAAGGGTGGAACGGATACATGGATGAAAAGCTCAGTAACGTTTTCTCCGTCATCGACCGATATGGTCGCTGTGTATGAGGCAATTAAATCTTCCGTTGCAAAGGTGATTTCAATACGGTCTAACACACTGTCTACAGAAGGGATTGTCCATTCCGAATCAGAGCTAACTGTGATTAATGATTCGTCAAAAGAGGCATCGGTTAGCGTGTAGGGGAGACTAATAGGAACGTGGTTACATACAGGCGCAAGGACGATTTCAGTCTGGTTCTGGTTAAAGGAGATACCAGCAAAGGAAGGCATACTCATCACAAAGAACGCCAAAAAAGATAAAAGGGAAAAAGGGTAGAGTTTGCTTCTCATTTCATAACATCTCGCGAATTATAGTAAACCCTGGCAGGGTGACACCGGAGTCTTCATGACTTTCCACTTAAGAAGCATCCCTTATTCTTTTGACCCAGATCGGACTTTACACTCTTACTTATTCAGATTTTAACGAAACCTTAAAACGGTTCTAGCGTTCAAATGGCTAGACGAAGCGTTGTTAGATTGATAGAGCCGTCAGCTGGCTAGCAACTTTACTTGAAAAAGGCCAATACCACCATCCGATAATCAACCAGTTGACAGTGAGTGCTATTAATGACAGGGGTGCGCTAGGATTGAGGGTAAGCTTTGCTTCTTGAGCAACACATTTCCATCTGTTGTGACGGTAAGCCTCTGTTTTTTATGTGATCACTATGTGTTATACACAGATTGTATAATCTACTCTTCACCTAATGACAGTAGCGAAGCGTTGCCACCGATCGCCGAGGTATTCACCGTCACCGTACGTTCCGTTGCAAATCGATGAAGATAATGTGGCCCGCCCGCTTTAGGGCCAGTACCCGAAAGCCCTTCTCCACCAAACGGTTGAACGCCAACCGTGGCACCAATCATGTTGCGATTAATATAGAGATTTCCCACCCTCACCTGTTGCTGAATATAACGTGCAGTGGCTTCAATGCGACTATGAACACCGAGCGTTAAACCGTAGTGCGTTGCATTAATCGCCTTAATCACTTTATTTAAGCCGTTTGCCGGATATCGTGCGATATGCAACACGGGGCCAAACACCTCGCGCTCAAGCAGCTCGATCCCTGATATTTCAAACAGATGTGGCGCAAAATAAACACCCGCCTCCAGCCCATCTGGTATTGGGCATTTGTAAATCAGTTTAGCTTTGGTGCTCATATCATCCACATGTGCCTGAAGCGTTTCGCGCGATGCCTGATCTATCACCGGGCCAACATCAGTCGCCAATGAAAGTGGGTCGCCAATCACTAGCTCTGCCATCGCACCGCATAACTGCTCAATGATTTGATCCGCTACATCGTCCTGTAAAAACAGAACCCTTAGTGCAGAGCAACGCTGCCCAGCACTATTAAATGCAGACTGGATCACATCGACCACCACCTGCTCAGGCAGTGCCGAACTATCAACAATCATACAGTTCTGCCCGCCAGTTTCAGCAATCAACGGCACAATCGCACCCTCTCGATTGGCCAGCGCACGGTTGATGGTCTGCGCCGTTTCAGTAGAGCCAGTAAAGGCGACACCCGAAGTACGCTTGTCATTAACCAGTTGCATACCCACGGTGCGGCCACTGCCGATGATGAGATGTAGCACCTCGCCGGGCACCCCGGCCTGATGTAACAACTGTACTGCACGCGCAGCGATCAAGGGTGTCTGGGCCGCCGGTTTGGCGATCACACTATTGCCTGCCGCAAGTGCCGCGCAAACCTGCCCAACAAAGATCGCGAGTGGAAAATTCCACGGACTAATGCAGACAAAGAGGCCGCGGCCATGCATCGAAAGCTCATTATGTTCGCCGGTTGGACCACGCAGAAATTTGGCATCGGCAAATTCCTCTCGCAACATGGCGGCGTAGTAACGGCAAAAGTCGACCGCTTCGCGCACTTCGCCCAAACTATCAATGATAGTTTTACCCGCTTCACGTACACACAGTGCAATTAACTCTGCGCGGTTCGCTTCCAGTAAGTCTGCCGCGCTATCTAAAATAGCCGCACGTGTGATCGCCGAGGTGGCAGCCCACGCAGGTGCCGCATCGGTAGCACTGGCGATGGCTTCAGCGGTGATCACATCATCCGCATTAAACACTATGCCTGTAGCGTGATGTTGATTAGCCGGAGAAAAAACCGCCTCACGTTCGCGTGATTCAATCATCGCTTTACCATTAACAATTGCCGCCGCACACCAGCGCTCAAGGTCATTCACTTGACCATCCGCGTTTATAAAGACGCTGAACTCAGATGTCAGTTGATGGATGGCGGCGTCACTATAGAGATTAAGACCGCTTGAATTAGATCGTGAGGCACCGTAAATATTTTTCGACAGTGGAATGCGAGGATGAGGCTTCTCTTCAATCGCAGCCAGTTCCAGCATTGGATCGCTCACAATCTCTTCGATCGCTGCGTGACGATCTGTAATGCGATTAACAAATGAGGTGTTAGCGCCATTCTCCAGCAAACGGCGCACCAGATAAGGCAATAACGATTGATAGCTACCCACCGGTGCATAGACACGACAAACGCAATCGCTTACCTTCAGCACCTCGCTATAAAGCGCATCGCCCATGCCGTGCAGGCGCTGGAACTCAAACGCCTGATCACCGGCAAGCTCAATAATCGATGCAACGGTATGCGCATTATGGGTGGCAAACTGCGGGTAGAATGCCTCATCGGCCGCAAGCAGTTTTCGGGCACAGGCAAGATAGGCGACATCAGTCGTGATTTTACGGGTATAAACCGGATAGCCTTCAAGCCCCTGCTCCTGCGAGCGTTTGATTTCGCTATCCCAATAAGCCCCTTTCACCAGCCGGACTGGAATCTTTCGCCCAACCTCAGCACATAAGGCCTGCAACCAGTCAAGCACCATCGGTGCGCGCTTCTGATACGCTTGAACCGCCAGTCCAAAGCCGTGCCACTGTGCAAGTGAAGGATCTCGATAGACCGCTTCAAAGAGATCTAGCGATAGCATCAAACGATCGGCCTCTTCTGCATCAACCGTGAGCGTGATACCCGCAGCAGATGCCTGACGCGCAAGTGCTAGCAGCCGAGGCGTGAGCTCTGCTAAGACCTGTCCTCGTTGGAACTGCCCATAACGGGGATGCAATGCAGAGAGTTTTATCGAGATACCGGGGCGCTGGTAAAGTGAATCGTCAAGATTCACATCACTGGCAATCATACTAATCGCATGTTGGTAAGCCTCAAAATAGCGTTCAGCATTACTGCGTGTTAACGCCGCTTCACCCAGCATGTCATATGAATAGTAGTAGGCGCTGTTCTCTTTTTTGCGGCTACGCACGAGCGCTGCATCAATGGTGTCACCCATCACAAACTGCTGCCCCATGATGCGCATCGCCTGGCGAATCGCGAGCCGAATCACCGGCTCACCACTCTTAGTCACCAACCGCTGTAAAAATTTACTGCCGTTTGAAAGCGTCTCATTTTCAATGCCGACGATGCGTCCAGTTAACATCAGCCCCCAGGTTGAGGCGTTAACAAACAGAGATGAACTTTGCCACAGATGACTACCCCAGTCGGCATTGCCCAGCTTGTCCTGAATCAGGCGGTCGGCGGTTTCATCATCGGGAATACGTAACAGTGCTTCAGCAAGGCACATCAATACAACCCCTTCCTGTGACGAGAGATCATACTCCTGCATAAAGGCGTCGATGCTGCCCTGTGCCTGTGCCTTTTCACGAACCGCAATCACTAGCTCACGTGCAAGGCAGTCAATACGCTCTCGCATTCCATCATCAAGTTGAGTCTGTTTTAATAGCTGCTGAACACAGCGGGTTTCATCAATCAGCCACGCGTCATCAATAGCACAACGTAGCGGATTTTTGTCAGTTGCTAACGAGTCAAAGATCATCCTGATGAGAGCCTTTTAAGCTTAAAGTCCCCCGATTGTACTCCCTATTTTTAAACGAATGCCAGAATGATAACGGCTTGTTTATGGCGCATCGTCGAGCTTCTCATCTAGCCGGTCCAATTCCTCCCTGGCCGCTTTGATCGCGCGATTTTCACGTTCCTGTTTATCAACAAAATAGAGGTAATAGCCACATAGGCCAGGGAATAGCAGCACAAACAGTACCCCGTTCACCCTTTTACTCTTCGGTGACCATTCCCAGACAAAGGCCAGGCGCTGAATGGCAAAAACCCACATCACCAAACCACACACACCTAAACCGATCCACAATGGGAATTTTGAGAATGATGCGATCTCTTCGCTCACCACGCCATCTTTACGCAGTTCCGGTAGTAAAACCACAGAGACGATCAGCAGCAGGATAAATATCGTCGTGCAGTAATAAGCGTAGGCGTATATTTTATTATTGTTTTCCATCAGTACAGCAGATTAAAAATGAACCAACATTATATAGCCTTTCCATTAGCTGAAATACAACATTCTAATTTAGAATGTCATGATGAAAATCTATAGCTTGATCCCCTTTGGTCACTCGTTACCGTTAAAAAAGAGTCAACGGCTGTTTCTTAACGCCAGGATTTAAGAGAAAGCGAATTCCATTTTTCTATGCGCTCATTAATTTTTTCACTTTGCATAAAGCCATTCACTTTCTGCACCGACAACGGCCTGGAAAAATAAAACCCCTGAAACACCGAGCAGTGTTGCTCACGTAAAAATTCCACTTGTTTTAGCAACTCCACCCCTTCGGCCACCAGTTCTATATTTAAACTACGTGACATGGATATAATAGCTCCCGTGATCGCACCGGCATCTGCGCTGGAGTGGACATCTTTCACAAAAGAGCGGTCGATCTTCAATGCATCGACTGAAAAACGTTTTAAATAACCTAGTGAAGAATAGCTGGTGCCAAAATCATCAATGGTGATTTTAATCCCCAGTGCTTTTAACGCCAAAATGGTGGCCTCCACTTTCGCAACATTATGGGCAAACGAGCTTTCCGTTATCTCCACTTCCAGGTGCAGAGGGTCAACGCCCGTCGCACTGATAATTTCCTCCATATTTGCTACCAACTGGTGATCTGATAGCTGCCGCATAGAAAGATTAACGGCCACCCGCAATGTGCCGAAGGCTGGCAGTTCAGCCTGCCATAAACGTATCTGCCGACAGACCTGCAAGAGAACCCACTCACCGATTTCTACGATCAAATCAGTATTCTCCGCCTGCGGAATAAAGTCAGAGGGCATTAGCAGGCCTTTTTCGGGGTGCCGCCAACGCAACAGTGCCTCCAAACCGGACACTTCACCGCTATCGATATTGATCTGAGGTTGATACTCGAGTACAAATTCATTTCTTTGCAACGCCTGGCGAAGACTGCTCTCCAGTGCCTGGCGTTGTCTAACCGCATTACCCATATTAGAGGTATAAAATTGGCAATTGTTTTTACCAAACTCCTTTGATATATACATTGCCATATCTGCCCTTTTCAATAATTCACTGGCGATAATGGCATTATCGGGAAATAGCGCAATACCAATACTAGCTGTAATGAAACACTCGCCCCCCTCCAGGTGGAACGGCGCGGCCAGACTGCTCAATATCTGGTTTGCTATACGTCCAGCACTCTTAACGGCCTCTAGTTTTTCCTGTAAATCAACAAGAATAATGGCAAACTCATCACCGCTAAGCCGGGCAATGGTATCCTCGTCACGAATACATGAAGTAATACGCTGGGCAACAATGCGTAATAAACTATCGCCCACAGCATGACCCAAGGTATCGTTGACCGACTTAAAACGATCCAGATCGATGTACATTAATGCTACGGTAGACTGGTCATTACGCGCCTTATCTAAGGCCTGGCACAGGCGTTCATCAAATAGAAAGCGATTAGGAAGATCAGTTAGCAGGTCGTGATGGGCTAAATGGTGCAAGCGTTCTTCCGTTTGCTTACTTTCGGTAATATCGCTGCAGACAACAACATAGCGGGTTACATTTTCATCTACATCTTTGATGGTAGAAAATGCAGCACGCGTAGGATAGCTTGCGCAGTTTTTACGTTTACCCCATATTTCCCCCTGCCAGTGCCCTTTGCTGCTTAGAGTCGTTATAATCTCCTGCTTTAGATTCACTCTGTTTTTTTCCGCGTAGAGCTTCTCCAGCGGCGTTCCTATTACCTGATGATCTTCGTAACCGGTCATCGCCGTAAAACCGGGATTGATGGATAAAATCATAAAATTGGCATCGGTCAATACCACCCCTTCCAGCGTGTTTTCAATCACTTTAGCTGCAAGTTGCAGCTTCTCTTCAATGCACTGCTGTTTCGCTCTATCCTGCACATTGCGCAATACCAGCGCCAGGGTATTAGCAAAGGTCACCACAAACTGCTCGTCTCGGGAATCAAACGCTATACCATCCTTTTTATCACACAAAAAGACGCTTCCAACGCATATATCAGCATCGACAATGGGTGCTGCCAAAAGAGAGGTCATATTAGGGTGGTGTAGAGGAAAACCGATGGAACGTGGGTCATCGGCCATATTGTTAAAGTGTAATAATTTTTGTTGATGGCAAACAACAGCTAGCAGTCCTTTGCCTTGAGGCGAGTCTCCGATTAATTGAACCTGCTCTGGGGTCAAGCCGGTATGTAAAAAATGCCCTAGCTTACCGGAGCCATCGAATAAGGCCACGGCGCCATAACGAGCCTCTACTAGATTCGTCAATACCTCAATGCCACGTTGAGCTAATACCCTCTCATTATGATTATGCGCGAGCAATGAGAATAGCTGCTGAGATGCGGAGTAAAAGCCATCCAAACGCTGTGCACTCTGTTGCAATTGATCACGCAACAGATTCAGCTGTTGCTCAATAGCAGTTTCTTCAGTCGTACTCCTGACACCGGTCATAAGGATGTCCTCGCTGAGTGATATGCATTGTATATCAGTGGTTATCTACTCAAGAATTCCTACAACACTGAGGAGTAACCCCACAAATATACCCTACTCCTCTGGTCGGGAATTGCAAGCAGATTAGAGTCTCAATTAAATAGCGTATAAAAAGAATGGCAGCGGATGTGCGCTATATTCAAGCATCAAACTAGCGCGGTGTATTAAACAGTTGTTGATAAGGAATGCGATGTAGATGCTTTAAGTAGAACGGAAAACAGACACTGGCGCTCACTAACCGCGCCTCATTCCTCTGTGCGATACGGCAAAGAGGATGAGGGTGTGATGACTACTTCAATGGACGCATGTGTGGGAATAGCAGTACGTCACGAATAGACGGCGAATCGGTGAAGAGCATTACGAGTCGATCAATACCGATCCCCTGCCCGGCGGTTGGTGGCATGCCGTGTTCGAGTGCGCAGATGTAGTCTTCATCAAAGTGCATTGCTTCATCATCACCGGCTGCTTTTTCGGCGAGTTGCTGACGAAAGCGTTCGGCCTGATCTTCGGCATCGTTAAGCTCGGTAAAACCGTTGGCGATTTCACGGCCGCCGATGAATAACTCAAAGCGATCGGTGATGGTTGGATCATCATCGTTACGTCGTGCCAGTGGTGACACTTCGGTTGGGTATGCGGTGATAAAGGTTGGATCCATCAGTTTTGCTTCGACCGTCTTTTCAAAAATTTCGATCTGTAGTTTACCCATGCCATAGCCATCTTTAACCGGAATCGACAGGCGCTCTGCAATGGCACGCAGGCTATCGATTGACTCCAGTGCTTCGGCTTTGATGTCGGCATTATAATGAAGGATGGAATCTTTCACTGAAATACGGGTAAACGGCTTACCAAAGTCATACTCGTCTCCCTGATAAGTGATCGTTGTTTTTCCAATCACTGATTCAGCGATGCCACGGAACAGCGCTTCACTAAGATCCATTAAGTCGTGGTAATCCGCATAGGCCTGATAAAATTCAAGCATGGTGAACTCAGGATTGTGACGTGTTGAAAGGCCTTCGTTACGAAAGTTACGATTGATCTCAAAGACACGCTCAAAGCCGCCGACAACCAGACGCTTTAGATAAAGCTCCGGTGCGATACGCAGGTAAAGGTCGATATCCAATGCGTTGTGATAGGTCTCAAATGGACGCGCAGTTGCACCACCCGGCACCACCTGCATCATCGGTGTTTCCACTTCGAGGAAGTCGCGCTCGATCAGAAAATTCCGGATGTAGCTGACGATTTTGGTACGGGTTTTAAAGGTATCACGCGTCGGTTCATTCATGATCAGATCAAGGTAACGCTGACGGTAGCGAATCTCCTGATCGGTCACACCGTGATATTTTTCAGGCAGTGGGCGCAGCGCTTTGGTTAACAGGCGAATGCTATCCGCACGTACCGATAGCTCTCCGGTTTTGGTTTTAAATAGTTTACCTTCGATGCCGATGATGTCGCCGATGTCCCAGCGCTTGAACGCCTGGTACTCATCCACACCGATCACATCGCGCTGCACATAGACCTGCATCTTGCCCGACATGTCCTGCACATGCACAAAACTCGCCTTGCCCATCATGCGGCGCGTCATGACGCGGCCTGCAATCTGTACCGTGATTGCCTTCGCTTCTAACGCTTCATTTTCAAGCTCACCATATTCCGCATGCAGCTCGCCGTTAACGACATTGCGACGAAAATCACACGGGAAAGGATTGCCCTGTTCACGCAGTTCGCTCAGCTTGGCGCGACGTTGTGCGATCTGTTCCTGTTCCTGCTGCTGAACATCTTCAGGGTTTTGCTGTTCTTCACTCATAGCGCTTTCACTTATATTAATGGTAGTTACAGGCCGCTCTTCAAGCTGGCCTCAATAAATTGGTCAAGATCACCGTCGAGCACCGCCTGGGTATTACCGGTCTCAACCGAGGTGCGCAGATCTTTGATGCGAGATTGATCCAGTACGTAAGAGCGAATCTGACTGCCCCAACCGATGTCGGATTTGGTCTCTTCCAGCGCCTGCTGGTCTTCGCTGCGTTTTTTCATCTCTAGTTCATAGATGCGAGACTTCAACTGCTTCATCGCCGTGGCGCGGTTTTTATGTTGCGAGCGATCATTCTGACACTGCACCACAACCCCTGTCGGTTCATGCGTAATACGCACCGCTGAATCGGTTCTGTTGACATGCTGCCCACCCGCACCACTGGCACGATAGGTATCGATGCGTAGATCGGCTGGGTTGATATCGACATCAAAATCGTCATCCACCTCTGGAGATACAAACACGGAGGCAAATGAGGTGTGACGACGACTGCCAGAATCGAATGGCGATTTACGCACCAGGCGATGCACGCCACACTCGGTGCGCAACCAGCCGTAGGCGTATTCACCTTCATATCTAATTGTGGCGCTTTTGATGCCGGCTACTTCGCCCGGCGAGCATTCGATCAACTCCGTTTTAAAGCCGCGTCGTTCACCCCAGCGCAGATACATGCGCAATAACATCTCGGCCCAGTCCTGCGCCTCAGTACCACCGGAACCGGATTGAATATCGACAAAGGCGTTGCAGGGGTCCATTTCACCTGAAAACATACGACGGAATTCGAGCGCTGAGAGTTTTTTCTCAAGACCATCCATATCGGCGATGACGATGTTGGCGGTGTCTTCGTCATTCTCTTCTTCAGCCATCTGCAACAGTTCTTGCCCTTCGCCTAAACCATCAAACAGTTCATCGAAGGTGCCTACCATCTGTTCAAGCTGCGATCGTTCTCGTCCAAGCCTCTGCGCGCGCTCAGGATCGTTCCAGATTTCTGGGTCTTCTAATTCTCGGGTGACTTCGGTGAGTGCTTCGCGTCGATTATCGACGTCAAAGATACCCCCTAAGGGTTTCTAGACGCCCCTGCATATCTTTGATACGACCGAATACCAGATTTAGTTCCAACATGTTCTTGCTGCCATCCCGCTCATTAGCGCACTGAAAATAGATAAGGGCAGGATTCTACAGGAAATATAGATAGAGGTACATGCAAGGCCGGAGGCTCGAATTCAGCCTTGATGCAAATTCATATAAATCGATAAAGGGTAAATTGGCCTGCTTATTGCTTTTCGCTAATGTAAACGTCAATTTCAAATCAAATTGACACCTCAATTGATCTGTTTTGCGAATAAAAAAGCGAAGAAGCAGGGATGAACAGAGAGAGATGAAGAGCGTCGCGATGAAGTCGTCATTATTTTGGCAGAATGCCGTCTATGCAGCTGTCATCACGCTACTTGCGATGGTGTCACTGCTGGCAAGCCAGCTCGCAAAAGCAGATGGATATAGTTTAATCCTCAATGGGAAATCGATTCATAAAGAAGAACCCAAAAAAGCTACCTTCAATGAAAAGAACTGGGGATTTGGTCTGCAGTATGATTACGCCATTTATAAAAAACACTGGCAGCCCTACCTGACCGCCTCTTTTTTTAAAGATTCGTTTGAAGAAAATTCATTTTATGCAGGGGGCGGCATGATGCGGCGCTTCTCTCTGAATAAACTATACGAAGATTTACACTTCAGCGCCGGGCTGGTTGGTTTTGTCATGACACGAAAAGATCACCATAACCGACGCCCTTTTTTAGGCGCACTGCCTGCATTTGCTTTTGGTACCGATAGAGTTGCGATTAACATCAGCTATGTGCCAAAGGTTGAACCAAAACTCATTCCGCTATGGTTTATTCAGCTCAAAATTGCTTTCAATGCTTTTGATTAAGGAATCTCTGATTAATTGCTTTAGCTGTCATTGCGAGCACGCCCCAAGAAGATGCCCCCTGGGGTAAGCCTGCCAATCTCGACGCTATATGAATCACTGAGCTCAGAGCTTACTTCGTCGCTTCTCTCCTCGTAATGACACAATTAATCAGAGGCTCCTTAAAGCACTTAATTAAATACCATAACCCAGCTAAAAATTAATGACGTCATTAACAAAGCACAACGCGAGTGAGCGGCCTGTTTCTGTCATAAAAATGCACATAAAATCATCTTTTATTAGAAGTTCACATTCTGTAAGGAAATAGGTACACTCAAATGAGTTGCTACTTATGCATAACACAATATGGCAACTGATTTTTAGAAAACTTTTTTGACTAGAGGTAATAACATGGTTACAGGCACCGTTAAGTGGTTTAACGAATCTAAAGGTTTCGGTTTTATCACCCCTGCAGATGGCAGCGCAGATGTATTTGTTCATTTCTCAGCGATTGCTGGTGATGGCTTTAAAACCCTGGCAGAAGGTCAGGCAGTCAGCTTCAATGTTGAAGATGGCCCAAAAGGCCTCCAGGCGTCACAAGTTTCTACTGAAGGTTAAGCGCAACGCGACTCTTCTCCTGATGTCTGCCCTTGCGAATCTATTTCGCAGGGGCTTTAATTACTTGTACACTCCTACCGATTTTTTAAAAAAACCTTAAAAACCAATTAGTTGCTAGATTTAGCTAATTTCTGTATAATGCTGCGCTCGAATTCGCCCCCACACTCGAGAGTACGCCTCACCTATGTTCAATCTTCACACCCGCCACAATAATTTTAAAGCTGATCTGCTCTCTGGCATAACGGTCTCTCTCGCCTTGGTACCAGAAGCGGTGGCGTTTGCATTTGTTGCGGGCGTACATCCGCTGGTGGGCTTGTACGCAGCGATTATTGTTGGTTTGATCACCGCAACGTTTGGTGGTCGTCCAGGCATGATCAGTGCGGCGGCCGGGTCATTGGCCGTAGTGATGATGCATCTGGTGATGGAACATGGTGCCTCTTTTCTATTTGCTGCGGTCATATTGATGGGCCTGTTTCAGATCTTTATCGGCGTGATGAAGTGGGGACGCTTTATTCGCATGGTCCCCGCACCCGTAATGCTGGGGTTCGTAAATGGTTTAGCGCTAATCATCTTATTCGCACAATTCAGCCAGTTTAAAGATAGCAATGGCGATTGGCTGTCGACTGACAGCATGACGATCATGGCAATGATCATTGCCGCAACGATGGCGATTATCTATCTTTTACCTCGATTGACTAAAGCAGTACCTTCCGCACTTGCGGCCATTGTGCTGGTTTCTGTTGTTGTTGTGATATTTGATATTAATGCGGTAACAGTGGGTGACCGTGCATCAGTTTCTGGGACCTTAGAGTCGCTAATTTTTGGTGATGGTAAAGAGGGTGGCTTTCAAGGATTAAGCTGGTTTACTGCCCTTCCACCAGACTTCTTCTCTTTGGCAACGCTGTGGATTATTTTACCCTACGCACTCATTCTAACGATAATCGGTTCGGTTGAGTCGCTTTTGACGATGACATTGATTGATGACATCACTCAAACGCGCGGTAAAGCCAATAAAGAGTGTATCGCATTAGGTGCCGCTAACTGCACCGCCGGTGCGTTTGGCACCATGGGTGGTTGCGCGTTGATTGGTCAGTCGATGATTAATGTTAACTCAGGGGGAACAGGCAGACTCTCTGGCATTGCTGCAGCGACTTGCTTGTTAATTATTGTGTTGATCGCCTCTTCGTGGATTGAGATGGTACCCATTGGTGCCCTGGTTGGTTTGATGTTCTTTGTCGTGATCGCCACATTTAACTGGTCAAGCTGGAACATTTTGCGCGGCATGACGAAAGCAGACGCCTTTATTATGGTGCTGGTGACGGTGCTAACCGTGATGTTTGACTTAGCTGTTGCGGTTATTGCAGGCGTCATCATCTCTGCCCTGGTTTTTGCCTGGGAGCATGCAGAACGTATCATACTCGAAGCAACCACCAGCGAAAGTGACGGTGGAACCATAAAAGAGTACAAAGTTCATGGGCCGCTATTTTTTGCTTCCGCCCAGAACTTTATCGACCAGTTTCATCCCAAAGACGATCCTGAAGCTGTGAGTATCGATTTTATGCACTCGCGTGTATACGATCACACAGGGATTGAAGCAATCGACAATCTAACAAAGAAATATCAGGCGGCCGGTAAAAAACTAACCTTGAGACATCTAAGCCCTGAATGCCAGGTATTGCTACAGGATGCAAAAGAGCTGATTGAAGTGAATGTTTCAGAAGACCCTCACTATCATGTCTCTACTAGCGAGCAGGAAAAAACCACCCCTCCTTCGTGATCTATTTAGTGAGGGAGCGCGCAACATATAAGAGAGAGTCTAATGCTTTCTAGTATTGAACTTCTTACTGCGTTAAACTGTCTACTGTAGTAATACCTTTTGGGGGTGACCTGGCTTCGACGTGGGTTGCGAAACCTGAGGTGCATGTCGAGGTGCAGGGTTCCTCGTTAATCCATCTGCAAAACCATAGTTGCCAACGAAGACAACTACGCCCTAGCAGCTTAATAACCTGCATAGTGCCCTCAGCCTGGCGTGTGCTTATGCGCCCAGATCACTGGGGTCGACTCACATAAGATCGCGCTGAAGTACGTCCGGGACGGATGCGTTAAAACTTAACGGAATCGCTGTCTGTTTTCCCTGCCTGTTGGGTAGCTTGCAGTTAAATTAATAAATAGGATAAGCATGTAGAGCCGATGGCAGAGGATTTGCGGACGGGGGTTCGACTCCCCCCACCTCCACCATATAGGGGTTCGATAAGAACCTAAATCAACCCGATAGACCAATTAAAACAACGGTTTATCGGGTTTTTTATTGCCTATAGCATCCGATAGCGTGTTGTAACATCCTAGCTTTTTGGTAACACTGATTGTAACATCAAGCGCATATCCCCAAAACGATGTTACAAAAATGCCTAAAAATGTCACACCATTAAGCTCAACACAGGTAAAGCAGGCCAAACCAAAAGCGAAGGAATATAACCTTTGTGATGGCAAGGGATTAATGCTCAGAGTGAAGCCTAATGGCTCTAAGTTGTGGCTATTCAATTACACCCGCCCCTTTACCAAGAAGCGGGCAAATATGAGCCTTGGCGCTTATCCTGATTTGTCCCTTCAAAATGCCAGAGCCAAGCGCAGCGAATCACTAGCGTTATTAGCACAAGATATCGACCCCAAACAGAGCCGCGATAAAGAGCAGCTTGAAGAACGTGAAAAGCATAGCAACACGCTGGAGCAAGTAGCGCGGCGCTGGTTCGAGGTGAAAAAGAGCAGCGTCACGGCGGGCTATGCTGATGACATATGGCGCTCACTTGAGCTTCATATCTTCCCCACGCTTGGCAACGTACCCATTCATCTACTTGAAGCCAAAACAACCATCGAAAACATTAAACCCATCGCCGCCAAAGGATCGTTAGAAACAGTAAAGCGCCTATGCCAGCGACTCAATGAGATCATGATTTTTGCGACCAACACAGGACTCATTCACCACAACCCATTAGCTGGCATAAAGAAAGTATTTAAATCACCCGTCAAGCAGGGAATGCCAAGCATCACACCACAAGAAATCCCCGCATTCATTCAAGCGCTATCAAATGCCAGCATTAACAAAACCACCAGACATCTGATTGAATGGCAACTCCATACCATGGTGAGGCCGAGTGAGGCCGCTGGTACTCGCTGGGATGAGATCGATTTTGATAACCAGCTATGGCACATCCCAGCTAATCGAATGAAAAAGAACCGCGCACATACTGTACCGCTGTCTGATCAAGCTATCGAAATCCTGGACAAGATGCGCCCCATTAGTGAACACAGGGAATATGTTTTTGTATCGCACCGCGACCCTAAGCGGCACACACACGCGCACACGGCCAACGTCGCGATAAAACGCATGGGGTACGGTGGCAAGCTGGTTGCTCACGGCCTACGCGCACTGGCAAGCACCACACTTAACGAACAGGGTTTTGATGGTGACATCGTTGAAGCCGCTCTTGCTCATATTGATAAGAATGAAACACGCCGCGCCTATAACCGAGCTGAATATTTAGAGCAGCGAAGAGATATGATGGCTTGGTGGTCAGATCATATTTACAATAACGTAGCATAGGTTGCCAGCATAATGAGCACAAAATATTTAACGGATGAAATGCTTCTTAAATTGATAGATGCCACCAAAGCCTATATTTTCCGTAATTACACGTGTAATGTCACAAAAGACGATGATAGGGCTGGCGGACAATATGCCGCACATCGCCTCTATAGAGACCTAGAACAACTACCCCCTGAATTTGAGGTCAGAAATATAGAAGACCCTGTAAACCCTCTTACAGTGAAAGAAAATGAAGAACTATTCTTTCCCTTGCCGCGCCCACATAGCACTTTAGATGGGTTACTAGAAAAAGCACCGACTCATATTTATGAATGGTATAAAGCCACAAAACTTGCTTCGCTTTATATTGAACATAATAAAACCATGCCTATAGAGCTGAATAAGTTCGCTGTAAAAGTATTGAACGGTTACTACGAAAAGAGAGAGGAGGACGACAAAGGAAAACTAAAAAAATATGACATATATTCCGGCAAAAAACACTCAAAAACCATACTTAGGAACACGACTATTGTCGGTGCCATCCTCAACTTAACAACTAACGAGGAATATGGTTTCAGGCAGGACATAGGACTCGGGCACATTTTTATTAGCGAATACCATGAGAATGAAGAATCTCATAGCAAAGAAAAAACAGCATGTGGAATTGTCCAAGCTGCCCTTCAAAAGTTAGATATACATCTAGCGTATGGAACTATCACTGATATTTGGAAAGAAGCTAAGACCACCGATAACAAGAATTAAAGTACAAATTAACGCTAATTATCCCCCCATGTTTTAAAGAACATAATATTCAAAAATAAGACTCCAATAACGCTAATGGAGTCCCAAATGGAACATTTCACCCCCCCTAAACACATCCAGTTAAAATTAGAACGCAAGCCTGATGTGCTTTCACGCACAGGGTTCAGCCGATCCACCCTACATACACGCATAGAAGAAGGATTATTCGTACCGCCAATTAGCTTAGGTAGTAGAGCGGTGGCATTTTTCGAGCTAGAAACCAATACAGTGATAGCAGCGATGATTGCGGGAAAATCAAAAGACGAAATTAAAGAGCTAGTGAAATCTCTGGTAGCACAGCGCCAAGAACTTGTGGGTACATCGCTATGATGATCCATAGAGAAAAATGCCGCGATCTTGGACTGCCAGAGCCTAAGCGCTTTGACACACAGTCATCGTATCTTTTGAGGGCAATGACCAATGGTCACAGGCCAGACACTCGAATATGTCGCTATATCGGGATTCATAACCTCCACAGTATCGCCTCGGCCTTACTCAAAAAAGGGTATGAATTTGTGCGGTGTCGTGGCCGTGTGCCATGCCCATTTACAGGAAAAATACCAATCGAACCGGTCGTTATTATCTATATGACCAAGCAACAACAGAGAGCATTCAAAAGTGGCAAAAAGAAAACCCGCTAAGGTCTAACCTAAGCGGGCTTTAATAAACCGGGCTGGTGATGAAAGTTTGTCGACCCAATCACCAGCCCCAACCGAGATTAGAACACAATGAATACCACTATTAACAGCGAATTCGAGACACCCTATAACCCATTGATTATTATATTATTGATCGTTGCTGAACATGATTTGGGGTTTTTGACCCCAAATAAAACTAAAGCACTTCCACAAAACAGCAATCACCCCAGATACTTAGGAAACCACCGGCACATCACGCGCACTAGGTTTATTAATAATATCTATAGCCAATCTTTAACCAGCTTATAGCCATGGGCGGACATATCAGCCATTGCGAAATAATTACCACTCAAAGTGGTACTTGGTGGTTAAACTCAAAACCCAGCGGCATCTATACTCACATGATGAAAACCATAATCAACCAACTCGAAATCATGATCGATCATCACAGCAAAGTACATGTGATTCGTTTTGATCTTAGACAGCCAACCCATACCGACAGCAGCGTTAGAATCACAAACTTTCAAAGACGGTTTTTTAGATGGCTAAAAAGAGAGTATGGGTTTAAGCGCATCGCCTTTGCTTGGGCTAGAGAACAAGAGAAGGCAAAAGCCCAACATTACCACTACGCATTAATGCTAGATGGTCACAAAGTTCAATGTGCCAGCAAGATTTTAAAAGCATCCCGTGATTGCTGGATGACAATGGATGGTTCAGAGTGGACACCAGAGCACCCCTACTACAATCTCAGCAGGCACAACGATAAAGCCACCCGTGATGCCATCTATCGGCTATCGTACCTCGCAAAGGGCAGAGGCAAGGGTTACAGACCCAAGCGCAACAAGGACTACAATGCCAGCCGCTTAAAGCCTAAAATAAGTTCAATAGCCTAGTTTTCACAAATGATTTAGGGGATAGCCCATCGCCAATTACTTCACACACTATCGCACCAGACGAAGAACCTATGATTACCCACGTATTGGCTTAACACAGATCAAGCGATATGCGACATACCCTGTTGGCACCTCGTTTTATATTCGCTGGCCTAGGTACGATAATCCAGATATTGATATCACAGCCAAACGTACCGAGCGCGGCATATTAATATACACGGCTCCCAATATGGGCTATACGATTCCCTTTGATCAAACCCGCGTTACCTTTGGCAAACGAACATGGTACCTATGCCCCAACTGCCAGCGCCGCTGCGGTGTTCTATACCGGTCTAGTGTCTTGGTCTGCCGTACCTGCTTAAAGCTAACGTATGAGTCTCAGAACGGCTCTAAGCTAGATCATATGGGTGAACGAATCCGAAAGGCACGCAAGAAGTTATGGAGCAAGTCGAGAATATCTATATTATCCGATGATCTTTTTGAATCGTGCCAATGGTGGCCGAAACCCAAAGGCATACACCACAATCGATTCGCCAAAGAGAAAAGCAAAATAGTGAGCCTAGAGAAGCGCTATGTGATGATGGCACCAGCTCAATACCGTCATATGTTTTCACACTATCGAAGTCAGTAAATGCTACCATCACCACTCAATGATCAATCACAGCCCAGCGCTGATACCTCCACATAAAACAGCATGACTTTGATTTTATGTAACACCAGTTGTAACACCAGAGGGGGCATTAAACAGATAACCCTATAGTTATCTTATAGATAGACACCCTGTATTGGTGACCCCACCCCACCAAATAAATATGGGTTGCCGATAGGCAGCCCTTTTTTATTTGTGGCGCGGGTGCGGATGAGATCCCTCGTGACGGGGGTTGCCGTAGTGAAGCGAAGGTACACTTAATGAAACCCCGAGAGGGGGTTCTAAGTGCCGACTCCCCCCACCTCCACCAAATAAATATGGGTTGCCGACAGGCAGCCCTTTTTTTATGTGTAGCACTGGCGCTAAACGCAGCCCCACCTCCACTATATAAGGCTGCAAAGCCACCCTTGCGGTGACTGTTTATTACCCGTATAAGGTTCGACCCCGCATACCGTCTTTACCTTTCGTTAACAATTAGCGCTTCATATCCAGCCTTTTTGCGTAGCCAGTTGGCTGATCTGAGTATAGGAGTGCGCGACATCAGCCAACGTTCAAGTCGATACTTACCGGGAAAATTGATCAGCATAAGACCAAGGATAATCGTCAACAGTCCCTGCCCTGGCAACACCAACATAGCGACTCCCATTAATATGACGACATAACCAAACAGGTTCTTGACGAGAAGCAGGGCCATGCGAATAATGGGATGATATTCAACCCACGCAGAGGGCTCACGTCTTCTATGGTTGAAATAATTGACAGGTATCCGGCACACAAGGACAGGCACGATTAGCAATGTGCCCACAAAGGTGATGGCCGATATGAGCACCGACCAAAACACCAGATTTTCATTGGCTAGTATAGTTTGCAGCAACGAATCAAACATTATGTGTTCGTTTAACCTTTAAAGTCTGTATAAAAGAAGTCTATGATAGTTTTTATCTCTAACCCTAAATGCCTCGATTTCGCGATAGAAATGGGCTGATTAAGGCAGTTTTGCGGCTTTATTCTGGTTCTTTAATTTAGCTGATACAAGTAGTTGCTTAGGTGCGACCTCACATAACTCGCATAATCCTGGTTACTCCCTCAGCGGAGCCTAACCTGATAATGTTTCTGCTCAGCGCGGACAATGACATAATAGACATACAGCGAGACAAACGCTCAGTCGGGCAATGGCCAGGTCAAAATGCCGGAAACAAGCGCCAGAGCACCCAGCCTGTTGTGAAAGCCTCTCGAACATGTGTTCTCACCTTCTCCCTGCAGTCGTGACCCCAAATATTAAAATCATGAAGAGCAACTTAAATGTGACACTCCGCCGAGCTCACTGAACTCAGACGGCTTCAGTCTGTAGTATTTCTCTTCCACCTCTTGCGACTGCTCGGCGTAAGGCTGTGTCATGACGTCCTGCAGCTCTCGAACTAGCGCGTAGTTCCCTGTGACCGCTTGCTGATAAGCAGGTGCAAGCAACCACTCTCGCAAACTGTATTTTGGATTGGCGCGTTTCATCTGTTCTGAAATATCTTCAAGCGTGCGCGCTGTATTAGTAATGAGCGATTTCCATTTTGTGAGCCACTCAGACCAGCGCTTGTCCATGTCTTCATTCAAATGACTGTAGAAGCTTTTTTTAAGTGGGCCAATGTCATCCGGTATCGACGAGAGTTCCCGGAAGAAGATGGTGTAATCGACAGACGTTTGCATCATGAGCGTTACGAGTTCACTGAACAACGCCGCGTTAAACGTACCAAGTCCAAGTTTAGCCACAAACATCTTTTCCATTTCCGCTTGCATCACTTTTGCAAAGCCACTTCGAATCTCGTCAAGCGCTTGTATCGAATCGGGCAAAGCATCAGGATGCATCTCCAGTAATGGCTGCAACGCCGTACAAAACATCTCGAAGTTGCGTTCCGCTGCCACGGGTTGATTCCAGAACGCGAAGTGTTCCCCACCCCCCGTCCATGGTTGGTAGTAAGGATCAAAAACCTCACAGAATCCGAATGGACCGTAATCCAGTGTGAAGCCACCGGCCGCGCAGTTATCGCTGTTGAAGTTGCCCTGACAATAACCGACACGGATCCAGTTCGCTACCAGCGAGGTAAGGCGGCTGCGAAACTCCCGCGTGAGCAACACGACTTTCTCGGCGGTACTTAATTTATTATCGATAACGTCAGCATACTCACGATCGATCAAGTGCAACACAATCTTCTCGAGCTCTTCCATCGCATCGGGGTGTTCCTGCTTTCGGGCTCGGCGACCGAACAGCTCGATTTGGCCGACCCGAATGAACGACGGTGCAACGCGCGTCGAGATCGCCACCGGCTCCAATATAAACATGTCGGGGTCCTTTGAGCGCGAACCCTCCGAGTACCATGGTCGCTGCACCTTCTCTGATTTCGAAACGTACAAACTCAGCGAGCGTGATGTTGGCACGCCCAGCGCGTGCATGTGTTCCTGCGCCAGAAACTCTCGGACACTCGAGCGCAGCACGGCGCGACCGTCTGCGCCACGGCAGTATGGTGTTCGACCGCCACCTTTGAGTTGCATTTCCCAGCGTCGACCATTGATGACGGCCTCAAGCACGGAAATGGCGCGACCGTCGCCATAGCCGTTGCCGGTTTGGAACGGGCACTGTTGGGTGTATTCGGTGCCGAAGATGGAAAGTGCGTAGCCACTGGCCCAACCCAGCTTGCGCATCGGCACCGGAACCTGCGAGAGGTCGCCGGTGAATATTCGGACGAAATCGGCTGACTCTGCCATGCTGTCAGCAAAGCCAAGTTCGTGGAAAAAGTGTTTACTGTGCGCGACGTACTCGGGCGCTTCGATTGGCGTGGGTTTAACGGGTACATAGTGTCCACTGAAGACTTGTCGTGGTGCATGATCAGCGCCGCTTTCAGTCGCGTCAGGATCGCAGTTGAGCATATCCATGAACGAGTAGTCTGCACATTTTGCGAGATCGTCTAGGTTCAAGACGGCTGGAGCGGTTTTCTGGGACAGTCTATTTTTCATAGGTCTACTCAGGGTTTATGGTGCGGATAGAAAAGCGGCTTTCCCGCTGCGTGGCTTTTCGTACCTACAATTTACTCGATTTCTAGGTCCCTTATCAGAATCATCCTCATGTACCACTGATCCCTTAACTTGTAGTAGCAAATCAACTATTGATCAATTTTTAATCCCTCCGCCCCCTCCCCTCTGAGGTTCCCCCAAAATGCCGGAAACAAGCGCCAGAGCACCCAGCCGGTTGTGAAAACGATCCGAAGAGAGCAGCAACGGCGTCAGGATCACACAAGTATAGACCAGACTGAGCAGCCACTGCGACACATAACCATCAGTCACAAAACTCAGTTGATAATGGACGGAATGCTGGACACTCGTCGCCACCATCGATGCATCATTGAACAACAACGACACATACATGACTGCTCCGAGCAGTACGCCAAACACGGAAATTGACAGGAACAACAATCTGAGCCAATGACACTGAGCCTATCGATTGGTTTAACGGACACTTTTAATCAGTAAGCAAACTTAATCCCCAGCACAAGTACGTTTGACCCGCCGCTTACGTTATTAAACAAACCGAATATTCCTGAGCGATGGTGAATACGCCCAACAATACTCCAGTGCTTAACCTGAGGTGGGCTGACCGTCATCTCAATAACCAGGTAATTCAGGAGTCGTGTAGCCCCCGTATTGGTATGACTTTTCAACTCCAGGGGCGGGACCTCGGTTGCATAGGATAATCCATCACCAATTGCAACGCTGGTCCTCAGAAAATCATTCCAGGGAAAACGTTTCCAGCGCACGATCGCTGCTATATTAAATTCCCAATGGCTCTGCTCGCGAAAATGCTTGCCGATTTGCCCTTCTACTTCCCACTGATAGGAAGGAAGGGGCTCTGAAATTCTCTTCGCGACGGCCAGTCCAGCGAACGTGGAATTTTCAAACTTGATAGCTTCGTTCGTCAGGAGTTCACCGAGGTTATCATCGCTGTATTTACCACCATAGACTGTTAGGTATCGTTCAGATGCCACACACAGACCAGATGTAAACGACAGCACGATAATGATCAACAGCATATTACAGCGCATACATATTACCGAGTATGGGAAGAATAAATGGCATTTTCTCCGCAGTCCATAAGCAATTCACGGGTGCTGACAGTTATTTTATGTAACGGAACAAAAAGAAAAAGGGGGCGCTACCCTAATATCTTTTTCCAAACGCCGCTCTTCGCTCTCTGCTGCTATCATTTCTGTCAGAAGGTTAAGCATAACGGCTATCTGTTCTGACGTTAATGGGTCCGATACGCTTGCATTTGTTCCATGGTCTCGTCTTCTTAGCACATAACGAAAATGCACGGTAAACATCTGCTTTTTAGTCCCTTCTTTCTTATTTTTAGATTCACGAAAGAACCCTGGATAAGCTAGCAGTATTCTTTCAACTTCACTTCGTTCGATCGCCAAACTACCGGCTATTTCAGAAGGGGTTCTACTTTTCCAATGCGTTGCAGAAAGATGACATATTAATGCGGTTAGAATATGAAAATCACGTGTGAAATTATTATTTTCAATGAGCATCATTTATATACTCCCATCCAATTAATCTAATCAAATTCCGGGGGCATGGTAGTTAGTTCAGATATCAATATCATGTTCCCAAATGTACATGCTTATCCCTATATTAGGAACAATTGTTCTCTGATCCTGCTATTTTACTGGCTATTTAATTTGAACAGGTCGCCTCATCACCGGATGCAATCGCGTCACCAGGTCCAGATACTCCTCATGTTCTGGCCCGATAAAGCCATGTCTTAACAAGAAATCAATAATCACCAGATTGCAGTTAAACTTGAAGTCATCCGTTTCCAATACGATATGCATCACCTCCTCAATCGGCAGCAGCTTAAAGGCATCCACCTCACCATCGGTACAGCGAGGGACAAAGTCATCAGGTAGCTCAAGGTCGTAACAGTAAAGCGTGTCATATTTGAAACCCTTTTCTGTATCAACGTTATAACTGATCGCGCCCACTGGAGTGGCCAAACTGGCCAGCTCATCACCAATGTCTGCCTCTTCTCGACACTCTTTGTGAAGATTACTTTCAAACGTCTCCCCAACGGGTAAGCCGCCTGCTACTAATTGGTCCAACTTGCCGGGAAACGTTCGTTTGTCCGCTGCCCGCTGCCCAAGCCACATATGGATGCCATCACGCTTACGCACAAAGCCATTGAGATGTTGGCCAAAGGAGCGTATGCCAAACAAGGCCGCGGCACTCCGGTCTATCTCGAACAGCGCCTCTTCCCGCCGGTTGGCTGAAACGGCATACATCTCGCCTAATAAATAGGGCAAATAGGAATGTTCGCCACAGGTTGTTAGCGCCTGCAATAGTTCATCAATGACGAATGAACGTTGCTCATAGCCCTGAAGTTTCTCGTGCAGAGAAACAGCGCTCTTTTTCACAGCAAAGACCTCAGGCCAATCCGACAACCTTTCTGCAAAGGCATGGCGAAACCGCCCTACCAGCTGGTCATCCACCACAAACGGCACATAGTCATCAGGGTTGTGGTTGTTACAGCGCTGGATATGTCTTATAAATTTCATCATTCACAAATATAGAAAAAAGATCAATCGATAGAGAAATCAAACGAGTCTGAGCCTATTGCTCTACATACAATTAAGTATCTGCGCCCAGATATCGGCACTTGGCCGACACTGGCACTGGCACTGGCACTGGCAGCTTTTCCTAAACGATCGTCAGTTGACCTTCTACAAGCTGCAAAGATTTCGTGCCAGAAAGAAGACTCTTCAGCTCATGGCCTATTAAATGCTCACGCCAGCTTTTAAGCAAAACCGAATCAGTCTGATCCTGCACAAAGATTTCCAGGTCTTTTCTGGGGGCAAGCGAAACAGGGCTTAATTGATGCTCATGTGCCTTTAACCTCACGACTGCCATCAACACATCAACAGTCGCCTCTTGTTGCAGCGTCAACGATTTATTCAATCTCGCAGTGGGCAATGGTGCCGGTGCCTGTTGCTGCGCATCATGCACAAGGGATAATATCTCAGCGCCATGCCGTTTCAACACCTGCTCATTCAAACCCTTAAGAAGGGACAGATCATCCTTACTTTCAGGCAACAAACGTGCGATATCGAAAATAACCTCATTACGCATCAACCAATTACGCGGCCTGTTTTCCTTGCGTGCCTTGATCTCACGCCAAGCGACTAACTGCTGAAAGACAGCCAGTTTGTTACCGCGCAACTTGTTGGCCATACGTATTTTAAGCCACATCTTCTGCGGCTCAGGTTGATATAACTCAGGCTCAGCCAACGCAGAAAAATCATTGGCCAGCCACTCCAGGCGACCCAGCGCTGTTAACTTGTTTATAAACTGCTCATAGATCTGCCCAAGATAAATCACATCATCAATCGCATAATCCAGCTGAGCCTTAGACAACGGCCGACGCTTCCAGTCAGTCCGTGAATGTCCCTTATCCAGCTCAACACCCAAAGATTGCTTCACAAGATTGGCATACCCAATCTGTTCAGCATACCCTAACATCGGTGCGGCAATCTGTGTATCAAAGATGGGAACAGGAATAGCCCCCTCCATATGAAATAAAATTTCTAAATCCTGATTCGCCGCATGAAAAACCTTTGTTATCGCCTTGTCATAAAGCAGTTCCAGAAAAGGCTCAAGATTAGAAATGGCGAGTGGGTCAATGATCGCTTCAACATCACCATTAGAAACTTGCAACAGGCACAACTCAGGATAATACGTTTTCTCACGCTCAAACTCCGTATCAACGGCCAACCATGCAGATCCCTGCAACTGCTTACAAAACTCAAGCAGCGCAGCGTTATTATCAATCATCAGGTAATCTTTTTTCATTGTCTTAGTATACTCAATGCAGCACAGGCCATGGATAGTAAATCAGGCTCAGAGAGCAATTGTTTCTAATATCAGCGTTTATTGCTCTCTGCCCCGGGTTTATAATAGATTCCTGATTCGTGAAAAATAAAGAGACCAGTGGAAAAAGATAAACGGATTAACATCACAGCACACGCACTCACAACTGCCGAATAAAATTCGTGCACCTCTACGCCATTTATCAACGCTTTTTATATTTATTACACAAATACTGTTCTCTATACGCGAGTAGATTAGAGGTCTTCTGCTGCCAATTCTCTGGCAATATGGGCGAAAGCCAATCGATATCGTCATACCAACCGGGTAAGCTAGTTTCATTCAACTCAGACGCGCCAATAATATTGTTGCCGTATAGCTCGATATGCCGTTTATAAAAGCAGACCTTTATTGATTCCATATGATCAGTGGGCTTAGCAAACCCCTTGGGGATCAGAACAACATTGGAGGCTGAGGTGAATAAGCCGTACGGTTCAACCTGATTACTCAGGGAACTAAACACCCTCTTTTCTAATGCTCGTTCGTCGCTCTTGTGGCCAAAGACATGGGCCAGTTCAAAGCGGGCCAGGCCACTTGAAGCCCACATTCCCGCAGTGCCCCCGGAATAGGCCTTATCCTCCGCCAGGTATGCCCACACATGGCGAGGAAACGTATTGTCATTCAATATTGTTCCATCCGCCTCGTTAATATTATTCTTCCATTGAGGTGTTTTTTCTTTATTAATTGGCCGCCTCACCCCAGGGAACACGCAGTCTGATTCAGGGTAAAAGAAAGAGCTGGCATCCAGTTGCTCACTGCATATGCTTTTAAAGCGCTCTTCATACCCGATATTGTCATGCTTAATGGACTCAACGATTGCAGGGTGGATATGATGGGTAATACTCCCAAGCATCAATGCCAGCTCTCGTTCGACGTTCTCAGATAAGTCTGGAAACTGAGCACCCTTCACACCTGAACTCCCTCTAAAAGCCACCGGGCTTATCGTTATGAATCTTTAACCGTGACTTGGCCGTTCATTAGCATGAGTACAACCGCAGTACAACCGGGTCAGCGAGCAATAAACGCTAAATTAGAAACAATTGCCCTTTGACCCGGTTTTCTCAACATGGGGTTCCGGTGGTCCGACCCCTGCACCTACTTTCCCAAGCTTTCCAAGTGCTGATGTAATGACCCCACCTTTATTATTAATAACTGATCTAGCGTAAATCATCCGCAATTTTCAACAAATCAAACACCACCCTGGCAAAGCCTTTAGCTTTATCAGGATTGGCTAACAACTGCATCATCTGATTTTTATGCGCGTCGCTGCTATCCATCACTGCGTCATCAACAGCTTTATGAAAGTCGCCTAACATGGCCTGCTCCGGCGTGTTATTGGCGATCTGTTTCATTACCAATTCGTTTTCGCCGATTTTGTCTCTGATGGTATAGGCGTAGTTAACCAAATCTTTATCCGTCAATTCGTCAGTAATAAACAACTCGTTTAACCGAGTAATAATCTGCGACAGAAACTCTTCTTTTTTGTCTTTGGCTTTAGCCGTGCCCAATCCTTCGCCAGGCTCTAGCTTATAGTCAGCAGAATCTTCCTTTAACCTAAGGTCTTGCTGACGTATCACAGACAGGCGGTAATGACTCAACACCACGCTATCCAGATCAATCTCATCTTCATCAATCATTGACTCACGAAGCATCGGCCGCAGGTTACGGGCATACAGGCTCAGCTTCTCCAAGTCCTTATCATCGTAATCAACAATCTGAGACATGAACTCATAGAAACGCACAAAGGTGCCAAGATCCTTTTTGAAGATTTCCAGGGCATCCTTTTCCTGCTTAGATTCTTTAAAGCTATTTTCAGCGTTAGCTATCAATACTGCATCGCCCGTCGCCTTAGTCCGTTCAAACATCTCTTTGGCCTGCTTGAATGCCTCAATGGTGGATTTGTAACGAATCTTCCAGCGCTCTACTGCTGGCTTGCAGATGTTGGCAATGGCAGCATTGCTTTTGTTCTTGATAAAAAAGGCACCACAAAACTGCTCTACTTCTTGCCATGTAAAGATACCGGTAGCACGCAGCTTATCGAACAGATCAAAGATCAGGCCCGGATCGGAAACATCTGCTAATTCTGCTGTTTGATAATAAGGCTGAAAAGCAGCCAATATTTCGTCAGGCTCGTTAAAGAAGTCCAACACAAAGGTGCCTGTTTCGGCTTTAGCGGGATAGGTACGATTCAGGCGCGACAGGGTTTGCACACATTCCACACCACCTAATTTTTTGTCTACATACATAGCGCACAGCTTAGGTTGATCAAAACCAGTCTGGAATTTATTGGCGACAATCATCACCTGGTAATCATCCGAGTCAAAGGCCTTGCGCATGTCGCGGCCTTTGAGATTGGGATTCATATTGCTCTCGGTAAACTTCTCATCCAACAACCCATCGACGTTAGGCTCTTTCTCGTCGAACTCGACCTCACCCGAGAATGCCACCATTGCGTGGATCTTTTTGTAGCCCGGCTTGTATAAATTTTGGGTAATGTATTTATCAAAGCCCAGTTTGTATCGCACCGCCTCTTTGCGTGAGCTAGTCACCACCATGGCCTTCGCCTGCCCGCCTAACAACCCCATCACGTTATCTTTAAAGTGCTCAACAATCACCTGCACCTTTTGGGCGATGTTGTAGTCATGCAGGCGCACCCACTGGTTAAGTTTGACCTTGGTTCGTTTACTCTCAACCTCCTGGTCAGAACCCTCTATTTTCATCGCCAGGTTATAGGCCACTTTATAGTTGGTGTAGTTTTTCAACACATCCAGAATAAATCCTTCCTCAATCGCCTGGCGCATGCTGTAGACATGATAGGCCTCGGGTTTGTTGGTTTTAGACGGTGGCTCATCCGGGTTTGGCAATCTGCCAAACAGTTCCAGAGTTTTGGTTTTAGGTGTGGCGGTAAAAGCAAAATAACTTAGGTTAGTAGAATTACGACGTGAGGCGACGGCCGCATCGAGAATATCTTCCGTGCCCATTTCTTCCTCTGCATCACCCTTGGTGTCGACCATCAACACCTCTTTTAACTGACGTGCAGTCGAGCCGGTTTGTGAGGAGTGCGCCTCGTCGGCAATGATGGCGTATTGGCGTTCTTTCAGGCTGACACTGTTCTCAATCGCTTTCAGCACATAGGGAAAGGTTTGAATGGTGACGATAATAATCGGTTGTGATGCTTCCAGGGCTGCAGCCAGCTTTTCCGACTTAGAGCCATCGCCCTCATTTCGATTGATGCGCCCCACCACACCATCTACATGTTCAAACTGATTGATGGTGTCTTGCAGCTGATCATCCAGCACGGTTCTGTCGGTCACAACAATCACTGAATTAAATTGTTTATTGCCCTGCTGATCATAGAGTGAGGATAATTGATGGGCGACCCAGGCAATGGAGTTGGACTTACCCGAACCGGCACTGTGTTGAATCAGGTATTTATGACCAGAGCCTTCACTGTGGGCATCATTCACCAACTTATTGACCACATCCCATTGATGATACCGGGGAAAGATCAGCGTCTCTTTTTTATACTTGCGCCCTTCCCAATCCTCTTGCTCTTCAATCTGTAGATGCACATAGCGGGCGAGAATGTTGAGCAGGTTGTCGGGCAGCAATACCTCGTTCCACAAATAGTCGGTGGCGTATTGGTTCACATCCTCCGGCACATCATTACCCGCCCCACCTTCTTTAGTGCCTTTGTTAAACGGCAAAAAGAAAGTCTCATTCGCTTCCAGGCGGGTCGCCATATAGACTTCATATTGACTCACTGCAAAATGCACCAGCGCACCGCGTTTAAAACTTAATAAAGGCTCTGGCTTCTTGGTCGCAGGGTCAATGGCAAAACGGGTGGTCTTGTATTGCTTGATGGCGTTCTCAACTGCCTGCTTGAATTCTGACTTCAATTCCAAGGTCGCCACCGGCAAGCCATTCACAAACAACACCAGATCAATACGCCAGGCTTTAGATTTAGCGCCGGTTTGTTCCAGATGTTCTTCGGTCGCGCTTTTATCTACAGACCAGGGGCTATACACCAACTCAGGCACCACCCGCAGGCGGTTCTTCTGATAACGCGCCAGGGTATCCGGATTCAGATCATGTTCGGGTTTAAACTGACACAGGCTAAAGCGAGTGCCACGATCACGTAGCTCATGGCGCAATACACCCAGGGTACCAAAGGTACGCATCTCTTTATTGGCGGCATTGGGGTCAGCCTTATTCAGCTGAGTAGCAACACGCTCCAGGAACTTCTGCTCAGGATTATTGGGGTAGAGCTTACAAAACTTTTGCCACTGGCCATCCTGGGTCTCTTTAACATAACCTAACAGATCCTCTTCATACAAAGCCAGTTCGCGGTTATAGCCTTCCGGCTTACCTAACAACCAGCCATTGGCAACTAACTGCCGAATCATATCGTTTTGAAAAGTAAACTCGTTGGCTTTGCTACTCATATTCTTTGTCCAAGTTAATCCGTGGTTAAGCGCCAAAAGGGATCTATATTCCAGTTCTCCGGCATGCCCATATGGGCTTTACTGACATTGCTGTGTTTCTGCATTAACGAAAACAGGCGCTGATGCCATGTGGATTCCGGGTTAACCGATTGCAATAGAAACTCTATAATCACTAACACCAGATAAAGCCGGAGATGTGGTCTGATATATTCCTCAGCCACCACCAGTGGCATCTCAATCCAGTTGCCCGGCGCTTTCTTTGGTACTTTGGGTGCATTGCCCAGTTCACGATTCCATAAGCGGGAGTGATGGGCACATACATTACGCACATAAGAGAGCGTCTGTAACCAGGAGCGCAGCAATTCAGCCTGCGTGCCGAACATACGTGCAATTGCCTTTTGGTCAGCAGCACTAGAGAGGTGATCATAGATGGTTGAAAGCTGGCCAAAGGTCAATAACTCAGTGACCACCCACGAAGGAGGCAGACTGGGTGAGCTGTATTTCCCAACATAGTGCTTAATAAAGCGCTCTTTCTTTCGCTTACAGTGGGTTTCAATTTCGGCTAACAGCGCTTTGTGAGCATACGAGCGTACAAAGTGTGTTTCATCCAGATACCAGTGCGGCCCATGTATCAGTGCCATGTAGTTTCCGATGTGGCTGCGTAGCCCTACCTCGATACGTTCGATGGCATCCAGCAGTAACAGACGCAGTTCTCTATCGAATACATAGAGATCGAGAATGTCATCAAAGCCAGTATCGGGGACAAAGTGGTGATCGGGGTTGCCCGCTTGAAAAGGTAAGGAATAGGCGCTCAGACGATAATAGCCCACCACTGAAAGATAATGTTGAGCCGACTGCTCATCGGGAACACCCAGCCCACGGCTCTGCCACTGTGCCAGTTGAGCGCTAACATCCAGAGCGGGTTTGGTATAGGCAGTCATACCCGGCCCTCTTTACGAAACGAGCAGGCATAAAAAAACCCACCGATTTGAGCGTCTACGAGAGGCTTGGCGGGCGTGTTACTGGTGATTATCGGCCAGACGGCACGAGAGATCAAGGTCGTTTTTGCTGTTATCGCCATCCCCGCCTCCCGTCTATTTTTAACATTATGTTTTTATACATGATTTCAAATCCTTTTGTCATGTCTCCGACCGTATGAACAGTGCAGCACTCTGGTTCCCACGGTCCTCCGTGGGGAATCCATACCCCAGCATCACCATGTCATACTCACATCGAGTAAACCATCCTGTCCCGCATAACTCCGCGCACTGGAATAACGCCAATGCTCAGGGAAATCGACATAACCACGTTTTACCGGGTTATGATGAACGTACTCAACCTTCTGTCGCATCATCTCATCATTTTGAATCCACTCTGGATGATACCCCTCCTGCCAAAACTGATAAGCACGATCATCCTTATGTGCTTTTTTATAAAAAGCTAACTGCTCCAGAATCTGCCGAACATTATTCTCCGTTAAATAAGCTAGCAGTTGCTTGGATGTGTAAGACTTAAAACGCGCCATGTCACGATTCAGATCATCACTCTGCGCCACCAGATGCAGGTGATTCTCCAGAATCACGTAGGCATACACCTGCAAACCATCCTTCATCAAAAAGTGTAGCGACTCCAGCAAAATCTCTACTGTCGCAGGACGAGTAAAAACAGGAATCCAGTGCAATACCGTACAGGTAACAAAGTGCGGCAACGCCGGATCAACAATTTTGTAACGACTCCTACCCATGTAAACCTCCTTGTTTAGCTCATTCGCGCAGCCCTGGTTCTATCGTTCACACCATCCTGGTTCCCACGGCCCTCAACCACTCTGGTTCCCACGGTCCTCCGTGGTAACACATACCTCACCTCACTCATCATCCGCCGTCTGCATTCCCACGCGGGAGCACCAAGAGCATTTCCTACGGTCACATGGGAACGAGATCACACCACAACTTCACACTTGTTCCTAGTTTCCTGGTTCCCACGGTCCTCCGTGGGAACCCATACCTCACCTCACTCATCATCCGCCGTCTGCATTCCCACGCAGGAGCATGGGAACGAGATCACGGTCACGTGGGAACGAGGTCATAACCGCGGTGCATTGCACCCTGCGGTTCTAAATCAGTGTAACCCACCGCTTGTCACGGCCTCTAGCCAGACCCGCATATCTCGCACCGGCCACAGACATTCACCCGCCTTCATCCCCTTCACCGTTACCGGGCGGTCGTTGAGTTTGGCGGAGGTGCTATAGGGTGGCAGCTCCATTACATCAGCTGTGCGATACAGTGCGCCATACAACTCTTGCATCCGCACCGTGCGCATCGAGCCTTGTACCGAGCGGTCACAACAGGTATCAAACTGCGCCGGTGTTAACAGCGCCAGCGCTTTTTCAATCAAGTCCGTATCGTAATCGAGCTTCAACAGGGTGTTGGCAAATAGATCCTGAAACCAGTAATTCAGATTGGCGAAGTCGTCTTTTTTTAGCCCTGCCATAAAGAGTACAAAGCGGGTTTGATCGTGACAGAACATCACGCAGTTGCGGCGATCGATGGTATAGAGATTGGCGTGCCAGCTACCCAGTGGGTTGTTTCCCTCAAGCGCGGTATCGCTTACCTCGGGTAATTTCGCGGCCAGTTTTTTGGTGCAGTGGATGATCATTGTTAATATTCCGATTATTTTTTTCGGTGTTATGTAAATTTTCTTCGGCTTTTAATGTTGGGGCAATAACCGTAGAAACTACTAAGACAACGCAGGCTCCCAACCGCCCTGATTCCCACGGTCCTCCGTGGGAATCCATACCTCACTTCATTCATCACCCGCCGTCTGCATTCCCACACGGGAGCACCAAGGGCATTTACTACGGTCACGTGGGAACGAGATCACCCTACGGCCTAGCTTACCCGCCATGACGGCTGAGACAACGCTGGTTCCCACGGTCCTCCGTGGTAAACCATACCTCACTCCACTCATCACCCGCCGTCTGCATTCCCACGCAGGAGCGCGGGAACGAGATCACGCGGCAGCTTCACGCTTGTTTTGTTTTTGTTGTGGAGCCTGCCAGTTTCTCACATCGATTTTTCCGGTCACGGCGGCGGAGATTAGGGCTGTGCGGCGTTCTTTAAGCAGCTTAATCTGCTTATCAGTCTTTTCTGAAAGTGTATTAAAACAATTCAACGTATCTTCAACAAAGGTGGCAATTTCATCCTGCTCGTTTTCTGGGGGTACAGGAAAAATGAACTCTACTGCGTCTGCTACATTAAACTGTTTTTGCGCTGCACCATAAGAAACTAAATCGACTTGCTGCCTACCTACCCATACATTCATAGCTGCACATAACCAATCAGAATTATATTTGCCACGACGAATCACAATAACTGAAGCACAATTTGCCCCCTCTAACTCTTCAGTAACAACAGCCGTTATTCCAGGATAACCAACACGAACAGAAACCAAGTCACGATGATTTAAGCGAGAAGGCAACAAACCATCACTGTCTTTCGGCGCTATCCTCCGTGTCTTTGACAAATCAAACTTATACTCTTTTACATCCCCCCCAAAGATAAAATACACCCCTTCATCCCTAGTATAAGTTGACGGATTAATTACCAAACCAACGCCTACTTTTGGAGATACATGTTTAAGTCGTTTTACAACCCAATGCTCCGGCACCTCCCCCAACCATTCCACCCCTGAATCGCGCATGGGGACGTTGGGGCTAAGGCCTTTGGTAATGGCGTGACTGATGACGGCCTGGCGTTTTTCTTTTAGCAGCTTGATGAGCTGTTGTTGTTTTTCGATCAGGGTGTCGATCCTGGCGGTTTCGTGGTCGAGGAAGTTGGCGATTGTTTGTTGTTCATCGAAAGCTGGGGTTGGCGCTTTAATATTTACCAAATCGGTCGCATTAATTGCCGGATAACTTACTCCTACTGAGCGAGCAACGACCTCTTTGATAAACCCACTAGTCCGAAGGCAATAAGACGCATAACCTTTATGAAGAAACTTATTTGGTCGAACAACAGCAAATCCAGTTGAAACAACTAAATTAGAAGGTGGATTATCTATTGGTGCAATTGCTTCGAGATAGGTTCGCACCGTAGATACAATTACATCTCCATCTCTAACTACCCTCCTCGCTCTTGAAGGGGCTTTACCAAACGTCATAATTTCAGTTGCTTTAATACCACCTGAAGCCGACACACTCCCGATATCTACGTATTCAAGTTCATATTCAGAATTAACAGACTCACCTAGCACTTCATCATTGTATGTACACAAATGCTTCAATTGCTGAGAACTCCAGTGACTAGGAACATTCCCCAGCCACTCTACCCCAGAATCCCTGTATTCCGGATACGCCTGATACTTCCCCTCCATCAGGAATGCACCTCACGCAGCAGCCCCATAATCTCACCACTCACCTTATCCAGGTCCGCATCAATCTCCATCAAATCCCTCGGTGGCTGATAAACATAAAAATGCCGATTAAACGGTATCTCATAACCGACGATGCCGATCTCCTGATCCTTGTCATCTTTTTTGCTGGCGTCAATCCAGGCATCGGGCACATGGGGTTGTACCTCTTTGGCGAAGTAAGCCTCGTTGATTGCGTTGACGGTTTTGCTGGGATCAAGGGGGACGTTTTCATTATCACGCAGGTCGCCATCGGCTTTGTATTCCAACACTTTTCCATCTACCGCAAACAGGCCATAGATAGGATTTTCTCTGCCCTTATGAATTTTTTTGATCACTTTTTCTGCTTGCGGATTTTTCCAACTCACAGCAGCGGTAATCTGTTTTTTCTCTTTGGCGTCTAGCGTAATGGATTGTTCTTTACAGGCGGCTTTGATGACATCGTCATAACCATTCATGTCGTCGTGCTGTTTAGTGCCGATAGCTTGCTGCAATTGTTTGGCCTTGAGCAGGATCTGCCTTTGCGCTAGCCAGGTGTCACAATTGAGCAGGTCTTTAATCTGTTTCTCTTTCAACTCTGTGAAGTGGGTTTTGATATGATGACGGATTGCTTCTTCATGCTCGGTGAGGTCGCCGTAGCGTGCGCAGTCGACATCTTCTGTCCATTCTTGCTCTACATCTTGGCCATAATGTTCGTAAATCCATTTCATCACGGCATTTAATGGCTTAGGAGCAAAGCGCAATTCGGCAATGCGTTCATCACTGAATTGATAGGACTCGCGCAACGGCCGTTCGATGCTGATGCGGCGATAGCCAAACTCGTGGGTATTAAATATTTTGCTAGAAAAAGTTTTAGCAACTTCTGCTTTAGGGTTCGCTGACTGGCGGCCACGATTGCTCTTTTGTTCTGCTGGTTTATCCAGCTCGCGGGCAGCGACCACTTCAAAGTTGCCGAAGCTGCGGGTGATGGTGGCGATGTCATCATCGTCCATCACATTGCGCTTGGAGCCTAAGGACTTACGCATCTTGCCGCAGAGGTTTACGCCGTTAATCAGCTGCACCTTGCCTTTGCGCTCGCCGGCCTTTTTATTCGACAACACCCAGACATAGGTGGCGATGCCGGTGTTGTAGAACATATCGGTCGGCAAGGCGACGATGGCTTCGAGCAGATCGGCCTCCAGGAGGTAACGACGGATCTCCGATTCGCCGGAACCGGCACCACCGGTAAACAAAGGTGAGCCGTTAAGGATGATGCCGATGCGGCCTCCTCCTTCGCTGCTGTCTCTGAGCTTGCTAATAAGATGCATGAGGAATAGCAGCGAGCCGTCGGAGACTCTGGGCAGGCCGGGGCCAAAGCGACCTGCAAAACCTTTTAGGTTATTTTCATCTTTGATATCGCTTTCGATCTTTTTCCAATCGACGCCAAAGGGCGGATTGGAGAGCATGTAGTCAAATTTGTCGGCATAGAGCTGGTCGTTGGATAAGGTGTTACCCAATTTAATGTTGCCGACCTCCTGGCCTTTGATGAGCATGTCTGCCTTACAGATGGCGTAACTCTCCGGGTTGAGCTCTTGCCCATAGGCGACCATTTTGGCCTTTGGATTGAGCCTTTCCACATATTCCATGCCCTCAGAGAGGAAGCCGCCGGTACCCGCAGTGGGATCGTAGATGGTGCGAATAATGCCCGGTTGAGTTAGGGCATCATCATCTTCCATAAATACCAATGAGGTGGTGAGGTGGACGATGTCACGCGGAGTAAAGTGTTCCCCGGCAGTTTCATTAGAGCTTTCCGCAAAACGACGGATTAGTTCTTCAAAGACTTTACCCATGTCATGATTGGAAATGGCTTTAGGGCTGAGATCGGTTTGCCTGACCTTCTGTACAATTTTGTATAACAGGTTGGCATCGTTGAGCTGGCCGATAAACTCGGCAAACTTGAAGTGTTCAAAGATCTCGCGGGCATCTTTGGAAAACCCCTGGATATAGGATTCCAGGTTATCTTTGATACCGGACTCGCCGAGTTTTGAGAGATCCATTTTTGATATGTTGTAAAATGATAGGCCACCAGCGCTGTTTTTCAAGTTAGTCGCACGCAGCAGCAGTTTTTCCTGCGCTTCTTCTGGCAGGTTCATCTTTTGGACTTCTTCGTTTTTGGCCAGCACTGCGTCTTTGCTATCTTCCAGCACGCCTTCAAGGCGGCGTAACAGTGTGAACGGGAGAATGACGCGGCCGTATTGGCTTTGTTTAAAATCACCGCGCAATAGATCGGCAAGTGACCAGATGTAGGCTGCTAGATTATTAGTTGTTTGACTCATACAACACTTCTTATTATTCCTTTGCTACTTATTAGAGGTCAACGCCCCAACTAACCCAATCAGAGACAACTATGCCCCCGCTAAAATCAAAGCCATCCATGAACACCATAAAACCAGAAACAGCGTGACGGACTGGAAGTCCAAATCCTTTAGGGCGAGAACCCGCTACTACGCAATACCACCCCAAAGCCCCGGAAATCCCCTCTCCTGCCCACCATTGTGGCGAACTAACCCTATGAGTTCAATGTAAATAATGCACAAATAAGCATGAGAAAAGGCCATCACAGCGTTTAACTGTGCTTGAAATACTCTTAATGGCGATTAAGGCATGAAACACATGTGAAAAACTGGCTTTTACACCGGGAAGGGTTTGCTAAAAAGCTGTTGAGCATGCCCAACAACTTTTGTTTACGAGTGGTTAATGCTGATTAACGTGAAGATGCTCTTCTGCGATAGCCTCGCTCTCTGGTGCACTTCTTTTAACCCAGATAAGCGCTGCAACTATCGCTAACAGCACAAAAGGAAGTGCCTGTATTCCAAAGATCACGGAAGCGGTGAACAGGCCCAGAATAACAGCGGCTGTGACAGTCATTGCGACGATTGAAGTGAACATAATTTACCTCCTGTTGAAGTTGGGTAAACTGAGGGCGGTGGGATTGAGTTTAAGGTCTCAGGGTTCAGGTATCTTCGCGAAAGGCTTACGCTCTCTCCCACCGTCCATAGCTTGATTCTATGCCTGCAAAAACAATAATACAAGCACTAATTAAATGGTTATTAGTGCAGTAATTTTGTAAAGAATTGCGGAGTAAGGGCATCACTATTAAAGGCCAGTGCAGTAGCAGAAAGCGCGGCAGTTGTGTCAGCACAGGATGAGATTGCTTCGCGTTGCTCGCAATGACAGGCCTTAAAGATTTAATCGTTTTTTCGCTATGACAAGCCTTAAAAAAGTTAATGTGTTTTTTTGCCGACATATCCGGGATATCCGGTAACACAATACTTAATTCACCATCTTACCCAACGGTTTCCTACCAGGCTTTCTCCGTCTTAATCGATGTTGGTCTGAACTACTGGCCGCATGAAGATGTCGTCGTCAAGTTCGACTATCAGACTCAGGATGCACCAACGGACGAAAATGAGTACGATGATTTTAATCTCGGCATCGGCTACCAGTGTTCTAATCCAGCACACACTTTTCTCCTTACGTTTAATTAACGTGCCAGGGTGCCGCAACCTCCTCTTCCTCTTGATGAATGCCGTGGCGATCATTTTCATCTTTCTTGCAGCGACCGGCATCTGCATCTGAGCCAAACGAAGTCATTGAAGAACACACAAGATTAATTATCTATCAAAAAATAAATAAATTTAACAGTGGAACTCTATTCACGCGTCACAATCAAATCAATATAATTTAACAAACGCCATACTCATATTTATAGAGGTTTATATGAAACGCATGCTCACACTTGCCCTTTCAGGCCTTACTTTTCTGACGACTATATTAGCTCACGCGGACCTTCAAACCGGCATCGATGCTTACAACAAACAGGATTATACAACCGCATTTAATGAGTTTATGCTTTTGGCGCAGGCAGGAGATGCTGGCGCGCAACTGCAACTTGGCCTGATGTACGACAATGGTCGTGGAAAAGATCAGGATTATAACCAGGCCTTTTACTGGTACAAACAGTCTGCTAACAAGGGTAATGCCCGTGCGCAATTTAATCTCGCGGAGATGATGGCATTAGGCCAGGGCACTGAGCAGGATCGCAGCAAAGCCTTAAAATGGTATGCACGTGCTGCAGAGTCAGGGTTCCCCGAAGCGCAGTATAAATTAGGGCTTGCGCTTAGCAGCGACGACCACGGTGAACAGAATCTGATTGAAGCCTGTAAATGGCTGATGCTTGCCAGTGCGCAACCGGTTGAAGGGAGTGATGCGGCTAGCCGAGGACTAGATAAGTTAAAAATACGCATGTCCCCCGCCGAAATATCAGAGGCTAAAAAAAGAGCTGTTCAATGGAAAAATATAATGTCAGAAAAGCAACGTAATCGCATGCTTGAAATCTAGGCTAGCCATTCATTCTTGCACCCGCTTTTTATTGGCACCCTGATCTACAAATATTAGCGCATCTCAGGTAAGCACTAGCGCGCATATTCTATTTATAACCACTGAACTCATTCGCCCTGTAGTAAGTTCATCCTAAATTGGCATACCGTGGTTAAGATAATGCTGACTGGCGAGATAGTGATTCGGATGATTCTTCAAATGATGACTGATCAGCGTTAAGGGAACATCTTTTGAAACATCTCCAGTACGATATTTTTCCATCGCTCGTATAAGTTCAGCCTTGTGTGATGACGTAATATCTCGCTTTAAAAAACCCATGACATGCATTATTACGTTGATATTTTGATCGACAGTGGGAATAATTTTTAACGCATCCATAAATTCAGCAATGTAATATTCTGAACTTTTGTTGAGTTCATTTTTTTTGCAATCAGCAAGGTATTTTCCGAGTCTCCGATAACAAGACTGATCATGTGCCAGTAATGTAAATTTATGTATTCGGTGAAACTCTTCAAAAGAGTGACATGTTAGCCCCTGGCGAACCCTGGATTGCCAGTCATGATAAACAGATACTCGCTTGATAAAATTATCTCTTAATTCCAGATCATTTAAACGCCCCTCTTCCTCCACAGGCATATTAGGGTTGGAGAGCAGTACTTGCTCTGAAAAAATCCCCCTGCCATTTCTAGCGGGCATCCCCTCTTTGCCATAAAGCTTGACCCCAAAGACCCCACAGCTCGGAGAATCTTTTTTAAAGATATAACCGCTAAACGTAGCGATTGTTGGTGCGATATCGTCAGCGAAGTTACGCAGCTGATCCGTCACATCCAGTGCAGAATCACGTACGCCTTGTGCGCGAACAGTGCCATTTTCTCTCTTCATCAGTCGAATCGGTTGACGAGGCACACCCATGCCGATAGCGACTTCTGGGCATATTGGAACCAGATTAAACCGATCATTTAGGTGCTCAGTCACTAAATTACTCTTTTTATGATTGCCATCAAAGCGGACTGACTGACCCATCAGGCAACTACTCACCCCAATAGAAGGCCTCCGATTGCTTTCACTCATAAGATAGCTTTCATCGTTAGTTTGATTAACCAGGCTCATTGCAGTCTACCCCTATGTTTCAGCTTATGAGTATTATCAAGCGGAATGATCTCAGGGTGATCAAAAAACTCATCAACCCCACCAATAAATTGACCATTGATAAATATCTGTGGCATCAAACCCCAGTTGGTCATTGTGCGGAGTCTTTTGAATCCGACTCTATCTTTAATACTACTCATTCCCATCTCAACGACCTTATAAGGTATCCGCAGATAAAGCAGGCATTTGACAATCATTCTTACATCTGTGAGCGCAGATACAAAGATCACGACTTCCTCAGATTTCGCGATATCATCCAACGATCTGCCAATTAATTTGTCATATGCAATTGTGCTCTTAGCTAACATCATTAATTCCTCCTTGCGGCCAGTTCTGACCATACTTACCACGCAATGATGTTTTTATTGTATAGGGTTTGTATAAGAATTTCAACCTAATGTATAATTTCCGGGTAAGCCTATATAATTGTTTTTACTATATATAAAAATTTTTCATTAAATACAGTATAATTATTAACAGATAATTGATAAAGTTCTTATTCCCCTATATTTTAATAGGCGGGCTAATACCAGCCTGAACAGCGGAAGCACCCACAAGAGCGCGCTAAAGTATGATTAAAGAGAAAACCGAAATTGAAACGATAGTGCAGGACAAACCTCAGGATCTATTTCCGATTCGCACTGTTGCCAGCCTAACAGGCGTCAACGCAATCACCTTGAGGGCCTGGGAAAAGCGCTATGGCCTGATCAAACCAACCCGCACACCAAAAGGCCACCGCCTCTACACCCAGGAAAATATAGACCTAATCAATGAAGTGGTTAACTTGCTCGCCAAGGGCATCCCTATCAGCCAGGTAGCCCATTCATTAAAACAGCGCCAGACACCTTCGAAACAAAATCAAACTGACTCGTGGAGTGTCTTTATTGATAAAATGCTGTCGGCAATTCGTAGCTTTAATGAAGATGCCTTAAACAGCATCTATAATGAAGCGCTCTCCCTATACCCGGTCGAAATCGCGATACAGAAATTAATCATACCGCTGCTGACAGAGCTTGGTCGCCGCTGGGAAACAAAGGAAGGCAGCATCGCGGAAGAGCACTATTTTGGGGTGTTCTTAAGAAATAAACTGGGAGCCCGTTTTCATCACGGCTCACCCAATACAGACGGGCGACATATCCTCGCCGCCTGCCTCCCCGGTGAATACCATGAAAACGGCCTGCTACTATTCTCACTCTCTGCGCAATCGAGGGGTTTTCGACTCACCATATTAGGCGCTAACATGCCAATTGAAGAAGTCGCGCTGGCAGCGGCTCGTTCAAAATCTGAAGCCATCGTACTTTCAGGCTCTAACCGCACCAACATAAAGAACTTACTTGACCCTATTGAACACCTTGTGAAGTCAACAAAGTTACCCGTTTTTATTGGCGGAAAAGCCTCATCAATTTACTTTGATGATATTGTTAGAGCAGGGGCTATTCCACTGGGCGATGACATCACGCAAGGCATTAAACTCATCACCAGCTCACTAGATTCTGCGAAATAAAACGGCACGACAAAACTATTAACAAAAGCGCGTGCTCAATCACCCCCCAGCTATTCTCTACTCAGCAGACCTCAATCTCTTCAGGCTTTCACACTTCACTATCAAAAAAGGGCACCCCAAAACAGACCAGGGCACCCTGAGAAAATTAAAGCTAATTAATTGTAGCTGACACCCTCATGGTGCCACATCAAAGGCGGATGCATATTATTTAACATATAAGAATGATGTGTGAAGTGCTGCAAATCGACATCGCCGTGCTCAGGCATGTAGTGACCGTGCTTTGCACCATGAGGACTGCTCATCTGCTTGCTCCCGACAGTCACATCCAGCGCCATTTCCTGCTTACTTCTCATTAGTTCTACAGTCAGCTTATCGCCCGGATCAAAGAAATTGAGCACACGCTGCACATCATCCATATTGCGAATAACTTTAGTCCCCATGCTAATAACCACATCCCCCGCTGTTAATCCTGCTGAAGCGGCTGCAGTATTATCTTCCACTTCTGTAATCAGCATGCCAGCATCACCAGGGGCAGAAAAGTAATCGCGCAACCCATCACTCAGGTTCAGAAGGTGGATTCCAATATAGCTCGTTGGAACCCCCTTATGAGCGACACCATGGGGACTATGCTCTGCCATAGCCATCGGCTTCTGCATACCCCCCAACACTACCTCAGCAGATTGACGATTTTGATCGCGCATATAATCAACCAACACCTTATCTCCGACCGCTTTATTGCCTACCAGCCACTGAAGTCGTTCTACTGAAAAAATCGGCAAGCTGTCAAAGCCCAACAATATGTCCCCTCGCTGCAAACCAGCCGTGATCGCCGCACTGCCATCGTACACATCATTAACAGCAACGCCATACTCCAGGCCTTGCTTATCAAGTGTCTGGAACGATAAGTCATCTACGGCAATACCAAGCCAGGGCTTGCCTTCCGCGCCAGCATTTAAAGGTAAAAATAAGATTGCTGCATTGATTAATACAGCCATCATAGTATTAAGATAAGTCTTTAATTTCACAACATACCCCTCATTCAATTGAAAATAGGAATGTTCGCATACACACCTTAACCGGCCAGCAGCACAACACACTAATAACGCTTACGAATCATCGACTGCTCGTGATATTCACATAAAGGTAGATGACCTTGAAAGTAGAAAGTTCCATCTATTTATTGAGTAGAACACCATCGCGATTAAACATCCACGAGACTAACCATAAAAAATTTCCTTCTACCGCTTACCCCTGAAAACCGATACGCAACCTATTTTGTTTTGTTACGCGATCGAACACGATGCACTATCCAAATGATGGCACCGCAAGCAATAAATAATAATGGAAGCAATGAGTAAAAGATCATTTCGTAAGCGAGTTCACCGCCAACTGGCCATCCGTTAATCGTCATGATTGACTACCCCTCTTAGAGGAAAATTTCAATACATCGCCTTTTCCCTGAAAAACCCTGCCAGGCAATGGCCCAGCGATTCATACTCATGACCTATTCGTCATCAATATTTCGATACTCTTTAAGGACTTCGTTGCAATTCATTTTGCGTAATTTATCTAATGCCCGGGCTTCTATCTGACGAATTCTCTCTCGCGACAAACCAAACGCAATTCCCACCTCAAGTAATGAATAAGTATCCGACAGGTCAATCCCGAATCTCATTTTTATAATTTTCGCCTCCTGCTCAGTCAGCATACTTAACGCAGTGTTGATAGCCTTCTTCATTTGAGTGGACGATGCCGAACTCGCAGGCATTACAGCACCGACATCTTCAACAGTATCGACAATCGCGTCAGACTGATCTTCGAAGGCCGGCACATCCAATGACATATCCCTTCTATTTAAACTAATCAGGAAATCAGCTTTTTCCAGTGAAATTTCCATATATTCACTCACTTCCCTGGCCTGCGGAATTCGGCCCAGCTGCTGAGTGAGTTGTGCGATTGCCCGATTCAGGCCACGCAATGTGTCATTCACATGCACTGGAAGCCGCACAGTACGTGACTTATCTGCGATGGCGCGCGTAATCGCCTGACGAATCCACCATGTCGCATATGTCGAGAATTTAAACCCCATACGATAGTCGAAACGTTCAGCTGCCTGAATCAGCCCGGTATTGCCCTCTTGAATGACATCTAAAAACGACAATGCACTCCGGGTATATTTCTTTGCAATTGGCACAACAAGCCTTAGATTAAACTCAACAAGCCTCGTCTTGGCCCGTTGCTGCCGAGACACTCCCCTTTCAACACTTTCGTATAATCGCTTAAAATCAGGGATACTCATCCGCATTGCGGCCTGTAATTTTCGAATATTCAATTCCAGTGTTTGTAGATGCTCCCGCTCCCCGATACTGAGGCCATCTACTTTATCAATGAAAGGAGGATGTATTCCGAGGTACAACTCAGGCTGCTCAAGAAAGATCATCAGCTCTTCGACATCATCCTCACTCAACCCATTCATCGCCTGGCAACTCAACCTAAAGTCATTTTCAAGCGCTCGAGCTTTTTTATCGACTTCGCTTAACTCCGACACCAGAGATGCTCGCAGCTTAATATTAATACCTTCCATGTGAGGTATAAGCTTAGCTATAGACTGTTCAATCAGCGCCGCATCAGAAATGCCCTCAAGGATAAGCCTGTGTTCGTCGAGCAACGGCTTCGTTTCCAGTATATAATCTCGCTGCTCGATTTCTGATAACGCTCGGTTTTTATCGTCCGCCGCCGTGCCATCCCTTTCAATAATGATAACGGACTCTATCGCTTCATCTGCGCCAGATATCCGCTGAAGACTACTACTGAAATTGGGGTAGATATCACTAAAAGGGGTGCGCCGCGCTAACGCATCCTCAAAAACTTTTTGCAACATATCGACGGTCAATGGAAATCGTAGCACTCCCTCAATCAAAGCCAGTTTGCCAGCTTCGAGCTCTTTTCCTATCGCCACCTCTTCAGCACGGCTAAGAATCGTGTGATTAGCGATATCATCTAAATAGCGGCGTACAATATCCGCCGTGATAACCTGCTCGCCACTCGGCTCACGATCACCTGTTTGATTCAGTTTTACACCGCGCTGTTTATCTTCTTTAAACGCACCGGAGAGATCTATTCTGGTACGCCCGTGCTGAAATCTACTCATAGCCTCTATTCTTCCGTATTACCCAGGGGACTTATCATCCCGCACTTGATGTATAGATATCGCATAGGAATAAACGTTCCATTCACTCGTTCAAAAAAAAACAAAGGGACTCATTAGAAATTAAAATAGAAATCTTATAAATGCACTTAAACACTATATTTATAGCGTAAATGGATAGTAATAGGATTATCTTTAAATGGTAACTTAGGGAAGTTATAAATTGTTTGGGACGACTTAATATAAACTAATCAGCACTATGCTTAAGCGACAGCAGCGCTACACCTCACTTACAAAGCGAAGTTAATCTAACAGCCGAGCCTGTCGTGCTTATGAGAGCCTATCAAGACTGCTTTGAATCGCTTCGCGCGCCCGCGATATCCGAGAACGTACCGTGCCTATCGGGCAGTCCATCGCAATCGAAATCTCTTCGTAACTCAAACCATCGATTTCACGAAGTACTATCGCAACCTGCAAGTCTTCGCCTAAGCCCTCTACCGCGTGAATCACAGCACGTCCCACCTCATCCCCTAGTAAAATCTGCTCCGGCGTCTGAAAATCTTTTAAGCGCCTCTCTGCCACATATTGCTCTGCATCCGCAGCGTCAATATCGTATGCGGGCGGACGTCTGCTACGACATAAGAGGTGATTTTTAGCGGTATTAATCGCAATTCGATAGAGCCACGTATAAAAAGTACTGTCACCCCGAAAGCGTGGGATCGCTCGGTATACTTTAATAAAGGTCTCCTGAGCAATGTCTAGCACCTCGCTTTGATCGTAGACATAACGCGATATCAATTTAATCACTTTATACTGGTATTTCAGCACTAGAATATCAAAGGCCTTTTTCTGCCCCATCTTGACTTGATTGATTAACTCCAGATCAACCACTTGATTGCCTGACTTGGTGCCTTTATCCTGGCGCGCGCAATTGGCTGCGGCTTGATGCTTCAACGCTTTAGGATCAAGTCCGGGCGTTGCGATCTCGGTCGCTAGCGCAGTTAATTTACAGGTTTTGTCACCCCGCTTCAGAAGCGCCTTACTCAACGTGCTGACTGGTTTCATTACGCTATTCATCGCATGCTTCCTCCTGCTGATTGACTACTGCTAGCTTGTATCGGCTGAATGTCCATTCAATGAAGTAATTGTACAACTATTGTATAATTAGTCAAATAATATGTTTTCATTAAAAACAACACCTTACTTATAATTAATATTTATATTAAAATTATGTACAATTTTTGTTGGAGAAGGAGCCCGGTCACCAGAGGCCCAGTTAAATTAATCAAACTGAGATGTCAGGGCTTCATATAGAGCTGATGGCAGAGGATTTGCGGACGGGGGTTACCGTAGCGAAGCGAAGGTACACTTAATGAAACCCCGAGAGGGGATTCTAAGTGCCGACCGCCACCACCACCATATAAGACCAAAAAGCCACCCTTGCGGTGGCTTTTTTATGGATGAGTTTCCGCTTTTTTTAGAAAAGGGTAGCGTCCACTTTTTCTTGATAGTGTTTCTGTTTAGCGCGGACAGTGACATAAAAGACATACAGCGAGATAAGCGCGGCAAAGTAACACCATACCGAGACAAACGCCCAGTCGTACAATGCCCAGGTCACCATGCCGGAAACAAGCGCCATAGCACCCAGCCTGTTGTGATAACGATCCGAGGAGAGCAGCAACGGCGTCAGGATCACACAAGTATAGACCAGACTGAGCAGCCACTGCGACACATAACCATCAGTCACAAAACTCAGTTGATAATGGACGGAATGCTGGACAATCGTCGCCACCATCCATGCATCATTGAACAACAAAGGCAGATACATGACTGCTCCGAGCACCACGCCAAACACGGAGATTGACAGGAACAACAATCTGAGCTGCGGCTTTTCCTCAACCAAATAGGCCGAATAGCCGATCCAGCCCATCCAGAACACATGTGAGAAAAACAGAAAGCCCAGTGCCAGATTGTGCGCGGCACCAGCATCACCCTGCGCCAGGGCCAGCCACAAACCACCCTCCAACACCTGCTGCAGGCCGAATATTAACGGCAGCATAGCAAAGGCCAGATAACGCCTGTCCACCTGGCTAGATGAACGGAGGCAATATATCCCGACAGGAACAAGTACAGAAGCAGCGACAAAGCTCGCGGTGGCAGAAAAACACATCGCTCATTCTGGCAGAAAGCACCGAATGGAACAATGATGATGCAGCCGAACTGAGATATTCCGCCAGTAATACGCTTATTTACAGCCCGATACGCTTGATCAAATTTAAAAGTAAAAGGTGACGGACTTATTTACCGATGATATTCAGGATTTCCTTTAAGGCCCAAAAGCCCACCGCACTACTCACGCTCGAAATCAATGACACTGACCCTATCGATTTTTTTATTGCCCATATAAGGTGTGATTTCGCTATATAAATGCGCTGATTACGGCTGTTTTTCGGCTTTATTTTTTTAGGTGATACAAGTAGTTGTTTAGGTTCGACCCCGCATACCCTCTTTACCTTTCGTTAACAATTAGCGCCTCATATCCAGCCTTTTTGCGTAGCCAGTTAGCTGATCTGAGTATAGGAGTGCGTGACATCAGCCAACGTTCAAGTCGGTATTTGCCGGGAAAATTGATCAACATAAGACCAAGGATAATCGTCAACAGTCCCTGCCCTGGCAATACCAACATAGCGACTCCCATTAATATGACGACATAACCAAACAGGTTCTTGACGAGAAGCAGGGCCATGCGAATAATGGGATGATATTCAACCCACGCATAGGGCTCACGCCTTGTATGGTTGAAATAATCGACAGGTATGCGGCATACAAGGACAGGCACGATTAGCAGTGTCCCCACAAAGGTGATGGCCGATATGAGCACCGACCAAAACACCAGATTTTCATGGGCCAGCATATATTGCATCAACGAATCAAACATTATGTGTTCGTTTAACCTTTAATGTCTGTATAAATGAAGTCTAAGATAGTTTTTATCTCTACCCCTAAATGCCTCGATTTCGCTATAGAAATGAGCTGATTAAGGCCGTTTTTTGGCTTTATTTTGGTTCTTTATTTTGGTGATACAAGTAGTTGCTTAGGTGCGACGCCGCATAGCTGGCACTGGTGCGGACGAGATCCCTCGTGACGGGGGGGCAGTAGCGAAGCGAAGGTACACTTAATGAAATCCAGGGGGTTCTAAGTGCCGATCTCCCCTACCCATGGCATCCCTCTATTTCATTTAATTCTTTGTGTCAGTAGCGTCTCAAACTTCTCAGGTGGAACTGCCTGAATCGCCCCGGGTTGATCGGAGGCAGTTTTATTTGAGTCATGCGACATTGCTTGACTCAGTTTGTTGATCATACAATATTTCATATTCGGCAGGCGGAACATCACCAATCGGTCGCAACAGTCG
>Ga0316209_1000149_pt1 | contig 140190 bp, 139 predicted proteins | sample 6monopyrite_MG_FD_204945 | JGI IMG/M metagenome (GOLD analysis project Ga0316209, IMG submission 204945) | Microbial mat bacterial communities from mineral coupon in-situ incubated in ocean water Damariscotta River, Maine, United States -... | ecosystem: Environmental > Aquatic > Marine >... | reverse complement strand
CTCCCGCTACCCCCGCTACAATGCCACACCACAACAAACTGGTGCCACCTGATGGAATACCGAGAACCAGGCTACAAATACCATATCCGGCAATAGCTCCGTAGTGGGCACCGCCGAAAGCACCACCGATACTCCCAACTAACCGCCCACCCTCACCCGCAGTGCTCTTGCCACATGACAAATCTGCACCAACGGTACACGCTTCATGAATTTTGATGCCACTCTGCCCTACGTTCAGGGCAATACCCACATAACCGGCTGTTCTGAACACTTTTTAGTGCAGGATGCTTTTGGTGTTGAGGCCGAGGCTGTTTTTGAGGTTTTTTGTTCATGGACACCCAGTAACAGGCTCAAAACATTTTTTCAATTATCCAGTGTCCAGATAATATTTTTCAAATATCCCGGCAAAAATCATCATTAAAATGCCAAATATCATCAGCAAAAAAACAGCAATAAATGGCCAGCGAAAGCGTTTATCGAAATGTTCAATCTTCCCTTCAAGACCGCTTCTTTTTGCACTCCATTTCCACAGAAAAGCACCGCCATAGTTAGGCACACGAAGCCCTAGTGCAAAGATACTGTCGTTTGGAAATTCAAAACCGTAAACTACTTTATCAATTTCTTTAATGCGGGTACGGCCAATGTAGAACAGCAGTCCAATCATTAAAAACCCTGCTATTAAAGCCAGAAAAAAAAGAATCAAAAATATTAGCTCTGACGTTTCCCTTTCCATCAAATTTCACTGATATATTTTTTCATACAATACTTCACCGCCATGTTTCCCACGATCACCAAAATACTCACCCCCTGCGTATCCCCCCGCTATCCCCGCCACAATGCCACACCACAACAAACTGGTGCCTCCTGATGGAAGACTGAGGAGTAGACTGCAAGTGGCATACGCTACACCAGCGCCCCCTAAACCACCGCCCAAAATACTCCCAACTAACCGCCCACTCTCACCCGCAGTGGTCTTGCCACATGACAAATCTGCACCGATGGTACACGCTTCGTGAATTTTGATGCCGCTCTGTCCTACGTTCAAACCGATGCCCACATAACCGGCACCTTTGAGGACACCGGAGAGTTTGGTGATTTCGTTATAGTTTTTGGCAAACCCCGGCACATCAACTACTTTGCCGGGTTGCTGTTTCCACTGATGCAGGATGCTTTTGGTGTTGAGGCCGAGGCTGTTTTTGATGCGTGTCTGATCCAGGGTATAACCCATACGTGCGCTGCCGATAAAACTGTTCAGGGTGCTGTCAAGTCGCACGAACAGTTGTTTTCGAAACTGGAAAAAGTCGGTTGAGCCAAGCTTTCCGGTGGCATTGTAGGTTTGCACATACACGCTTTCTATCTGCTGTAAAATATGTTTGATGCGGTTCAGATGATGGCCAAAATACACCAGTGTTGCGCCATAGCCGTTACCGCCTGCACTGGCGATGTTGCTGAGTAATTGGTAGTTGTCTGCGATAATTTGCCGGTCGGCCTCCGAGAGTTCTGCCAGCTTTTGATCCACCAGGGCGGCGGCATCCATCAGATCGGCTTCAAAACGGCTGCACTGCTGGCTGTTCGGGGGTGTGACAATAATTAACTGGCCAATTTCTACCTGGCCATTTTTCAAATGGCTGTTGATGGCCTTGAAATGCTCAACCGATGGCTGTTGATGGCCTTGAAATGCTCAACCGCCAGCGCCGAAGGATTAGTGTAAAGCGAGCTGATCAGCGCGTCAACGGTCTGTGATTTTTCCGCAAAATGGTAGTATATTTCGTCGGGGATGGCGCTGGCTGAAACGGTCATGGTGGTTTCCTTGTTTTACCTGGGGCGTGGGAAGTATAAATACCCTTTTCCCCGGAATCCACCGTCTTTGAAGAATCACCCTTCCCACTCTTTGCGCTGATTGCAGAGAAAACGTAAAGTTGATCCTTTACTTTGTGTCCTCTGCGTCTTCGCGAACGTTGCGTTTATAACGTGCATTTTCAGTACTACGACACTACAACCTTCTGATGCCCCATGAGATGCTTATCAGGGAGGTAAATGCCTGAATTCCGGAAAAGCATACGGAACGAGCGCATTTTCCGCCGTTAAAACGGCTTAACTCACATTCCAGTTGCAACAAATTTCGGGTAAAAAATGGACAAAAAAAGCACTCCGATGACTCGTGAGTGCTTAAAAAACCATCAAAATAAAGTGGTAGGCGCGAGTGGATTCGAACCACCGACCCCCACCATGTCAAGGTGGTGCTCTAACCAACTGAGCTACGCGCCTGCGAAGGTCGCACACTTTACCCGAAAGCAGGTGGCAATGACAAGTGCCAGCAAACAGGATTTAAGTCGTATTTGCTATCCCCATGGCATTCGCTTGAATGTGAGTAATTTGATCACGTACCCGGGCGGCATCTTCAAACTCCAGATCCTGCGCATGCTGGTACATCTTTTTTTCCAGTTGCGCGATGCGCTGCGCCAGTTGTGTTGGCGACATGGCGGCATATTCAGCCATTTCGTCGGCCACCCTGGCAAATTCACCTGGCTTGAGCCGGTCGTAGCCTTTGCCGCCACTTCTCCTCCCTTCCATGATGTCCGCGATCTGCTTGCGGATGGTGGTGGGCGTGATACCGTGCTTTTCATTGTAGGCATGTTGTTTGGCGCGACGTTGCTCGGTGATGTCGATGGCCTTTTGCATGGAATTGGTAATGCGGTCACCGTAAAGAATCGCCTTGCCATTGGCATTACGGGCTGCACGGCCAATGGTCTGAATCAGCGAACGCTCAGAACGCAGAAAACCCTCCTTGTCGGCATCGAGAATGGTCACCAGCGATACTTCGGGCATATCCAGCCCTTCACGTAACAGGTTGATTCCCACCAGCACGTCGAACTCACCCAGGCGCAGGTCACGGATGATTTCCATGCGTTCCACGGTTTCGATATCCGAGTGCATGTAACGCACGCGCACATCATGATCACCCAGATAGTCGGTAAGATCTTCAGCCATGCGTTTGGTGAGCGTGGTGACCAGTACACGCTCGTTCACCGCCGTGCGTTTGTGAATTTCTGATAGCAAGTCGTCCACTTGCGTGGTCGCCGGACGTACTTCGATCACGGGGTCCAGCAGGCCAGTGGGACGCACCACCTGTTCGATAACCGCACCGGAATGCTCGGCTTCGTAAACAGCAGGCGTCGCCGATACAAAAATGGTTTGCGGCATCATGCGTTCAAATTCATCAAAACGCAGCGGCCGGTTATCCAGTGCGGACGGCAGGCGAAAGCCGTATTGCACCAGATTCTCTTTGCGCGCGCGGTCGCCTTTGTACATACCGCCAATCTGCGGCACGGTGACGTGAGACTCGTCCAGGATCAGCAATGCCTCTTTGGGTAGATAGTCGATGAGCGTCGGAGGCGGGTCACCCGCCTCACGTCCTGACAAGTAGCGTGAATAGTTTTCCACTCCTGAGCAGTACCCGAGTTCCAGCATCATTTCGATATCGTATTTGACACGCTGTTCCAAACGTTGCGCCTCCACCAGTTTGCCCTCTTCGTAAAAATACGCGAGACGCTCTGGCAGTTCGAGTTTGATTTGTTCCACGGCATGCAGCACCGTGGCGCGCGGCGTGGCGTAATGGGTTTTGGGATGGATAGTCACCCGTGGCAAACGTTCCAGCACCTCGCCAGTCAGCGGGTCAAAATACGCGATATTATCGATTTCATCGTCAAACAATTCCACGCGCACGGCTTCCCGGTCAGAGTCCGCAGGAAAGATATCGATGACATCACCACGCACCCGGTAGGTACCCCGGTGCAGCTCCACATCATTGCGTTTATACTGTAGCTCCGCCAGTCGCCGTAAGATGTTGCGCTGGTCGATAGTCTCACCACGAGACAGGTGCAGCAGCATTTTCATGTACGACTCCGGGTCACCCAAACCATAAATAGCCGACACGGTAGCGACGATGATCACATCCTTGCGTTCCAGCAAGGCCTTGGTCGCCGACAAACGCATTTGTTCAATGTGTTCATTCACCGAGGCGTCTTTTTCAATGAAGGTGTCTGAGGAGGGTACGTAGGCTTCAGGCTGATAATAATCGTAATAAGAAACAAAATATTCCACCGCATTGTGTGGAAAAAATTCTTTCATCTCACCATAAAGCTGGGCCGCCAGCGTTTTGTTGGGCGCCATAACCAGCGCCGGACGCTGCACGGTCTGAATCACATTCGCGATGGTGAAGGTTTTACCGGAGCCAGTGACGCCCAACAGGGTCTGCCCCGCCTCACCGGCTTCAATTCCCTCGATGAGCGATTTAATCGCCGAGGGCTGGTCACCCGCGGGCTCAAATTCCGACACCAGTTCAAATCTTTTTGTCATACTCTTTCGTGCGCCAGGTTCAATCGAGTATATTACCCTAATAACCACTTATTATGCGTTTAACATTTGAGGAACTTCGTTTGAGCAAACTATCGTCTGAACAGCTGTCTCACCGAGTGCAAAATATCAAACCCTCGCCAACACTGGCGATTACCGCGCGCGCTAAAGCGCTCAAAGCGGCAGGAGAAGATATCATTGCGCTCGGTGTGGGTGAGCCCGATTTCGACACCCCGGAACATGTCAAACAAGCGGCCATTGCAGCGATTAACGCCGGGGATACCAAATACACCGCAGTAGATGGCACACCGGAATTGAAAGCCGCAGTGGCTCGCAAATTCATGCGCGATAATCAGCTGGACTATTCCATGGAACAGATTCTGGTGTCCTGCGGAGGTAAACACAGCTTTTTTAATCTTACTCAGGCACTGCTCAATGCGGGTGATGAAGTTATCATCCCTGCGCCCTACTGGGTTTCGTACCCGGACATGGTAACCCTGGCCGAAGGTGTGCCCGTCATTGTTGCAACAGGTATCGAGGCCAGGTTCAAAATCACACCAGAGCAGTTATCGGCCGCTATCACGCCCAAAACCCGCATGATGATTATCAACAGCCCCTCCAACCCCACAGGCGTCAGCTACAGTCGCGATGAACTCCAGGCATTGGGGGCTGTACTCGCACAACATGAAAACATTATCGTCGTCACTGATGATATTTATGAACACATTAGCCTCACTGGTGAGCCTTTTGCCAATATTGTCACCCTGTGTCCCACGCTATTTAATCGTTCAGTGGTGCTCAATGGTGTTTCCAAGGCCTATTCCATGACCGGCTGGCGCATCGGGTATGCCGGTGGCCCCGCATGGCTGATCAGCGCCATGAAAAAAATCCAGTCGCAAAGCACTTCCAACCCGGCATCCATTTCGCAGGCCGCAGCACTGGCGGCGCTGGAGGGTGATCAGGCCTGCATTCAAACCATGGTTGCCGCCTTCCGCGAGCGTCATGATTACGTGTTGGGCCGCCTCAACGCCATGAAAGGCATCCAGTGTCTGTCGTCACAAGGTGCATTTTACAGCTTCCCCAATTGTCAGGAAGCCATTACTGCATTGGGTTTGGCTGACGACATGGCCTTCGCTGAACATCTCATCAGCAAATCCGGTGTCGCAATAATCCCCGGCTCGGCCTTTGGCGCGCCGGGTTATGTGCGACTATCATTTGCCACCAGTATGGAAAATCTGGCCCGCGCACTGGACCGTATTGAGTCTGTTGTTAATATTTAGGCCAACATGCTGAAAAAAGCGCGTCGTCTATTGACCGACACCAGACTCGCGGTTAACATACGCCCCGCTTGATTTGCTGTTCCCCAGTAGCTCAGTTGGTAGAGCAGCTGACTGTTAATCAGCCTGTCCCTGGTTCGAGTCCGGGCTGGGGAGCCATATTCGTATTTCTCGTTACACCTTTTTTTTACGCAAAAAAAACCCCGCTATGGGTACGGGGCAGGTATTGGCTCGCCAGCTCCTTTTATTATCATTCTTTATTCCCTCCGACGAACCGAAAACACCGGCTAAAAAAGCACACCGGTTTTTTTACTCATTGATTTGCATGGTGATACATACAATGAGCGATGCTAATGAGCACAAACTGCAACAAACCTCCGACAGATCGCGTATTTTTCCTGTCGTGCTGTCATAGTTGTCTGTCTTTCTTATTTTTCTGTAGTACCCTACCATGCACATCATGGGGCAGCACATTTTTTATGTGTTATGGAAAACCTGAGTCCACTGGTTTCTGCCAGATTAAAGGCCGACACGGAAATGCCGCTTCAATGAATACGCTTCCCTTACAACTCAAATTAACTGTTGACCATATACTGCAACCCAAATACATCCGCGATGCCTCTTCACACTATCACTTGTTGTTCCGTCTGGCGTGTCGCCTGCGTTGCGCTCAGTTTACTCTTTAATCAAGCGATAATAGCTGACAGTGATCCGCCGGAAAATTCATACGCAGAAGAATACTCACCTTACGCCGATGTCGATTTTTGCAATGAGGATGACATGGATGACGATATATTACCGGAAAATATAATGGAAACGCTGTACGGTAATGCGCGTATGGCTTTTATGTTTGGTCAATACGAGGTCGCTTTCAAAGCCTGGGAACCATTGGCAAATGAGGGTTACGCCAAAGCCCAGGCAGCACTGGCCTGGATGTATCACACTGGCAATGGTGTAAAGCGCAATACAACAACTGCTGTTTTCTGGTATCGAAAAGCCGCAGACCAGGGCCATGCTATCGCGCAAAACAACCTGGCAGTCATGTACGAAAGTGGCCTGGGTACAAATATTAACCAAAAAGCCGCCGCTTTCTGGTACAAGGAGTCTGCCAGCACTGGTTATTCTTTTGCACAATACAATATCGGACGCATGTATGCCGAAGGTCTTGGTGTCAAGCAGAGTAGCGATGAAGCAAAATACTGGTGGCGCATCGCATCGCGTCAAGGTGTACAGAAAGCCACAGAATCACTTGCTCTGCTGGAAAACCGTCCTGTTGTTCAAGAAAAAACCGTCAAAAGCACCCCGCCCGTTGCACATGCCCCTTACCACAGCAACCCCGTGGCGAAAGGCCTGGCATGGATCGAAGGACAAAAACGGAACCACTACACCATCCAGCTCGCACGCAGTAAGGATGCCGCTTTGATACTCAAACTGGCAGCCTCCGAACCCTTGGATCAGGTCATTGTACAATTCAAATCCAAGGACAAAAAAGGCGAAGAGTGGATCAACCTGATTTATGGCAGCTTTTCCAGCTATCAGGATGCGGAAAAAACACGTAAAACACTGCCCGCCTCTTTTCGTGAATGGTCACCCTGGCTGCGCCGGTTTGGCGAAATAAACGCCATTTTGTTGAAATAATTATCCTAAAATCCGCCGTACCGGTCATAGCGGCTCACCCAACAAGTACATCCGACAGAAACTCAAAACAGAATGTTCACAATGGGTTATTACACCCTCTATGCGGTAGACTGCGAAATTTAGAATTATCTTTCAACTTGCAATATTTCCGCATTCAGCAGAAAAACCTGTAGTAACTAATGACATTGGCATTTTCTATGCTTAACTGTGTGGGGTTAAATATAAAAATGCGTTATTAGGAACTGCGACAATGCCACAAAATCAAATCGAACGACGAAAAGTAAGTGACCGTCGCAGTGGGAGTGATCGCCGTAGCTGGGAGTGCCAACTGGACTTTCCTTATGTCGATGGTCATGGCACCTTGGTGAGTGTAGATCGGCGTCGCATAGTAGACCGTCGCATTGAATATGCCGAGTATGTTAATGGTGACCGTCGTGGCGGAACATTGAGTCAGCCTGTCAAAGACAATCAGGAAATGGGCAAAGCCTGATAATAGACGCCATTATGATTCGCAGAAAACCGGTTGATTAACTGATCGTTTGAATCAAAACACAAAGCATTAACGCCAACGATAAGTGACTTCAACGATATTTCCGTTACCCATGTATTCAATTTTTTCACAAATAGTGTTCAACAACTGAATTCCCCGGCCAGAGTGCCCTACGTTGCTTTCCAGTGAAATCTGGTTTTCCTGGTAATCAAACCCACTTCCTGTATCTTCCACACGTATCGTTAGCAAACCACCTTCAGCATTGGGCTGGTGTGCGACATCAATTTTGATGCTGCCATCAGCAAGATTTGACAACCGTACTTCGCGCTCCATGTAATATTTCGCAAAACCGTCTGCGGTTCCTTTTAAGGTGGAATCAAGATTCAAAAGGCCATGATCCAATGCATTGGTAAATAATTCTGAGAACACCGTGTATAACTGCTGGCGCTGCCCACGGAAACCTTGCATGTCACAAACAGACTGAATTAATAATGGCAGCGGATCAAAACACCCCAACAGGTCTGCACTCAGCCCCATGGAAAAGTCCCACTCGGATGATGGCTGCTCCGCCCGTTTGCTGTGTGCCTTGTCATGAAAAACGGTATCTTCCAGCTGTTGCTGGTTATACCGCAATTCAATCATTGTCATATCATCTTGCTGTGCGCCACCATCTTGAAATTTTATTAATTCGCTACGGATTTCGTTAAACAGTTCAGCAGAATCTGCATTTTTTACAAAAACATCTTCCAGTCGCTGACGACCAAACATAAGGCCGTCAGGGTTTACTGCTTCGGTTATTCCATCAGAATGAATGTAAATGCGATCATCCTGACGTATCTCTATCATTTCAACACGCCGATTAAAACTCTCATCACTTGCAATACCTAACGGCAAATGACGCGGCGACAGGGAGCGCGTGATTTTCTGTTCTTTTTCTCCATAAATCACCACAGGAGGTATACCACCATTCCATACAGAGAGGGTATGACTGCCAGGGTTAAGGTCAATGACGCATGCGGCTAAAAACATATCCGTCGGTAAAATCATTTTTAATTTTGTATTGATTTCGGTGACAATTTCAGCAATGGAATAACCTTTTGCCGTCATCCCGTAAAAAACACTGGAAACCGGCAAAGCGCCTATCGCAGCAGCAAGGCCATGACCGGTAAAATCACCCAATAACACATGCAAACCGCCGGATGGTTTGGGGGCAGCCAATAAAATATCACCTGAAAAAAGTGACATGGGTGACAACATGGACTGCACATAAGGCAAACCCAGCGAACCCGTTTCAATGATGTTGGCAAACAAACGTTTAGCCAGTTGTTTTTCACGGTCGAAGCGTTTTTGGTGATTATCCAGCTCGTTACGCTGATACTGCACCGTGTTGTACAACTCACGGATGCGCAACAAAGCACTTATCCGTGCCTGCAACAGGATTCGGTTATACGGCTTTGTAAAAAAATCATCACCCCCCGATGCCACACATCTGGCCAGCCCCTCACTATCCGATGTTGCTGTCAGAAAAATAACCGGTATAAAGGCATCCGTGCTCATCGCCTTAATCTGCCGTGTAGCCTCGTAACCATCCATATTAGGCATTTTGATATCCATTAATACCAAATCAGGATGTTCGCAACGGAACACATCAACAGCCTGCACGCCATCATCGGCCTGCAAAACACAGTAACCTTGTCTTTCGAGAATTGCCTGCAAAACAAGACGGTTTGGAATATCGTCATCCGCGATGAGCACGGTAGGCATTTTGTTGCTCAAAGGCATGTTTTCAGACATATCGAATTGCACTACCAAGGGGTTCATGACGCGAATAATATGTTTGCAGGCAAATAACCTGGGGCACCAAAGCCGCAATTTCAGTCCATGGTAAACAAACTTTGGAAATTGGCCACGGTCAGAATGTTTTTGATGTCCGGCGAACAATTAACAATGGAAATATTCGCTGCATTACCGCCCAGGTACTCTCGCATCATTAGCAGCATACCCAGTGCCGAGCTGTCCATGTAATTGGCCCCACTCATATCAATGATAAACCGCGTGTTTTCGCCCGGACTGGTGTCGTAGTAACAGTCACGAAACTCATTTTGCTCCGCGAAATCAAAACGACCGCTGATTTTTATAGTAATGGTGTTGTCATCTGTTGAAACTTCAGATGTAACTGACATTCGTGTTCTCCATTATTGTATACCGATGAATACTCTCCGGTGTCCACACCAGATAAAAAGTGACTAGCCCCGGATCATACCCGAGGCTCTCCGTATACTATGCTGACCTGCCCGTTCTATCGACTCTTTTTTTTGCAACTTAAACACAACGTATGCTGAAAAAATGACCAATATCCACAGCGCATTCCATTGTCTGGCTTTATATCACCATGACAAACATGTCTGCCATACAAAAATGAACGTATAACGCAGCCAAAAAGGCGTGACTGCCCTCGCGCAAAATTAAAGCGGAGGGCGTTCAATAGGCTAGTCCTTGACAGCTTCCACTTCAATAGCCAGATTGACAATGTCACCCACGGCCGGTAGCGCGTATTCCATGCCAAAATCTGAACGCTTCAGCTGGGCAGTGGCATCAAAACCACACACCTGTTTTTTATTGAAGGGGTGTACACCGCAATTAATGCTGGCCACCGCAAGGCTCACCGATTTGGTCACACCCATAATGGTCAAATCGCCCACCACCGTGGCGCCTTTGCCCTGAAAGGTCACCTTGGTGGATTTAAAGGTAATTTCCGGAAACTCCACGGCATTGAAAAAGTCCGGCGAACGCAGATGATCATCACGCTTTTTAAATCCCGTATCGATTGAAGCGGCATCAATCACGATGTCCACCGAACCGGTACCCTTAGCTTGATCCAGCTCAAGCTTGCCAGTGGTTTTGCCAAACCGCCCATGCAGTGTTGAAAACCCCAGGTGGTCAATGGTGAAGTTTGGATAAGTATGGGTCGGGTCAATGGTATACGATGCTGCCATGCTGCCCACTGGTAATAACAATGTGCTGACAAGTATGACTGTTTTTCTCATGGTCGATCTCCTTGGTTGTAAATCTTAGGTGCTAATATTAAGAATGCAACTTATAGTTACATCTTATTTTTTCTGTTACTACAAAGTGCCGGAGCAACATTTTCCCGAGCCCTAAAAGCTCACCGGCCCCGCAGCGCGCCAGGCCAGCCAAACCGCAGGCAACACGGGAATACTGCTCCACAGGCTAGCGGCAACCAATGCCAGCCAGTGCTGCGATGATTTGATCAATTTGAGGGGCTTGAACGACAGCAACCAGGCGAACAACGGGACCATAGCCAGACTCAGCAGTACCAGCACGGGTAGCTGTGCGTATACTGTCGCGGCTGCGGCAAACAGCGTCACAGGCACCGCCGCTGCGTACACCGTAAGCATACCCAGTCTTGCCGGTTTTTCTACACGCCCCAGCAATCCCGCAACAATCACCGCACCCGTTGCGGCTGAAACCGCGAAGGCCAGCTGACTGTACAGTGCTGATGCGGCGATCAGCGTTGTTGCGCCGGTGCCCATTGCCAACATCAATGCACTGGCAGCCTGTGCGCTGAATGCCTGTTTTTGCACACGTCCCAGCGCGGCTGCACCATAAGTAATGACGGCGGCGTATAACATGACCGGCGCTGCCATCACCCAGATGGCCATGCCTTCCTGACGCTGTACCACAGGCCAGATAATCCACAAGGCCGCCGCTGCCAGCAGTAACCCAGGCAGCGTCCGAAGCATGCGTCTCAACCCTGCTGATTGCGGCATGACTGTGATGAAATCCAGCGACAGTAAAATAAAAGGTAAAACCAAACCACACACAATAATCTTGCGTGTGGCCGTCAGTGGCTGCAACGTCACTCCTGTGGTTAACACTACCGCAATAAAAAAGCCGCCAATAACCGCCAGACCGATCCCGCCCGGTAAAAAACGACGTAGCAACAGTGCTGCCACCAATGCGACCGTAAAGGGAGCGACAGCGGCCTGAACCACAGGATTTGTGAGCAATTCCTGCATTACCGGCAAACTCATCAAGATGTCGCGTGACTACCATCACACCAAGGTTTGTTACTCGTCTTGCCGCACCCACAGATGTAGACGGTTTCATCCTTTACAGCGGTGTAAATCAGCGGTTCCGTGCCCGGATGTTTCGTATGACTGCCATCACAGAATGGCGGTGTATTGCTGTGGCCACATTGGCAGATATAGGCCGTTTCACCGTTTTTTAATGTGTGTGCGTAAGGTTCACCGCGGGTATACATACTCATGTTTGCATCCTCCAGTTGGGTTTGGTATGTCGTCACTCTACACAAAAAAGCACATATAAAGTGCGTAAAATTTTGTCTGGTTTATTGCCTGAAAATTGAGCATAATCAAATGCATGCCAAATAAAAAGTAGAAACATTTGAGCAAATCATTCAACTTTATTGAATACCTGTAGCAAGCGCCTCAATTCTCCGCGAGAACAGGCCGCTAAAGGTTTTGTAATCGCACACTAATGCAGCGAGTGATACGTGATCTCAATTCCCACCTTGTTTTTATGCGCCATCATGCCCCGTAAACCGGGCACCCAATGGTTGCGCATTGGCCTTACCGTTGCTGTTCTGTGCCCTGCGCTGGTGTGGGCCGTACCACACAACGCGACACAAGACAGTTTTGTGCAGCGCGTGGTCAACTTCAACTCCGCCACACTTGCAGAGCAACGCACCCGGTTTTTGGCGGCGGAAAAGGCACTGCGTCTACGGCGTGTATCTGAATTTCAGCGTTTATTGTCCACACTCACCGATTACCCGCTCTATCCCTACCTGCAATATCAGGATATAAAACAGCGCCTGCACAAAATTCCGCCACAAGCAGTCTCAGCATTTCTTGAACAATATCAAAACCTGCCAATATCAACGTCACTGCGTCGCCAGTTTCTGCGGCAGCTGGCACGCCAGGAACGCTGGCAACAGTACCTGGATTTTTACACGCCGACAAAAAATATCCGTCTACAGTGTCATTATCTTTACGCATTGATTCGCACGGGACAGGCTGAAACCGCGTACCCGGATATCAAAAAACGGTGGCTGACCGGCCGCTCACAACCACGCACTTGTGACCGCATATTCAAACACTGGAAGGCCGCAGGCAAACTCACCACCGAATTAGTCTGGCAACGCATGGAACTGGCATTGGAGAAGAGCCAACGCACGCTGGCGCGTTACCTGCTGCGCTCACTGCCTGCCGAGGATCAAAAACTGGCACGGCTGTGGATCAGGCTGCACCGCAAACCGCATCTGTTATCCCGGTATCAACCGCAAATTACCGACAGCACACATTACATGGCACCCCGCTTGTTTATTAATGTAGTGAAACGTTTAGCCCGACGCGATCCCCAGGAAGCGGCAAAAATCTGGTTTTCACCCACAACACGACATACAGCACCAGAAGCCGAGCAGTACGATGTGCCACAGCAAATAGCAATTTCCCTGGCCCGCAAACAACTGCCGGAATCTGATGCGTGGTTTTCCATTATTCCCGAGGAATACCTCAGCGATACTGCACGCCAATGGCGGGTACGCATCGCCCTGCGTCAAGCCCGCTGGTCACAGGTACTTACTGCGCTGGACGCGCTCACACCCAGACAACAAGCCAGCGACCGCTGGCAATACTGGCGGGCACGGGCTCACGAAGAACTGGGAGAAACCGAGACCGCCACAGCGCAGTTTACGGCGCTTGCCCGGCAGCGCAGCTACTACGGGTTTTTATCCGCAGATCGCTTAAACCTGCCTTATGCCATTGCTGATCGCCCTCATAAAGCCAGTGCAGGCACCCTGTTTGGCATCAGTCAGCAACCGGCTGTGCAGCGGGCCCGGGAATTTGTTCGTTTGGGACGCAGGGTGGAGGCCCGCCGCGAGTGGTGGTCAGCAACACGACACATGAGTAACGACGAGCGGGTCGATGCCGCCAAACTGGCGCAGTATTGGGGCTGGGCGGGGCAATCTATTCTCACCATGGCCAGCACCGACCAACGCGATGACCTCACTCTGCGTTTTCCACTACTGTTCCAGGAACAAATTCTCAATTATTCCGAACGTGAAGACATCAATCCGGCCTGGACCTACGGTGTTATCCGCCGGGAAAGTGCTTTTGTGCAAGATGCACGTTCTCCCAAAGGAGCGTTGGGGCTCATGCAGCTTATGCCGGCCACCGCCAAATATATTTCCCGCTCTTTGCCCAAAAAATACCAGGGTAAATCCAAACTCACACAAGCCGACATCAACCTGTCCCTGGGTACCCGTTATCTGCGTAAAATGCTCAAGCGCTTTGGCGGACAGACCGTGCTCGCCACTGCGGCATACAACGCTGGAGAAAGCCGTATCATGCGTTGGCTGCCTACGGAAACCACATTGGATGCTGAACGCTGGATTGAAAATATCCCGTTCAGAGAGACGCGCGAATATGTCACCAGCGTACTGGCCTTCACTATTATTTATGCGGACAGGTTAGGTTTTGCGCAAAAACGCCTGAGCCAGCACATGTCCGCTGTACCAACCCGGGAAACTTTGTAATACGTATAAAAAAATGCCTCCTGCAAAAACAGGAGGCATTTTCCCAAAGCCTGGCGGTGCGATATCGCCCTCTGCCGTGAACCATCCAGACGAAGTGGAAACCGGTGTGACGCATCAGGATTTCTGGACAAAGCAGAAATACACAACAGCATCAGGAGCCCAGTCTCCAGGTTATGCAAGTTGGGTCAAACAGCATATCGAGGGCGACACTCGTTATTGATACTAATGATTATTTCCAACTTAACAAGCATAAAAACAGCTTAAAACGCTAAGTGACCAATTCATAAAGGAATTTAGTTTTAAATTGTTTCAGGCTTATTTTTCCGAGGTTTTTGCACGGTTTTTACAAAATCAGCATATCTTTTACCGTTACAAGCTTGTCTGGAATAACGATAAATTAATATAGTATTTCACCATGTATTAATATGAAGGTATGGCATCACAAACATAACTGGATTTGTTTCTCAATACGTTTGGGTGAAACCGGAATAGCTGTTTTCATTGGCTGCGCAAACAATGCCACCCGGTATTCCTCCAGCATCCAGCGTAACCGGATAATTTCAGTGCTGTCTCCAGCCGTTTTTTGCAGGCGTGTATATTCCTGTAAAAACGGTTGTAGCAGTTGCCATTTTTTTTCATCCCCCGCTGGTGAATCTGCCCGCTTGTTCAGCCGTATTGTCAGAGCACGAAAATAACGCGGCATTTCCTGTAACCATAAATACGGCGTGCGCGTTAAAAACCCTGCATAAAGTAAAGTATCCAGCTGTGTTTGAATATCCTGGCTGCTCTCTTGATGATGGTTTTTCTGTATTGACTCAAATTGCTGGCGGGCAGATTGATAAGCCACAAGGATTTTCGCCACTAGCTTGCAGACTTTATTCGCAGTCGGCACCAATGCCGCTACCCGCTGCATCTGAGCGGCAAACGTTTCTTGTCGATAAATAGCATAACCCTTTTCAAAAAAACATTGGTCCAGGATTAATTCAAGCAAATCATTTTGCAAATCCTCCGCCGAGGCAAAAACAGAATAGACAAGACTCATCTCATTTATTTTTGGCATTTGCCGTAATAAATATTTTACCGCTTTTGCATTTTCAAGCACCGCCAAACGCCGCAATCCCTTTGTGTGTACACGTATGGCCGTAGCCGGTGCATCGAACAGTTCCACGCCCACTGCATCCCCTTTATCCACGATAGCGGGATAAGCCCGATACTGTTGTTCACCCTGCGTCACCACAACAAACTCGGGCAGATCGCCAAATTGCCATGAAACAAGGCCATCATCCGGCCATGAAACATCACTTTTTACCTGTGCCATTTCCTTTGCAGCATGCTCACCAAAACGTGATTGCAATTCAGTGAGTGAACGACTCACACCCCGGCTTTTCTGCCGGTGATCAATTACGTTAAAGCGCATTAACAAATGTATTGGCAGCTGTTCCGGTCGCCAGTCTTTGGCAGTAACCACAAGCGCTTTTTCTTTTTTTAGAAAACCTGCCAAACTCTCCAGCAGACTATGACCATCATCCGCAGCATTTTTCTGTTCAGCAAGATAAACAAGTGCAGATTTCACCGTTTCCGGAACGGGCACCAACTGCTTGCGAAGGCTTTTTGGCAGCCCCTTGAGTAATGCAGTTATTTTTTCGGCCAAAAAACCGGGCACCAGATAATCAAACTGCGCCTGTCTAAACTGGTTTATAGACGCCAGAGGGATCATTGCCGTTACACCATCATCATCACTGCCCGGACTAAAGCAATATTTGAGTTGCAGTGGTATGCCATTAAACAGCATTTCTCCCGGGTATTCTGTCTCCGCTGAAGTGGATGCAGAGCGAAAAACATCTTCCCGTGTCAGGCGTAACAGGCCGGGAGTTTGGGCATCGATTTTTTTTCGCCATTGCTCAAACGTGACATGATCACGAACAGATGCAGGCAGTTTTTCATCAAAGAATTGACACAATGCGGCATCATCAACCAGCACATCCTGACGTCGCGTTTTGGATTCCAAGGCACAGGCTTCTTCAATCAATGCCCGGTTGTGCGCGAAAAATGCCGCCTGTGTGCGATAGTTTCCCGCCACCAGCGCTTCGCGAATAAAAATACTGCGTGCCGCTTCGACATCAATCGGCCCGTAATTAACGCGCCGTGCGCCATGCACAACCAGCCCGTACAACGTCACGGTTTCATCGGCCATAACAATGCCCCGTTTGGGATTCCAGCGCGGTTCACTGTACGTTCGCTTTACCAGGTGTTGTGCGGCCATTTCAATCCATTCTGGCTCAATATACGCATTTTGTCGCGCAAACAGACAGCTGGTTTCCACCAGTTCTGCGCTCATCAGCCAATGTGGCGGATTTTTTGCCAGCCCCGAACCCGGGAATATATGGAACGTTGACTGCCGCGCACCCGTATATACGGGCATCTTTTTTCGTTTTGCCAGTGCTTGATCTTTCTTTTTTTCACCGAGGTTGTCATCCGTATTTTTGACACCGATATTGCCCAGCAAGCCCGTGACCAGTGATTGATGAATCGCCGCATATTCCGCCGGACTGGAATTGGTTTTTAATCCCATACCTTTGCTTAATGCCCGCAACTGCTGGAAAGTTTCCAGCCACTCACGCATACGCATATACGACAAAAACGCCTGCTTGCAATAATGCCGCAATTTGTTTTGTGTAAGCTGCTTTTTACGATCATTATATTCATTCCACAGATTCAACATGGACATAAAGTCAGACTGCTCATCACGCAGGCGTTTATGTTTTTCATCAGCCTGCTGTTGTTTGTCAACAGGTCGTTCACGCGGGTCTTGTACACTGAGCGCGCTAACGATAATCAGTACCTCTGTCAGACAATTATTCTCTTCGGCTGCCAGTACCATGCGACCAAGACGCGGATCAATGGGCAGCTTTGCCAGACGTTTGCCCACGGAGGTCAATTGACGTTTTTCATTGATGGCATTCAGTTCCAGCAACAAACGAAAACCATCATTGATAAAGCGCGGGTCCGGCGGATCAATAAAGGGAAAATCAGCAGGATCACCCAAACCCAATTGACGCATTTGTAAAATAACCGCCGCAAGACTGGTACGCTGGATTTCCGGTTGCGTAAACAAAGTGCGGGCAAGAAAATCCTCTTCTGAATAAAGCCGGATGCAAATGCCATCACTTAACCGGCCACAACGCCCTGCCCGCTGGTTGGCGCTGGATTGCGCGATTTTCTCAACCGGCAGCCGTTGCACTTTGCTGCGATAACTGTAACGGCTGATGCGTGCCGTGCCCGGATCAATCACATAACGAATGCCCGGCACCGTAATCGACGTTTCCGCCACATTGGTGGCCAACACAATGCGACGTTTTCTGCCGGGTTTGAACACGCGGTTTTGTTCATTAGCGCTTAAGCGGGAATACAGTGGTAACACTTCGGTGTTATGCGGGTGATGTTTTCGCAATACCTCGGCAAGTTCACGGATTTCACGTTCCCCGCTGAGAAAAATCAGAATATCGCCCTGTTTTTGTCCATCGAGCTGCGCCAGCTCATCCACTGCGGCAAGAATGGCATCAGTGGGCTCTGTTTCCTCCTCGTCGGCATGCCGGTAACGAATCTCCACCGGATAATTACGCCCGGAAACCTCAATAACCGGCGCATTGTTAAAATGTTGTGAAAAACGGCGGGTATCAATGGTGGCAGAGGTAATAATCACCTTCAGATCTTTACGTCCGGGTAATAGTTGTTTCAGATAACCCAGCAGAAAATCAATATTCAGGCTGCGCTCGTGCGCCTCATCGATGATCAACGTATCGTATTGATCCAGAAAACGGTCACCCTGCAATTCAGCCAGTAATATGCCGTCAGTCATCAGCTTGATGTACGAGGATGTTTTTGTGTGATCGGAAAAACGAACCTTGTAGCCCACGGCCTCGCCCAGCGGCGTGCCCAGTTCTTCGGCAATACGTGTCGCCACACTGCGGGCAGCAAGCCGTCGCGGCTGGGTGTGGCCAATAAATCCGGCAACGCCCCGCCCCAGGCCCAGACAGATTTTGGGTAACTGGGTGGTTTTCCCTGAACCGGTTTCACCCGCCACAATCACCACCTGATGATCACGAATAGCCGCCGCAATATCGTCACGCCGCTGTGAAACGGGTAACTCATCCGGGTAATTTTGCGCGGGCAGATTTTCCAGCCGGGTTTGCCGGTGCTGTATCGAGGCCGTGATTTTTGCGGCTAATGCATCAATTCCCGTCGCATCGCGTTGCAGCTTTCGCACCGCTTGTCGAAAGCGGTGTTGATCTCTGCGCATACATTGAGGAATCCGGGCTGTGAGTTGTGCAATTGTACTGCTTGACATGGATTACGTTGACTCTCCTGCTTTCACATTTTCCCACAGTGTCTCCCAGGCATCGAGATCCAGCGCCGACATGGCTTTGCCCTGCGCTTTTGCCATCACCTCCATTTGCGCGAAACGTCGTTCAAATTTCCGGTTGGCCTGCCGCAGAGCTGTTTCCGGCTCGACATGGGCATGGCGTGCCAGATTCGTACAGGCAAACAGTAAATCACCGATTTCCTCTTCGATGCGAACCTGATTATGCTTCTCTCCGACTTCTGACTGCACCTCCTCCAGCTCTTCCTGCACCTTGGCAAATACCGGCGCAATCCCCGGCCAGTCAAAACCCGCCCGCGCCGCCCGCTTTTGCAGTTTCACCGCCCGGGTCATGGCAGGCAGGGCCACAGCAACACCCGCCAGCACACCGGCATCCTTCATTTTTTCAGTGCGCTCACGCGCCTTACTGGCCTCCCAGGCCTGGGTTTGCGCCTCAGCGGTCGCCACCGTGGCACCCGCAAAAACATGCGGATGACGTCGCACCAGTTTATCAACAATACCGGCAGCCACCTGCTCAAAATCAAACAGTCCCTGCTCTTCGGCAAGCCGGGCGTAAAATATAACCTGAAATAGTAAATCCCCTAATTCATCACGCAGCTCCTCCATGTCCCCTGCTTCGATAGCCTCGGCCACTTCGTAGGCCTCCTCCAGCGTATGCGGCACAATACTGGCAAAATCCTGCGCCTGATCCCACGGACAACCCGTATCCGGATCACGCAGGGCAACCATAATTTCGCGTAACTTATCGATGCTATTCAAAGTAGTGTTCAAGTTGCTTACCCTTAGTGGTTGATATCCGGTACAATTTATTTCGGGCCGTTTTGGCAGGACAGCCAAACCCGCAAATTGTGAAAAAAATCACGCTTTAGCAGGCCCGATTAACGGACGATAATAACCCAGGATGGGAGTGCTTCACGAATGATTCAGACGGTAAACATCATGAAAAAAACAAGCTGCACAGCATTATTGTTATGTTTATTGGTGGTATCAGGCAGCACACTGGCGGAAAAACTGAACACATTGGCAGACGGTCAGGCCGCATTTAATGCGGGCAATTACACCCTGTCATTTTCACTTTGGTCTGCGTTGGCCACACAGGGCGACACGGAAGCTCAGGTGTTTGTGGGACTTTCCTATGACAATGGCTGGGGGACGCAACGCAGTGCGCAACTGGCCCGGGTTTGGTATCAAAAAGCAGCTCAAAAAAATAATGCCTCCGGGCAGTATCTGCTGGGCTTGCACTTCATTCAGGGAAACAGTGAGGAGCGGGCGCAAGGGCTGATGTGGTTACAGCGCGCAGCGGACAACGGTGACAGCGATGCCCGGGAGTTCATCGAAAAAGGGAAAAAACGTGGCTGGTTTAAAAATATCACACCAACTGCCACTCCAGAGCAGAAAAGCCCCGCCCCACAGGCCGTGGCACTGGTGCAACCGAAGAATCAGTGATGCGAAGTGCTGGCCAGAGTGAGTGGCTGCTTGTTCTTGACAAAAACAGGAAGTCCGGCTCCGTTACCCTGCTCCCGCAGATAACGTTCAGCACGACGATCACCATCCCGGCCCGCCATGCGCATCAGCGCCAGACCACGCACGGCATTCCCTTTCTCCAAGGCCATCATCGCCTCTCGATAGGCACAGGAATCCGCATAAACCGCATTGATACCCGACAAACTGCCCACTAACACAAGCAATAGCGCCCCACGCACAGGCAATCGAATTAATCTTTTTTGAGAAAAACCCAGCATCGCACTCACTCCAGCTAAAAATTCCGATATTGCCTTGACATATGGCAGACACATCGCCCACTGTCAAGCCCATAAAAAAACGGTAAAATCGGCCAGATTGAAACCACAATAGCAGGATCACCCGAATGCAGCTTGTACTCGCCTCCACCTCTCCCTTCCGACGCACCCTGCTGGAACGTCTTGGATTGGCGTTTGAAATCGTCAAACCGGATACCAATGAAACGCCGCTGGAAAATGAAACGCCAAATGCCCTGGTGGCCCGGTTATCCGAAGCCAAGGCCCGCGCAGTCGCGCCACAGTTTTCTGATGCCTTAATCATTGGCTCGGATCAGGTAGCCGTACTGGGTCATCAGCTGTTAGGCAAGCCGGGTAACCACGAAACGGCAATACAACAATTGCGGGCAGCCAGTGGTCGCCGGGTAAACTTTCTGACCGGTCTGTGTCTGTTAAACAGCAAAACCGGAAATTGCCACGTCAGCGTGGTACCGTTTTCAGTGGTATTTCGCCCGCTCAGTGACACACAAATCGAACAATATTTATTACGCGACAAACCTTACCAGTGTGCGGGCAGTTTCAAGTCCGAAGGCCTGGGCATCAGCCTGTTTGAAAAAATGGAAGGAGATGATCCCAATGCACTGATCGGTTTGCCGCTCATTGAATTAACGACACTGTTGGCCGCAGAAGGTATGGATGTGCTGGCCTCATAAACTTTGGCCAAAACAACCAAAAACCCGGATTAGCTTGAGCGTGTTTTTTTATTTTTCTCGGCAATCCACTGCGACATATATTGAGTACTCATCATGGAATGGTGTTTCAGCATCCCCCCTGTAAAATTAGTGAGACGATGTTGTGTCAGGTTCTTCTCGACTGTCGATATTTTTTCGATCAACCGGGCACCCAACTGACAACTGTCATACCTCGCCTTTAATAAAGCATTTGCATTGGCTTGTGCATTAAGCCATTCCTGCTCACTGTTATACAATTGGATAGCCGCCTCTGCAAATTCAGTGAAATCATCTGTAATCACACCCGGCCATGCCTCTTGATGGTACATTCCTTCGCTGCCCATTGATGTTGTAATACTTGGCGTCTGCATCATCATGGCATCCAGTAATTTGCCTTTAATTCCTGCACCAAACCTTAGCGGAGCCAGGCAAACACGGGATTTTTCCATTACCAAAAATATATCTTCCGCCCACCCCTTGATTAAAAACCCTGTTTTCGGATCGTTCAAGGCCGTTGCTTTTGGCGGCGGGTAAGAACCATAAATATGTAATTCAGCTTCCGGTATTTTCGCTTTAATCAGAGGCCATATTTTTTGCAGGCATAAAACGGCATCCCAATTGGGTGCATGACGAAAATTACCCACTGTTATAAAGTGTTTACGGTCAGAAAATGAAATTGGTTGTTCAGGACACTGGGACAGATCCACCATAAATGGCAAATGGTGCAGTAAATTAATATCCACCTTAAAAGTATTGACCAATAGTTCCATTTCAAAGCCAGAAATAACCAGGGAAATATCACTGCGTAATATTGCTGCTATTTCACGCTTTGCGATATCACTAAAAAGGTCCGTTTTTGTAAATTCACGATTGTCTTTAACGGCCTGATGGCGAGCGTTGCGTAAACAGTGCAAATCTTCGGTATCGATGATTTTAAGCGCACCAGGGCAGTTTTTTTCGACTCGCCACCCAAACTGCTCTTCTGTAATGAAGCGGTCAAACATAACAATATCAGGTTGATATTCTGTGATATAAAGATCAAAACTATCACAATTCAGTACAATGCGGCGGCTTGATATCCCGTCACCCTTCAAGTCAGCCATACGTTCTGTTGGTTGTGCGGATGACACAAACTCAACGTGCCAGCCTTGTTTTTTATACAAACGCATGATTGACATCATATGACGACCCGCAGCCGATGAATCTGGCTCAGGCCAAACGTAGCCAATCACTAATACTTTTTTCATATTGAGTTTATGTTAATTTCTTTCCGAAAGCCTGATTTAAAGCAGAAGGTCAGTTTTTTTGGCGTGTTTATTTCGCATTTAAAACCCAATGCAAAGGCGCTACGACTTGGGGGGCCAGGTATTATACTGCAAAACACCATCCGGGATTATTTCCCATGATGCTTTTGAGTCCGTAAATATATGCATTCCGATTTCAATTTCCGGATCACCTGTTACACAACCTAAGGTCACACCTTTTACTTCACCGTTGTAAGTGCCACAAAGTGTTGATCCGCAGATGCGACAAAACTGTAACCCTGCACCATTTCTTGACTCATAGCAGGTCAGGAGGTTTTCACCCGATATCCATGAGAATTCATCCCGCTCAACCAGCGCATATGCGGATGCCTGTGCGCTGAATGCTTTTCGGCACATAGAGCAATGGCATGAACGAGCATCTCGCAACTTACCTTCTACTTTGTATGTGATTGCACCGCAAAAACACTCACCTTTTATTGTCATTGACGCTTCCCTTTTGACGTGGATGGTTTACCAGCACTTTATGTCTTTTTCTTTTTCATCCATAAGTCGATAAGCTCGGATATTTCCGGCTGCTTTTCATATTGCGGGATTGACTTATCCAGGATAACCCATGGCTGCGCACTGCGAACCCATAAATGAGCTATGGGTGTAAACCATGATGTATCGTCAAATGTGCCGGGTTTTAAAGCCATGATGCCTGGGTACTCATCTGCCGAAAAATAAAATGATGTACCACATTGTGCGCAATAGTGTTTTTTAACTTTTATGCCATTGGTATCAATCGTGCTCACAGAGACTTTGCCTTCAGTAATGTCAATATCGTTATCATTGATAATCATAGATAACCCGAAGGCTGAGCCTGATGAGGTTTGGCAGTCCGTACAATGGCAGGCATAACATGTCAATGGCTCACCTTTAAACTGATAACGGACAGATTGACATTCACATCCACCTGAATACATTTTATCCTCCTCTTTCTAAAAAGATTTTTCCAACCGATTAAACTGTATTGCCTCAGAAATTTCAGTCGCAAACTTTTTGGAACTTAATTTCTCCAATAATACAAAAGCCGCCTGATAACTGACCGGACCACCATTTGAGGTAATAACTTTTTTATCAATCACTACATTTTTATCAAATTGAACCTTGATGGCAGGATAAGCTTTCAGCAGGCCTTTTTCTCCCCCTGCCCAGGTTGTTGCACGCTTCCCATAAAGAACACCTGCTTCTCCAAGCAAAAAAGCACCGGAACAATTGCTTGCCATCCAGGATGCTGTTTGACTTTGGTTTCGGATATATTGAATGAGATTTTTGTTTTCAAGGTAGGCATCCATTTCATATGCACTGGGGACTATTAATACGTCAAGCTTCAGGTCGTCATAAATGGTTTTATCGGCAATTATTCTGAGCCCTTCTTCTGAAATGATTTCTTTATTTTTTGTGGCGGAAATAACCACGACTTCATATGATGAAAACCATGCCTTTTTTGTTGCCGCACCAAACACTTCAATGGGAGCCGTGACATCACTGGTCAGGAAACCATCAAATACAAGAATGCCAATTTTTGAGGTGGCCGCAGAAGCCACACTCCCCACAAAAAGCAGCACTCCGATAATCATCGACGGTAACAAATATTTTTTATGTGGCATGGTTTTCTCCGTTAAAAACACAGGCTGTTGTGGTCAGGTTAGGATTGATCGATAAATTATTGCCCCGTTCTGACAGTGTATCGTGAAAATTGAAAATTAATGTTTTCTGTCATCGGACACTGATAATGATATCGATATCATTGAAATGATATGGGGAAAAATCAAGTATCACTGGCTCCTTTCAAGTCAATGGTGGAACCGCTGCGCTTGTTCCACCCTACCTAATACCACCCCAACCGTAGGGTGGAACAAGCGCAGCGGTTCCACCTTGTGTCAGCGGAAAAATCATGAATACAAAAAAACCAGACACCCAATACGCCGATTTTTTTCAAACAAACAACGTTACCGCAAACTGCTGGCGTGTTAACACCACACTGACGAAGGTCAGTGTCCGGTGGTTTCAATTTTTAGGGTGACTTCCCACATACAAAAATGACAATTATTGTTCGAACGATCCTTAATGGGCTGTTTCACCCACCAATGTTGCAATGATGCCTTCCAAAGCCCGGTTAAATGCTTCAGGTTTTACCTGAGCAATAAAGTGACCGACATTCGGCATCATCGTGACATGATCATTGGCAGGTAATTCTTTACCTGTGGGTGCCGCATTGATGTTATACAGAATATCAGAGAAATGCTTCAGGTCTGCGGAAGCCTGTTGGGCATTCCAGTTAAACAGTTCATACATGGCACTGACACCGACATCAGCATCGGCTGTCAGAAACTCTGCGACCAGTGATTCAACAACCGCAGGATCAGCTTGCGGTGTAAACATGGAACGCACCATTTGTTCAGTCGTTTTACGAAAGTCAGTTTCAAAAGGCTTCACAAATGCCGTAATTTTTTCCTGACTGGCGGGATATTCAAACGGGGTATAAAAAGTATCAACACCAACAATCCCGATAACACGTTCACCCAGCAGTTTGGCTGCTTCCACTACGACAGGCCCACCCATAGAATGTCCTACCAATATGACTTTTTGGGCATCAATCTGTTTGACAACGGCTGCCACGTCCTGCCCAAATGCCTGCATGGTGTATTGCTGCCGACGGCTGCCCGACTCACCGTGGCCCGCCAGATCCAGCCAAACGACTCGATGACGTTTAGAGAAATAATTAATTTGTGCATCCCAGAAAGTGTGGTTACAGGTCCAGCAATGCACAAAGACGATCACCGGTTCACCCTGCCCGCGCACTCCGTACACAATGGGGCTGCCATCAGCTGATTTAACCGTTGCTGTTGTCTGCTGCTCAGTCGTGGGTGCTGTCGTCGCACACCCGGCCAACCCGATGAATACGAGGGAGGCCAACCAGAGGGCTGTTTGACGAAAATAATTTTTCTTCATGAGATTACAATCTCCTTTTTGGATTTATGTATCAAGTGTTAAACCTGAATGTTGTAAATGCAAAGACGTAAAGCTTTTTATTTTTCTTTCACCTTTGCGGCCTTTGCGTTAAATGCTCATTTTTCCCGTTTCCTGATCAATCACATCCGCAAATGCCTCTGCCAACCGGGAAAACACCGGTCCCGGACAATATCGTACCGGTCGGCCATCCACTTCTCGCACCGGTATCAGTTCCGCACCCGTACCCGTCAGAAAACATTCGTCAGCGGTATACAGATCATACGCTGTCAATGTACAAACTGTCACCGGTATTCCCCTCCTGTCGGCAAGCTCCATTACGACACTGCATGTAATTCCTTGCAGGGCACCGTCTGTAGGATGCGGGGTAAACAGTTGGCCATCACGCACCACAAAAATATTCGCTGCACTACCCTCTGCAACGTGACCATTTTGATTAAGCAGGATTGCTTCATCAACACCAGCCCGACTGGCTTCCATACGTGCCAGTATGTTGTTCAGATAATTAAGGCTTTTAATACGACCATCGAGTCCGTCTGCCGACAGGCGACGGGTAGAAGCGATAATCAGCCTTGCACCCTGCTCACGCTGGTTGTCGCTAATCATCGACAAGTGATCGGCAATAAGGATCACCGTCGGCTGTGTGCAGTTGTCCGGGTTTAAACCCAAAGGGCCAACGCCCCGGGTGACGATGAGCCGAAGGTAACCTTCCGGTTCTGCAAAGGCAGTAATGATATCAGCAACCGCCTGTGTTAATACTTCCTGGGTATACGGAATACTCAGACAAATAGCAGCGGCAGAATCCATCAGGCGTTTTAAATGTGCGTGTAATCGAAAAGCACGCCCTTGATAAAAACGAATACCTTCAAACACGCCATCACCATAAAGCAAACCGTGGTCAAATACTGAAATACGAGCCTCATTGCCCGCTGCCAGCTGACCGTTAATCCAGCATTGTGCCCGTTCAGACATGAAGTTCTCCTGACGTTACAGTAAGTGCCCGCCCGGAAATCATGACACGCTTTCCCTGCCCTTTCAGTTTGAGAAAACCACCCCGTTTTGAAACCTGAAAAGCCGTCATTTTTGTTTTATTCAAACGCCCGGACCAAAAAGGATACAGGGCGCAATGTGCCGAGCCAGTGACTGGATCTTCATTGATACCCGCTGCGGGTGCAAAAAGACGCGACACAAAATCAAAGCGGGTATCATCGGCAACTGCCGTCACCATCACACCGCGTATGTCTATCTTTTTCAACCGGGAAAAATCCGGTGTCAACTCACGCACCTCACCCACTGTATCGACAATCACCAGATAATCCAAACGATTGCGATAAACGTCGGCATGTTTAATCCCCAGTGCGGGCAATAATGCCGCAGGGACTTTTGTTTCCTTAACAGGCTCGGCAGGAAAATCCAGTTCGATCCCGTCAGCAGACTGCTTCGCCAGCAAGCAACCACTTCTGGTTTGAAAGCGTGCCGTTGTACCCGGAGCCAAAATATTTTGTTCCCACAGCACATGCGCAGCAGCCAGTGTCGCATGGCCACACAAATCAACTTCCATTGTCGGGGTAAACCAGCGCAGTTCAAAACCATCATCACAAGCGCATACAAAAGCGGTTTCACTCAGGTTCATTTCTTCGGCAACCGCCTGCATCCACGTCTCGTTCTGCGGCTCTACCAACAGACATACTGCTGCGGGATTACCGGAAAAGGCCGTGTCCGTGATAAAGGCATCCACCTGAAATATTGGTCGTCTGTTTTTCTGATTCATTTTATAAGTTCCTGTGATCCGTTATCGGTACACTTCTGACCGGCATTCGTCTGCTCAATGCCACCACGGCCACCACGAGTAATGCAAAAACCAATGTACGACCATTCAGTTGCTCGCCCAATAATAGCGCTGCTGCCGCAAATGTAATAAACGGTTGCAATAGCTGTATTTGACTGACACGTACAATCCCCCCCAATGCCAGCCCCTTGTACCAAAAAACAAAACCCAACAACTGACTGCCCAGTGCCAGATAAATAAAACATAACCAGGCCGTTATCGGAATCGATGGCATATCCGATGGCAAGTGTATTCCGGAAGGAATCAATACCAGCGGAAAAGCCAGTACCAGCGCCCAGCAAATCACCTGCCATCCACCCAGTTCTGTGGCTAAACGCCCTCCCAGTGCATAACCAAAAGCGGCGGAAATAATCGCAAGTACAAGATACACATCACCTGCCAGTACCTGCTGAAAACCTTCCGGATACGCAAAACGTATCACCACCAGACAGCCCGCCACACCGGTTAACCAAAAACCCATCGATGGTTTTTCGCGCGTCAGTAAAACACCCGCAATGGCCGTCATCATGGGTAACACACCGGCAACCACCCCGCCATGCACAGCCGTCAGGGTTTTCATCGCCAGTGCAGAAAAAAGAGGGAAACCAATCACCACACCCAGTGCCACAATCATTAACTGTGCAAGCTGGCTTTTTGTCGGAATGGGTGCGCTGAACATCAGCAGCAACATACCAGCCACCAATGCCGCAATCACAGACCGGCCAAGCCCCACAAACACCGGGTCGAGATATACGATGGCATGACGTGTCGCGGGCAACGTCAAAGCAAATATCGTGGCACCTGCAAAACCGGTCAGCAGTCCTTGTGTTTCTTTTTTCATGTCGCGCCTTGTCAGTTGACAGGCACACAGGATAATCGGCACACTTGAAACAATACAGATTCAGCATGACTTAATATTTATCGGTACAGTTATGCCTTCCGGCAAACTGTACCGGCCCATAAACGACCAATCTGTATCACATTCACGCTGGAGGGTTAATTTTGCACAAACTCTATGAAACCATTGCCCGGCAATTGACTGAACGCATTGATCAAAATTTATACCTGCCCGGTGACCGCATACCGGGGGTGCGTAAACTGAGCGAGCAATTTGGCGTCAGTATTTCCACAGTGGTGCAGGCACAGCGTTTACTGGAAGACGAGGGGCGCATCGAGGCGCGCCCGCGCTCCGGTTATTATGTGCGCGCACAGCCCTGGCCGGTACCGAATCCTCCTGCCCTTTCACGTCCTTCAGCAAAACCGACAGCAGTCACGGGTCAAGAGCTGGTTTTGCGTCTGGTGCAAGCCGCCAATGAAGCAGACTTTGTGCAACTGGGGGCCGCCGTGCCCCACCCCAGCTTTTTACCCACGCGCGCAATCCAACGCTCACTGTCATCCACTGTCCGCAAATACGGTAACGCACTGTCCACTTACCAGTTTCCGCCGGGTCATCCAGAACTGCGACGGCAAATTGCGCGCCGCATGGCAGAGGCTGGTTGCGAAACTCATCCTGATGAGATCATCATCACCAGCGGCTGCCAGGAGGCGCTGACACTTTGCCTGCAAACCATCGCGAAACCCGGTGATGTTATTGTCATCGAATCCCCTGCGTTTTACGGCCTGTTACAAGCCATTGAAGTGCTGGGCATGAAAGCACTGGAAATACCCACAGACCCGCAGACCGGCATCAGCCTTGCCGCACTGTCACTGGCGCTGGAAAAATGGCCCGTTAAGGCCTGCGCATTAGTGCCTAACTTCAGCAATCCGTTGGGTTGCACAATGCCGGATAAAAACAAACAGGCACTAATGGATTTACTGACGCAATTTAATATTCCACTGATCGAAGACGATATCTACGGTGACCTGGGATTTGGCAGCAAACGACCACACGCGGTCAGTGCTTTTGATAAAAATAAACAGGTGCTTTATTGCTCATCATTTTCCAAAAGCCTGTCACCCGGGCTCCGAATCGGCTGGGTTATTCCGGGAAAATACCGGGATAAAATCGAATATCGAAAATATGTCACCAGCCTTGCCACGCCAACCCTTCCGCAATATGCGATTGCCGATTTTCTCCGGCAAGGTGGTTATGACCGTTATCTGCGCCAGGTACGTCGTGATTATCAACGACAGGTGAGCATTATGATTCGTGCCGTTGGCAAATACTTTCCTCGGGAAACCCGTGTTTCACAACCGCAAGGCGGCTTTGTTATCTGGATTGAATTACCGAAAAAAGTGGATTCACTGCAACTCTGCCAGCAGGCATTGGCACAACGCATCAGCATTGCGCCGGGGCAGATATTTTCCGCCACACAAAAATACCGAAACTTTATCCGGCTCAATTGCGCACAGCCGTGGAATGAGATACTGGAAAAAACGATGATTACACTGGGACGGATGGCATATGAATTAAACAAACCCACATAACTGGCTGTTCAGATTTCCGGAGCCACTAATGTCTTTTAACCGCACGTAACGCCTTCTTCAGGGTGTCAATAAAAGTGCGGCAGTAGTCAGGGTCATGAAAAATTACGCCCCGCCCTCGACCACGACTTATTACGTGATAAAAGGCATGTTCATATCAATGCGTATTGGACGAGGCACAGGGAAAGCATATATTTGAACATTATTCAATAGGATTGACCCCTATTCCTCACAAGGAGATTTTTGTTAGCTTTGTTTATTTCTAACCATGAATGCATTCTAAATCACAAGATTCATAAAATAATGTGCTCTTGCATTTAAAACAATAATAATAATTTGTTTTTTCGCTATTATTAAAATGAATATATCCTCTTCGAGCACGATCAATTTTCCAAGTGCCTTTTTTACCTGTTTCTGTTGTAAAAATACCATTTGTGTAGCAATTCGATGCTGTTAAATCATGCGCATACTCTCTTGATGTTGCGGATCGTGCTTGTTTGAAAAAAGCAATAATTTCAGATTTTTTTAAAATAAAGGTTTTGCAAAATTCGACTGTTTCGTTAGAGCTAATGTAACCAGAATATGAGCCATTATTATCAATATGAATAACTTTAAATTCAAGTGGTGGCAATTTTTGGTTTGTATTACTTGTGATTGAGCACCCTGTTACCAATGTAATAACAAATAATAATGTATATTTTACCATGATGCTGTCGCTGCCTCCGTTTTATTTTTGTAAGAAACGGTAGGATGACGAAATATTTCAGATAAAGGTACTTTGAGAGAGAATCTTAATTCCTGTATAAGCCATTTAAGCGAGTTACTTTGTTCTTCAGTTAGTTTTTCATATGTTCTTTTATCAGGATCTGGTTCATTAGCAGGTAGAGCTTTCCCAACAATTTCAATACCTATGCTATCTTGATTTGAAGGGAACCTAAACGGAACGCTTTTTACTATTTCCCTGCGGTGTGTAGCCGAAGGTGAAAATTTCTTTAACTGTTGAAGCTCTGTTGGAGTGCATCTCATTTCTACAAGGCATCGAGGTTTCAGCTTTCCGACATGCCATGTTTGTTTTATTAACGGGGCAGTTTGGTAAATTGTGCCATCTTTGTCGATTAAAAAATGTGCCCCCGATTTTCCAGATTTATAACTTTCTAATGCCGATTTTGCGGTTGAACCATTTGTTTGGTGAACTATAATTCCTTCAATCTTTTTCATTGGCTTTTTTTCTATTGCCATAACAATATTTAATTTAATTCTCTCGTGTGTTACCTTTCAATTCATGTCTATTAAAAACATTATTATCTCCTTTATTTATTAAGCTAACTTATTAGTATCAGGCACATTCGCCCGGTTATCCCCCGGTATTGAGGGCAGAATCAGGCAAACTTGCCTGATAAGTGCGAAAACCGGTCAATTTGCCCTGATATTGGATATTGAAGGGCTTTTCAGGCATATCTGCCCGTTATTTTTCCCAAGCACGATTTCCGGAGCATTACTATATCAACTCAATATTCCGGCACACTCATGCACAAGGTCTTCCCTCTCCCTGCCTCCTCCACAGAGGCAGTAAATTTCATCCGCATTTATACCACCCTTTTTCAGGAAATCTCACCCTCATGGTATTTTGCACGTAAAATATGTTTTTTTATATTTGCTGTAGCAGATGTACAAAAAAGAGACAGGGCTTGTATTTCAGGGGCAAAGTTAACAAAGCTTACCGCACAGCCGTGCGCAGGTTTCTGAGTTGATTGTTGTGTATATGCGTTCCACCCCTCATCCCAGCCTTCTCCCCTCAAGGGGTGAAAATAATACTCGGGACAGACTTTGGCAGGAGGGGTGTTGAGGTTTTCAGGCTCAGGCGTCAGCATCAACCGGATAAACCCGTTCAGCAAGACGGTTGCCTGATACTGACTCCTGCTGATGCCCAGGAGCCATAATATCGCCCAGTGGTTCGGCGCTTTTCCGGCTCGGTATGTTATTTTTATCAACGGGGTAGATAAGGCGAGACAACACCAGGTTGTCTTTCGCCCATTGCGTCAGAAGTGCAATGGCTTCATGGCCCGTTTTCTTTACCTGCGCATTCTTTTCAAGCCAGATGCCCAGTTCGGCAGTTATGCCCTGCTCTTTTCCATAAATGGCACAAATACCTGAAAACTGCACGGTTTCGGTATCCAAAATCGCCAGTACCAGTTGATCTCCGGTGCGCATTTTTTCGATGCTGGTGTCGATGAATATGCAAATATCATTAATGTGCCCGGCAAATTTCGGCATCATGTCATGTGCAGTGTCTGTGGTAAATTCTTTGAATATTTTTTCAGCAAAGGTGCGTGATACGGGTGTCAGCATCAACCTTTCACTGTTGAGTACAACAGATTCCAAATTCACTGGTTGTGTATTTTTTTGTTGAAGCAGGCCCATTGATTATCTCGGTATGTTTATTTTTTTGCTCGCCCGGCTTTGTAACAAAAACAGTCGGTGGTGTGGTCATTAACCATGCCGACGGCCTGCATGAAGGCATAACAAATCGTAGACCCGACAAATTTAAAACCCCGTTTTTTGAGCGCCTTGCTCATGGCATCGGATTCGTCAGTCGTAGCAGGAACATCCTGCATGGTTTTCCAACGGTTTTTAATGGGTTTGCCATCAACAAATTGCCAAATGTAATCGCTGAAACCCGGATGCTCTTCAAGTATCGCCAGATAACACTGTGCATTAACAATGGCTGCATTTATTTTGAGGCGGTTTCTGACAATGCCCACATCCTTCAAAAGACTGTTGAATTTACGCTTGTTATAATGGGCAATTTTTTCAGCATAAAAATCATCAAAGGCTTCACGATAGGTTTCCCGTTTCCTGAGAATGGTTATCCAGCTGAGCCCAGCCTGTGCTCCTTCCAGTATCAGCATCTCAAAGAGTTTCCTGTCGTCATAAACCGGAACACCCCATTCCTCATCGTGGTATTTTGTATACAACGGTTTTGCATCGTTCACCCACTCACAACGTTTCATTATTATTCATCCTTTTTTTTTCACATGTGATCATGTCCTGCAACCTTCGGCCAGGTTCGTTCGGGTATTGTTCTCTGGAAACCTGCAATGTTTCAATTCTATCCAGTCGAAAGTTTCTGAAGGCCTGACGCATTTCGCACCAGGCACCCAGTGTCCAGGTTGTGCCCCAGAAAAATAACCCCAAAGGCCAGATGATGCGATTCGAATCCGCACCATCTGTCCGAGTATAAGTAATGACGACCTTGTTACGACAATCCGCTGCGTTGCGCAGTTCCTCCATAAAATTAGCGACTTGTGTCGGTATTCTTACCAGGGGGGAAAATAACCGGGTCTGGTCCAGCTCCCCTTTCAGGGAGTCTGGCAGCACCGTTTCTACTTTACTTAATACAGACTGGGCAGCCATGGCCAGACCGGGGTCTGCCCAGCTATTGACAATGCGGGCCCCCAGGGTCAAGGCCGCTATTTCCTCCCGGGAAAACATCAATGGTGGTAGGTCATAGCCACGCCGAATCACGTAACCAATACCGGCCTCCCCTTCTATAGGTACACGAGATGCCATCAAATCCTGTACATCCCGATAGATCGTCCGCTCGGAAACCTCCAGCACATCCGCCAGCCAACGCGCAGTTGTTACACGGCGTGAGCGTAAAAATTGTACGATTTGGAACAACCGGTCAGCACGTCGCATCAGGAGGCTATTTTTTGAGATAAGTGATCAAGGACAAGGCTGCCCCCTGTGGATCACAAATAACACAAAATTTCCCGACATCTGGAATATCGCGCGGTGCCAGCAGGATTTTGCCGCCCAGTGCTTCCGCCTGTTTTGCGCTGGCTTCCACGTCATCCACGGTGACATAAGCCCCCCACATCGGTGGCATTTCCCCGGCTTCGGGTGTCATCCCCATAATTCCTGCTACTTCCTGCTCACCCGCCTTGGCCATCGTATATTCCATATCGTTGGTCTTCATGTCATCAAATGCCCAGCCGAACATATCGCCATAAAACGTTTTTGCGGTATTGACATCGGTAGTCATCAGCTCATTCCAGCTGAAAGCGCCATGTTGTTTCATCGTGTCAGTCATTGGTAGTTCTCCTGCGTCAGTGATTAAAGAAAGCTGACTATACGCCAGCCCTCCTGACAGCCTGATGTCAGGGGTGTTTATTGACTTGACCCGCCCCTTGCAAAACCGCTGGCTTTCTTTTAAAAATCCGGGACAATGATTATTTGATGTTGTATTTCTGATGAGTATAAAAAATTGAGCCAACGTGACAAAATAATCACTCGTAAGCACCTGCTGGCAATTTCTGTTGTGCTGCTGCTTGGCTTTCTGGTCAACGAAATGCTGACATCGCAATTTACGATGAAAGACATACCCGCGTCCATCGAGTCTGACCTGGCTATTGCTGCACGAAGTGAACCCGTGAGCTGGGAAGACCAGGTAAAACCGGTGTTGGAGCGACGCTGCGTGGTGTGTCACGGCTGTTACGACGCACCCTGCCAACTGAAGCTTTCTTCCCCCGAAGGCCTGCTACGGGGTGCAAGTACCGAGAGTATTTACGATCCGTCACGGGTAACGCCCATGCAGCCAACCCGCTTGTTCATTGACGCCAAAAATACTGCCCAGTGGCGTTCCCGTGATTTCCACCCGGTGATCAACGAAAGCCTTCAAAATGACCCGGAAGCCAATTTGAAAAATTCGGCACTTTATCATTTGCTTCGACTGAAACAGCAACACCCGCAACCCGGCGCAGATACCTTCGCTGACAATTTCACTCTGGAACTGGATCGCAAGCAAACCTGCCCGACACTGGATTCCATGGATGAGTTTGCACGTAAACGTCCTTTATGGGGCATGCCCTATGCCATGCCCAATCTACAGGAACAGGAATACCGGACCCTGGTTTCCTGGTTGGCCCAGGGTACACCGGCACCGGCGCCACCCGCTCCCTCCGCCGCAGTGCAGCCACAAATCAAACATTGGGAGCTGTTTCTGAACGGGACCAGCAATAAGCAACAGCTGGTCAACCGTTATCTCTACGAGCATTTGTTCCACGCACACATTCACTTTGCCGATTCACCACAGCGGGAATTCTACCGGCTGGTGCGTTCACGCACCCCACCCGGACAGGTCATCGATGAAATTGCCACTGTACTCCCCTTTGATGACCCGGGCAGCACACCCTTTTATTACCGTCTGCTGCGCTATCACCCCAGCATCGTTGCGAAAAACCATATTGTCTACGAATTCTCCGCGAATCGTATGGAACGGTATCGGGAGTTATTTCTGAAGCCCAAATATTCTGTGGACACGCTGCCCTCTTACCAGCCCGAACTGGCCTCCAATCCTTTCAAAGTCTTCGCCGCTCTGCCTGCAACATCACGTTATCGTTTTCTTCTGGACGACGCGCGTTTTTTTATCGAGGGATTCATCAAGGGGCCGGTTTGTCGTGGACAGATTGCCTTGAATGTTATCGAAGATCAGTTTTGGGTGATGTTTTTTGATCCTGACCAGCCAGTGATCACGAATGACCCTGACTTCATCGGCGAAATGAGCAGCAACCTGCAAATCCCCGCCGATGGCGGCAGTAACCTGGATCTACTGCGTATCTGGACTGACTACTGGCAGGGCCAGCGACGCTACATGGAACGCAAACAAGCCTGGTTCAAAACCATCGGCACACACGATATCGGCCATGCGTTGAACTACATCTGGGATGGTGACGATAAAAACCCCAATGCCGCGCTCACCGTTTTCCGGCATTTTGACAGTGGCTCGGTGGCCTACGGACTGGTGGGCGAAAATCCGGAAACCGCCTGGGTCATCGACTACCCGTTATTTGAACGCATCCACTACCTGCTGGTGGCCGGTTTCAATGTATACGGTAATCTGGGGCACCGCATGAGCACCCGGATCTACATGGATTTTCTGCGCATGGAAGGAGAAGATTATTTTCTGGCCTTTTTGCCCGTAAGCCAACGCAAAGCCATACGTGACGGCTGGTATATGGGTCAGCGGGAAAGCGTCGAGAAACTGTTTTCCGCGCCCCAGGAATGGCTAAACACCGAAGCTGTAAATGGTTATCGCACCAATGATCCTCAGAAAGAACTGTATAAATTCCTGAAAATCCGTCTTGCGGGCACAGCACAACAGACACAAAACCTGAATCGCTGTAGCCGAACGGATAATTGCAAAAGCGCCCTGCCTGTTAATGTTGAGGCCCAGGTAGACAACGCCATGAACACCATTGCCCGTTTACAGGGTGAAAACCTGCACGCCTTTCCCGATGTGACCTTTGTGCGGGTCAGGACTGATAGGCCGGAGCACGATCTCGCCTATACCCTGATTCGCAACAAAGCCTATAAAAATGTCACCTCGTTTCTAGCCGATGAACATGAGCGGGATCGTGCTGATGTCAAACAAGACACAATGACCGTCGTGAACTGGCTGGAAGGCTCTTATCCCAACTTTTTTCTCTCCGTGGCTCTGTCAGAAATGAATGAATTCAGCCAACGTGGTGCCAATATTCGCAGCCATGAAGATTACGCAGCATTTGTCGAGCGTTATGGTGTGAGCCGCACTGATCCCATCTTCTGGGAACAAGCCGACTGGTTTCAGGATGCGTTTCAGGATAACAAACCGGTGCAGGCAGGGCTGTTTGATTTGAATCGGTATCAGGCGCATTGAGCGCTTCAGAAAAGCGTATTTGCAGTGGGTAGCATGCCCACCATTGGGCCTGGCTTGTGTGTTACCTGTTTTCCATCAGTACGAAAACCCTTGATACGCCTGTGAGCTTATTTGATATTCACCGAAGTAACTTTCGTCTCAATGTCATTCCCATTTGTCTGGCAATTTTTCCGGCCAGTTTTTCAAAATCTCTTTTAGAGTCTTGCACAGCATTGGCATGAGAGCCAATGGCACCATCAGAAGGAGTAAGATTAAAAATGGGTTTGCGGTGTTCCTGAGCCATAGGGATCAAGCTGCGATAGTGTTTAATGGTCGCCAGGCAGTAAGGATCGTCCTCCACCAGAATACGATCCCCAACAGTCTCACCCAATACAAACTCACGATACACTGCCGGAATACGCTGAACCCATTTGTCGTACGCTTTTATCGGGCGGTCCAGGCGGACTCCATATTGCTGACAAAGATAGCCGATTGGCTGCATCTTCCCCTGTGGTAAATGAAAGTCGGAAAATGTGCTTTTCTCTGCACTTTCATCCCAGTTATCCAAACGCTTTCGCCATAAATTTTTCCAGCGTTTCAACGTCGGCCCAAGGTTTTTCAAACCCTGTAATGAGAAAAGATCGGCACCCAGCGGAATGGCAACATAGTCTGTTGCCACCAGTACTGAACGGTTGATAGCCCCCAGATTGGGGCCAATATCAACAAGGATAATATCGGCCTGTATTTTATTAGCCGCCATTTGCATTACCTGCCAAAATGAACTGAGAATCCGCATGGGACGATACAGGTTATTATCACCCATGCTGTTAGGCCATTCTCCTGATAACGTATCTTCGAAGCCGGAGAGGTTAACATCGCCCGGTAACAAATAGAGATCTGAGGCAATGTTTTGTAGAACGGGTTCGGCTATATCTCCCACACCGTTCAGAGGTTTGACACACTGGTATAGGGTGGAACCAATATTTTGCTGATTCCAGATCGCTTCGATCTTATCTTCATCCAAAAAAGCAGCTGTCAGATTAGCCTGTGGATCAAGATCAATAATAACCACGCGCTTGTGAAAGCTGGCAAACATCCAGGCAAGGTGGTAGATCAAAGATGTCTTTCCCACGCCACCTTTATTATTAAAAAAGGTCAGTACGGGTGTGCTCATGCCTTTCCTCTTAGCGTGCAAACAACTGCACTTCGGCTGGTTTCAAACTTAAGGGGCGGATTACCGTTTTTTTCCATCTCTCTTCTGGCTACAGCAATGCCTCGACCAAAAGCCTGTATAAAACCAAATATTTTTTGTATGTCACAGATATTAAACGCGCACTGGCTCCTTTCAAGTTAATGGTGGAGTATTAACGCCATACTGACGGAGGCCAGTGTCCGCACTTGAGCCAATGACTGTATCACTGATTATTGATAACAACCCAAACACCCCAAAGGCACTTACACTTCTTTCGGACGCATGTGCGGAAATAACAGCACGTCACGAATGGACGGTGAATCAGTAAACAGCATTACCAAGCGGTCAATACCGATACCTTCACCTGCTGTCGGTGGCATGCCATGCTCCAGCGCCGTAATGTAATCATCGTCATAATGCATGGCTTCGTCATCACCAGCGTCTTTTTCTTCCACCTGTTTACGAAAACGTTCAGCTTGATCTTCGGCGTCATTCAGCTCAGAAAAACCATTGGCCAGCTCACGTCCACCCACAAAAAATTCAAAACGGTCGGTCACAAAGGGGTCTTCATCACTACGTCGTGCAAGCGGTGACACTTCAGTGGGATACGCAGTAATAAATGTTGGGTCTTTGAGTTTATGCTCGACGGTCTTTTCAAAGATTTCGATTTGTACTTTACCGAGACCGTAACTGTCTTTCAGTGGAATATTGAGTGATTCGGCTATCTGACGGGCGGCATCCAGGGTTTGTAAATTTTCTAACGACAAGTCAGGGTTAAAATGCAGAATGGATTCCACAATCGTCATGCGCGCAAAAGGCTTACCGAAGTCGAATTCTTCACCTTGATAAGGCAGCACAGTAGTGCCGTGAATTTCCTGCGCCATACCGCGCAACATATCTTCAGTAAGATCCATTAAGTCTTTATAGTCCGCATACGCCTGATAAAACTCCACCATGGTGAATTCAGGATTATGCCGGGTAGATAAACCTTCATTACGGAAATTACGGTTGATTTCAAACACCCGCTCAAAACCACCCACCACCAAACGCTTCAAATACAGTTCCGGCGCGACACGTAAATACAGCCCCATATCCAGAGCATTGTGATGTGTCATAAACGGACGTGCCGTGGCACCACCGGGAATCACATGCATCATGGGTGTTTCCACTTCCATGAAATCGCGCTCCAGTAAAAACCGGCGCAGGTAATCCACCACTTGTGAACGTATACGGAATGTTGTCCGTGTGACTTCGTTCATGATGAGGTCTATATAACGCTGACGATATTTGGTTTCCTGGTCTGCAAGACCGTGCCATTTTTCCGGTAACGGGCGCAGAGACTTGGTGAGCAGACGAATATTATCCACCCGTACTGACAGCTCACCAGTCTGGGTTTTAAACAACACCCCTTCGGCACCGATGATGTCGCCGATGTCCCATTTTTTGAATTGCTGATTATAAAAATTTTCCGGCAGTTCATCGCGGGTGACAAACAATTGCATCTTGCCGGACATATCCTGCACATGGGCGAAACTGGCCTTGCCCATAATACGACGGCTCATCATGCGCCCCGCCACTTTTACACGGACCGGAGTAGCCTCCAGCGCTTCCCTGGATTTCTCTCCGTATTTGGCGTGCAGTTCACCCGCCACAACATCACGACGAAAATCATTAGGAAAGGCGCTACCGGTTTCACGTAATGCCGATAACTTGCTGCGGCGTTGCGCAATCAATGCATTGGTATCTTCAATAGTTTCAGTTTTTTGTTCGTTGTTGTCTGACATGAATGACTTCCCGTTATATTTTTTGCATTTTCCCCTTCTCCCCTAAGGGGAGAGGGTTGGGGTGAGGGGGAAAAGGCGACGTAAAACACCGCCAACCCTGGCCTTCCACTCAAAGCAGAAGAAATAGAGAGTATGGTGGTCTCCCGATACTAAAGCCCGGATTTCAAGCTCGCCTCAATAAACTGATCCAGCCCGCCATCAAGCACGGCTTGCGTGTTACCCGTTTCCACACCGGTACGCAAATCCTTGATGCGCGACTGATCCAGCACATAGGATCGAATCTGACTGCCCCAGCCGATATCCGCCTTGCTGTCTTCCACCACCTGCTGGTCGGCATTGCGTTTTTGCATTTCGTATTCATACAGCTTGGCCTTAAGCTGCTTCATGGCCGACGCTTTATTTTTATGCTGCGAGCGATCATTCTGGCACTGTACCACGAGGCCGGTGGGATTATGGGTGATACGCACAGCAGACTCGGTACGGTTAACATGCTGGCCACCGGCACCTGAAGCACGATACACATCAATACGCAGATCGGCGGGATTGATGTCAATGTCGATATCGTCGTCTATTTCCGGTGAAACAAACACAGAGGCAAATGAAGTGTGTCGGCGGCCACCGGAATCAAACGGTGACTTGCGCACCAGTCGATGCACGCCGGTTTCGGTGCGTAACCAGCCGAAAGCATATTCACCCTCGAAGTGAATAGTGGCACTTTTAATACCCGCCACATCGCCATCAGAGGCTTCCACCAGCTCGGTTTTGAAACCATGGGCCTCGCCCCAGCGCAGATACATACGCAACAGTATTTCCGCCCAATCCTGCGCTTCGGTCCCACCGGAACCGGACTGGATATCCAGGTAGGCATTATTGGGGTCCATCTCGTTGGAAAACATACGGCGGAACTCCAGCCTGGCAAGCTCCGCTTCCAACGCATCCAGGTCTGCCACTACGGCATCCACGGTTTCCTGATCATCCTCTTCGGCGGCCATTTCCAGCAAATCGGCGGCCTCGCCCAGATTGCTGTCCATAGTGCGAATGGTGTTGACCACCTGTTCCAGCGTTGAACGCTCCTTCCCTAAAGCCTGGGCGCGTGCGGGGTCGTTCCAGATTTCAGGCACTTCCAGCTCACGAACCACCTCGTCCAGCTGTTCACATTTGGTTTCGTAGTCAAAGGTACCCCCTCAGAACGTCTGTACGCTCCTTCATGTCTTTGATACGGGAGGAAATGAGGCTGATTTCGAGCATGTGGCGTAACCCTGTCTCTGAATCCGGGAAAAGTGCGTCATTCTACAGCAGGCGGGGGGCTGGGTGAAAGATAAACGGGCTACATCTGGAAAAAGTGCCGGGAGCCCGTCCGAGAATACCGTTCTTTACAAAACAAACCTTTTACAAAAAATGTTCTCGAACAAGCACCCGGGATAGAAGGAAAGTAACAACTATTGCATCATCGCCTTAAGCTTGGCCTTATCCTGCGAGGTAGGACGATGATCCAGGCTCAATATAATGCTGGCCAATTCACGTTCATGAGCTGTTGCCTTTTTATCAGCAATAACCGCTTCCAGCTTTGGAATATCACTGCTAACCACTTTATGCTGTAAATTCAGCATTGCCGTTGCAATGGTACGCTCATTTTCAGTTGTGCCCGCAGCTTGTGTGATTTTGTTCAACACCTCTTTACCCGCAGGACTGGGGTAATGTTTCAAACGGTGCATGATTTCTGCCATTTGATAAGTGGCCGATTTTTCGTGGTCACTCCCTGCAAAAACAGCCACACTGCCCAATAGCCCCAGCGCAACAATTCCCAGCACAAAGATTCGTAGTGTAAACATGAAAGTAGACATAGTAATTTTCCTCCCTGGTTGATACAACAGAGTCAGACGTAAGTTAACCGCCATAAATTATCGTCATCATAAAAAAACCGAGCCCGCTAACGATATACCCGGCTCGGTCTTTATGCAATTGCTCGGTTTTTCAGGCTTTCAACCGCTCCTGAATAGCCTTTACCACATCATCCGTGACACAGGCATCCACCGTCATTAATAATCCTTCCTTTTCATAATACCCTATTAAAGGCGCTGTTTTTTCACAGTAGGTTTCCAGGCGGTGATTAATCGCTTCTTCCGTTTCATCCTCGCGCTGAATCACCTTGCTGCCACATTTATCACAAATTCCCTCAACTTTTGTCGGGCTGCTTTTCACATTATAAATCGCCTGACAGGCAGAATTTTCACAGGTTCGCCGTGTTGTCAGGCGGTTCAGAATTTCCTCACGCGGCACTTCAAGACTGGCGGCCATATCCAGTTCAATACCCAGGTCACTCAGCAAGGTTTTTAATGCCTCAGCCTGGGGAATGGTGCGGGGAAACCCATCCAGCAAAAAACCTTTTTTACAATCAGGTTCCTGTAGCCGGTCTTTCATAATATCCATGATCAAATCATCGGGTACCAAATCTCCCGCTTTCATAAAAGCATTGGCCTTTTGACCCAGCTCTGTCCCTGCCTGAACAGCACCACGTAAAATATCACCCGTAGAAATCTGTACCGCGCCATCCAGTTTCGTTAAAACTTTTGCCACTGTCCCTTTGCCCGCCCCTGGGGCACCCAACAAAATAATTCTCATGAAAACTCCCTATTTATAATATATTTTTATGTACAACATAACTACCACTTTCGACTCAGTTAACTGTTAGTGTTTTTTTCGAGAGGAAACAAAGGTAAAAAACACTATAACCACAGGCATTAACCACCATAAATAGAAAACAACTAAATAATAGATTTTTTCCCCTATAAAACTATTTTCATCTAAAAATAAAGTCATATATTTTTTTTCATCAACTGACGATAAGGATAATTGACTATCTAAAGAGGGTGAAAGTTTTAACACTAAAAAAACACTGGGATCATCTAAGGTAATGACCGCAGTAAATAATTTGGTCATAACAAAAATTATTGCCACTACTGAAAATATATATTTTATTTTAGGGTTTTGATAGGCCATGCTTATCTCTCATTTGCTTCATTTTATCCATGATAAGATTTCCAGGGCACGTATAACTTTGTCCAGGAAGAAATTCTTTATGCCCACCAAGTTGTCTAATCGGAAATATAGTTTTTAGTGTTTTTATTAATGAATTAGCCGCAGATATATGTGATTCCGACAACGTGTCATCGAAATCCCACCATTGCTCATTATAGTCACCCATTAATAGAATCCCTATTTCCCCCGTATTAATGGCGCGGACATGCGAGCCTTTATGGTATATTTTTCTTCCTTCGTAAATTGTACCATCAGGGTGTATTAAATAATGGTAACCCACATCATCCCAGTTGTTTTTTACCATATGAATGGTTTCAATTTCTTTTTGGATCTTTTTCCCCTGAATTCCCAGAATGATGTATAACAACACCTGTGTAATCCCAATCAGAAACAAGGTTAATAATTCTAGGATGCTTGATCCCCCATGTCATCCTATCTACTACTCCATTTCTTTGATTTATTATCATTCTGGCTTGCTTTTGTGCTTCATCTACAGACATATGCCCACCTCGCCATTTAAATTAATAACTATCTTTCGTTCATGAATAAATATTGTAGTGGACGCTACGTGACAACCTGATAACACGGCGTATATTTTTTACCCGGCAATTTCATACGCTCTTGCTTAACAAATGAAGCCAGTAATACATCCAGTGATTTCATCATGTCCGCATCACCCCTGATCTCAAAATGACCGTGTTTTTCAATAGTGCGAATACCTTCATCCTTCACATTACCTGCAACAATGCCCGAAAAAGCACGACGTAAATTCGCGGCCAATAAATGCACCGGTTGGTCTTTATGCAATTCCAGCGCCGACATATTTTTATGCGTGGGTAAAAAGGGCAGCTGAAATGCCAGATCAATATGCAACAGCCAGTTGAAATAAAAGGCATCCCCTGTTTTTCTGCGAAATTCCCGCACTTTTTTCAAACCCGCTGCCATTTCACGTCCCACTTGTGCCGGGTCGTCAATAATGACCGTATAACGTTGCTGTGCTTCAATCCCCAATGTGTCCGCAATAAACTGATTAATCCCCACAAAATAATCTTTCGCGCACTCCGGGCCAGTCAGGATCAGTGGAAATGGAATGTTTTTGTTTTTCGGGTGCAACAATATGCCCAAAATATAAAGAATCTCTTCCGCCGTACCCGCGCCCCCCGGAAACACAACAACACCATGACCGGCCCGCACAAAAGCCTCAAGACGTTTTTCAATATCCGGCATAATCACCAGATCATTAACAATCGGGTTGGGGGATTCGGCGGCAATAATGCCGGGTTCGCTGATGCCCAGGTATTGGCCCTTGGTAATACGTTGTTTGGCATGACCAATGGTGGCTCCTTTCATTGGCCCTTTCATTGCTCCGGGTCCACAACCGGTGCAAATATCCATTCCCCGTAATCCCAGCTCATGACCGACTTCTTTTGTGTAGTCGTATTCCTTGCGTTTAATGGAATGGCCGCCCCAACACACCACCATGTTAGGTGGTTTCATGGGCAATAAAATTTTTGAATTACGCAGGATATGAAATACGGCGGTTGTTATCCCTTCTGAAGTATCAAGATTAAACTTCGGGTTATCGTCAATTTCATTATTGACGTACACCACATCCCGCAGCACAGCAAACAAATGTTCATTAATGCCTTTGATCATTGTCCCATCGACAAAGGCATTTGCCGGTGCATTTTTGACTTCAAGTTTGATGCCACGCTCTTGCTGAATCACACTGATATCAAAGGTGCTATAACGTTCCAACAACTCTTTTCCATCATCCATACTGTTGCCGCAGTTCAACACAGCCAGGGAACAGTTTCTGAAAATCCGGTATAAATCACCCTGGCTGGCATCAAGCAATTTGCTCACTTCAAGCTGGGAAAGCACATCAAGACGCCCTTCGGGCGAAATGCGCGCATCCATCACATCGACAGATTCATTCATTTATGGGTTGTCCTTAATAGCCTGTTGATGAGTTGAAAAATATGTCGCCTGCAAGAATGCCAGCCTGTCATTACCGGAGAACGTCGCACTCAACATTTCTTTGTGCGATTTTTTATAAAAAGCACGTAATGTTTTTTTCAGGTGTAATGTGGCCTCTTTTACGGGAATATTTTTCAATGTGCAAAATATCGCCAGAGCATAGCTCATATCATATTGTGATAAAAATGATTCCCGCTCCACAGCGGGCCCGCTGCAACTGCCACAGGAGCGAATTTTTTGTGTGTTTGCCGTATTCGCCATAATGACCCCAAACCCCATCATCGTTGCCAGTATTTCTGCGGCATGCGGCCAGTTTTCCTTCCCGCCCGGTGGTGGATTATGTGCTGAAGAAACAATATGGAAAGCAATTTGATGTGCAAAAGAGGCGATTAATACTTCCGGATTATTCAGCGTATGTGTGTGATACATAAACACCCATTTTTTACTGTCTGCTGCCACTGGCAACTCTGACCCGGGCGGCACCGCATGGCTGATACCCGTTTCGTTTTGCAGATCACAGGGTAACGCCGCAATACCGGCATAGGTTTTGACTTGCGTAAAAATCAACGCCGCCATGCCTTCCACGCTGCTTTCTTCCCCCGGAAAATAGTCATTATTGGGATAAATCAGGCGTGTTTCAGTCTGTAACTTCTGCGCATTAAAGTTGGCCAGCGCCCAGTCAAAAACATCCAGCATCCAGTCAACGGATTCACTATCCAGCAATGCCGCCTGTCGCATAAAACCAAACATTATAAAATCCCTTCAATCACCACGACTTGATGATATTTTTCATTGTCTTTTTTATTGCCCGAAAACGACAGCGGCACCAATGCCCCGCTCATCACTGGCCGCGGTCACTTTATTTTTCTGTGTATTCCACACAATGCCCTGCATGTTGCCGTAGTGGCCAAAACCACCCCCATAGGGTGACATTTGTTTTTTCAACACATGGCCGCGCAATTCAAGTTCCTGTTCGGCTTTTTCAGAAAAGGCATTATTTTCAAACATCACCGTATCCGGCATGTATTGATGATGAAACCGGGGGAGTTGCACCAGGGACGATGCATCAGCACCAGCGGCATAGTGTAAGGCCGCCAATAAAACCATGCTGATAATGCGGCTGCCACCGGGCGTGCCAATAATGGCCACACCCCGATTGTCTTCCAGAAATGTCGGGGACATGCTCGACAAAGGCCGTTTGCCCGGTTCAATGGCATTGGCTTCTGCACCAATCAACCCATAGGCATTAGCAACACCCGGCTTGGCCGAAAAATCGTCCATCTCATCATTCAACAAAAAGCCGGTACCCGGCACCACGAAACAGGCACCAAACAGATAATTCACACTCAGGGTTGCCGCAACACGGTTACCCTCTTTGTCCAGAATGGAAAAGTGCGTGGTATCGCTGCCTGCCCCACCGGGCTCGCCAACAGGTTTTAATGCTGTGCTGGGTGTCGCCTCATCCATACGAATCCCTTTCACCCACTCTCTGGCATGGGCCGCACTGGTCAAACGCGTAACCGGCACATTGACAAAATCACTGTCACCCAAATATTCAGCCCTGTCACGGTATGCACGGCGCATGACCTCAATGATCAAATGCGCCCGGTCAACATCAGCCATTTTTTCCAGATCGTATTGTTCCAGCATCCGCAACATACTGGCCAGAGCAATACCTCCCGATGACGGTGGTGCTGCGGAAATCAGTTTCATACCTCGATAGTGTGTACGAACCGGTTCCCGCTCAACAATACGATAGTTTTTCAGATCATCCAGCGACCAGATACCACCAGCCTTTTTTACCCCGTCCACCAAACGCTTCGCCAACGCACCCCGATAAAAATCCGCCGTCCCGTGCCGGGCAATGGATTCCAGCGTATTGGCCAGATCTTCCTGTTTCAGGCGATATCCCAATGGCGGCACGTCATTATCGTGCAAAAATATCTTCGCTGCGCTTGGGAAACGCTGCAAGGTTTTCAGGCGCATCTCGGCATAACGCCGGTATTGTTTATCCACCTTGAAGCCACCCCGTGCCAGTCGAATCGCCGGAGCCAGATTTTTTGCCAGCGACAAACGGCCATATTTTTTGGCGATATGCGCCATCGCTGCCGGTACTCCCGGAATACCCGCCGCCAGCGGCCCATTGATTGATGCACCGGGAATCACCTCTCCCTTGTCATCCAGATACATATCCCGGTGTGCCGCCATGGGTGCTTTTTCGCGGCCATCCACCATCACCTGAAAATTATCGGCATTTCTGTGCAACAACCAAAACCCCCCGCCCCCCAGACCGGAGCCATAAGGCTCAACCACGCCCAGCACGGCGGTAATGGCCACCGCAGCATCAAAGGCATTGCCACCCGTGTTGAGAATATCCCGACCTGCCTGTGTCGCCAGCGGGTGTGCGGTAGCAATGGCTGCCTGCGGCGGGTTATCACCGGCATTCACAAGCAAAGCAAAAAGCAATATAAAGGGGGAAAGACAGCTTATGAAGATCGCACGGTTTTTCATTGTTTGCCCGTAATGTGAATGGAACAGCGTGTATGCCTGGGGACTATAAACAAACACATAGAATTTGTCCTGCTGTGTTTGCGGCAACGAAATGATATGGCCTGCTTCCAGACTGCTGACAGATTAACTATACTGCGCAATGTGGGTGTTGATGCGGGAAAAATGGGTGCTTTGCATCGGGCTTGTCGGTTTTTTTTACACTTCTGCCCGAACAGGATGTGAAACTTGAATCAACATCATTAAAAACAATAACTTAAAAATCTGGCATGAAAAATGTATGTTCATTACCAGCGGCTTGTTGAGTGCCTGAAAAACATTCCACAACAACAAGAAATCAATAACCTGCGATGCAAAACATGCCATAAGTCATTGATTCACCGTACTTCGCATCGGATTTCGTAAGAAACCCCGTTGTAAACTTGCTTTAATGTTTTAACTTTATAAAGGGATCAAATAATGAAGAATTTTATCAGGGGGGCCGGTCTTTTATTGCTCGCAATGGGAAGTAGCGCGGTCATGGCCGTGCCGATTACCGGTAATATTGCGTTTACGGGCTTATCGACTGTTTCGGGCGAAGTTGTGACATTCAATGGCAATAGCGCAACTGTCGCTCTGGCTGATGGAACTTTTGCTACTGAAGGCGTAATAGCCGGTAATATCGCGACATTCAACAGTCTCGACTATTCCGATCCGTTTACAGCCGTCACACCCTTGTGGACAGTCGGTGGATTCTCGTTCGACCTGGAAACCGTCGTAGTTGGCCCTACCGGACCGGGAGTGGATTTGGCGCTGTCCGGCACAGGCACCTTGATGCGTGCGGGTTACGATAATACTACGTACAACTGGGCGTATAGCGGCAACAGCATTGGTGGCGGTACGTTGCAGGTATTTTCTTCTGCTTCTGCACCTCCACTTACGTCGGTTCCAGAACCAGGTTCACTTGCCTTATTGGGATTGGGACTGGTCGGATTTGCTGTTACGGGCTACAAACGCCGTCGCACGCAGGCCTGAGCATATTTAATCTATGCAATAAAAAAACCCGCCTCTGGCGGGTTTTTTTGGCCTGATGGTTACACAAAACGTCACTCGGAACTAGCGGCAAACCAACTGAACTCACCCTTGCAGCGCAACCACGACAAAACACATATACCTGACCACCCGCCCCCTGCCCTATGTACTCCACCCGATAAAACAAAACGGGGTCAAAGCCTGACGCTGCGCCTTACATAAAACAATGCACAACAAACGCCCGCCCATGAAAACCGGTAACTCCCTCTTTTCCTAACCAAGTGTCAAATTAAGCTTGGATTACATCACCCGAACTACGACAGGTGATGTAATCCTTTTTACCGGTCTTGCCCTTAATTCTGGTTTTTAAGCTGGTCCAGCATCTGGATCAAACGTTTTGCTTCGACATAACCAGGAATCACTCGTCCATTTTCCAGCACCAGCGTTGGCGTACCTGTCACACCCACCAGGTTGGCAGCTTCCATGTGTTTTTTCACGGGATTGTCACACTTGGCCCTGGGCAGGGTAACGCCTGCTTTGGACTGGGTCATTGCCTCTTGCTGGTCATCAGCACACCACACAGAAACAGCCTTGAAATAAGAGGGTGTATCTACACCGGAACGTGGGAAGGCCATATAACGAATGGCAATACCCAGTTTGTTGTATTCATCCATTTCCTTGTGCATTTTCCGACAATAACCGCAATCGATATCCGTAAATACGGTAATAGTGTATTTCACTTTTTCCGCTGCGGGTGAAAACAGAATCATATCTTTTTCATCCATATCCCGCACGACCTTGGCGCGACCCGTTTGGCGTATGCTCTCCGTCAGATTTGTGCGACTTTTTAAGTCATACAAGTCACCTTCCAGCATGTAACGCCCGTCCGCCGAGATATAAAGAATTTGTGGTCCATAAATCGCTTCATACATACCCGGAAAAGCCGCCGGCTTGATGCTGTCAGCCTTTGTTTGCGGCATCAATTCGGACAGCACTTTTTGAATATTGGCAATATCTTCGGCTTCACCCGCCGTCGCTTGCCCGGCAAAAATAAAGCCTGTAAGAAAAACGAGGCTGATCATGCTGTTCATTGCTAACTTGTTGATAAATTTTTTCATGCTGCTTTTTAAACCTCGTTTTTGAAGACTCGTTGATTAATCTCGAAAATTAGTGTACTGCAAAGGCAGATCCAGCCTCTGATCCTTCAGCATGGCCATGACTGCCTGTAGGTCATCCCGCTTTTTGCCCGTCACCCGCACCTGCTGATCCTGAATCGCGGACTGCACCTTGAGTTTGGCCTCCTTGATCAGTTTCACGATTTTTTTCGCCGTCTCTTTGTCCAGCCCTTCACGGACCGTCACCTTTTGCTTGACCTTTAAATTGCTCGTCTCAGGCTCAGCAATGTCCAGGCAACCTGTATCGATCCCGCGTTTGACCATTTTATTGCGCAAAATGTCCATCATTTGTTTCAATTGAAAAGCGCCATCGGCAATTAATGTCAACTCACTGCCTTTTTGTTCAAATTTGGCATCCGACCCACGGAAATCAAAGCGTGTCCCCACTTCCCGGTTAGCTTGATCCACGGCATTGCTCAACTCATGCATTTCAACTTCAGAAACCACATCAAATGAGGGCATTTGTTTTTCCTTCTTTTTTCAAATTATGTTAACCGCGCGGATGGTGCTCGGCATGCAGGTTTTTTAAACGTTCCCGCGCAACGTGAGTATAAATTTGTGTGGTGGACAAGTCACTGTGTCCCAGCAACATCTGCACAACACGCAGATCTGCACCATGGTTCAGCAAATGGGTGGCAAAACTGTGGCGCAGCGTGTGTGGTGATAATGGCTTATGAACACCTGCTTGCTGCGCATGCCGCTTGATAAGGTACCAAAAGGCCTGTCGCGACATCCCTGTTCCTCGCCGGGTCACAAACAACCCATCACTTTCGTGCCCTTTGAGCAGTTCACTCCGCGCAGTACACAAATAACGTTCCAGCCAGTCACTTGCCACCTCCCCCAGAGGCACCAGCCGTTCTTTGCTGCCCTTACCCAGAGTGCGCACCACACCTTGACGTAAATTGAGCTGCAACACTCGCAACTCCACCAGTTCCGAGACCCGCAACCCGCTGGCATAAAGCAGCTCCAGCATGGCCCGGTCGCGCAAACCCAGTGCGGTATCCGTATCAGGCGCATTAATCAACCGCTCCACATCCGACTCAGTCAGTGACCTGGGCAGTGACCGTCCTAATCGGGGAGCGTCAATACGCTCACTGGGGTCAGCCGACAGGCAGCCATCACGCACGGCCTGCTGGTAAAAACTGCGCAAACTGGATAACAAACGCGCCAGCGTGCGTGGTTTTGCTTCGGCGCTCACCCGTGCAGCCAGATAAGCGAGCAAATCCTCCCGTTGCGCCGTAAGTAACACGCATTGCCGTTGCTCACTCAACCACTGGGCAAAACCACTGAGATCGCGCCGATAAGCAGCCAGCGTATTGCGGCTCAGGCCACGCTCCATCCACAGAGCATCAAGGAATCGATCAATCTCCCCAGAATCAGCCGCAGGTTCAGGCACTGACAAAGCCTTCGTGTTTTAATAATGCCTGCTTCAAACGCAGTTTTTCGCCTGTCGTTTCTCCCGCATATCCACCCATGCCAGACTGCGACAAAATGCGGTGACAAGGCACCACAATCGGCACAGGATTGCGCCGACAGGCTTGGCCTACTGCCTGCGCTCCCCCCTTCATACCCAGTCGCTTTACAAGCTGGCCGTAAGTTGCGGTATTTCCCGATGGCACGTCACACAAGGTCAACCACAAGCGACGCTGAAATGTTGTCCCCTGCACATGTAGCGGCACATCAAAAGACCATTGCGGGTCATCAAGATAACGTTGCAATTGATAGACAACATTTTCTGCCAGCGCCGTATGTGGTACCTGCGTGACGGTTTGCCCAAGCAAAAAATCAATACCGCAAAGCGCCGTATCATGACTATGCCCCGTTGTATGAATTGCCAAACTTAAAACCTGCCCTGTCAACATGAAAGGCAGGATAGCATCAGCACTGTCAGCGGTGGGTTTCAAAAAGCCGAGCCTCGGTTCATGTTTCATTTCATTCAAATTTATTACTCGGTATTTAATGCAAAGAACGCAAAGAAAAACAGTGTAAACGTTGCGCTCTTTGCGTTTACAACATCTGACTTGATAGTGTCATACGTCTCTAAAAGCCAGGCCAAGCCATTACCCCATTCTGGCAAAAAACCGGGACAAAAAAAACGCCCGGCTGAACCGGACGTTTTTTAAACAGAGCCAAAATACTGATCTACAGTTTTTCTTTGATACGCGCAGCCTTACCGGTCAACTCACGCAAATAATACAGCTTGGCACGGCGCACGGCACCGCGACGCTTGACCTGAATGTCACTCACCAGAGGACTGTAGGTCTGAAACACACGCTCAACACCCTCACCGTGGGAAATCTTCCGCACAGTGAAAGAAGAATTCAGTCCCCGGTTACGCTTGGCAATAACCACGCCTTCAAAGGCCTGCAAACGCTCGCGAGTACCTTCTTTTACTTTTACTTGCACGACCACGGTGTCACCTGCGCCAAACGCAGGAATTTCTTTCGACATTTGCTCGGCTTCGATCTGCTTAATAATTTCGCTCATGACCTGCTCCAATCGTACGTGATCAATATTTGATCAACACCCGGCAAAAAACCGGTCCAAAAATCAAGGCGCGAATTATACCCGCATCCGCACCTGTAAACATAGCCCCTCTCTCACAAATTCTTGAATAATATCCCCGACGGATTTTGTGTGTGCTCGCAAATGAACTCATCCAGCAGTTGCTGTTGAATATTATCCAGCACCAACCCTTCCAGCAAATCCGGCCGCCGCAACCAGGTACGGCCCAGCGCCTGCTTCTGTCGCCAGCGACGAATCGCCTGATGATCGCCACTGGCCAGCACGGCGGGCACGGTTTCACCCTCTACCACTTCAGGGCGTGTGTAATGCGGATAATCCAGCAAACCCTCACTGAACGAGTCCTGAGCCGCGGAATCTTTGTGGCCCAATGTCCCCGGCAACAAACGTGTCACGCCGTCAATGAGCACCATGGCTGCCAGCTCTCCTCCACTGAGCACATAATCTCCAATAGACCATTCCTCGTCGATTTCGGCAGCAATGAGGCGCTCGTCCACACCTTCGTAACGACTCGCTACCAGCACCAGCCCCGGCAAACCTGCAAGTTCACGCAACCCGGCCTGATCCAGTTTTCTTCCCTGAGGTGAAAGATGAATCACCCTTGCGCCTTTGGGAGCCTGGATACGCGCTGCACCAATCGCCGCACGCAGCGGTTCCACCATCATCACCATGCCGGGACCACCACCATAGGGGCGGTCATCCACGGTACGGTGTTTGTCCGTGGTAAAATCACGCGGATTATAATCATGAATCGACAACAACGAGTGCGCTACCGCACGCCCGGTGATACCCACTTTGCTCACCGCTGCCAGCATTTCCGGGAACAGGGTAACCACACCAATGTGCATGCCTAACCGCCTCTATTCAAAATCAGCATCCCAATCAACATGCAAGGTACCGGCATCGAGATCCACCTTTTTGATAATAGGGCCCGTCACATAGGGAATCAGTCGCTCACGCTCACCTTTCACCACCAGCACATCATTGGCACCGGTTTCCAGCAAATGATCCACTTTGCCCAGGGAAACACCTTCGGTGGTCAACACTTCGAGCCCTTGAAGGTCTTTCCAGTAATATTCACCCTCAGCAGTCGGAGGAAGCTGATCACGACGAATGGCAATTTCCTGTCCATTCAGACGGGCAGCAGCATTGCGGTCATCGCAACCTTTGAATTTAGCCACCAATCCCTTGCCATGATTTTTAGCCTCGGTGACGGGGGCAATGGCCCAGGTTTTGCCATCGGCGCTGGCCGCCTTGAAATACCAGGGATCATAATCCAGCAGACCATTCGTCTGCTCAGTAAAGGAAAAAACCTTCACCCAGCCGCGCACACCGTAAGGCGCACCGATTTTGGCGACAACCAGGTATTCCGTCTGTGGTGGAACTGTTTCGTTTTCTGAAGCCACGGTGATTACCCCGGCTGCGATAACATGACCGGCTTACGCCGGTCACAAAATGCGATGTTTTCTACGGGCAGTTAAGCGGCAACTGCGGCTTTTTTCTGCTGTTTCAGCAGACTGGCAACACGATCAGACATCTGCGCACCCTGCGATACCCAATGAGCAATACGGTCAGCATCGAGACGCAGCATCTCTTCAGCACCCGTGGCACGGGGATTGAAAAAACCCAGACGCTCAATAAAACGACCGTCGCGTTTGTTGCGGTTATCGGTCACAACGATGTGATAGAAAGGGCGTTTTTTGGCGCCGCCGCGTGACATGCGAATAGTTACCATGTGTCTTAATCCTTCCCTTAATTTAGTAAAGTGTTCAGTAAGAGGTCAATAATAATAATTTAGTATCGATTGAGAATGGCGATCCACCAGCCAAGCCAAGAGAGCCGCGCATTCTACGCCAATCCCGTGAAGAAATAAACGCCTCCTTTCGCGACACCCGTAATTTATCGTAATAATTCTTCTTCTGATGCCCAGCCAAATCAGCACCGCCAGTGTCGGCAATAAACTCACGCTTTCTGGAAAAATACATCACAAAATACATCACGATAGTGGAAGCCAAGATGGACAAAATAACCTGCGAGATCAGCACTGTCACAATGTAAGCGATGCCGTACCCCTGGTTATTTTTCAAAATCACCCGATCAACAACGTGCCCGATAATGCGCGACAAAAGGACCACAAAAGTATTCACCATACCAAAAAATATCCAGAGCAAAAACAAAACTTCAAGGAGCATATTAGAGAAACCTATGGTGGTGCGTGGAACTACAATGAAATAACAGGCTGGGTACAACTACACTTCTTGGGTGATCAGATAAGAGGTGAGTTCTGGCGAGCAAAAGCAAAACGCTTGGTGCGAACAAGAAAAAAGTCTTTGAGTACATTTCCTGGAAATTGGTACCAGAAATTGATATTCCGCATGAGGCCAACAATACAGAAATTCTTGAACTAATAAACGAATATCTATCAGACTGCTGAGAAGAGCTTAGAGGTCGCTACTTTGACACAAACAAGCTTGACATCATTGAGCCATATGTCGATTGGCGTTCATTAATAAACAAAGATTAGGTGAATCTAAAAGAGTCAGACTAAACCTCCCCCGGAGCCCTTTAAGCTTGAATCCACCGGCCGACAGCCCTTGGAATTTCGCAGCCTTCGCCACCCCTTTAAAACGGCATCCCCGGCGGCATACGCCCCTTCAGACCACGCATCATTTTCGCCATACCGCCACCTTTCATTTTTTTCATCATTTTCTGCATCTGCGTGAACTGTTTGAGCAGGCGATTGACATCTTGCACTTGCACGCCGGAACCGGCGGCGATGCGACGTTTGCGTGAGCCTTTGATGATGGCGGGGAAGCGGCGCTCTTTCATGGTCATTGAGCTGATAATGGCTTCGAGCCGTGAGAACTGTTTTTCATCGACATTTTTGGCCGCACCGGCCATCTGGCCCATACCGGGCATTTTGTCCATGAGCGCAGCAATACCACCCATATTCTGCATCTGCTGTAACTGATTACGAAAATCTTCCAGGTCAAACCCTTTGCCTTTGGCCACTTTTTTGGCAAGTTTTTCCGCTTCTTTATGGTCAACTTTATGCTGGGCTTCCTCGATAAGCGACATGACATCACCCATACCGAGAATACGTGAGGCCATGCGGTCCGGGTGAAAGGCTTCCAGCGCCGTGGTTTTTTCACCCACGCCAAGAAATTTGATAGGTTTGCCGGTGATCTGGCGGATGGACAGCGCGGCACCGCCACGGGCGTCACCGTCAGTCTTGGTGAGAATCACCCCGGTGAGCGGCAGGGCTTCGTTGAAGGCCTTGGCGGTGTTAGCGGCGTCCTGACCAGTCATGCTGTCCACCACGAACAGGGTTTCCACCGGATCAATGCCTGCATGCAAAGCTTTTATTTCGGCCATCATTTCGTCATCGATAGCGAGGCGACCGGCGGTATCAATGATCAACACATCCATCGCCTGCTTGCGGGCTTGATCCAGTGCGTTGCGGGCGATGTCCAGCGGCTTTTGCGATGGGTCACTGGGGAAGAATTCCGCGTCCACTTCAGCGGCAAGGGTCTTCAGCTGCTCGATGGCGGCGGGACGATAAACGTCGGCACTGGCCACCATCACGGATTTTTTCTTGCGTTCTTTGAGCCAGCGCGACAATTTGGCAACACTGGTGGTTTTACCCGAGCCCTGCAAACCGGCCATCAAAATCACCGCTGGGGGACGGGTGGTGAGATCCAGCTCTTCGTTAGCCTCACCCATGACCTTGACCAGCTCGTCATTGACGATTTTGACCAACGCCTGACCCGGCGTAAGGCTTTGCATCACTCCTTCGCCCAAGGCACGTTCTTTAACGTGATCAACGAATTCACGCACCACCGGCAACGCCACATCGGCTTCCAGCAGCGCCATGCGGACTTCACGCAGGGTGTCCTTGATATTGGATTCCGTCAGACGTGCCTGACCACGCAGGGTTTTGAGGGTGCCACTAAGGCGTTCACTTAAGCTGTCAAACATGATATTCCCCGTGAGAATAAAAATGGCCTGAAATGGATAACCGTTCCAGTCTTTCCGTTACTGGATTTTAAGAGGAGGGATTATAGCGTGAAAATCAATCCGGTTTGTGCTGGCGTAATTTTACGATCAGTAATGGCCTGACGACATTCGCTCATGATCAGAGATTCGTGGCCGGGTTTATTATGGGTGATATACACTTCCGGCTGGTGTTTGAGTTTTTTCAGATCCGCAGCCAGCAGCTCGGCGGTATAGTGGCCGGAACGCTTGCTGAGGTCGAGGTCGGCATTGGAGAAAGCCGCCTCCACCAACAACAGGTCAAGATGATCGTGGCTGTTAAGCACGTTCCAGAAATTATCGTTGGTGGTGGTATCACCGCTAAAGGCAAAAGCACCGCTTTCGCATGCCACGCGATAACCTACACCGGGCACAATATGATTGACGGCAATCATCTCCAGCTCCCGGCCTTCCAGCTCGATACCCCCCCCCGGCGACAGGGCCTGGTAGCACATCACCGGCTCCTCTTCTGTGGGCAACTTGGAAAAATCAGGCCAGATAGTCCAGTTAAAGACATGTGTTTGCAGAGCCTCCAGAGTAACCGGCTGCCCATGCACAATCAGTGGATCACGAATACTGGGAAAAATACTGTCTACCAATAGCGGTAAAAATGCAAAATGATCAAGATGGGAATGGGTCAAAAACACATGACGAATCCTGCGCATTTCGTCCAGCGTCAATTCACCCACGCCGCTACCAGCGTCAATGAGAATATCGTCATCGATGAGCAGCGAGGTGGTTTTGAGTTCATTCCCCACTCCGCCACTGCACCCCAGCACACGCAATTTCATAGGTCACCCGATGGCCCAGTGGCTCGTTAAAAAGAAGGGGGGATTATTTTTTTCCCTGAATTTACATGATGATAGCGCAATGTGCCAGCCCGTTTTATCCTGCCTCTGATTCTGACTCTGGTCGCTTGCCGTGTGGAATTCCTGCATTATATGACTAAACCCGGCCATAGTTAGACCTATTGTGGTGCTTAACGGCAGCCTGATGCTAAAAATTTAGCCATATCCCTACCCAATGGCCTGTTACACATCACAAAATAATGAAAGATATTGACAAACCACACTCTGAACCGACCTAATACGTGCCTTAAAGCAGCATGCTGCTCTCTGCCACAGAAACCGCAAAACACATGATCCAAATACTAACCGGCGTTATTGCCCTCGTACTTTATTCAGTCTCTGGCCTGTTATTGGCCCGGCGTCTGTTTCAGGACCGGACCAAACCGGAAAAAACCAGCGGATTAAGCAAGTTACAGATTATCTGTATCGGGCTGGTGGCCGTGGTGTTTCACGCCATCACTCTCTATAACACACTGTTTGTGGCAGGTGGACTGAACCTCGGTTTTTTCAATGCCCTGTCGCTAATCACCTGGCTCATTGCCCTGCTGATATTGCTCGCCGCTCTCTCCAACCCCGTTGAAAGCCTGGGTGTATTCCTGCTGCCACTGGCCAGTATCGCTATTTCACTGGAGATGATATTCCCCAGCACCTTCATGCTACCCGGCGTGCAGGCGCTGGAACTCAAGCTGCACATTATCATGTCCGTGCTCGCATACAGCCTGCTGAGCATTGCTGCCGTGCAATCAGTGCTACTGGCAATCCAGGACAAACATTTGCGCAACAAACGCCCCGGCGGGTTCATTCGCGCCCTGCCACCCCTGCAAACCATGGAAACCCTGTTATTCCAGTTGATCGGGCTGGGACTGGCGGTACTCACTCTGTCGTTGGTCAGCGGCGGCGTTTATCTGGAGGATATGTTCGCCCAGCATCTGGTGCATAAAACCATTTTATCCATGACTGCCTGGGTGGTCTTTGCAGTCCTGCTGTGGGGACGCTGGAAATTTGGCTGGCGCGGGCGCATCGCCATTCGCTGGACTCTGAGTGGTTTTTTTGTTCTCCTACTGGCTTACATTGGCAGCAAATGGGTCGTGGAAATTATGCTGGGGCGTTAAACCCCGGCATGCTACTGCCGCTACTTCATGCACCATGCAAACTCACCCCGTCTCGGCCCTCTTGACAGAGCAGCTTCTTGACCCCACATACCTCTAATACATAAACAATAAGGCAAAACGCTTCTTGAACGACATTCCTATATTCGTCTTACTTGGCGTACTCGTTTTCCTCGTCATTCTTTCCGCCTTTTTTTCCGGATCAGAAACGGGGCTGGTCAGCCTGAACCGCTATCGTCTGCGACATCTGGTAAAAACCAGACATCGGGGTGCCGTTCGTGCGGCCAAATTACTGGAACGACCGGATCGGCTCATCGGGCTGATTTTACTGGGCAATAATTTTGTCAATATCCTCGCCTCCTCCATCGCCACCATACTGGCTCTGCGTCTGTATGGAGAAGCCGGCATTGCCATTGCCGCTGGCATGCTGACGCTGGTGATCCTGATTTTTTCCGAAGTTACCCCTAAAACGCTGGCGGTATTACACCCGGAGCGCTTTGCTTTTCCCGCCACGTTCATTCTTTCTCCATTATTGAAAATACTTTACCCGCTGGTGTGGATAGTCAACATCGCTGCCAATGGCCTATTGCGTCTGGGTGGCATCAGTACCGACAGAGCCACCAGCCAGGCCTTGAGCAGTGAAGAGTTGCGCATCGTCGTCACCGAGGCCGGTGCAATGATTCCACGCCGGCATCAAATGATGCTGACCAATATCCTCGATCTTGAAAAAGTGACCGTGGATGACATTATGATCCCCCGTAACGAACTGGTGGGCATCGACATGAATGATGACTGGGATGATATCCTTAAACAGATCACCAACAGTCAGCACACCCGTATGCCGGTATTTGATGCCGATATCAACAATGTTCTCGGTATGATTCATGTGCGTAGCACCCTACAGCTGTTAACCCAAAAAGAAACCAGCAAAGAAGACTTAAAACGCTGGATTCGTCCTGCCTATTTTGTCCCCGAAGGCACACCGCTCAATAAACAACTGCTGCATTTTCAGCGAGAAAAGCACCGCACTGGCTTAGTGGTCGATGAGTACGGTGACGTACAGGGACTGGTGACACTGGAAGATATTCTTGAAGAAATCGTGGGTGAATTCACCACCGACCCCGCCACCCACATCAAAGAAGTCCACCGTCAGAAGGACGGCACTTTTCTGGTGGATGGCAGTGCGTCTATTCGTGAACTCAACCGGGTTATGCAATGGGAGTTGCCGACAAACGGACCCAAAACGTTCAGCGGCCTTATTACGGAACACATGGAGAGCATCCCGGAACCCGGCACCAGTCTGATGCTGGCAGGGTATCCTGTGGAGATTGTGCAAACCAAAGGCAACATGGTGAAAACGGCACAAATTAATCCCAATTTTCGTCGCCCTGAAAGCGACAATCCGACAAATCAGCCTGCCGCGTAACTCATCTTGCATACGCCTGCTGAACGACTATCGGCATCCTGCGGGAAAACATGCCGTACACACTATTTTGGTTCGGGCGGCTGGCGGGGCATTTCCCACCAGCCGCTCAAATCACACTAGTTTTGTGACTGCGGGTCACCTTCAGAACCCAGCACACGCGTTGTTTGCACACCGCGCGGACTGCTGGACGCTTCAAATTGTACTGGCTGACCTTCTTTCAACGTTTTAAACCCCGCACCATCAATCGTCGAGTAGTGTACAAAAACATCTTCACCACCATCCTCAGGCACGATAAATCCATAACCCTTCGCATTATTAAACCACTTCACTGTTCCTGTTTGCATGAGCTCAACCTCTATATTCCTTTACTAGGCAGACATACCGCTGGTCTGTCAAAAACACTACATTATTCGCAAGTTACGTTTTAAACGCGCACGTTTTTTAACCACTACGTTGCCACACAACAACTCAAAACGCACGACAACCCATTAGCCACAATACCAGCATTATCTACCAAACAAATAACCACGACAGTGCATAGCATCATAACAAACATACTCGCCCTGCAACTCTAGTCAATTGTCAATCCCATTGCAATGCTCTGAAATACCTGAACAAATTCGCAAAATATTTCATGTCTGCGGGTTTTCACAGGGTACATCCGCATCAACTACTGGTAATAAATACCTACATAAGACAGTGAAAACCATGAATACAAAAAGAAAGGACAACACTAACCAATTGTTTTAAAAGAGAAATATAAGAAATATTCTTGAAAAAAAGGGCAATCATGAGTTCTTCCGCCCTCCTTCAAAGCTTTGCACGCCTGCATGGAATACGGCTTTTTCAGGGACACCCAAAAAAGTAAATATTCACAATTAATCAACGGCTTTTTTGTTTTGCCAAAATAATTTTCACCAGCACCAGAATAATCAGCGCCGAGTGCCATAACAAATCAAAAATATCCACACCCCGGATCAATTGACCATTAACTAACATACCCAGCTTTTCCCACAAATGTGGTTCCGGGCGAAATGGCAGTAAAGCGATAAACACTGCCAGCAACACCAGCGGCCCCAAAGGGATTTTTTCCAGCCACTTCATTCACGCCCCCTACAATAAAAGTGCAACAACCCCTACAGCAGCTATAAAAGCAAGTCAAGAGACAGTGATGTCAATACATCAGGTATAATCCCCGGCTCTTTGCGTAATGGGCGAACTCAACAATGCTTGCGTATTCTGCTTTTTTTGAAATTTAACACTCTGAAATAAAACAAATATATGAAAACTGAACCTGGTGACAAAGCCCTTCGGGCACGCGTTAAACTGTTAGGTACATTGCTCGGCAACATCCTGCACGAACAGGAAGGCAGTGACGTGCTCACTGCCGTAGAGACCCTGCGCAAAGGCTATATCAACCTGCGTAAAAATGACACTCCGAGCAAACGCCGCCGCCTCACCCGGTTTATCGAAGGCCTGTCGTCCGAGAGTCTGGTGCATATCGTACGCGCCTTCAGTACCTATTTCAGTCTCATTAATCTTGCCGAAGAATCCTACCAGCACCATCAACGGCGCAAACAGGTACGCCAGGTCAATGGTAACAATACGCTCTGGACCGGCTCTTTTGATAGCACCCTGCGTGAACTGCATGACCAGGGCATCAATTCTGAACAACTGCAAACCCTGCTCGATCAACTGGCCTATATTCCGGTGATCACCGCACATCCCACTGAAGCCAAACGCCGCACCATTATGGATGCACAGCGCCGTATCTTTTTAACCAATGAAGCGCTCGGCGACACCCGGCTGACCAAATCGGAAAAAGCAGCACTGATTGACAAACTCGAAAGCCAGATTCAAATTCTTTGGAAAACGGATGAAGTGCGCGCCATCCGCCCTCGCGTCAAAGACGAAATCAATTACGGACTCGCCTACTTCAACGAATGTTTGTTCGATGCAGTTCCCAACACCTACCGGAATTTTGAAAATGCCGCATTACGTGTTTGCGGTACAACAGCAGATGGAAAACCCAAAATTACCATTCCCAGTTTTTTACGCTTTGGCTCATGGATCGGCGGCGACCGTGACGGCAACCCCAACGTCAAACCCGAAACCACAATCATGGCAGTGCGCTTACAGTCGCAAACTATTTTACTGGAATACCTCACGCGTATTCCGGTACTCATCGAACTGTTGACTCATTCCAATAAACTTTGCACACCCACACGCGCAATGCGTGACAGCCTGGAACGTGATGAGCAATTCACTGAGCATGCCTTCGCTGACAAACCGGAGCGTTTTACCCACGAACCCTACCGGCGCAAACTGAGCATTATGCGTTACCGGCTTGAGCGTAACCTTGTTGCACTGAAAAACAAGCTTCAAGAGCGCACTGACCGCGACGACACATACACTATCGACCGCTACCCGTCCGAGAAAGAATTTCTGATCGACCTGAAAACCATTTATGACTCACTGGCCAGTCACGGCGACAAACGTATCGCCGATGGCAAACTTAAAGACCTGATTCGCCTCACCGAGACCTTTGGTTTTTATTGCCTGCGTCTGGATGTGCGCCAGGAGTCCACACGGCACAGCGAAGCCGTTGCCGAGCTTTTCAAACAAATCAACATTGACTATTTATCATTAGATGAAGATGCCCGTCTCACCGTACTGGAAAAAGTCATCAAAGATCCTGCCGGCATCGACTCACACAACACCAGCATCAGCACACCCACACAGGAAACGCTGGATGTGTTCCGTGCAATGGTGCAAATGCGCACCGAAATCAGCAAAAAAGCCTTTGGCAGTTATGTCATTTCCATGACCCATGAAGCCAGCCATGTCATGGAGGTGTTGCTCATGGCACGCCTTGCCGGGCTGGCAGGGTATAAAAATGCCGAAGCACAGTGCAGCATTCGCATCACACCGTTATTTGAAACCATTGAAGACCTGGCACACATCGAGCCGGTAATGAGCAAACTGCTGGATAACCCCGTTTATGCTGCCATGCTCAAACAGGTCGGCAATCTGCAGGAAATCATGCTGGGTTACTCCGACTCCTGCAAAGACGGTGGCATCCTTGCCTCGGTGTGGAGTTTGTACGATGCACAAAAACGTGTAACGCAACTGACCAACGCGCACGGCGTGCGTTGTCGTCTGTTCCATGGCCGGGGTGGCACCATCGGTCGTGGCGGCGGCCCTACCCATGAGGCCATTCTTTCGCAACCGGAAGGCACCGTACATGGTCAGATTAAATTCACTGAACAGGGGGAAGTGCTCTCGTTCAAATACAGCAACCAGGAAACTGCTGTCTATGAACTTACCATGGGCCTCACCGGACTGATCAAGGCCAGTGCCAACCTCGTACAACCCGCCGCACCGGAATGTAAGGACTATCTGGCCACAATGGATGAACTGGCCAGCACAGGTGAAACCGCCTATCGTCAACTCACCGACCATACCGAAGGCTTTCTGGATTATTTTTACGAAGGCACCCCGGTCAGTGAAATCGGCCTGATGAATATTGGTTCACGCCCGTCGCACCGCAAAAAAGGTGATCGTGCCAAAACGTCAGTACGTGCCATTGCCTGGGTATTTGGCTGGGCGCAATCGCGCCACACCCTGCCCGCCTGGTTTGGCATCGGTACCGCACTGGAGCAGTGGCATCAGGATGACCCGGACCGCCTGGCACAATTACAAAAAATGTACCAGCAATGGCCCTTTTTCCGCGCCTTGCTCAGCAACACACAAATGGCTTTGTTCAAGGCCGAACCTAATATCGCCAAAGAATATGCCAAACTGTGTGTCGATGAAAAAACCGGCAAACGTATTTACACGCTGTTTCAGGAAGAATACACCCGCACTGTTATGCAGGTGCTCAACATTACCGGTGCAAAAAAACTGCTGGAAGAAAACCCGGTACTTGAGGTTTCACTAACGCGCCGTAATCCTTATCTCGATCCGTTAAACCATATCCAGCTCACCTTGTTGAAACGCTACCGTGATAAAACGCTCAGCGACGAGCAACGCGCGAGCTGGCTCAACCCACTGTTGCGTTCCATCAATGCCATTGCTGCGGGCATGCGTAATACGGGTTAGGTATTCTTATTCTGAAATACGCGCGGGTATACATGCCCGCGTTTTTATTCAGCCAGCGCCTAAAACCGTCCCATGCCGCCCAACAGCATCATCAAAACAGCACCAATAATCGATAGAATAATAAATGCGGGAATTGCTGCCACCGCCCATTTGATCATAAACACAACCATCGACAAAAATGGCATGCGTATATCGGTAACCACAACATACTGACTTTCTTCTTCGTTCATTTTATTTCTCTCCTTGTTGTATCAAACCATGAAACGCGAGCGAGATTAAGTGCATAATTTCAGGCTTGCAATTCAACAATCATTCCTGCTGCCAGCCAGCTTTTCAAAAAACCGGCGGCTTTCATGGGGACTGTTTCCTGATCCTGTATTTCTTCAGCCAGCGCGCCACACAGTTCAGAAAAATTCGCCCCCGCCAATGCTGCCTGTAACGCAACGGCTTCATCGGCCTCCATGGAACGGTACTGTGTCATCAGCTCATGTCGCCACAACAAACATTGCGCCGGTTCCGCCAGGCGCACCGCTTCGGGCACGGTTTCAGCATTTTTTGCCATCCGCCAACGGATCAGGGTATTCCACCAGATTGCCATGGTGCGCACTGAGGGATGAAAGCGTATTGTCAGTTCCGCCCATGCCTCGGGCGCAATAGCCGCCGCATCTGCTTCCGTGGCCACCACAGCATCTGCCGCATCAAACGCACCGACAAAACACCATTCCAGTTGCGCCATTTCGGCAGGCCAGTGGTGTTCGCCAGTATCTGGCTGATATCCCAAAAATGCGGGAAAATCCTGACCAAACCAGCGTAATGAATAATAGTGAGACGGATATTTGCGGGTATACGCTACGCAGACTTCACTGAATACCTCTTCACCCAAAAGCTGTTTTAATATTTCATAATCGCTTTCCAGTGCTTCTTCCAGCCGGGAAAAATAGGCATTGCCATAAATTGCCAGACGCACATCACTGGAAACCGTCCCGGTACTGTTAATGTATTTTCCAAACTCTTCGTCGCCATTAACAACATTGCGTTTAAAGGCATTTTGTAATTCTTTCAGCCCGGGCATCACAAAACCTCCAGCCTTTCAGCACCCAGCACATCATGGGTAATTTTGCGTAACGCACCTAACTCCGCCATTAGCTCTTCAAAAGGTGGAAAACAGTCATCACGCTCAATCATCGCCGACACCGGACCAAACTGTTTCAGTGCCTCGGCATATAATTCCCACACTGGCGTCACCACAGGATGGTCGTGCGTGTCGATAACATAATCACCATAATCACTGTGCCCGGCAAGATGAAACTGCCACACACGTTCAGCAGGTATGCCCCGGATATAATCCAAAGGGTCAAAACCATGATTGCGTGCGCTGACATAAATATTATTGATATCGAACAACATGAGGCAGTCAGCACGCTGCATAATTTCAGTATGAAACTCCCATTCGGTCATTTCTGACTGCACATAGCTCACATAACTGGAGGCATTCTCCAGAAGAATTTGTCGGCCCAGATAATCCTGCACTTGCTGTACACGCGTGACAACATGATCAATCGCCTCCTGATTAAACGGCAAAGGCATCAGGTCATGCAGGTTGTGCCCACCCTGCCCTGTCCAGCACATATGATCAGACACCCACTGTGGCTCGACACGATCAATCAACTGTTTCAGTCGTTTCAGATATGTTCGGTCCAATGGGTCGGTGCCACCAATGGATAACGATACACCATGCATCACCACCGGATAATTTTCACGCACCCGGTCAAGAAAATGCAGTGGCTTGCCACCGTCCACCATATAGTTTTCCGAGATGATCTCGAACCAATCGACGACAGGTCGGGTGTCCACAATGGTTTCGTAATACTCTGGCCGCAGACCCAGACCACAACCCAAAAAAGGCTTATCGGTTTTTATTTCAGTTTGCACAACATCACCTTAATGCGTATTTACCCGCATTATCACGCATAAAAAAGGCCGGTATCACAAGGAGAAACGTCCCTGCCATACCGGCCTTTTCAAACAAAAGCGAAAATTAATCGCCGACTTTACCACCGATAGCATCACAGGCATTTTTGCTCATGGTAACAAACCCCTGACCCTTGCAGGCGCTTTTACTCTTGCAGCCATTCTTGGCGGACTTGCAATCATTATTGCCCTTACATTTGTTAACGCCATAACAATGCACCTTGGCATCGTGACCCTCTTCGTGATCGCCACCGGCCTGCACAGTCGCCATCGGCGCAAAGGCAAACAGGCTGGCAGCCGCAACAGCCAAGGCAGCATTTGTGGTTTTCATTGCTTTCATCAGTTTTCTCTCCATGGGTTGAATAAAACAGCCTGATTAAAACATCATGGCCATCAGTAAAAACAAACGACGTATTCCATCAAAACAGGAATTTATCCCGCATCTATCACAACAGTGTGACATCCTCACCCTCTATACCAAGGTGTGCGTACAAACTCCGACGCACGATCCCGTCAATTGTTACCGAGCCGATGACAAAATACAACGGGTACAAACGTCTCAAAGCTCCAGCTCCCCCGTGCCCTGTCCCCGCAATTCACCGGCCACCACCACAGCTTTTCGCCATGCCGGGTCTTGTGACAAAGACTCCCGGTCAATATTGTGTCGCTCATGCAGCCGGGCCAGACGCACATGCGCAACAGGGTCATTGTGCATGCCCAGATTATCCAGTAACCGTATCGACTCTGCGGGATGATTGCACACCAGCAGCATATCGCAACCCGCCGCTAATGCTGCCCGTCCACGCTCGACAATATCCCCCATTACGTGCGCCCCTCGCATGGTGAGATCATCACTGAAAATCACCCCCTGAAAGCCTAAGCGCTCACGCAACACCACCTTCAACCAGAACGATGAAAAGCAGGCCGGTCTGTCATCCACTGCCGAATAGATCACATGCGCAGGCATAATACCACCCAGCCCACCCCGTACCAGTCGGCCAAAAGGTTTCACATCGTCCGCGTAAATATCCTCAAAACTGCGTTCATCCACCGGCATATCGATATGAGAATCCGCGACCACTGCACCATGACCGGGAAAATGTTTGCCCGTAGCCACCATCCCGGCACGACGCATACCCAGCATCCAGGAAATGGCCAACTCGCCGACCGCCTCCGGGTTGCGGTGAAAGGCTCGATCAGCAATCACCGTGCTCACCCCGAAATCCAAATCCAGCACCGGCGCAAAACTGAAATCGATGCCTGCCGCACGCAGTTCCGCTGCCATCAGCCAGCCACAGGTTTCCGCCAGATGTTTGGCACGTTTTTTATCATCGTTGAAAATTTCGCCAAATACCCTGGCAGGTGGCAGCTCGGTAAAACCATGGCGGAAGCGCTGTACACGCCCACCTTCATGATCCACCGCCACCAGCAAATGCGGATCGCGCAAATGATGAATGTCCGCGACCAGTTGTTGCAATTGCCCGGGCGACGCATAATTGCGCGTAAACAGAATGACCCCGCCCACCAGTGGGTGTAACAACATCTCGCGTTCTTCCGTGCTGATTTCCAGACCAGCAAGATCCAGCATAATGGGGCCAAGTGACATTGAGTGCCTTGTTTTCAGGTGTTGTTGATATTATTTCAAGCGTTATTGATTCTGAAAAAACCCTGATGAGTTCTTTTTCGTCATATTATAGGAACTCTGCCGACGAGCAGACCGACAGACTTCATGTTGGACCAAAAACAAAGGGGAGTCCATACAAGTAAGCAAGTTGAACCCACAAACTGCACACCTTTCCCGGGCTCACAACACATAAAGCAGCATGATCAAATAATGCGAAATACTGCCAGCCAGCACAAACAGGTGCCAGATACCATGAGCATGTTTAATTTGTTCATCGAGAGCGTAAAAAACAATACCACCGGTATAAAACAACCCGCCCAGCACCAGCAATATCACCCCACCCGTTGGCATGATCAGAACAAGGGGGTACAGAGCCACCACAATCAACCAGCCCATAAGCAGGTAGATAAGCATCTGAATACGACGTGAACCCTGCCGGTGCAAGGCATCCACTACGATACCGATAATCGCCAACCCCCAGACGATGCCAAACAAGGTCCAGCCCCAGGCGCCGCGCAAGGTCACCAGTGTCAGCGGCGTGTAAGTACCAGCGATGAGCAGATAAATGGCGACATGATCCAGCTTCATAAATATCTGCTTGGCCCGCCCGCGCAGGGAATGATACAGCGTTGACAGGATGTACAACAGAAACAGGGAGGTACCGTAGATGCTGAAACTGACGATTTTCCATATATCGCCCTGCAATGCGGCAAAGACAACCAGTACCACCAGGCCCGCCAGAGCCAGTGCAGCACCCACCAGATGGGTAATGCTGTTAAAACGTTCACCGTAATACATATTTACTCCGACAGGTTTTCGTATCAATCAGTATGCCAGAGCCTGCGTCAGGTTAAAAAGTTCCGGAATGACCGCACCATGAAATACGCTCAAAAAAAGAAATAGCTTCTGCTTCAGAAATTCCGCGATGCTTTGCATAGTTCCTTATCAGGTACTCAAGCTGATTCTGATCATCGGTTAAAACCAAAGGGATATTTAGCGACACAAGGTAGTCAATGACTTTATGGTTAAGTTTCAATAAAGTAGTGTTTGCTGGTACTTAATTTCTTTTCTTCAATCCAGACGTATTCCTTGGTTTTTTTGGCGGTCAGGTTGGGTGCGTTTTCTGCCCCCCAGGAAACATCTGTATCCTCTCCCCCAAGATCCTCCTCCACCTTCACATACTTGGTGATATACACCTTCACGCCATTAAACCTGGCGCTGGGTTGCCAATAATAACCCGCATCATCACTGTCAATCTCCAGGCCGAGGGTAATGCCGGATTTGATGCCGATGCCTGCCACCAGTTCCACCTTGATCTTGAGCAGGTGGCCTTTGACATCCACTTTGCCTTCGGCACTGAATTCAATTTTGCCTTCCACCGGTTTGCCGATGCCTTTTTTGAGGCTGGCCTGGGCTTCTTCAATCAGCCATTTGCTGATAATGCCACCATCCAGCGGTTTGGCCAGTACGGGCAGGATGTCTACTTCAACATCGAGACCAAAAAACGGGGCGGCGCTGATACCAAAGTCGAAGGCGACGCTGCGATAGTGGTCTTTGCCTTCGGCCAGTTGGGTTTTGAGGTCGAGTTTGAGCCTGGGCCAGGTAACGGTGATTTTTTGGCGCGTTCTTCCTCAAAAAAACTAGCGGATCATTATCCACTTTCCAGCTTTGTTTTTGTAGAAACCGAATTTCATGGTGTAGACGATGTTGGCGGTTTTGTTCACAAAAAGAATCGGGTGATATTGTGCAATGCTAATGATTCTTGCCATTCGGCCATTGGCATAGATGTCAAACTTGCTCGCTTCAGTACTAAATTCATCCAGCGCGGAATCAGTATCATCAAGCATTTCACCGGTTTCCATCAATGCATGACCCGCTGCCCTCCCGCCTTTCAAATAAAAGGCAATGGCAAATTCATCGGCGGCATGATCATGAAGCTCCAGCAGTTTTTTACGGTCTTTGTTTTTATAGGCATCATAGATTTCACGGTAGGCAGCCAGCAGAGAGTCATAATTCTCCTGATTGTCTTCGATGGTCTGCCCATCCTGCCATGCCCAGCGAGGGTAGTTAGCTTGTACCGGCAGGGTTTTTCGCGTGGCGGTGATTTGTTTGTCGAAGGTAATTACCGGGAAAGAAAGGGGTTTACTTTTATTATCCAATACCACCCCGCCGACGCCCTCAATTGGAAGGCTTTCACTGGCCATTTTGTCCAATGCTAACCCTGGGCGCAGGTGAATCTGGCTCAGCAATATTTTGTTATCGCTATCACCCTGTTCGTTCACATACAGCGCGGCTTTGACTTCCGCCTCTTCGTGATAGTCTTTTGTTTGGCCATCCGCAGGCGTCGCCCCCAGAAATGGAAACGTAATCACTTTCAGCTCGTTAACACCGGCAATCACAGACGGATTGACCTCATAAGTCATCGTCGAGTGGCCACTGAACATTTCATATTCAATCGAAATATCATTCAACCGAATATCTACCCCCACCCCGGTAATGGTTAGCTCCAAAGTAAATTCAGGTTTTTTATACTCGCTAGCCTGCGCGTTTAACATAATGATCTATCCCAATAATAAAATGATAATGCGGTGTTTAATCATGGCTACGTTTCAATGAAGTAATGCTTGTTAGTACCTAACTTTTTTTCTTCGATCCAGACATACTCTTTGGTTTCTTTGGCAGCCAGATTGGGTTTAACAACTTTCTTTCTATCCCAGTTATTCCCACCCCCAGCATCCCTCTTCACCTTCACATACTTGGTGATATACACCTTCACCCCATTGAATTTGGCCTGGGGTTGCCAATAATAACCCGTATCATCGCTGTCAATCTCCAGCCCAAGCGTAATGCCAGATTTGATACCAATGCCTGCCACCAGTTCCACCTTGACCTTGAGCAGGTGGCCTTTGACATCCACTTTACCTTCGGCACTGAATTCAATTTTGCTTTCCACCGGTTTGCCGCTGATTTTTTCGATGCGGTTGCTGTTGTTGGAGAAGTCGCCTTTGAAACGGGTTTCGCAGTTGAGGGTGCCGCTGCCTTTCATGATGACGCTGACTTCACCTTTAAGGGAGTAGAGGCCGTTTTCATTGCCGATGCCTTCTTTGAGGCTGGCCTGGGCTTCTTCAATCAGCCATTTGCTGATAATGCCGCCATCCAGGGGTTTGGCCAGTACGGGCAGGATGTCTACTTCAACATCGAGACCAAAAAACGGGGCGGCACTGATACCGAAGTCGAAGGCGACGGTGCGATAGTGGTCTTTGCCTTCGGCCAGTTGGGTTTTGAGGTTGAGCTCAAGATTGGGCCAGGTGACGGTAACTTTAGGCTTTTTACCTTCGTCAAAGCGACCTATGACGCTATCGACGAGACCGGTGACGGCGTCTATTTGTTGGGTGGTGCTTTCGATGGCTTTTTTGTAGCTGCCTTTGTTGTTTTCATTTTCGGTGAAGTTCTAAAGCTGTGCTGGTTTTTACCATAGCCAAGGATGATGTTTCAGTCTCGACAAATGACGCTTCGGTCATTAACGTAAGTGCTACTTAATAAATTTACATTCAATAACTGTCAACGATTTTTTATTTATTTTACACAACCCATGACCACCGCCGACTATTTTTTGTGTAGCAGGTTTTTTAAAAAAAATAACGTATTCATCCGTATTTTCAGAAAAATTTACTACATATTTATCAAAATCAATTGATGATTTGATTTTTTTTGCATACTGCAAATATATACCCCATATTTTCAAATAATGTCCAGATATGGTTGTATCAGTGCGAAAATTTTTAAGCTCTTCATAATCTAAATATTCTTCAACTTCATCCGACATTGCATATCCACCTGTAAAAGTCTGAATCACCAATATGACCAAAAATAATAAACGATTATAAATCACCTAAAAACTCTACCTGGTTGTTTTTGTACGAGTAGTATTTAAACTTTCCTTTTGGTGTCGCTAAATAGCCATCAATTTTATTGCTGTCTGCATACGGAATATCTCCATACCATTCCTTATCAACAGGGTCATATATTTTTGAAAAGTTTTCGTTATCATAGGCTGGGTCATCTCCTCCATGCGTATGATAATATGCTACTGGTTTTTTACCTTTCGGTACAGAGTTAAGTCCTCCTGGATTTACGCCATCGATACTACCTCTTATTGGGCCGGTATAACTATAAGTTCCATCTTCATTCTGATATATCATTCCACCATATTCACGATTTTCGCTAATTGATTTGGAATTTATTTTTTTAGAAACATGTTCAGCCGCACCATGTTGCGTTTTAAAGGCGACGTTGTTGTTAACCAAACCCTCCCTCTCTCCTTTTTTCTGTTTTTGTTCCCGATGGTTTTCCTTACATTTTTCTGTGCCATTTTTGCTAACGCGGAGCGGCACATACCCCAGCTCATCATGCGGCCCCAGTGTGTAAGGCCTGGGGGTATAATATTCAACAGGTAAATCTTCCGGGCCTTTGCGCCGGGGCGGGGTGTTTTTTGCGGGTTGTTCAAGCAGGAAAAACTGTTTGTCTGCCAGGGCCTGGGCCATGGCGGCTATTTGCGGGGTGATAGTGGCGGGTATCTGTATGCCGGGTGTTTTTTCCTGCTGTGTACTTTGTGGCGTTTTGATGGGGGTCGGGTTTGCCGGTGCGGGGCTGGCGATGCCCAGGGTGGTTGACAGTGCGTTCAGCTGGGCCTGGTCCAGGTTGAGGCCGGCTAAAAAACGGGCGGCCTGTTGTTTGTCGGTGAATGTTTTAACGCTGGGGTTGGTTTCAGTCAGTAATGCGCTGGGGGGTGCCAGTGTGTAGTTTGCGGCTGACGCGTCCTTTGTCGGTGTCTTTGAAGGTGTTGTGAGCGAAGTCATGTCCTTTAAAGGGGCATTTGGCCATCAGGTTGCGCCAATAGCCCGGAAAGACGTGCAGCCCGTTAACGAAATTTTCCGCCATGCTTGCCGTCCGGAAGTCTATTGGTTCGATATCCACCGGTAATGGGGGGTCGCCCATGACGTGGACCCGGTAATAGTGTTGCTCAAAACGGTCACAGATGATGTTGGCGGGTTGCATAGGGGGCTCTGCTGCGTGCGGGTATGTTGATGATATTGCTGCACATAATACAATATAAAGCGGTTAATGTACTAGCGTATTTAGTTCAGGCCAGATCTGCACAACGACACATAAAGACTTAACCACGAAGCGCGCGAAAGAAAGACATAAAAATTTCGCACCTTTCGTGGCTCAGGCCTCTTGTTTCGTGAGCATGTATGCTCCGGCCAGAGTCAACCTGAAACCGGCCTGCCCCACTGACCGGCAAAAAAGCTATCACCCAGGGGTTTACGTTCCCGTGCTGCACTTTCCATCTTCTGAAAATCTTCGTGTAAAACATCTGTTGCTCCGTGATAACCCACGGCGATCACCGCCATCAGCTCCACCTCGTCAGGCACACCAAAGGCAACGCGCGCCTGCTCCACATCAAAGCCACCCATCTGGTGCGCGTTCAACCCCATGGATGCCGCTTGCAAACAAACATTTTCACTGGCGGCTCCCGTGTCGTACTGACTCCAGCGATTGCTGCTGTTATTGTGACTGAACGCAGGTATGCTGGCCACCAACATTAATACTGGCGCATGCTGTGCCCACAACCGGTTTTTCTCCGCCAGACAGTTCAACATTTTTTTCCAGGCGGTTTCATCCTCACTGCGATTGCAAACCACAAACCGCCAAGGCTCATCACCAAAGCAAGAAGGTGCCCAACGTGCCGCCTCCAACAAAGCCAGTAGCGTTTTTTCATCCACCGGCTTTGTTCCGTCAAAGGCGCGCGGACTCCAGCGCTGCGCAATCAGTGCATCAATAGGCACAACGGTATCTGCTGTTTTGTCTGTCATCATTTTTCTCCTCGTTTTTTAAACATTACGGCATATCAAACAGCAAAAATTCGGCTGCATCTTTTGCGGAAGCCAGTAACACATTTTCATTTTCAATGGCCAGCGCATCACCCTCCACCAGGGTGTGCCCTGCTACACTAGCCTCACCGGTTATCATATGCAGATAATATTTTCGATCTGTATGTAACGGCTGCGACAACTCATCACCCACCAAACGTACCACTGATAACACCGCATCCTGATGTAACAGCAGGGAACCATCCCGCCGATCAGGAGATACCAACACCCGCAGTTTTGCATCGCTAACGCTCAGCCTGAGTTGCTCATAACTTGGTTCAATACCCTGCTGATCCGGCATGATCCAGATTTGCAAAAGATGCAATACTTCATCCTGCGAGGCATTGTATTCGCTGTGTGTAATACCTGTGCCCGCACTCATGCGCTGTACGTCTCCAGCTTGTAATTGCAACACATGACCCATGCTGTCCTTGTGCTCGATTGTGCCCTTCAGAATGACGCTGATAATTTCCATGTCGCGATGGGCGTGCGTGGCGAACCCCGTCCCTGGCGCAACTTCATCATCATTAATGACCCGTAATACCGAAAAACCCATACGTGCCGGATCCATGTAACCGGCAAAAGAAAAGCTGTGCCGACTGTTCAGCCAGCCATGCTGACCTTGGCCGCGTTGCGGTGATCGTCTGATTTCAAACATTTTCTCCTCTCCTTGCGCGCTGAAGGTGCACTGAACGAGCCCTGCCATTCATAAAAATTGAATAACCGTTTTCCGTTCAAGTCGTGAAATTTAAGGATAGTGTTGACCCCGTTAAATAAAAAGCAGAAAATTTTGCGAGGCTTGAACGAATTTTTTGAACATACCTGAACGCCGTTTTCACTCACTTTTCGCTGGTAACAAAACCATGAAACTGACACTGGATGCCCTCAATGTGCTGGACGCTATCGACCAAAGCGGCAGTTTCGCCGCTGCCGCGGAAAGCCTGTATCGCGTACCCTCTGCCATCAGCTACACCATGCAAAAACTGGAACAGGATCTCGGCACACCTGTTTTTGATCGCAGCGGGCACCGTGCGGTACTCACCCCTGCAGGAAAAACGCTACTGAAAGAAGGACGACGTTTACTGCTTGCCGCACATGAACTGGAAGATCAAGTCAAACGCATTGCCACCGGCTGGGAAACCGAACTGCGCATCGCCATGGACACACTCATTCCTGCCAACAACCTGTTGTCACTTGTGGCCGAATTTTATGACGAACATGCCCCCACAAAAAACAATAACCCGGCAGTGCAATCTGTTGTACAAAACAAAGGCACACAGTTACGCTTGCAACAGGAAGTGCTGGGTGGCACCTGGGATGCGCTGGTCTCCAACCGGGCAGACCTGGTGATAGGTGCCACAGGCGATGTGCCTGCGGGTGCAGGTTACAGTCATTTTTCTCTCAATGAATGCAACATGGTATTTGTTGTGGCTCCTGATCATCCATTGGCCACAGCTGAAGAACCCATTGTCAGCACGGATATTCTCAAATACCGCGCTATCGCCATTGCCGACAGCTCCCGTTATCTGCCACCACGCAGCAGCGGCCTGCTCACCGGACAGGAAGTGCTCACCGTATCAAACATGGCCAGTAAACTTGAAGCACACATCCAGGGGCTTGGTATTGGCTACTTGCCGCTATACTGGGCGCAAGCCGCCATTGATGCCCGGCGGTTACTTGTAAAATCTGTCGAAGCCACGCCCAACCGGGCCATACAACAAATCGCCTGGCGCAGTGACAATCAAGGCAAAGCACTACAGTGGTTTGTGGAAAAACTCAGACAACCTGACATTCAACAACGCCTGCTCAGTTGTCACTGAAAACAGGCACTTTTCCACAGTTTCGTGCCAAAGAAGAAATGGTTTTGACAAAAGCATCACTTGGCTCCACCCGTGGATTTTCTGTATTTATATACAGAAAATATGATCCCAAAATCCACCGTTGAACGGCGGATTTTGGGATCATGACAGGAAAGTCGCTTATGGCTATTATGGATAGCTTGGCAAGACATTTACAACCAAGATACAACGGTGCGAAACCGTTGTTCTACATATTACATATACCAGTTAAATGGTGCCCGGGGCCGGAATCGAACCGGCACGACCGTTAAGTCGAGGGATTTTAAGTCCCTTGTGTCTACCAGTTTCACCACCCGGGCGGGTCGTGCTTGATGACGGTGTCGATTGTACCGTCTGTCCCAGGGAGTTGGGAACCAAACCTGATTAAAAATATGGAGGCGGAACCCGGAGTCGAACCGAGGTACACGGATTTGCAATCCGCTGCATAGCCACTCTGCCATTCCGCCAAATATCCAGCCTTCACCGTGAACAACGTACCCAGTTCAGTACGTCGATACCATCACGTTTAATCGAAGAGCCGTAAAACCAAAAAAACCCCGACCGCAGGATCGAGGTTTTGCATTCTTGCGCCACCTGTCTCTTTTTCAATCAAAAAGAGGTAATGGAGCGGGAAACGAGATTCGAACTCGCGACCCCAACCTTGGCAAGGTTGTGCTCTACCAGCTGAGCTATTCCCGCCTGCGCTTCAAGCCGGTGTATTGTACTGGCGGCGTTTGTACTGTCAAGCGTCTGAGCAATAAATGTCGCTTTAAATATCCTCTTTTTGTAGTGATGGCCACGCAGAGCGTATATAAATGACCATAGACCACAACGTGAGTCCCGCAGAAACATACAAAAAGACAAATCCGGTTTCCGCAGTGGGGAAACCACCGATAGGCTCACGGTACAGCAGCAGCACCAGCGCCAGCATTTGTGTGGCGGTCTTGATTTTGCCGATCACTGACACCGCCACCTGCGCACGCGCTCCCAGTTCCGCCATCCATTCCCGCAGTGCAGAAATAACAATTTCCCGGCCAATGATGATTGCGGCAGGCAGTGCCAGAAAGACACCGGGGAAGGGTGTGGGGTTCATGTCCACCAGCATTACCAGTGCTACGGCGACCATAAGTTTATCCGCCACCGGGTCAAGAAAAGCACCGAAGGCCGAGGTGAGCTGCATGCGGCGCGCCAGGTAGCCATCCAGCCAGTCTGTCCAGGCGGCCACAGCAAATACGACGGTAACGGCAATATGGGACCATTCCACCGGCAGGTAAAACAGCACGGCAAAAACGGGGATCAACGCAATGCGCAGCAGGGTCAACAGATTGGGTATATTAAAGCTCATGTTTACTCAGGTATTCGTATTATTCATCCACATGAAACACATCATACACCCGTTGCGCCAGTTGCTTGCTAATACCGGGCACGCTGGCGAGATCTTCCACCCCGGCGCGCGCTACTTCCTGTAAACCACCAAACTGTTTTAATAACGTCTGGCGGCGTTTGGGGCCAAGACCACTGATACCCTCCAGCACTGAGGTGTTACGTGCCTTCGCACGGCGCGCCCGATGACCGGTAATGGCAAAACGGTGAGCTTCATCACGAATCTGCTGAATGAGGTGCAATGCAGGTGAATCTGCGGGCAGTATACGGGGCGCGTCCTCTCTCAACAATTTTTTGTCTGTGGCAAGCGTATCAGACGGTGCTTTGTCCAACGAGAGCGCCGTTGATAAAATCAGCTGCTCTTCCCCGGGTCGTCGCGCTGGCCCTTTGGCCACCCCCAACAGGGTAACACCGCTGATTTGTAATTCTTCCATGACGGATTCAGCTTCACTCACCTGCCCTTTGCCGCCATCAATGAGCAGGATATCCGGTAGCTTGCCCTCCCCTTTTTTCAACCGTGTATAACGCCGCAGCAGAGCCTGACGCATGGCGGCATAATCATCGCCGGGGGTGATGTTATCAATATTGAAACGCCGGTAGTCGGATTTCACTGGCCCGGTGGTATCCAGCACCACACACGAAGCCACTGTGGCTTCACCCATGGTATGGCTGATATCAAAACATTCCAGGCGTTGCGGCGGGCTGTCCAGTTGCAGCACGTCCTGTAATGCTTCAAAGCGGCGCAACACGGTGCTTTTGGTGGCCATTTGCGCACTGAGCGCATTTTCTGCATTGGTCACCGCCATCTCCACCCAGCGGGCGCGCTCACCACGCAGCTTGTGAGTAATACGCACCCGGTGATGACTTTCTTCACTTAACACGGTTTGCAATAACGCTCCCTCATCATTTTCCAGGGGCGTGTTAATCAGAATCTCTGCGGGCACGGTACGCCCGGCGTGTCCCGCCAGATAATACTGGGCAATAAAGGCCGCCAGCACTTCTCCAGGCTCGGCCTCTGCGGTATGGCGCGGAAAAAAAGTTTTATTGCCGAGATTACGGCCATCGCGCACAAAAAATACCTGCACACAGGCCAGGCCACCACCGAGCATTACCGCGATGACATCGAGATTCCCGCCTTCGCCGCTCACATACTGGGTTTCCTGCACTCGCCGCAGGCTGCCGATAAGATCCCGAATCTGAGCTGCCTCTTCAAACGCCAGTGCTGCCGAAGCCTGTTCCATTTTTGCCACCAGCTCGTCGATGACTTTAGCGCTTTTGCCCTCCAGAAACATTGTGGTGTGGCGAAGATCTCCGGCGTACTGCTGTTTGTCGATCAGCCCCACGCAGGGGGCTGTGCAGCGCTGAATCTGATATTGCAGGCAGGGTCGTGAGCGATTGCGGAAAAAGTTGTCGTCACACTGACGCACCCGAAACAGTTTTTGCAGCAGGCTCAGGCTCTCCCGTACTGCCCCGGCACCGGGATACGGCCCAAAATACCGCCCCCTGGCGCGCTTTGCGCCACGGTGATACGAAAGCCGTGGAAAATCATCACCTTCGGAGAGAAAAATATAAGGGTAGCTTTTATCATCCCGTAACAGGATGTTGTAACGCGGTTTCAGTTCCTTGATGAGGTTGCTTTCCAGCAACAATGCCTCATTTTCAGTATGGGTAACCGTGACCTCCAGCCCTCGCACCTGCGCCACCATGGCCCGGGTTTTTGCTCCCTGGGTGGCACGGGTGAAATAACTGGCCACACGCTTTTTCAGATTGCGTGCCTTGCCCACATACAGCACAGCACCACTGGCATCCAGCATGCGATAAACGCCAGGGCGACTGGTCAGGGTTTGCAGGTATGCCTTGGCATCAAAAATGGCATCAGGCTGGCGGGTGCCTGAGTCGGTACTGGAATCATCACCGGACATGGGTCAGCCTTTGGCATCAACCAGCTCACGCGCCCGCTTAAATACCGCCTGAAACATGGGTGTGGTCAAACGCCGCGTCTGTGTGTTGTAACGACTGCAATGATAAGAATCCAGCAGAAAAAGGCCTTGAGGTTTCTTATGAGGTAATTCATGTAACTGGTTATGACCAAAGGGATAATCTTTTAATTTTAACCCCAAAGCACGCAGCACCGCAGCGTGCGCAATCGTACCCAGCGCCAGTACACAGGCACCCCGGCGCAAAGATGCCAGCTCCGCTTTCAAAAATTGGTTGCAGGTACGAATTTCTTCCCCGGTGGGCTTGTTCTGCGGTGGCAGGCATTTCACTGCATTGCTGATGCGGCATTGCTTGAGACGCAAACCATCGTCGGCTGAATCTGAAGTGGGGGCTGAACTGAAGCCCGTATCAAACAGCGTCTGGTAAAGTAAAATACCGGCATGATCCCCGGTAAAAGGCCGACCCGTGGCATTGGCACCGTGCATACCCGGTGCCAGCCCTACAATCAGTAATTTGGGGTTTTTCACGCCAAAAGGCGCAACGGGACGCGCATGATAATCCGGATACTGTTGCCGGTTTTCGTCAAGAAAATCACTCAATCGAGGACATTGCCGACAATCCAGGTCAAAAATAGGGCTTTTATTTATCATGTATACTCAGTCGTATGGCAAATTTTTTGGACTCACAGCATACCAGTTTTGTGGCAACCTTTGATTCCAGACGAACAAAACGGCACACTGGGCATCTAACCCGGCGGCTTTGTAATCAGTATCAGGTAACAGGAGAGGGTGTTTGTATGTTAAAAAAACTGGGGGTGATTTTTCTGGTCACAAGTATCAGCGTTCTGCTCAGCAGCTGCCATATAAAGCAAAAGGATGTCGAAACGATCAAGCGCACAACTGAGAATTTACGCGTCTATCAGCCAAACGACTTTATTGTATACAATGTGACTGCGCTCACCAACTCCGCCACCCCCAGCCGGGGCACATTACGGATAGAATGGGATACAACAGCTGATTTGCTCGACCCTATTGATAACACCACCCAATATCGAGTACTAAAAGAAACAACAACGCTCACCTATGAGGAAGACAGTATCGAGACTGGTGCTACAATCATCCGCTATATCAGTCAGGACACCGATGGCAATATCACGCTTTACGCCATTGATGACGGACTGTTGCGCTACTGGCTGCATGACCCTGACGATACCGGAAATTTGTCCGCAAACATTAGTACGCCTGTCATTTTTAACTCCCCCGTGACAATAACCTCCAACCCTCCAGTGCATTTTACCGCAATGGAAGGCTGTGTCTCAGGATCATGTAAGTCAGAAATATACACATTCGGTGACAATGTTGAGATTGTGGGTGATACCACAGAGGTGACCACCAATCTTGGCAAGTTTTCAGACCCCTTTCAGATAAATTTTTCCGGTGAAAGTACAGCGAATGGCGCATCAACCGTTTCAGTTGTTGGCGATATCCGTACTGCCTGTGGCACCAGCATGGACAACATTTCATACACTGGCACTATGTTTGTTGTCCCGGAAATTGGCATAGTGCAAATGACCAATCTATGTCAAAACCCTACCGATAGCCAGGTGCAATACATCATCACCATAGATAACACGAACATTCCCCTGCCTGCACCCACACCGTAAAAACACGGGGTATCTATAAATACCCCGTGTTTTCCTTCCGGCAAAGAACACATTACAAAAAATTAAACAAAGAAAGATTCTGAATCCGTGCAAAACTTTGCTGCGCCGCCTGCAAACCTGTCAGTTGTAAATTCAGGCGGCTGACTGCCTCGGCATAATCCAGATCCTCAATGGAAGACAGAGCCTTTTGTCCCTGAAGTACAATTTCTTCATTCAATGCCCGGTGACTGTCAATCGCATTCAGGCGGGCACCGGTTTGCGCACGGAAAGTTCCCAGGTTTTCCATTGCCAACGAAAGATCACCCGGCACGTTGGCCGTTGATGTATTGCCTTCAAGCGCTAATGCAAATTGCTCCAGAGTTTCAAAAATATTTTGTGTGCCTCCCCCTGAAACAGGTACATCCATAAACACATCCTGCCCATTGTCTTCGGTTGCAATAAAACGGGTTTCACCAATCTGCACATTACGCTGCCCCAGGTCACCCGTATACGAATAGGTGAACAATCCGCTGGCAGCTGGCACTTCTGTAACAGCCACCGGTGCAGTATTCACATTAAACCCGGCAAAAATATATTCTCCATTGCTGTCTGCTGTATTAGCCACCGAGATCATCTCACCCAGAATGGCACGCACTTCAACGGCGATAAGCGCACGTTCGTTTGCTCCCAGGCTTGTGCTGTTGCCCTGCACAGCCAGCTCCCGCGTACGCTGCAACATATTAATTGTTTGCGTGAGCGCGGCCTCCTCCTGCTTGACGCGACTTTCCGCAGCATTCGCGTTTTCCTGAAACTGTTTATAGGTTTCGATAACCTTGTTAAAAGCCAATATCTGTGTTGAACCCAACACATCATCTGATGGCACCAAAATACGCTTTCCCGTTGCCACCTGCTGCTGGGTTTTACTCAACTCCGACTGTCGCTCCAGCATGGCCGTAACACCACGATCCTGCATTTGTGCTGTTGAAATTCGCATATGATTATCTCTATAAGGTGAGCGTTATCATTAACGCCCGGTAACACTGATCAACGTCTGAAAAATATCGTCTGAGATACGAATCACCTGTGCAGCAGCCTGATAAGCCTGCTGGAATTTCAATAAATTCGCGGCTTCTTCATCAAGATTGACACCGGATACCGCTTGTTGTGACTCAACGGCACGGTCCAGTAATGCACGCTGCGCGTTAGCATTAACCTTGGCTTCGCGTGTACCCACACCCACTTCTGACACCAGTTTGGCATAGGCTGACTGGAAGCTTTCTGTGCTGCCGCCCAGCACCTTCTGTGCTTGCAGAGCAGCCAATGCCAGCGCATTGCTGTTATCACCCAGTGCATTTCCCGATGCTGCACCGGCAAACTCTGCGGCAGAGGAAATGGCAACACCGATGTCACCCGCCCCGTTTCTGACAGGACGAATCAAAAAGCTGTCACCCGCAGAAACACCACCTGCCAGACTCAGGGCAATACCATCGGAAGCCACCGTGCGTGGAAAATCGGTTACGGTGAAGCCACTGTCAACAACTGCATTATCACTCAGTCGTGTCAACGAAAATGTTGCACCATCATAATTCAGACGATACTCACTGGCCTGAATCAGGTTGCTGTCATTAATCGCCACACTTACCGTACCGCTGGCGGGATTGTTCCCGGTACTGGCAAGCACCTCCGGGCTGGTGGAAATAATGTCATTAAAAAACAGACCACCAGGGTTTCCATTAATATCATCACCTGATTGATGCTGGACATTAATGCTTGAAGTCAAACCAATGGCAATGCGGCCCATGGAATCCTGCACCGGGTCCAGTACGTTCTCCCGAAAAGCCAACAGTCCGCCAATTTTTCCGCCATTCAATTGCCCGTTAATGGAAAAACTGACGGTGCCCGTATCAAAACTCACATCCAAGCGGCTTAAATCAAATTCATTGGGCGTCGTCGATAAGGTGCGAGCCTCACCACCCAGCACCAGTGTTTGCCCATTACCAATAAACACGCTGAGAGAGCCATCACGGGTTTCATTGGTATTGACAGATACCAGCTCAGATAACTGGTTAACAAGACGGTCACGCTGATCTAACAAGCTGTTGGGAGGCTGATCCCCTGTCAGGCTTCTTTGCAAAACAATATTTTTATTCAACTCGGCAATAGAAGAAGCAATACTACTGACTTCCGCCGTTGTCACTTTTAGCTGATTGTTAACAGCGTCATTTAAATTTTCAAAGCGTTGATCAAACGACTGAAAGCGCTCACTCAATGTCACCGCTTCTGAAATCAGCACCTGACGTGCCGGAATGGATGTCGGGTTATTGGCCACATCCTGCATGGCATTAAAAAATTTCTGCACAGCCGGATTCAAACCCACATCATCATTGGCTAACAACTCATCAATACCGGACGCCATGGTCTGTAAAGTATCAAGCTGATTAAAGGCAGAATTTCGGGAAACAACCTGATCAACCAGAAACTGATCATAAACACGTCGAATCGCGGTAACATCAACCCCGGTACCAATAAAGCCACCACTGGCTGCATTAGGTGCGCGGGCAGAAAGTTCCACCGACTGCCGACTATAGCCTTCGGTATTAACATTACTGATATTATTTCCGATGGTCACCAGATTTCGTTGAAAAGCCTGAAGCCCGGAAACGGCGGTACTTAACATGTTGCCTGTATTTGCCATAGTGTCAATTCCACTGGTCGTCAGGGCAGGTGCAATTTTTTGCGCTATACCTGAAAAGTTTATCGTCTGATTCGTTTAAATCTTAATCAGCTCCAATGCCTTCTGTAACGCCTCACCTGTTGCTATACGCATGATTTTAGTTGCATATTCCGGATCTGTGGCATAACCTGCCGCCGATAACTCCCGGGTGAATGACTGTGCATCATCGGCAACAGCCAAAGCGGGTTGATAACGTGGACTGGTTTTTATAAAAGCAACAAAGTCTGCAAAACTTTCTTCATAAGAAGCGTACGCCCGGAATTTTGCCGTTTCCCGCACCGCCACACCCTGTCGGAACTCCAGAGTGGCAACAGAAACACTCTCACCCTGCCAACGCCCATCAGCCTTGATATTAAACAGGTTGTAACTGCTTTCACCCGATGCGTGTTTATTCACTTTCCCCCCCCAGCCCGTCTCCAATGCGGCTTGCGCTAAAATGACTTCCGGGGCCACCCCCAGTTTTTCTGATGCGGCTTTGGCATGGGGCCACAATTGCTGGACAAACTCCTGGGGCGTATTCAGCGATGCTTTTGGTAACGACGCTACGGGTAACGACACCACGGGCGCAGATATTTTTTGTGCGGATAGCGGTACAATCGCAGCAGGTGCCTGACGAATAATAGAATCAACAGAAAATGACTGTTTGGTTTTCTCAATTTTCTGTTCACTGGCTCCGCGCATTTGCAACTGCTTGACCAGCATATCAGCAATACCAATACCTTTTCCGGTTGCGAGATTGATGGCCAGTTGTTTGTCATGCCAATCCTGATAAAACTCCGTTTGCTGATCATCAAATAAACCATCTTCACTGTTTTCACCCTGCGCACTTTTTAACATCATTTGTAAAAATATCGCTTCAAACTGCTCAGCAACAAGGCGCAGGGTTTCCGGTGAGTTTTCATCGGAGGCATATTTCAGTTTATTCAGCGCTTGAATATCCGTATAAACAGGTGCTGTTTGCAAAGGAATTGTCATGACAATGTCAATACATCATCCAATATCAGATAACCAGCAGGTTTGCACGTAGTGCACCTGACTCTTTCAGCGCTTCCAGAATGGCAATCAAATCACTCGGGGTTGCACCCACTTCATTAATGGCCTGTACAATATCATTGAGTGATACACCCGGCTGAAATAAAAACATGGGCTTGGCTTCTTCGCTCACGGCAATATCCGTTCGGGGCACCACCACGGTTTCACCTTCTGACAATGGTGCAGGCTGGCTGACTTCCGGCCGGGCAGCAATGGTCACCGTCAGGCTACCGTGCGTAATTGCCGCAGGCATCACTCTGACATGCTGGCCGATAATAATCGTACCCGTTCTTGAATTGACCACAATTTTTGCCGCAGCCTCTCCGGGTGTCACTTCAAATTGCTCCAGCAAAGACATAAAGGCAACTCTTTTTGCCGGGTCACGCGGTGCATTCACTTTGATGGAAATAGCATCAACGGCTTGTGCCGTTCCATCACCAATGTTTTTATTGATGATAAGGGCAACGCGATTTGCCGTGGTAAAATCCGGAGCGTGAAGATTCAGCGTCAACGAATTACCCTGTAAAAAAGCCGTGGTAACGCTACGCTCGACCGTTGCGCCATTGGCAATCCTGCCCACACTGGGAACATTGACGGTGATACTGGAACCATCTGCACCCACACCAAAACCACCCACAACAACATTGCCTTGTGCAATGGCATAAATTTCCCCGTCCGCTCCCTTAAGCGGTGCCATTAACAAAGTGCCACCTCTCAGGCTTTTGGAGTTTGCAATGGAAGATACGGTGACATCAATGGACAAACCCGGCTTTGCAAAAGGGGGTAATTCGGCATGCAGCGAAACCGCCGCAACATTTTTAAGTTTTGGATTCACGCCCGCAGGCACGGTAATGCCAAACTGTGACAACATGCTTTTCAGGCTTTGCACCGCATAGGGTGCCTGACTGGTTTGATCTCCCGTACCATCCAGTCCGACCACCAGACCATAACCCACCAATTGATTGCTACGCACACCGGCTATTGAAGTAATATCCTTCAAACGCTCCGCATGCGCATTGACTGGTAAGACAGTACATATTAAAAACAACAGCGTAATGCTGTATTTTTTAGAATCCCAGATTGACAATCCCACGCAGACTTGTTGCATAATCATTTCGCTGTTTTTTTTCATTTAAAAGATGTTACAGGCCTTCCAAAAGATCATTTTCTCAGAAAGGCCACCAGTTACTATCAAAAATACGCTGTAACCAACCCTTGGTATTCGCATCGGCCAACACACCCTGCCCACCATAAATAATCTTTGCATTAGCCACTTGTGAAGAAAGCACTGTATTTGAGGGGGTGATATCAATCGGGCGAATAATCCCGGAAATACGCACATGCTCCGACCCCTGATTCAGAGTCAGTAACTTTTCACCACGAATCAACATATTGCCATTCACATAGACCTCGGCAACCGTAACAGTAATCTCACCCGACAGACTGTTACTTTGTGTACTGTCACCCTCTCCCTGAAAATCACGCTCCGCATCAATGGTCGCACTTAGCACGGCATCGCCCCCATATGAAACCCCCCGGCCAAATAATGTGGGCGCAGCAATAGTGACAGCAGCATCTTTTGCAGTATTAGTGCTGGCTTTTTTACTGGCATTGGTTTTTTCTTGTAAGACCACTGTAATAATGTCACCAACACGATGTGCTTTTGTATCTTCAAATAGCGCCAGGGAAAATCCGGCTTTATAAATTGCACCATCGCTGACGGGTAATGGTTGTGCATTTACTGGTCGGACAGGAGCATATTCCGGATCAGAAACAGCTTGATGTGTCGTGCTACAAGCCGAGACCAATAACAGCACGACAACAAGATATAAAAAATGAAAATTACATTTTTTCATGACACTCATCACAGGTTGTTATTCAAGTATTGCAACATCTGGTCTGCTGTTGATATTGCTTTTGAGTTCATTTCATAGGCACGCTGTGTTTCAATCAGCGAAACAAGCTCTTTGACAGAGTTCACATTTGATGACTCCAATGCACCCTGCACCAGAGAACCAATGCTGCTTAATCCTGGAGTGCCTGTGGTGGGTGAACCACTTGCGCCACTTTCACGAAACTGGTTTTCACCAATGGGCTGCAAGCCGGTGGGGTTGGCAAAATCAGCTAACTGGATATTACCAATCTGTGTTGGTGTCCCAGACCCAGGCGTAGTAACAGAAACAATACCATCTGAACCAATAGTGACACTTTGTGCATCAGTCGGAACCGTAATTGCGGGCTGTACAAGATAACCACCTGCGGTAACAATTTCACCGGTTGCGCTCAATTGAAAGGAACCGTCGCGGGTATAAGCTAATGAACCATCGGGACGTAATACCTGAAAAAATCCACGCCCCTGAATGGCCAGATCCAGTGAACCTTCTGTTTGCACCAGATTTCCCTGAGCATGGCTTTTCTCTGTAGCCACAGTGCGCACACCCGTACCGATCATTAAACCGGATGGCAGCTGTGTACCTTCTGAAGATTGCGCACCAACCTGACGTACATTCTGATACAACAAATCTTCAAAAACCGCCCGACCGCTTTTGAAGCCCATGGTATTGGTATTGGCCAGATTATTGGATATCACAGATAACCGGGTTTGCTGTGCATCCAGTCCCGTCTTTGCCACCCATAATGCAGAATTCATGTTATGTACTCCTCAATTGGCATTTTTAATGATCAGTTTGACAGGCTTAATAACTGTGTTGCCGCCTGGTCTGCCTCTTCAGCCGTCTTCATCATTTTCACTTGCGTTTCGTATTGCCGCGCCAGACTGATCAGATTCACCATAGCTTCCACGGTATTGACATTACTGGTTTCCAGCGCCCCCGAAATAATGTTCACCGTTGCATCCGGTGCTGCACCATTGCCATCCCGGGTTCTTAACAAACCGTCTTCGCCTTTCACTAACGATGCACCATCAATTTTTACCAGCTTGATACGATCCAGTACTGTCAACGCATTGGGGGCTTGGCCAATACCCAGAATCGACACTGTACCATCAGTACCAATTTCAATTTTGTCTGATGGCGGTATGGCAACAGGCCCACCATTACCCAGCACGGCAAGCCCTGAAGCTGTCTGAAGAATGCCGCCATCCCCAATACGCAAACTGCCAGTGCGGGTATAAACTTCACTGCCATCCAGGGCTTGTGCTGCAATCCAGCCTTCACCTTTAACCGCAATATCCAACTCACGTCCCGTAGGATTAATCGTGCCACTACTGGTATCAATACCCACACTTTCTGTCATCGCGTACACTCGTGTCGCCTCACCCGCCCCATAAACCGGCATGCTGCGGAATGCTGCCAAATCGGCACGGAACCCGTCCGTATTGGCATTGGCCATGTTATGGCTGTTTGCCGTTTGTGCCAGCATGGTTTGTCTGGCACCTGACATTGCGACATAAAGCATACGATCCATGGTTATTTCCTATGGCGAATACGAAGTAATAGCTAACTAGATATTGATAATGGTTTGTGTCACGGTATCAGCCGCACTGATCACCTGTGCATTGGCCTGAAAGTTTCGTTGCGCCGTGATTAGATTCACCAGGCTGGCGGCAATATCAACATTGGAAGCCTCCAGCGCACCCGATTGAACCAAACCAAAACTGGCGGTATTGGCTTCACCCAGAATCACATCACCGGATTCAAAACTTTGAGCCCAGGCGGTATTACCCTGTTGGCGTAACCCACCCACATTGGGAAACCCGGCCAGGGCCACTTTGCCCAAAGCATTGGATTGACCATTGGTAAAACGGGCAAAAATCACACCTTCATCATCAATGTCGATACCACTCAAACGCCCTGTTGAAAAACCATCCTGCGATAAGCCATTCACCGCAAATGCACTACCAAACTGGGTGGTATTACTGTAATTAACACCGACCTGAATCGGCAATGCACCTGTACCGGAAGGCACAGCGTCATAAGCAATATTCGATGGTCCCGAAAGCGTACCATCGGAATTAAAAGTAATACTGACCGGTGAAGCACCACCGCTGGCAACCACGTTACCATCAATGTATTTATAGGTATCCCACTGATTCGCCACTGCGGATTTCACATAATACAGCGTCGATGTGTGGGGTGAACCCAAAGAATCATAAATCACTGTGGAAGTGGAATTATTAAAACTGGTGGGGTCCGCAGGATCAAAAGGCACTGTGGATGGAACTGAATCAGATGAACTCAAATTCAATGTTGCCGTTATTGATGATGTTGCCTGGGGAGGACCATCTGATGTGGATAATTGCACGTCACTTAAAACACCGGTATTAAATCCTCCCCCGGTAATGGCAGGAAACACCTGTAATCTTTGTGCAGACTGATTCACAATATAGCCATCACGGTCAACATTAAATGCCCCGGCACGGGTGAAAGACTGTCCGGATGCATCATTTACCACAAAAAACCCCTGACCACTGACGGCAAGATCCAGATTACGTTCAGTAAAATCAATATTCCCCTGCGAAAAATTCTGTGTAATGCCGGTTACCCCGACACCATTACCCGTGGCCAGGCTGCTGATGCCTTCAAAAGCAACGGCGTACACATCTGAAAATTCGGTACGCGCACCTTTAAAGCCGGCAGTACTGGCATTGGCAATATTGTTACCTGTGACCGAAAGATCAGTTTGTGCTGCATTCAACCCGCTTAAAGCAATACGAAATGGCATAACGTTTCTCCTTACCCGTACAGTTTTATCTGTTTAAAAATGTAGTAATCAATCACAGTGAAACTCATCGAGTTTCAGATATATCACCACTATTGAATTTCTCGCACACTGGAAAAGTCCACAACATTTCCATCTGTTAAATTAAGCCGTAGCCCCTGCCCGCCCTGACCGAGGGTGACGCTATCCACCGACGCACTCATCAATGTTTCAAGTGCTACGGTGCTGCCATTAATCTCGGCATTTGCACTCACAAAATAACGACCTTCTGGTGCAGATTGACCATTATCAGCAAGGCCATCCCAGTTGAAATACACGCCACCGGCAGATTGCGGGCCCAGCTCCAGCCGCCGTATCACCTGCCCGGAAGAGTCCTGGATAGTGACACCCACTGCACCACTGGATGCTGACAGTTCAAGCGCACCACGGATACTTCCACCAGAAGATAAGGTACCTGTGGCCGATGGCACCAGCACGGTACGTCCTACCAGGCTGGATGCTTGCAAGGCTTGATTCGACTGCAATGAAGTTGCCAGCTTGTCAAAAGACTGTTGCAATTCGGCCAGCCCGGTAACACTGCTGAACTGCGCCATCTGTGAGATAAAATCACCATTCTCCATTGGTGCAAAAGGGTCCTGATTTTTCAATTGTGTAATCATCAAGTTCAAAAATTCTGCCTGCCCTAATTGATCAGGTGACTTTTTGGGTTTTTTTGTTGATGTGCCCAGACCCAGTTCATTAATGGCCGTGTTTAAATTGTTATCAATATGTGCCATGGTGTTTCCCTAATATATTTTTACGCTACTGGCCCAGACTCAGCGTTCGCATAAATAACTGCTTCGTTGTTTTTGCCACTTCAGAATTAGTTTGATACGAACGTGAAGCAGAAATCATATTGGCCATTTCTTCCACCATGCTGACATTCGGCAGAAAAATATAACCATCGCCATTTGCCATGGGATGTCCCGGTTCATATTGTTTACGCACAGGTGCCTGGCTTTCCACAATACCATTCACCTGCACACCAACACCTGCGGGTGACTCACCCAGCGCCTTCATCACCGCTGAAAATACCGGCTGACGTGCCCGATAAACATCCGCACCAGTACTACTGACACTTTCCGCATTGGCCAAATTGCTGGCCGTAGTATTCAAACGCAGTGCCTGTGCGCTCATACCGGAACCGGCAATATCAAGAATATTAAACAGCGACATTTTTTTAACCTTTCGTTATGTCAAATACGGCGTACTAAACATGTTGTATTAAATAATCATTCGCCTTTCAGGGCCGATTTTAAATGCTTGATCTTGCCACCCAAAAATTGCAGGTTTGTCTGATACAGCAATGCATTTTCCATGAATGCAGCTTTCTCCTTTAGTGAGTCAACCGTATTACCATCCAGCGATGGCTGGCCCGGTATGCGATATTTCATTTCGCCCAACACATCATCGATACGGCCCGGTGATGTACCCGCAGAATTTATGTGATTCGGATTGGTTGTACGTAATGTGACATCACTCATACCACTTTTAAACTGCTGCAATGCCGCCTTAAAATCAATGTCGCGCGCCTTGTATCCCGGAGTGTCTGCATTGGCCAGGTTTCCAGCCAACACTTCCGCACGACGTGAGTGAATCTTCAACGCCTGCTGGCTGATACCAAAAAACTTATCCAAGCCAAACTGCATGTGTTACTCCGTTGTGGTTTATTGATTCTCGCCAAGAACAGAGCAAAGCGCGTGCCATAATATTTCTTTCAATTAAAATACAAAGAGTTACACGTTTTTGGGAAAGCGTTTTGAAATCGCTTTAGATCAAAAAGCGGCAATACGGCACCGATTGGCGGCAAAACTACCCGCAGGAACAGCCTTCGTGAGTAACATGAAAAATCATGGTGGTGGAACAAGCGCAGCGGTTCCACCAAATTTCATGAGGGGGGAAGGTTATAAAATCAGGATTTTAATTGATAAATAACACCATTACGCCAGCGGATCAGGTCAAACTCATCAGAATAATTGGTGATAGACTCCGAACCACCCAGCACTAAAAACCCACCAGGATTGAGGCAATTTGCCATACGCGCCAGGATATCCCGCTTCAACTCTATGGAAAAGTAAATCAACACATTTCGACAATAAATAATGTCGAAACGGCCAAGCAATGTATAATTTTGCATAAGATTCAATTCACGAAAACTCACACGTTTTTTAATATCCGCACTGACTTCCCAGCCTGCGCTGGTTTCCCGAAAAAACCGGGCCTTTCTTTCTTGCGGTAAACCACGGGAAACCGCAACACCTTCATACACACCTGATTTTGCAACGGCTAAAACAGAAGGGGAAATATCGGTACCAATGATCTGTACTGCATTCGTCGATAAACTGCCGGGTTTGGACTGTAAGTATTCCTGTACCATCATACTTAGCGAATAAGGCTCCTGACCGGTTGAGCATGCAGCCGACCAAATACGTATTGTCCGTGATTCTGTTTTTATTAATTCAGGCAGTAATTTTTCTTTCAGAATATCGAAAGGATATACATCCCGAAACCAGGACGTTTCATTGGTCGTCATTGCATCCATAATGCGATGGCGCAGCTTCCCGTCAACTTTCATCCGTTTCATTAATGTACTGAATGAATCAATCTCATTGTCAGAAATAAGTTTCGTTAACCGACTGGTTACTAAATACTGTTTATTATCACCCAGAACAATACCACAGGCATCTTCAAGAAATTTCCTGAAAGATTGATAATCCTCTGTTGTTATTGTACTAGTCACCCGTCTGTCTCATTGGTTATTTTTTATAAACCACGCTGCTTCAGGATTGAAGTTCATCTTGTTTGGTAATAGCTTCCAGCACAGCGCTCGCTAATTCATCAGCATCAAATTTGGCAATAAATTTATTAGCACCGACTTTTTCAACCATGCTCTGATTAAATACACCACTTAATGATGTATGTAAGATAACAAAAAGATCTTTTAATCGCGGTTCTCTACGAATTTCTGTCGTCAGTGTGTAACCATCCATGTTTGGCATTTCAACATCGGAAATAACCATTGTCAGATGCCTGGCAATATCCGGGTCTTTATCTGCCCAGTCTAATAAAGTATCCAGAGCTTCCTGCCCGTCTTTTACCAGCGTGGACTCTATGCCCAATTGATCCAATGTGCGTTTGATCTGTCTTCTGGCGACATTAGAGTCATCTGCCACTAAAATATTTGCACCCGCCTTTATGTGATTATCATCAATAATGTTATCCGATATTTTTTCGGTCACGCCGACCACTTCGGATAAAACTTTCTCAACATCGATAATTTCAACCAGCTTTTTATCAACGCGTGTCACTGCCGTCATATAACTGTTAGCTCCCGACCCTTTTGGTGGTGCCAGAATTTCTTCCCAGTTCATGTTCACAATACGCTCAACGCTGTCAACCAAAAATCCCTGGGTGGTACGATTATAATCCGCAATAATAACAAAGGACTCTTCAGTCGCCGGGGTTGGCGGGCCACTCAGTGCAAGACTCAAATCCAGCACGGGAATGGTGCGCCCACGCATATTGGCAATACCTTTTACAACGCTATTGGAATTTGGCACATGTGTTAATGCCGGGCATCGAATCACTTCCTGCACTTTGAATACATTGATCCCGTACATCTGCGGGCCTTTTAAACGAAATAACAATAACTCCAGGCGGTTTTCACCCACCAACTGCGTTCGTTGGTCAACACCGTCAAGGATTCCAGCCATAAGAATGCTCCTGCATCAGATTTTTCCAAAAATGCCAAGATGCCCACTTATCGACAAGCCTTCGTGCTTTCTGAAGACGCCGGCACAGAAATATCCTTCTATGTGTTGGCACAGGTATTGCTCAACCATAACAGGGTTTTCTCGCTGACAGTTTTCATGATGAAACGGCCCAGGAATGGAACACAATACGAAAGGCCCGGTGAAACATGCGCTCAGAACCTTATAAACACAGCGTCAAAAAATCAATTGACAGAAATTTCAATAATTTACGAAATAAAGTCTAAAGTTGGCCATTTTTTTGACGATAGGATGTACAGATAGGAAATGTACGTTATGCGACATAGAAATATGCGTATGAATGACCCGGCCAAAAACGGCCAGAAAACGGCAATTTACCGCAGGAAAGACCATGGCCCAGCCTGTTCACAACATTCACACCTTCATCAGCTGGTTTGGCATACGGGTAAATATTTGTCTGATCAGCGGGCTCCTGCTCCTGGTGCCCCCCGTTGCCGCAGGTAGTCAAACGACGGAAACTCTTCGCCAAACCGTACTGGATTTTTTGCACATTCAAACGGCGAAACGTGCCGAACAGGATATCGAAATCAGCGTGGGTCGCATTGACCACCGCCTGAAGCTTGCAACATGTCACAAACCACCGAAAGCCTTTCTCGCAGCAGGTGCAAAACTGCAAGGAAAACTGACGGTTGGCTTGCGTTGTGCAGGACCAAAACCCTGGACGGTTTATGTACCCGCACACATTAAAATATTCACAGAAGTCATTGCTGCCGCACAGCCACTGCTCCGCGGCAGAGAAATTGTTGTCACGGATATCATATTCGTGCGCCAGGAACTCAGTCAGCTACGCAGTGGTTATTTCACAAAAACAGAATCAGTGGTTGGTAAAATTCTCACCCAAAACCTTTCCGCCGGACAGGCCATCACCCCCAAACGGGTCAAGGCGGCTTTTCTCGTACGTCGCGGAGAAAAAGTCACTATCGAAGTCACCATTGGCACATTGAAAGTCAAAGGAAAAGGTGAAGCACTAAAAGATGCCGCACGAGGTGAGCTGGTTTCCGTGCGCAACAGCCAATCGAAACGTATTGTTCAAGGTATTGTCACAAGACCCGGCACAGTGAATATACAAATGTGACCGAAATCATACAATGATTAGCACTGGGACACAGATAAAGAATTTGCCAAAAAGGCCGATAAATTAACGTAGAAAGCAGAGGAGAATGGCATGGCTGCCGAAATTACAGGCATTACGAAGACACCACTGTCCAGCAATAAAGTCGATAACAGCAAAGCTGCGTCGAACAATACCATTGGTGATAAAAACCAGAGATCAGAACGCACACAAACAACCATTACGCCTGCTTCGATTGACAAAATCACCCTGACCCGGCAAGCAGAAGAATTACGCATGATTGAAAAAGCCATTAATGACCAAAACGACTTTGACAGTGAACGTGTCGAAGACCTGAAGCTGGAGATTGATGCTGGCCGGTATGATATTAATGCTCAACGTGTTGCAGAAAAACTCATTGCATTTGAAATGATGTTTGTTGCATAAATTCATCATATAAGCAGCCCAATTAACATTTAATACGAAGTATAAAAATGAAAAAGACCACAAGTTATTTTACTGGCGACATTCATAACCTGAAAACGGTTTTGGATAAACAACACATTCACTTGCTGAAAATGCTTACAATCCTGAAACAGGAACATCAGGCCTTAACAAGTAATAATCTAATCCGGTTTGAAGAAACCACACAAGAAAAATATCAGCAGGTTAAGACTCTCGAAAAAATACAACCTCTGCTGAGTACCGTTGAAAAAACAGTGGGTGGCGTATTGTCAAAATCGACATTTATTGCATTTATTCAACGCATGCCGGATGGTGACGAAAAATCTTGCCTGGAAACACTCTGGAATCAATTTCAGGAAACACTAAAACAATGTAACCTGCAAAACAAAATCAATAATCGGATATTAAACGCTTCTTCAATCAACCTGAAACATGCACTCAACATTTTACGGGGCAACATTGATCAACCCGCATCAAATATCTACAATAAAACCGGGCAACCACAGGATAAACCGCAAGGCCAGTCTATTGCCGTTGCCTGAGCCTGCCTGGACTATGTTATAGGTTGCAAACATGGTAGACCGCTCCCCGGCACATAATGCTATGGCAGACACTGATTATACTCAACAACATGAGACCATTACCTCAACGGCAAGAATTTCAATGGTACTGCGCCCTTTAATGGAAAAGCATGCCATCATCACTGCCACACTACCTGGTTCCAATCGTTTTTTTAACACCGCACTGCTTTCAATCGATCTTCAGAATTCCACCATCACTATCGATGGCCTGCATCCACCAGAAGGTCACGCATTATTCCTGAAAATCGGCAGACTTACTCTGCGCACTATGTACGAGGGTGTTGAAGTCAGTTTTACGGTCAACCTGAAGCAGTCAGATTCAGAAAAAAATATGGCGTTTTACATCATTGATTTCCCGAAAAGCATTCGTTATTTACAACGTCGTAATGCGTTTCGTGTTCCCGTGAGTGCTGCGAAAGAAGTCACTGTGGAAATTAAAACCAATGATGGAAAATCATTTACCGGGGAATTAAGTGATATATCAGCCGGTGGCATGTGTGTGCGCTTCGCAAAAAAAAGAGAGCTTGATTTATCAAACTACACAGAGGAAGCACAGTGTTCCATTTATTTGCCTGATAAACGGAAAATTTGTTGTATTTTTAAGGTATGCCATTCCAATTATTTTGAAATAAACAATAGCTTGCATATCGGTGGAAGCTTTGAACGTCTCGATAAAATACAACGCCGGACTATTGAACGGTTTGTTATTGAGTTACAACGACTGGCACGTAAAAGTCTGGCACGTTAGGGAGATATCACGACAACCCCAGCGTTTCCAGATACGTCTGAAACTGCTCTCCCAATGGTATGTCACCTGTCGCATATAACCGTCGTAAATCCGTAATATAATCGATATCCCATAACGGCCTTAATGTTTCAACCTCACCCGTTACCCGTGTCATTGTTTCCGCATAAACCTGTGATGTTCCCCAGGGCATATCAACAAATAATTCCGGCTGTAATTTATTCATGCCTAAAAGTACATAACCACCATCCTCTGCGGGAACAATAACGGTTTTATTTTGGCTGGCAACTACGCAGGCCGACTGTAAATAATCAGCAGTTAATGCTGGACAATCCGTGCCAATCAATACAACCGGCGCATGGTTGTACAACGTTTCATTGATGGCATGTTGCATGCGCTGCCCCAGATCATTACCGACTTGCTGCTTGAGCGGAATACCCAGCTCTGTATGGCAATGACTAAAAAACTCATGATCCATATCCGGCGCACACCAAAGCTCCACTGGCGCAACGGCAAAACCCGCCATTTGTTGCAAACAATGCCATGCAAGGTGTTCATGCACTGCTTTTGCCGCCATTTCACCAATATCTTTTGCCAGGCGTGTTTTTACTTTTCCGGCCTGAGGTGCTTTGCAAAAAACCAGAATCCGCGCATGAGGATATTGCACTAGCGGTATTGACGCGCAAGCGTGCTCGGATCAACACCAAGCCAATAGGCCAATCGCAAGCGCCACATCAGCCAGATGGTTTTAAAAACCCCGCCCAATTCCCAACGCCGGCTTGAGGTAATCACCCGCTGTGAAAGACAGACCGGTGACTGAATTTTTTTCAGTCGCCGACATAATTCCACATCTTCCATCAATGGAATATTTGCAAAGCCCTGCATACGCTGAAATAAATGACGTGTGATAAATATGGCCTGATCACCTGTAGCGATACCCGACACCCGGGACCGCCAATTCATCATAGTTTCAATCACCCGGAAAAATCGCCGGTTACCTGACAGACACACGTCAAAACGCCCCCAAACTTCCTGACCGGGCTTGATCTTATCAATGATTGCAGCAATACCATCGTCCGGCAAAGTCGTATCAACATGTAAGAATAAAAGTACATCACCGCTTGCCACTTCCGCACCTTTATTCATTTGCAATGCGCGCCCACGCGTTGAAACCAGCAGATGATCTACCTGAGGTTTTGCAAGACACTGACTGTCATCCTTACTGCCACCATCAACCACAATAATTTCATGGCCGTGTGTGCGCAGAGCCTGTAATTTTTGCAAATTAGCTGCCAGCACTTCGGCTTCATTCAAAACAGGGATAATAATCGAAATACGCATCAGGTTTAACTTAATGCACCGCCACAGCTGCTGCCCTGCCCAGCTGTACAGCCATAACAATGACCACGCACCACTATGGATGCACCCGACACATCCTGATTCAATACGTCACGTAAATGCGGTCTTTTTATCGGTGCCAGCTGCATGGGCAAATCCAGCATTTGATTGAAATCACAGTCATAAAGATACCCCCGCCAATCAACGCTGATGAGACTGCGACACATCACAGTGTGCAGGTTTTCATCTTTGTGGGCAGTTTGCAGAAGCGCCATGTAATCATGAAATTTCCCGGTTGAAATCAGGCTGCTGCCAAACCGTTGAATGGGCATATTGGCCAGCGTCAACAATTGTGTAAAAACAATGCCATGTTCTTTGAAAAGTTTCTGTTTGTAATCGGCTTCCAATGCATCCTGCGGCGGTGGCAGAAATGGCCCCGTGGGGTTATAGACCAAATTCAAATCCAGATGATTATTTGCCTGCCCATAACCCAGCCGGTTCAGTTTTTTTAATCCGGCGATACTTTTTTCAAAAACCCCCTTGCCCCGCTGACCATCCACATTTTCTTTTTGATAACAAGGTAACGATGCTGTCACCTGCACACCGTGTTCAGCCAAAAACTCAGCCAGGTCTTCCTGCCCTGGTTCGTCCAAAATGGTGAGATTGCAGCGATCAATCACCGCCACATCTCTGGTTCGCGCTGCTTTAACCAATTCTCGAAAATGAGGATTAAGTTCGGGAGCCCCTCCAGTGAGATCCAGCAACTTCACATTAGATGCATCAAGATAATCAATCACACTCTGAATATTATCTGCACTCATTATTTCAGTCCGCTTGGGACCGGCATTCACATGGCAATGCAAACACTGCTGGTTACATAAATAGCCAAGATTCACTTGCAGTGTAGACACCGTTGCGCGCTGCAATGCAGGAAAAGTGGTTTTTTCCAATAAAGGTAATGTTTCTAACATGCTTCTGATTATCTCCTGTAACTGCCTGGCAGTCGTCTTATTGCTGTATTTTACTGTGCGGCCATTTCATAGCAGGCCGGTCGAACACGCAATAATTCAATTTGTATGTGTGGATGATAGAACACAGGGTCGCAAGAACCAATTTCATGGGCCCGTGTCTTATCTGCGGCTTGCTGGAACTCTGACAAATTGGCAGAATGCACTTCCTCGACTCGACTTCCAGCCTGTCGTTACACACAAAACCCAATAATTATAAAGGTAACCCAGTGGCACACCCCACGCTTCCCAGTGATGATGAGCTGATTCCCAGGCTTCTGGCCAATGATGAAACAAGCTATGCCCAGATTGTCGCAGCCTATCACGGGCTTATGGTGCATTTGGCTCGCGCCATTGTGGGCGAAGCCATTGCCGACGAAGTCGCACAGGAAGCCTGGGTTGCTGTGCTGCGCGCCCTGCCCAAATTTGAGCGCCGTTCCAGCCTGAAAACCTGGATTCTGCGTATTGTCAGCAACACTGCCAAAAGCCGTTTACGTCATGAATCCCGCACAGTAAGCCTGGATGAATCCCTTGAGGAAAACCCTGTTATTGACCCGGCACGCCTCAAACCCAATGCGCACTGGGCCAGCCCACCGATCATGTGGCATGCTGACACACCTGATGCCCTGCTCGCCAGTGCAGAATTACGCCGTTGCATCAGCAATGCACTGGCTACACTACCACCGCTGCAACGTGCAGCCCTCACACTTCGAGACATGCAAGGATTAAGTATGGAGGCAATTTGTAAGATTTTAGAGGTTTCTGAGTCTAACGGAAGAGTCTTGCTCCATCGAGCCAGAAGTCGCATCCAAATGGCCATTGAGGAGCACGAAGGACAATGATGCCCAGTTGCAAAGACATTACCGAACATTCCAGTGATTATCTGGATCGCAACCTGCCCTGGTGGAAACGCATGGGCTATTGGTTGCACCTTGTCATGTGTGTGCATTGCCGACGATATGTCGATCAACTCAAGCTGACGATTGACGCCATCGGAAAATCTCCCGATGCCACAACGCCCGACATCAGCCCGGAAGAAATACAGACAATTGTCGAAAAAATGAAGCACGCAACAAAAAATAAAGATGGCTGAGAACCTGCTAAACACGCTCACTTCATAAAGCACAGCGCTGGCGATATCTGCCTTGCCGGTGCTACACTCAGCGCCAGCGATTTTGAGGAGTTTGGGGCCGTAGCTCAGCTGGGAGAGCGCGTCGTTCGCAATGACGAGGTCGGGAGTTCGATCCTCCTCGGCTCCACCAATTTACGCTTTTTTGCAGCGGCATCATCTCTGCCCCGGTAGCTCAGCAGGATAGAGCAATCGCCTCCTAAGCGATAGGTCGGACGTTCGAATCGTCTCCGGGGCGCCACATTTCAGCGTTGCACTTTGGTGAGTTTGCAGGAAATCGCATATTGATGTTCATCATTGATTTCGCTACGCATCACAATGCCGATGGCCGATAGCGCGGGTACGATTTTCTGGCTGCCGGGTTTAATTCGTAGCGAAACTTCAGTGCCAACATCCAGCTTGTCATCACAGACCATGCTAATGCCCGTTGCTGAAAAATCCACCAATTTGGCCACCTGCCAACGCTTGGCGGGTGGCAATAAATACAACACAGGACAGGTAACAGCAATGCGTGGAAACGCCCGCTGGTTTTGTTTGCTGTTATCGATAACGCTGGACATTCCCGCTCCGGTTTGGTTTACGCCATAATACCCCATGCTCCCCAGTGGGTTTGCAACTGCATAACAGCGTAGACTCTACTAATAAACTGAAAACCCACGAAATTTATCGGCACACGCGAGCAAAGATTAAGCCTGTTCATCAACAGCGTTGGTGATACCACTGAACCCTTGCGACTGAAAATTGAATGTATATAATCCACCACGTTGACTTAATTGACTCTCACCCATTCACCACTGGAAACATACCATGTCGCAAATCACCGTCGAACACAATGTCACACCCGCCAAGCTGGATGCCATGCATGTCGATAGCTGGGCAACATGGCACAAGGAGGTTTCCGTTTTTGATTGGACATATGATGCAGATGAAATATGTTACATCCTGGAAGGGAAAGCTGTAATCACCCCTGACGGAGGAGAACCAATAAACATACAGCGCGGTGATCTGGTGCAATTTCCAGTCGGTATGTCCTGCACCTGGAAGATCACCGAGGACATGAAAAAACACTACATCTTCAAATAAAACAGGAAGCCAGCAATTTGTTATTTCACCGCACGATTCTGGTCAACAAAAGCGGTCTGGGTTTTCACCAAACGTTTTACCATTTGATCAAATGCCTTGCGGGCCGGGGCATAATTCGCCGCCTTGGCCCGTCCTAACCACTTCAGTGCCTGTGGCTCACTGCGTCTGACCACTTTGCCTGAAAAAAACAAACGCCCCAATTCGTACTGAGCCGGGGCATAGCCCGCAAACGCCGCTTTTCTGATCCAGGGCAATGCCTGTTTGGGAGATGCACCGGGCGAAAGACCCTCGCTGTGCAGATAAAGGTAACCCGCCTTGTAGGCAGCTTTGCGATGCCCTTGTTCTGCTGCCAGTAAAAACCAATACAATGCCTTCGCAGCGTTTTTTGCCGTGCCACGGCCACGCAAGTACATATCGCCAACGGCATATTGATCTTTTGCCTGATGGCCGGATCGCGCCTTCGCAAGACTTGTCTCAAAACGCGCTTCCCAGACATAATCACCTTCAAAGGCCATGACCTGCTGCATATTTAATGATAAAACCAGTGGTAACACAGGTAACAACAAAGCGCGCAGTATCAACCGGCAATTTTTGTGTATTTTGTCCATTGGCCCCCCAGCCATGGGTACCTGTCGTATCCGCATTCTTTATAATCCAATGCGCTCAACCTGGTACTATCCATCCAGCACAGTCGCTATACTTAACCATAGCAAATTACCCAGTCTTTTGTGGAAACTATACACTGAGTAATAAGCTATTCCTGGTTACTTTGCAAAAAGACATATCAATAATCTGGTTTCGATCAAAAATACCTTATAAAACTAGCATGATTATCCCTTATCAGGAATTATCACCGGATGCCTTACAAGCCTTGGTGGAAGAGTTTGTCACCCGCAATGGTACAGACTACGGCAGTAGCGAAACCTCGCTGACAGAAAAAGTACGACAGGTGGTGCAGCAACTGGAAAAAGGCGAAGCAGTCATTGTTTATGACACGACACTGGAAACCTGCAATATCACCACTGCCGCACAAGCACAGACTTATATCCACAATGATTGAAACTTAGACAGTTAAGGGAAAGCAAATGTCACACACAGGTTGCAGTTCCGAAGGTACAGAAGCTTTTGTTTTACGTGTCATTGGCGACAGTATGTCACCTGCTTTCGAGGATGGTCACATTATCGTAGTGGACCCGGGGTATCCGCTGATAAGCAACAGCTACGTGGTACTGGTCAACAAATCAGAAGTCCTGTTTGGTTTATACATGCATGATGAGAATGGCAGTCGGCTGGAATATCTGAAACCCGGTGAAACACCGGTAATGCTGGAAGATGGTTTTCATGTGAAAGGGGTGATTACCCAACGTAACGGGCGTCGGCACAAGGACACCGTGTATTTTGAATATCCATTAACACCTGGCGAAATATTACCTTAATAAAAAAGATTAACAATAATCTATATCTATTTGATTATATTGATTAACTTTAATTCAAACACGCTCATCAACATAACGCCCCACGGTGGCGGACTCATCGCGTGAACCCCCTGGGGTACCACTGCCTCCGGTATCAGCCTGTGGATTATTTTGCGCTGACTCACCCTGGGCAGCTTCAGACACCGCTGTTTGCAGTTGTGCATCACGAGGAGGCTCAGCCTTCACTTCAGGTACTACCGGAATTGGAATATTGTTAATTTCCATGCCCTGCTTCTCCTTTCACTCGCTAAGTGATACTTGAGAAATAAATCTTAACTTATTGATTCAGTAGAAAATAACCCTATAAAAAACCACACTGTCAACCTCGTTATCGTCCATCATCCATCTAGCTTGAATGGTTATTGTATGTTTTTTACACAATCGATTAGGCCGCTGAATTTTCCCGTGTCAGCCCGCTGATTGCACTGCATTGCACAAGCAAGCCGGACAGGTATACTGTGTCCCGCAATGCGATACCAAACCTTACAGACCACAAACACCACCAGGCAATGAATCCGGTTCCACTGTTAATTGTGATGGGCACAATCCTGGTTCTGCTGGCCGTGCAACGCTGGCTGGTCCACATAGGATCACCGCAAAACAAAAACCTGCACAAAGAAAACATCCCTCCAAAACCGCAGAAAGCATCAGCGCAGCCCTCAGCAATCGCGCAATCGCAGCAAAAGCCACCACCCCATAAACATAGCCACAAATTAACCGGGGAGCTGTCCGTTACCGGGCTGGATGAGCGCGGCATTAATAGCCTGAAAGCACTGATCGACAAAAAAGAGACCGATGCCATCAGCACTTTTCTGGCCTTTAACCGCCCTATTTTTATGGAGATCGATACCTACCTGGCGCAGCAACGCCGACAGAGGGAAAACGAAGCATCTCCCTCATCCACACAGGCTCCGTTCACAACGCTGCTGGAACCGCTCACCAAAACCGAGCGCAAACTGCTAATAGAATTCAACCCAAAATCGACACGACTGGTTTCCCGGGACTTGATGTCCCGCTTTGGCGGTCACGAATTCGGTATTTATTTCGGCCACTACGCGGCCCGCCCGCAATCAGTGACTCTGCACATCTCGCCACTGGACCCGGATCGAAAAATTATGGAAGACCTGGCGAAATCCCGCATTGCCCGTAAGGGCCGACACATTCCATTAAGCGCACGATTGACCGTATTAAAAATGAGTCAACTGCGACAAATGGCCAAAGACCTCAAGCTGGATAAAAAATTCACCCGTAAACAGGCTGCGGCAGACACATTGGCCACCGTGCCCGGTGCCGCTGTACTGCTCTCAATGCAATACGTGATCGACGATCTCTTCATGCTGATGCCTATTAAGGAGGACGTTATCCTCGTCAAACATGAATGGTCGTATCTCCAGGCCTATGCAAAAATGCTCAGCGGTTTGAAGCTATGACATAATCAAATTACCGATTCAATATCAACCCATCATTGTTCTTTAACTATTCACGCGGCATCAACAAACTGACGCAAGCCGCCAACCATGAGACCTTTTAATGAGCGCATCCGCAAGCACTTCGCAGGAAATCCCAGTCCACGCTGGCTTTCGCCATCTTCGTCGAGAATTCGTCGAGTCATTGAATCTGAGCATTGATGAATTTGAACACATCAATACCGGTGCAAAACATTTTCACCTTGCTGCGGACAACAGCGAAAATGTTTTTCTGGTTGGCTTGCGCACCGTACCGACCGACTCAAGCGGCGTTGCACATATCCTTGAACACACAGCCCTTTGCGGCAGTCAGCGTTACCCGGTACGTGACCCGTTTTTTATGATGATCCGGCGTTCACTCAATACCTTTATGAATGCGTTTACCAGCAGTGACTGGACCGCTTATCCTTTTGCCAGCCAAAACCGCAAGGATTTCTTTAACCTGCTTGATGTGTATCTGGATGCCGTGTTTTTTTCCAACCTGGACGAGCTGGATTTTGCCCAGGAAGGTCACCGCATTGAATTTGCAACACCGGACGATCCCAGCAGCGAGTTGACATTTAAAGGTGTGGTTTTCAATGAAATGAAAGGTGCGATGAGTTCTCCCGTCAGCACCCTGTGGCAGGCGTTAACGAAATACACGTTCCCTACCAATACCTATCATTTTAACAGTGGTGGTGAGCCCGCTGATATCCCCGATTTACGTTATTCCGAGCTCAAGGCTTTTTATAAAAAACACTATCACCCCTCCAATGCCATTTTTATGACTTATGGCAACATTCCCGCAGTGGAATTGCAGCAACAATTTGAAGAACGGGTATTGAGTCAGTTTCAACGATCAGATACACATATTTTTGTGCCCGATGAAAAACGTTTTGTGGCACCACTCAACGTGGAAGAGTTTTATGCCCTGGACGAATCAGAACAGGATGGCGACAAAACACACATTGTGATGAATTGGTTATTAGGCGCTTCCACCGATTTACGTACGGCGCTCACCGCAGAATTATTGGAAGGTATCTTACTGGAAGACAGCGCATCTCCTCTACAACACGCTTTGGAAACCACAAACCTCGGCACCGCACCCTCTCCCCTTTGTGGCCTGGATAATTCCAATAAGGAAATGACCTTTATTTGCGGTGTGGAAGGTAGCAATACGGACAACATGCAAGCCGTTGAGGACTTGATCATTTCAACCTTGGAAAAAGTTGTCAGTGACGGTATTCCACAGCAACGTGTCGAAGCCGTGCTGCATCAGCTGGAGTTACAACAGCGTGAAATTACCGGTGACTCCTATCCTTACGGGCTGCAACTGATTCTGGATGCATTACCCACTGCCATACATTATGGCGACACCCTGAAAGCCTTTAATCTGGAGCCCGCCCTCAAACAGTTGCGCTCAGACATTGAAGACCCGGCATTTATTACTCGTCTGATTCAGAAACAACTGCTGGATAACCCGCATCGGGTTCGCCTGACATTAAAACCTGATGCACAACTGGATGCCCGTCGCGATGCCGCAGAGGCCGCACGCCTGGCAAAAATCAAGGCGAATCTCAGTGAAAAAGAAAAACAGGATGTTATACAACTCGCCGGAAAACTCGAAAAACGCCAAAACCAACAAGATGATGAAAGTATCCTGCCCAAAGTAGGGCTGGACGATGTGCCGCATCAGCTCAACATCGCCACTGGTAAAAAAACCACGATACAGGGACGACCAACCCATAGTTTTACACAAGGCACCAATGGCCTTATTTATCAGCAATTAATTGTTGACCTGCCAGAAATGGATGATGAACTGCTGGCCATCCTGCCCTATTACACCAACTGTCTGACAGAACTTGGTTGTGATAAACGCGACTATCTCACCATGCAGGCCGTGCAAAGCAGCGTAAGTGGTGGTATTGGCGCTTATACGGCGTTGCGCGGCGGTATTGATAACGAGCAAAACAGCAGTGGCCATTTCATTTTATCCGGCAAGGCACTCGCACGAAATCACTCCGCATTCAGTGAACTCATGCGTGATATTTTTCACCACACACGTTTTGATGAACACGAGCGCATTCGTGAACTCATGGCGCAGTTACGCGCCAGTCGCGAACAAGGTATTACCGGTCGTGGTCACATGCTGGCTATGCAGGCTGCCGGCTCAGGAATGAGCCCGGCTGCGGCACTGAAATATCGTTTGTCCGGTTTACTGGGTATCACCAATATCAAACAACTGGACGACAGTCTTGACGACAAAACCGCACTATCTCAACTGGCTGAAAAAATGGCAGCACTGCATAACATATTACAAAGCAGTCCCAGCCAGTTTTTATTCATCGGTGAAAGTGAAAACCTGGATGCTTTACAACAAGACTGCAACACTCTTTGGTATACAGGAAAACAAAAAAACCTCTCACCTTTTACCTTGCCAAACAAACGCGAAACCGTGAAAGAGCTGTGGACCACCAGCACATCAGTGAATTTTTGCGCCAAAGCCTATCCAACAGTGCCGGTTGCTCATCCCGATGCAGCCGCCTTAGCCGTACTCGGCGGTTTTTTACGCAACGGATTTTTGCACCGTGTGATTCGTGAGCAGGGGGGGGCTTATGGCGGTGGTGCCAGCCATGATTCCGACAGTGCCAGCTTCCGCTTCTATTCCTACCGTGATCCACGACTGGCAGAAACATTGAATGACTTTGATCATGCCATTGATTGGCTACTGACGGAGAAACACGAATGGCGGCAGGTGGAAGAAGCTATTCTTGGCGTTATTAGCAGTCTCGACAAACCCTCTTCCCCGGCTGGCGAAGCCAAAGATGCCTTTCACAACGCGCTTTATGGCCGCACCCCGGAACAACGTCACCAGCACCGCCAGCGTATTTTGAGCGTAACGCTGGAAGACCTGCAACGAGTGGGAAAGACTTATTTAAAACCGGAACTGGCCAGCACAGCAGTTATCAGTAATCCGCAGTCGGGCGGAATAGCTGATGAACTGGGGTTGACGTTGCGTCAGGTGTGATAAAACGTTAACAAACCCTGGAAACACTTTCTGGCAAAGCCTTATGTTGCATCACTTTGCGCAAGCTGTTGCCGGAAAGTCTTCAGACCATGCAATAAAAAAATAATGAAAACACCCGCCATAATACTGAGCACTGCTCCCAACACCAAAATCAGGCCGCGCTGTGGCCGTACCCTTTTTTCTGGTGCCAACGCCGGGTCTATGACCTGCATCACATATTCTTTTTTCACATTAGCCAGCATAATGGCCCGGGTTTGTGATTCGATGAGCCGATAGATGGCTTGCTGCATATCCACCACACTGGTCTTCGACAGTTGCTGATTAAGATAGTCGATACTCTGTTGCGCTTCTTTAATGGCCGCCTGCCGCTGATGTTCGTTGAGACGCGCCACCAGTGTATTCGCCCAATGAGCGGCCAATACCGGATCATGCCATTCAACACTCAGGGTCATCAGCCCCGTTTTATTATCTTTACGGATATCCAACACATCTTCCGAGAAGGTTTCATACACATCCAGTGTACTGGGTGTTTCACTGCCAAGCCCCTGCACAAACAAGGGAACAATTTTTTCCTGCTGTAGAAACGGTACCAGAAAAACACGCGATTTTAACGTCGCCAACACCTTGTCCGCATCATTACCACCGCTCAGATTGACTCCCGCTAACGAAGCCAGGCCACCAAATTGTCCCGCCAATGATGACAGCCCCCCGTTTTTTTCCTCTGTAGACGGAGCCATCACCAGTTCGGCACGATAAACCGGTGTTGATAAAAAGGCATAGCCTGTGGCCAATAACATACCTGACAAAAAGACACCCAATAAGACACGCTTGTAGTGGAGCAGTACTCGCCATAAAACCAGCAAATCAATACCGTCATCTCCTCCATAAGACCCGGCATAGTCCGGCCCGTAACCAGATACCGGTACGGCAACATAACGCACTGAGGACTGATCTTCTGCCTGACCGTCCGGCAATTCCGGGGAGGTCGGGCGCTCCGTTTTGGAACTCAGTTTGTGAATTTTTAAATCGGGTTTGTCCATTGATTAACCATTCTACGTCAATTTTTCTTGAGCGGGTCACCTAAAAAAGACCCACCGCGTTCCAACTCGCCGCAGCAATACCAATTTGATAGATAATCTGGCTGACATTGGTCCACAAGGTCAGAGGTTTCATACGTTCCGCATCCAGAGGCACCACAATGGTATCACCTGGGCGTACTTCCAGATTAGCGCCAAACCAGTTTGTACTATGGCCAGGCACCACCGCCCCGTTGGCTCGCACGACATAAATACGATCTTCATCGGCGCGATACGTCATGCCTCCGCTGCGGTTAATGTACTGTTGCACGCTGCGACCTTCACGGAACAAATGCGAGGTGGCATGCTGCACTTCACCGAGAATAGTCACTTCCTGGGTCAGCCCGGGAACCATCAGCTTATCACCATCCTTGAGCAGAATATCCTCTTCAAACTCAATATCTTCTTCATTCTCATCCCTGTCCCAGCTGCTGTTACGGCTGGCCAGCAACAAGGGTAAATCGATAACCAGTCGTCCCACTGCTTTGGTCGCCTTCAACTGCTTTAACAACGAGCTTGCCATACCTGCCGAGCGCTGGGTTTCATCACTGGCTTGCGCCTTTTCCAGATCAATGGCCGCCAGATCCGACTCCAGCCGTAAGCTCATGGCATCCAGCTGGTCCTGTTCTTTTTTACGCAGACTTTCACGTAAAAACACCGCCCCCTCAGCAAAAGCCTCCTCAGTCAGGCCACCCGCTCGTTCGAGCAATTCCAGCAATGTTTCGCCGCGTTTCACCGGATAACTGCCGGGAAAACGTACTTCTCCTATAACTTCCACCACGCGCTGAGCCGTCCAGTTAGGTAAGCGCTTAATGTGCAGAGAGTCATAGGATCGCAAGCGAAGCTGGTCTTCTGTTGTATCCTGCTCGAATGCCGACATAAAGGCAGCCAGCTGAATAGAGACATGATGTGTGAGTCGTCCTTTTTCCTGATCAATACGATACCGGCTTAGTTCTGCTTCCAATGTATAAGCTGATTCAGTGAGGCCACCCGCTGCCCGCAACAAATCGGCTATGCCCATATTTTTTTCCAATGGGTATTCACCGGGTGATTTCACCAAACCGCTAACACGCACCACTGCCGTCGGTGTTCCACTGCTTGCCTGCTCTTTGATTTGTACAATCACCGATCCCAGCAGCACAGAACGATCATCATCTTTTGAAAATATATAAACTTCATCACGCGGACGAAGTAATGGGTCTCTTTCGGCAAGATCACCCTGAACGGTATCAGCTGTACTGATATCAAATGATTGTGCTGCCAGATAGCGGCCTTGTTCATCTTTGCGCATCAACAATACATAACGTGTATCACTATTCGCAGTTATACCTCCCGCAAAGCGCAGTAAATCACGCAAACGCATTTGGGCTGCCAATGGGTATTCACCTGGCCAGCGCACGTTGCCCGCAATCTGCACGACGGTTTCCGGGTATTCAAAATTCGCCTGCTGCCGGAGCTCCTCTACCAGTGTGGCAAGCACGTCATTACGTTGCTGCTCTGCTTCCGACGACAGCCCAAATACAAAAATCTGGTCGCGGGATTGCAATGTTAAATCTGCCGCAGAATTCGGAGCAGCAAAAATCTTATCCAGGCGTGAAATCAGCACTTCAATAATACGATCCGGTTGTCGCTCACGGCGGATCAACACCATGCGTAAATCAGGCTCAGGCAATAATGCCTTAATTGAAGGAAGAACATCGGACACACGCATGCCGGCATGCCATTGCAATTCACCGGGGCGCTGCACATGGCCTGATATGAATATCACATTTTCCATACCGTCTAATACGGAATAAACACGCAATACATCACCGTTTGTCACGAGCTGTGCAACGGAAACCGTAGACGACAAATCAATGTCAATAACAGATTTTTCACCCGTGGCATTGATACGTTCCAACTGACTCTTTACCTGATAAGCCGTGGGCAACATGCCGCCCGCCATGCTCAGCACCTGCTGTATTGTGCGTTCTTTTTTCAGTTCATAAATGGCGGGCCGACGCACTTCCCCGTCAACACTGACAGTATCGCCAATAGGCGGTACAAAAATCACGTCACCCGGTTGCATGCGTGCATCGGCACTGGTATCACCACGCAGCAATAAATCGTACAAATCCATTTGTTGAATTAATTTACCACGCCGTTTAAGTTGTACATTACGCAATGAACCGATAGGCCGCACACCACCACTGACAAACAACGCATTGGTCATGGTGGACAATGAACTCACCGTGTACGCACCGGGTCGATTGACATCACCCAGCACAAAAATACGCATGGAACGCAGTTCCCCAAGAGAAATATGAATTTGTACACCAGGCATTTGTTTTTTAACGCGCTGTTGCAGATCATTTTTCAATTCATCAAAACGCACACCCGTAATCGCAATGGGGCCGATACCCGGAAACTGCAACACCCCTTCACGATCAACCATCAATTCATACTGCTGATTTTCTTTGCCGTATAATTGCACCTGTACCGTGTCGCCAGGGCCGACAACATAATCAACGGGAATGGGAATTTCAGTCACCGGTGAAAATGTAGTGGGCACACCTGCAAACAAATCATAGCCAAAGGGTCTGAGCGTTTTATCCGCCTCAGTGGATTCCAGAGCATTGTCTTCCTGCACAGGCATCAACATAGGTACAACCACCTCAGGCTGTTCCAGTGGTATTACCTTGTCAGCAGTGCCGGGGGTCTTTTTAAATGTCTGCAATAATTCCGCCTGCTGCTCGGGAGATAACTGATCCAGCATTTGCATCTGCTGTGCCGACGGTACCGCCGCCAACGGTGCCGCAGAAATCAACAGGAAAAATAGTGTGCAAACTATTACTGAACCACTACGCCCGGTAGCACGAATCAAAAAAATTTCTCGTAAATCGATAAACACAATGATGTTCTCGCTCCGTGCAACAGTTTTATTATTTTGTCATGGCTACTATTTATGAAAGGCCGACAACAAATGACGACCACTCCAGTCAAATAACAGAGGGTTTTCCACGATAGTGTATAAATCACCGGGCGATTTTACCATCTGCCCCACATCGCGTGTCCACGGTGAAATGGCAAAGCGTGCAATCGCCTGGGTATCCCGGGTCAACATGCTCCCCAGAGGAATGGAAAGAAAAATACCCTTGTCGTTATACGGATCATCGAGGCTGCCCGGTGAGGTGATGTCCCGCCCGTCCGTGACGGTATACCAGGCACCGATACGCACACCGGAACGAAAACGGCGTTGTATTTCATAACGCACACCGACATCTTTAGCCAGAAAACGCCCACCACGCAAAGTAAAAGTCAACCCCTGTTGTTGTAAACGGTAATGCACAGCCGCAATAGCAGTGGTGGTGCGGTAATCACGAAAACCAAAATCGCCACCGGTATTACGTTGCCGCAGAGTATCCACACTAAAATCCATAGCCCACGGGCTGGACCTGGAAAAATACAATAACTGGCCACCCATCCCGGCAAACATGCGCTCGTAATAACCTGCCGAAGCTCGGGCATAAAAACGTGGGCGTAACTGTAAATACTGGTTCAACATCAACTGATCAAGGATAAACTCGCCATCACGAGTGTAGTCACCCACGTCAGAGCGCACATGAGGCAATACACTATTAGAGCGATCCTTCACTTTGCTGACATCCTCCAACAGGCGCAAACGCAACCCGCCTTGCACAAACAAACCACGTCCCAGCTGCCGGGTATACGTCGCCAATGCGAAAGTCTCATAACGCAACGCACCGTTGGCATCGTTAAAATAGATACCCGCGTTAAGGGGAATAAAGCGCACCCGGTCCAAAGCACGGCTCTCACGGCGCAGACTGAGAGCATGCCCTTCTTCGTTAGGCACCCATTGGAAATGCTCAAAGGATTTTGCCTTTTCAGGAATAGAGAGCTGCACAGGTGTTTGATGCCCAATAAGAATGGGGGCGTCAGCCAGTTGTTTCGCTGTATCAGGGCTGCTGTAACTGACTGTTACTCCCTGGAGCAATTCACCGTAGGTGACGTTACCGGCAAAAAACCGTTCCAACAATGGTAAATCATGAAAATCATACGTCACCAGCGCCAGGTCTGTGGGTGTAAACCAAGTGATATGAATGGCATCAAGATCACGCGGTCCCAACGACAATACGGTGCGTACCGCACGGCCAACAGCACGCGCCACCAGCGAGATACGCCGGTGAGCAAAGCCCATGTGCAGCTCCTGGCCCACCAGTAAAACTTGCACGTTACGAAAGCCCTGCTGCTCCAGAGCCACAATCAGCTGTTCGCGTGATTCGGAAGAATCGCGCCATGTCACCCAATCGACACGCTCGGTCTTTGCCATAAATGGTGGCGGCTCATCCACCTTGGGAATAAATTCACGCTGCATCAACGGGATGGAAACATAAGCGTTAAGCCCCACATCCCCACTCTGCCAAGCCAACCGACCGCCCAACCAACCCCAACGATAACCCATAGAAAATGTGTCTGCGCCCTTGCGTCTAACTGCGCCACTGGTCGCAGCGAAGCGATCATTGGCATAGTCCGTGGCATCATATTCATAAACCAGGTCAAAACCCGGTGCCCAGGCAGGCTGATATTGCAAGCCACCAAAACCACCGTCGAGGCGTCCCCGCCCCAAACCCAGACTAAAATCCACTGCACCAAACTGCTTGCTCATCACCACAAAATCCGCGTCAAACACCCGGGTACCCAAAAAATCCCGGGTACCCACGCTGATCGCAGGAAGATAACGCTGCTCTTGCAACAATAACAGCTTGGCATCGAAAGCCTTGTCTTTAAACGTGCCGAAATTAGGGTTCGTCAACCCCTGAGTACGACTCACCGAAGTATACCGCGCACCCAGCTCCAGTCGTGGGAAAACACTCAAACTGCTCCAGAAAGCTCTGTAGGGCTCAAACCGGCTGAAACCAAAACGCAGTGTGCCATCCTTCGCCACTCGTGCCGTTGGCATATTCACCAAACCGGTTTGCCCCATTTGAGAGGGCGTCGCCAATCCTGCGGCATACAACGGCAAGCTGCCCGTCCACAACACAGCACACAGTAAAATACCGTTAAATCTCTGTCTGCCAGACATGTGATTATCCTAAATTCCGCAGTTGAGCGCTTAGAGGATGCGATAATACATTGATAAACATTATGTTTTGAATTTTTGTTGGGCTCTCACTTGCTAGGCGAGCCGCTATACCCGGTATAGCAGGTTACCTTTTGTGTCGGGCCGCGTTGCGTGTCGTCGCAATAGCGGGCTATGACTCCTCATCGTGCCTTGCCCGCCACAACATTCAACGCACGCTACAAGCCGCTCAACTGCGAATTTTAGGATTATTTTTCGTCCACACTATTTGCCATTGAATTCAAAAGCGGGATACAAGAACGCCTCTGGCCAGTAAGGCCAGAGGCGTTAATAAAACAAATTCTGTCAATAAAAGAACTAATGATTTGAGGTGCTGGAACCACCACCCGAACTTGCCAGAGCAGCAATCGCACCTGCGGCCAACGTACCAATAGCCACCATAGTGCCAGTACCCATCGCCGCCGCCGAACTCGCTGCACTGCCCGCCTCTGTACCTGTGCCTGGCGCACTCGTATCTGCCACCGGGTCTGGAACAGTCGCACTGGCACCCGCGCCAATAGCTGCTGCCAACTGAATTTCCTCACCCGCAAAAGCAAAGCTGCTCAGTGCCAAACTAACCACTGCAGCAACAAATAATTTTTTCATCTTGTTCCTCCAAAAATAACCGACCGTGCGCCAAATATAACACTACTGCGTTAACGATGCACAAGCCCTATACCCGTGTTTATTCAGCCTTTATATTCAGAGAAGGCAAAATGGGTGATCTGTATTCCACCCTCCCTGCGTTCTATCTGAATCCACAGCGGTCCTTGATAATGGTCACGTTTATTTTGACCCTTAGCCTGCACTTCAACATTATAAACACCTTCACCCCGGGCAATATCGCCATCCCATGTCCACCGCACGTCTTTAAAAGCAATCATTCGGAATGAAGTACCGTTAAACAGTCCGACATAATCTTCCCGAATACCCTGCACCGTGGCCCGATCATTGGTTTGGGCATCTTTTGCAAAAAGTCGCATGAAAGCGTCAATGTCACCCGCCGCATAGGCGCTAATAAGTGTGTTCAGCAATATATCCAGTTCTTTTTCTGGAATACGGCTGGCAGGATTCGCACCTGCATTCGCTTTGCCTGCATTAATTACAGGTTGCGTTTCCACACGTTCGGTCACCACAACATTGGATGTGTAATAGCGAATGATTTGCAACTTACCAGAGTGACTTTCCACTTGTAACGTCACGTCCCCGCTTTCTTCGTAGGCAGGCTGCCCATCCCGGCCCTGCACCGAAACCATGTATTGCCCACCGCCACGCACATAGCCGGTTTTCTGCTCCCAGCTCATATTGTTAAATTGCATACTACGCTGAATGCTGTTTTTGAATAGCGTTTGATATTCACCCCGCACGCCGGCGATATCAATGGATTTGTTGGTGCGCACTTCGGGTGAATACAACGCCAACAGTGTGTTCACATCGCCTGCCTGATAGGCTGTAGTCAATGCCGCAAGCATTTTATCCAGGCTCGCAGAACTGATCGGGTCAGCTGATATCGCAGCCCGTGCAACCGCTTGTGCTTTTGCCTCTTCCGCCGCCTTTGCCTCCGCAGCCGCTTTAGCCCTGGCCTGTTTCTCTGCCCGGGCCTTGATTTCAGCTTCACGCTGACGCTTGGCTATCGCTGCTGCTTTTGCCTGGGCTTCTGCTTTTGCCTGGGCTTCTGCTTTTGCCTGGGCTTCTGCTTTTGCCTGGGCTTCTGCTTTTGCCTGGGCTTCTGCTTTTGCCTGGGCTTCTGCTTCTGCCTGGGCCTCTGCTTTTGCCCGTGCCTCTGCCTCCGCTTTTGCCGCCTCGGCCTGCGCCGCCACTTTAGCGGCTTCCTCAACAGCACTTGACAATAAAGCAGCCTGGGCCGCTTGCACCATTTCCGATGTCACTACGTCTTCACTGTCATTAACTTCAGCAGCCAACTCTTCCATGGAAGCAACCGCTGGTTTCGTCACGGGTTTTGTCATAACCACAGGCGTATTCGGCACACCAACAACCGATTCTGGTGCAACATCTCCTGTAATTTTGATTTGCGTCAGATATAAAACAAACACAATAACCACAACACCCGCAATCAGCAGGATATTACGAACAGTTGGCGCTGTACGCGCCTCCCCCGTGACCGTTTCAGCCGCATTTGCAGGCGGCGACGGACGTAACCCCGAATTAACCGCTCGCCCCACATGCCCTACATTCGGTGACAAATCCAAATCCAACGCCTCCTCGACATCCTCAACGTCGTTTGGCGGTTTCGCAATTTCTTCCGGACGTGCTGTTATTTCAGAGTGACACAAAGACTCATAAGCTGCACCCACTCGTGATACACCACTTTCATCGTTAAGCCTTTTATCCTGGCGTAACAACTTCATCAACAAACCGTAGTGAGCTTCCACCTCGGTCAGACTTGCATCCGACGCAAGACCCAATACACGAAAATCATCGCCACCGGGCAAAAACAGCACACGACGCACAAAAAAGCGCACAGCTGCTCGCAGCATGGCAGGCGTAATACCCATTACGGCAATTTGACGCAATCCTGACAACACATGATCTTCGGCAATTGCCAATTCCAAAATGGCCTTAATGCCTTTAGGCAGCGGCTGAGCGGGATCATCCAACCCCGGGAAACTTCGTGGTGAACGATGAAAAGCTAACACCAAACGCAGAATTTTGCGCAATACTACTTCCTGAGGATCTCCCGGCGCATCCGGCAGCGGTGCCATTACACTTGGCGAAGGTTGATTGGCGGGACGTTCTGTCGTTGCTTCGGGCGTGCTTACCGCAGTTTCTTTACCACCAGCAATGACCCGGAAACGCTCCATTTCCGCAGGTGCGTTGTTATTGCCGTCATCAGCAACTTCAATCGCATCCGGTTGCGCCTGAGCCACATGCTGCATCCATCCATCATCGGGTGCAACCCGATCCATCATGCCGCCATCTTCTGGAAAGGAAACAGCCACAGCAGCATGGCTTTCATCAGCATGGCTTTCATCGATATCCACAGTTGCGGGGCCAGACGGAGGGCTAATATCCGGTTTATCGATGTTCACTTCTTCAGCTTCGTTAACCCGTGCAGAACCAGGGTCAACAGCAGCTGTTTTGGATGCACTGTTCATTGCTTGAGGTGTATCCGCTGCCTCGCCAGACACGATATCTGGTAAGACACCTGTGTTTATTCTTGCGGGTCGGGCAATCGGCCTGCCGGAAATCTCACTTTGCAGCTCATCAGTCACTTCATGCAGCACATCCGCGTTAATCGTGTGCAGCTCTTCGAGGCTGCTAAACAGTAAAACCCGGTCACACAACATATTGATACGTCGCGGCACACCCTCGGTATACCGGTAGATAATCTCAAACGCTTCATCGGTAAAATGAGGGTCGTCATTCCAGCCCACATGTGCCAAACGACTTTCCACATAGTTCTGGCATTCATCTTCGCCCAACGCACTGAGATGATAATTAGCAATCACGCGTTGGCGGAGTTGTTCCAGGTCTGGATGATCCAGCATTTGACGAAACTGCACCTGACCGAGCAGAAAGGTCTGCAACAATGCCTGCTCACCTACCTGCAGGTTGGAAAGCATGCGTAATTCTTCAAGCGAGCGGGCGGGCAGATTTTGAGCCTCATCCACTACCAGCAGTACCCGCTTACGCTCACGCGAACGGGCCATAAAAAAAGCTTCCAGGGTTTTCAGCAAGGCGGCCTTATCCTGACCTTCATAGCGCAGCCCAAAAGAAGCCAGCACCATGCGCAGCATTTCATCAGCTTCCAACTGGGTGGTGGTCAAATGGGCAACCACAACATCAGACTGATCCATATCCTGTAAAAGAATCTGTGCCAGGGTCGTTTTACCCGTACCCGGCGCACCAGTGATCACCACAAACCCTTCGGCCTGACTTAGTCCGTAACGCAAATAAGCCAAAGCACGTTTGTGACCACGGCTGGCGAAAAAAAAGCTCGGGTCAGGACTAAGACGGAAGGGTTTGGCTCGCAGCTGATAAAAATTCTCGTACACGCTGAATTCCCTTGTTATGGTTGATCTGGCTCTTTAGCGGCCAGCACGAGGTCTACTTTCACCCGGTTATCCGAAAACATCCGTTTAACTCTAAAAACGTTGAAATTCCGAGAGAGGCATTTTACCACTAAATTCCGGTTTTTAAAGTAAAAACTTACGGCAAAATGACCATTTCCTCACCAGTACACACATTATTTTCACGGAAACTTGAAAGCCCAGCAATTTCAGACTGATTTCATCGGGAAATACCGTTGTAAATATGAGCTATGCTGAAGGTATTCAGCCACCATTTTGACAACATCGGAAAGTCGTGATGACTTACAGCAACTGGCCTGATCAACTCCAGACGACACAGCGCTTCCTAATATTGCTGATTTCATATATCGCACCCGTTCGCCGAAACAAAAATTCACAACAAAAACCCAAAACGGGAAATATGCGGTAAGCGTGCGTACCTCGAGAATACAAAGCGTATCGGTGCCAACCTAACCCATCTAATTTTCGACATAACCGCAAATCTATACAGAAAAAAGCCAGTAACTGGGGTTAATCAAGCGACACAAAAACGTGCAGGATCAAATCTTCCCTTTGGTTTGCAAGGATGTACGAATATCATCAATTGATAATATTCAGGCTAACTACTGGTAGCTGACATTCAAAGATCAGGGTCGCAATAGCAAACACCGCTGAACATCATCGTAAAATATCTCGATAGTTTACCCCCAAAAAGGAAAAAGGTCAGCAAACAGTGCAAAAACAACGGGTTGAATTAACTGATAAATCAGCAAGGTTTTTATCGAAAAGAACCGCGACTTCCAGTAATTTTGTCGGAAGAAAATGTCCACCCAATGACAACAAAGCAAACAGGCTTATCAGAAAATAAAATAAATGATATCACCATAATCCAACTCAAAATGACCATAAGCAAATCGAGTGATCTATATATTTAACAACCAGCTGAGGAGCTTTATTTCAAGTAAAAAGGCCAACGGGCATGATATCTGTTTGAATGAATGCAAGAGGCACGAACCAAAAAAGGGTAGTGGCAATATTTTATCATTCAAATCACCTTACCCGAAGGCTTTAACAGGTTGACACATTGCAAGTAATCACCGATCATCACCCGCGATTATTATTTAGTGGTAATAGGATTATCACGTAGTGGCACTGGGAGTATCACGCAGGCAACGCACTTGATGGCATATCATTAGCTATTCAGGGTTAAAACGCTCAGTCAGACAATCATGGACGAAACAAAAAAATGAAATACAATATCCTACCGACCTCGCACACATATCCATCGACATGGCCTCTGCGGCTCAAAACCAGGGAAGACGCAATTATGAACCCTATGTTGGATATGCAAATGCCACTCAGCGATTAAATAGAAAAAATTGGGGTGTGTTATTTCTCCACTTAACTTTTAGTCCCACATCCCACAGCGCAAGCCTCCCGTGAAAGCAGGAGACGGTTTGAGGCGCAAATGTTATCTCATGAATGAGAAACTGTCTGTCAGGGCGATGAAATATTTAATAAATCAGGAATCAGAAGATATGCTGCGTGCCGCTGCTCTTAAGTGATTGCTTAATAAACATGTTTTTATGACGGAAGAAGACTGCTCAATCTTGCTGAATATATTTACATATCAATAATGTGCAAATAGATGGATACATTTTGTAATGAATAGCGTGTAGTTCTTGGGGAGCTAACACCAGATTATTTTGGTGACTCAATAGACTGTTCAAGCTTAACCAAGAATAAGCACAAAAAACCGACACATGTTAATAACATAACTTACAGATACACATATCGAAGAAGCATTAAGCTCAGCGTTTAGGGCATTGTCAAGCCAGCTTGGGTTATATCAAACCTAGCCTGACGCTGCCCCACCCAGTCGTAATAACCGGGGCATGTTTAATCGACATACCGCCATCGAACGCCGCTGACTTTAATCAAAATCACATATGTTCTCTGTAATATAAAGGAATATGCGGGTAAGCCCTCTTTGAATAATCGCTCAATGTATTTGGTAAAAACACACAAGCAATCAAGCGTTCAGGTCCAGCACCACAATGATGGTAAACCTGAAGTTATGTTTATGGTCTCAAATAAACCAGAGCTCATTCTCGATTTGGGTGAATACAGCGATAAAGCCATTGAAGTACTGGAGCATAATGTAACGCGTAACCCTCTGTACTTACGCAGCCATGTGCAGAGAATCTACCTTTACCGAAAAATTAAAAATGGTGATGCTTTGTATGGTGCCCTATTGGATCTGTTTATAGCACTTAACACCAAAGGCTTTGAAATAAGACAACGCCTATTGTTTGAATCCAAATGCTACCTGGACCCTCATCATTTCAATGTACTGTATGAGCGATTAGGTAATGGCATAAATGCGTCAACTGTATTGCCGTTAAGCTACTATTCACGGCTCTCGAAAGGTTTGATTGGCACAATCGACTTATTCATTAACAGCAACCATTCGGTTACATATGAGGCGCGTGACCCTCAAGTGGAAGCGCATGAATATTTGGAATATGGGGAAGTTAATGAGGCAAGGAAAGTTTTAGAGGACGCCGTATTAAAAGAGCCTTGGCGTAAAGAATTACACGTAGACCTACTTGAAATTTATAAAGCATCTCGCGATGCGGACAACTGTGAGGCAATGTATCGCCAACTGGCCGATAAATTCATCCCTGATCATCACGCGTGGATACAAACGGCAAAACACATTCATCTGGCCACAGGAGAGATAGATGGATAATCACACAAGGCCTGTAAAAATTGCAGCATTAGGCATGGAGCAACGCACCTACAGTACATTGCAATTATTTTTTCATGAGCATTGCAAGGATAGCTATGTTCTCGTGGAAGAAAATTCTGCTGACATCAGTATCATAGATATGGACGGATTTCAGGCACACAGAATGCTGGAAGAGCATAAAAAACATTATCCGAATCAACCCTCAATCCTGATCTCTCTCTCCCATAACAAGGCGGATGATGCGGTATACATTCGCAAACCGATTATGTTAGAGGCTCTTTCCTCAGCCCTGCGCAAAGCAAAAGAACGATTACAGCAACCGGTTGCTGTTGCAAAAGCACCCGCACCGGAGGCACCAACTGCGAAAATGGCACCACAGTTACAAATAGTTGCCAGCACCCCGGAAAAAGTTACCCCACTCTTACTGAATAACGTTATTCATAACCCACATAAAATCACAAAGCCGGAAAAATCTGCCTCCAAGCATTTTAATCAATACCGATATTCAGCAAATTTTCTCACTGAAGATACCGACCTGGAGCATATCAACACCAAACTGGCCGAGAACTTCAGCCCCGATAACCCTGTACAAATAGCCAAGTTTCAATACCAGCCTGAGCAAACACTACAGGGGTATTTTCAACAAGCGTATTTTACCGCGCTACAAAAACAACAAAATGTGCTCTTAAAAGGAGTTTGGCGTCCAATCACCATACTTCACGAATCAAAACAGTTACGGGTTGAAAAAAACTTCCGTCATTTATATGCATTGTCGGGAATGCTTTTTGATAAATCCGATGTTTCGATCACCGTTCTGGATAATAACGTGGACTGTGAACCCGGCTTGCATGAAACCGTTTTACCGGCAGAGCCTTTTCTCTGGAAGTTAGCCATGCGCACATCACGCGGACGTGTACCAGCGAATACAAATTTCACCGCACCCATCAAACTAATACGCTGGCCCAACTTTACGCGAACAATTATCACGCCCCATGCACTTAGAATTGCTGCATTATGGGCAAGGCAGCCAACATCCCTTATGGACACAGCGAGTTACTTAGCGGTTCCATTGCAACATGTATTTACATTTTATACCGCAGCCGTTTCACTGAATTTTGTAGCACCTGTAATAACCGAAGAAAATCATTCAACCGCTGCGCTACCGCCGGTTAAACGCCACCGATACCGGAAAATTTTTCAAAATTTACTTGAGCGGCTACGCAACAGTTAATATTGCGCATAGATGCAAAGTAATAAAACCCTATGACGAATTACAAAATAATATTTACGGGCCCTGTTGGCGCTGGAAAAACCACAGCAATATCCTCGATTTGTGATCGCCCCCCTCTCTCAACTGACAAAATTGCCAGCGATATGACGCGAGATGTCAAAAAAACAACTACCGTAGCATGCGACTATGGCACAGTTCGTTTAAATGGCGGCGATTGCCTTCATCTCTATGGTACGCCAGGCCAGGAGCGCTTTGATTTCATGTGGGACATCCTGGTATCTGGTGGGATTGGTTTAGTTTTGCTACTGGACAATACGCGACCGAACCCTTTCCAGGATATGGATTTTTTTCTTGACCAGTTTCAAGACTTTATCAATCAAACTCAAATAGCAATTGGCATCACGCAGATGGATCGCAAGTCAGCCCCCTGCATTGATGATTACCATAACCATCTGAGCAAACAAGGGTTGACTATTCCAATTTTTGACGTGGATGCCCGTAAACGACAAGATGTTTCATTGCTGATTAAAGCATTACTTTTTTCGCTGGACCCTGGCCTGATAGAAAACAATGACTGATTTTACCATTAAAGAAAACCTTTACATTTATCCCACACCAGCTGGCGCATATTATGCGGTATCGAGCCCTACGGATGATCCTGCAAAAAAGCTATTACGCACACTGTTTCAATTCATGGAAACCCCATCCTTGACGATTGATGAGTTGCATTTATACACAGGCATAAAAGATAAAAATGAAATCACTGCGCTATTAAAACGCATGCAAAATCTGGATTGGCTACAGGGCTGTGAAGAACCACAAAGCATGCCTATAGGTGACTTTGAAAAAATATTGCCTGAATTGTTATCGCCATTATCCAACAGGGGAAATGTATTACTAGCTGACAACCTGGGATTTCATATTGCCTATAATGGCTTTAATTACGAAACAGTGGAACAATTGTCCGCTTTAAGCGCCGACATATCCTCGCTGCATGAACGACACATAGGATTACTGGAAAATAACCTTGGCTTGAACTCCAGCGCCTGGGCTATCGTAGATGCTGCGGGGAACAGTCAAGTGGGATTTTGGCCCCTGTACATTGGTGAACAACGATTCGTATTGGTTATAGGCGGGCTGCCTCGCATGAACCAACCCATATTAATATCATTGATATGGGCTTTGAATATGCGCTTCGCCAAAGAGAACTAACATAAACCTTTAACCTCAACAGATATAGAGAAAAAAATGATAGATAAAAAAGGAAATATTATTAAACCCGACTTTATTGAGCTTACACGTTATGCCAAACAATTTTCAGGTTTAACAATTGAGAAAGAGAATGTATTATTAAGAGTGAAGGATGAGGTTGCGCCATTACTTAGCACCGTAACCGATAATTTTTACGATGCAATGAATGATATACCTGAGGCGGCATCGTACCTGGAGGGACGCATAACGGGGCTGAAACAAACTCACTTGAACTGGATGAACAGCATCTTCACCGGCCCCTACAATGAAGAATACACCGAGTCAATGTACGATGTTGGTGACATTCATGTTCGAGTTAATCTACCCGTGGAATTTATGAGCGGTGGTGTTACTCTTATATGCAACGAACTTTATAAAATAATTTTCGAACTATATGGCGAAGATTCTGTAAAAACACACAATATCATTAGCGCCATAAACTCTGCACTGGGATTTTCATTATTTGTCATGCAAAAATCCTATAACGCTTCTGTTGACGAAGCCCTGGATAAATTTTTATTGATAACCGGCATGAGTGAAGCCTTGTTTGCAAAATTATCTTCCTCATTCAATGCAACTAAACCTTGAATTTTATTCAACCTGACACCTTACTAGTAGGAGCACATAATAATGCGACAAGAAATGCTTGGTTCAATTCTCAACGAGCTGAATGGCTCATCAGTAGATATAGAAGCATCAGCAGTAATTTCAACTGATGGATTACTGATTTCATCTGTATTACCGCAAGAGATGGATGAGGACCGTGTCGGCGCAATGAGTGCAGCCATGATATCGCTCGGGGATCGCACGGCGCAAGAATTAGCCAGGGGTGATTTAGAACAAGTACTTGTTAAAGGTAACGCGGGCTACGTTCTGATGACTTACGCTGGGCAGGACGCAGTCATCACTGTACTTGCCAAACCAAAAGCGAAGCTTGGTTTAATTTTTCTTGATGTAAAACGGGCTGCGGAGAATATTGCCAAGGTACTTTAAATAGAGTCTATGGTGAACATCAATAAGTCGCGCGCTTATAGCGCGCGCTTTATCGCCGCCATTGAAACCTCAGACAACGCACTGTGTGAAATTTCCCCCACTGATTCTGAACTGATCACATCGCATTATTTTTCACCCATTGACGACTTCAAGCTAAAACAATAACCACGACCACGCAGTGTCTCAATAACAGTGAGTGAATTTTGCGGATCCAGCTTACGGCGCAAACGCCCGACAAATACTTCAATGACATTACTGTCACGATCAAAATCCTGATCATAAATATGCTCGGTCAATTCTGCCTTGGAAACAACCTGACCTGCACGCACTATTAGATATTCCAAGACCCGATATTCATACGCTGTAAGCTCAACGGGTTCACCATGCATAGTGACTTTCTGCGCCAACGAATCCAGCGTTAAGGGACCAAACATCACTACTGATTGCGTCCAACCTACAGCCCTGCGCAACAAAGCTCTGATGCGCGCAATTAATTCTTCCATATGAAAGGGTTTCACCAGATAATCATCACCACCTGCATCCAACCCTTCCACTTTATCCTGCCAGCGGTCGCGCGCGGTTAAAATAAGAATAGGGAAATCTCGTCCTGCTGCACGCAGCTGGCGAATTACTTCAATGCCCGAAATTTCTGGCAATCCCAGATCTACAACCCCAACATCGATAGGATGTTCCTGGCCAAAAAACAACCCTTCTCGCCCATCAGCTACGTCATCAACAGCAAAACCTTCCTGGCGCAATCGTGTCGCCAATTGTGTCCGTAACTGTTCTTCATCTTCAACAATTAATACGCGCATTTGTATATCGCTGCTAATGCTTTAAAGGATTTCCGGTATGCCAGAATGAAAAAGCCGACACACCCAAGCTTCTCCGCCACTAACATGAGGAATTATCGCATGAATATCAAGCATGCAGAGAAAACACGAAGGAGAGTCAGGCAAAGATGCCACGATCAACAGAAAAAGCAAGGATAGCTCACTTGAGACAAGAATCACTCATCTCAAGCAAACCAAAAGGTAGTGGTACTCACCAAAAATGCGGACTAGACACCCAGGGGGTTGAGTGCCATTTCCTTGTCCTTTTAAAAACCGGGTTTATGTCCACAAACACAAACCGAAACAGCTATTTTCAGAGTGTCAGTATAAAATCAACTAACTTTTCAATATTTTCATCGGAAACACGGGGTGAATACGGAGGCATAGGGGCTGCTCCCCATGCGCCTTTACCACCACCCTTCACTTTTCCGATCAGGTTTTCCTTGGCACCGGCATCACCTTTATACTTGTCAGCCACTTCTTTCCATCCAGGCCCGACAATCTTTTTATCGACACTGTGACAAGCCAGACAACCGCTCTTTTTTGCCAATTCCAGGTCAGCCATTGCACTACCTGAGGCCAACATCATCACACTTGCTGCTAAAATGATCTTTTTCATCTTAAATCTCCATCGTTTTTATTTGGAACGATTTCTCAACCGATGAATACAAGGTACAGGGAAGAAGCTGAACGCAAACTGAACGTGTTTGTGAAAACAATGATAAAGCCGACGATTACAGTAAATTATTATAATTCCGCGCATTTTTCACCAACCGGATACGCATCTTTTGCCAGGGGTCAGACCAGGGCAGCCCCGAAGACATCAGCGCCCGGCACAATTTCAGCTCACCGCTAATGTCATCAAGATGTACAAATTCCGGGGCTGGTCCCTCTATTCGCGGGCAATCCATGCCACCTTCAAAGCCCTGATTGTGATAATTACCTAGCGGTAACGTAATACCCACCGTGGGCAAGCGCCAGGCGGTCGCCGCCGTGGCTTCACAAGCGCCGCCATCCATCAACCGGCGCTGATGGGCTTTCGGCAAAGTCTTTTCTGCGATTTCCGAAAGCACCTGTAGTGCGCCGCTCTCGAATGGCGTGCGTCGATCCCCAAGGCGCACCACCGGGCCTTTACCAACACGCGCCCCTGGTAATGTGCGGGATGCTTCAAGACTGACACACACGAGCGGACGTTTTGCCGCTGCCAGCCAACCCAGCTCAAAATGTTGTACAACCCCCACAAAACCGACCTCCTCCGCCCGTGTCAGCAAACCGATAAATGGCGCATCTGCGTTGCGCCGATGCAGATCAATGGCCGTGGAAACAATGGCAAACACGCCCACCAGGTCATCCGCAGCCCGGGTATACAAACGCTTACCACTAATCCAGCAATGAGAACGAAAGGCGAAACTACCAAACAGGCTTTTTGCCTGACGCCCGGCATAACGCTCCGCCAGCGACATGCCATCTGGTATTTGAAACTGCACTTCGGCGCAATCTATGGCCCAGCCAGCTTTCAGTAGCTTTGGTTTAATCAACCGGGCCTGCACTGTGGTATTCGTAATCTCACCGTTATCATCCGCCAACCATAGCCGGGCACCAGAGAGGTGTTTGACTGGCGAACCACCATGCCATTTTACCGCCAGCCGATTAGCAGCCAGCCACTTCACGCCGTGAAACCCGGGATGATCCATATGTGCAATAAAAATGCGTACTGGTTCATTTTTATCCACACCTGTTATACGTCGATTCAGCAAACGTCGATAGGCCGTTGCTGTCGCCACACCGACGACCAAATTACCCACCGGATCAAAAAAATGCGCTACACCGGCCCGTGTCAGATGTGCCGATACACAGCGCGCGACATGCTGCTCACGAAAAGGGGCCGCAGGTTGGCGGAGAATATTTTTGAGTAGAGAGAGACGTTTGGCTGTCAGCATTGCAGCAGGGTCAATTAAGCGGGTTCAGCCCTGGTCTCGTTGATCGGTGAAGCGTTTCACTTCACCCATATGGATTTCACCTTCATGCACTGCACCTTCAGCAATGGCAATGAACGGACTGGTCAGGCTGCCACGAATCTTCGCGGTACAAACGATTTCCATTTTTCCCCGAGCGGTAATCGAGCCTTCCACCTGCCCGGCAATCACAATGTGCTCGGCAACAATATCGCCAGTCCAGCAACCACTTTCGCTGATGACCAGGGTACCGTCGAGTTTACTATCACCCTCTACCCTGCCCAGCACAATAATATGCCCGCTACCCCCGATAGTGCCGGTAAAAATACTGCCTAAACCAATACTGGTAGTGAAACCCGCAACACTGTCCAGACTACGACGACCTTTGTTGCCAGTCAGGTGGATTTTTGGGTCTTCACTGGCCATCGTGCGAAAAAATCAGTGATGAAAACGCTGAAAAATGAGACAGGCATTGGTGCCACCAAAGCCGAAGCTGTTAGACATTACCCTGTTTAGCTGCGCATCATCCACGCGCGTTCGCACAATCGGCATACCCTGCGCGTCTTCGTCCAACGCTTCCACATTAGCCGAGGCTGCGACAAAATCACCCTGCATCATCAGTAATGAATAAATCGCTTCATTCACGCCCGCTGCACCCAGCGCGTGGCCGGTAAGCGATTTGGTGGAACTGATTCTGGGCACTCTATCACCAAACACCTCACATACTGCACCCAGTTCACGGGTATCACCCACTGGCGTGCTGGTACCATGGGCGTTGATATAATCAATATCGCCATCAATCATCGTCATCGCCTGCTGCATGCAGCGTACCGCACCTTCACCGGATGGCTGCACCATGTCGTAACCATCACAAGTGGCTCCATAACCCACAAGCTCACCGTAAATTTTTGCACCGCGCGCCAAAGCATGCTCCAGCTCTTCCAATACCAGCAGACCACCACCACCGGCGATCACAAAACCATCACGGTTGGCATCATAAGCCCGCGAAGCCTTTTCAGGTGTTTCATTATATTTGGAGGACATAGCACCCATGGCATCAAACAGCACCGACTGACTCCAGTGCAGCTCCTCGCCCCCCCCCGCAAAAACGATGTCTTGTTTGCCCATCTGGATCAATTCCGCGCCGTTGCCGATACAATGCGCGCTGGTGGAACAGGCCGAGCTGATGGAATAGCTCACACCTTTGATTTTAAAGGCGGTACCCAAACAGGCGGAAGTGGTACTGCCCATAGTGCGCGGCACCATGAACGGGCCGACTTTACGCACACCTTTAGAGCGCAGCAAATCAGCAGCCAGCACCACATTTTCATTGGAAGCTCCGCCGGAACCAACCACCAGACCGCTACGCGGGTTGGAAATTTCATCTTCTGTAAGCCCGGCATCTTCCAAGGCTTCTTTCATCGCCAGATAATTATAGGCAGCGGCATCCCCCATAAACCGGTACAATCTACGGTCAATCAGTTCCTTGGTATCCAAGGCTACATTGCCATACACACAACTGCGAAACCCAAGATCTGCGTATTCCTGACTAAAACTGATCCCTGAACGACCCTCACGAAGGGACTCCACCACTTCCCGTTGATTATTTCCGATGCTGGACACGATGCCCATACCCGTGACGACGACACGTTTCAAAACTGTTTCCTCCTGCCGGACGCTTTACGTAAATTCTGCCATTGACTTGAATTCTGCTGACACATTCTTCGATTAAAAATTTTCTGTTGAGGTAAACAAGCCCACGCGCAAATCGTTGGCAGAATAAATCTCACGACCGTCAACTTCCATTGTTGCATTACCGATACCCATCACCAACTTACGCAAAATGACGCGTTTCATATTAATGCGATAGGTGATTTTTTTGTTTTCTGGCGTTACCTGACCAAAAAACTTCACTTCACCCGCTCCCAGCGCCCTACCTCGACCTGGCCCTCCCATCCAACCCAGAAAAAACCCCACCAGCTGCCACATGGCATCAACACCCAGGCAACCAGGCATCACCGGGTCATTTTTGAAATGGCAATCGAAAAACCACAGATCGGGCGTAATATCCAGCTCAGCAATGATTTCACCTTTACCAAATTCACCGCCCTCATCGGATATATGGGTAATACGGTCACACATCAACATCGGAGGCAGGGGTAATTGAGCATTACCCGGCCCATACATCTCACCACGCGCGCAGGCCAACAATTCTTCTCGTGAAAACTGATTTTGCTTTGACATAACTCGTTGTTTTCGCCACCTAATTAGTGACTCCTCCCCAGGATGGTTAACACCATTTGTTGTTTAAGCATTTGCACGCTAGTTTATCTATGATCTAAATCGCCATATTCTGCACAACTGCATACCATTAAACCTAAACCCTGCCTAGCATGATCACTTGAAGGGTTTAGGTCTAAAGACGGGCAAGGGTACCACATCAGCTGTAGATTTTGGAGCACACCCAAACCAGGATCAACGATTCCCGGCCATTGCCCAGATGTTAAGCAAACATTGCATTTGGAAACCACTCTTAGCGTGGCGAGTGATGGTTCCAGGTCAACCGTTTGACGTTTGTGGCAACGAAACCAGCCGAAAATCAATCTGCACATGTCTTCATGCCCCTCTTTTTTCAGGAAAACCACGTACGGCCTCCATAACATTGGGTAATTGCTCCAACTTGGCCAATGTCTGACTCAACTGTTCAACATCATAAATATCCAGCGTCAGGGTCATATTGACGAGATTGCTTTTGGGGTCTGTCAAGGTATTCACCGCAGAAACATTCAATTGCGCATGACTCAGCACCTCCGTAATATCACGCAACAACCCTTGGCGATCAAATGCCCGCACATAGATGTCCACAGCGTAGGTTTGCTGGCTGCCACGGCTCCATTCAACATCAATCAACCGCTCCGGCTCTTCCCGTTTCAGACGCAATAAATTCTGGCAGTCATTACTGTGTACGGTAATTCCACGACCGCGCGTGATGTAACCAACAATCTGGTCATGCGGCACTGGTTTGCAGCACCGCGCGACATGGGTAACCAGTTCACCCACACCCATAATATGAACGCCATCAGACTGATCGTTTTTAGCGGCGGAAGACCTTGTTCGTAGAGATGTTTTCCCCGGCTGTCGTGTGGTCGGCAAAACCAACGCGGACAAACGCCCGGCAATTTGCGCACTGGTGATATCCCCACAACCTACCGCAGCAAAAAATTCATCTACCGAGGAACGCTTGAATTGTTTCGCAAGGGAGTCAAAGTTGACCTCCGAAAGGCCAAGGCGCTGAAATTCTTTTTCCACCACATCGCGACCGTCCGCAGCATTATTGGCAAAATCCTGCTGCCGAAACCATGCGCGTACTTTGGCACGCGCACGCGCACCCCTGAGATAGCCAAGATGCGGATTCAGCCAGTCCCGGCTCGGTTTGCTGTGCTTCGAGGTCAGGATTTCAACCTGCTCGCCATTTTTTAACTCATAACCAATAGACACAATCTTCCCATTGACTTTAGCCCCTCGAAAACCGTGCCCTACATCTGTGTGTATGTGGTAGGCAAAATCCAGTGGTGTGGAGCCTTTGGGCAGATCCAGTACCTTGCCTTGCGGCGTCAACACATAAACCCGATCCTGGAAAACTTCAGACTTGAAACGATCAATAAAGTCGTCCATGTCGCGCTCTTCATCTTTCCATTCCAATATTTGACGCAACCAGGATATCTTCTCCCGATAAACATCATTTTGACGACCGCCCTCTTTATATCCCCAGTGTGCCGCAACACCATGCTCGGAATGCTGGTGCATTTCATGGGTACGAATCTGTATTTCCAGCGTCTTCCCATCCGGGCCAATCACCGCCGTGTGCAAAGACTGATAGCGATTTTCTTTGGGTGATGCGATATAGTCATCGAACTCGCTGGGGATGGGCTGCCACAAAGTATGTACCAAACCCAACGCGGCATAACACGCCGCCACATCATCCACCAAAATCCGTACCGCACGCACGTCAAACAAGCCCTGAAAACCCACCGACTTGCCTTCCATTTTTCGCCAAATACTGTAAATGTGCTTCGGTCGCCCCACAACCTGCCCATCGACACCGGCCACATCAAGCTCGTGGCGTAACTGTTTTACAACGCCAGCAATATACTTTTCACGGTCCTCCCGGCGCTCATCCAGCAATCGTGCGATATGCTGATAATTTTCGGGCTCAAGAAAGCGAAAACTTAAATCTTCCAACTCCCACTTTAGTTGCCAGATACCCAGACGATTAGCCAATGATGCAAAAATATCCATCGTTTCACTGGCTACCCTGCGCCTAGACTCCTCTGGCATGGTCTTTAATTCACGCATGACCTGCACACGCTCTGCAAGCTTGATCAGCACCACGCGCACATCTTCCGCCATGCCCAGTAACAGCTTGCGCAAACCTTCAAGGTGAATGGTTTTTTCATCGCTGCATTGCTGTTGGAGCCTGTAATCGTCAACAACGCGCAGCTTGCGAACACCGGCGACCATTTCTACCACACTGGTACTGAACAGGGGTTCCAGTTGCTCTGAAGGCAACATTGCCGGGGGAATATTACTGAATAACGCCGCAACCAGAGGATCAGCATCCACATGCAGTGTCATTAAAATCTCAACCACACTTCGGGCATGTTGCAGCAATGGCTCAATGGAAACACCCTGTGTTTTTGCCACAGCGACGATGAGGGCATCGGCTTCCAGTAACGCATCGTGCGCACCCTCGGGCAACTGCGTGCTAATTTCACGCAACCAGTGTGATGCTTCAGGAAGCGTCATGCGAGAAAACGCTCATTGAGTAAGATACTTTTGTGGTAAAATCACCAGGCTGGCGGCAGGCGCTCATTAAGCGTAATGATTTTGTTCTCAATCGTAATGTAACCGCCAATAGACAGATCTCGTAAAATACGGCTGACCATTTCGCGTGATGCGCCCACCATACTGGCAATATCACGCTGCGTCAGCCGTTGTCTGATGATATTTTTCCCGTTTACTTCTTCGGACATTTCCAGTAACAAGCGGGCAACCCGGCCATACACATCCATTAAAGCCAGACTGCGTACATTTTCGGTCAGCTCACGCAAGCGGCACGCCAACCCACGCATCACAACCAAAGCGATAGTGGCATGCTGCTCCATGCATTTTTCAAAGGCCGCTTTTGACAATACCGCCAATTTGGTGTCTTCCACCGTCATCACCGATGCCGAGCGCGGTGCCTCATCGAGAATAGCCAACTCGCCGAAATACTCCCCGGCTCCCTGCATATTCAAGGTCACTTCTTTACCCTCTTCGTCCGACAAAAACACCTTAACCTTACCTGACAGCACCACATACAACGAATCTGATGCATCACCCTCGCAAATCACCAAGGTATTTTTCGGAAAACTACGTGTAATCGCCAGGCTGGATATAGCAGCCATTTCTGTCTCTGACAGCCCCGAAAATAGCGCAATGTTTCTGAGTGCCACGTAAATACTCCTTACAGTAAGTCCCGCTTTATAATTAGACTATGTCCAAAAATCATTGGCCCAAAATGGGAATTTTCACAGCAAACAAGTGTACTACCACCTTTCCCTACAAAGCCCACAGGCCTATTCTGGTAAACAGAAGAGGGAAAGTCGGATTAAAAATGACAAGGGCGTCATTATAACCCAGCAATTCTGGCATCACATAATGCAGCATGGCAAGTCGCGTTGCTACTTACCTTGCAAAATCGTTACACAGATATCTCGCAACAGCAACCGTTACGATAAAATAGAAACCGGACACTCCATGATGATCATGACACACGAAATCGCAAATTCCTCCTCCAGTCCACTCAAAGCACACAGCAGTGAAACGCCGGTTGCACCCTCATCCCTCTCCGCCTGGAAAGCATTTCAGGCTGGCATGCAAATGCTACAACGGTATGCGGACCGTTCACCGGTTGACATTCCTGCTGTCGCAAAATCAAATCTACAGTTACTGCACCAATCATTATCTTACGACTCACAATACAGTGACAATATCGAACATGTCCGGCGCGAGGGAGCAAAAGGCGGCCAACCAATATTGCGGCGCCTGTATGCAGACCAAGGACTTACAGCAGACCTGCTGGCATTTCAGGAGGGAACATCCATCAACCTGACAACACTGCCGCAGCGTTACACGATGTACTTGCTTATTTCAGGCAGTGCGCAACTTGATGCGGAAAAGAAAACCAGTAGTCCGGTGCAGCATTGGTGGGACCGCATAGGCTCAAATAGCAATAAAAACTATCTGCGCAGCGGAGACGTGATCATTCGCTCATACAAACAAAAAAGCAGCCAGCTCATCGCCCGTGGGAAAAACTGCCTGTTGTTGAGGGTACACACACCGACGGTGACAGCGTCCAGAAAAACGGCCTCATAATGAAAACAGGCCTTATGGAAAACTAATTCCCCTTTGATATTTTATAACAATTTCTACCCAGCTCTTTTGCCAGATAAAGCGCCTCATCTGCTTGCAATATTAAATCTGAAGGAGAGACTCCCTCGCATGCCACTCCACTGGTAATCCCCAAGCTCACGGTAATATGATCAGTCACTTCGGAATATTCATGTAGAATTTTTAACGAACGAATTTTCTCACAGAGCTTTTTCGCAAGCTTTTCCGCACCCTTAATATCAGTGTTTGGCAAAACAACAGCAAACTCTTCTCCCCCATAGCGAGCAACAAGATCAGCAGGGCGATGAACCATTTCATCTAACGCAGCAGCAACCTGGCGAAGACAACCATCACCAGCAAGATGTCCATAATTATCATTAAATGGTTTGAAAAAATCGATATCAATAAGAATGAGTGAAAGAGTGCTATTTTCACGGGCAGAGCGTAAACACTCTTTATCAATAAACTCATCAAAACTGCGACGATTTGCAATACCTGTCAGACCATCGAGACTACTCAGCTTTTGCAACTCGACATTACTTTTTTCAAGCTCGGACTGTAATTTTCTTAACGACTTAAATGCCTCATCTCTTTGGAGTTGGGTCAAATAGCTCTTCGAGTGAGCACGAATTCGCGCAATCAATTCAATTTGATCGGGTAACTTTACCAGATAATCATTTGCGCCCCTCTCAAATGCCAGACTTTTATCTTCTGGATCTTCTTTTGTTGATAGCACAATAACCGGAATATTTTTTGTTTTTTCGTTATTCCGATAGGCATCAACCAAGGCATAACCATCAATATCAGGCATAATCAGATCTTGCAAAATAACGGTTGGCTGTAATGTGAGCGCTTTTTCCAGCGCCTGGTTTGGATCATTACAATAGTGAAAAACAATATCCATCTCATCCACAAGCATACGCCGAATACCTTCAATCACCATCATTTGATCATCAACCAGCAATACAATCGCATTTGAATCCAAAGTGTTCATTGTATTTTCACTTTATCCATATAAAGTCATCATTATTTATAATTACGCCTGTTCCCATTAACGTCCCGCAGGGCGTGTTCCATTAGCAATTTCTAATAACGAAATTGCGATATCATCGATTGGTAATATCTCTATTGCTGCATTCATATCGATTGCCGCCTTTGGCATTCCATAAACTGCACAGGTCTCTTCATTCTGTGCAATGGTATATGCGCCATACTCGCGAAGACTCAACATGGAACGAGCACCATCCCTGCCCATTCCTGTCAACAAAACCACGGTTATACTCCCCTTCCAGTACTGTTCAAGTGACTGCCAAAAAACATCAACCGAAGGCCGGTAGGGGGTATCACGAGGAATTGGCGAATAACGAAATGTGCCATCTTCAGCCAATAACAAGTGGGCATCCGATCCCGCAAGGAAAACACTCCCTGCCACAGGCCTGTCACCATCACACGCAATACGAACAGGGATATTTGACAGGCTGTTCAACCACTCAGCCAGACCATTGACAAATTGTGCATCCACATGCTGGACGATCACAATGGGTGAATGAAAATCACATGGAATGGATTGAAGAATAGTTGCTAACGCCTGCGGGCCTCCCGACGAAGACCCAATGGCAATCAGTGGACCGCTGGTTAAAGGTGTTTTTTTGGATTGCACAGCATTGAAATGTGAATGAAAACCTGGCGAATCCGATCGAGTCAAAATATCCAGCATCGCTATTTTTTTCAACAACGGGCTTTGTGAATCACCTGCATTACCACCGACAAGTACAGGCGTATTAATCGCATCAAGTGCCCCATAACCCATCGCCTCAAACACCAAGGCCGAGTTTGTATTCACCGATGAAGTTACCAGCAATATTGGGCAAGGTGATTCCCGCATGATTTCACGAGTGGTTTCGACGCCATTTATTCCCGGCATGATAATATCCATTAACACCAAATCCGGGACATCCTTACGACAAGCCTCGATGGCCTCATGCCCGTTAAATGCAATCCAGGCAACCTGATGGACCCCCGTGCTTTCAACAACACGACGAAGCCCCTCAATGGCCATTGGCATATCATTGATAATAGCAATTCTCATTTTTCTGCCACACCAATTAAATCTTCAACCGCATCAATAAGCGTATCATCATGAAAGCTACCTTTAGTCAAATAATAATCAGCCCCTGCATCCAATCCTCGTCGCCGGTCTTCCGAACGATCCTTATACGAAACAATCATTACCGGTAATATTTTCAGGTGTAAATCCTGCTTAATAGACTTCACCAGATCAATGCCATCCATTCGCGGCATATCCACATCCGTAATCACCAGATCATAAGAAATACGACGTACTGCATTCCAGCCATCCATACCATCTACTGCCAGGTCAACAAAATATCCTTTCGATAATAAAAGCTCTTTTTCCACTTCGCGGACAGTCAAGGAATCATCAACAACCAATATACGTTTACGGCTTGCTTTCAAATGATCTTCGGCTGCACGATAAACATCAGCCAGACCACCATCATTAACCATATAATTAATACTTCGCACCAAATCATCAACATCCAAAATGAATAATGGCTCACCATTTTCCATCAGTGCCACAGAACTCACGTTAGGAACCTTTCCTAACCTTTCATCGAGTGCAGAAACAGAAAGCTGCTTCTGGTCAATATAACGGTCCACGACAACACCATAAATATCCATTCGGTCACTTAATAATAATACTGTTAACGTATCGTTTATTGAATCTATTTGCTCAAACCCCAGGACTTCCGCAGCAGAAATCAACCCAATATTTTTACCCTCCAGCGCAATAAATTGCCTACCTTCCATTTCTGTAATATCTTTTATATTTATTTTTAATATTCTGTCCACCTTAGCTAAAGGAAAAGCATAAGGCTCACCGGATATCTCCACTAACAATGCTGACATTACTGACAATGTCAGCGGTAATTTTAAAATAAATTTAACGCCTTTTCCGGGTGAATTATTAACAACTACCGAACCACCAAGCTCTTTAACCATGTCCCTCACGACATCCAGGCCAACACCCCGACCAGAAACTTCAGTCACCTCATCACGCGTGGAAAAATCAGGAAGAAATAAAAACTCTAATAGCTCATCATCGGAAAGATCTGGCAATATTTTCCGGGTAACCAGTTTTTTATTAACCAGTTTTTCACCCAACATAACCAAATTTATTCCAGCGCCGTCATCAGTCACTGATATACGTAACATCCCACCAGCATGCGTGGCCGATAACGTTATCGTAGCGACTTTTTCTTTTCCTGATGCAGCACGTTCCTCAATAGATTCAATACCATGGTCAATCGAATTACGTAACAAATGGTTTAATGGAGCTTTAATTTTTTCTAACACATCTCTATCTACCGCACATTGCAAGCCATCAATATCCAACACAACGTCCTTGTTTAACGAACGTGCAAGATCTCGCACCATGCGCTGAAAACCGACAACACCATCCTCAAACGGTCTCATCCGGCTGCCAGCGACTTCGCCGTAGAGTTTTTTACAAAGATAACCATTTTTCCGATCATATTCATCCAGCAGAAGTAATTGATCAGACACATCACGCCGACATTCATTTAAGCGAAGCAAGGCCGTTTTTTGTATTTCATCATTATTTGAAGTGTTGTTTTGCACTGACAACTCTTGCCAGGTTTCCAATACCGTAAACAACTCATCCTGACGCCGTTTAATTTGAAACAATAAATCAGAAAAACTTTTCACCTCTCTTGATTCCACGAGAAGCTCACTGGTCATACCTAAAATTCGAGACATTCTTTCAGCACTGATACGCAAAAACCGATCCGTTTCTGTAGCCGGAGCGTCAGCAACTGTTGCAGTATCATCAGCAATCAATATTTTTTGTGAAACAGTATTACCTTCTTCTGCTTTTGTGTTACCTCCGGTCAGGATATGTTCCAGAGAAGCAACCAAATCATCAACCAGTGAGCCATTATCAGCCACCCATTTTTCGATATTTCCTTCGTTAACAAGTGAAATAGAAATAATCGTATCAACAGCTTTCAACAAAACATCAATATCATTACTTTGTAAGTTTAATTTATTTTTTTGTGCTGAAACAAAGCATTCTTCCATTACATGTGAAATTTTCACGACAGGTTCAACAGACACCATTCTAGCGGCACCTTTAATGGAGTGCGATGCACGCATTACAGACTCCAGAAGTGTGGTCGAAGCGGTATTTTTTTCAAGCGCTAATAAATTTTTACTTAATAACGCTGTTTGCCCTTCTATTTCCATGCGGAAAAGGTCAAACATTGATAAATCACCTATACCTCCATTTGATGGACTCACAACACAGCTCCTTCCAGCTTTTCCTGAAATTTACTGATATTAAATATAGCGATTTGATGGCCAAATTGATTGACTGACCCCAATAATAAAAGCGCACTATTTTCATCCAGCGTAGAGGGAACGGGAAGCAAGTCTGAATCACCATATAAATACAACCCTTTCACCTCATCAACCAAAAAAACATAATCTTTTTCATCCAGACCAATAACGACCAGCCGCCTAGGCTTATGTTTATCTTCTTTTTTATTTTCTCCGCTAACACGACTCAACCCTAACAACTCACTTAATGAATAACATACCTTTATTTCTCCATTGATATTTACAATACCGGATATAAAACGATTCATATTTCTGGGAATTCGATGAATGGTCCGTTCATTGGCAATTTCACCAAGAACTGACGAAGGAAGCGCAAACCATTCGTGACCAACACGAAATATCAGCACACTATTCTCTTTGAGATTATCAAAAAATTCCTTTTCTGAAATTTCTTTTCGCCACTGGAATAAATACCCGGATGGCGCCACTCTTTCAAATACAGAGTGCCCAACCTCCAAAAATACCGGGCAATTTCTACAGTGGACGTATTCTTCCAATTTATCACATTTCTTTCGCGCACGACTCCAGACACCAATAGTATTCCAGCAATTGGCGATAGGTGAAACTATTTTAGCTTCTTTAGCCATAACTACGAATTACGCTTCCGCGCCTTTTTTTCACGTCGGCGAAGCGATTTTGCACTATCATCATCACCTCTTTTTTCCGCTAATATGGCAGATAGTGCCAATGCTTCCTGATGACCGGGTGACAAATAAATTGCCTTTCTTAGTGATTTTTCAGCTTCAGCGCTACTACCTTTCAAAACATTAACCACCCCAAGGTAATAATATGCATCAGAATTTTCCGGCTCTCTTTTTAACAGCTGCTCACACAATCGAAAAGCATCAGGCAAGCGGTTATCCTTTATTAAAAAATTAATTTTTTCACGAAAATCATTATCCGTTATTTTATAATTAAAAATGGAATTAATATTCCCTGTAAATTTATATTTTGGATTATTAATTTTCCTGGATAACTCTATATCTTTTTTAGTAACCTCAACAAGCTGATCATAAATATCCTTAAGCTTATTCACAGGATGATCACTCAATGATGCAGGCTTATCCACAGATTTTATTGTCGATTTTTTACGAAAAGAAAATGCCTTGGCTACACGAATTTTAGTAAAATCATTCCTATCAACCTGCCCTGATTCTGCATGACCAACAAATAACAATCCGCCACATTTCAGCATTATTGATAATTTATTTAATACTCTTTGTTGCGTTTCACGGTCAAAATAAATTAATAAATTACGGCAAAATATTATGTCGTAACACCCTTCCATAGAGCTTATTGAATCAGTAATAATATTACCGTATCGAAAAGACACGCGATCACGAATATTTGGTATAATCTGAAATCCTGTCGTTACAGGATTAAAGTATTTATTTTGGAAATCCATCCCTTTCTCTCTAAATGAATGTTTTCCATAAATAGCGCGATGAGATTTTTTCAGGGCTTGTTTACTGATATCAACAGCATCAATTAGAAAGTCGTTATCACTTAACCCTGCCTCGCTCAACATCATTGCAATGGAATATGGCTCCTCACCACTCGAACATGGAACACTCAGTATTCTAAGAGGATCTGACACTTCGCCATTATGTTTTTTTAATTTACCTGTATTTTTAATATCACCATAAATTTTTAATGCGTTATCACGCAACACTTCAAATGGTGTAACATTTCTAAAAAACCATGTTTCAGGCACAACAATCTCTTCAATTAATTCACCCAACTCCAGGCTGTCTTTTTTTACTAATTTATAATATTCACTCGCGTTACCACAAGCCGTTGCATGCATTCGATGACTTATTGCTCTGTCAATACTTGACTCCCCGACGGCATCAACATGCAATCCAATAACCTTGTGCAACATATTTTTGATATGAACAAATGCCATTACGGTATTGTCTCGCTATCAAAAATTTCAGATTTCTGAAAAAATACTTTATCCAGTTTATCAAACACATCCTCGATTGAAATTTTTGTTACCAACTCCCCATGATACTCTATGATCGGTCCATTCGTAGGCGCATCGGGGTTTCTCATTGCTGGCGGGTTATATAAACCTTCATTAATAGTAATCATTTCAGTTGCTTTTTCAACCATACAACCGAGCATCATTGATTTTCCGGAACTTCCACTCCGGCTCATCAAAATTATCCTTGTACTCAGTTTTTTTTGACACGCTCGACTTAATAACAAATGGCAAAGATCAATTACTGGCACCTGACAGCCATGGTAATTCATCAACCCCGCTGCATAATCAGGTAACATCGGAACTTTTTTTAGCGGCACGACAGGAACAATTTCAACAATATCCTTTGCCGACACAACATAGCGATCTTTATTAACAAAAAACTGGGCACACAGCATATTATTTACCTTGTTGCGAGACTTAACTGACACGGAATTTTGAAACACCGCTTTGTAACAATTGCGCAGCTTCATTCAACAAGTCAATTGCTGATGTAGAATGATGGATTGATTCTACAGATTGCTGTGCTGACTCATTTAATTGCACCATAGCTTCAGTAATTTGCTGTGCTCCCTGTGCCTGAAAATGCATCCCCTGCTGCACATTTTCAAATCGTGGAGTAAACTCCTGTACCTGTTCAATGATCTCTGCAAGCTGTGAAGATACCTGATTCACATCTTCAGCACTGCTACGCACCTGATCTGTAAACTTTTCCATACTCAGCACGCCCGATGATACTGCCATCTGCATTTCTTTTACCATTTGTTCAATATCCAGCGTTGCTACTGCGGTTTGATCCGCCAAACGTCGCACCTCTGTCGCCACCACAGAAAAACCCAGGCCATATTCACCTGCCTTTTCAGCTTCTATTGCCGCATTTAATGATAAAAGATTTGTCTGGTCAGCAACTTTGGTAATAGTAGTCACCACACTGTTAATATTTTTTGCCTTGTCATTCAACACCTCAAATCGAGAAGCGATGGATTTTGCGGCTTCAACAATTTGCTGCATCGTTGATTCCATACGACCGAGATCTTCATGGCCACTGGCTGCTGACGAGCGCGTGCGGTCTGCCACTTTGGCCACTTCATCCATGGTATTGGTCAATTCTTTTGTAGTAGCCGATATCTCAGTTGCTGTTGTAACAATTTCATTGGTTGTCGCTGCCTGTTCCGCAATAGTGGCCTCCTGTTGCTTTGCCGTTGCCGCAATTTCGGTTGCTGATGAGGTTACCTGAATACCGGAGCGTTGCACTTGTGCTACCAAGGTATTCAGGCTTGTCAGCATAGCCTGCACACCCTCTGCCAATTTCCCAATGGCATCATCACCACTGACATTAACCACACCGGTTAAATTACCTTGTGAAGCCATGGTAACCACATGCAAAATGGCATCCACTTTTTTCTCTAATATTTCAACTTCTACCTGTTTTTGTTCTGTTGACTGAGCAATGAAGTTGGTCATTATCTGCAAGCTTTCGGCAAGCTCGCCTATTGCACCTTCACCATGCAGGTCAATTTTTACATTAAAATCCCCCTCTGCTACCTGATTAACCGCAGACAACAGTTGATCAACTTTTTTACGAAGATCTTCAGCAGACTGACTTTCTCTGTCTACAGCCGCATTGACATTATCAGCCATAGTATTAAAGGCTTTTTCCATTTGACCAATTTCATCGTCACGATCAACCAGTGCGCGAATATCCTTGTCTCCCTCTGCACGCTTAACCAATACATTATTCAAGCTGGCCAATGGCTTCACTATCCATATTTTCAACAAGGCATTAATCACTAACAAACCGACAAAGAAAAATCCGGTATTGAATAAAACGGTTATCCAGAATTCACGTTCCACAGCTTCGTCAATTTCTGACAGTGAATAACCAATACGAATAGCGCCATTTATTGCGCCACTGGATACATTGTGGCAATTTAGACAATTGACCCCACGCGTATTTTCTGTCGCCTTAAAGGGAGTAATCACCGTCATCATGCGCTCACCGGCACGCTCTTCAATGCGAATAATTTCCTCACCCAAAAGAGCCCGCTTATCTAACTCATCCAGTGGCACCTCATCTAAGTAACCGGGGCCAAACTGAGCAATAACGGGTTGTCCACGAATGACCCGAGCTTCCTGTATTTGTGTTCTGGCCAGCATTTTCTCACGCAAAATACTACGCTGATCCATCGTGCCCGTGAGCATCATTGTGTTCAAGCTATCGAAATACAGTGTCGTCATTTCTTTCACCTGACTTTCTGCCATCTCCATCAACCTTTTTCGTTCATGGGTCACGGCAGCAGTTGTCACCAAAACCAGCATTGCCAAAAAAACCAAACCAATTGTCAAATTAACCTTGGTTCGTAATGAATACTGGCCAGCAAAGCTCATGGATTTATTTGTACGCATTAAATTTTCCCGTATTTTTATCTGTTTTTCTGCTTTAAAATGCCCCAATCAGCTATTTTCTGACTGAAAATGTCTTTCCAGCGAGCAATGAAATCCATATAACTATTTGATATTTTTATCTTTTATTCAACCACCACAACATAAGCCATGCCATGACAGGCAAAGAGATTTACATCTGATTAAGGCGGTAAACAAGGGGAAAACTTTAGTATTCCCAATACCTTGGAAAGGCTAACAATGTGAAATACATTGCCGACTTATTCAAGTCGGAATTATATAGATAGATAAGCGGCGACCCATATCCAGAAAAACCGGCTCAAACCAAACATTAGCGAAAAAAAACAAAAAATAAGACATCCATGAAATAGAAAGCCGACTCAAAACCATCCCGGAAAGATTATTGTTATTAATGTTAGCATGGCTAGAAGTTTATTTTTGGCCAAACCAAACTGAAAGCCGAAATTTTTTCGGGGTTTTTCAACAAAAAATGGCTTTTCAGGATTTTAGGCAACAGTAACCCTGCCCCGTCTATCCCGATGACTTGAAAATAGTGAAGCGATAAAAAAATGAACGTGATTGGGTTGGTGACTACGTAGGTAATGGCTGTTTATAGACA
>Ga0316209_1000147_pt1 | contig 142127 bp, 143 predicted proteins | sample 6monopyrite_MG_FD_204945 | JGI IMG/M metagenome (GOLD analysis project Ga0316209, IMG submission 204945) | Microbial mat bacterial communities from mineral coupon in-situ incubated in ocean water Damariscotta River, Maine, United States -... | ecosystem: Environmental > Aquatic > Marine >... | reverse complement strand
GCCGGTATGCAGCACCCGGCGGCCAAGCGTGGTCAAAAGCGGCAGGATGCGGTCGAACGTGGCCCGGTCGCAGCCCGCGAAGATCGAGATATTGCCGGTATCGGCCCGGTGGCAGCCGCCCGAGACCGGACAATCGACAGCAGCACCGCCAGCGGCGATCACCTTGGCCCCCAACCGCTTGACCTCGGCCTCATCCGTCGTGCTCATCTCCATCCAGATCTTGCCGGGGGCGATGCCCTCCATGAGACCCTCCGGCCCCTCGACCACGGCGGCCGAGATATCGGGGCGCGGCAGGCAGGTGATGACCGCGTCGCAATCACGCATCATCTCGGCCGGGCTGGCCCCGGCACTGGCCCCGCGCGCCACGAAATCAGCCACCAGCGCATCATCGAGATCGCGCACCGTAACATCCCAACCATTGCGCAAAAGCGAGCCCGCCAGCTTGCCCCCCACATTGCCCAACCCGATAAACCCGATCTTCATGGCACTCTCCCTGCCGCTGTCATTTCCGCGCAGAATTGCAAAGCCGCGCGCCGCCCGTCTGGCCTGAAACCGACCTTTGCAGGAATGCACAGGCCCGGTTTGATGTCGCAGAATTGCCTTGCCGGGCGCGGCCCCCTATCTCTGCCCCTCAGCAAGAGGAGACTGCCCCATGTCGATCCGCCCCGTTCTCGAGACCCGCCGCGCCCAGCCCACGATGGAAGGGGCCGGGGTCAAACTGCACCGCGCCTTCGGCTTTCATGACCCGACCGAGCTGGACCCGTTCCTGCTGTTCGATGATTTCCGCGGCGAGAGTCCGTCCGATTACCAGGCCGGTTTCCCCTGGCACCCGCATCGCGGCATCGAAACCATCACCTATGTGCTGGCGGGCACGGTCGAACATGGCGACAGTCTGGGCAATACCGGCAGGCTCGGCGCGGGCGATGTGCAATGGATGACGGCCGGGTCGGGCATCATGCATCAGGAGATGCCGTCAGGGAATGCCCAGGGCCAGATGCACGGGTTCCAGCTTTGGGGCAATCTGCCCTCCTCACTGAAGATGACCGATCCGCGCTATCAGGATGTGGCCTCCAGCGAGATCCCCGAAGTGATCGACGATGACGGCACCGCCGTTCGGGTGATAGTGGGCGATTTCTGGGGCAAGCGCGGGCCGGTCGACGGCATCGCCGCCGATCCGCAATATCTGGATGTGTCGGTGCCTGCCGGGGTGAAAAAGACCTTCCGGATCGACACCTATCGCCGCGCCTTTGCCTATGTGTTCGAGGGCGAGGGGGCCTTTGCCGATGCCTCGGCCCCGGCGGGCGTGCTGCTGGAGAAGGAGGTGATGGGCCAGGAGGTCAATATCCGCGACCGCTCCGGCAACCGCACCCTGATCCGGTTTGGCACCGGCGAGGAGATCACGGTGCAGGCAGGCGAAGAGGGTGTCCGGTTCCTGCTGATCTCAGGGGCCCCGATCGAGGAGCCGGTGGCCTGGCACGGACCCATCGTGATGAACACCCGCGACGAGATCCGCACCGCGATGCGGGACCTCAATAACGGCACCTTCCTGCGGCCCGGCCATTAGACCAACCCGCGCCAGCGCAGGACAAATATGACCAGTGCGATCACCACCGCGATCTGAAACGCCAGCCCCGCCGCCATATTGGCCCGCGCCCGCGCCTTGCGGGTCTTGGGGTTCTGGCGGTTCAGGAACCGCTCGACGATGGCGACATCGCGGGCCAGCGCCTCTGCATCGGTGACACGCGCAATGTTCGGGTTTTCCAATTGCGCGCCCAGATCGACAATCCGTCCGCCCGCCTGGCGAACCCTTCGCGGCAGCAACCGGCCCGAATGGCGCAGGCTGGCGGCCAGATCCGGCCCGCGCGCGCCGATCTGCCCGTGCAGAAGATCGTTCAGCCGGGCGCAGGTCGCGGTATAGTCATCTGGCTCCACTGCCATGCCCCATCCCCTTCTTTCGGCGCGAAATGCTACCGCGTGCCCCGCCGACCTTCAACCGGGCTGGCAAGGCCGCCATGGATAGGCTAGATCGCGGATATGCTTGCCACAACGCTCACCGGATCCGCCACCGACGCGCCGCCCCTGTTGATCGCCCACGGGCTGTTCGGCTCGGCGCGCAACTGGAATGTCATCGCCAAACGCCTCTCTGACAGCCGCCAGGTGATCACGGTCGATATGCGCAACCACGGCACCAGCCCGCGATACCCGTCGCAAAGCTATGCCGGGATGGCGGGGGATCTGGCCGAGGTCATCACGGCCCATGGCGGGCGCGCCGATCTTCTGGGGCATTCCATGGGGGGCAAGGCCGCGATGGTGCTGGCGCTGTCCCATCCCGGCCTGCTACGCCGTCTGGTGGTGGCCGATATCGCGCCGGTGGCCTACGGCCACAGCCAGAGCCATCTGATCGACGCCATGCGCGGGGTGGACCTGACCGGGATCACGACGCGGCGCGATGCGGATCTGCAACTGGCCGGCGCCGTCCAAGAGGATGGCGTGCGCGCCTTTTTGCTGCAATCGCTGGATGTGAAGGCGCGGCGCTGGCGGCTGAACCTCGATGTGCTGGACGCGGATATGGATGCGATCACCGGCTGGCCGGATGAGACCAGCGGCCGGTTCGACGGCCCCACGCTGATGTTGTCTGGGGCGGAATCTGATTACGTTCTGCCAGCCCATCGTGCGACGATCCGTGATCTCTTCCCGGCGGCCCGCTTTGCCAAGATCCCCGGTGCGGGGCATTGGCTGCATGCCGATAAACCGCGTGAGTTCGAAGCCGCCGTGCGGGTGTTTCTGGACGCGTGAGCGGAATTCGGAAATGCAGAAGGCGCCGGGCGTTTAGGCAGAACCCAAACTCATGTCTTGCGACACATCCCGACGCCTTCCAATGAACCTTTGATCCCCCCAGGGGGCCTCCAGCCCAATTGCATTGGGTCTTGCGACCCGCCGCTGCCATGGTCTTGACCCGAAGGCCGTTTCCATGACCCGCTCTCTGCCTTAGGTCCATGGCGGGTCCGCCAAAGCTCTGAAAGAGCTCAACTTTTCCGTGCCACACCCCTTGCGATCTTGCAGTCCGACCCGGTACCGAAGCCCGGTCACGTTCTGCGCCATCCCATTCAGGTTTCCTGCGCCCCGCTGTCAGGGTTTGAGGCCCTTTGGCGGTGACTTGAGATTTGGCCGAATTGCCGATTCCCTCAAGCAAATAGCGTTGCAGCATGAGAATATGTTGGGGATAGTTTGGGGGAAACCCTGTGGAGAAAATGACGGCCGTGGCGAATTATTGAGGCGGCTGGCGGGGTTGCAGGGTGCCGGGGAGGGGGCGGCGCAAGCCATGAAATGCTGCGCGTGCGAAGGGATTTTGAGCTCGGTTCCACATATGCGGGTGCGCCGTGGTCAGCGCAGGCGTCGCGACGAAGCGCCCGATACCTGCTACCAGCGCGCCGATTGGCCGGCACGCTTTTCCATGGCGTTCAGGTAGCCAAGACGCGCGATGGCAAAATCGCCGATGCCAAGGCCGCGAAACAGGAACGCGCGGCGGGAATCGGCGTTGATTGCGCCCGGGCCGTCGGACAAAAGCGCCTTCAGATCGCCGGTAACAAGGCCCGGCTCGACCAGCTTTTTCGGGCTGGCATCCTCCTGCGCCTGATCGTCTATATAAAGGGGAGAGATCACCGCCATCCCCTCCGGTTTCCACGGCAGGCCCAGATCGGTGACGGTGGCAAAGGCCCCCGGTTTCAGCCAGCGGGCATCGAGGAAGGGCTCGATCTCGTAGGACAGCGTGACCGAGGTGACGATGAGGTCCGCGCCCGTGATGGCCTGTTTGGCCGTGGCGGGGGCGCTGGCCTCCAGCCCCATGGCGCGCGCCATATCGCAGAGCCTGTCGACATTGACCTGACCCCGGCCAAAGGCGCGGATCGAGGTCAACGGAAAGAGATCGGCGAAGACGGACAGATGGCTGCGCGCCTGCACGCCGCAACCGATGAAGGCCACCGATTGCGCGGCCGGGTTGGCCAGACGCCGGGCGGCGACGGCAGAGAGGCCCGCAGTGCGCACACCGGTGATCCAGCCGGCCTCGGCCACGGCGCGCAACTGTCCGGTTTCGCTGTCCTGAATGAGGATCGCGCCATCGATGCCGGGGCGGCCGCGATCGGGGTTGCGCGGGCTGACCATGACCGATTTCACGGTGGTCAGGCTGGGATCGTCGGCGGCGGCCAGCGTGGTCATCATATAGCGCCCGTCGCCGGGCAGGACGGCGGATTTCGGCGTGGTCCAGATCTCGCCCGCCGCCTCCTTGAGGATCGCCGCCTCGATGGCATCCACGATTTGCACCCCCGACAGGCCAAGACCCGCCAGATCGGCATCCGACAGCAGCAGAAATTTGTCACCCGACATGAAGCACCCCCTATGGTTTCGGGCCACAGGGTAGGCGCAATCAAACCTTAACGGAAGAGCAGGACCGGCACCTTGCAGGCCCGGATCATCGCGGTGGTGGTTGACCCGATCAGCAGGCTGCGGATGCGGCTATGGCCATAGGCCCCCATGATCAGCAGGTCGAAATCATGCGCCTCGGCGCGCACGGCGATCAGGTGTTCGGGCTGACCCTCGGCAATCTCCGAGGTCACGGTATAGCCTGCGCCTTTCAGCAGCGCCGCCGCGCCTTCGATGGCGCGCCGGGCCTCGGTGGTCTCAGAGCCCACGGTCAGCAGGTGAATGGCAAGGCCCGAGAATAATTCCGAGCGCGCGATATGGTTCACGGCCTTCAGCGCCGATGGCCCGCCATCGAACGCCACCAGCAGCTTTTTCACCGGCTGAAAGGCGCGTGAGGCCACGAGGATGGGTTTGGTCGAGGCGCGCACGACGCGCTCCATGTTGCTGCCCAGATGCAGGGTCGCGAAATCGGCATCCTCGCCGCGTTTGCCGATAATGACCAGATCGGCGTCTTCCTCGGCGTCGCGCAGGGTCTCGACCAGGTCGCCCAGGCGCAGGCGGGCGGTGACCTCGATGCCTTCGGCACCGATCCGGGCGGCGGCATCCTCGACAATCGCCTGGCCGCGTTTGCGCGCCAGTTTGGCCTTTTGCGCATCCAGTTCGGCCAGTTCATTCAGCAGCGCGGTGCGCGCGCCAAACCCGATACTGCCGCTCAGATTGCGCGGGTCGCTGGTTTCGTCGCGAAGACCGATGATATGCAGCACCTCGACCGGCCAGCCTTTGCCCTTGGCTACCCAGGCGGCGTGGTCGCAGACGCTTTCGGAATAGACCGATCCGTCCACCATGGCGATGATCTTGCTCATTACGGTCCCCTCAATGTCCCATCAGGCGGTCCATCGCGCCCGGTTTGTCATGTTCGGCCAGCCGGTCGACAATGGTTTCCGAGGCCTCGTTCAGCCCCCTGATTTCGACCTCGGCCCCTTCGCGGCGAAATTTGAGCACGGTCATGTCGAGCGCCGCAACCGAAGAAATATCCCAGATATGGGCGCGGGTAACGTCGATGATGACCTTGTCCAGCACCTCGCCGAAGTCGAAGGCGGCGCTGAATTCATCCGAGGAGGCAAAGAAAATCTGCCCGTGGATGTGATAGGTGCGGGTGGCCCCGTTATCGGTCAGCTCGGATGTGACGCTGAAAAGCTGCGCGATCTTGCCGGCAAAGAAGATGCCCGACAACAGCACCCCGGTCAGAACGCCGAGGGCCAGGTTGTGGGTGTAGATGGTGACAAACACGGTGGCCAGCATCACCATGGAAGAGGATCGCGGATGATCGCGCAGCGATGCGATCGACGACCAGGAGAACGTGCCGACCGAGACCATGATCATGATCGCCACCAGCGCGGCCATCGGAATGATCGACACGATATCGCCCAGCACCACGATCAGGATCAGCAGGAACACACCGGCGGCAAAACACGAAAGCCGCCCGCGCCCGCCCGATTTCACGTTGATCATGGATTGGCCGATCATCGCACACCCGGCCATGCCGCCGATAAAGCCGGTAAAGAAATTGGCCACGCCCTGACCGATGCATTCCTGGTTCCTGTCCGATTTCGTATCGGTCAGGTCATCGACGATCTGCGCGGTCATCAGGCTTTCCAACAGGCCCACGGCGGCGACCGCGGCGGAATAGGGAAAGATGATCTGCAGGGTTTCCCAGGTCAGCGGAATATCGGGCAGCAGGAACACCGGCAGGGTCGAGGGCAGCTCGCCCATATCGCCCACGGTGCGCAGATCCATCCCGAACAAGAGCGCAATGGCCGTCAGCACCACGATGGTGACCAGCGGCGAGGGGATGGCGGTGGTGATGTAAGGAAAGAGATAGATGATGGCGAGCCCCGCGGCCACCATCACGTATGTCATCCACGGCACCCCGATCAGTTCCGGCAATTGCGCCAGAAAGATCAGGATCGCCAGCGCGTTGACGAACCCCGTCATGACCGAGCGCGAGACAAAGCGCATCACAGAGCCCAGTTTCAGCGCCCCCGCGATGACCTGTAACACGCCGGCCAGAACCGTGGCCGCCAGCAGGTATTGCAGCCCGTAATCGCGCACCAGCGTCACCATCAGAACGGCCGTGGCGGCGGTTGCGGCGGAAATCATGCCGGGGCGTCCGCCGACGATGGCGGTGATCACGGCGATGGAAAACGAGGCGTAGAGCCCGACCTTGGGGTCGACGCCCGCGATGATCGAAAAGGCAATCGCCTCGGGGATCAGCGCCAGCGCCACGACAAGACCGGCCAAAAGGTCGGCGCGGATGGTGCCGAGCCATTCGACACGCATCCGGTTCAGAAAGTCCGGGGACATGGGGGAAGGTCTCCGTCAGGAAAAAATGTTCGCGTTGAGGCGCGGCATAAGCCGGGTTGGCAGCGATGGCTACCCCCGCAAATGCAATGCCGTCGGTCGTGGCAGGAATGGCTCAGTCGGTGCGGTCGCGGCTGAAGAGGTAGACCAGCAGCCCCAGGGCGATGGCGATGGCAAAAAGGCCAAAGAGCTGGCTATAGGCCTGGGCCGGGGTGCCGTTCTCGGACAGCGCCAGAAATATGGGGCCGCTGGAAAACTGCATGATGCCCGCGCCGCCGATGCCAAAGAGGTTCATCAGGCTGATGCCCCGGCCAACGAGATGGGCGGGGATGAAGCTGCGGCCATGCGCCATGATCACCGCGAAGCTGGCTCCGAAAAACCCGATGGCCGCCATCAGCGCGATCGCGGTCCATTCGGAACCTGCGGGCCAGAGCCAAAGCGCCCCCAGACTCAGCATGCCAAGCGAGTTGCCCGCTACGACGACCCATTTTCGGGTGCCGAACACCCGGTCCAGCGGTCCGTAGATCAGGTTGCCCGCCACCATCGCCAGCCCCATGACCAGCGTTGCCGCGCCAATGCGGGTGACATCCGCGCCATAGACATCCTGCAGATAAGGTCCGATCCAGAGGCCGCGAATGCCCGCGGCAGGCGCGTAATTGACCAGCATCACCGGAAAGATCAGCCACAGCGCCGGGATGCGCAGCAGGTCGAAGAAGGACCCCCTTGTGCCACCCTCCAGCCGCGCGGGATCGCGCACCAGCACCATCAACATCGCCGCCACCGCCAGCGTGATGGCCGCCATGACCCACATCGTTTCGCGCCATCCCATCGCCTCGACCGCCCAGGCCAAGGGCAGCGCCGCGCCGATATTGCCAAGCGATCCGACACCGATGATCATGCCCGCGAATGTGGCAAAGGCCGCCGCCGGGAAATCACGCGCCAGAATGTAATAGCTGGCCATCAGGACAGGCGAACAGCCGATCCCGATCAGCACCATCGCGACCGAGATCATGCCCGGCCCCTGCGCCACGGCCATCAACGCGGCACCGCCAGCCCCGCCCAGCCCCAGCAGAATCGAGGCGGTGCGGCGCGGCCCGATATGATCCAGCGCCCAGCCGACGGGCACCTGCATCGCCGCAAATGTCACGAACCACAGCCCCGACGCCATCGCCAGATCGTCCGGCCCGGCCCCGATCTGGGCATCCAGCACCGGCGACAGAACCGCCAGGAAGGCGCGGTAGAACTGGCTGAGCACATAGCCCAGAACAAGAGCGATCAATCCGATGGGCATGGCGGGCCTTTGGGTTTTAAAAAATCGCTGCACCCTGCCTTCGGGCCGGGGCGGGCGCAAGCAACAATTAAACCCAAGTATTTTTGTCGGATAATCTTGACGCGCAAATCTGACGCTGTATCAAGACGCTGCAAGCCCGAGTCTTTCGCTCGATTATTCACACAGGACCAGACCCATGCAATTGCCCCTCTCTACTCTTCTGGCGACCGTGCTGCTGACCGGCACCGGTTTCGCGCAGGAACTGAATCTCTATTCCTCGCGCAATTACGAAACCGATGAACGGCTCTATTCCGATTTCACCGATGCCACCGGCATCACCATCAACCGGATCGAGGGCAATGCCGATGAGTTGATCGCGCGGATGCAGGCCGAGGGCCGCAATTCCCCCGCCGATGTGTTCGTGACCGTCGATACCTCGCGCCTGCAACGTGCCGCCGATGCCGGGTTGTTGCAGCCGGTCGACAGCGCCGTGCTGGAGGCGCGCATCCCGGCCAATCTGCAGGACGACGAAAACCAGTGGTTCGGGTTCTCGCAACGCGCCCGGATCATCTTTTACAATACCGAAACCGTCGAAAACCCGCCCCGAACCTATGCCGATCTGGCCGATCCCGCCTATGAGGGGCTGGTCTGTATCCGGTCCTCGACAAATACCTATAACCAGACCCTGCTGGCCGCGATCATCGAGCATGAGGGCGAGGCCGCGGCCACGCAATGGGCCGCCGGTGTGGTGCGCAATTTCGCCCGCTCGCCGCAGGGCGGCGATACCGATCAGATCCGGGGCGTGGCGTCGGGCGAATGCGGCATTGCCGTGTCCAACAGCTATTACTTCGCCCGCGCCCTGCGCCGCGAGGTCGAGGGCGTCAGCGACAGCATCGACACCATCGGCTGGATCTTTCCCGATCAGGGCGGCAATGGCGCGCATATGAACCCGTCGGGGGCTGGCGTGGCCGCTTTCGCGCCCAACCGCGATGCGGCGGTGATGTTCCTGGAGTATCTCGCATCCGATCAGGCGCAGGCCTATTATTCGGCCGGAAACGACGAATACCCGGTGGTCGAGGGCGTCGAGCTTGCCCCGTCGGTTGCCGCGCTCGGCCCGTTCGAGGCCGATACGGTCAACCTGTCGGACGTGGCGGATAACATCCCCACCGCGCAGGCCATCTTCAACACGGTCGGCTGGCCGTAAGACGGGTCATCGCCGGCGGCTCCTCAAAAGCGCCCCCGAAATGGGGGGCGCTTTTTCCTCGCCTAAGCCGCGCGCCCGACGGTGCCGGCCAGCACCGGGCGGCGCAGGGCCACGATATGGCGCGCCTCTTCGGCCCTGCCTTGCCGCATGAGCGCCGTCAGCAGCGCCAGTTCCAGCAGGTCGCGCTGTGCCCGGCTGCCGCCGATCCGCGCGTGATCGGCCATCGCGGCGGTCAGGTGGCCCGTGGCCGCGGCCCAGTTGCCGCCCGCGATCTGTGCAAAGCCTTCGGCCAGATCCGGCACCAGATCGGCGGCGGGGCCTTTTGGCGTTGAGATGATCTGCGACAAAGCCTCGGCATTGCCCGCCATGGCGTGGGAAAGGGCCGCGTGAATATCGACAAAGGCATTGCCGGATTTCGGAAACCAGCGCGCCGCGTAATCGCTGATCTGGTGCCAGCGGGCCGGGTCCACGCTGACGCCCGCCGCCTCGGCCCGGAACAAGAGCGACGCGGTATCGGTCAGCACATTGATCGGCAGCGCCTTGCAGGTATCGGGGGCCACGTCGGCATCCATGATCGCCCACATCGCGGCCTCGTCGCCCTCAACCAGCGACCAGAGCGCCACATGCCAGGACAGATGCCCGTGCAGCACGGAATTGCGGTCATGCCCGCCCACCCAATCGGCCAGATAGGCGCGCCCGGCGGCGGTATCGCCCTGTTCATACAGGATATGGCTGCGCACATGCGCGCCATTGGCATTGTCGGGGTTCAGCGCCAGAGAACGGTCGATAAAGCCCGTGGCCTTGTCCAGCTGCCCGGTTTCGCAGAGCGCAAAGGCGTATTGGCTGAGGCACCACCAATCCTCGCCGTAATGCGGCAGGAGCGCGGCGTTATAAGCCAGCATCTCGGCCTCGCGCCCCGGCTGGCCGGAAAACCCGATCAGGCCGAAGACCGAACTGCAGGTCTGCGCCAGAACCGCGTCGCGCGGATGGTCTGCGACATGGGCACGGATGGCGGCATAGGCCTCGGGGCCCTTGCCGTCGACCAAAAGCCCCATGGCGTGGATATGCCCGGCCTCGCGGTCGGTGATGCCGCCGGTCAGATCGCGGGCCGCGGCAATGGCCGATTTCGCTCCCGCCATATCGCCGCTGAACTGGCGGGCGCGGGCAAGACCGGCATGGCCGAGCGCGAAACCGGGGTCGTGGGTGACGCTCTCGGCAAAGGCATCGACCATCCGCGCCTCGGCCCCCAACAGGCGGTGCTGACCGGCGCGAAACGCCTGCGCCGCCGCAGGGGCTTGGGTGGCAATCGGTAAATCATACATGTCGGTCTGCATTGCGGTCTCCGGGAACTGGGAAAAAAGCGCAGCATGGGCCGAAGGAAGCGCCGCTGTCAAAGGCCGGCTTCAGTCGGCGGCCACCGGGTCGGGCACGAAATTGGCCTCGGTCTTGTCTTCGCGGCCGAGGCTCCAGCACAGGATGATCACCGGCAAGAGCCCTACCGCCCCGATCACCAGCGCCGGGATGGCGGCCTCGCCCAACCGTTCATCAGAGGCCAGCCTGAAGGCCTGGACGGCCAGCGTGTCATAGTTAAAGGGCCGCATGATCAGGGTCGCGGGCAGCTCCTTCATGACATCGACAAAGACGATCAGGATCGCCGTCAGGAGCGAGGGCCGCAGGATCGGTAGATGCACCCCCCTCAGCATGGTCGAAGGCGAGCGGCCAAGGGTGCGCGCCACGGCGTCGATATTGGGGTTGATCGTCGAGAGGCCCGCATCATAGGCCGACAGGGCGGCGGCCATGAACCGCACCGAATAGGCCAGAACCAGAAGCCAGATCGACCCGGTCAGCAGCAGCCCCGTCGAGATGTCGAACGTGGCCCGCATCCAGGCATCCAGCGCGTTGTCAAAGGCGGCAAAGGGCACCATCAGCCCGACCGCGATCACGCCCCCCGGCACCGCGTAGCCAAGCCCGCCAATGGCGATGGCGGCGCGGTTGGCGCGGGTCGGATGCAGGCGGGCATTGAAGCCTAGCAGCACGGCGGCGGCCACCGTGACCAGCGCGGCGATGGCGGCCAGCGTGACAGAATTCTGCAAAAACCCAAGATAGCGCGGGCTGAGGATCAACTGCGCCGACCCCGCCCCCATCGAGATCAGCAACCCCGCGGGCAGCAAGAACCCAAGCGTCACCGGCAGGGCGCAAAACGTTACGGCAAGGCCCGCGCGCCAGCCGGTCAGGCGGGGGGGCTTCATCACCTCGAACCGGCGGCCGGCACCGTGATGTCTCTGGCGGCTGCGCTGCATCCGCTCCAGCGCCGCCAGCAACAGCGCCACGCCCAGCAATGTCAGCGCCAGCTGTGCGGCGGCGGCGCGGTCGGCGAAGGAAAACCAGCTCTGGTAGATGCCGGTGGCAAAGGTCTGGACGTTGAAATAGGAGACGGTGCCGAAATCGGCGATGGTTTCCATGATCGTCAGCAACACGCCTCCGGCAATGGCCGGGCGCGCAATCGGCAGGCTGACACGGAAAAACGCCGCCCATGGCCCCCGCCCAAGCGTGCGCGCGGCAATATAGGCGGTGGCGCTCTGCTGCAGGAACGCGGCCCGCGCCAGCAGGTAGACATAGGGATAAAGCACCAGCGTCAGCATCAGGGCGGCACCCGGTAAGCTCCTGATTTCAGGAAACCAATAGTCGCGCGGGCCCCAGCCCATCAGATCGCGCAGCGTGGTCTGCACCCATCCCGGATAATCCAGATAGTCGGTATAGGCATAGGCCAGAACATAGGCCGGAAAGGCCAGCGGCAGCGCCAGCGCGATTTCAAGCACGCGGCGAAACCGAAACCGGGTCATGGTCACCAGCCAGGCGGTTCCGGTGCCGATGATGGCGGTCCCGGTGGCAACGATCAGGACCATGTAAAGCGTGGTCAGAGCATAGCGCGGCAGGACCGTGGCCATGAGGCCCGCGACGGTATCGAACCCGCCGGTGGCCGCCGCCAGCGCCACCGCGACAATCGGCAAGAGGCAGAGCCCCGCAGCGCCCCAGGCGAACCCCGCCAGCCAGTTACCTGAGCGATATCGTCGGCTTAGTTTCATGTCCAATGCTCTAGGCCAATCCGGCGGCCTCGTCCACCAGCCCGTGACGGGCAAAGAACGCCGCGATTTCGGCGGGTGTGGGGGCTACGCCCGCATAGACCTCGACATAGGGCGGCATGGCGCGCAGGCGGTCGGGCTTGGTTTCGCCCAGGGCCATGGTGTAGTAGCCCACTTGCGTGAAAATCACCGTATGCGCGCGGGTGCGGGCCTGGGTTTCGGAGAAGCCGAACCTATGAAACATATCTAAGATCGCGGCAATCCGGGCGCTGTCGGCGGCCTCGATATGGGCCTGCAATTGGCTGTCATTCCGGGCCCAGTTGCGGATTGCGAGATCCAGTTTCGCGTCGAACAGGCCGGGATCGATCCAGCAATCGAAGAGGTTGAACAGGGCCGCGCAGATGGTGTCGGCGGGCGCGGCGCAGCGGGCCTGAAGATCGCCGGTATTTTGCGCCTGCCAGCGATCGACGATGCCGGCCAAAAGCGTATCACGATCCGCGAAATGCCAGTAAAAACTGGTGCGCGACAGGCCCAGATCCTTGGCCAGTGGCAGGATTTTAACGGCCTCGACGCCGCTCGAAATCAGCCGTTCATAAGCCGCATCCAGCCACAGTTCCGCCGATCCGCGCCAGCCATGGGATTTCTCGGGTTTCTGGATGTTCATCGCCCCTGCCGCCTAGCACGCGCGCCGTGCAGTGGCAAATCGGGGATGCGGGAGTCCTTTATTTCATCCTTCCGCCTCTGAAACCGAAAAGCCCCCCGGCGCGATGCGGGGGGCATTGATTGATGACAGTCACCGGCGGCCGATCAACCGGGCAGCTTGGCCATCCGCAGATAGGGCAGCTTGGTCTCGATCGAGCCGTATTTGGCAATCGCATCGGCATCGCTGACGGCGACCGGCACGACCACATCCTGACCGGGAACCCAGTTGGCGGGCGTGGCAACATTTTCGCGGGCCGCCGTTTGCAGGCCGTCGAGCGCGCGCAGCACCTCGGCGAAGTTGCGGCCCACATTCATCGGGTAGGTCATCGAGAGTTTCAGCTTTTTGTCGGGCCCGATGATAAAGACCGAGCGCACCGTCTGGCTGTCGGCGGGCGTGCGGCCTTCGGGCATGTAGGCCTCGGCGGGCAGCATGTCGAAGGCCTTGGACACGGCCAGACCGTCATCGGCGATGATCGGGAACCCGGCGGGCGCGCCGCCCACGGCCTCGATATCGGATTTCCATTTGATGTGGTCCGCGATCCCGTCGACCGAGACGCCGATCACCTTGGTGCCGCGCGCGGCCCATTCATCGGCCAGTTGCGCGACGGCCCCGAATTCAGTGGTGCAGACGGGGGTAAAATCCTTGGGGTGGGAAAACAGGATCGCCCAGGCATCGCTGATCCAGTCATGCAGCGAGAAACTGCCCTGATCGGTGTCGACGGTGAGATCGGGAATGGTGTCATTGATGCGCAGGGCCATGGGGCGTGTCCTTTCTGGTTGTGGATTGATCCCAAGATGTGCGTCGGCGCGGGCCGGGGCAAGGGGCGCGCGGGACGGGTGCGCGAAAAGGCGCGGAAGGGGGCCTTGCGGCGGGGGCCGCCCGGTGACAGGCTGCGCGACGATCATTGAGGGAAGAGCGACAATGCCGAACACCACCGATTTCTACATCAACGGCCAATGGGTTGCGCCTGCCACCCCGCAGGGGTTCGACGTCATCAACCCTTCGACCGAAGAGGTCTGCGCCACGATCTCTCTGGGCGGGCAGGCCGATGTCGATGCCGCCGTCGCCGCCGCGCGGGCCGCGTTCGAGAGCTGGTCGCAGAGCAGTAAGGCAGAGCGGCTGGCGCTGTTGGAGCGGATCCTGGAGGTTTACAAGGCCCGCGCCGAGGATATGGCAGAGGCGATCAGCACCGAGATGGGCGCGCCGATCGACATGGCGAAATCCAGCCAGGTGGGCGCGGGCAGCTGGCACATCGGCAATTTTATCAAGGCGCTCAGGGATTTCGAGTTTGAGCAGCCGCTGGGAGATCATGCCCCCGATGACCGGATCATCCACGAAGGCGTTGGCGTTGTCGGCATGATCACGCCCTGGAACTGGCCGATGAACCAGGTGACGCTGAAGACCATTCCGGCGTTGGCGGCGGGCTGCACCATGGTGCTGAAACCTTCGGAGATTGCGCCTCTGTCGGGGCTGCTCTTTGCCGAGATCCTGGATGAGGCCGGGGTGCCGGCGGGTGTGTTCAACCTGGTCAATGGCGATGGCGCCGGGGTTGGCACCATGCTGACCAGCCACAGGGATGTGGATGCGATCAGCTTTACCGGATCGACGCGGGCCGGCATCGCGATCTCGAAATCCGCCGCCGATACGCTGAAGCCCGTGCATCTGGAACTGGGCGGCAAGGGCGCGAACGTGATCTTTGCCGATGCCGATGAAAAGGCGGTGAAACGCGGCGCGCTGCATTGTTTCAACAATACCGGGCAGTCCTGCAATGCGCCGACCCGGATGCTGGTGCAACGCGGGATTTATGATCAGGCGGTGGAGATTGCCGCCGAGACCGCCGAGAAAACCGCTGTGGGGATGGCTGCTGAGCCGGGCCGCCATATCGGGCCGCTGGTCAGCCAGGCGCAATATGACAAGGTGCAGGGGCTGATCGAGGCGGGCATCGCCGAGGGCGCGCGTCTGGTGGCGGGTGGCCCCGGGCGGCCCGAGGGGCTCAACCGGGGCTATTTCGTGCGCCCCACGGTCTTTGCCGATGTGAGCAACGACATGACCATCGCGCGCGAAGAGATCTTTGGTCCGGTCCTCAGCATCATCCCGTTCGAGGATGAGGCCGAGGCGCTGGCCATCGCCAATGACACCGAATACGGCCTGACCAATTACGTGCAGACCGGGGATGGGGCCAAACGCAACCGGATGGCGCGGCGGCTGCGCTCGGGCATGGTCGAGATGAACGGGCAGGCGCGCGGCGCGGGGTCGCCCTTTGGCGGCATGAAGAAATCGGGCAACGGGCGCGAAGGCGGGGTCTGGGGGCTGATGGATTTCCTGGAGGTCAAGGCGGTGTCGGGCTGGTCCTCCGAGGACGCGTGAGGCGCATCCGGTTTGCAATATGAGGACATCCGGGGCAGAGAATGGCCCCGGTTGTTTTCTTTCTGAGGCCCGATCCATGCAATTCGTTCCGGAAACAGTGCTCAAGCGCGATATTTTCTCGGAAACCATCGTGGGCCATCTGGCCGAAGATCCGGGGCGCAAGGTGGTTTTGCGCAAGCTGGATGGGGTGCCGTGGTATGCCCGACCTATTGCGTGGGCGCTGGCGCGCAAGGAGGTGCGCGGCTTGCGCGCCGTGGCGGGGATCGAGGGCGTTCCGGAATTGCTGCGGGTCGACCGGGTGGGGATCCTGCGCGGCTGGTCGGAGGGCACGCCGCTCAATCTGGCGCGACCCGCGACGGTTGAATGGTATCGTGATGCGAAGCGGCTCTTGCGCGAGATGCGGGCGCGGGGCGTGGCTCATAACGACATCGCCAAGCCGCAGAACTGGCTGATGACGCCGGAGGGGCGCGCCGCCGTGATCGATTTTCAACTGGCAAGCGTGCATCGGCGCAAGGGGCGGTGGTTCCGGGTCCTGGCGCGCGAGGATCTGCGCCATCTGCTGAAACAGAAACGCGCCTATGCGGGCGATCTTTTGGTGCCGTCCGAGCGGCGGATGCTGGCGCGAAAATCGCTGCCCTCGCGGGTCTGGATGGCGACCGGCAAGCGGGCCTATAATTTCGTCACCCGGCGGCTGATGAACTGGTCGGATGGCGAGGGCACGGAGGATCGGATCGGGCGCGACGGCCCGGCCTTGCGGGCGCTGGCCGAGCGGGGCGATATTCGCGACATTATGCTCTGCACCTATGCGCTTCCGGCGCGGGGGGTGGGGGTTTATGCGTTTTTCGAGACCGATATGGCGGCCGATGAGTTGCGCGCCCTGGTGCCCGAGGCCCGCGCCGAGCTGGTGCAGGCGGTGGCGGAATTCCCGCGTAGCGAGGGCCGGGTGCGCGAGGATATTCTGCACCTGATTGCCGCCAACCGGCTGGATGAGCTGGCCGTGGCGCTGCAGGGCGCGCCGGAGCTGGCGGGTCTGGTCGCGGGAATTGTCGCGCGGCGGCAGAACCTGACGGATCGGGTGTTGAAACGCTGAGAGGCTCCTCGCGGCCCGGTTTCCGGGCGCTCCTCGCTTAAAACGGGGGCTTGGCGCGGAAATTCAGGCCGAGGCCCGACTCCGGGTGCTGCAGGCGAAGGGATTCCGCATGCAGCATCAGGCGGGGATAATCGCGGGCGGGCCCCGTTGCATAGAAAGGATCACCCAGAATCGGATGGCCGATGGCCTGGCAATGCACCCGTAACTGATGCGTGCGGCCTGTCTTTGGGGTCAGGCGCAGCCGGGTTTCACCGCCGCCCGACCGGATCACCCGCCAGGTGGTCTGGGCCGGTTTGCCGGTATCAAGGCAGACCATTTGCAGCGGCCGGTTGGGCCAGTCGACGATCAGGGGTAGGTCGATGCTGCCGGTTTTCGCCAGCCCGTCGCCCCAGACCCGCGCGACATAGGTTTTCTTGATCCGGCGCTGTTCGAATTGCAGGTTCAGGTGGCGTTGCGCATGCGGGGTGAGGGCAAAGACCATGAGGCCCGATGTGTCCATATCCAGCCGGTGCACCAGCAGCGCGGTGGGAAAGACCGCTTGCACGCGGGCGATCAGGCAGTCGGCAAGATGTTCACCGCGACCGGGCACGGAAAGAAGCCCCGCCGGTTTGTCGACCAGCAGGATCTGATGATCGTGATGAAGAATTGCCAGCGGTTCCTCGGGCGGGCGGTAATCATGGGCCATGGCGCGAGGGTCTAACGGCTGTGGCGCGCGAGGGCAAAGCGCTATAGCACGGGCGGGGCCTGTGTGGCCACGAGAATGCTCGCCAGCACCATCACGCCGAAGGCCACGAGCCAGCCCATACGGGTGATCCGGCTGGCGGGATCGCGCATCCAGATCCGCGCGGCGGCCAGAAACGAGACCGGGCCGGGATTGAAGCGGCCAGTTTCGCGTGCCGCGATTCCCCGGATCTGAAACAGCGCCCGGAAAAAGAAGAACGCCCAGACGGCGAAGGCCAGGCCTTGCACGATGAGAAGCAGGAGCATGCCGGTTTGCATCGCCGAATATGGCCTGATCGCGGCGGCGGGGGCAAGGGTGCTTCGGTGTTGGGTCAATTTGTCGACATCGGCGGGTGGGCGCGTTAACGGCCCGGAAACCGGGATGCGGCAACTTGGCGCAGGTGGGGGCGCTGACCTATGAGGAAAACGCCATGGTGAATGACAATAGCGAAGTGCGGGTGATCAAGCTGAAGGAAACCCATCCCGACGAAATGGGGCGGGCTGGCGATATGGTGACCACCTTTCGCATCTGGTCACTGTTGGGCGGTGCCGACAGCCTGCGTGACCGGACCCTGGGCAACCGATATCTTGGATAAGAGCCAATCAGGGCGGCCGTGCGTGGCCGCTCTTGCGACCTTTTGGCCGCATCGGCATGTCCCTTTCCCATGGCCCCCGATTGCCAGATCGTTCAAAGAAGCGCACAGTTGAACGCGAGACACGGACAGATCAGGGAGGCGGCGATGCTGGCGATCTCTACCCATAAAATAGCGCAGATCATCCTGATGGGGCACGAGCTGGACCGGGCCGAAGGCGAATTGCGCGGCTTTATCGAAGCGCTGAACGATGATGAGCAGGCCGAGCTGGTCGCCATCATGTGGGTCGGGCGCGGCAGTTTCGAGGCCGATGATTTCCGCGAGGCGCTGGCCACCGCCTATTCCGAACGCACCACACCCACCGCCGATTACCTGATCGGCACGCCGCATATGTCGGATCATCTGGAGAACGGGCTGGATGAGCTGGGGATCGAGCCGAGCTCGGGCGAGGATGAGGTGCTTTAAGGCACCTTTTGGAACACCCGAGTAATGATGCATCGCTTAACGCGTTGAAATCCTTGATTTCAGGCAGCGTTAAGGGAAGCAGCTTGTTCCGAAAGTGCTTTAGACGTTTGCGTCGAACACGGCCTTGGCGCGGGCCCAGATCCCGGATTTCAGATCGGTGAGTGTCAGCAGCGATGGCAGAAGCTGCTCGGCATAATCCTGGCTGCTTTCGACCGGCAGCATCGAGGGCAGATTGTCGATTGCCATGATATCGAGCGGCGGCACCTCGGCCACGCGGCGCACCGGCGCGGCCCATGTGGTGGCGGTGTCATAGAGCGGAACCGGGTTGTAATCGCTGTCGGGGTCGCAGGCGATATCGCCGATCACAGTGAGGTTGCGGCGGGCGGTCAGGGCCGATTTCGGCACGAAAACCGGCGTGCCGGGGCGCGCAAAGATGCAGTTCAGGAAGATCTGGTGGGTGAGGATCTCGGGGAAGGGGCCGCCATGGGCGGTTTCGGCCATGTCCCACCTTGTGACCGGCAGGCCGAGGGCGGTGCAGAGATCGGCGGCCCCGGAGCCGACCCGGCCAAGCGCGCCGATGACGAGGGCGGTGGGCGGCTCCTCGCTGCGGCGCAGCTCCTCGCCCAGATCGGCCAAGAGCGCGTCCTTGCTGGCATAGGGGGCGACGGGCCCGCAGATCTGGCCGCGCCTCTGGGCGGCCCAGGCCTTGACCGAGACCGCAGCGCCGGCGAACCCCGCCCAGTACCCGAAGGCCGCGACGCGGGTGCCCGTATCATCGACCAGATATTCCAGATCGTAGAGCGTGCCGCCGCCCGCCTTGAACCTGTCCAGCAGCACGCGGCCCGAATGCTGGCCCTTGTAGGCATGGCCGAACATGATGTGGCGGTGCGTGAGCGGCGTGCCATCGGCGGGCAGTTCTTTGAGGCCAAAGATGATGGCGTCGGCCGGGGCCTGTGGCCAGCTGTTTTCGGGTGCTATCTCGGCTCCGGCGGCGGCATAGCCCGTCAGGCCGGGCGCGCGGGTGCTGCTTTCCTCGACCGTCACCCGGATGCCCGCCGCGATAAGGGCGCGCACACCCTCATCCGTCAGCCCGCAGCGTTGTTCATTGGCGCGCTGTTCGGCGCGGAGCCAGAGATGGGGCATGGGGGTCATCCTTTCACAGATGGGTGCGGGCGAATTGGCGCTCGGGGCTTTCGAGATGCGGTAGCGCGTTGAATTGCGTCAGGGCGAGGCTCCCGTGCAGCGGCAGCCAGCGGCTGAGCGAGGTGTTTTCAACCGCCAGGCAGATCCGCGCCATGGCGGCGATATCGAGCCCGAGCGTGATGCGCAGTGCCATGCCGATCACGCCGCCCGATGTGATGACGACCGCGCGGCCTTCGCCCTCTGCGATCTCGGTCAGGCCCCCGGTTACGCGCGCCTCGAATTGGGCGAAGCTTTCGGGTGCACCTGCGATGATGCCCTCGGACCAGGCCGTGATCATGCGCGGCAGATGCAAGGCGAAATCTTCGCGACTATCGGGGATCGCCACGCCATGCTGCTCTTCGTAGAGATGGGCCAGAGTGAAAAACGCCATCTCATTCAGGCGCGGGTCGATCCGGGCATCCGCACGTCCCATGGCCTCGGCGGTTTCGCGGTGGCGTTGCAGGCTGCCGCGATAGGCGCGCGGAAAATGTTCGCCGGTATCGGTCAGGTACTGGCCCAGCCAGGCCGCCTGTTGGGTGCCCAGAGCGCTGAGGTGATCATAGCTGGCCTCGTTGCGGGCGGTGGTATTGGCCTGACCGTGACGGACGAGGGTGATGTAGGACATGGCGGCGGCTCCTGGGCTTTGGGCAAAGGTTTAGGGCTTTGGCCAGGCAGGGAAAAGAGGCCACGCGCGCATCGCGGCCCCGCCATGACGGAAAAGCGTCGGGGGCGGTCGCGGATGGTGGTCTTTTCACCGGCGCGCTTTGGCATAGAATGGTCAGGCAAGAATCCGGGAGAGCCGCAGATGTCCGACAAGATCCGTTTCCAGCTTGATGGTGAGGACGTCGTTGCCGAGCCGGGCATGACGATCTGGGAAGTGGCCAATGGCCGGGGCCTGGTGATCCCGCATCTGTGCCACAAGCCCGCGCCGGGATACCGCGCCGACGGCAATTGCCGGGCCTGCATGGTCGAGATCGAGGGCGAGCGGGTGCTGGCGGCGTCCTGCATCCGCGAACCTGCCGAGGGCATGGTTGTGACGACCGACAGCGCCCGCGCCAAAACCGCGCGCAAGATGGTGGTCGAGATGCTGCTGGCCGATCAGCCCGAGCGCGCCGGGAGCCATGACAAATCCAGCCATCTGTGGGACATGGCAGATCTGAACGGGGTCGAGGCCAGCCGGTTCCCGAAGCTGGAAGAGGGGCGGATTCCGCTCTTGGATGACAGCCACGTGGCGATGTCGGTCAATCTGGATGCCTGCATTCAATGCGGGCTCTGTGTGCGGGCCTGCCGTGAGGTGCAGGTCAATGATGTGATCGGCATGGCCGGGCGCGGGCATGATGCGTATCCGGTGTTTGACATCAGCGATCCGATGGGGGCCTCGACCTGTGTGGCCTGTGGCGAATGCGTGCAGGCCTGCCCGACGGGCGCGTTGATGCCCGCCACGGTGGTCGATGAAAATCAGGTCGGCGACCGCGCCGATTTCGACAGCGAGACCGAGAGCGTCTGTCCGTTTTGCGGTGTCGGCTGCAAGGTCAGCCTCAAGGTCAAGGATGGTCGCGTCAAATATGTCGAGGGGCTGAATGGCCCGGCCAATGAGGGGCGGCTCTGCGTCAAGGGGCGGTTCGGGTTCGATTACATCCACCATCCGCACCGGTTGACCAAACCGCTTATCCGGCGTGACGATGCGCCCGCAAAGGGGCTGAATGTCGATCCCGGCAACTGGCAGACGCATTTCCGCGAAGCCAGCTGGGAAGAGGCGATGGAAAAGGCGGCCGGTGGGCTGTCGGATCTGCGCGCGGCCCATGGCGGGCGGGCGGTTGCGGGCTTTGGCAGCGCCAAATGCACCAATGAAGAGGCCTATCTGTTTCAGAAATTCATCCGCGAGGGGTTCCGGCACAACAATGTCGATCACTGCACGCGGCTGTGCCATGCGTCATCCGTGGCGGCGCTGATCGAAAATGTCGGATCGGGCGCGGTCACGGCCACGTTCAACGAGATTGAAAACGCCGATGTGGCGATCGTGATTGGGGCCAACCCGATTGAAAACCACCCCGTCGCCGCCACCTATTTCAAGCAATTCACCAAGCGCGGCGGCAAGCTGATCGTGATGGACCCGCGCGGCGTGGGGCTGCGCCGCTATGCGACGCATATGCTGCAATTCCGCCCCGGCGCGGATGTCTCCATGCTGAACGCGATTGCCCATGTGATCGTCGAGGAGGGGCTCTACGATCAGCAATATATCGACGCCTATACCGAGAATTGGGAGGCCGAAAAGGCGCATCTGAAAGATTTCAGCCCCGAGGCGATGGAGGGCATCTGCGGTATTGCGCCGGATCAGATCCGCGAGGTTGCGCGGCTTTTTGCAACCTCCAAGGCGGGGATGATTTTCTGGGGCATGGGCGTTTCCCAGCATATTCACGGCACCGATAATTCGCGCTGTCTGATTGCGCTGGCGCTGATGTGCGGCCATGTCGGGCGGCCGGGCGCGGGGCTGCATCCGTTGCGCGGGCAGAACAATGTGCAAGGTGCCTCCGATGCCGGGCTGGTTCCGATGTTCCTGCCCGATTATCAGAGCGTCACCGACGACGCGGTGCGCAAGAATTTCACGGATGTCTGGGGCACAGAGGATTTTTCGGACCAGAAGGGCCTGACCGTGACCGAGATCGTCGATGCGGTTTACGCGGGCGATATCAAGGGTATGTATATCCAGGGCGAGAATCCGGCCATGTCTGACCCGGATGTCGATCACGCCCGCGCGGCATTTGCGAAACTGGAGCATCTGGTGGTGCAGGATATTTTCCTTACCGAGACCGCCAATTTCGCCGATGTGATCCTGCCCGCCTCAGCGCTATATGAAAAGACCGGCACGGTTAGCAATACCAACCGGCAGGTGCAGATGGTGCGCCCCGCCGTCAGCCCGCCGGGTGACGCGCGCGAGGATTGGGCCGTGACCGTGGAACTGGCGCAGCGGATCGGGTTGGGCTGGGACTATACGCATCCCAGCCAGATCTTTGCCGAGATGAAGCTGAACATGAAAAGCCTCGACAATATCACCTGGGAACGGCTGGAGCATGAGACCGTGACCTATCCGTCGCTCTCGCCCACCGATCCCGGCCAGGCGGTCGTCTTTGGCGATGGGTTCCCCCGGCCCGACGGGCGTGCCCGGTTCGCGCCCGCCAATGTGATCGCGCCCGATGAAGCGCCGGATGGCGAGTTCCCGATGATCCTGACCACGGGGCGGCAGTTGGAGCATTGGCATACCGGGTCGATGACGCGGCGCTCGAAAGTGCTGGACGCGGTGGAACCGGAGGCGAATTGCTCGCTCAACCCGCGCACGCTGAAGCTGATGGGGGTTGAGCCGGGCCAGATGATCCGCCTGACCACGCGGCGCGGCAGCATCGAGATCATGGTGCGGGCCGACCGGGCCATCGCCGAGGATATGGTGTTTGTGCCCTTCGCCTATGTCGAGGCGGCGGCCAATGTGCTGACCAACCCGGCGGTGGACCCGTATGGCAAGATCCCCGAGTTCAAGTTTGCCGCCGTGAAGGTGGAGAAAGTTGCGCCGCTCGCGGCGGAGTAGCGTCAGACCCCGAGGCTGGTGCGTATAATGGGTAGAAGCGCCGTGGCAACCGCACCGACGCCCGCGCCAATGATCAACCGCGTCCCCATGGGGCCGAGGCCGGGGCTGATCGCGCCCAAAATGCCGCAGACGATTGCGAAATATCCGAGGGTTACAGCGTCCATGCCGCGCAGCGTAGCACGAAATGCGCGCGAAATCTGCCCCTGATCGCTTGGGGGCGGTGCCGCGCCGGGCGGGATTGGTTTGTTCCGGGAATTCGGTAAAATGCCATGTGGATTCTACCGGCGATGGCGCGGAGGGTGAAGCGATGGGATGGAACTGGGTGGCGATCGAGGCGCTGGCGGCGATTGCGGGGGTTGTGGGCCTGATCGTCTCGGTCATTTTCCTGATCTACGAGATTCGCCACAACGCACGCGCCATCGAGGCCGCGACCGTGCAGGAGTTAATGACCTTCGAGCGCGAGGTCTTTGCGATGATGATCCAGCACGCGGATCTGTTTCGGCGCGGATGCGAGGATCTTTACGCGTTGGCGGATGGTGAGAGGTTTCAGTTCGACCGCCTGCTGGGGGCGCATTTTTCGCTGCTTTACAGCGCCTTCATTCAGTATGAGCGCGGCATCATGGGCCAGGATGTCTGGGAGGCCTATCTGAACGCGCTGGCGCGCTATGCGGTGTTTCCGTCCTATGCGGTGATCTGGGAAAACATTCGCGCCGGGTATCCCGAAAATATGCAGCAGGCGATAGCAGCGACCATCACGCAGGAGCGCGAGCGCAGCGGCAAGGTGGCCTGGGAACTGGAAGCACCGGGCGGGCAACCGGGAATTGCCTGAGATCGCCCGGAGCGGCGGCCGGGTTGCGCCCCCAATCAGCGGATGGTGAGCGTGACGATGCCGGTCTTCTGGCCCGCTTCGACATATCGAAACGCTTCGACGATATCGTCCAGGGGATAGCTCCGGTCGAAAACGCCGCGGAATTTGCCCCGGGCCATCAAATCCGCGAGGCGTTGAATGAAGCCCGGCGCGTCCTGCGGAAACGGAACCCGGACGCGCCCGCTGCCGGTCATGCCATAGAATGCGCCAAGCAGGATATTGGACCAGCCAGGGCCGAGATCGGTGGCGGCAAAAACCCCGTCTTTCTTCAAAAGCGGGCGACAGCGGAAATACGAGGTCTTGCCCACGGCATCGAGGACGACATCGAAACGCGCATCGGTCGCCGTGAAATCCTCGGTCTCGTAATTCACGATGCGGTCGGCCCCGAGATCGCGGGCCAGATCGAGGTGCCGGGTTCCGACAACCGCCACGACATGCGCGCCATTGGCCTTTGCCAGCTGCACCGCCGCCGTGCCGATGGCCCCCGAGGCCCCGTAGATCAGGCAGCGCCCACCACCCGAGAGCAGCCCGGTGGTGCCGTCGGCATACCAGCCGCCTTCGCCCACCACGGCCTGATCATAGGCCAGATCCCCCGGGATATGCGCGATGGCCCCGTCGGCGGGCAGGCAGAGATATTCGGCATGCGCCCCGAACAGATCCGGGGACAATCCGAACACGCGGTCGCCGGTGCGAAAGCGGGTCTGCCCGTCGCCCGCCATGTCGATCTGACCGGCGAAATCCATGCCCAGGGTCTGCATTTTCGGGCGCAATAGGCCGGTCATCGCGCGGGCGAAGAACGGGTGCGCCCGCAATGTCGCGGTGTCGGTCCGGTTAACCGTGGAGGCATGGACCCTGACCCGAACCTCGCCCTGAGAGGGGACCGGAACGGGCACTTCGCTCAGCGACAGGATCTCGGGCGCGCCGTAGCGCTCGAACACCACCGCTTTCATCATGTCGCTGGTCGTCATGTCAAAACCCTTGCTGATCGGCGGTGTGGTGCCATGGCGGGCAGGGTCAGCCCCAGGTCACATCGCCCAGAAAGATATAGCCCGCGCCATAGATCGTCTTGATCAGGCGTGGGTTTTTCGGATCCTCGCGCAGCTTGGTGCGCAGGCGGCTGACGCGCACATCCATGGCGCGGTCAAAACTCTCTCCCGCCGCGCCGCCGAGGGTTTCCTGCATCTGCTGGCGGCTGATCAGGCGTTTTGGGCTTTGCAGGAACAGGCGCAGCACCTCGCCCTCGGCATGCGAAAAGCTGATCTCGTCGCCGTTTTCAGCCACCAGAATGTAGCGGTCGAAATGCGCGGTCCAGCCTTCGAACCGGGCGCTATTGGTCTCGGTGTCCTTGGGCTTGGCGTCGCGCAGGCGGACGCGGACGCGGGCCACGACCTCGGCCGGATCGAAGGGTTTTATGATGTAATCATCGGCCCCCAGTTCCAGCCCGGTGACCCGGTCCTGCACCTGCGCGCGGCCCGAGATGATGATGATCGCGGCCCCGGATTCAAGCGCCAGACGATGCACCAGCGCCAGCCCGTCACGATCGGGCAGGCCCAGATCGACAAGGCAGACATCGGGGGTGGCGGTGCGCAGGGCGGCCTCGAATTCAGTGGCGCGGGCGTAGGTCGCGGTGCGAAACCCGGCCTCGGCCAATGCCTCGGACAGCATCAGCCGGATCTGCGGTTCATCGTCCAATATGGTGACAAAGGGTTGGGTCATTCCGGCGGCGTCCTGTTGAGGATGGCGTGAAGTTGCCCGGAATTGAACGGTTTGGCCAGCACCGGCCAGCGTTTAGTGCCGCGTTGGCGCAGCGGGTGGGTGTCGGGCAGCGATGTCATCAGCGCCAGTTTCAGATCCGGGCGCTGGGCCGCGATGCGTTCCAGCAGGTCCACCCCGGTGGTGTGACCAGGCAGCTTGATGTCCGACAGAACGGTGTCGATGGCGGGCAGGTCCGCCAAAGTCAGCGCCTCGGTGAAATTATCGGCCTCGATCACCTGATGGCCCATATCGGTCAGCATTTCGCGCACCGAGACGCGCAGGGCGGGCATATCCTCGACCAGCAGCACCAGCATCGGCTGCGCCGCATCCTCGGGCACCGGGCGCAGGGCAAGGCGCAGAGTGACGCGGGCCCCGCCCCGGTGGTTTTCCAGTTTGACGCTGCCGCCCGACAGTTTCGCCATGTCAAAGGCCATCGACAGCCCCAGCCCCGACCCGGCCTGCCCCTTGGTGGTAAAGAAGGGATCCAGCGCATAATCCAGCGCCTCGCTGGAAAAGCCTGGGCCGGTATCCTCGACCACGATATCGAGCCAGGTATCGCGCACCTTATGGGCCAGGATGCGGATCTCGCCGCCCTGGGGCCCGATCGCATCGCGGGCATTCAGGACCAGGTTGAGCAGGCCGTCCTGCACCGTTCCTTCGTCGAGCAGCACCCGCTCACCGGGCACCGATTGGGTGATCGAAAGCGCAATATTGTCGGGCAGAGGGGCCCGCGCGAGGGCGGCAAAGGTTTCGAAAAACCGGCGCAAATCGACCGGGGCGGGCAGCAATTCGCGCGGGCCCGATATCTGCGCGATGCGATCGAGCAGCGTGCCGCCCCGGCGGGCGGCGGCGATGGTGGCGCTGGACATCTCGCGCGCCGGATCTGGCAGCGGCAGCTTGGCCAGCCGGCTTTGCAGCCCCAGGATGATGGTCAGCAGGTTCGAGAAATCATGCGCCAGCCCGTTGGTCAGCTGGGCGGCCAGTTCGCGTTTGCGGGTCTGGGCCAGCACGGCGCGGGCCTGCGCCTCTTCGGTGACATCGGTCGACAGCAGGTAGACGCCGTTGATCTGCCCCTCCGGCCCGGTATCGGGGGTAAAGGCGGTGCGGATGCGGCGGCCGCTATCCTCGTCGGTAAATTCCAGCACGCTGGATTTTCCGGCCAGCGCGTTGGTCAGATTGCCATGCAGGCGGCGGCCGACGCGGTGGCCGAGCGCATCGTTGAAATGCAGCCCCCGGATATCGGCGCGCCGTCCCGGCAGGACGGCGGACAGGCGGCGGTTGGTGAAGGTGTAGATCTGGTCGGTATCGACATGGGCGATATGGGCCGGCATCATCTCGGTGGTCAGGCGGGTGCGGGCCTCCATCTCGGCCAGCCCGCGCTTGGCCTCTTCCAGCTGGGCGATGGTGGCGGCGAGCTGACGGTTGGTCTGGGCCAGCTCCTCGGCATGGGTCAGTACCTGATCGGACAGTTCCTCGGACCGGGCGCGCAACAGCGCCTCCTGGGTCTTGATCGCGGTGATGTCGGTATAGACGGTGACCCAACCTCCATCGGGCAGCGGGCTGCCCTCGACGCTGATGGTACGCCCGTTGGCGCGGGGGCGTTCCATGTAATGCGGTTGAAAGGCGCGGGCCTGATCGACGCGGGTCTGCACGAATTCGGTGATATCCTCCACCTCGCCATATTCGCCGGAGGTCACCAGATAGTGGATCGTATCCTCAAATGATGCGCCGGGCGTGACCAGATCCTGCGGCAGGCCGAACATGGTCCGGAACGGGCGGTTGCAGACGGCCAGACGTAGATCGCTGTCATAGATCGACAGCGCCTGCTGAATCAGGTTCAGCCCGGCCTGGGTCATCTTCATCATGGTGTCGGATCGGGCCATCGCGTGTTCCTTTCCCTCGCCCCTTGGGGCTACACCCTGCCGCGCGGCGTCGCCAAGCCCCCTGGGCGCCTTGTTACAATTCGTTAGGATTGGGAAAAAGTCAGGTAAAATTTCACAGCCACTGCTGGCAGGGTCAGGAACCGGGGGCCGGAATGTGGCCTCCTGATTTCGTGGCACAAGACGCCGGCACGGGGGCTGGCGAGGGGAGGAAGAGATTTGGCTCAGATCGTCGCAGGCTCGGCCGCGCCGAAAACCGTTCCGGCCTTGTTGGCGCGGAACGCGGCACAGTTTGGCAGCAAACCCGCCTATCGGGAAAAAGAGTTTGGCATCTGGCAAAGCTGGTCCTGGTCCGAAACCGCCGCCGAAATCGAGGCGATTGCCATCGGGCTGATGGCGCTGGGGGCGAAGAAAGGCGATCATATCGCCGTCATTGGCCGCAACCGCCCGGCTTTGTATTGGTCAATGGTTGCGGCGATGAAGATCGGGGCCGTGCCGGTGCCGCTCTATCAGGACGCGGTGGCCGAGGAGATGGCCTATGTGCTGGAACATTCGGGCGCGCGGTTTGCCATTTGCGGCGATCAGGAGCAGGTCGACAAGGTGATCGAGGTGCAGGAGACGGTGCACCAGATCGAGCATATCCTCTATCTCGACGCACGCGGATTGCGCAAATACGACCACACCAAGATGCATGCGATGGCCGATGTGAAGGCCGAGGGCCGCGCCGCGCATGACCGGTTTGAAAAGGAACTGGCGGCGCGCGAGGCCAGCCTGAAATACGACGATACCTGCGTGATGCTCTATACCTCGGGGACCACCGGCAAGCCCAAGGGCGTGGTTCTGTCGAACCGCAACGTGATCGAGACGGCCAAGAACTCCTCCGAGTTCGACGATCTGCGCCCCAGTGACGAGATCCTGGCCTATCTGCCGATGGCCTGGGTGGGCGATTTCATCTTTTCCATCGGGCAGGCCTTCTGGACCGGGTTCTGTGTGAACTGCCCCGAAAGCGCCGATACGATGATGACCGATCTGCGCGAGATCGGGCCGACCTATTATTTCGCGCCGCCGCGCGTGTTCGAAACGCAGCTGACCAATGTGATGATTCGCATGGAGGATTCGGGCCGTTTCAAGAAATGGCTGTTCGACAGATACATGGCCCATGCCAAGCGCGTCGGCCCCGATATTCTGGACGGCAAACCGGTCAGCGCGGGCGACAGGCTGAAATACTGGATCGGCGACAAGCTGATTTACGGGCCGCTGAAAAACACGCTGGGTTTCAGCCGGGTGCGCGTGGGCTATACCGCCGGTGAGGCGATCGGGCCCGAGATCTTTGATTTCTACCGTTCGCTGGGGATCAACCTCAAGCAGCTCTATGGCCAGACCGAGGCGACCGTGTTCATCACCGCGCAGCCCGATGGCGAGGTGCGCGCCGATACCGTGGGCGTGCCCAGCCCCGGCGTCGAGATCAAGATCCACGATAATGGCGAGATCTTCTATCGCTCGCCCGGCACATTCGTCGAATATTACAAGAACCCCGAAAGCACCGCCGACACCAAGGACCCCGAGGGATGGGTGGCCACCGGCGATGCCGGGTTTTTCGAGGAAGGCACCGGGCATCTCAGGATCATCGACCGGGCCAAGGATGTGGGGCAGATGGCCGATGGCAGCCTGTTTGCGCCGAAATATGTTGAGAACAAGCTGAAATTCTACCCCGACATCCTTGAGGCGGTGGTGTTCGGCAATGGCCGCAACCGGTGCACCGCCTTCATCAATATCGACCTGACGGCGGTGGGCAACTGGGCCGAGCGCAACAATATCGCCTATGCCTCCTATCAGGAACTGGCCGGTCACCCACGGGTTCTGGATACGATCCAGGCCCATGTCGAGGCGGTGAACGCCTCGGTCGCCGAGGATCCGATGCTGTCGGGCTGTCAGATCCACCGCTTCCTGATCCTGCACAAGGAGCTGGATGCCGATGACGGCGAGATGACGCGGACCCGCAAGGTGCGGCGCAAGATCATCGAGGAAAAATTCAGTGAGCTGATCGGCGCACTCTATGACGGCTCGGACGAGATCTATACCGAGACCGAGGTGACCTATGAGGACGGCCGCAAGGGCAAGATCACGGCCACGTTGCAGATCCGCGACGCGGCGGTGACGGTGGACACGGCACATACCAGGGTGGCAGCGGAATGAACCAGATGAAAGTGGAACCCTTTGTCACCGCCGATGGCCGGACCATCGGCGATGTGATGATGGAAATGCGCAACATTACCCTGCGTTTCGGGGGGGTTGTGGCGATCAAGGATATCTCGTTCGATATCCGCGAGGGCGAGATCCGCGCCATTATCGGGCCGAACGGGGCCGGTAAATCCTCGATGCTGAACGTGATCTCGGGGTTCTATCATCCGCAGGAGGGCGAGGTCTGGTATCACGGGGCCCGGCGGCCCTCGATGCGGCCCTATCAGGTGGCCCGTCAGGGCATCGCGCGGACCTTTCAGAACATCGCGCTGTTTGACGGGATGAGCGTGCTGGACAATATCATGACCGGGCGCCTGAACCACATGAGCTCCAGCTTTCTCGATCAGGCGATCTGGTGGGGCAAGGCGCAGCGCGAAGAGGTGGAACACCGCGCCAAGGCCGAGGAAATCATTGATTTTCTAGAGATTCAGGCCATTCGAAAAACCCCGGTGGGGCGGCTGCCCTATGGCTTGAAAAAGCGGGTCGAACTGGCGCGCGCGCTGGTGGCCGAGCCCAAGCTGTTGCTGCTGGATGAGCCGATGGCGGGGATGAACGTGGAGGAAAAAGAGGACATGAGCCGCTTCATCCTCGACGTGAATGACGAATTTGGCACCACGATTGCGCTGATTGAGCACGACATGGGCGTGGTCATGGATCTTTCCGACCGCGTCGTGGTGATGGATTACGGCAAGAAGATCGGCGACGGAACGCCGGACGAGGTGCGCGGAAATCAAGAGGTGATCGACGCCTATCTGGGGGTGAGCCATGACTGACCCGGCCCTGCAATCGCCCGTACACATCGCGTACACACCCTGTGCACACCGCGTGCATACACAGCCCGACGGAGGCGCACATGCCTGAACAACTGGTTTTCGCAATGGAGGTCACGCTGAATGGCCTGATGACCGGGGTGATGTATTCCCTTGTCGCGCTTGGCTTCGTGCTGATCTACAAGGCCTCGGGCATCTTCAACTATGCCCAGGGCGTGATGGCGCTTTTCGCGGCCATGACGCTGGTCGGCATTCAGGAAGGCCGGGTGCCGTTTGCCGCCCTGATCAACGCCATCTTTGGCACCGGAATCCACGAATTCGGCTGGCAGGTGCCGGCGCTGTTGGCCATTTTGCTGACCGTTGCGGTGATGATCGGGTTTGCCTGGCTGGTGCAGAAGGTGATCTTTAAACATCTGGTCGGGCAGGATCCGATCATCCTGTTCATGGCCACCATCGGGCTGGCCTATCTGCTGGAAGGCGTGAGCGACCTGATGTGGGGGTCCGAGATCCGCACGCTGGATGTCGGCCTGCCGCAGGGCATCAACGAAGCGATCGACCTGACCACGTTCAACTGGTTCGGGTACGGGTTCTTCATCGACAATCTGGATATCGTGGCCACCATCGTGGCGGCGATTCTGGTGGCCGGACTGGTCGCTTATGCGCAATATACCAAGCAGGGCCGGGCCATGCGTGCTGTGGCCGATGACCACCAGGCCGCGCTCAGCGTCGGGATCTCGCTGAATTTCGTGTGGATCCTGGTCTGGTCGCTGGCGGGCTTCGTGGCGCTGGTCGCGGGCATCATGTGGGGCGCGAAATCGGGGGTTCAGTTTTCGCTTTCCCTGATCGCGCTGAAGGCGCTGCCGGTTCTGATGCTGGGCGGGTTCACCTCGATCCCCGGTGCCATTGTCGGTGGGCTGATCATCGGGGTGGGTGAGGCTTTGTTCGAGTTCTCCGTCGGTCCGATGATCGGCGGCGCGACCGAAAACTGGTTTGCCTATGTTTTGGCGCTCTTGTTCCTCGTCTTTCGGCCACAGGGCCTGTTTGGCGAAAAGATCATCGAGAGGGTGTAGCGCGATGAACCAGATCATCGCCATCCTCAATGTCACCGCCTGGGCTGGCTTCTGGGCCGTTGGATACCTGGCGCTATCGGCCGATATGACCGAGACCGCCCAGATGACCGTAGCCGCGACCCTGGCCGCGATAGGCGCGGGCTTGGGCCTTGTTACCTATCTCGGGCTGGTGCGCCACAGCGAGCAGACCGGCTATGCCAAGCGGCCCAACCGGACCATGCCGACTTTTGATAATGAAGGGACCGTCTGATGTTCTACCGTGAAGCCGGCGATTTCAAGACCACCTACGCCGCCGACAATCAGACCTTTCCGATCGCCTTTGACCGCTGGCGGTATTGGGCGGTGCTGTTCGTGGCGGTCGTGGTGATTCCGCTTGTGATCAACGAATACTGGGCCAATGCGCTGCTGCTGCCGTTTCTGATCTACGCCATCGCGGCCATCGGGTTGAATATCCTGACCGGATATTGCGGCCAGGTCTCGCTGGGCACCGGCGGGTTCATGGCGGTCGGGGCCTATGCGACCTACAAGCTGATGACGGCCTTTGTCTGGATGGACATGGTGACGGTGACGCTGTTGTCGGGGCTGGTTACGGCGGTTGTCGGTGTGCTCTTTGGCCTGCCGTCGCTCAGGATCAAGGGGTTCTATCTGGCGGTTGCCACGCTGGCGGCACAGTTTTTCCTGGTCTGGATCTTCAACCGGGTGCCGTGGTTCTACAACTATTCGGCGTCGGGCCAGATCAACGCGCCCGAACGGCTGATGTTCGGGGTGCCGGTGACAGGCCCCAATGCCGAGGTCTGGGTTAAATATCTCTTTATCCTGGGCTTTGTCATCGTGCTGGCCTGGGTCGCGCGCAATCTGACGCGCGGATCGGTCGGGCGGCAATGGATGGCCATCCGCGACATGGATATCGCCGCCGAGATCATCGGGGTAAACCCGCTGCGCGCCAAGCTGTCGGCCTTTGCGGTCAGTTCGTTTTTCGTGGGCGTCTCGGGCGCTCTGCTGTTCTCGGTCTATCTGGGGGCGGTGGAGGTGGGCGAGGCCTATGGGATTAACAAATCCTTCCTCGTCCTGTTCATGGTGATCATTGGCGGTCTCGGCTCGATTTTCGGGTCCTTTGCCGGGGCGGCGTTCATGGTGCTGCTGCCCGTCGCCCTGAAGATTCTGGGCGTCGACATGTTGGGATGGCCCACCAATATCGTGGCCTATATCCAGCTGATCATCGTTGGCGCGCTGATCATCTTTTTCCTGATTGTTGAGCCGCACGGCCTGGCGCAATTGTGGCGGCTGGCCAAAGAAAAGCTCAGACTCTGGCCGTTTCCGCATTAGGCGGGGCCGGCTGACCGACCGAAGACATCATCGAATAATCCAAGGGAGGACCTAACCGATGAAGAAACTTCTGACCATGGCCATAGCTGGCCTGATGGCCGCGGGGCCAGCGATGGCGAACGAGCTTGTGTTCCCGTCGCTCAGCTATCGCACCGGGCCTTTTGCGCCGGGGGGTATCCCCTTTGCCGATGGCTATGCCGATTACTTCACGCTGCTGAACCAGCGCGATGGCGGCATTGGCGGCGTGATGACATCCGTGCCGGAATGCGAAACCGCCTATAACACCGAGCGCGGCGTCGAATGCTACGAATCGACCAAGGGCCTGGGCGCGCTGGTTTATCAGCCGCTTTCGACCGGTATCACCTATCAGCTGATCCCGCGTGCGTCAGTGGATGGTATCCCGATCCATTCGATGGGCTATGGCCGGACCTCGGCCGCCAACGGTTCGATCTTCGAGTGGGTGTTCAACTATCCCGGCAACTACTGGGATTCGGCCAGCGTGATGATCAACTACCTGCTCAGCCAGAACGATGGCTCGCTGGAAGGTCAGAAGGTCGCGCTACTGTATCACAACTCGGCCTATGGCCGGGAGCCGATCCGCACGCTGGAGGTTCTGTCCGAGCAATATGGCTTTGAGCTGTTGCAGCTGGCCGTGGACAGCCCTGGTCAGGAACAGGGCAACCAGTGGCTGACCATCCGGCGTGAGCGTCCCGATTATGTCCTGATGTGGGGCTGGGGCGTGATGAACCAGGTGGCCATCCAGGAAGCCGCCAATATCCGCTATCCGATGGATCAGTTCATCGGCAACTGGTGGGCCGGTGCCGAGGCGGATGTGATCCCCGCCGGTGATGCGGCCGATGGTTACCTGTCGCTGAACATGAACGGTGTGGGTGACATGCCGGTGTTTGACGAGATCCAGGAATACGTGATCGACGCCGGGCTTGCGGCGGGCGAAGGCGACAATCTGGGGTCGGTTCTCTATACCCGTGGCATGTATGCGGCGATGCTGGCGGCAGAAGCCGTGCGCGTGGCGCAGGAAATGAACGGCGTGGCCGAGATCGACGCCGCCATGATGCGTGACGGCATGGAAAACCTGAACATCACCGAGGAGATGATGGCGTCCTGGGGCGCACCGGGTATCGGGCCGGAATTCTCGGTTTCCTGCGCCGATCACGGTGGCACTGGCGAGGGCCGCATCCAGCAATGGAACGCCGCCGATCAGGAGTGGGTCACGGTGACCGACTTCATCGCACCCGATGATTCCGTGACGCAGCCGCTGATCCTGGAAGACAGCGCCGCATACGCGGCGGAGAACAACATCGAACCGCGCTGCAACTAAGCCGGTTGATCTAACATCCCCGGTGGCGGCAGGCCCGTCGCCACCGGGATCCGAGAACAAAGGTTGATAAGACGATGCTGGACCAGCCCAAAGAAGTGCACGGAGACGGGTATGCCCCCGAAGACCAGGGCGCGGAAACGCTTCTGGAGGTCAACAATATCGAGGTGATCTATAACCATGTGATCCTTGTGCTGAAGGGCGTCAGCCTGAAGGTGCCCAAGGGCGGTATCACCGCTCTTTTGGGCGGCAACGGGGCCGGCAAGACCACGACGCTGAAGGCGATATCGGGGCTGTTGGCCTCGGAGCGCGGCGAGGTGACCAAAGGCTCGATCCAGTACCGTGGCGACAATGTTGCCCATGCCGACCCCGCCGATCTGGTGAAACGCGGCGTGGTGCAGGTGATGGAGGGACGTCATTGCTTTGAACACCTTACGATCGAGGAAAACCTGCTGACCGGGGCCTATACAACCACCGGCGGCAAGGCGGCCATCGCGGCCGACCTTGACCTCGTTTATACATATTTCCCGCGCCTCAAGGAGCGACGCAAAAGCCAGGCGGGCTATACTTCGGGCGGTGAACAACAGATGTGCGCGATTGGCCGCGCCCTGATGAGCCGCCCCGAAACCGTGCTGCTGGATGAGCCCTCGATGGGGCTGGCCCCGCAGCTGGTGGAACAGATTTTCGGCATCGTGAAGCGGCTGAACGAGGAGCAGGGGGTGACCTTCCTGTTGGCCGAACAGAACACCAACGTGGCGCTGCGCTTTGCCCATTACGGATATATCCTGGAATCCGGCCGCGTGGTGATGGACGGCCCCGCGCCCGAATTGCGCGAGAACCCGGATGTGAAGGAGTTTTATCTCGGCATGTCCGAGGAGGGGCGGAAGTCGTTTCGCGATGTGCGGTCCTATCGCCGCCGCAAGAGGTGGTTGAGCTGATGAGGGATGGTGCCGTGAGCGATTTCTATGACCCGCTGGAGACCCGCAGCGCCGAAGCGCGTGCCGATGCTCTGGCCCGGGCGCTGCCCGAACAGATTGCCCGCGCGCAAGGCTTGCCCGGTTATGGCGAGAGCCTGCGCGGCGTCGACGCGGCCACGGTAACGAGCCGCGAGGCGCTGGCCGGGTTGCCGGTTCTGCGCAAATCCGAGATCGGCACGGCGCAGGCCAAGGCGGCCCCTCTGGGCGGTTTTGCCGGGCCTGCCAGCGGGTTCGCCCATATTTTTCAAAGCCCCGGGCCCATTTATGAGCCCGGCAATATCGCCGATGACTGGTGGCGCATGGGCCGGTTTCTGCATGCCGCGGGCGTCGGCCCCGGCGATATCGTGCAGAACTGTTTCGGCTATCACCTGACGCCCGCCGGCATGATTTTCGAAAGCGGCGCGCGCGCGGTCGGGGCCACGGTGCTGCCCGCCGGCACCGGCCAGACCGAGCTACAGGCCCGCGCCGCGCATGACATTGGCGTCACCGCCTATGCCGGCACGCCCGATTTCCTGAAGGTGATCCTGGACAAGGCCGACCAGATGGGGCTGGAGCTTGCCATCACCAAGGCGGCGGTGGGGGGCGGTGCGCTCTTTCCCAGCCTGCGCCAGGAATATGCCGATCGCGGCATCGCCTGTCTGCAAAGCTATGCCACCGCCGATCTGGGCAATATCGCCTATGAGAGCGCCGCGATGGAGGGGATGATCGTCGATGAGGGCGTGATCGTCGAGATTGTGCGCCCCGGCACCGGTGACCCGGTCGCCCCCGGCGAGGTGGGTGAGGTCGTGGTGACGACGCTCAATCCCGATTATCCGCTCATTCGCTTTGCCACCGGCGATCTGTCCGCCGTGATGGACGGGGTCAGCCCCTGCGGCCGCACCAATATGCGTATCAAGGGCTGGATGGGGCGTGCCGATCAGACCACCAAGATCAAGGGCATGTTCGTGCGCCCCGAACAGGTGGCCGATCTGGTCGCGCGTCACGCCGATGTGACCCGTGCCCGCGTGGTGGCGGAGCGCGAGGGCGAGATGGACGTGATGCAGGTGCAGCTGGAAACCGCCGGTGCCGATGCAAGCGTGTATGAACAAACCGTTCTGGATACGTTAAAGTTGAGGGGGCGAATCGAGATCGTGCCTGTTGGATCCCTGCCGAATGACGGCAAAGTCATCGAGGATCGCCGCAGCTACGAATAATCCCGAACGCCTTCTTTTAGAGGAGGATTTCGCGTGAAGTCACTTATTCGAGCGCTGTTTTTTATAGCCGTGGCAATCCCGGCCCAGGCCGATACGGCCCTGGTGGTCGGCAGCGTCGATGCATCGGCCACCACCGGCTATGGCGCGCCGCGCTATGTCGGAACGGCCTTGCAGCCACTGGAACAGGCCGGGTTCGAGGTGATTTCGGCGCTTGATGCCGATGCCGCGGCGCTGCGCGCGCTAGTCTCGCAATTGGCGACGATGGATGAGGAGGACCGGCTGGTTATCGTTCTGGCCGGCCGGTTCGTGAATTTTGGCGGGCTGAGCTGGTATCTGGGTCGCGATGCCGGGATCCAGGATCTGGGGCAGGTGTCCGGCGCGGGGATCCCGGTGCAGTTGCTGCTGGATATCGCCGCCGGGGTTGAGGGCGGGGCAGTCGTCCTGTTGGGGCCCGAAGATCAGGGGGTGCCGATCGGTGCGGGACTGGCCGAGGGCTTGGGCGGGCTCGACGTGCCCGAGGGGGTCACGCTGGCCACCGGCCACCCGGCCGCCATTGCCCGCTTTGCCGCGCGGGAATTGCTGGTGCCGGGCCGCCCGATCCGCGATGCCTTTGCCCGGGTGCCGGGGTTGAGTGTGGTCGCGCTCAATCAACCGTTCGATGCCTTTGTCCCCGCGCCCGCCGCGGTGCCCGCTATTCCGCCCGCCGATCAGTCCTATTGGGAGGCGATGGTCGGGCTGGACAACATTTTCGCCTATCGCGCCTATCTGAACCGTTATCCCAACGGGTATTACGCCGAGGAGGCGCGCAGCCGGGTCGCGGCACTGCAGCCGCCCGAGCCGCAATTGACGCCCGAGGAGGCGGAGGTCGCCCTGGGCCTGACGCGCAACCAGAAACGTGACATCCAGCGCGATCTGGCGGTGTTGTCCTATTACACCAGCGCCATTGACGGGCTCTTTGGGCCGGCGTCGCGCGGCGCGATCCGAGGTTGGCAGCAGGCCAACGGATTGCAGGTCACGGGGCATCTTGATGCCGCACAGATCCAACGCTTGTCGGATCAGGGCGATGTGCGCAGGGCCCAGATTCAGGCCCAGGACCGCGCCTATTGGCAGCAGACCGGGGCGGGCAGCGACGAGGCCGGAATGCGCGCCTATCTGGACCGCTATCCGCATGGCGAATTCGCTGATATCGCGCGCGACCGGGTCGCAGAGATGGAACAGGCCCGCGCGCGCGCCGCCGATACCGATTATTGGAACCAGACCGGGCGCGGCGGCGACGAGGCCGGATTGCGCGCCTATTTGCAGCGCTACCCCAACGGTCAGTTCGCAAACCTGGCCCGCCAGCGTCTGGCCGAGATCGAGGCCGCCCAGGACCGGGCCTATTGGCAACAGACCGGCGCGGGCAGCACCGAGGCGGGGCTGCGCGCCTATCTGGCGCGTTATCCGGACGGGATCTATGCCCAGACCGCGCGTCAGCAATTGACGGTTCTGACCAATGCCGGGGCGCATGCCGCCGCCTGGCAGACGGCACAGGCAACCGATACGATCGCCGGCTATCGGCAGTTTATCAACGCCTATCCGCAGAGCCCGAACGTCAATGCGGCGCGCAGCCGGATCGCGGCAATTCGCGCCGATAACCAAGCCTGGCAGAACGCGCAAGATCTTGGCACCGCTGACGCTTATCGCGATTATCTGAACGCCTATCCGGCGGGGCGCCATCAAAGCGAGGCGCGCGCCGCCTTGCAGGGTATCCGGGCCGAAAATCAGGCCTGGCAGGCCGCGCGCGCCGCCGATACGGTGGTCGCCTATCGGCAATATCTGGATGACTATCCCGAGGGCGCGCATGCGCAGCAGGCGCGAGACCGGATCGCGGCTCTGGGCGGGTCGGCTGTCGATCCGGCGCTGGGGCAGATGTCGAACGCGCAGCTGCAACTGGCGGCGACCAATCTCAGGCGCATCGGGTTGTTACCGTCGGGAAGTTTCACCGAGGCCGATATTGTCGCGGCGTTGCGGCGGTATCAGCGGTCGCGCGGTTTGACCGAAACGGGCATTTTGGATGGGCAGACCACCGCGGTGCTCTTTATCGAGGCGCTGGCGGGGGGCAATTGACGGCGCTGCCGAGCGAATAAAAAACACCGCAGAGCGGGTTCTGCGGTGTTTTTTAACAACAGTCTGGCCGGGTGGCTCAGCCCTGGCGGGCTTTGAACCGGCGCTGCGTCTTGTTGATCACATAGACGCGGCCCTTGCGGCGCACGACACGGCAATCGCGGTGGCGGCTCTTGAGCGAGCGGAGCGAGTTTCTGACCTTCATCGGTCCTCTCCTCTTTCGCGGCGCGGCGATGCGCCTTTGGGTTATGCCCTTGATATAAGGGCGGAAATGGTGGGCGATACTGGGATCGAACCAGTGACCCCTTCGATGTCAACGAAGTGCTCTACCGCTGAGCTAATCACCCCCTTGATCGCGGGAACCGGACAAGCCGCTGGACGGCCAGCCGCGGCACCGCCACGTTGGGTAGGCGGTCTATAAAAGGAGTCGGGCAGGTGTTCAAGGGCTTTTGAAGCGGTAAAGAATCGCGCAGGATGGCAGGCGATGACAGAGCGTTCGAAAACTCGCCCCGCGTATCGGTTGGAGATGCCGGAAACCCGGTCCGGTCCGGTGATCGTGGCCTCGCCGCATTCGGGGCGCCATTACCCCTGGGGCTTTGCCCGCAGCACGGTATTGGACGAGCGCACGATCCGGTCATCGGAGGATGCCTTTGTCGATATGCTGGTGGCCGAGGCCCCGGCGATGGGGGCCCCGCTTTTGGCCGCCGAATACCCGCGCGCCTATATCGATCTGAACCGGTCCTGTGACGAGCTGGACCCGGCCGTGATCTCGGATCTGGCTCGCGTGGTGTCAAATCCAAGGGTTAGTTCCGGTCTCGGTGTGATCCCGCGCGTGGTGGCAAACGGTCGGTTGATCTATCGCGGCAAGATGCGTCTGCGCGAAGCCGAGGAGCGAATCGAGCAGGTCTGGCGACCGTATCATGCCTGTCTGGATCGTTTGATGCAGGCGACGCGGGCGGAATATGGCACTGCGATATTGCTGGATTTCCATTCCATGCCCGGCGATGCGCTGGATGCGGTGGCGCGCGCGCCCGGTGCGCCGCGCCCCGATGTGGTGATCGGCGACCGGTTCGGGGCCTCGGCCAGCGCCGACGTGGTCGATGCGCTGGAGGCGGCGTTCCAGGGCACGGGCCTGGTGGTCAGTCGCAACACGCCCTTTGCCGGGGCCTATATCGCGCAGCATTACGGCCGCCCGTCGCGCGGCCGGCATGCGATTCAGATCGAGATTGATCGCGGCATCTATATGAACGAGGCACTGATCCGCCCGAATGGTAATTTCCGGCATGTGAAGGCGTTGCTGACCGGAGTTTTGGGCCAGATGATCGGGCGTTGGGGCTCTGCGGTGCCGGTCGCGGCGGAATAATGCGTGTGCCCCGCGCCGGTTGAGAATGCGGGCGCCTGCGGCGGGCGAGTATTTTTGCAAAGAAGAAGGCGGGCGGGGGCGTTAGCCTTGGGGTCTGCCACAGCTCAGCGTCGGCGGGGGCATTCTGCACGATGTGAGCGGGAGTTTGTAGAGGCCCTGTTCGCGGTTGTTGAAGCGGAATTCGGTCTCCTTGAGGAATGTGGGAAGGCGCGTTCTTCTCAGCCTGTTGAACTTCTGATGACGGCGTTTGGCATAGTTCCAGAAGCTTTCGATGCCGTTGATGTGAACGCCGTTCTCAACATAGACGGGGCGGTCGCGCTGCCAGTATTTGTTGATGCGGTGATGCCAGGTGAAGCCGGCCTCGACCAGCCCGTCATAGCTGCGAAACCCGTCGGTGACGATCTCGGCCGACAGCTCGACCTCCCCCTTGACGATGGCCATGAGCGTTGTTTTCGAACAGTTTTTCACGATCTGACAATGCACAGGCCCGCCGCGCTCCAGGATCCTGAACACCGGCGTCTTGTGCGGATTGCCGCGCCCCGGGTCGCCGCAGGCGCGATCACGCGCGCCCGGCATCCCCCGACAACATCAGCGGCGACACCCCCAGAACCGCCAGAGCCGCCTCCCATTTGCCGTCCATATCGCTGCCGAACACGATCTCGGGCCGGGCCTCGCAGGTCAGCCATCCGTTCCTGCCGATCTCTTCCTCCAGCTGCCCCTCTGCCCATCCGGCATAGCCCAGCGCCATGATCGCGCGCTCGGGGCCGCCGCCACGCGCCAGATCCTCCAGCACATCCAGCGTCGCGGTCATGGCGTAGCCGCCCGTTACCTTCATCGTGGTTTTCGGCGCGCCATAGTCATCGCTGTGCAATACAAAGCCGCGCCCGGTCTCGACCGGCCCACCAAACAGAACGGGTATCGCTGGCGGACGCACCGCCTCGATGCCCAATTGCCCGATCATTTCGGCAAAGCTCAGCTCGGTCACCGGCTGATTGATGATCAACCCCATCGCCCCCGAGTCCGAATGTTCGCATAGAAACACCACCGACCCGGCGAAACGAGGATCGCCCATTCCGGGCATCGCGATCAGAAGCTGGCCGGTAAAGTTCGTGCTCATGGCCTCTCCGGTTCTCAGGTATTTTCCTTAGGATGAGCGCAATTTCCCCGCCGTGCAAGCCAACAGGACCGTCACGCCCGGCAACGCGTCGCCAAATCGTTACTTTCCTTTGCCCGCGTCCCCTTCTAACCCGGAGGGATGATCCGATCAAACCTTGCGCAGCTGTTCATCGCCGTCCTGCTGGCACTGACGCCCCTGCGAGCCGGCGCTCAGGCCAATAGCCCCGATCTGGGCGATATCGTGCAACTGGAGCTTCTGCCGGGCTGGCGGCAGGCCGACGGCACCCATATGGCCGCGCTTCTGATCCGGCTGGCCCCCGGCTGGAAAACCTATTGGCGATCACCGGGCGAGGCCGGCATTCCACCACAGCTGCAAATGCGCGCCCGGCGCGGCATGCTGGGGGTGGAGCCTATCTGGCCGGTGCCCGATATCATCTACACCAGCGGCTATCAGTCGCTCGGCTACGCTGACGCGCTTTTGCTGCCGCTAGAGGTGTCCCTGGCACCCGGTCAGGGCGATTTGCCGATCAGGGGCAGCATCTCGATCGGTGTCTGCCAGGATGTCTGCATGCCCGTCTCGCTCGATATCCGCGGCACCTTGCGACAGGGCGGCAGCCCCGATCCGCGCATCACCGCAGCACTTGCCGACAGGCCGCTGACAGCGACCGAGGCCGGTGTTGGCCCTGTCACCTGCCGGTTGACGCCCATCGCCGATGGCCTGCAGGTTCAAGTGCGTATTCCGGTGCCGCGCCAGGGCAGCACCGAAGTCGTGGTGTTCGAGTTGCCCGACGAAGGCACCTGGGTTTCGCAGGCAGAGACGACACGCTCGGGCGGCACTCTGACCGCCACCGCCGATATCGTCCCCGCCGATGCCGGCCCCTTCGCGCTGAGCCGGTCCGATCTGCGCATCACCGTTCTGGGTGACGGCACCGCCATCGACATCCAGGGCTGCCGCGGCTGAGGCATCGTTTGTGCGTCAAACGCGGCGCAGGTTGGCCATGCCATGCAGGACCAGCCCGGTCAGCCACGCCGCCAGACAGATGATCGCAGCACCAGCGGCAAACACCATGAACGCACCGCTCATTCCCGCCACCGCCGCAGGCAACGCGCCCGCCAGTGGCGCATAAATCGCACCGCTCACCAGAACCGCGCCGATCGTGGCCGCGAAAAGCGCCGCCACGGCCAGCCCCGCCACCGCGACACCGGCCAGCATCACCGGCGCGCGCGCCGCCGTCGTGAGGGCGCGGCGCAAGGCCAGAACCTGCCGCCCGATATCCTGCTGCATCGCAATGATCGACGGCACCACCAGCATCACCACCACCAGCCCGAAACCAAGACCATAGACCAGCGTGATCACCGTGGGTTTCAGAAACTGCGCCTGGCTTGAGGATTCGTATAGCAGTGGGGTCAGCCCCAGAACCGTGGTCAGCGTCGTCAGCAAAACGGGCCGCAACCTGTCGGTCGTCGCATCGATGATCGCGGGCACCAGCCCGCGATCGCTGGCGTAGTCATCCACTGTCGTCACCAACACGATGGAATCGTTGATGATGATCCCGGTCATGCCAATGAGCCCGACCACCGTGAACATGCTCAATGGCACGCCCCAGGCATTATGCCCGTAAATGGTGCCGATCAGGCCAAAGGGAATGATCGCCATCACCACCATAGGCCGGGTCCAGCTGGCGAATATCCAGGCCAGCACCAGGTAGATCCCGATCAGGGTCAGCGCCAGGCCCACCATCGCATCGGTCAGGAATTCGTTCTCCTGCTCGGACAATCCGGCCAGCCGGTAACCGATCCCGTAATCGGCCTCGACCTGCGGCAGGATCACGTCGCGAAGCTCGGTCATCACCGCCTCGGCGCGGGCCGGATCATCCTCGGATATGTCGCCTGTGACCGAAACCAGGCGCAGCCCGTTTTCGCGCTGGATGGTCGAGAACCCGGATCGCGAGGTGACCGAGACCAGATCGGCCAGCGGCACATATTCCCCCGAATCCGCCCGCAATTGAGTCCGGTCCAGGAAATCGGCGGTCAACTCGGCCGCCGGCAGCTCCACCCGGATCGAGCCGGTGCGCACGCCGGATGGAAAGGTTGCCGCCTCAATGCCGTTCAGACGGTTGCGCAGCACCCGGCCAAGCGACCCGATGTCAAAGCCAAGCGCCTGCCCCTGCGGGGTCAGCTCAAGGATCATCTCCTCGCGGTCATAGGCCAGGGTATCCTCCAGCGCCGAAACCTCGGGAAAAACCCGCAAAGCGGCCTGGATCGCCAGCGCCGCGTCCTTCAGCACCGCGGCATCGGCCCCGAAGATCTGCACATCCAGCGCGTCGCCCCCCGGCCCGCCGCGATGGCCCCGGAAACTGATCGCCTCGACCAAGGGGTTATCGCGCACCTCATCCTGCAGATCGGCGACGAACTGAAAGCTGGAATAGGGCCGCAGATCGGGGTCGATCAACTCGATCGCGATCGAGCCCAACAGATCCGTATCCTTGTTCTCGGCCACCGCCAGCCCCCGGCCGGTTGAGCCGCCGATCTCGGCCAGCGCGTAATCGATCGGGCTGAGGCCGTATTCTTCCTCATAACGCGCCGCGACAACATCTGTGGCGCGCTGCAGCTCGCGCATCATGGCAAGACTGTCGGCGCGGCTCGCCCCTTCCAGCATCGCGAAATTTCCCGACACGCTGCTTTGTTCGGGCGCGTTGAAAAACCGCCATGTCACGTCGCCGCGCACGAAAACGGCGATCTGGCTGGCCAGCACCACGATGACGGCGGCCAGAACCGGATAGCGGGCCCAGATCACCAGTTTGATGAAGCGGCGGAACAGCGTGTCGCGCACCCATGTGAACCCGGTATTGACCATCCGCGACGGCCAGTCATACCAATGCTGTTTCGTGGAATGGGCCAAAGCGTGCGCCATATGGTTGGGCAGGATCAGGAAACATTCCACAAGGCTCGCGATCAGCACCACGATCACCGTAAAGGGGATGTCGGCGATCAGCTCTCCGAAGCGCCCGCCGATGGCCACCAGCCCGGCAAAGGCCAGCACCGTGGTGATGGTGGCCGAAAACACCGGCGCGGCCATGCGTCGGGCGGCGTTTTCGGCGGCCACAACCGGGCTCTCGCCCAATCGTCGGGCCCTGAAATCGGCGTGTTCGCCGACCACGATGGCATCATCCACGACAATGCCGAGCGTTATGATCAGGGCAAAGAGCGAGATCATGTTGATCGTCAGCCCCGCCACATACATCAGCGATATCGCCGCCAGCATCGCCACCGGAATGCCCGCCGCCACCCAGAACGCGATGCGCGCGTTGAGAAACAGGAACAACAGCAGCACCACCAGCCCCAGCCCCAGCAGACCATTATCCAGCAGCAGATCCAGACGGCCCTGGATAAACTCGGCACGGGTGCGGATCAGATCGACCGACACGCCCTCGGGCAGGGTCAGCTGCAAGGCTGATGCGACCTCCTCGACCGTGTTCTGAATGCCGATGGCATCGCCCCGGTCGGACCGATCCACCCGGATGGAAATGGCGCTGTCCTCGCCCACGAAATAGGCGCGGGCGCGGTCGATGCCGGTCTCGCTGACATCCGCCACATCGCCGACGGTCAGGGCCGATCCGTCATCGTTGTTGCGCAGAACGATGGCCGCGATATCGACCGCGCTGCGCCGCGCCACACCGGTGCGCACGCGCGCATTGGCCCCGGCCACATCGCCTGCGGGGGCGGTATCGACCTCGGCCGCGATGGCCTCGGCGATGGCCGCCATGGTGATGTCATGCTGGATCAGCGCGGCCGAGGGCACCTCGACCATGACCTCGGGGGCGGCGACGCCGCGGATGGTGGTGCGCGTCACACCGGCATCGAACAGGCGGGCGACGAATTCATCGGCAAAGCGGCCCAGCTGATCGACACCCACCGGCCCGGTGATCACCACATCGGTGACCCGGTCGCGCCAGACGCCACGCCGCACGACGGGCTCGTCGGCATCCTCGGGCAATGTCGTAACCGCATCGACCGCCACCTGCACGTCGTCGGCGGCGCGGCCCATATCCCAACCGGGCTCGAACTCCAGCCGGATCGACCCCCGCCCCTCGCGCGATGTGGCGCTGCTTTCGCTTACGCCCTCGACGGCCAGCAGCGCGGGTTCCATCACCGCAACGATGGCCTGATCCACATCCTCGGCACCCGCCCCGGTCCAGCCGACCGTTACGCTGATGCTGTCGACCACGACATCGGGAAAGAACTGCGCCCGCATCCGCGGGAAGGTCACCAGCCCGGCCACGATCAGCACCACAAGCAGCAGGTTGGCCGCCGTCCGGTGGCGGGTGAAATAGGACAGCACGCCGCCTGCTTTTTCCGGCAGCCGCCTCATCCGCCCATCCGGCTTTCGATGCGGTTGACGATGCGGGTGGGCACCTCATCTTCGTTCAGCTGCATCAGCATCCGGGCCCGGACATCCTCGGGGATGAAGCTGTTGCCCTCGACAAAGGCGATCAGGCGGGCGCGCCTGTCCGGGTCCAGGGCGATGGTTTCGGGGTCAGCGGGGGGGGGCTGCATGGCTTCGGGACGCAGCGGGTTGACGCGGATGCCCGCGCCCAGAACCGGCGCGCGCGCCACCACCACCTCGCGCCCGTAAAGCGGCGGGGCGCGGATGATCACGCTATCGCCCTGACGGCGCAAGAGCGTCACCTGTGCCTCTTCCAGACGGTCCTCCGCGCCCAGAACCAGCACCCGGTTTTCGGCATCGAGTGCCGTGGCTGGCAGCAGAGCCACCGATTGCAGCTCGGGCTCCTGCAACGCGACCGTCACGAAATCGCCAACCCGAAATCCGCGCGTCTCCAGCATCTCGGCATAGAGCAGGCGGCCCGACTGTCCCTCCTGGACCGCGCCGCTTTCGCGGGTCAGGCGGGCGGGCGCGGTGACATCGATGCCCAGCACATCCAGCACCACGGTGACATCTGCGCGCGGCAGGCTGCCATCCTCGGCCAAGAGCCGCGCATATTGCGCCGTCGAGACCCGGAACGAGACCTCCAGAGCATCGGCATCAATCAGACGCGCCACCTGTTCGTTGCGGTTGACCAGACGGCCCTGCACCACGGCAACATCGGCCAGAACCCCGGCAAATTCGGCCCGCAGCTCGGTTTGGGCCAGCAGCCTCTCGGCTTCGGTCAAGCTGATCCGGCGGCGTTCAACAAGGGTTCCGGTCTGATCCAGCCGCGCCTCGGCCTGCGCCAATGCCTGACGGCGCGACAACACCGCCTGATTGGCACTGGCGGCGGCCAGTTCGGCGGTCTCCAGCGACGCGGCAGAGCCGACGCCACGATCCAGCAGGTCGCGCTGGCGATCCATGGCGCGGTCGCGCAGATCGGCCTGTGTTTGGGCCCCGGCCACATCCTCGCGTGCCAGCAAGACCACCGTCTCGGCCTCGCGCAGGTTGCCTTCGGCCTCGCGCAGATCGGCGGCGGCCACGTCGCGGGCCGACATTGCCTCGGCCGGGTCGATGCGCAGCAAAAGCTGCCCCTCGGCCACCGCGCCGCCATCCTCGAAACCGTCGGCCAGTTCCAGAACCGTTCCGGCGGCGGGTGCGCGCAGTTCCAGCGACCGGCGGCTGCGAACCTCACCAAACGCGGTCAGGATCGGCACGGTGTCGACAGGTGTCAGCATCTGCACCTCGGCGGTGAATACCCGCTCGCGCACCTGGCCCGGACGCCCCGCATCGGCCCAGCGCGATTGCAGCGCCGTCCAGACGGAATTACCGGCCACCGCCAGCAGCGCGACCGTCATTGAAATCAGAAACAACCCCACAAGGGAGCGGCGGAAAAAACGCATCAGGCCAGACCTTCGGCAACCGGTTCACGCAATAGATAGGGCCAAGCCGCGACCGGGCCAAGTAAAGCCTGCACGAGCGGGCGCGCTATTTCCGTCGTTTATGTTCATCCAGACGCGGGAAAATCTCGACGAAATTGCACGGCATATGCCGATAATCGAACTGCCAGCGCAGGATTTCGTCCCAGGCATCGATGCAGGCCCCGCTGCTGCCGGGCAGCGCAAACAGATAAGTGCCATTGGCAACGCCGCCGGTGGCGCGCGACTGCACCGCCGATGTGCCGATCTTCTGATAGGAGATCATGGTAAAGACCGTGGCAAAACCCTCGATTTCCTTTTCATAGACATCGCGATGCGCCTCGACCGTCACATCGCGCCCCGTCAGCCCGGTGCCGCCCGTGGTGATGATCACGTCAATATCCGGGTCGGCGCACCAGGCGCGCAGCTGATCCGCGATCTCGGCCCGTTCATCGCGCAGGATGGTGCGCGCGGCCAGGATGTGACCGGCCTCCTGAACACGTTCCTGCAACACCGCGCCGGATTTATCCTCGGCCAGGCTGCGGGTGTCGGACACGGCCAGGATGGCGATGCGGACGGGAATGAATTCGCGGTCGGGGTTCAGACGGGTCATGGCGGTGCGGCCTTCGTGGCAAAGGAACAAATCAGGCGTGGGCGGCGGCCCGTCTCAGAAACAGGGCGCGGCAACGGGCAGGCGCGGCGTGGCCAGCGTATCCGCAAGCCAGCCGCGCCCATCCTCGGAGTTTACGAAATTCAGCAGGAAACCGGCATCGGGGGAAAGGTCGCAGATGGCGGGGCCGCGCAGGTGGCTCTGCACCAGCCGCTCATAGCGCGCCGCGACCTCTGTTTGCGGCGCGGGCGTGGGCAGCACACCCGCCGCATAGGCCGGGATCACGGCGGCCACAGCACTGTCGACCCCATCGGCCTGTCCCGGTGTCATGACGCCGGGGCAAATCCGCGCGGCCGCATTCAGACGCGCCAGCCGGTCCATCAGGCATCCCACCGCGCCTTGCGGGTCGCGGGTGGTGATCAGAACATCGTCTGGCCCGATAATCAACACGACGCCGCCGGGCAGGTCAATGCTGCGCCGATCCTCGCCCATCGCCTCGGCCCGGTCCAGATTGGCGGCGATAACGGCATTGTAATCGACCAGCGTCAGAGGGTCCGCCAGCGCCGGACCGACCATCATCGCAAGGGCGGCCAGCGCCTTCATGCGCCCATCTCGAACCAGCGCACGGTTGGCCCCAGATTGACAACGCGCGTGGCCCCGATCCGGCCCTCCGCGCCCCAACTGTCATGGATATGCCCGCAGAGGGCCAGCGCGGGCTGAATGCGCAGAATGGCCTCCCGAATCGCGGTTGAACCCACCGAGGCCCCGCCCGAGGTCACATCGGCCACGCCTTTGGGCGGCGAATGGGTGATCAGAATATCGGCCGCGTCGCAGGCGGCCAGCATGTCGGCGGCCCCGGCCTCGTCCAGATCGCAGGACCACGCGCCAAATGGCGTTTCCGGCACGCCGTAGCCCAGGCCAAAGAAAGACAGCCCGCCGATGGTTGCGTCTTCTCCGTGCAAGACCGTCACGCCCTCGGGCGCTGCGGCGCGCAGTTCTCCGGCGCTCTCGGCATTGCCCGGCACCACGACCATCGGCGCGGTGATGCCCGACAGCAGGCCCATTGCGCCCGCCAGATCCTGCCGCATGTTGCAGAAATCGCCCGCCCCTATGACCAGATCGGCATCCGCGCCGGCGGCCACGAGATCGGCGGCGCGGGCGCGGGCGTGGTGCAGGTCCGAAAAGGCGAGGATCCGCATCTACCCCTCCAGCCGCGCCTTCAGCGCCAACAGATCGGCCCAGGCCTCGCGCTTCATGATCGGATTGCGCAACAGCCCGGCGGGGTGAACCATGGGCAAGGCCGGGCGGCCCTGCACCTCGACCCATTTGCCGCGCAGCCGGGTGATGCCGCGCTGTCCGATCAGCGCCTGACAGGCGATATTGCCCATCAGCACGACCAGATCGGGGGCCGCCAACTCGATATGGCGTTTCACGAAGGGCAGCATCATGTTCATCTCGGCCAGCGTCGGGTCGCGGTTCTGCGGCGGCCGCCAGGGCAGGATATTGGTGATGTAGATCGCTTGCGCGGCGTCAGGGGCCGTGCGGCCCATGCCGATGGCATCGAACATCCGGTCCAGCAATTGCCCCGCCCGCCCGACGAAAGGCCGCCCCTCGCGGTCCTCGTCACGGCCCGGTGCCTCGCCCACCACCATCACGCGGGCCGCCGGGTTGCCATCGGCAAAGACCAGATTGCGGGCCCCCATCCGCAGGTCGCAATGCGCGAATCCCTCCATCTCGGCGCGGAGCGCGCTGAGATCGCCCGCCCGCGCCGCCGCCTGCCGGGCAACGACCACGGGATCGACCTCGTCCGCCTCAGCCGCGCGGGTTTCGGGCTGTGCCACCACGGGGCTGGCGACGGTTTTGTTTTCGGGCAGGTCGTAGCGATTGACGGGCGCGTCCCCGATGGCCTCGTCGGCCCCCAGTTCCACCTGCCATTCCAGCAGGGCCTTCAGGTGATAGAAATCATGCGCGGGTTCCATGCTGCCCAAGCTAGGCCCGCTTGCAGGCAAGGACAATGGGGGACATGCTGCCCCGATGCAACGCCCCGTGATCCGCCCCGCCCAAGCCCGCGACGCCGCCGCCCTGACCCGTGCCATCGACACGGCCTATGCCATCTATGCGGGGCGCGGCCTGGCTTTGCCGCGCGTGTCCGAAGGCGTGTCCGAGGCGATTGCCGAAACCCCGGTTTTCGTCGCGGAAACATCGGCGGGAATCTTGGGTGGTATCATCCTGCGCCTTGGTGATGCGGCACAGATCGAAAACATCGCGGTCACCCCGGAGGGGGCCGGTCAGGGCATCGGAAAGGCGCTGATGACGCGGGCCGAGGATGTGGCGCGGCAGGCGGGATATGACCGGCTGACACTGGCCACGCATGCAGGTCTGAGCGACACAATACGCTTCTATGCGGGGCTTGGATGGGCCGAGACCGGGCACGAGGGCGACAAATTGTTCCTTGCCAAGCCACTGGCGGCGGGCGACCGGAGATAACCTTGGCCCGCGAGGGGCACCGCATCTTGCGCATCGCGCCCCATCTTGTCCGCCCCCCGGCTTGTTCCTATAAGCGCTGAAACCGGTTCGGAGCGCGGCCATGACATTTTCCAAACGTCACCTTCTGGGCATCGAGCCTCTGCACCCCGCCGAGATCACCACCATTCTGGACCTCGCAGACCGCTATGCCGAGATGGAGCGCAGCACCGCCAAAAGCTCCACCGCGCTGGCCGGGCTGACCCAGATCAACATGTTTTTCGAGAACTCGACCCGCACCCAGGCCAGTTTCGAGATCGCGGGCAAGCGGCTCGGGGCCGATGTGATGAACATGGCCATGCAGACGAGCAGTCTGAAAAAGGGCGAGACCCTGATCGACACGGCGCTGACGCTCAATGCGATGCACCCCGATCTGCTGGTCGTGCGCCACCCGCATTCCGGCGCGGTGAACCTGCTGGCCGAAAAGGTCAATTGCGCGGTTCTGAATGCGGGCGACGGGCGGCATGAACACCCCACACAGGCGCTTCTGGATGCGTTGACCATCCGCCGCGCCAAGGGGCGGTTGCACCGCCTCAATATCGCGATTTGCGGCGATATCGCCCATTCCCGCGTGGCGCGGTCGAATATCCTGCTGCTGGGCAAGATGGAGAACCGCGTCAAACTGATCGGGCCGCCGACGCTGATGCCCGCAGGCGTCGGCGATTGGGGGGTCGAGGTCTATGACGACATGCGCAAGGGGCTGGACGGCGCGGATGTGGTGATGATGCTGCGCCTGCAAAAGGAGCGCATGGATGGCGGGTTTATCCCGTCAGAGCGGGAATACTACCACCGCTACGGGCTGGACGCGGAAAAGCTGGGCCATGCCAAGCCCGATGCCATCGTCATGCATCCCGGGCCGATGAACCGGGGGGTGGAGATCGACGGCACGCTGGCCGATGACATCAACCGCTCCGTCATTCAGGAGCAGGTGGAGATGGGCGTGGCCGTGCGCATGGCCGCGATGGACCTGCTGGCGCAAAACCTGCGCGCGGCGCGGGCGCAAACAGGGGGCGTTTATGTCTGAGGCCACCACGATCTTCCGCGCTGACACCATGACCTATTGGCGCGACCACGCCTGGCTGGCGGCCATCGCCATGGCGATCGGCATGGGCATCCTGTGGGCGATGGACAACCCCGATATCTGGACCGGCGCGGTTGGCGGGCTTTTTGCCGTCGCGGCGCGCGCCTTCTATCTGGCCTCGGATGAGGCAAAGGCCGAATGGGTGCTGACCGAGACCGAGATCACGGGCCCCGAAAACCGCCGTATTCGCCTGGCCGACATTGCCCGGATCCGCACCCTGGGCAGTGCGGTGCAACTGATCACCCGGACGGGCGACAAGCATCTGATGAAATACATGGCCGACCGCGCGCATGTGGTGGCCCGGATCGAGGCTGCCATGGCACGGGTGGCGGTATGAGCGAGCCGATGCTTTCCGAGCCGATAAGTCACAGCCCGGCCAAGGCGCGCCCGGCCCGGAGATTCGCCCGGCCGCATGCAAGGATCGTATCACCATGACATTGCTGCTGGAAAACGCCCGTCTGATCGACCCCGAGGCAGGCACCGAGAAAACAGGTTGGCTGCTGATCAAGAACGGTTTGATCGCAGAGGTCGGCGAGGACAGCCCGCAGGGGCCACAGGTGCAGCCCGCAACCCGCATCGATTGTGAGGGTCAGGCGCTGGCCCCCGGCATTGTCGATATCGGCGTCAAGACCTGCGAACCGGGTGAACGCCACAAGGAGAGCATCCGCACCGCGGGCCTGGCGGCGGCGGCGGGCGGCGTCACCACCATGGTCACCCGGCCCGACACCACGCCCGCGCTGGACACGCCCGAGGTGCTGGAATTCGTCAAGCGGCGCGGGGCCGAGGTGGCCGAGGTCAACATGATCCCGATGGCGGCGCTGACCAAGGCGCGCGCCGGCCGCGAAATGGTCGAGATCGGATTTCTGCAGGATGCCGGGGCCGCCGCCTTCACCGATTGCGACCATGTCCTGCGGGATCCCAAGGTGCTGGCCCGCGCCATGACCTATGCCCGCGCTCTGGGGGCGTTGATCATTGCCCACCCGCAGGATCCCGATCTGTCCGCCGGGGCGGCCGTCACCTCGGGCAAATTCGCCTCGCTGAAGGGGCTGCCCGCCGTCTCACCCATGGCCGAACGCATCGGGCTGGAGCGGGATCTGGCTCTGGTCGAGATGACCGGCGCGCGATACCACGCCGATCAGATCACCGCCGCCGCCGCCCTGCCCGGGCTCAAACGCGCCAAGGCGGCGGGGTTGGATGTCACCGCCGGTATTTCCATCCACCACCTGACGCTCAACGAATTCGACGTCGGCGATTACCGCACCTTCTTTAAGGTCAAACCGCCCCTGCGTGCCGAGGATGACCGCATGGCCATGGTCGAGGCCGTGGGTTCGGGCCTGATCGACATCATCTCATCGATGCACACGCCGCAGGATGAGGAAAGCAAGCGCCTGCCCTATGAGGTTGCCGCCTCCGGCGCGGTGGCGCTGGAAACGCTGCTGCCCGCCGCGATGCGGCTTTACCATTCCGGCCAGTTGACCCTGCCGCAGCTCTTTCGCGCAATGGCGCTGAACCCGGCGCGTCGGCTCGGCCTGCCTGCCGGGCGGCTGAGCGCAGGGGCCCCCGCCGATCTGGTGCTGTTCGATCCAGACGCGCCCTTCGTGATGGACCGCGCCACGCTGCGCTCGAAATCGAAGAACACGCCGTTTGACGGCATGCGGATGGAGGGCCGGGTGGCGCTGACCATCGTCGGGGGCCGCATCGTCTATGACAGGAGCGCCCAATGATCCCGGTTCTGGAAACCTCCGCCGCTCTGATGGGTGTCACGGCGCTGGCCGCCTATCTGCTCGGCTCGGTGCCCTTCGGGTTGGTGATGGCGCGGATCTTCGGGCTTGGCGATATCCGGCAGATCGGGTCGGGCAATATCGGGGCCACCAACGTGCTGCGCACCGGCAACCGGGCGGCAGCGTTCCTGACGCTCATTCTGGATGCCGGAAAAGGCGGCCTCGCGGTGCTGGCCGCGCGGGTGTTTCTGGCCGAGGACGCCGCCCAGATCGCCGCGCTGGCCGCCTTTATCGGCCATTGTTTCCCGGTGTTTCTTGGCTTCAAGGGGGGCAAGGGCATGGCGACCTTTCTCGGCACGCTCTTGGTTCTTTTCTGGCCCGCGGGCATTGCCGCCTGCCTGACCTGGGCCGTGACGGCCGCGATTTCGCGCATATCCTCGCTCTCGGCGCTGGTCGCGGCGGCGATGTCACCGGTCTGGATCAACCTGTTGGGAATGCCGCAGGCGGGGCTGGTGACCGCCTTGCTGGCGGCGCTGATCTTTATGCGTCATGACGCCAATATCAAACGGCTGATGCGCGGCGAGGAACCCCGGATCGGCGGCAAATCCTGAGCCGAAATCCGAAAGGGCCGCGCGCCTGACCGTCCGCCGGATATTGCAGCCGTGTCGCCCGGACGCAAACTCGCCGTGGCTCACCCGCCCTGCGGCTTCTTCTTTGCAAAAATACTCATATCCAAACCCTGGCGTCCGATCGCACCGGCCCGCACCTATCGCCCCGCCCGATACCGACGCAGCCGTTCAGCCAGCGTGCCGGAATGCAGCTCGATCAGATGCCCGTCGGGGCCATAGAAATAAATCGAATGCCCTTCACCCGCAACGCGCGGCCGCCCCGGCAGAACCTCCAGCCCCAGCGCCGCGATCTCGGCCAGCCGTTCCTCCAGCTCTTCCTCATCGACCCGGAACGCGACGTGGTTATAGCTGCGTTCGCGCAACGCCGCGCCCTGCATCACCGCGACCCAGACGCCGCCGATGTCATAGAACCGTTCAGGTGCCAGCGAATAGCCGCCATCGCCGCTGTCATAGATCTTGCGCGCCTTCAGCACCTTGATCAGCACCTCCTCCATCCGGTCGGGATCGGCGCTGATGAAGGTGATGTGGCTCAGGGTCATGGCTCAGTAGCTGTATTCGGCGAATATCCGGGTCAGGTCGCCATTCCACGCGCCATGGTATTTCTCCAGCAGCTCATCGGCGGGGGTCTGGCCGGTATCCAGGCTTTCCTTCAGCGCGTTCAGGAAATGCGTCTCGTCGGGCACCAACCCGCCAGCCCCGGGGCGGGCGCGGGTGGCGAGCCCGTGTTCGGCAATCTCGACTACCCGGGCAGCCAGATCCTGCATCCTGATGCCATGGGTCTCGGCCTGCAGGCCATCGACCGAGGCCGCCACCCGCAAGGCCTCGCGCGTTTCCGCATCCCAGCCCTTCACCAGATCCCAGGCCGCATCCAGCGCGCTTTGCTCATAGGTCAACCCGACCCAGAAAGCGGGCAGGGCGCAGAGCCGCCGCCACGGGCCGCCATCGGCCCCGCGCATCTCCATGTATTTCTTGATCCGCGCCTCGGGGAAGGCCGTGGTCAGGTGATCGGCCCAATCGCTCAGCGTCGGGGTCTCACCGGGCAACGCGGGCAGCTTGCCCTCCAGAAAATCGCGGAACGACATGCCCAGCGCGTCGATATATTTGCCGTCGCGATAGACGAAATACATCGGCACATCGAGCGCGTATTGCGCGTAGGCCTCAAACCCAAAGCCCTCCTCGAACACGAAAGGCAACATGCCGGTGCGCGCCGGATCCAGATCGCGCCAGACGCGGGAACGCCAGGATTTATGGCCGTTCACCTTGCCCTCGAAAAACGGCGAATTGGCAAAAAGCGCCGTGGCCACCGGTTGCAGCGCCAGCGCCACGCGCAGTTTCTGCACCATGTCGGCCTCGGAGGCGAAATCGATATTGACCTGCACCGTGCAGGTGCGCCGCATCATCACCCGGCCCATGGCCCCGACCTTGCCCATATAGGCATCCATCAGCCGGTAACGCCCCTTGGGCATCAGCGGCATCTCGTCATGCGTCCAGATCGGGGCAGCCCCCAGCCCGATGAAGCCGACGCCGATCTCATCGGCGATATCCTTGACCTCGCGCAGATGCGTGTTCACCTCATCGCAGGTCTCGTGGATGGTCTCCAGCGGGGCCCCCGACAGTTCCAGCGCGCCGCCGGGCTCAAGGCTGACATTGGCCCCGTCCTTCTCCAGCCCGATCAGATGCCCGCCCTCGCGGATCTCGGTCCAGCCATGGCGATCGCGCAGGCCCGACAGAACCGCCACGATCGACCGCTTACCCTCGAAGGGCAGGGGCTTCAGTGTGTCCTTGCAATAGCCAAATTTCTCATGCTCGGTGCCGATGCGCCATTCGGATTTCGGCTTGCAGCCATCGGCCAGATAGCCCGCCAGTTGCTCGTGCCGTTCGATGGGGCCGCCGCCGGATTGGGGAATGGACATGAGGATGCGACCTTTCGCGGGGTGGTTATGCAGTTTTCCGGGGCAATCCCTGACCCTGCCGGGCGGTCAAGTCAAGGCCGTGGGGGCCTGCCGCGACCAAAGCGTGATGGTGCCCGCGCGGCCCGCATTCAGATTACGCAAGAGATAGGCCATGTTCAGCCCCGGCAATGTAGTGAAGGCATCGAACAGCAGATCGGCCCCGAGGGCGTTGGTGGGGATGACCAGCACACCCTCGGGATGGGCCAATACCCATGCGGACAAGCCATCGCCACCGGTGCGCAAGGCAAGCCGGGTCAGGTCCTGCACCGCCAGCGTGCCGCCGTAATAGGGCCCGAGATAGGCTATGCGCCCCTCGTCCAGTGTCACCACGCCCGGCCCGTCGCCCTGGCCCGCGCGTTGAAACCGGATGCGTCTGAGCGCCAGGATCAGAAGGATGCCGCCAAACGCGGCCAGGGCATAGCCGAGGCCCGAAACGACGGGCCCGGGCCGCAGCGCGATCCAGAGACCGAGAATAACAATGCCAACCGCAATCAGCGCCTCGCGCCAGCGCGCGACAAGGGCCACTGCCTCGGGGCGGAAAAACCCGCTCATGCGGTACCCGCCATGCGATGAGGTGTCGCCAAAAGCGCGACCCGATACTGGCCGATCCGGCGAAATCCTATCGCTTCGTAGGCGCGCGCCGCTGGCCGGTTATTGGCAAACAATACGGCCGAGGAGATCCCGCGCGCCCGGCATTCCTGCATCTGCGCCGCAACCACCCGCCGACCATATCCACGGTTTCGAAGGGCCCGCGGCACGAACACGCCACCAACCTGAACCATTTCATCCGCCTCCGCGATCAAGGCCGACATCGCCACAGGTGTATCGCCCACCGTCAACAGCCCGATGGCGGGGTTGCCGATCGCGCGTTCGGCTCTTTCGCGACCAAAATGGGCGGCCTTGATCTCGTCGCGCTGCGTCCCGGTATCCAGCGCATAGGTCGCGAACCAATCCGTGAGCAGATCGGCGTCGGCCGCGGCAGGTATCCTGAGCGGTGCTGCCTGCCCCCGAAGATCGGCCAGATCCAGACGGTACAGCGGTTCTGCCTCGTTCAGGGAAAAGGCGTCTTTCGGCACAGCCAGCGCGACCAACGCGGCACGCACCTGGATGTCGTCGCCGGTCATGCCGGCCACATCCCGCCCCCGCAGCGTCGCGGCAAAGGCCTGCCAATCCATTGGTGTGACGTGGGGCATCTGACAAACCAGGAAGCCCGCTTTGGTAAGGCCAAAAACGCCCGCCATCCGGCCCTCGGCCTCCACGATCCAGAATTCCGTGGCATTCGGGTGGTCACCCGAACCGATACCGTGCTGCGCCAAATTGCTACGCAGGAACATCGAGCTGTCCGGAAAATCCTTCAGAAAAGTTGCGATTTTTTCGGCATCATGGGCATGCGCGACGCGGATCATCCCCAGTCGCCCCGCGTGATCTGAAACAGCGTCAGCGCGGCGACGGTGGCAGTATCAGCGCGCAGGATACGGGGGCCGAGCGCGATGGGCATGGCCTGCGGCATCGCCCGCAACCGGGTGCGTTCGGCATCCGAAAACCCGCCTTCGGGGCCGATCAGAATCGCCGCTCCTCCATCCTTGCGGATGTCCTCGCCGCGCCCACCAGCGAGGAGCGCCGCAAGGGGCGAGGAGCCGCCCGCCAAGCCCTCGTCGCAAAAGATCAATGCGCGACCCTCGGGCCAGTTTGTCAGCATCTTGTCCAGCTTCTGCAACGCATCCACCGGCGGCACATAGACGCCGCCGCATTGCTCGGCGGCCTCAACGGCATGGGCCTGCAACCGGTCCTGCCGGATACGCTCGGCATTGGTGAACTCGGTCTGCACCGGCAGGATGCGCGCGGCCCCCATTTCGGCGGCCTTTTCGACGATGAAATCGGTGCGCGCCTTCTTGATCGGTGCGAAAAGCAGCCACAGATCGGGCGGCATCACCTGCGGGGCCGATTGCGCGCGGCATGCCAGTACACCACCGCGTTTTCCGGCCTCGACCACCTCGGCCTGCCATTCGCCATCGGAGCCGTTAAAGAGCGCCACGTGCCCGCCCACGCCCTGCCGCATCACGCCAAAAAGGTAATGCGCCTGCTCCCGCGACAGAGGAACCCTTTGCGCGGCCCCAAGCGGATGCTCTACGTAGAGGCGAATTTTGGCTTTCGACGACATGAGGCGGACCATATGACCGGGATTGATGAAACGCCAGAGGGCCAGGTCGCCGATGCCGTGCGCGGCAATTGGGTGGACCGCCACGCGCCCGGATGGTCGCGCCCCTATCTGCGCCTCAGCCGCGCCGACCGGCCCATTGGCAGTTGGCTTTTGGCCTTGCCTTGCTGGTGGGGCGTGCTGCTGGCCGCCGCCGCCACCAGCCCCGGCTGGTTTGATCTGTGGATCATCGCGGGCAGCGGTCTGGGGGCCGTCCTGATGCGCGGCGCGGGCTGCACCTGGAACGACATCACCGACCGTCATATCGACGCCTCGGTCGCGCGCACGCGGTCGCGGCCGATCCCGTCGGGGCAGGTCAGCGTGGCGCAGGCGATGATCTGGCTGGTGCTGCAATGCCTCGCGGCCCTGGCCATCCTGCTCACCTTCAACACCGCCGCCATCGCGCTTGGTGTCGCGGCGCTGATCCCTGTGGCCATCTACCCGTTTGCCAAGCGCTTTACCTGGTGGCCGCAGGTCTTTCTGGGCATCGCCTTCAACTGGGGGGCGCTTCTGGCCTGGGTGGCTCATACCGGCAGCCTCAACCTGGCCCCGGTGCTGCTCTATTTCGCGGGCATTGCCTGGACGCTTTTCTACGACACCATCTATGCCCATCAGGATACCGAGGATGACGCCTTGATCGGGGTGAAATCCACCGCGCGGCTCTTTGGCGAGAAGAGCCGAGCCTGGCTGCGCGGCTTTCTGATCGCAAGCATCCTGTTGATGGCGGCGGCCATCATCACCGCGCTGCCGGCTTCTGCGGGGGCGCTGGCCATGGTGCTGGCCATTGCCGGGGCCTGGGGGTTCGGCTGGCACATGGTCTGGCAATTGGGCCAGCTTGATACCGCCGACCCGGCCAATTGCCTGCGGCTCTTTCGGGCCAATCGCGATGCCGGGCTGATTGTTGCGCTGTTTTTTGCCCTTGCCGCGCTGGTGTGATTGAACGTCGCGCGGCAAGCGGGTATCTGCCTTGGTCAACTAGAACTGGGACATGATCGGACCGATGCGTATCAGCACTACTCTCGCGGCCCTCGGGGCCTTTGCGCTGGCGGGATTTCTGAGCCTGGGTGTCGCCATTATCGGTGCCGGCACGATCGAGCGGCAATCGGTCGAGGATGTCTCCTTTGCGATGCGCGAAGCGGGGCTCGACTGGGTCGATGTCACGGCCGATGGGTTGCAGGTTTTCCTCAGCGGTGAAGCCCCCGATGAAGCGACCCGGTTTCGCGCCATGCGCCGCGCCGGGGCCACGGTCGACAGCGACCGCGTGGTCGATGAGATGACCGTGCTGGACCCCGAAGGCATCATCGCGCCCGAGTTTTCGATCGAGATGCTGCGCAATGGCGACGGCGTGTCGCTGATCGGCCTGATCCCTGGCGCGGAAGGGGCCGACCGGCTGACCGATGGCATTTCGGATATCACCGCCGGGCTGGATGTCGCCAATATGGTCGAGACCGCCGATTTCCCGGTGCCGCAAGGCTGGGACGCCGCCGTGCGCTTTGGCCTCTTGGCGCTGAGCGAGCTGCCGCGCTCCAAGGTCTCGGTCTTTGCCGGGCGCGTGGTGGTCGAGGCGGTGGCAACCACCCCCGCCGAACGCGCCGACTGGCAGGGCTTTCTGCAGGAAAATCAACCCGATGGCGTTGCGCTGGAAATGGATATTTCGGCACCGCGCCCGGTGATCACGCCCTTTACGCTGCGCTATGTCGTGGAGGACGGCGTCCACCGGTTCGAGGCCTGTTCAGCCGGAACCGAAACCGCGCGCGCCCGTATTCTGGAGGCCGCGACCGCCGCCGGGCTGACCGGCGAGGCGTCCTGCGTGATCGGCCTGGGCGTGCCATCGCCACGATGGGCCGATGCGGTCGAGGTCGCGTTGGCGGCGATGGGTCGGCTGGACGGTGGCACGCTGACCTTTTCCGATGCCGATGTGACGCTGGTCGCGGCCGGAGGCACCTCGCCGTCGCTCTTTGATACGGTGATCGGAGAACTGGACGCCGCCTTGCCGGAGGTGTTCTCGCTGCATGCCGTCCTGCCCGATCCGCCCGATACCAGCGCCGCCGCCGAAGGCCCGCCCAGTTTCACCGCCACCCGCAGCCCGGAAGGATATGTGCAACTGCGCGGCCGCCTGCCGGATGATCGCATTTCCGAGGCCGTTCTGGCCTATGCCAACGCGCTTTTTGGCCGTCAGAACACGTATCTCGCCACACGCACCGACCCGGATCTGCCCGAGGGTTGGCCGCTGAGGGTGCTGGCGGGGCTGGAGGGGCTTTCGAAGATTCACCACGGGTCGCTGATCGTGGAGCCCGACACCCTGATCCTGCGCGGCAATTCCGGCAACGAACAGGCCACCTCGGACCTGTCGCGGATCCTGGCGCAATATCTGGGTGCCGCTGCCAGTTTCGAGATCGATGTGACCTATATGCCCAGCCTGGATCCCGTCACGGGCGCGCTGTCGCCGCAGCAATGCCTGGAACGGGTCAGCGCCGTGCAGGCCGAGCGCAAGATCACCTTTGACGCGGGCTCGGTCGAGATCAATGCCGCGTCGGGTGAGATCCTGGACGAGCTGGCCGAGATCCTGCGCGAATGCCCCGATGTCGAATTTGAGATCGGCGGCCATACCGATACGCAGGGCCGCGAGGAAATGAACCTGAACCTCAGCCAGGCCCGCGCCGATGCCGTTCTGAACGGCCTGTTGGCGCGCCGCGTGCTGACCACCAACCTTACGGCTGAGGGCTATGGCGAGACCCGGCCGATCGCCGATAACGAAACCGAGGCGGGGCGCGAGGCCAATCGGCGCATCGAGTTCATGCTGTTGACCGACGTGCGCCAGCGCGCGCTGGTCGAGGCCGCCGCAGAACGCGCCGAAATGCTGGCCAATGCCCGCCGCCCCGTCAGGCGCCCGGCCGGGCTGGCGGCGACACAAGCAGAGGAAAACAACGAATGAACCGGACCGAATTCATCGTGGTGATCGCGATCATCCTCTTTGTGGCTTTCGCGCTGGGCTGGTTCGGCAACTGGCTGGTTCACAAGCTGACCCGCGTGTCGGGTGTCGATTTGAACGAGCTGGAAGAGATGGCCAAATCCCTGCACGACGCCGAAGAGACCCGCGATCAGGCGATCACCTATCTGCAACATCGCGAGGCCGAACTGACCAACCAGATCACCCAGACCGAGGCCGAATTGCGCGCGGCCATGGACGGCCTGCGTGAGGCCCGGCGCGAGGCCGAAGAGCTGCGGATCTATGTCGAGCGGGAAAACCAGGGATAGGGCACGCATCGGCACCCGGCCACTTGCGCATGGCCGACCGTTCCGCGGCACTGCCCCTGTCTTGCGCGATTTCGAGGCGGCTGGCCCGCCACAGATCCGACATCACCAGAGCAGCCCCCCACGACCGAGGTATTTGCGCCAAAATGAACGGGCAGAGTTGCCCTTGCGAAACCTGCCGGATAATCCGTGTGCATGAGAATCCTGCGCGACTATCAATATGCTTTGCCCGAAGACAAGGGTGCCTCGGCCGCCATCGGCAATTTCGACGGCGTGCATCTGGGCCATCAATATGTCATCGACCGCGCCCGGATCGACGGGCTGCCGCTCGGGATTTTGACTTTTGAGCCGCACCCGCGAGAGTTTTTCGCCACCGGTGCCCCGCCGTTCCGGCTGATGAATGCCGAGGCGCGGGGGCACCGGTTGCAGAAACTGGGCGTCGATATCCTTTATGAACTGCCCTTCAACGCGGCGCTTTCGGGGCTGAGCGCCGAGGATTTCGCGCGCGATGTGCTGGCCGATGGGCTTGGATTGAAGCGGGTGATCGTGGGGGCCGATTTCTGTTTTGGAAAGGGCCGCAAGGGCACGGTCGGGATGCTGAGCGATCTGGGCCGGGATCTGGGGTTTGACGTGGATATCGTGCCGATCCTGCATGGCGATCTGGGGGCAATTTCCTCGACCAATATCCGGGCTGCGTTAAGCGATGGCCGCCCGCGCGACGCCGCTGCCATGCTGGGCCATTGGCACCGCATCGAGGGGCCGGTTGTGCATGGCGAGAAACGCGGCCGGCAATTGGGCTATCCGACCGCCAATATGGGGCTGGAGGGGCTGCATCTGCCCCGGCTTGGCGTTTACGCGGTTCTGGTCGATGTTCTGGACGGCTCCCATCCCGGCCACTACCACGGGGTTGCCTCGCTTGGCGTGCGGCCGATGTTCAATGGCGATGCACCCAATCTGGAAACATACCTCTTTGATTTCTCCGGCGATCTTTATGGCTGTGACCTGTCGATCGGGCTGATCGAGTATCTGCGGCCGGAGCTGAAATTCGACGGGCTCGATGCGCTGATCACGCAGATGGATGCCGATAGCGAGCAGGCCCGCGCCATTCTGAAGGCCCTGCCATGAGGCCCGAATTCTGGCGGCGGTTCCCGCTTGCCAAGCTGACCGGCGCGGAATGGGAGGCGCTCTGCGACGGGTGTGGCAAATGCTGCCTGAACAAGCTGGAGGACGAGGAGACCGGCGAGGTCGCGCTGACCCGCGTCGCCTGCCGGCTGCTCGACGATCAAAGCTGCCGTTGCGGGCAATATGCGATCCGCAAGACGCTGGTGCCCGATTGCATTCAGCTGACGCCGCAAACCATGGCCGATGTCGCCTATTTCATGCCCGAAACCTGCGCCTACCGGCTGCTGCATGAGGGCAAGCCGCTTTTTCACTGGCATCCGCTGATCTCGGGCGATCCGGAAAGCGTGCATCAGGCGGGCGTGTCGATGCGCGGGGTTTCGGTGCCCGAGTTTGAGGTGCCGGAAGAAGACTGGGAAGATTATATCATCGAGGAGCCGGGCACATGATGTTTGCATCCGACAATATGGGCCCCGCCGCGCCCGAGATCATGGCGGCCGTGATGCGCGCCAACGAGGGCCATCACATGCCCTATGGCGCGGATCCCTTCACCGATGGCGCGGTGCAGGGGCTGCGCGATCTGTTCGAGGCCCCCGAGGCCGCCGTGCATCTCATTTCGACGGGCACCGCGGCCAATGCCGTGGCGCTGGCGACGCTTGCCAATCCCTGGGACGCGATATTCGTGCATCGCATTGCCCATGCCGAGGAGGATGAATGCGGCGCGCCCGAGCTATACTCGGGCGGGGCCAAGCTGACGCTGATCGACGGGCCCGACGGCAAGATGGAGCCCGAGGCGCTGCGCGCGGCCATCCTGCTGACCGCCGATCGCGGGGTCCGGGGGGTGCAATGCGGCCCGGTCAGCATCACCAATATCACCGAGATCGGGACGCTCTATTCGCTTGAGGAAATCAGGGCCATCACCGATCTGGCGCATTCCTTCGGCCTCAAGACGCATCTCGACGGCGCGCGTTTTGCCAATGCCTGCGCGGCGCTGAATTGCACGCCCGCTGAGATGAGCTGGAAGGCCGGGATCGACGCGGTCAGCTTTGGCGGCACCAAGAATGGCTGCATGGGGGTCGAGGCGATCCTGTTCTTCGATCCCGCCAAATCCTGGGAAATCGAGCTGCGCCGCAAGCGCGGGGCGCATCTGGCGTCGAAATTCCGGTTCATGTCGGCGCAGATGGAGGCCTATGTGACCGACGGGTTGTGGCTGCGGCTGGCGCAGGCGGCGAATGCGCGCTGCGCGGAACTGGTGGCCGGTTTGCGCGATATCCCCGGTGCGGTGATCGAGGCGGAGCCCGCCGGCAACATGATCTTTGCGCATCTGCCGCGCGCGGCGCATCGGCGTGCCCGGGCGGCAGGGGCGAAATATTACCTCTTTCCCGACACCAGCAGCCTGGATGGCCCCGACGACACGCTGATCCGCTGTCGCTTTGTCACCGACTGGTCCTGCACATCGGAGAGCGTGCAGGCGCTGTTGGCGCATTTCAGGGGCTGACCCGGGCCAGATGGTCCGCGATGGCGGCGGCGACAGGGGCGGGATGGGTGATCGGGGCCATATGACCCGCGCCGGGGATGCTGCTGCGGGTGCTCTGCGGGATCTCGGCCTGCATCCGGTCGAGGATCGCGGTCATCACGGGCAGGCAATCGCCACCGGCCATCAGCAAGGTCGGGGCCGCCACCTCTGCCAGCCGGGGAACGAGGCCGGCACTGTCACCAAATAGCGCCGGGTCCGAGGCGTCGATCAGATGGATGCGCGCCGCCATATAGGCCCGTTGGTGGGCGGGCAGATCGTCGAAATCCGCGCCGCTGCCCCAATGCTTCAGGAAATTCCGGGTTGCGGCCAGCCGGTCATCACCGCCCGCCGCCTTGCCCTTTCCGGCCTCGCCCGACCTGTGCAGGGTGAAGGTGCCACTGCCTTTTGCGGCGGCAAACAGCACCGGCTCGATCAGGGTCAGGCTGCGAACCCGCTCCGGCATCTCCAGCGCCAGTCGCAGGGCAAGTGTCGCGCCGAAACTGTGGCCTGCCGCGTCGAACGGCCCTTGGGGCAGATGCGGCAGCACCGCCGCATAGCACTGGTCATGCAGGTCGCGGGCCGGGTCATGGGCCGGCCCGTCCCCGTGGCCGACAATATCTGGCGCGGTCAGGCGCAGACCGCCGGGCAACGCCGCCGCCACGCCCTTCCACGCAGCCCCCTGCGCCAGCGAACAATGCAGCATCAGCAGATCGCGCGGCCCCTCGCCCCAGTGGCGGACGCCCGTGGTCACAACTTGCCGGACAGATACAGATCCAGATCCTCCAGCCGGTCCTGCCCCCAGAAATGCGCCACCCCGTCAACGACGCAGAACGGCGCGCCGAACACGTCCGCGCTGACCGCGTCCTCAAGGTTGCGGGCATATTCATCGGCCGCGGCCAGCATGCCCTTATCGGCCAGGTCCGGGTCAAAGCCGCTCTCGACCAATGCCGCCCGGATCACCTCATTGTCGGCAATATCCTTTTCCTCGGCCCAGACCGCGCGGCCAAGGGCAAAGACCAGCCCCGCCAGATCGCCGCCGCCCGCCTTTTGCGCCGTAATCATGGCATAGGAGGCCGGGGCCGGATTGGTCGGCCAGAACATCGGTTTTTCGTTCAGCGGCAGCCCGGCCTTGATGGCCTGACGCCGCATATCCTGCAACCGGTAGGCCTGCCGCGCCGGGTGCCTGTCCTTCGGGGCCGTGCCGCCGGTGCGCGAAAACAGCGCCATGATATCCAGCGGCTTGTAGGTCACGCTGGCCCCGTGGCGGCCGGCGATTTCATGAATACGCTGCCCGGTCAGGTAGGTATATGGGGACAGTGGTGTGAAATAGATGTCGATATGGGCCAATTTGACCTCCCGTTTGGACTTTCGCGGAGGGTAGCCGGATGCTAGGGGGTGTCAACATTTCACCCCGCGCCGCCTTGATGGAACCCTGCCCATGCCCGCCACCGACCCCAAGCTGATTTCCGGCAATGCCAACCGACCGCTGGCCGACGCCATCGCCCGCCGTATGACATTGCACCGTGGCATGTCGGTCGGCCTGGTCGATGCCCGGGTCGAACGGTTCAACGATCAGGAGATCTTTGTCGAGGTTTATGAAAATGTCCGCGGCGAGGACATGTTCATCATCCAGAGCACCTCGAACCCGGCCAATGACAACCTGATGGAGCTGTTGATCATGGCCGATGCGCTGCGCCGGTCCTCGGCCGCCCGCATCACCGCCGTCATTCCCTATTTCGGCTATGCCCGCCAGGATCGCCGCACCAAGGCGCGCACGCCGATTTCGGCCAAGCTGGTTGCCAACATGATCGTGCGGGCGGGCATCGAGCGGGTGCTGACGATGGATCTGCATGCCACCCAGATTCAGGGCTTTTTCGACATTCCGGTCGACAACCTCTATGCCTCGCCGGTTTTTGCGCTGGATATCCTGCACCATTTCCAGGGCGCGACCGACGATATCATGGTGATCTCGCCCGATGTCGGCGGCGTCGCCCGCGCCCGCGAACTGGCCAAGCGGATCAACGCGCCGCTCTCTATCGTCGACAAGCGCCGCGAAAAGGCGGGTGAAGTGGCCGAGATGACCGTGATCGGCAATGTCACGGGCAAGAAATGCATCATCGTCGACGATATCTGCGACACGGCCGGAACCCTGTGCAAGGCGGCCGAAGTGCTGATGGAGCAGGGGGCCGCCGAGGTGCATGCCTATATCACGCACGGCGTTCTGTCCGGCCCGGCGCAGGAACGGATCACCAAATCGGTGATGAAATCGCTGGTGATCACCGATTCGATCGAGGCCACCGAGGCCACCCGCGCCGCCCCGAATATTCGTATCGTGCCGATGGCCCCGATGTTCGCGCAGGCCATCCTGAACACCTGGAGCGGCACTTCGGTCTCGTCGCTTTTTCAGGACGAAACCCTCGCGCCGATCTATGAGGGCATGTATACGCGCGGGTGACAGGGCGCGCGGCACGGATCGCGTCCAACGACAACGTTCAACGCGGGAACGGGGAGAGGGCACTTCGCTCAAAGGCCGCGTGCCCCGCCCGGGTGTCCGTCGCGCCGATGGCGATGACGTTTACCGATGAGAGTGGCCGCAGCGCATGGCCCCAGGCCGCGGATGACGGCGGTGACCATTGCTGCACGAACGGTCGGATTGAACGGATCACCCGCACGACCAATGGCGCGACGCGCGCAATGACCGGCGCGGCACAATCCCGATGCCCGCGCCCGATCGGTTCGCTGCCAGTCCAGAACGTCACATACCAGCCCGGGGGTGGACCGCCACGGTCAGGCCTCCTTAGGGCGTGTCGCGTTTGACAGGAGTCACTCATCCATTCCGCCGGCTGAGGCAGCGTTTGCAGAGCAGGGCGCGTTCAGCCTTTGGAACGACTTCGTTTCAGCGCGACACGCTCTAATCCAGCATCGCCGCGCTGATCTGCGAAAATATCCGTGATTTGGCGCGCCCTCGGTGGTGGCCTCACCCGCAAGCGCCAGGACACCGAGATGCAGGCAAATCAACGCCCTTCGAATTCGAAGGGGTGTCTCTTTGACTGCGCTCCAGACCTTTGAAAATCAACCAGACGACATGCGCCCTGCAAATCGTGTCAAAAGTGGCCCTGTCGGCCCGCCTAACAAATACAGTTGCTAGAGGTTCTCCGGCTGCATCATGCCCAACACGTGATAGCCGCCATCGACATTGATGATCTCGCCGGTGGTGCAGGCCCCATGATCCGAGGCCAGATAGACGGCGGTGCCGCCAATGGCCTCCAGCGTCGCGTTATCGCGCAGGGGCGCGTTGTCGCGCGCCGTGTTGAACGTCCGCCGCGCGCCCGAAATCGCGGCCCCCGCCAGCGTTTTCATCGGCCCCGGCGAGATTGCATTCACCCGGATACCGTTTGGCCCCATATCGTTGGCCAGATAGCGCACCGAGCTTTCCAGCGCCGCCTTGGCCACGCCCATGACATTGTAAAACGGCGTCACCCGGTTCGACCCCATATAGGTCAGCGTCAGGATGGTGCCGCCATCGCGCATCAAAGGCTCGGCCCGGCGCGCCACATCGATCAGCGAATAGCAGGAGATCGTCAGCGAATTGCGGAAATTCTCGCGCGTGGTGTTGATGAAACGGCCGGCCAGCTCGTTCTTGTCGGAAAAGGCAATCGCATGGACGACGAAATCCAGGCGGCCCCATTCCGCCTCGATCTTGGCAAAACAGGCATCCAGGCTGGCGTCATCGGTCACGTCGACATCGACCAGCAGGTCAACGCCCAGTTTCTCGGCCAATGGCTTGACCCGCTTGCCGAACGCATCGCCCTGATAGGAAAAGGCAAGCTCCGCCCCCTCGTCATGCAGCGCCTTCGCAATGCCCCACGCGATCGAGCGGTCATTGGCGACACCCATCACCAGCCCGCGTTTTCCGTTCATCAAATTTGCCATGAAATTACCCGTTAAACCTGGAAAGCAGCATCGAGCCGTTGGTTCCGCCAAAGCCGAAGCTGTTGGTCATGACGGTATCGAGCCCCGCATCGGCCACGAATTCTGTGGCAACCTCGCCGGGGGCAATGCCCTCGGCCAGCGTGTCGACATTGATCGACGGGGTAATGAAATCACCCTTGAGCATCAGAAGGCAGAAAATAGCCTCCAGCGCGCCCGCCGCCCCCTGGGCGTGGCCGGTCATGGATTTGGTCGAACTGATCGGCGGCACATTGCCCTCGCCAAAAACCCGGCGCACCGCCTCGACCTCGCCGACATCGCCCACCGGCGTCGAGGTGCCATGAGCGTTGATATAGCTGACCTTGCGGCCCTCGGGCAGGCTCTGCAGCGCCAGCCGCATGGCCCGTTCGCCGCCCTCGCCCGAAGGCGCGACCATGTCATGCCCGTCGGATGTGGCGGCAAAGCCGGTCACTTCGGCATAGATCGTGGCCCCGCGCGCCTGGGCATGGTCCAGATCCTCCAGCACCACGATGCCGCCGCCGCCCGAAATCACGAACCCGTCGCGATCCGCGTCAAAGGCGCGGCTGGCGGCCTCGGGCTGATCGTTGCGCTTGGACGACATCGCGCCCATCGCATCGAACAGGCAGGAGAGCGTCCAGTCCAGTTCCTCGCCGCCACCGGCGAACATCACGTCCTGCTTGCCCATCATGATCTGTTCGGCCGCGTTGCCGATGCAATGCAGGCTGGTCGAGCAGGCCGAGGTGATGGAATAATTGATGCCCTTGATCTTGAACGCCGTCGCCAGGTTGGCCGAGATTGTCGAGGACATGCATTTGGGCACCGCGAAGGGCCCGATCCGCTTGGTCGCGCCCGAGGACAGCACCGCCTGATGCGCGGTCAGCATGGCGCTGGTCGAAGGCCCGCCCGATCCGGCCACCAGCCCGGTGCGCGGGTTCACCACATCCTCTTCGCTCAGGCCGGCATCGGCGATCGCCTGGCTCATGGCAATATGGGCATAGGCCGCGCCCGGCCCCATGAAGCGCAGCGTGCGCTTGTCGACATGTTCCTTGGGGTCGATCTTGAGCGTGCCCGCAACCCGGCTGCGGAACCCGTGTTCCGCCATCTCGGGGCTGGCCACGATCCCCGACCGGCCCGCCCTGAGCGACGCCGTGACTTCCTGGGCGTTATTTCCGATCGAGGACACGATCCCCAACCCGGTGACAACTACTCGGCGCATCCACGCACTCCCTTTGTTCGGGTCAGGAGGCCGACAGCGCGACCTTCATGTCCTTGACCTGATAAATCACCTCACCATCGGCCTCGACGATACCATCCGCAACCCCCATCGTCAGGCGGCGGGTCTGGATCGCCTTGGTGAAATCGATCTTGTAGGTCAGCATTTTGCGATCGGGCCGCACCATGCCGGTCAGCTTGACCTCACCCACGCCAAGCGCATAGCCGCGCCCCTGCCAGCCGCGCCAGCCCAGGTTGAACCCGGTCAGCTGCCACAGCCCGTCGAGGCCGAGACAGCCGGGCATGATCGGATTGCCGGGGAAATGGCAGCCGAAGAACCAGAGGTCGGGATGGATATCGAACTCGGCGATCACGTGACCCTTGCCATGCGCACCGCCATCGCCCGAAATATCGGTGATCCGGTCCATCATCAGCATCGGCGGTTCCGGCAGTTGCGCATTGCCCGGGCCAAAGAGCTCCCCGCGTGCGCATTTCAACAGATCGTCCCGGTCAAAACTTGTGGGATATCCAGTCATTAGCCATCTGCCCTTTTTTTCACAGCCATGGGCATCGCCGCCCGAAATCCGTCCTCACCTAGCACCCGTAACGGTGCAGGCGCAAGGCGACACGTGGCCGCCGAGGGAAGCAGTAAAATCGCGATTCCAATTGAAAACTGCCGCCTCCGGCCCCTATATTCACACCAGGACACATAGGATGACCCCGCCAATGACGCCCGAAGCGCTTGAACGCAGCACCAAATGGCTGGCCCAGGCCGACCTGCGCCCGACCCGACAACGCCTGTCTCTGGCAACGCTGATGGTGGGCGACGGGCAGGACCGGCATGTCACGGCCGAAGGCCTGCACGCGGCCAGCGTGTCGGCCGGTGAAAAAGTGTCGCTTGCCACCGTCTACAACACCCTGCGCGCCTTTTGCGAGGCCGGGCTGGTGCAGGAGGTGACGGTGGATGGCACGCGCTCCTATTTCGACACCCGCATGGACGATCATCCGCATTTCTATTTCGAAGAGGACGGCACCCTGATCGACGCCGCCAATTCCGAGCTCAGGATCGCCAGCCTGCCGACCCCGCCCGACGGCTACGAGGTCGCCAAGGTCGATGTCGTGGTGCGTCTGCGCCCGCGCGACTGAGGGCGCGCCAAATTCCTCACAAGGAATTCGCAAAACCCTTTTGCCGGAGTTTTACTCTGGCCATTACGGCCCGCCCATTGTAACGCCGGGCCAACTCCTGTTTTTCAAGGCTTCTCCTCATGGACCTTCGCAATATTGCGATTATCGCACATGTTGACCACGGCAAGACCACGCTGGTTGACGAACTTCTGAAACAATCCGGTGCTTTCCGCGAAAACCAGGCCGTGTCCGAGCGCGCCATGGACAGCAATGACATCGAACGCGAACGCGGCATCACGATCTTTGCCAAGCCAACATCGGTGGAGTGGAAGGGCACGCGGATCAATATCGTCGACACCCCCGGCCACGCCGATTTCGGCGGCGAGGTGGAACGCATCCTCAGCATGGTCGACGGTGTCGTTCTGCTGGTCGATGCCGCCGAAGGGCCGATGCCGCAGACGAAATTCGTGACGTCAAAGGCGCTGGCCCTTGGCCTGCGCCCCATCGTGGTTCTGAACAAGGTCGACAAACCCGACGCCGAGCCCGACCGCGCGCTGGATGAGTGTTTCGACCTCTTCGCCTCGCTCGACGCCGACGAAGATCAGCTCGATTTCCCGCATATGTATGCCTCGGGCCGTTCCGGTTGGGCCGATGCGGATCTGGACGGGCCGCGCAAGGATCTGCACGCGCTTTTCAACCTGATCGTCAACCATGTTCCCAAACCGCGTCAGATCAGCCGCCAGGGCGAAGATTTCCGCATGCTGGCCACGACCCTAGGCTCCGACCCGTTCGTGGGGCGGTTGCTGACGGGGCGTGTGGAGTCGGGCAAGCTCAAGGTCGGGGCGACCGTGCAGGCGCTCAGCCGTGTAGGCCAGAAAATCGAACAGTTCCGTGTCACCCGCATCCAGGCGTTCCGGGGTCTGGCACAGCAGGACATCGCAGAAGCGCAGGCCGGCGATATTGTCAGCATCGCGGGCATGTCCAAGGCAACCGTGGCCGATACGATCTGCGCGCTGGCCGTCGATGAACCGCTGGAAGCGCAACCCATCGACCCGCCGACGATTACGGTGACTTTCGGCATCAATGACAGCCCGCTGGCGGGCCGCGACGGCAAAAAGGTGCAATCGCGCGTGATCCGCGAACGCCTGATGAAAGAGGCGGAATCCAACGTCGCCATCAAGATCAGCGATACGCCGGGTGGCGAGGCTTTCGAGGTCGCGGGCCGGGGCGAATTGCAGATGGGCGTCCTGATCGAGAACATGCGGCGCGAGGGGTTCGAGCTCAGCATCTCGCGGCCACAGGTTCTCTTTCGCGATGATGGCGAGACCAAGCTGGAGCCGGTCGAGGAGGTCACTATCGATGTCGATGACGAATATTCCGGCGCGGTGATTGAAAAACTGACCGGCACCCGCAAGGGCGAACTGGTCGAGATGAAACCAGCGGGTGCGGGCAAGACCCGGATCATCGCGCATATCCCCTCGCGCGGGTTGATCGGCTATCACGGCGAGTTTCTGACCGACACACGGGGCACCGGTGTGCTGAACCGCGTGTTCCACGAATGGGCCCCCTACAAGGGCGCGATTCCGGGCCGTCGCCAGGGCGTTTTGATCTCTATGGAAAACGGCAGTTCGGTCGCCTTCGCGCTGTGGAACCTGGAGGACCGCGGCAAGATGTTCATCGGCGCGCAGGCCCCGGTCTATACCGGGATGATCATCGGAGAGCATTCGCGTGACAATGACCTGGAGGTGAATCCGCTCAAGGGCAAGAAGCTGACCAATGTGCGTGCTTCGGGCACCGATGAGGCCGTGCGCCTGACCACGCCGGTCACCATGTCGCTGGAGCAGGCCATCGCCTATATCGACGATGATGAGCTGGTCGAGGTTACGCCAAACGCCATCCGGCTGCGCAAACGCTATCTCGATCCGCATGAGCGCAAGCGCCAGTCGCGCGCGGCAGACTGAAGGGGTTTCGGCGCAGCAGCGCCGACCCGCGGGGGGATCCTCCCCCCGCACCCCCCGGAGGTATTTTCGCCAAGATGAAGAGGGGGTAGGCTTCTTGCCCAAATCCGATATTCTTCCCGGATAAACAGGGAGAGACTTCATGCGCAAACTCCAGGCACAAGGCGTGCATCACATCACGCTGACCGGGGCAGACCGCCAGACCTCGATCGATTTCTGGGAAGGTCTGCTCGGCATGCCCTTCATCTTCGATCAGCCCAACCTGGACAATCCCGGCGAAGGCCACCTCTATTTTGACCCGGGCGACGGGCGGCTGATCACCGTCTTTACCAACGAAGCGCGCAAACCCGACCCGCGCCGCACGCCTACGGATCCGGGCTGCGTGCATCATCTGGCCATAAATGTCTCAAAGGCCACATTTTCCCAGGCCGTCGAACGTCTCGACGAACGCGGCATCGCCCATTCCGGCCCCAAGGATCGCGGCTTCATGGATTCGATCTACTTCAAGGATCCGATGGGCCTGCTCATCGAGCTGGCCTCCTACAGGTTCGAACCGCCGGTTGGCTGCACCCATGCCGATGTCATGATCGAAGCGCACCGCCTGCGCGTTGCACGCGGCGATTACAATATCGCCGAAATCCACCTGGCCGACGCGATCGAGCTCCTGGTGGAACGCCACCAGCAAAGCCTCTCGCCCGATCGCAGCCCGCGTAACCCTTACTGAACTCCCGACTTCTTCTTTGTGCAAATACTCCCGCCGGAGGCATCTGCCGCTGGCGTCAACGGTGCCCTGCCGGCCCTTGCTCCGCGGCAGCCACGCGCGGCCCGAGTGGCCCCGCCAGGGGCCCGAGGCCGTGCGTTCCCCGGTCGCGGCCAAAGGCCGCGAAACCGCTCAATCCCCGTCAGCAACCCCTTTGGCCCGCGCCCGCGCCCGGCGGGCGCGATAGCTTGGGACAACCACCAGAGCCACCGCCAACACCAACAACCCAAGCGTCATGGGCCGTTCCAGGATGAACCCGATCCCGCCATAAAGCTGCATCGCGCGGCTGAAATTATCCTCCAGCATCGAGCCCAGAATGAACCCGATCAACAGCGGGGCCAGCGGGTAATCGGCAAACCGCAATATCGTGGCGCAGATGCCGAATCCCACCAGGATCAACAGTTCGGTGGCGTTGTTCTGCCCGATATAGGCCCCCATCAGCGTAAAGAACAAAATGAACGGGATCAGGAAAGTGCGCGGCACTGCCAGCACCTTGGCGATATAGGGAATGAGCGGCAGGTTCAGGATCAGAAGGATCAGGTTGCCCACATACATCGAGATGATCACAGCCCAGAAAATCTGCGGCTCGTCGACCATCAGGCGCGGGCCGGGGCTGACATTCAACGCAATCAATGCCCCCAGCAGGATCGCGGTCGTGCCCGACCCCGGAATGCCAAGCGTCAACAGCGGCACAAACGATCCTGTGCTGGCCGCGTTATTGGCCGATTCCGGTGCGGCCAAGCCCTTCAGAGACCCTTTGCCAAACTCATCCTGTTCCTCCTTGGGCGCAATGTTGCGCTCAACCGCATAGCCAAGAAAGGACGCGATGGTCGCGCCCGCCCCGGGCAAGACGCCGATCAGAAACCCCTGAACAGATTGCCGTCCAATGACGGGTGCGATTTGTCTGGCCTCGGCCTTGGTAATGCGCAGCTCCTTGATGTCGCCGCCCGGCCCGCCATCCGAGGATCTGCTTGGGTCCAGCACCAGATACATAGCCTCGGGCAGGGCGAACATCGCCATGGCCAGCGTGATAAAGCCAAAGCCCGATTGCAGATCCATAATCCCCATGGTGAAGCGCGGCAGGTTAAAGAGCGCGCCTTCGCCCACGGTTGCCATGATCAGCCCCAATAGCGTCATCAACAGCGCCTTGGCCACATTGCCGGTGCCCGCAAAGGCCGCGATGGCCGAAAGCCCCACCACCATCAGCGCGAAATATTCGGCCGAGTGAAACAACAGCGCCACCGAAGCCAGCATCGGCGCAAAGACCATCAGCAGGATGGCCCCGATGGTGCCCCCGCTGAAGGATGAGATCGCGGCCACGGTCAGCGCCTTGCCGGCCTTGCCCTGGCGCGCCAGCGGGTAGCCGTCGAAACTGGTGGCCACGGTCGATGCGACCCCCGGCGCGTTGATCAGAATGGAGGAGGTCGAACCGCCAAAGATCGCGCCGTAATAGACCCCCGCCAACAGGATCAGCGCCGCAGAGGGGTCACCGATCGAAATTGCGACCGGGATCATGATGGCGATGATCGACATCGGCCCCAGCCCCGGCAGCATGCCGATAAAGGTGCCGATGAGACAGCCGCCGATGACCATCAGCAGGTTGGTCAGCGAAAAGGCCGTTGAAAGCCCGATCATCAATCCTTCAAGCATAGGCTCAGACCCCCATGAAAAACGGCCAGGGACGCAGGAAGATGCCCAGAACCACCTGCACCAGATACCAGATGAACCCCGCCGCGATCACCGCCACCGGCAACAGAATGTGAAACCGCCGCTCGCCCAGAACCATCGCCCCGATGACCAGAAAACCAGTCGTCGACAACAGGAACCCCGCCGGGCGCAAAAGCAGCGCATAGGCCACCATCAGCCCCAGCAGCGTCAGCGCCTGACCGATCTTGTAATCGCCCAACTTGCGGTAATTGATGTCCTGCGCACTGGGCTCCGTGGCAGGTTTTTCCAACCCAAGCAGGATCACAAGTGCCGCCAGGATCGCCATCACGGACAGAACCTTGGGAAAGGTCGATGGCCAGACCGGATTGCGCTGCATGAAGGGCGGCAGACCCGCATCCATGGTGAAAAACGCGCCATATCCATAGGCCAGGGTAATCATCAGGATCACCAATGCGATCCATCGGTCGAGCGCCATGGGTTTGTCCCCTCCCTGATCCGGTCCCCTTACTCAGGCGACCGGCCGTTCAAAAAATGCCGCGCGCCCCGGGCGGATCCGGGACGCGGGCGCGTTCATATGCGACCCTAGAGGAAGCCCAGCGTGCGCATCAGATCGCCGATCACGGTTTCCTGCTCTTCCAGGAAGGTGCGGAAATCATCGCCGGAATTGAAGATGTTGACCCAGCCGTTGCGGGCCCGGACTTCTTCCCATTCGGGCGTGTCATACATCGCCGTCAGAGCCTCCTGATAGGCGGCAACGCGATCCTCGGGCATGCCCGGCGCACCAAAGAACCCGCGCCAGTTCACGAATGTGGTGTCGATCCCCTGCTCCATCATCGTGGGCGCATCGGGATAGGCATCCACCCGCTCGGACGACGTCACGCCGATGATGCGCACCTCGCCGGCATTGGCCAGATCGACCGCCTCGGAAAAGCCCGTCGACAGCGCCGCGATCTCACCCGACAACAGCGCGGCCATCGCGGCCCCGCCGGCATCATAGGGGATATAGGTCACGCCAAGCGGATCCTCGCCCGCCGCCTGCATCACCATGGCCGCAACCAGGTGATCCATGCCGCCCGGAACCGAACCGCCGCCGATGGCCGTGCCCTGCATATCGGCGCGATAGGCCGCCAGCAGATCATCCATCGACTGGATCTCGCTGTCGGTATTCACCACGATGGCGGCATAGTCGCCGATCGTGCCCGCAACCAGCGTCAGATCCGAGAAGTTGTAGGGAAAGACGCCGGTCAGCGACCGGATCACGATGGGGGTCGAGTTCACCATCAGCGTGCCATACTGGCTCTCGGCGTTTTCAATCAGGTAACCGATGGCCACGCCACCGCCGCCACCCGACATATTCTCGTAGCTGGCCGAGCCGACCAGACCGGCATTGGTCAGCGCCTCGCCGGTGCCGCGCGCGGTGCCGTCCCAGCCGCCGCCGGCACCGCCGGGGATCAGGAAGTGGATGCTGTCCAGAATCGGCTCCTCATCGGCAAATGCCGGAGCGCCAAGGCTCATGGTTGCCACCGCCGCGGCCGCAAAGGCCCGGCGGGTCAAATTCAGTTTTGTCATTGTTGTCCTCCCAGTTTGACAAAGCGGGGCAGGCCTGCCCATGTCTCAAGATCAGCACCTGAACCTGACACTTACCTGTCACGCAGAGCCCGGGGAGGGGCCGGGGGTCATGCGGTTTCTGCTTGTCGAGGATAACGCCCAACTGGCCGCCGCCGTGTTGGACCGGCTTGGCCAGGACGGCCATGTCGTCGATCACGCCGCCGATCTGGCGACAGCGGGCGATTTCATTGCCACGACCGATTACGATTTGATTTTGCTTGATATTATGCTGCCAGATGGCGATGGCCGCCACTTTCTGAACGCCCAACGCGCGCGCGGGGCGACCACGCCGGTCATCGTTCTGACGGCCCGTTCCGAGGTCTCGGACCGGGTCGGCGCGCTGGATATGGGGGCCGATGATTATATCTCGAAACCGTTCGATTTCGCCGAGCTTGAGGCGCGGTGCCGCGCCGTTCTGCGCCGCCGGGCGGGTACCGCGACCAACCGAATCCGATTCGGAAACGCCGCATTTGACGCCATGGCAGGCACCCTGACCGTCGATGGACGCGCCATTTCGCTGCGCAATCGGGAATTGCGCCTGCTGGAGGTCTTCTTTGGCGCGCCGGGACAGATCATTCCGAAACCGAAGCTGGTGGACCGGCTGTTTTCCTATGACGAGGATGTCTCGGAGAACGCCATCGAGGTCTATGTCGGGCGCTTGCGCAAGCATCTGGAGGGGTCCGAGGTCTCCATCGTCACGGTGCGCGGGCTGGGCTACCGGCTGGCGGTGCCATGAGGCTGGCATTCAACACCCGCCCCTCGATCCGGCGCCGTCTGACGCTGCAACTGCTGACCAGCGCGGCTGTTCTGGCGGTGGTTCTGTTTCTGATCGTCTCCGGCTTTGCCCGCCAGATCGGCGCGGAATCGCAGGATCGCATCCTGTCGGCCTCGGTCGCGTCGATCCTGGATGCGGTGTCGGTGGCCTCGGGCGAGGTCACGGTGGACATCCCCTATTCCGCCTTCACCATGCTGGACAATGCCAATGATGACCGGGTTTTCTACCGGATTTTGCAGGATGGCGTCGTTCTGACCGGCTATGAGGACCTGCCCGAAACCACCCCCGGTTTCGCGACCGTGGCCTATCGCAGTGAAACCCTGCGCGTCGTCACCGCCACAAGGCGGCTCTCGGTCGATGGCGCGCCTGTGGAAATCGCGGTGACCGTCGGCCAGACCCGCGATGCGCAGGCCGAAACGCTGCAACGGATCTCGCGCATGGCGGTCTATCTGGGGCTGGGGTTCTTCGCGGCCTCGGCGGTTCTGGCGGTTCTGGCGGGCCAGGTCACGGCCGGATCGCTGCGCCGGCTGGCGGGCTCGGTCTCGCGCCGGGGGCCGCAGGATTTGCGCCCGGTGGAAACCGAGATGCCCAGCGAGATGCAGCCGCTGGTGCGCTCGCTCAACAGCCTGATCGGGCGGCTGTCCACAGCGCTGAACCGGACCGAGGATTTCATCGCCGAGGCCGCGCACCGGGTGCGCACACCGCTGGCCACCGTCCGGGCCCATGCCGAAAACACCCTGCGCCGGGTCGACAAGGAGGAAAACCGCCGCTCCTTGCGCGAAATGATCCGCGCCATTGACGAAAGCAGCCGCGCGGCGGGGCAGCTTCTGGATCATGCCATGGTGGCGCTGCGGGCGGACCAGCTGGAGCTGGAACCGGTGGACCTCAATGCCCTGACCGGCGAACTGGTCGACCGCCTGCGCCCGGTGGCCGAGTTGAAGGACATGGAAATCCGGATCTTCATGGGCGAGATCGGGCCGATCATGGGCGACGCGATCCTTATTCAGAACGCGGTGCGCAACCTGCTGGACAACGCGATCAAATACGCCCCGCCCGAGACCGGTATCGAGGTCTCGACCAAGACCGAAGCCGGATTTGCCCGGCTGACCATCCGCGATCAGGGCATCGGCTTTCCGCAGGCCGATGCCACCCGCCTGACCGGCCGCTTCGCCCGCGGTGAAAACGCCAGCGGCGTGGTCGGATCCGGTCTGGGGCTGACCATCGCCGATGAGGTCGCGCGCGCCCATGGCGGCACCCTTGAGATGCACAATAACACAAGGAGCCCCGGCGCATGCGTCAGCTTGTCCTTTCCCTTGCGCTGAGCTTCTGGGCGCTGCCCATCGTGGCTTTCGAGACCGAGGAACTGGTGCTCTTCCCGGCCGAAAACGAGACCGTCGAGCTGCGCGTCATCTCGACCGCCGATACAGAATTGTTCGCCCCGTTCATTGCCGCGTTTCAGGCCGACAACCCCGGCATTTCCATCGCCTATTATGTCGTCAGCTCATCCGAGATCATGGTGGCACTGGCCGAAGAAGGTGCCGCCTTCGACCTGGCCATTTCCAGCGCCATGGACCTGCAGGTCAAGCTGGCCAATGACGGGCTGGCGCAGCCCTTTTCATCTGACCGGACGCGGGCCCTGCCGGATTGGGCGCGATGGCACGATCAGGTCTTCGCCTTCACCCAGGAACCTGCCACGATTGTCCTGTCGCGCGCCGCGTTCGAGGGCCTGCCGCTGCCTCGCACGCGTCAGGAGCTGATCGCGCTTCTGCGCGACAATCCCGACCGGTTCACGGGCCGGATCGGCACCTATGACGTCCGCTCAAGCGGCCTCGGCTATCTTTTTGCCACCCAGGATGGCCGCACATCGGAAACCTTCTGGCGTTTGTCCGAGGTGATGGGCGGTTTGCAGACGCGGCTCTATTGCTGTTCGTCCGAAATGATCGAGGACGTCGCGGCGGGACGCATCGCCGTGGCCTATAATGTGCTGGGCAGCTACGCGCAGGCGCGCAACGATCTGCACGATTCGATCTATATCATCGCGCCTGAGGATTTCACGACCGTGATGTTGCGGACCGTTCTGATCCCCGAAAGCGCCGAATTCCCGGTCGAGGCCGGGCGCTTTGTCGACCACCTGATCCGGACCTCCTGGCAAGAGGCGGACGGGGCGTTTTCATATCCCGGCATTACGCCCGACGGCCTGTCCGGCAATGCCAGCCTGCGCCCGATAACTCTGGGCCCCGGTCTCTTGGTTTATCTCGACCGGCTGAAGCGACAGCAATTCCTGCGCGAATGGGAAGCCGCGATGGTGCAGCAGGAATAGCGCCGCGCGGGCCCGGCACCCGGGGGGCACAGATGTGGCGCAGAAACTGGCGATCCCGCGAGGACTCGAACCCCGAACCTGCTGATTAGAAGTCAGCTGCTCTATCCAGTTGAGCTACGGGACCGCTCGGCTCCCTAATTGCGCAAGGCAGGCACCGGATGCAAGCGGCTTGATACCGCTGCAAAGGTTCTTTCCCGAAAGCCGGCAGTCAGCCCGCCTGAGTCAATGCGTCCAGACCTGACGCCGGAAGGTTGCGAAGTTATCACCATAGCCACCGGGGCGCAGGTTGGCCTTGCGCTTTTTCGGCTGCAGAACCACCGCCTCGATCCCATGCGCGCGGGCGTAATCCTCGGCCGCCTCGGCGCTGTCGAACCGCAGCTTGACCTGCGCGTTCATATCGCCCGAGCCGGTCCAGCCCATCAAGGGATCAACGCTGCGCCGTTCGGCCGGGGCAAATTCCAGAACCCACATCCTGGTTTTCGCCGTGCCCGACGACATGGCGGTTCTGGCCGGTTTGTAGATTCGCGCGCGCATCTGGGCGGTCTCCTTCACTGTCACCGGGTCATCTTATCCCGAAAGACGCCGGTCTATGCAACGGGCATTCTGGTCGCGGGGGAGGATTTGGAGAAAGCAGATTGCCAGCCGGTCCCCGTGGAGCGAGGGGTGGGGTGGGTGGTGCGGGGCCGGCTGGCAATCACTATGTTGCTTGCAGGATCCAACCTACGCCCGCTGGCTTGCGAACGGCAAGACAATTGCCCCGCGAATGCACCGCAAATACGTGTAAAACTTTCACGAAATCCGCAAGGCGCTGATCCTCCTGCCAAACCCTGTCAGCAGCGGGTCTTGAACCGGAACAAAATAAGATCATTCTAGGGGGGCTGCCCAAAGGAATCGCCCATGTCCCAGACCATTTCGCCCATGGCCACCGCCGCGCCCAATCGGGATCTGCCGAAACTGGAAGGCGGCAGGCCCTTTGTCCTGGACACCACATTCACCCCCGCGGGCGACCAGCCCACCGCCATCGCCGAACTGGCGCAAGGCGTGCGGGACGGCGAACAGGATCAGGTGCTGTTGGGCGTCACCGGTTCGGGCAAGACCTTCACCATGGCCAAGGTGATCGAGGAAACCCAGCGCCCGGCCATCATCCTGGCCCCCAACAAGACGCTGGCAGCCCAGCTTTACGGCGAATTCAAGGGCTTCTTTCCCGATAACGCGGTCGAATATTTCGTCAGCTACTACGACTATTACCAGCCCGAGGCCTATGTCGCGCGCTCGGACACCTACATAGAAAAGGAATCCCAGATCAACGAACAGATCGACCGGATGCGCCATTCGGCCACCCGGGCGCTTCTGGAACGCGACGACGTGATCATCGTGGCCTCGGTCTCGTGCATCTACGGCATCGGGTCGCCTGAGACCTACACCGCGATGACCCAGGATCTGGAGATCGGCAAGGAATATAACCAGCGCGCCGTGATGGCCGATCTGGTGGCACAGCAATACCGCCGCAACGACGCCGCGTTTCAGCGTGGCTCCTTCCGGGTGCGCGGCGACAGTCTGGAGATCTGGCCCAGCCATCTGGAGGATCGCGGCTGGCGGCTGTCCTTCTTTGGCGAGGAGCTGGAGGCGATCACCGAGTTCGACACGCTCACCGGGGCCAAGACCGATGTGCTGCAAAAGGTCCGCGTCTATGCCAATTCGCATTACGTCACCCCGACGCCGACCATGAAACAGGCGATCAAGGGCATCCGGGAGGAGCTGACCCTGCGCCTGAAACAGCTGGAGGATGAGGGCAAACTGCTGGAAGCGCAGCGGTTGGAACAACGCACGCGCTTTGATCTTGAGATGCTGGAGGCGACCGGCGTCTGTAACGGCATCGAGAATTATTCACGCTATCTGACGGGCCGCGCGCCGGGCGAACCGCCGCCCACGCTCTTTGAATACATCCCCGACAACGCCATCGTTTTCGCCGATGAATCCCATGTCAGCGTGCCGCAGATCGGCGGCATGTATCGCGGCGACTACCGGCGCAAATTCACCCTGGCCGAACACGGGTTCCGGCTGCCCTCCTGCATGGATAACCGGCCGCTGAAATTCGAGGAATGGGACGCGATGCGCCCGCAATCGGTGTTCGTGTCGGCCACGCCCAGCGCCTGGGAGCTGGATCGCGCCGGCGGTGTCTTTACCGAGCAGGTGATCCGCCCCACCGGCCTTTTGGATCCGCCGGTGGAAATCCGGCCCGTCACCACGCAGGTCGATGACGTGATGGATGAGATCCGCCGGGTGACCGCCGCCGGATACCGCACCCTGGTGACGGTTCTGACCAAGCGCATGGCCGAGGATCTGACCGAATACCTGCATGAACAGGGCATCAAGGTGCGCTACATGCATTCCGATATCGACACCATTGAACGCATCGAGATCCTGCGCGACCTGCGCCTTGGGGCGTTCGACGTGCTGGTCGGCATCAACCTGCTGCGCGAGGGGCTCGATATCCCCGAATGCGGGCTGGTGGCCATTCTGGACGCGGATAAGGAGGGGTTCCTGCGCTCGGAAACCTCGCTGGTGCAGACCATCGGCCGCGCCGCGCGCAACGCCGATGGCCGCGTGATCATGTATGCCGACCGGGTCACCGGCAGCATGGAACGCGCCATCCGCGAAACCGACCGCAGGCGGGCCAAGCAGGCGGCCTATAACGAGGAACATGGCATCACGCCCGAGACGGTGAAAAAGAATGTCGAGGATATCCTGGCCGGGCTCTATCAGGGCGATGTCGATATGAACCGGGTGACCGCGAAGATCGAGAAACCGCTGCACGGGGCCAATCTGGAGGCGCATCTGGACGGGCTGCGCGATCAGATGCGCAAGGCGGCCGAGAACCTGGAGTTCGAGGAAGCGGCCCGGCTGCGCGATGAGGTCAAGCGGCTGGAAACCGTCGATCTGGTGATCTCGGACGACCCTCTGGCGCGGCAATCGGCGGTGGATGCTGCGGTTGAGGGGGCCGCAACGATGAGCGGACGGTCGACGGCGGGGCGGCCGGGTCAGAGAGGTGGCAAGCGGGGGCGCTAAACCTTCGGCAAACCTTTGGCCGCAACTCGAACCGCAAATTTGCGCAGCCTCTCTCACGGCCCGGCGGTGAAACAGGCGGGGACCGGCCCAAGGTGCCGATGCCGCCCCAACCGGGCCAAAGCAGGCCGCATCCGATCTGCCCGACGCGCCCCCGGCTGGTTGAGCCCCTGGCTTCGGGCAGCGGTACAGGCCCCAGGTTTTTTCTGGACTCGTGATCCGGGGAGACATCAACAGCTCAGATCCTGGTTCAAGTTCGAGAACGCGATCGAACCGCCTCAGACGCCCGCCCGCCCAACAACCATGATCGCATGTTGCGATCACGCATCTGGGCAAGAGAAGCAATCATCAGCCGCGGCGCAACCGGCGCAGCAGATCGACCGAGGCATAGCCATCCGCCACCAGCCCCTCGGCGACCTGGTACTGACGCACCGCCTGAATGGTCAGCGGCCCGACGACCCCATCAATCCCCTGGGTTGAAAACCCCGCCTCCGTCAGCAACCGCTGCAATTCGAACCGCTCGTCCTTGCGCAAGGCCCGGTCACCGCGCGGCCAGCTGCCGATAAACGCATCGCCACCGGCAATCCGATCCGCCAGATGCCCCACGCCGATGACATATGCATCGGCCGGATTATACGCCTCGATCACGTGGAAATTTTCAAAGATCGCGAGGGCAATGCCATCATGACCACCCGGCAGCAGGATCGAGATTGGCCCGTTTTCCGGCACCCGCCCGCCACCCGGCAGGCGCACGCCAACGTCATTCCAATAGGCCGCGTTCTGATGCACCAGCTCACCGCTCTGAGTATAGTCAAACCCTTCCGGCAGGACTACTTCCAGCCCCCAAGGCTGACCATATACCCAACCGTTTGCAGACAGATATTGTGCGGTCGAGGCCAGAGCATCGGTCGGATTGTCGCCCCAGATATCGCGCCGGCCGTCGCCATCGCGGTCAACCGCATATTCCAGAAAGCTGGTCGGCATGAATTGCGTGTGTCCCATCGCGCCGGCCCAGCTGCCGCGCATATTATCGGGGCTGATATCGCCCGCCTCGATGATTTCCAGCGCCGCCAATAGCTGTGTCTCGAAAAACTCCCGGCGCCGTCCTTGATAGGCCAGGGTCGCCATCGCCTCGAGGATCTCCACATCGCCTCGAAAACTGCCATAGGCGCTTTCCAATCCCCAGATGGCGGTCACAATCTCGGCCTCGACACCATAATCACGTTCAATCGCCGTCAGCGTTTGCCGCCACTCTGCCAGCGCTGCGCGGCCGTTGGCCACCCGCGCAGCGGAGGCGGCACCGTCCAGATAGGCCCAGAGCGTACGGGAAAATTCGGCCTGGTTGCTGTCCCGTTCGATCACCCGTTGGTTGAGACTGACCCCATCAAAGGCGCGCGTCAGGGTGGCCTGTGAGATCCCCGCGGCAATCGCGCGATCCGAAAACGCCGCAATCCAGGCGCGCAACCCCGCATCCGAAACCCGCGCATCGGCGCGGGCGGGATCGGCGCGGTCAGACATGCGTCCTGCCAGCGCAAGGTCGCCGCGCATAAGCGGGCGGACTGCGGCCAGCGCGACCGTATCGAGGCCCGGCCGATCAACCGCGGTCGACACGGACAGCGCGCCCCGCATGACCGGCCGGCGCGGGGCCACCGGAGGCAGCACAACCGTCGGCCGGATCAACGGACGCACCGATATTTCAGGCGGCGCGGCAAGACCCGCCCCGGCCCAAACCAGAACCACCCCGATCGCGGTAAGAAGAATTTTCATGGTGACCCTGCCCTGCGTTCTGCCAGCATCCAGATCCTACCCTGTTCCGCCGCCCGCAAACAGCGGGGCCCGCAGAATCGGCAATCTGTCGCCGGAAACATGACAAAGACATGTTACCCAATTCTGAATGGCACAGGCTCAGCGCCGCTTGCGTTGCAGCTTTTTCTTGGCTTTGGCGGCTTTGGCGCGGGCCTGTCCGGCCTTTCGCCGCGGCGCACCCCCACGCCGCCCGCGCGGACCCTGCGGCGCGCTCTTGCCGTCGATTTCGACCAGTTCCAGCGTCAATCCGCCGGTCACGGGCACGGCCTCGGCCAGCTTGACGACCACGCGCGCGCCCAGACCGATCAGCAGCCCGGTCTCGGCCCCCGTCAATGTCTGCGCCTCGGCATCGTGGTGAAAATACTCGCGCCCCAATGCGCGCATCGGCAGCAGGCCGTCGGCCCCGGTTTCATCGAGCTTCACAAAGACGCCGAAGCGTGCGATGCCACTGATCCGGCCGGTAAAACTGGCCCCCACCCGGTCTGAGAGATAGGCCGCGAGATAGCGGTCGGTGGTGTCGCGTTCGGCCATCATCGAGCGGCGTTCGGTATCCGAGATATGCCTGCCCGTCTCCTCCAGCCCTTCGGCCCCCTCGGGGCTAAGCCCGTCGCGGCCCCAGCCATGCGCCGAGACCAGCGCCCGATGCACGATCAGGTCGGAATAACGCCGGATCGGCGAGGTGAAATGCGCATAAGCCTTCAGCGCCAGCCCGAAATGGCCGAAATTCTGCGGGCTGTAATAGGCCTGCGTCATCGATCTGAGCGTGGCCATGTTGATCAGCTCGTCGAAGTCAGTGCCTTCGGCGGCGCGCAGCAACTGATTGAGATGCCGGGTCTGCAGCACCTGCCCCTTGGCAAGGGTCAATCCGCTGGCCCCGGCCGTTTCGCGCAGCGCCTCCAGCTTGTCGGGGTTGGGTTCCTCGTGGACCCGGAACAAAAGCGGCTGACGCCTGGCGATCAGCTCCTCGGCAGCGGCGACATTGGCCAGCACCATGAACTCCTCGATCAGCTTATGGGCCTCCAGCCGGTCGCGGAAATTGACCGAGGTGACGGTGCCGTCATCGGACAGCTCGATGCGGCGTTCCGGCAGATCCAGATCCAGCGGCTGGCGTTTGGCGCGCGCGGTTTTCAGCGCCTCGTAAGCAGCGAAGAGAGGATGTATCACATCCTCGAGGAGCGGCCGGAGCTTGTCGTTCGGTTGGCCGTCCTGGGCGGCCTGCACCTCCTGGTAATTCAGCGACGCGGGCGAGCGCATCAACCCGCGCACAAAGCGATGCCCGATCTTTTCACCGAATTCATCGATCACCATGCGCACCGCGATACAGGCGCGCGGCACGCCTTCGTGCAGGCTGCACAGATCGCCCGACAACCGGTCGGGCAGCATCGGCACCACGCGGTCGGGGAAATAGCTGGAATTGCCGCGCTTGCGCGCCTCGCGGTCCAGCGCCGAGCCGGGCGTTACATAATGCGCCACATCGGCGATGGCGACCCAGATGACATGCCCGCCGGGGTTTTTCGGGTCGTCATCGGCATGGGCATGGCAGGCATCGTCATGATCGCGCGCATCGGCCGGGTCGATGGTAATCAGCGGCAGGTCGCGCAGATCTTCGCGCCCCTGCAAACCGGCGGGTTTGGCCGCATCGGCCTCGGCGATCACGGTATCGGGGAAACGATCCGGGATGCCATGTTCATGGATCGCAATCAGCGAGACCGCGCGCGGGGCCGACGGATCGCCCAGACGCGCAATCACGCGGGCGCGCGGCAGACCCATCCGGCCCCTGGGTCCGGCCTGTTCGGCCTCGACCAGTTCGCCGTCTTTCGCGCCGTCGCTGGCGCTGGCCTCAACCTGCCATTCCTTGTCGGACCCCTTGTCGATCGGCAGGATGCGCCCGCCCTCGGCGGTTTTGCGGAACACGCCCAGGATCTTTGCCGGGTTGGTGCCGATACGCCGGATCAGCCGGGCGACATAGGCGTGATCCTCGCCTGAAACCTCCTGCAACCGAGCCAAAATCCGGTCGCCTTCGCCCAGGGCCGGATCGGTCGGCTTGGCCGAATACAGGATGCGCGGGGCCTCGCCCTCGCCATGCCATTCCAGCGGGCGGCAAAAGATATCGCCCAGATCGTCGGGGGCCAGCACCTGCAACACCGAAACCGGCGGCAGCCGGTCGGGGTCGCGATAGGTCTTGCGGCGCTTTTCCAGATGGCCCTCGGCCTCCAGCTCGCGCAGCAGCTGTTTCAGGTCGATCCGCGCCGCGCCCTTGATGCCGAATGCGCGCGCGATATCGCGTTTGGCGGTCTTGGTGGGGTTTTCGGCGATCCAGTCGAGGATCTCGGATTTCGAAGGGATGCGTGTCATGGCCCTTGGCTACCATGGGGCGCGCATCCCGTCATGCGGATAATCAGGCCGCGTTTACATGCTGTGCGATGCGTTCCTGCAACTGCCGCCGGGCGCGGTTCACATACCACTCGGGATCATGCGCCAGAGGGGTCAGCGCCTTTTTCGCCGGTTTGCGCAGCTTGCCGAAGGCCACTGCAAAAAGAATGCCGGGAAGATAGAAGCTGGTGAACTTGGTGCCCTCGTCGCGCAGCAGCGTTTCGACATTCTGCAATGCATCGAACACGATATTGGAATCGTGGAACAGGACCAGCGAATCCTTGGCCATGTATTTGCGCAGATTGATGAAATCGCGGAACGCGGCGGTGTTGGTGTGCTCGCCGTCGATCATGCCGAGCGTGTAGTCGCGGCGCAGGTCATAGCCGGTCAGCTCGCCGGCGTCGCAATCATAGGTCTTGAGCTTGCCCAGGCAGTCCAGCGGCAGGATCTCGGCCAGGCCGTCGATCATGCGCCGGGTCGAATTTCCATCATAGGTCACCTGCCGGCCACGTTCATCGCGCAGCACCTCGGGTCGCGGATCAATCGACGCAATCTCGGTGCAGGCCGGGTCGGCCAGATGCGGCACCAGGCTGCCGCCCAGATGCGACCCGACCTCGATATAGGTGTAATCGCCTACCGTGCCGCGCAGGAAATTCTGCACCGCCAGAAGCGTGCGCTTGTCTTTCACGGTGGTCTGGCTCTTGACCTTGAAGAGCGAGATGTCGCCGCCCGTGATCCGTTCCAGCCATTCAGCCTGGTTCATCATGATATGCCTCAATCCTGTGCCACGCCTGTTGCGGCGCGTGTCTGCTGCTTTGCGGGCAAGCTACTGCAAACGCTCGGATGCGGCAATCTTTGTGCGCGGACCGGGTCGCGGGGTGTCGCGCGCGCGCAACCCGTCAGGCGAAGTAATCGGTCAGCATCCGGGTATAGATCCGCTTGAGATCGTGAATGTCGGCGATCCAGACCCGTTCATCGACCTGGTGCATCCGGTGACCGACCAGACCGAACTCCACCACCGGGCAATGCGCCCTGACGAACCTTGCATCCGAGGTGCCGCCTGTGGTGGACAGAACCGGGGTCTGCCCCGTTTCCTGCGTGATTGCGCGCGTCACCAGATCGGACAGATCCCCCGGCGGGGTGATGAACGCCTCGCCCGAGATCTTCACGTCCATCGCGATCTGCACGCCGGTTTCGGACGCCACGCGGTCGGCCTCGGCGCGCAGCCAATTGGTCAGGCTGGCCCCGGAATGGGCGTCGTTGAAGCGCAGATTGACGACCATCCGGCTCTCGGCGGGGATCACATTGGTGGCCGGGTTGCCGGTATCGATGGTCGTCACCGAACAGGTCGAGGCATCGAAATGCTCGGTGCCCTCATCCAGCACATGCGCCGACAAACGATGCGCCAGCAGCGCCACGGCGGGCATCGGGTTCAGCGCCTTGTCGAGATAGGCCGAATGCCCCTGCTTGCCCTTGACGGTGAACCAGGCCGACATCGAGCCGCGCCGCCCGATCTTGACCATGTCGCCAATGGCCTCGGTGCTGGTGGGCTCGCCCACGATGCAGATATCCATCGCCTCGCCGGTCTCGGCCATCCAATCCAGCAGCGCGGCGGTGCCGTCGGTGGCGACCCCTTCCTCGTCGCCGGTGATGGCCAGGATCACGGCCCCGTCGGGCGGTGTATCGGTCACGAAATCGATCGCCGCCGCGGCAAAGGCCGCCACGCCCGATTTCATATCCGTGGCTCCGCGCCCATAGAGCCATCCATCCGCCTCCTTGGCCCCGAAAGGCGGGTGCGCCCAGGCCGCCGCATCGCCCACCGGCACCACATCGGTGTGACCGTTAAAGCCAAAACTGCGGGCATGGCCCTTGTCCCCCCACCGGGCGTAGAGGTTCGAAACCTCGCCGCGATCGACGCGTGTGCAGGTAAATCCCGCCGCGCTCAGCATCCGCTCCAGCAAGACCAGCGCGCCGCCCTCGTCTGGCGTGACCGATGGGCAACGGATCAGATCGGCAGTCAGGCTTTGCGGGTCGGTCATCGGGCGGGCTCCGGGGGATGCGTTTTTTGGGCTGTCCCGTTGCTAGACCTGCGGCGCTGGCGACACAAGACAGAGCCCGCGTGGCATACCCCCTTAACCTGCGGCGAAATCTGGGCTAGATTCGGACAAAAGAAGAATACAGAGGCAGGCACGAAGGCGACAAGACCTTCGAAACACGGGGCAATCCACCCATAAAAACAACGGGATTGCCTTGCGTTGCCGCCTGATATGGGCAGAGGACAGGCAGCATGGCAAACGCCAGCGAATTACCGATTCAAACCAACGCCAGCGCCATCAACATGGCCAATGAGATCTTTGGCGACGGTGTCACCGTGGTCGACGCCTCCTATTCCGGCGACAACAGATCCTCGGGTATCTGGAGCGATGGCGACAGCGTTTCGGCGGCCGTCACGCCCAGCGATACGGGCGTTATCCTGTCCACCGGACGGCTGTCGAACTTCACCAATGCCTCGGGCGATCCCAATGTCCGGGCCAATACCTCGACCAATACGCGCGGCGTCAACAACGACCCCGATTTCAACGCAGTGGCGGGACAGAACACCTATGATGCCTCGATACTGGAGGCCGATTTCATTCCGGACACCGACTATATCTCGATGCAGTTCACCTTCGCATCCGAGGAATACCCCGAATATGTCGGGTCGGTCTTCAACGACGCGGTCGGTATCTGGATCAACGGTGAACTGGTGGCATCGCCCGTCTTCGAGATCGCGCAGATCAATAACGTGAATGAAGGTGCCAACGAAACGCTTTACCAAAACAACACCGACGATAGCGCCAATACCGAAATGGACGGCTATACCGTCACCCTGACGGTCAAGATGGCGGTCGATGCCGGGGAGATCAATACCATCAAGCTGGGTATCGCCGATGTCGCCGACAGCAGCTATGACAGTGCCATCCTGATCGCGGGCGGCTCGGTGCAGGGGCAGGTGCTGGCCTGGGACGATTCCGCGACCGTGTTGGAGGGCCAGTCCGCCAATATCGACGTGCTGGCCAATGACGATTACGTCAACACCATGGTGATCACGCAAATCAACGGTCAGGACGTGTCGGTGGGCGATACCATCACGCTTGGCAACGGGTTTCAGGTGACCCTTCAGGCCGACGGATCACTGGAGGTGGAGCCGCCCGCCGGATATGGCGGCCTGAGCGAGCCGGATAGTTTCAACTTTTCCTATACCGCCGCCGACGGCACCATCACAGATACCGCGTTTGTGACCATCACCTCGATCCCCTGTTTCGCCGCGGGCACCCATATTCGCACCTCGCGTGGCGAGGTCAGGGTCGAGGATCTGGTGGCAGGCGACCTGGTTGAGACCCGCGATCATGGCCCGCAGCCCTTGCGCTGGATCGGGCGGCGGCGGGTGGCCGCGACCGGAAAATTCGCCCCCGTGATCATCGAACGCGGCACGCTCGGGCTGCATGAAACGCTGGTTCTTTCGCCGCAACACCGGGTGCTGATCCGCCATCACATGGCCGAACTGCTCTTTGGCGAAGATGAAGTGCTGGTGGCGGCCAAGGATCTGGTTAATGAATGTTCGATCCATATTCGCCAAGGCGGCGAGGTCGACTATTTCCACCTGCTGTTTGACAGCCATCAGATGATCTGGTCCGAAGGCCTGCTGACCGAGAGCTTTCAACCCGGCCCCCAGACCCTGCCGGGTTTTGACGATGCCGTCCAGGAGGAGCTGTTTGCCCTCTTTCCCGAACTCGACCCCGCAACCGGTCAGGGCTACAGCGCCGCCGCACGGCCATCGCTGCGCAGCTACGAAGCCCGCGCTTTGCTTGGGTGAACACAATCTTTCCACATTGTTGCGCAAATCGGCACATATTCCAGGCCTATGCTCCTTCCAGATTAGAACGAGGCATTTACCGGGATATTTATCGGGGCATTTCTTGACATGGCATGGCTAGCGATCTGGGACAGTTCCCGGCTTATTCATCCCCACAAACCCATCCGCACGCCGGATCTGTCCCAGGGTGTTCTGACCTTCGAGGCCCGCCTGCGCGCAACCGGCACGGTGCCCACGATCCTATGGCAGGGCCGCACGGGCACCGCGCATGATTTCCGCGTCATTCATTACCCCAACGGGACGGTTTCGGTCGAACACGGGCTGTTTCGCTATGAAACGCCACCGCGCTTTCTGTCGGCGCGCGATCCGCTCATCCTGCATTATTCCTGGGATGTCCTGGGCCACACCGATACATTGGTGCTTGAGAACGGCGAAACCGGTGACCGGCTTGTGGTCCCCGTTGGGCCGCAAAGCGCCCCTGTGCTCAGCACGCTGCTGCCGGCACCGATGGATGCCGCGGTGGGCATTGATTATGCTGGCATCTCCGACCATTTCGTGCCGCCCATGCCGCTGCCCGGTCTGGCTGCGGGTGCGGCGGTCGATACGCCCGATGGCCCCCGGCCGGTGGAAACGCTGCATCCCGGCATGCTGGTCAACACCGGTCTGCACGGGGTCCAGCCCATTCGCTGGATCGGACGGACCGAGCCGCTGGCACGCGGCAGCACCGCGCCCATCGAAATGCGCGCGCCTTATTTCGGCCTGTCCAACGATACCAGCGTCGCGCGCAATCAGCGCATCCTGCTGAGCGGGCCGGATATCGAATACCTCTTTGGTGAGGATCACGTCCTTGCCCGCGCTGGCGACCTGGTCAATGGCCGTTCGGCGCGGCTGTGCATGACATATCCGACACGCGTCTATCACCACATCCTGCTGGATGACCATGATTGCCTGATGGCCGGGCGCTGCCGTTTTGAATCGGTACTGCTTGGCGACATCCTGATGGCGCAGGGACGATCGCCCACCACGCTTGGCGAAGGTGACCGCGAGGCCGCCTGGCCCACGCTTGATCGCGCCGCCGCGCAATCCTATCTGGCGTTACTGGGGTCGAACGGGCGCATCGCTGCGTAAGCTCCGGGCACCTGGCAGCACGACACGGCGTTCGCGGGCAAGTCTCGCGACGATCCCAGCGGTCTGGAACGCCGAAAACACCCAGCCGAGGGCGTTCGACGATCTTTCGTGACCCCGAAAGACACAGACGCACGACGACCGCCGCAATACGCCGTCGGTTGGCCCATCGCCTGTATCCGCCCATATATGCAAGCGCGGTGCCACTCTCGGAGGCGGGGCAGCCCCAAGACTGACACTTCTGCGGTTCTTTGCTTCTTGCGCGCCGGGGCAGCGTTCGCTGGAACATCTTCTTAAGATCGGTAATCCACACCTTTGTCGGCCAACGGGCAGAAGGCATCGCGCAATGTCGCAACCATGGCATCGATTGCGGGCGACGTGCCTGCGGGGTTTCGGTGTAACACGACACGGGCATTGTCGATGCTGACAAACCCGTCCTCAACGGTCAGTTCTCGGCACCCGGGTGGAATGGAACTGCGCGCCAGTGGCGCGACGGCAATGCCGTTTATGACTGCGCTGCGCATACTGGCGGAGGTGTCGCATTCGAAGGCCGGGTAATAGTCCATGCCGATCTGGCCCAGTGAATGCAAAGCATAATCGCGACACCAGTCTGAACTGAAATAGATTGATATGGGCAGGGGTCGGCGCAAATGCTGGGCATGGGCGATGGAGGTGACCCAGACCGTTGGGTCTACGGCAAGAACCTCCACCTCATCTTCGCTGTAGCCTTCGTAGATTACTGCGAGATCAATCTTGTCAGCGCTTAAGGCGGTCAGCTGTGGCGCGCTGAAATCGCAGCGTGTCGTCACCTGCGTTTCGGGGTGGCGTTGCGAAAAAGAGGCAAGAACCGAAGGTAATATGCTTTGGACATATTCATCGGGGATGCCAACACGTACCGGACCAGACAGCGGCTTTTCCCGCAGAGCTGTTGCCGCCTCATCCAGCAATCCGACGACACGCCGGGCATAGGGCAACAATTGCGCGCCCCTTTCGGTGAGGCTGACGCCTCGTGGTTCCCGAAAAAAAACTCTCTGGCCAAGGGTTTCTTCCAGCTTGCGGATCTGCATGGAGACGGCCGATTGCGTACGGCCTACCTGATCTGCCGCGCGCGTTACCGACCCGGCATCGACGACGGCCAGGAAGCCGCGCATCAGATCGCTATCGAGTGGTGGAAGCATCATGCACACTCATCAAAAAAATATATGCCACCCATAATTACTATGCGTTGGACTGATGTCAATAAATCCCGAAGCCTGTCTTGCAGATTGGAAAGGCAGGTGGAGCATGGTTTGGGCATTTTGCAAGCGCTGGCAGTCCTTGCACGATCGGCGGCGGTCAATGGGCTGGATGCTGCTGCGCAAAGACGACCGGTGGCTGAAAGATATCGGGCTGACCCGCCACGATCTTAGGGTTCTGCTGGAGGCGTGGGAGGAGTGAGGGAAGGCTCCGAGATCGCTTTCTCGGCACCTTCTGTCATGATGCTGAAACATATCGCCAAGGGGGCACAATAACCTTAGAGCATCCGCGATGTGGCACCCGTAACATTCACAATTCTGGGCGGCACCCAAAAGCAGAAGCTCTTCGCCCCTGCGGCAAGCCTCTCGCGGCGATCCACCCCAAAGGCGGAGCGGTCATTGAAACCCACCGTGAGACGCCAAAACCAGAACCGCAACTTCGCCGCATGATGTCACAGCCAGAATGGTGTGGGACCGCGCTGGCCATCGCCCTGTGAAACAGAACGTCAGCGATCCACGCGTCCCATTTGATCGACGTCATGGCGAAGGTTGCGTTTGTCTGCCTAGTTCGGTTCCATCGCAGCAAACGCTGAAGGGGCAAACCATGACGCAGGAAGGTGAATATGCGAAAGCCCGACGGCGTGCTGTGGCCCAATACGGGTTCTTCGTTCACGCGGCTGTCTACGCCGCGGTCATGGTGCTGCTTGTGGTCGTCAACATCATGGCATCACCGAATGTTATCTGGTTCATCTGGCCGCTGATTGGCTGGGGGTTCGCAGTGGCGCTGCATGGAATGCGGGTTTTCCTGCTGGCTGACAGAAACCAAATCGTCGAAGCGCTCACGGAGCGCGAGCTTCGCCGGTCAGGCGTGAGCAAGACCGATGACGGCCTGCCCCGAAAGCAGGCAGAGTAGTGGCCGGGCGAGAGTTCGACATCGTTCTGTGGGGCGCGACAGGTGCCACAGGGCGCCGCACCGCGCACCATCTGGCAAGAAGGTGTGGGGAATGCGGCCGCCGGCTGGCCATTGGCGGTCGAAACCGGAATAGACTGGAAGCCCTGCGCGATGACCTGCCCGATACGGCCGGCCCCATTGCTCTGTTGGTGGGCGACAGCCATGACACCGCATTCATGAGTGCAATGGCCGCCCGGACGCATGTGGTGGTGTCGACCGTCGGGCCTTTTGCGCTCTATGGCAGCGAACTGGTGGCGGCTTGTGTGCAGAACAGTACGCATTACTGCGATTTGACGGCAGAGCCGCAATGGATGCGCGGAATGATCGACGCGCATGAAGAGAAAGCGCGTGAAACGGGCGCTCGGATCGTCCATTCCTGCGGTCACGACTCGATCCCGTCCGATCTTGGCGTGCAATTCCTGCAAGAGGCGGCGATGGCACGCTACGGCCGACCGTGCCGACGCGTTACCACACGGGTGACGCGGATGAAGGGCGGCTTCAGCGGTGGCACAGCCGCGAGCTTCCTCAATGCCATGCGGCTGCGCGAAACAGACCCGGATTTCGACCGGCTGTCACAAGATCCCTATGCGCTTTGCCCGCAAGGCGAACGCCAAGGGCCGGACGGGCCGGACCGCATGATGCCGCTCCAGGTTGCCTGGGACGCCGATCTGCAAGCCTGGACCAAGCCCTATTTCATGGGGCCGATGAATTCCAAGGTCGTGCGGCGCAGCAATGCGATCATGGATTACCCCTATGGGCGCGACTTCAGCTACGAGGAAACCGCGCTGACCCGAGGCGGTATCGGCGGTTGGTGGGCGGCCATGCGTTACGCGATCTTCGGGCGCCTGTTTCTGATCGCCATGTCGATCCCGGCGACGCGCGGGCTGCTTCAGCGACGTGTGTTGCCGAAATCCGGCGAAGGGCCGAGCAAGGAGGTCCGGGAATCCGGTTCCTATGAATTGGTGCAAGTCGGCGAGTTGCCCGATGGTACGATTCTGAAGGCACGGATTACCGGGCAAGGTGACCCGGGCGTACGGTCGACGACGCTGATGCTGTCGGAAGCGGCGCTGTGCCTGGCTGAGGACGAGGGCAAGATCACGGTGAGCGGGGGCTTCTGGACGCCTGCGGCTGCGATGGGCAAGCTGCTGCGGGACCGGATTACCAAGCACGCGGGGCTGAGCTTCGAGATCATTGTGGACCGTGAAGCGTGACTCGGGCGAGCTATTTCGTGCGAAGGTGACCTGGGGCGGGAAAGGGGTTTCTCACGCTCTCGCAGGCTTGAAAGCGGCGCTACCTGTTCTGTGCAAAATGCCGATCGCACGAAATCTGACCAGATCATCGGTGTGAAATGTCGGCTGCCGGTTGTTTCGCTCTCAGTCGCGCGCATCGCGACATTGGGCTCAAAGGGCCGGCGGGGTGAAAACCGCTGGTATACCCCACGCTTCAGCGATGTGGCCGTCTACAATGCGCCAGACAATCGCTGCGTCCGTCATCACCGATGTGCCGTCCAGGCACATCGTGCCCCGGATATGAACGACGAGCAATTCGTTCCCGACAGGTGTTGCCGAGACCGGTTGAACATCGACGGAGGCTCCGGTCTTAGCCGCCATGGCTTTGAAGAACGCTGTCAGCCCGTCGGCACCGAAGTAATCCCCCTCCATGTCCGGGAGTTTTGGATCGAAGAAATGCCAGACCAGGTCATCGGAAAAATGCGCCGCTGACGCGTCGATACCTCAAAGCTCCAGCTTCAGGAACAATTCGATGTTTGGGTGAGGATCGGTCATTGATTTCACACCGGGTTTCGTTTGGGTGGGCTGGCCGGGCTGCCAGTCGCGTGCCCTAAACTCCCGCATTGCCTGACGAACGCGATCAGCGTGGCCTCGTCGATCGGTTTGCCCGACATGATTCGGATGTGTTTGCTGGGCGTTCCAGATCCTCTCAGGATCCCGTTTGGATCCGCGAGTTCCGCACTTCTCAGGAAGCCGAAGTTCACGTGTTTTTTTGCGCCAAAAAGATAGATCACGGGAACGCCGTGCGTATTGAGGAACACTGGAACGCCGTATTGCAGGTCTTCGGTCACGCCGGGCAGGGTGGCGTGAACGAGACCCCTTAGGTCTTCCATCAAGGGGACGACTTCGGCGCTGCAGGCCCGAATGCAATCGTCGACGGTTTTGCGCTTGCGGGCCATCGGATGCCTTATCTCATGATTTCGGTTTGCGTCGCCGCCGGGCTCCGGGATGTCAGCTCATTTGCCAGCGCAACCACAGGGCCAATGCTGGCTTTGTCCATATAGTCAAACCCTTTGAGCTCTTCCTCGCTTGCCACGGGATCGGGCTTTCTCCAGGCCGCGATGATCAGCATCGCCCGATCATACCACGTCAGCTCGGCCGGGATCTGCCGTCCGCGCAGCGCGACGTGTTTGGCATGGGCGACGAAATCGGCGGGCAGGCTGTCACCGACCCAAGCATCGAGCTTCGGTCCCGGAGGGGCACCGGAGACAGTGACCATGACAATTGGCTTGTCCTCGAGTTTGGTCAGATTTCTCTGCACCCAATCGGTGATCAGAAGCTTGTAGTAGATCACCGGTGTCGCGAGGATCAGGAAATCATAGGCGTTTGGATCGACATCTTCGTTTCGGACATTTTGAACGGGCAGCCCGGTCGCCTCGCCGATCCAGTTGGCATAGCGAGCCGTGCTGCCGTACTTGGTCGCATAGAGAACGGCACCATTCAAAATCAGATCCTCCAGAACGCCGAACCAGACGAGAGTCGAGCCCGGTTCGTGGACCTTATGGCGCAGGCTGTTCGAAACGTCCTTGACGCACCTCAATGAAACCCAAAATGCTTGCGCGCGACCAGCGCGATCCTGGGCGCAAGTTCCCATGTGGTCAGCTTGGTTGGCTCCGGTCGCCTTGCGCGGTGTCTTTGTCGGGCTTGGCATGGATCGCTCTCAAGCACACATTCCCGACGCAACAAGGCGTGCCGCATAGCTGATTTCATCGGTTCGGGCTCTGAGTCGCGGGCGCGCGGAGCAGCACAATGAACACCGTCACGGCAGCGGGCTGCAACAACTCTGGTGGGTGAGCCGCGCCGGGGTGGCCGGATATCTCCCGGGTTAAAACCGAAACGCTTAAAGTCACGCGCTGTTCGCGTTGCCGCCCGATCGGCATCAGGGAAAGGGTTGGCCGGCAGTAAACTACGCAGTTTCCAGATGATCGGCGTTCGCCAACAGGCAACGGCTGAACGGGGTCGTGCGGCCGCGTGGTGGCGAGGACGTGTCAGGCGGGCAGAACTGCCGAAGCTTCTCAGTATTTGCTGAGACTACTTCAAATTGGTCCTTAGGTATTCGACGGCCAAGGCGACTGTCGCGATGCACGGATAATCCTTTTCGGGAATATCCACCCCGGTGCGCGCATGCAATGCGGTCACAAGATTGAGGATGTCCATCGAATCGAGTTCGAGATCATCCTGGATGTGTTCGTTGTCGCCAACGGTATCCGGGTCGATGTCGGGCGCGACACCGGAGAGTTCCTCCAGATAGACAGCGCGAATTTCAGCTTCGTTCATAGGGTCTCCGGTGCTTGGATCAGGGATTCGAATTCGCTGAAGAAGCGGGCGACTTGCCGGCCGTCGTTTACGCGGTGATCTGCCGACACGGAAACGGTCACGACGCTGCGCGGCACGATCTGATCATCCAGCACCCAGGGCCTGACATGCGGAGCCCCGGTGCCGACAAGCGCAACCTGCGGAGGGAAAATGACCCCTGTCATGGTGTCCGCCCCGGTGTCTCCCAGACTGGAAAGCGTGATCGTGCCCTGGGTCATCTCCGACCCTTTGAGCCTCCCGGCGCGGGCGCGGGCGACAAGGTCTCGCATGGCACCCATTGTCTGGTCGAGGGTCAGTGAACCTGCGTCCATCAAAGCCGGAGCAACCAGCCCGCCGCCCCGCACCGCAATCGCGACCCCGGGGTTCACGACGGGAGAGGGTTTGAATGCGCCTTCCACGAAGTGACCGTTCATGGTCTTTGCCTTGCCAACGGCCAGCGTCATGGCTTGGACGAATACCGCACCCAGAAGAACCCGTTCGGACGGAGGCCGTTCGGAGTTGATCCGGGCCAGAAAGTCGATCGCGGGCTGAACATCCATTGTCTGGGAAAGATAGAAATGCGGTATCGTCGTTTTGGAGCGAGTCATCGCCGCCGCGATCACCTTGCGCATTTCTTCTGCGCGAGAGCCCGGCCTGGAGGGCTGTTCTATGTCCCGGGGCTGTGCCTGTTCCACATCGCTCAGAATGATCGCGCCACCTGGCCCGCTTCCGTTGATCACACTCAGGTCAACGCCCAGTTCCCGCGCCCGGGCCCGAGCGGCGGGTGATGCGGCATGTTGCGCGGTTGGTTCGGGTTGAAAGACCACCTTGGCCGGCACTGGTTTCGGCCCGGCATCCGTGGTTTCGGCGGGTCGGGCCCTGGTTTCCGGCGCAACCGTGGCCGGCGGTTGTTCGCCTTGCGCAAGGATGACCGCCATCGGTTCTCCGACCGGTAATTCGTCACCGAGTTCCGCCGTCAATTCGTGAACCGTGCCGTCCTCGAACACTTCGATTTCAATGGCACCTTTCTGAGTTTCAATAACCGCGATCACGTCGCCCCTGGCCACCGTATCGCCGGGCTTGACCAACCACTCGACCAGCTTTCCAGCCTCCATGTCGGCACCGAGAGAGGGCATTTTGAACACGCCCATATCAGCGGCCCATCATCGTCTTGACTGCTTCAACGATACCGGGCGTTTGCGGGATCGAGGCATCCTCCAGATGTTTTGGATACGGGATCGGCACCTCTTCGGCACAGACCCGCCCGATCGGCGCGTCAAGGGACCAGAAGGCCTGTTCCATGATCCGGGCCGATATTTCGGCCGATATCGACCCTGACCGCCAGCCTTCATCGACAATCAGGGCGCGTCGGGTCTTGCCGAGCGATGCCATGATCGTCGCGTCGTCAAGCGGTCGCAACGACCTCAGGTCGATCACTTCGGCGTTGATCTCGGCTGCTGCCAGATCGTCGGCCGCGGCCAGCACCTTGTACAGCGACCCACCATAGGTGATCAGGCTGATATCGGTGCCTTCACGCCGGACCGCCGCCTTGGATATGTCGACCGGACCGGCTTCCGCGTCGATCTGTTCGGTGCGGTTATACAGCATGACGTTCTCGAAAATCAGCACCGGGTCGGGATCCTGCAACGCGGTCCACAGCATGCCGCGTGCATCTGCCACCGTTGCCGGGGCCAGCACCTTCAGCCCGGGTATATGTGCATACCATCCTTCGAGACTGTGCGAATGCTGCGCGGCAAGCTGCTTGCCCGCGCCCGTTGCCATGCGAATAACGACCGGGACGCTGAACTGCCCGCCCGACATATGCCGGATCGTTGCCGCCGTGTTCATGATCTGATCAAGTGCCAGCAGCGAAAAGTTGACGGTCATCAATTCAACGATCGGCCGCATACCAGCCGCGGCGGCACCGATCCCGGAACCGGTGAAACCGCTTTCGGACAGCGGCGTGTCGCGGATACGGTCTTCGCCGAATTCATCCATCAGCCCCTTTGATACGGCGTAGCAGCCGCCATAGGCACCCACATCCTCACCCATCAGGAACACCCGGGGATCGCGGGTCATGGCATCGCGGATCGCCTGCCGCATGGCCTCGCGATAGGTCATTTCGACGGTCCTGCCCGACGGTTGTGCAGGCGTTGGCGGGTCGGGCTGCACGCCAAGAACGTGTTTGGTCAGGTCTTCGACGGGCTCCCATGTTCCGGCTTCGGCGAATTCGACCGCCTCGGCGATCTCGACCCGCACCGATTGTTCGATCTCGGACACGTCGCTGTCGTGAACCAGCCCATTTTCCAGCAGCCATCCCTGGAACCGAACGATGGGTCCCTTTTGGCGCCACTCTTCGACCTCGGCTTTTTCGCGGTAGAGCTGGGCATCGAACATGGAATGCGCGCGGAACCGATAGGTCCGGCATTCCAGAAACACCGGGCGGCCCGTTTCGCGGATTCGGTCGGTTGCCTTTCTCGCCGCCACTTCGACCGCGACGACATCCATGCCATCCACCACATGCGCCTCGATGCCGTAACTTTCAGCCTTGTGGCGGATGTCGGCCTGCGCCTCGGTTCGCGCCAGGGCAGATCCCATCGCGTAGCCATTGTTCTCGCAAACAAAGAGCACCGGCAGATCCCATAGCTCGGCCAGGTTCATGGCTTCATGAAATTCGCCCTCGGCCACGGCACCCTCGCCGAAAAAGCAGGCGGTTATGTTCGCGTCATCCTGCATCCGATCGGCCAGAGCCAGCCCGCAAGCCAAGGGAAGCCCCCCTCCCACGATGGCATTGCCGCCATAGAAATTGGTGGCCGCGTCAAACAGATGCATGGACCCGCCCCGGCCAGCCGAGCAGCCTTCGGCCTTGCCATACATCTCGGCCAGGATCGTTGCCATCGGCACACCGCGCACCAGCGCATGGCCATGTTCGCGGTAGGTCGCAACGATACGATCCTCGGGTTCCAGCACGGGGATCACGCCGGTGGCGATGGCTTCCTCGCCGTCGTAGAGGTGCAGAAAGCCGCGGATCTTTTCCTGGGTATACAGCTCGGCACATTTCTCTTCGAACAGCCGCACCCGGATCATGTTGCGCAAAAGGACCAGAACGTGCTCCCGGTTAAGGCGGGGTTTGTTCGTCATATTCATGCCTCATCCGTCTCCAATGTCGAAATGTCACCTTCGGCAAGACCCAGCTCGCGGGCCTTGAGAAGCCGCCGCATGATCTTGCCCGAGCGTGTCTTGGGCAAAGTCTTTCGGAACAAAATCTCGCGCGGAGCAACCGCTGCCCCAAGCCTCTTGCGCGCGTGTCCGCGCACCGCGCGCTCAAGCTGTTCGTCGGCTTCGAAACCGGGGTTGAGCGTGACGTAGGCCTTGACGATCTCGCCCGCCGTCTCGTCGGGGATGCCGATCACCCCGGCCTCGGCGATGGCCTCATGTTCGATCAGGGCGCTTTCAATTTCGAAGGGCCCAACCAGGTGGCCCGAGGTCTTGATAAGATCGTCAGCCCGGCCAACGAACCAGAAATATCCGTCTTCATCCCGCCTCGCGAGATCGCCGGACAAATACCAGCCATCGGCAAAACACTTCCGGTAGCGCGCCTCTTCATGCAAATAGGCGCGCATCATCGAGGGCCAGCCGGGACGCAGGGCAAGCTCTCCTGTTTCGCCATTCGCCAACTCGCGCAGAGATCCATCTTCGACCGCCACGATGCCGGCCTCGATCCCCGGCATCGGCGTGCCCATGGAGCCGGGCTTCACCTTCATTCCGGGTTGGTTGGCGATCATGATCCCGCCGGTTTCGGTTTGCCACCAATTGTCATGGAATGGCTGGCCGAAAACCTGTTCAGACCAGATAACAGCCTCCGGGTTCAGAGGTTCGCCGACACTCGCCAAAAATCGCAGCGATGAAAAATCGTACCGGGCGGCGAGCTCGCTGCCGGCGCGCATCATCATGCGAATGGCGGTCGGGGCTGAATACCAGACTTCGACTTTTTCGTTCTGGATGATCGCGTACCAGCGTTCGAGGTCGAATTCGGCCTCATCCACGATCATCGTCACACGGTTCATCAAAGGCGATATGATGCCGTAGGACGTGCCTGTCACCCAACCGGGATCGGCGGTGCACCAGTAAATCGTACCGGGCTGCAAATCCAGGGCGTGCCGCCCGGAAAAGGCATGATACGTTCCGGCATTGTGGACATGCAGCGCGCCCTTCGGTTTGCCGGTCGTGCCGGAAGTGAAATGGATCAATGCCGGATCTTCAGGTGCGGTTGGCACCGGTGCAAATTCCGGCGAGGCCGCCGCAAGCTCGGGGCCGAGGGCAATACACCCCTCGGGCGCTTCATCGTCGACCACAAGCACGAGCTTCAGCGATGAAATCTGATCGCGCCACGCCGCAATCTTGCGTTTGTAGATCGCCGCCGTTGTGACAAGAACATTGGCGGTTCCTATCTCCATACGGGTGCGGATCGGTTCCGGACCGAAAGCTGAAAACAGCGGTGTGAACACCAGACCCGCGCGAAGCGTGCCGAGGGCGCATGCATAAAGTTCCGGAACGCGTCCCATCAGGGCAAAAACGCTATCCCCCTGCCGCAGACCGTGGTGGTGCAAGACAGAGGCAAACCTGGATGACAGGTCCTTCAACGCGCGGTACGTCAGCTCTCGCCGGGTGCCATCCTTGCCCAGCCACAGCAGGGCAACCTGATCTGCGTGTGCGCCTGATACATGCTGATCGACCGCCAGATCGGCGATATTGATTGAGCGATCCGCTTCACAAGACTCGCCTTTGCCGTACCCTTGCTTCGATACATCCCTGGCCAAAGCCCCGGTCTTTCGAGATTGTGCCATTGTCACTTCTCCCCCCCGAATTGTAGTCGAGGCTGGAAAAAATGGTATGAGCTAGATCAATTCCCGGAACAAGGTCGCATTTTGCCCGGCCTCCCGAAACCTCCCTCGCGTCAATGTGGAGTTTGCTTGCATTTGCAATGCTCCCCATCTTTGGATCACCGGAAGCTGGAATTTTCCGGGCGTCAGAGCACCGTCATCATGGAAAGGGAACAGATCAAGAAACTGACCATCGGCCAACGCCGCTTGCAACATTAAAAGCAAGCCGCATAGCCCATCGCTCGCTTTGTCGGCCAGAAACATGATGATCTGCTTGCGCGGCGCGCTTCCGAACTTTCACTCTGCTCGCGCATTCGCCACCCGCCAGCTCATGCGAAGGCCCCAAAAGCCGTGCGGAAGTGCGAATTTTGTACAGGTTTTGCACAAGATTTCGGCCATTTTCGCCGAATTCGGCAGGAAAGCTGGCGGGCGTTTCTGCAAGCTCGGACAGAAGCCTCTGCAAATAAGTGATATTCCTCGGAAGGTTTTGGCGACCCCGGCAGGATTCGAACCTGCAACCTGCCCCTTAGGAGGGAACCGTTCATAGCGTTATTCCTTCTTTGATTTCTGCTGCTTGGGTGTTTGTACAGGGTCTTCCTGTACATGGTTTGTACGAAAACGGGCCCTGACATCGGCCTCATCCGTCTCTGCATGGGCATATATGCGCATGGGTAAATTGGGGTCTGACCAGCGACCAGCTTTGGCCGCAGTGACCGGATCAACGCCTTGCCTGACCACCAATTCAGTGAAGAACCCGTGTCGCCCTGCAGGATGTGCGGATATGTATGGGATGCCTGCCCGTTTGCAGATGGTCTTCCAGCGCGTGTTGTAGCCTGTCGAGCTGCCATAGCCGAACACGCGCGGTTTCATGAGCCTGCCAGTCTTGCGGTTCTTGGGTCGCTTGGCTGGCAAGGCCAACAACTCGTCCATCATCTGTGGGGAAACGGTGATCCAACTTTCGGGATGACCTTTCTGTGCCTTCACCCTGACCTTGTTTTCGGCGGGCCGCAGATCGTCTGGTTCAATCGAAATAGCCTGATCAATCCGCGCCGCCGTTTCAAACATGAAGCGCACCAATGCAGCATTATATGGATCAGCAGCCCTGCAAAACGCATCGATCCATTCCTTGTCCGCTGGTTTTCGCTCCACACGACTCGGTTTATTACGTCGCTTGTCTTGGGCGATCCGCTCAAAGTTGTCGTATGCCTTTACGCGGATCATTGGCGTGTTCTTCAAGTCGTGGGCATTGTTGATCACTGCACAGGCGGGAGTGACAATTTCCCGCCACCATGTGTCTGTGCAAGCATCTGGCTTTAACTTTGGCCCTAGCTCCTTGAGCATCCTACCCGAGATCGCCGTCAGAGGCAGATCGCCAATCTCTTCAACGATTGGCATGAGCTGTTTTGCCGTTTTCGGGGATGCTTTGTAGATCAAGATCGCGTCAGAGAAGGTCATGCGCGGTTTATCCCCGAAAACATATCGGTGAATCTGTGCCTCTGTTTCGCGGGCTACCCAGTCCCGTGCGCCTGCTTCTGTAGATGCCTTAGTGCTTCGCCGATATGGGCCTGCGATGCGCCTGCCGTTGTACTCGACCCAACCTTTCGCCCAGTAAACCCGGCCCCTCTTGTAGATTTGGAGCGGCATGACTGACCTCCTTCAAAAATCGTGTCGATCTGAGCGGGCGTGATCAGCATGGTGCGACCAAGCCGATAGAATGCCCCTGTTTCATTTGCCCGCTCGCGCAAGGTTCGCTCTGAAATGTCGATCCCCATGTCCGACATGACCGCGACCCATTGGGCTGGCGTCTTTCCCAGCCCCAAGATTTGAGAACTATCGGCAGGAACTTGGTTAGACATAGATCAGCCCTCCCTGCGCGAGGTTGCGGCTTTGGGTTCAGCTTTGACCGTGAACTGGGCCACATACTTCTCCCAAGCCCCGCTGGGGATTTTCGGGTTCCGCTTCCCAGGTGCGGTGTAGATGTGATCCAGCATATCCTCACGGATCAGATAGCGGACGTTGGTCACCGGAATGCCGACGCGCTCAGCAAGTTCTTTCGGTGTTTCAAGGAGTTTCGTCATGCGTCACCTCTGGCTGTCTCGACCACAAAACGAAGCAAAAGATTCTGTTTTGCCTTCAGGATGAAACAAAAGTACGCTCATCATGTGAGAAGCAAGCGCATAGCCGCGTATTATGGTCATACATTGTATATATGACCATATTTGTGGTCAATGCAACTAACTTTAGGGTTGCGAATGACTGTTGAAGGCCTGGGACATCGATTGTCGGCGATAAGACGCCAAGAAAAACTGTCCCAAGAAGAGATGGCAGAGCGTCTACACGTCAGCCGGAGCGCATATCAGTACTATGAAAGGGGCGAACGCGACCTACCCGGATCGCTGCTCCTGAAGGTATTCCAAGAGTTCGAGGCAGACCCGCTTTGGGTGCTGGAAGGCGACATAGAAGCCGGCATGAGCAGACGAGTAAAGGAATTGGCGCGGGCTTACCGCAAGATCGGCTTGGCGATTGAACACCGCATCAAGGAACGCGGCCTATCGGTACCAGATGAGAAGAAGTGGGACGCGATTGATTTCCTCTTCGCCGAGTTCCTTAAAGAAGATCCTTTGAACACGGCCGAAAATGTGCCGGACACGCAACGAATTGACCGTATTCTGGGATTGGTGGCATAATGGCAAAGAGTTCTTTTCCATCAAATGTCCATGTGCTGAAGCCCCGCGCTATGTCGCTCTCAGATCGGCTTGACGCGTTTCTTGAGAAACACGCTCTCACGCCGAACGAGACACCAGTCCGGTGCGACCCAACGAGACCAAAAGCTCGTGGGATCAACGCCATAAGTTGCGCGTCCTGCGGACAAGCCGAGTATCTCACACGGGACTATTGCCGCTGCGGCCATTATCTTCGAGGCCAGTTGGAAGACGAGTTTCTGGCCTGGGAAGTCCGGATTGCAGAAGAACACGAGCAACTGGCAGAAACCACATCCCCCAAACTGAGAAGGCTCCGCTATCTAAATCTGCTGAGCATGCCATTTATGGTCTTACCGCTCATATACCTCGCATTCTTATCACAGGGCCTGTCGCTCTTCCCAATGGTCTGGATGGCGGTTGGTGTTGCCATCATGGGTGCATGTGCATTGGCTGAGCAGCACCTGCAAAAGCCAATCGAAGCCAGCCGGTGTTTTCTCGACACCTACACCTTTGAAACCTTTCTCGAACAGCGCGTTTTGCCCCGAAAAGTGATTGACCAGTAAATGACGACCGAAGAACAGATCGGCGAATTCATTGCCCGTTGGAAACCGTCTGGCGGCAGCGAGCATGCCAATTACCAGCTCTTCGTAATCGAGCTTACCGAACTGCTGGGCCTCGACCGGCCCAACCCGGCCACCGATGATGACAGCAACGACCACTACCGGTTCGAGCGGCCCGTCACCTTCGCGCACACGCACAAACGCAGCACCGGCTTTGTCGATGTCTATCGCGCGGGCCACTTCATTCTGGAAACCAAACAGGGCGTCAACCAGAAGAAGAACCGGCAGGGCGACCTGACCAAGGGTACCGCTGAACGCAAACAAAAGCGCACTGGGCACGGCGTGCGCGGCACCGCCGCCTGGGACGACACGATGCTCAAGGCGCGCAACCAGGCGGACAATTACGCCCGTGCCGTCGCCAAGGAAGACGGCTGGCCGCCCTTCCTGATGATCGTTGACGTGGGCCATGTGATCGAGCTTTACGCCGACTTCTCCAAGCAAGGCCAAGGTTACAACCAATTCCCAGACGGCAACCGGTATCGCATCAACCTCGATGAGCTTCATGACGAAGACATTCGCGATCTCCTCCGCACGATCTGGACCGACCCCTACAGCCTCGACCCATCCTTGAAATCCGCCGAAGTCACGCGCGACATTGCCGCTCATCTCGCCGAGCTGGGCAAAAGCTTCGAAGGTCAGGGGCACAATAGCGAAACCGTTGCCCGCTTCTTGATGCGTTGCCTTTTCTCGATGTTCGCCGAGGACGTGGACCTGATCCCGCGCGGCAGCTTCACCGAACTACTGCGCAAGCTGCGCGGCCACCCGGAACATGCCGAACCCGCGCTCAAGGGGCTGTGGGAGACGATGAACACCGGCGGCTTCTCCCAGGTGCTCATGCAGGATCTCAAACGCTTCAACGGGGGCCTTTTCAAAGAGGCCGACGCACTCCCCCTCAATGACCTTCAGCTCGGCCTGCTGATCGAAGCCGCCGAGGCCGACTGGAAACAGGTCGAACCGGCCATCTTTGGCACGCTGCTGGAACGCGCGCTCGACAAGCGTCAGCGCCACAAGCTGGGCGCGCATTACACGCCCCGCGCCTATGTGCAGCGGCTGGTCACGCCCACCATCATCGAACCCCTGCGCGAGGATTGGCGCGATGTACAAACCGCCGTGCAGCGACTGACCGAAGACGGCAAAACAGACGATGCGCTCAAGCTCGTCCGCGACTTCCACGCCAAGCTTTGCGAGACCACCGTGCTCGACCCCGCCTGCGGGTCCGGCAACTTCCTTTATGTCGCGCTTGAGATGATGAAACGGCTTGAGGGCGAGGTCACGGCGCTGTTGGCGGAACTGGGCGAGGAGCAGACCAGCTTTATCACCGTGGACCCGCACCAGTTTCTCGGCATCGAGCTGAACCCTTGGGCCGCGAACGTGGCCGAACTGGTGCTCTGGATCGGCTATCTGCAATGGCACTTCCGCACTTATGGCAACGCCGCCCCGTCGGAGCCTGTGCTGCGCGACTTCAAGAACATCCGCCAAGGCGATGCCGTGCTGGAATGGGCGGATCGGACGGAACGCGTGGACGAAGACGGCACGCCCGTGACCCGCTGGGACGGCGTGACCACCATGCGCCATCCCGTGACGGGGGAAGAGGTGCCGGACCCCGCCGCGCGCGTGCAGGTCTATGACTATGCCAAGCCCAAGGCGACCGTCTGGCCGCAAGCCGACTTCATCGTCGGCAACCCGCCATTCATTGGGGCGTCGCGCTTGCGCGACAATCTGGGCGATGGCTATGTCGAGGCGCTGTGGAAAGCCTACCCCAAGATGCCGCAAAGCGCCGATCTGGTCATGTTCTGGTGGGAAAAGGCGGCGCTGGCTGCGCGGACCTTCAACGCCAAAACGGGCAAAGGCACCCGCCGCTTTGGCCTGATCACCACGAACTCCCTGCGCCAGACCTTCAACCGCCGGGTGCTGGAGCCGCATCTGAGCGACCCGAAAAAGCCGCTCTCGCTGCTCTTCGCGATCCCGGATCACCCTTGGGTCGATACGCTCTACGGAGCTGCTGTGCGGATCGCGATGACTGTGGGAGCGGCAGGCAATCGCGCGGGGCAGCTGCTGACCGTGACTACCGAGAGCAAGGAAAAGAACGAAGCGGATGGGCGTCAGGTAACGTTTGATCATCAGATCGGAAAGGTCTTTGCGAACTTGCAGATCGGGGCTGACGTGGCGGGGGCAAAACCTTTGCTGGCCAATGAAAGGCTTGCTTACCGTGGCGTTCAAATCATCGGCTCTGGCTTTATAGTGTCGCCTGAAAAGGCTAAGGAACTGGGCCTAGGTACGATCGACGGTGCAGATCGACATATCCGCGACTATCGAAATGGGCGCGACCTGACAGCCAGCCCGCGCGGTGTCATGGTGATCGACCTTTTCGGACTATTGGAAACTGAGGTGAAACAGCGTTTCCCGGCCATCTATCAGCATGTCTTGGACAATGTGAAACCGGAGCGGGACCAAAACAACCGTGACGGCTATCGCAAAAACTGGTGGATTCACGGCGAACCAAGACGAGACATGCGACCTGTCTTGAAGGGGTTGTCTCGCTACATCGCAACCGTGGAAACCACCAAGCACCGAGTCTTTCAGTTTCTTGAAGAGTCCATTCTTCCCGACAACATGCTCATTGCTATTGGTCTCGATGATGCTGCAATGCTGGCCGTACTTTCCAGTCGGAAAAATGTTGTTTGGTCTCTGGGCCAAGGCGGTACGCTGGAAGATCGCCCCCGCTACAACAAATCGCGCTGCTTTGACCCCTTCCCCTTCCCTGACCTCACCGACGACCAGCGCACCCGTCTGCGCGCCTTGGGTGAAGAACTCGATGCCCACCGCAAGCGCCAGCAGGCCGCGCATCCCAAGCTGACCCTGACCCAGATGTACAACGTGCTGGAAAAGCTCCGCGCCGGGGAAACCATCGAGGGCAAGGACCGCGAGATTTACGATCAGGGCCTGATCGGCATCCTCAAGGACCTGCACGACCAGATCGACGCCGCCGTGGCCGAGGCCTATGGCTGGCCCAACGACCTGAGCGACGAAGACATCCTCTTCCGCCTCGTCGCCCTGAACAAGGCCCGCGCCGAGGAAGAGGCGCGCGGCCACATCCGCTGGCTCCGTCCCGACTACCAGAACCCCGAAGGCCGCGTTGCCGCGAAGGGCAAGACCAAGGACATGGACCTCGGCGTCGCGGCCAAGGTCGAAAAAGCCCCTTGGCCCAAAACCCTCCCCGACCAGATCGCCGCTGTCCGCGAAGCGCTCACCGAAATGGGCGAAGCCACCCCCGACCAAATCGCCCGCCGCTTTATGCGCGCCCGGACGACAAGCGTGCAGCCTTTGTTGGATAGCTTGGCGGCACTGGGACAGGCCGAGAAGGTTGAAGAGGGGAGGTATGCGGCGTGACCGGAAACATTCCGCCTCTGCCTGTCGAGCGTTTGCTTGACGAAGAACTCCTTAGAAATGCACAAAGAGCATCTGGGTTGGAACGGGTGGCCTTCCTCGCAGGGCCGTTCATCAAGACAGATAAGGCACCTCGAAAGAACTCGCGCAATACTGCAGCGGTGTTGCGCTATTTCCTTTTCCACAAGCTCACGAACGCTGGCTGGCACGTCACACTGGGCGAGTATGAGAAATTGATTGGTGCAACTGCACCGTTGCTCGGTGATCAAAACAATGCTGCCCTAGCCGAGTTCGATCACGCAAAATCGCGCAGAACCGACGCTGTAGTAATGCTGCCAAGCAGCCCAGGAAGCTTCCTTGAACTTGGATCGTTTTGCCATGACGAAGATATTTGCAGGAAGATGCTGGTCATCGTCGATGCCCAGTATCAAACCCATGAAAACTATATGAACACAGGACCCATCATTGAGGCACGAGAGAACGGCGCCAGCGTCGAATTCATTGACTACGCGGACAAAGACCTTTGCTGGACCCACGTTGAGCCTTTTGTAACCGCTCGCGCCAGGAGAAGAGCCGCCAGAAGGATAACTGGACGATGAAAACCATTGACCCGCTCTTTGCCTACCTTTCGATCTTGGCTGTTATTCAGCCCGCGAGAATTCAGGATATCGAAGAATTCTCGTCCAAACTTCTGGGGAAGGAGCTTTCCAACTGGCTAAGTGAAAACGAAAAACTGCGCGAAGCGCACTTGGACGCCAGAGAGAATGGTTTGGTCACGGCGGTTAGGCGCGGTGTGTATTTCATGACACCTACGGGCAAGCAGGTTGTGCGTCGTGAAGGTCTTGAGCGCTCCATCGACAACCGGCGTTTGTTCTTGATGAAAGCCCAGCGTAGGAGGTACAAGTAATGTGCGAGTTGGTATCGCGTTCAGCTTGTTCGCTGCTTCGGCGAGCCGTTGTTCAGGTTTGGTTTGAAGGGGCTCGCGGCCTAAGTCCAAGAGGCATTTTGCCCAAGGTCTCGGCCAAAATGCCTCTTGGACTTAGGCCGCGCGCTCAAGGCAGTCTTCGCTTCAGAGACTGGAAGTTGCTGTAGATGCCAACTCGCTCATACTACTTCCCCAAAGACTTTGCGCACCTAGAGGAAATCCTTCGGGCGGAACCAGGTGATTTTCCTGACGACGAAACTGCGCGCTTCCGTGAGCTTGGGCTGCCGCCCATACCGACCACGGGAGCATTGCCGCTGTTCCTCGGAATCAGCCCGAAGACTATTTTCTCAATCCGCCGTCGGCCCAGGAAACACTATCGTTCTTTTCCTTTGAAGAAGAAGGATGGCACCAAGCGCGACATCGATACACCACGGACCTACCTCAAGGTCATCCAGTGGTGGATCTTGGACAACATCCTGAACCATGTGGAGATCGCTGAGAACGTCTTCGGCTTTGTGGCTGGGCGAAGCGCGGTCCAGAATGCAAAGTACCATCTTGGCGCAAAGCATGTGCTCAACGTCGATATCCGGCAGTTTTTCCCATCGATCACGATTGACCAGGTGCGTGAAATCTTTGTCTCGCTCGGCTACAAGGAAGATGTAGCGGAAATGTTGGCAGAGTTGTGCTGCCTAGATGACCGTGTACCGCAAGGCGCGCCGACAAGCCCGGCCATTGCAAATTTGGTTCTGCGCGGACTGGATGAGCAGCTGTCACGTTTGGCTAGAGAGGCGGACCACCGATACTCGCGATATGCAGACGATCTGACTTTCAGCTCTCAGCAACGAATTGAGCCAGCATTTCTTGATCAGGTGCGAGAAGCAGTTGAGTCGTCCGGATTCGAGCTAAAGCCGGAGAAAACACGGTTTGCTGGTTCGGAAGGACGCATGGAAGTAACTGGCGTCGTAATCAACGAAAAGATGCAGCCGTCGCGCGTTTGGCGCAAACGCATCAGGGCGAAACTTCACAAGTTTGGGTTGGCTCCCCGTCTAACGAGACAAGAACTAGCGTTTTTACATGGAATAGTCGGGATGGCCGCCCAATTCCAAGATAGCGTACAGATGCAAAGGCTTTCTGCCGAAGCCAGTACCCTAATCGAGGTAAAGGCGCAAACTGTGGTTGGACACAGCCTGCAACCAATACTCCCGAATGGTCTTACCGTTCGCCAGGCTGAAGCCTTGGGTATGCTCGGCCCGAGACGAACTAACGCGGAAATCGCTGCTCGGCTAGGAACCAGCGAGGCAGCGATAAAGAAGAGGCTACAAGAAGGGTTTCGGAAGATCGGGGCTGCTGACAGAAATGCCGCACACCGATGGGCGGTCAAGCATCTATGAGAGCGCCGCCTTTCAAGTGTGCCACTGTTTCATTTGGAACCGCAGTAAGAAGCGGCGCGACCCAAGATACTTAGGCCGCGCGCCAATGTTATGTTTTCCGCCGGTGCTTTGTGGGGTCTACCAGACGGTATTTCTGACCCTTCTGCTCTGGCGGTGGAAGAGGTTCGTTGCGTGTGACCGTGCGTTCAACCCCGGTTCCACCGCCACGAGGACCGGTGATTTCATACTGCCCGGAACGCGGCGCTTTTTGACCTGGCTTGAGAAGCTTGTCAGACATGATACGCCTCCGGTGCTGCAGGGGGCACACTTGCAAAGCGCTTTCCGGTCGCGATCTCGCTGATGCGTCCCTGATTGAGATCGAAGTCGGCTGCGATCCGGTGCTGATAATCGCCCTTCGCAAGGCGAGCCTTGATAATCGACACCTGTTCTGGTGTCAGGGTCTTGATAGTAGCCATTCGGCATACTCCTTGGCGCAAGTTAAAACATTTGCCCTGGAGTCCCGAACCGTCTATCCCTTGCTTACCACCACAAGAGTGCTTCGGTCTCCGGAGCCACGACGAACAGGGTGCGCCTGTATCCTTTCGACGTGTTGTGAAAGCGGGGTTGCCTTGCCGGGCGCCCCGCTAAACTCATTAGGCGGCACCCTCCATCAGCAATGGACGAACCTGTTTCGCGCCAACGAACTGCGAGAGCAGCCTGTAGTTCTGCTTCTCGTGGCGTATGCGGCCTGCGATGATGGCAGGATGAACCTTTGCTTGCCGCGAAAGGGAAATAACGTTCTGCACACTGGGGCTAGAACGAACTGGATGGCCGTCCCACAGCTCCGAGGGAATGAGTGCCTCTTGCGCCCACTCGTCAGCCTCCTGTTCGCGGATATCATCTCGTTCATGGTTCCGCTCACGAAGTTGCAGATCGTCAATGAAGACCTCGCCGTCTCCATTGTTGAAGTGCCGCCCCAAGTGGGCCAGTTCATGAAGTAAGCAGAACCAGAAATTATCCAGACGATCATATCGGATCGTCATGCCCACAACTGGAACACCATCCATTGTCCAAAGTGCTGCGCCGTCCAAATAGGTCTTTGGCAGGTGAGAGGCGACAACAAGCGCGATGCCATGCTTGGCAAGTCTTTCCTTGGCAAGCTTTGGCCCCTCGTCAAATTCACTCAAGCGGGCCAAGTCACGGAGAAAATCGAGGTCGATAGTTCCTTGCTCATAAACACCTTTCAGTCCTGCTTGCCGTGCTTTGCAAAGGATGTGCAGGCACCAAGCTTGCAAAGCGTGAACATCCGTCTTGGCGTTGGCTCGTGAACCTCCGCCTTGGCGGAACAAGGCCTGTGGCAGCGCTTGCTGCCCCCCAACGCACGCGACCATTTTCTGCACAATTTCTTCGGTGCGATCCTTGATGTCTGCTGTTTTCTTGATCCAGCCTAGTTTGGCCATTTGCATCACAGGAAAACGCTCGAAATCGATCCCAGCTGGAGCTGTCGGCAGAGCGCCACCGTCTCGTATGAGCACATCGGCCGGAATGCCCAAATGTTCGTTCAAAGCTCGGATCATCTTGAGAGTCAGGCTTCGTTTTCCACTCAGAACTTCCGATGCCTTTGAGCGGCTTCCAAAGATTGGGGCAAGGTCACTCTGATTCATGTCGAGCTGCTGCATGCGAAACTTGATTGCTTCGATTGGATCTGGCGCGTCCATTGGAAAGTGACGATCTTCGTAGACCTCGATCAGTGTCGCCAGCACATCAAGCTCATCATCTTCTGCTACGGAGCGATCAAGGTCCATCAGCGCTTCAACACGGGTAAGTGCAGCGGTGTAATCCTGCTCGGAATGAATTGGCCGAATATGATGCTCGTTCATTGTCATACTTCCTCCGCGTCGATTTGATCATATTCCTCGTGAGTTCCGAGGAACCGAACAAAGCCAATACCCTTCTCGTAGTCGAACCTGACAATCAGTCGGTATTTGTTGCCACAAATATTGAAGACCACTCGTCCGCCCTTCAAAATGCTTGCGTTGCGATACTGCGCTTTGACCTCGGCTGGCGTTTTCCAGTTCGCGCGATGCGCTTCGGCCCACCAAACATCCAGCTGCGACTTCGAGTCTGGGAAGCGCTTGGAAAAGGCAATCAACTTCGGTCGAGCAATGATTCTCATAGTCTATCTAGTCCAACGTTCCCAGGCCGTCAAGTTATACATCGCTCCCTATTTGGGATCACCTATCAGATTCGCGTCCATGCGGCAAGTTTGACAGCATTGGAAACTTCTTGAGCCACTCTTGATGCCGACATCTATAGTGACGCGGAATACAACCTAGGGGCAACGCCCAGCACCAAGTTTTGTGAAGCAAAAGCCCAAAAAACACAAAGTGTCGGTTCGTTTTCTATAGATCATTCTGGGATCGTCCTTGTTGCAAGCCCCGTGATAGTTCGATTGCTGCGCCGAAGTCCGGTTGGGTGCCTGCGGTTCCAAACCTAAAGCTTTTCCAACGCTCAATGCCGCAACCCCCGCTCAGCATGCGCTTCCTGGCTGTCTAGCTGTCCCTCAATCTCTCGGCGGCGGCTTTCGCTAAGGTCAAGCTTTGTTGCAAGCTCTCGTTCAGCGTCTTGTAGCTCGCCTCGTCGTTCAGCAATCCGCTCAAGGCCTTCATGGATGCGGCTTGTGAACGAATGAGCAAGGTCACGCAGTCTTTCAAGCCAGCCAGTTCCCTCTCGATCCTGCCGGTCGAGCGTGTCTCCAAGGCGGTCAAATCCCTCGCGGAGGCCTCTGAGGCCGTCACCAACCGCTCGACGCAGGCGAGCAAGTCGCGTTCCAAGGCTGTCAGTTGGGTCATCTAATCCTCCTCGATCCGAATGCAGGTGACTTGTTGCCCGCCCATCGTGCAGGTCCTGAGGCGCGTTTTCGACGGGTCCAAGATCAACCAGGTCCCCTCGGGCCTCTCGATCCGCGTCAGGCCCAGTTCTGTCAGCTCCGAGCGTGTCAGATGCACCGTCCAGAAGAAGCTCGCGGCCATCATCAAGGCGATCCCCGTCAGCACCATCCCCGCGATCAGCCAAGGTGAGATCGTCAGCCAAAGGCGGATCGACATCAGCCGCGTCTCGAACAAGCTCGCCGTCTCGGTCTGAAAGCGGCGCGTATCGCTCGCGATGGTATGCTGCGCGGCGCCCACAATGTTCTTCAAATCGATCCTGAAGCTCTTGAGCTGGGACGAGATCGAGGCGACGTGTTCGGCCCGGATCGTGTCGAGCTCCGCGTTCAGTTTCTCGCTCAGCCGGGTCGGCTTGCCAGTCTTCATGGAAAATTTCTCCTTTCAGCCGCCAACGCTCGCCGGTCTCAGGATCGCGGGCGGTGATGTAGGCCTTGCCCGTGCGCGGGAGGTCGAAGCCCGCGTCGGTGAGCGCGTCGATCATGGTCGCGCGGTCGGTGATCAGGCCCATATCGATCTGGTCCTGTATCCAAGCGTGCAGCTCGTCCCGGCCTTGGGCACGGGTTGGGGCCTCGACGGCGTCGCGAACCTCCTGGGCGCGCTCCATATCCATCGGATCGGCCCAACCGTGGCGCTGGTTCATCACGTCCCGAAGGCTGTCATAGGCGTCTTGGTAACCTGGCGGCGCGATGTTGAGGCTCTTACCGGTCGTCAGCTCCAGGCGCGGGGTGCAGAAGTGCAGCTCGACCCGGCCTTCGTGGCGATGGCGGACCCAGAGCACCTCATATTGCTCGGGGTCCAGCCCCGCGAAGGCCAGCCGTTCGAACTGGTCCATGACCTCGGCCTGTTGGTCCTCGGTTGGGGCGTCGCTGTCGGCGAAACTGATCACGCCCGCGCGGTAGGTCCACTGGTGGCGGCTGGCATCGATCAGGGCCTCGGTGCGCTCAGCGTTGCCGCGCAGTACTTCCGGCAGTGGGTCGCGGGTGACGGTAACGGGCTGGCCATCGGCATCGCGGATCAGGTCGCGATTGCCGTCATAGGCCAGCACGCGCTCGGCCACGAGGTAACCGACCGGCCCCGCGCCCGCGCCCTTGCCGTTGTGGAAGAACTTGATCAGCACCGCCGCACCTCGTCGAGGAGCTGGGCGAGCTGACGTTCGATCACCAACAGGCGGCGCGCGACGGTCAGGCTGTCGAGGTCTGCGCGGCCCACCAGCATCGCGCGGTTCAGCCAGCGCGCGATCTGGTTGACGTTGCCGCCGACGCGCCCCACGGCCAACACCAGCGCCGGATCGACGCGCGGCACCGGCTTTCGCCGGCGAGCCTCAGTCAGGCCAAGCGCCTCGCGCAAAAGCGTCGCGGCGGGCAGGCCTGCGGCCTCGGCCTTGGCGCGCAGCTCGGCCTTCTCAGCCGCCGTGCAACGGAAGACGAAGGTCTCCGTCAGCGGCTCCTTTGCGCGGGGCTTGCCCGCGCCGGTGGGGTTCGAAGGGGAGGCTTGCCGCCCCTCGCAAGGTCCCGTGTCATTCGCGCCAGCGTATGACATGGGTCGCCTTGCTGTTTGCGCTTCGGTCGGTCCGGTGGTGCTCATGATCTGAGGCCCGCCGCCGCGATTTGCGCCTGTGTCACCAGCTTTGCGGCCAGCAACACTTCGACCTGGCCCGGCGTGATGTGGCGGCAAAGCGGATGGCGGTCCGTGACCCAGCCAGCCAAGCCCGCCAGCGCCTTGGCCTGTTTTGCCTTCGTCTCTTCTCGGCTCTTGGCGATGTCCTCGATATAGGCCCTCCACCGTCCGGATTTGAACCAGTTGTCAGAGAAACAGACCTTCGACCGGGTGAAGCCCGAACTCTCGGTCGCGTAGGCTTTCACGGCCTGCAACAGGTCCTCGACATCCGTCCCAACGTCCAAGGCCTCCCTGATCCGTCTAAGGCAATCCGCCTTCCCCCGCACCCGATCCGGTGGATAAGCCGCCAGCACCTTCTCAGCTTCTTCATCCGCCGCCGCCACGCGCTCGCGCGTAGGAGGTTTCTGGATGGTTTTAGGATGGTTTGGGGGCCGCTGTGGCCCCGGTACCCCGGCCACTGTGACCCCCGTTCCGGGTCCAGTCTGGACGGGGTCCACTGTGGCCCCCGTCTCGATATCGGGTTCGGCGGTCAGTTCCAGCGCCTCGACCTTCGCCAGATCGATCCTGTACACGACCGTGAAACCGTTCTTGCACCCGCGCGCGCCGGTTTCGACCAGGATGCCTTCCTTCAGGAATCCCCGGATCGTCCGCTTGACCGTGCTCTCCCCCAGCTCGGTGTGCCGCTGGATCGTTCCCTTCGAACACCAGATGCCAGAACCGTCATCACTCGCCTTGTCCGCAAGGAACATGATGATCTGCTTGCGCGTCGCACTTCCAAACTTCCGCTCGGCACACGCATTTGCCACCCGCCAACTCATCGGACCGCCCCGAAAGGCGCAAGGACGTGCGGATTTTGTACAGGTTTTGTACGAGATTTCGCCATTTTCAGGCGAGTTCGGCGTGAAAACTCGCGGGACTTTTTGCACGCTTCCGCACAAAGCCCTGTAAATAAGCCGTATTTTTCAGGTGTTTTTGGCGACCCCGGCAGGATTCGAACCTGCAACCTGCCCCTTAGGAGGGGGCTGCTCTATCCAGTTGAGCCACGGGGCCACGCCTGCCCGTTCTGCGCATTTCCAATCCGCATGGCAAGCGCCCTAGTGCAATTTTTGCACATGGCCCGAGAGGCTTGGACAATCGCGCGTTTCCTGACTATCAAGGGTGTTATCGCAACCATCAGGAGCGCCCCGCGGTGCCCATTCGACCCCAAGACCCCGGTAAGCCGCAATTGACGTTGCGCGACGTGGCCGAGGCCGCGCGCGTCTCGGAGATGACCGTCAGCCGTGTGCTGCGCAATCGCGGCGATGTCAGTCAGGCGACCCGCGCGCGGGTGACCGAGGCGGCCCGATCGCTTGGGTATGTGCCCAACAAAATCGCCGGCGCTCTGGCCTCGAACCGGGTCAACCTGGTCGGCGTGGTGATCCCCTCGCTGTCGAACATGGTGTTTCCGCAGGTTCTGGCCGGGATCTCGAACATCTTGGACGATACCGGGCTGCAACCTGTCTTCGGGGCCTCGCATTACCAACCCGAACGCGAAGAAAAAGTGATCTACGAGATGCTGTCGTGGCGTCCGTCCGGCATGATCGTCGCGGGCATTGAGCATTCCGATGCCTCGCGGGCGATGCTGGCCCATTCTGGCATTCCGGTGGTCGAGATCATGGATGCAGATGGCGATCCGATCGATGCCATGGTGGGTGTCAGCCACCGCGCATCGGGCGCGCGGATGGCGCGTGAGATTTTGGCGCGCGGCTATCGCAGGATCGGTTTCATGGGCACCAAGATGCCCGAAGATCACCGGGCCCGGAAGCGCCTGGAGGGGTTCGAATCCGTGTTGGCCGAGGCCGGTGTCGATCTGGTGGACCGGATCTTCTATGCTGGCGGATCGGCGTTGGGCAAGGGGCGCGAGATGACGCAAGAGATGCTGTCGCGCCATGATGATCTGGATTTTCTCTATTACTCCAACGATATGATCGCTGCGGGCGGGCTGCTTTATTGCCTCGAACGGGGCCTCAATATCCCCGCTGATATCGGTCTGGCCGGGTTCAATGCGGTGGAAATCCTGGACGGGCTGCCGATGCAGCTGGCCACGATGGACACGCGGCGGCATGAGATCGGCGAGGCCGCCGCCCGCATCATCGCCGCGCGCGTCGCCGGCGACGAGGTCCCGCAGATCATTACGCTGGATTCGGGCTTTGATGCCGGGCAGACAATGCGCGCGCCATAACCGCGCCGAAATTCGGGATTCATTTATTACCGTTCTCTGCTAAGCTGTCCGCATAACCGAAGAAAACTTCGGATCGAGGCGAGAGACAGGCAGATGAACGAGATCTTAGACGACGTGTCGATTTCCAGAGCGGCAGACCGCCTGGAAGGTATTGAATCCTCGCGCGACGGCAATACCTATCGCACTTGGTTTCGCGGCAAAACCGGCAGCAAACCCCCCAAGGCCATGCAGATGATGCCGGAAACCGCCGTGCTGGATTACGTGCTGAAAGGCTGGACACCCGAGGCACCGTGCATTGACGAGACCACCAAGGTCACGGCCTTCGGGTCGTGCTTTGCCTCCTATATCTCGGACTGGCTGGCCTCGCGCCATTACAATGTGCTGACGCGTGACAAGTCATCCAACGCCTATGTCGTCAGTTGTGGCGAAGGCATGGTGAACAGCTTTGTCATCCTGCAACAATTCGAATGGGCCTTTGAGGGCAAGAGCTTCGAGGCCCCCTTGTGGCATGGCTACAAGGCGGAAGAGTTCGGCTATGATGAGGATGTGCGCCAGGCGACGCTGAACCTGTTCAACGAAACCGATGTCTTCATCCTGACGCTCGGCCTGTCGGAGATCTGGTATGACGAACCCACCGGGGGCGTCTTTTGGCGCACCCTGCCCAAGGGCAAATATGATCCCGAACGGCACAAATTCCGCGTTTCGACCGCCGAGGAAAACCGCGACAACCTGCGCCGGATCTATCAGTTGATCCGCAAATACCGGCCCGATGCCAAGATCATCCTGACGCTGTCACCCATCCCGTTGGTGGCCACGTTCCGCGACGAAAGCTGCATCAGCGCCAATTCGGTGTCCAAGGCGGTGTTGCGTGTGGCGATCGACGAGGTGATGCGCGAATTCAAGGACGAGGGGCACCTGTTTTACTGGCCCTCCTACGAGATCGTGACGGATGTGTTTACCTATCCGTTCAAACCCGACCGGCGCCATTTGCAGCCGGCGGTGCAGGAATTTATCATGATGACCTTCGAGAGGGTCTGGTGCAAAAACGCGCCCTCCGACACCGCCTATCTCGGGCAATGGCTGCGGGCGAAATCGGCCTCGGGCCAATTGATCGAACCGATCGATATCGCGATTGCCAACGGGAATACCGGCAAGCTCAACCACATGCTGAACCGCAACCGCGTCAGCGAATTTACCGTGACCGACGACAAGGCCAAGGAACTGATCCGGCGCTATCTGGATGAGGTCGAGGCTGCTAGCAATTCGGCAGATTGACGGCCAGCCCGCCGCGGCTGGTTTCCTTGTAATTCGCGTTCATGTCCAGGCCGGTCTGGCGCATGGCCTCGACGCAATTATCCAGCGGCATGAAATGCGTGCCATCGCCACGCAGCGCCAGCGAGGCCGCCGATACCGCCTTGATCGCGCCCAGCCCGTTGCGCTCGATACAAGGCACCTGCACCAGCCCCGCCACCGGGTCGCAGGTCATGCCCAGATGATGCTCCAGCGCGATCTCGGCGGCGTTTTCCACCTGTTCGTTGCTGCCGCCCAACGCCGCGCAGAGCCCCGCTGCGGCCATGGCGCTGGCCGATCCGACCTCGCCCTGACAGCCCACCTCGGCCCCCGAGATCGAGGCATTATGCTTGATCAGCCCGCCAATCGCGGCCGCCGTCATCAGGAAATCGCGCCGCCCCTCCTCGGTGGCACCAATGCAGTGATCGCTGTAATAGCGCAGAACCGCCGGCACCACGCCCGCCGCGCCATTGGTGGGTGAGGTCACGACCTTGCCACCGGCGGCGTTTTCCTCGTTCACGGCCATGGCATAGACGCTCATCCAGTCATTGATGGTATGCGGCTGCGCCTGGTTGGCCCCGCGTTCGGCCAGCAATTGCTGATGAATGGCGCGGGCGCGGCGTTTCACCAACAGGCCGCCGGGCAAAACGCCCTCCATGCGCAGGCCCCGGTCGATGCAATCGTCCATCGCGGCCCGGATCGCATCCAGCCGCGCCTGCACCTCGGCGCGCGGCGCACCCGCTTCCTCATTGGCCCATTTCATCTCGGCGATGCTCTTGCCCGAGGCCTGCCCCATCGCCAGCATCTCCGCCGCCGATCCGAACGGATAGGGGTAGCCATGCGCCGCCTTCTCGGCGTGGAACGCCTTTGGCCCGCCATGGTTCTGCGCCTCCAGTTCGGCGGAGGTCATCACGAAGCCGCCGCCGATGGAGTAATAGGTTTCCTCCATGTAGAGATTTCCGGCCGCATCGAAGCCGCGCAGGATCATGCCATTGGCGTGGCCGGGCAGGGGCGGGCCGTAGTCGAACACCAGATCGGTCGCGGGGTCGAAGCGCAGCGGCGGCAGGCCCTCGGGGTGGATGGTCTTTTCGGCGCAGAGCGCGGCCTCGGCGGCCTCGGCCTTGTCGGGGTCGATGGTGGCGGGCAGGAACCCGCACAGCCCCAGCATCACCGCGCGGTCGGTGGCATGGCCCTTGCCGGTGAAGGACAACGATCCGTGCAGCGAACAGGTGACATGCGCCACCTCGCCCGCGCCGGGTTCGCGCAGACCGCCACGCAAGGCGTCCAGAAACGCCACCGCCGCCGTCATCGGCCCCATCGTGTGCGACGAGGACGGGCCGATACCGATCTTGAAGATGTCGAAGATGGAAAGAAACATTGCGCGCGCTCCCGGTGGCTCAGCGCCGGGATAGCGCAAATGCGGCAATCACGCTTGAGAAAACCGACAGGCCGGATACGCGGACCGACCTGCCGGGCGCATGCCTAGAGGTCGACCTCGATCGCCACGCCCTTGGCCACGGCCAGATCGACCAGCGCGGCCGATACCGCCAGATCCTGCAAACCGACGCCGGTGCCGTCGAAGAGGGTGATTTCCGTGTCGGATGTCCGGCCCGGATGGGTGCCGTTGATCACCGCGCCGATCCGGGACACATCGCCCTCTGTGATCAGCCCCGCCGCGATGGCGTGCTGGCATTCCCCGATGCCGATCGATTGCGCGACCTCATCGGTAAAGACGGTGGCCTTCGCGACCAGATCGGCCCCCAGCTCCTGCTTGCCCTTGGTATCGGTGCCCATGCAGGCGATATGCGTGCCGGGGCTGACATGGCTTTCCAGCAAAATGGGGGCAAAAGAGGAGGTGATCGAGATGATCACATCGGCCTCGGTCAGTCCCTCCAGTTCCACCGCCTCAAAGGGAAGGCCCGCCTCGGTTGCGACCTCCTCCAGATTGGACAGCATCTCGGGGTGCAGGTTCCAGCCGATGACCCTCTCGAAATCGCGCTGCTCCAACGCGGCGCGCAGCTGAAACTTCGCCTGATGACCGGCCCCGACCATGCCCATCACCTTGGCATCCTTGCGCGCCAGATGGTTGATCGAGATCGAGGACGCGGCCGCCGTGCGCAGGGCGGTGGAATAATTGCCCCCCACCATGGCCGCGACCTTGCCGGTATCGGGATCGAAGAGGAACACGGTGGATTGGTGATTGATGATGCCGTGCTTGTCCAGATTGTTGGGCCAATAGCCCCCCGCCTTGAGGCCAAGCGCGCCGCCGACGCTGTCGAACCCGCCCTTGAAGCCGTAAAGCGCATCCTCATGGCCGATGGCCTCGCGGATCACCGGAAAGTTATAGGCATCGCCCGCGGCCATTGCGGCAAAGACCTTTTCCACCGCGTCATACGAGGCCGCGCGGGTCAGAAGGGCGGGAATTTCACGTTCGGGAACGATGATCATGGAAAGGTCTTTCTTGGGATGTGAGCACGGGGCCGGACAGTTCGGCCCCGTTTGAAAGCTTGGGATCGTCGGCCCTCAGAACGCCTTGCCGCGCGCCGAAACAGGCCAGAGCGCCGCGACCTTGCCGTCGCGCAGGCCGACATACCAGTCATGCACGTTGCAGGTCGGGTCACAGTGGCCGGGCACCAGCCGCAGCTTGTCATTGACCTTGAGCACGCCGTCAGGGTCGCCCACCACGCCATGTTCATCGGAACATTTCAGGTATTCGACATCATCGCGGCCATAAACAGTGGGCAAGCCGCTATCGACCGATTGCGCCTTCAGGCCCGCATCGACGATGGCCTTGTCGGCTTTGGCGTGGCTCATCACCGTGGTCAGGATAAAGAGCGCGTTTTCCCATTCGCCCTGATCGATCCGCTTGCCTTCGGCGTCCAGAATACGGCCGTAATCGGCATCCATGAAGGCGTAAGAGCCGCATTGCAGCTCGTTATAGACGCCTGAATTGCTCTCGAAATAATAGGATCCGGTGCCGCCGCCGCCAACGATGTCACAGTCCAGCCCGACCGCCTTCAGCCCCTGCACCGCATCGGCAACCTGCGCGATGGCAATATCCAGCTTGGCCTGCCGGTCCTCGTAGCTGTCCATATGCTGCATCGCACCCTGATAGGCCTGGATGCCGGCGAATTTCAGGCCCTCGGCGGCGTTGATCATTCTGGCGATATTGACCACCTCCTGCGTGGTGGTCACGCCGCAACGGCCCGCGCCGCAGTCGATCTCGACCAGCGCCTCGATCTGGGTGCCGTGGCGCACCGCCGCCGCCGAGAGATCCGCCACATTGGCCGGGTCATCGACACAGACCAGAACCCGCGCGCCCAGTTTCGGCATCCTTGCCAGACGGTCGATCTTGGCCGGGTCGGTCACCTGGTTGGACACCATCACATCCTTGATGCCGCCACGCGCGAACACTTCCGCCTCGCTGACCTTCTGACAGCAGACGCCGCAGGCCCCGCCCAGATCCTCCTGCAAGCGGGCCACATCCACCGATTTATGCATCTTGCCATGCACCCGGTGGCGCATGCCATGCGCGCGGGCATAGTCGCCCATCTTCTTGATGTTGCGTTCCAGCGCATCCAGATCCAGCACCAGGCAAGGGGTCTGGATATCGGCCTCATCCATGCCGATGGCGGCGGGAATGTCATAGCCGACCTCGAAATCGTCCAGGTTCAGTTGCTTGTTCATCGCGTCTCTCCTCAGCCCTGCAACCAGGGCAATTTATCCAGATCCACATTGCCGCCGGTGACAATGACGCCAACCCGCTTGCCCCGAAACAGATCCGGGTTTTTCAGAATGACCGCCAGCGGCACGGCGCTGGAGGGTTCCATCACGATCTTCATCCGCGCCCAGATCAGGCGCATCGCATCGATGATCTCCTGCTCGGAGCAGGTCAGCACATCGCTCACGAAGTGCGACACGAAATGCCAGGTGTTTTCCTTGAGCGGCACTTTCAACCCGTCGGCAACGGTGACCGGCGCGTCGTCGGCGATGATATGACCGGCGCGGAAACTGCGCGCGGCATCATCGGCCTGATCCGGCTCGGCGGCATAGATCCGCACCTGCGGTGCAAGGTTCGAAAGCGTCAGGCAGGTGCCCGAGATCATGCCGCCACCGCCGATCGGGGCGACCACGGCATCAAGCCCGGTGACCTGTTCCAACAATTCCGCCGAGCATGTCGCCTGCCCCGCGATCACGCGCGGATCGTTGTAAGGGTGGACAAACTCGGCCCCCGTCGCGGCCGCGACCTCGGCAAACACCGCCTCACGGCTGCTGGTCGAGGGCTCGCATTCGGTGATGATGCCGCCATAGCCGCGCACGGCATCCTTCTTGGCCTGCGGCGCGGTGCGCGGCATCACGACATGGCAGGGAATGCCCCGCCGCCCGGCCGCGTAAGACAGTGACAGGGCATGGTTGCCCGAGGAATGCGTGCAGACGCCCCGCGCGGCTTTCTCGTCGCTCAACCCGAACACGGCATTCGACGCGCCGCGCACCTTGAACGCCCCGGCCTTCTGGAAGTTCTCGCATTTGAAGAACAGCTCCGCCCCGGTCAGATCGTTCAGATAGGAGGAGGTCAGAACCGGCGTGCGGTGAATATAGGGCTCGATCCGCGCGCGCGCCTCCTCCATATGACCGATCGTCAGCGCCGCCCCGGTGGTATAATCCAGCATCCCGCCCTCCCTCACGCCGCGGTTTTCAGTTCGGCCGCGCGGGTGGCGCGGAAATACTCCTGCGCCGCCGCCACGCCCGAGCCAAGCGTAATCGGATAGTCCAGATCGGCCATCGCCATTTCGATGGTCGCCAGACCCGACAGCACCATGACATCGGTCAGGCTGCCGAGATGGCCGATACGAAAGGCCTTGCCGTTCATCTCGCCCAGACCGATGCCAAAGGACACGCCATAGGCATTGAAGGCCCGGTCGGTCAGCGCGTTGCTGTCGAACCCCTCGGGCACGTAGATGGCGCTGACGCTGTCGGAATAGAGATCGGGCGAGGCGGCCACCAGTTTCAGCCCCCAGGCGGCCACCGCGCGACGCACGCCCTCGGCCAGACGATGATGGCGGGCATAGACGTTTTCCAGCCCCTCCTCGAACAACATCTTCAGCGCCTCGTTCATGCCGTAGATCAGGTTCAGCGGCGGCGTATAGGGGAACCCGCCCGAGGCATTGGCCGCCATCATGTCGCGGAAATCAAAGAAGGTGCGCGGCAGGGTGGCCGTTTCCATTGCGGCCAGCGCCTTGGGGCTGACGCAAAGAATCGCCATGCCGGTGGCCAGCATGAAGCCCTTCTGGCTGCCGGAAACGGCGATATCGACACCCCATTTGTCGAACTGGAACTCCATCGAGCCCAGCGAAGAAACGCAATCAACAAAGAGCATCGCGGGATGACGGGCCTCATCCATGGCGCGCCGCACGGCGGCGATGTCGGATTTCACGCCGGTGGCGGTCTCGTTATGGGTGACCAGAACAGCCTTGATCTCCTGGCTCTCATCCGCCTTCAACGCCGCCTCGAACCTGTCGGCGGGCGCGCCGGACCCCCAGGCGCATTCGATGATCTGAACATTCAGGCCATGGCGCTGGCACATGTCGATCCAGCGATGGCTGAACATGCCGTAGCGCGCCACCAGGACCGTGTCGCCGGGGCTGAGCGTGTTGGTGATGCAGGCCTCCCAACCGCCGGTGCCGCTGGCGGGAAAGGTGATGATCCGACCGTCGGCCGACGCAAAGACCTGTTTGGTTTTCTCCAGCACGGGCGCAAAGGTCTCGACGAAATCCGGCGCGCGGTGATCCTGTGTCTGCACATTCATGGCGTGGCGCAGACGGTCGGGGATATTCGTGGGGCCGGGAATAAAGAGCGGATTCTGGTTGGGCATCGGTCGGTCCTTTCGGTTGACCTCAATATCGGGCAATCCGGCCTCGCGTGCAATTTTCTTGAAATGTTTTTTCAAAAATGGCATTTAATTATCAACACGCTGTTTTTGAACGGTTTATCATTTCTCACTTTTCGCGCTTTCCCGGCGCGCAAATCCAGCAAAGGACCGATCATGCAGAATCAACGCCGCCCGCGCGGGCGCCCCAAATCGCAATTCAAGGAAAGCTCGGCCGGGACCATGCAGTCGCTGGACCGGGCGCTTGGGGTGCTGACGGCGGTGGCGCGGCGGGACCGATCGGCGCTGACCGATCTGGCCGGGGCGCTCGATATTCCCACCGCCACCACGCACCGCATCCTGACCACTTTGCAGAAACACGGCTATGTCGGGTTCGACGAGGACCGTCAGGAATGGATGATCGGGATCGAGGCCTATCGCGCCGGCGCGACCTTTCTGAAACGCAACAACGTGATCGAGGTCGGCCAGGCCCGGCTGCGCAAATTGATGCGCGACACCGGTGAGACCGCCAATCTGGCGGTGCCCGACGGCCCCAATGTGGTCTTTGTCGGACAGGTCGAAACCGAAAACCCGATCCGCGCCTTTTTCCCGCCCGGCAGCCGCACGCTGATGCATGCCTCGGGCACCGGCAAGGCCATTCTCGCGGCGATGGACGCCGATGCGCTGGACCGGTTCTTTCGCGCCGCCGATCTGCCGCGCCACACCGACCGCACGCTGGTCACCCGCGCCGCGCTGGAGGCGGACCTGGCCGATACCCGCGCCCGTGGCTGGTCGCATGATCATGCCGAACGGTACCAGGGCATGTCCTGCATCGGGGCGGCGATTTTCAATGAACGCGGCCTGCCTTGCGGTGGGGTCTCGGTCTCGGGGCCAAGCGGGCGGTTCGATGCCGGCAGCATTGCCGCCATCGGCACCCGTGTTGCCGAGGCTGCGGCCGACATCACGCTGGCCAGCGGCGGCAGCCCGGCGCAACCGCGCTAGACCCGGGCGGGCCGCATGAAAGAATCAGGCTGCCCGGTAGCGGGGTTCTGCCGAAAACGGGTAGCGAGAGAGGGTCGGAAGCGCCGCCTTCCTGACACGGATTTACAGAAAACATCAAACGATAACAAATACCTGACAGGTTTCGGGCCGGCTACACGCAGTTGTGAGAAATGTATTCGGATCGCTGGGTTGTTTGCAGCTTGCAGGAAGGTCACAATGTTGCGACTTGTGAACAGCGGCCAGAGCGAGAGAATTCAAGATGTTGACCAGGCGCCACTTTATTATGACATCAACCGCGTTGTTCTCGGCTCCCATTGCCGCGCCCGCATTTGCCAGCAGCCATGGCGGGCCCGATATGTGGGACACCTGGGATGCTGAGGTCACGCCCGCGAATTACGATCCCGCCACCAGCAACCCCTGGGGGATCCATCCCCGCTTTCTGCCCAGGACGGTTGAGGTCAATGACGGGCTGGTGCCGGGCGATATCCATGTCGATGCGCCCGCGCGGTATCTGTATCACATCCGCGATAACGGGACCGCCCTGCGCTTTGGTGTCGCCATCGGCCGCGGCAATCTTTATGAGCCGGGAACCTACACGATCCGGCGCAAGGCCAAGTGGCCGCGATGGACGCCGACGGCGAATATGATCCGCCGCGAGCCGCAGATCTACGAACAATACGCCGACGGTCTGCCGGGCGGGCCCAGCAACCCTCTGGGGTCGCGCGCGCTCTATCTCTATGTCGGAAACCGCGACACCTATCTGCGCATTCACGGAACCCCGCAGCCGTGGTCGATCGGCACCCGTGCCAGTTCGGGCTGTGTCCGCATGGTGATGCCGCATATCATTGGGCTCTACGAAGATGTTGAGATCGGTGTCACGGCTGTTCTATATCCGGCGGAAGATGCGGTAACCGCCACCAGCTGAGACCAGCACAGCTCACAATTCAAAAAACCCCGGCACCGATGCGCCGGGGTTTTTCGCGTGGAGCGTGTCGTGTTTGGCGGGGGCCGCGCATCCACACCGCAGGCCCGGGACAGCGTCTGCAACCCATACCGCGCCCGGCCTGTGGTGGGCGTTCGAGCCAACGCGACACGACCCCCAAAGACGCATAACTCAGGATCGGATCAGGCCGGCGCCGGGACAGGCTCCGGGTCTGGATGAACTTCCGGCGGCCGTGTGCAGATCTGCCGGCCATCGGTTGTATTCAGCGGCAGATAGGTCGTTTCGACCGGGCCGGACCATTCATACCAATAGCATCCGTCCTCGGGCAGGATCCGCACAGCGCGCAGATTCTGGTTCGGGGCGACAAGGGCCAACACCTCGGCGGGCAGTTCCTGGATGAACCCGACATCTTCCGGCAAGGTTTCGGCTGGCCCGATCGCGGCGCAGCCACCCAAGAGCAAAAACAACGCCGCCTTGTAGCGATTTGGAACCATCATTCACACATCTCCGCTGGTTGGTCGCGCGTATGAAACATGAGGTTTGCGCAGCCGACAACCCCCGACCGCCCGGTTTCCGGGGTCTTGGCAATCCGTTCACAAAAATGTTTGTGATCGGGGGCTGCCGCAGTGCGCCGATCGAAGGTGCCAACAGTCACCCGCCCGCCGATTGGGCCCAGTGACGCCGCTCTGTCCGACAGCGCTCTACCAGGAAACCTCCGGCGTCAGTGCGCCGCGAATACCCTGCCAAGAGGCATCCCGGCTCAGCGCGTCAGTCGTCATTGATATCGCTGTCAAAGGTCTTGACCTGACCGCGCTGCACGCCCACCAGACGGCGCAATGCCAGCCAGGCGATCAGTGACATCACGGCAAAGGTCAAAAGCATCGCGGGCACGGTTCCGGCAATCATCACCGCCAGCGGACCGCCGACCAGCAGCACCAGCGCGATCAGACCCGCGCCAATGCCAAAGCCCAGCAGAACGAAGGACGGCAACAGCACCTCACCAATGGCCAGCACAATCGCCGCCGCCCCCCAGACCCACCATTCGTACCACATCAGCCGCGCCCCTTCAGCATCTGGAACGCCTTGCCAAAGGCGTCGACCGCATCGGCAGGCACCACGATCGTCTGGGTGCCGCTACCTTGCGCAACCTGACCCAGCGCCTCCACCTGTTTCAGCGCGATCTGATACTGCGCCGCCTCCAGCCCGTTTTCCGCAATCGCGGCGGCCACGGCGCGGGTGGCATAGGCCTCGGCATCGGCCTGGATCTTGCGCGCCTCGGCGGTTTTCTCGGCGGCATAAAGCTCGGCATCGGCATTCAGTTCCACCGCGCGCTTGGCCCCTTCGGCCTCGGTCACCTGCGCCCGGCGCGCCCGTTCCGCGTTCAGCTGTTGCAGCATCGCGTCGCGCGTCGCCTGATCCAGGTTCACATCCAGCAGCTCGGCCCGCGTCACCTCGATGCCCCAGTCATCCACCGCCTCTTCGACGCTCTCCTTGATCTGGCCGATCAACTGGTTGCGGTTCGACTGCACCTCATCGAGGTCCATCTTGCCGATTTCGGCGCGCACGATCCCGGCCACCGTGGTGGCAATCGCGGCATCGACATCGCGGATCCGGTAGACGGTCTTTTCCGGCTCCAGAATGCGGTAGAACACCGAGGTTTCCACCTGCACCAGCACGTTGTCCTTGGTGATCGCGTCCTGGCTGGCATTGGGCAGCTGACGCTCGAGAATCGAGATCTTATGCGCCACCCGGTCCAGAAACGGGACAATGAAGTTGATCCCCGGCCCCAGAACCGAGCGCAGCCGCCCAAAGCGTTCCACGACGAATTTCTGGCTTTGCGGCACGATCCGAATGCCCAGATAGATACTGAGCAGGATAAAGCCCGCCAGCAGCAAGATCACGATGTTGCCGCCCAGCAGCCCATCCAAGATGGCTTGAAAATCCATTGTGCTATCCTCGTTTTTCATGCCCGCGACTATGCAATGAGCGAAAGAAATGTGCTAGGCCACAAATGGCAACGATCCGCCCCGCTCTCAACCCCCGAATGCCCCATGCCCGCCCTCTGCCGCGATTGCCTGACCCAGTTTGACGCCGGCCCGCGCTGCCCGGCCTGTGGCCGGCCACGGGTCATCGCCCACCCTGAGCTTTTCGACCTCTCCATCGCCCATATGGATTGCGACGCCTTTTACGCCAGTGTCGAAAAACGCGACAACCCGGATCTGCGCGACAAGCCGGTGATCATCGGCGGCGGCAAACGCGGCGTTGTCTCCACCGCCTGCTATATTGCCCGCATCAAGGGCGTCAGATCCGCGATGCCGATGTTCCAGGCGCTCAAGCTCTGCCCCGAGGCGGTCGTTGTCCGTGGCCGGATGGAGGTCTATGTCCAGGTTTCGCGCCAGATCCGCGAAATGATGGAGGAGCTGACCCCGGCCATCGAGCCGCTCAGCCTGGATGAGGCTTTTCTCGACCTCACCGGCACCGAAAAGCTGCACGGGCGTCCGCCCGCCGTAATGCTGGCCCGACTCGTGGCCCGGATGCAGAGCGAGCTTGGCATCACCGGCTCGATCGGTCTCAGCCACAACAAATTCCTCGCGAAAATCGCCTCCGATCTCGACAAGCCGCGCGGCTTTTCGGTGATCGGTGTCGCCGAGACGGTGGATTTCCTCGATCCCAAACCGGTGCGCATGATCTGGGGCATCGGCGAGGTCGGGCAGGCGGCGCTGGCCAAGGCGGGCATCCGCAGCTTCGCCGATCTCAAACGCTGGGACCGGCAGGATCTGGGGGCCCGCTTCGGGTCCATGGGCGACAGGCTCTGGCATTTGGCACGCGGCCAGGACCGCCGCCGTGTATCCCGCGATGCCCCGATGAAAAGCCTCTCCACCGAAACCACCTTCTTCGAGGATACCGTCGATCGCGATCTGCTCGACGGCCATATCTGGCGGCTCGCGGAAAAGGTCTCGGACCGGCTCAAGGCCAAATCGCTGGCGGGCCGGGTCGTGGTGCTGAAACTCAAACGCTCCGATTTCTCCGCGATCTCGCGGCGCCGATCCCTGGGTGACGCCACGCAAATGGCCGACCGCATCTACCGCACCGCGCGCGACCTCTTCGATCAGGTCAAACATGACAAACCCTACCGGCTGATCGGTGTCGGCGTCGCAGATATGGTGCCCGGTGATCAGGCCGACCGCAGCCGCAACCTTCTGGACCCGCAGGAAGCCGCCCGCATCGCCGCCGAACAGGCCAGCGACCGGATCCGCGCCAAATTCGGCGCGGATGCCATCATGAAGGGCCGTTCCCTGCGCTAACCCCATACCAAGGTTAAGCCCCCCCTTTCTTCTTTGCCCAAGATGAAATGGGCGCTTTGGTCAGGGGCGTGGCGCGCTGGCGCGGCGCAGGCGATCATTGATGGCGCGGCCAAGGCCGGTATCGGGAACCGGGGCGATGTGGATTTCTGTGGCCCCCCTGGCGCGGGCCAGGGCGTCGGCCTGGTGCAGGATGGCGAAGAGGCCGGCGGCGGCTTCGACCAGGTCGCCGCCGGGGCTGAGCGTCAGATCGGAGCCGGGGCCGGCAAATCCGATGCGGATCGTGGCCGGATCGCCGAGATCCGAGTTCATAACCAGGCTGGCAGCGGGGGCGTAGTGGCTGCTGGTTTGGCCGGGGGCGGTGATTTTTCCCGGTGTGGTGTCGGCGCGGACCGGGCCGCAGAGACCGCTATAGGCCTCGGGCGGCAGGCCGCCTTCGCGCAGCAGGCGGGTGCCGTTTGGGCCGGGGGCGAGGATGGTGGATTCGAGGCCGACCGCGCAGGGGCCCGCATCCATCACGGCGGCGATCTTTCCGCCGAGCCCGGTCAGGACATGGGTGGCGGTGGTGGCGGTGATCCGGCCCGAAGGGTTGGCGGACGGTGCCGCAACCGGGCCGCCGAAGGCTTTGAGCACCTCCTGCATCACCGGATGGTCGGGCACCCTGAGCGCGACCGTATCGAGGCCTGCCGTGATCAGGGGCGACAGGCCGTGGCCGGGTTTCAGGGGCAGCACGAGGGTCAGCGGGCCGGGCCAGAAGGCATCGGCCAGCGCCAACGCATCGCCGGGGAATTCCGCGATTTCCTGTGCTGCCGCCAGTGACGGCAGATGCACAATGAGCGGGTTGAAGCGCGGCCGGCCCTTGGCCTCGAAGATGCGGGCGCAGGCCAGATCGCTGCGCGCGTCGCCGGCCAGGCCATAGACCGTCTCGGTCGGCAGCGCGACCAGTTGGGCGTCTTTGAGCAGTGCTGCTGCGGCGGCGATGCCAGCGGTGTCGGGCATCAGGGTTTTGGTCTGGTGAAGGGCCATGGGGGACGTTACGTTTCTGTTGATCAGGGCGGCGGCCCGGTCATAACGGCAGCCAGGACAGGGCCATAGCGCGCCTGTGCCGCCCTGCCAAGGAGGAGAGATCATGCCCTATACCGCCCCCGTCCCCGAATTCACCTTTTTGATGGAGCATGTCGTGGGCGTGTCCCGCGTCGCCGCGACCGAGCGTTTTGCCGAGGCGACCCCCGATATGACCCAGGCGATCCTGATCGAGGCGGGGCGTATGGCCGAGGAGGTTCTGGCACCGCTCAATCGCGGCGGTGATTTGCAGCCCGCCTATCTGGAAAACGGCGTGGTGCGCACCAGCCCGGGATTTGCCGACGGGTATCGCGCGATTGCCGAGGGCGGCTATATCGGTATGTCGGCGGACCCCGATCATGGCGGGCTTGGCCTGCCGATGGTTTTGACCACGGCGGTGAATGAGATGATCGGTGGGGCCTGCCTGTCGCTGCAACTGAACCCGCTGATGACGCAGGGCCAGATCGAGGCGTTGGAGCATCACGCGAGCGATGAGATCAAGGCGCTCTACCTGCCCAAGCTGATTTCCGGCGACTGGTGCGGCACCATGAACCTGACCGAACCGCAGGCGGGATCGGATGTGGGGGCGCTGCGCTCGAAGGCCGAGGATAACGGCGACGGCACCTATGCGATTTCGGGGCAGAAGATCTTTATCTCCTGGGGGGATAACGATTTCACCGAAAATGTCTGCCATCTGGTTTTGGCGCGCCTGCCCGATGGCGTGCCGGGAACCAAGGGGATCAGCCTCTTCATGGTGCCCAAGCTCATCCCCGATGCGGCCGGCAATCCGGGGCAGCGCAACGCGCTGAAGGTGGTCAGCCTGGAACACAAGATGGGGCTGCACGGATCGCCCACCGCCGTGATGCAGTTTGACGGGGCGACCGGATGGATGATCGGCAAACCCAATGGCGGCATGGCCGCGATGTTCACAATGATGAACAATGCCCGCCTTGGCGTCGGCGTGCAGGGGCTCTGCCAGGCCGAGGCCGCCTATCAGCAGGCGCTGGCCTATGCGCTGGAACGCCGCCAGGGGCGCAGCCCGGTAGAAGGCGGCACCGGAACGATCCTGGATCATGCCGATCTGCGCCGGATGCTGATCGGGATGAAGGCCGAGACCTTTGCCGCGCGGGCCATTGCGCTGGATAACGCCGTGGCGATCGACATGGCGAATGCCACCGGCGAGGCGGCCTGGGCCGCGCGCGCCGCGCTGTTGACGCCGATCAGCAAGGCCTATGGCACCGAGACCGGGATCAATGTTGCCCAGATGGGCATTCAGGTGCATGGCGGCATGGGCTTCATCGAGGAGACCGGTGCCGCGCAATTTCTGCGCGATGTGCGGGTGACCGCGATCTATGAGGGCACCAACGGCATTCAGGCGATGGATCTGGTGGCGCGCAAGATGCTGGATGGCGGGGCGGCGATGTTTGCGCTGCTCGATGAGGTGGATGCGACGGCGGCAGAGGCCGGGCCCGAGGGGGCGACGCTCTTTGCGGCGTCGGGTGCCCTGCGCGCGGCAACGGAGAAACTGGTGACAATGGGCATGAATGACCGCTTTGCCGGTGCGGTGCCCTATCTGATGGCGGTGGCGCGGGTTCTGGGCGGGCATTACCACCTGCGCGCCGCGATGGCCGAGGGGCCGGAGGGTGCCCGGGCGAAACTGGCGCGGGTCTTTATCGCGCGGCTCTTGCCCGAGACGCATGCGTTGTTGGAGCAGGCGGTTCTGGGGGCCGATGATCTCTATGCGCTGAGCGCCGACGAGCTGTCGGCGTGAGGGGCTCCAGATCGGCCGGGTTGCCGGTTTTCCACATCGGGGGAGACGCGGGATGACCTTGCGATACCCATTCAGGGCGCCGCCCGCCGAAGGCACGGCCACCGAGGTTGCGCCCGGCATCCTTTGGATGCGGCTGCCGCTGCCGATGGCTCTGGACCATGTCAATGTCTACGCCCTGCGCGATGGCGAGGGCTGGACGGTCGTCGATACCGGGTTCGACAGCCGCCGGAGCCGGGCGATCTGGCAGACGTTGCTGGAGGGGCCGATGCAGGGGTTGCCGGTGACCCGGGTGATCGTGACGCATCACCACCCCGATCATGTCGGGCTGGCGGGCTGGTTCATCGAACAGGGGGCCGAGCTGCTGATGACGCGCACCGCCTGGTTGATGGCCCGGATGCTGGTGCTGGACGAACAGGCGCGGCCCGCACCCGAAACACTGGAATTTTGGCGCGGCGCGGGCATGGCCCCCGATATTCTGGCCGAGCGGGCGGGCGAGCGGCCGTTCAACTTTGCCGATGTGGTGGCCCCGCTGCCGCTTGGCTTTACCCGTATCCGCGCCGGTGACGTGGTGCGTATCGGCGGGCGTGACTGGGATGTGCGCATCGGCCACGGCCATGCCCCTGAACACGCGACGCTGTGGTGCCGCGACGACGATCTGGTGATCGGCGGCGATCAGCTTTTGCCCTCGATCTCGCCCAATCTGGGGGTCTATGCCACCGAACCGATGGCCGACCCGGTGACCGACTGGATCGAAAGCTGCACCCATATGGCGCGGTTCGCGCGGGTCGATCAGCTGGTTCTGCCGGGGCACAAGCTGCCCTTTACCGGCCTGCCCGACCGGCTGCATCAATTGATCGAGAACCATCACGGCGCGTTGGCCCGGTTGCGGACGCATCTGGCGACCCCGCGGGTGGCCTCGGACTGCTTCCAGCCGCTCTTCAAGCGCAGCATCGATGCCGGCACCTATGGGTTAGCGCTGGTTGAAACGGTGGCCCATCTCAATCATCTTCTGGTATTGGAGGAGGTCACGCGCAGCCGACGGTCGGATGGGGCGTGGCTCTGGCAAGTGAGGGAGCAAGGCTGTGGGTGACGAGATTCTGACATCGGCCGAGGCCATGGAACGCGCCGTGCTGCCGGATGCGCGCGCGGTGCATTGCGACCCCGCCGCCCCCAAGACCCCCGAACAGGTGCCGCTGCCCGATGAGATTGCCAAAAAGCCGGTCGACCAGAAATCGCCCGCCGAATGGGCCTATGAGCGCATTATCCTCTATATCCGCGATTTCGAGGAAAAGCTGGATGGGGAACACGAGGTCGCGATGGGGTTTGCCGGCTCTGACGAGGGCGTGATGCGGATCGAGGGGATGGGGTTTTTCGCGCCCGACATCATCACCTATTACGGGGCCGATGCGGAGGGCGTGAAATCGCAGCTGATCCAGCATGTCAGCCAGTTGAGCGTCACGCTGCGCGCCCTGCCGAAACAGGAGCCCGACCAGCCGGCGCAGCGAATCGGGTTTCGCTTGGCCGGGGATCTGGAAAACGATGCGCCCGTGTGATGCGGATCCTGTGCCTGAATGCCTGGGGCGGCAAGCTGCATGGGCCCCTGATCGCGTATCTGCAGGCCGCCGACCCGGATATCCTGTGCCTGCAGGAAATAACTCACAGCCCCGATAGCGGCGCGGACTGGCTGATCTATCGCGACGGCGACCATGTTCTGGACCAGCGCGCCAACCTGTTTCGGGACATCGTCGCAGCACTTCCTGATCACGTCGGCCAGTTCTGTCCGGCGGCCCAAGGGGTGCTGTGGGATGGTGAGGTGCCCGTGGCCTCGCAATGGGGGCTGGCGACCTTCACGCGGGCAACGCTGCCCGTGATCGGACAGGCGCAGGGCTTTGTGCATAAATCCTTCGGTGCCGACGGGTTCGGCGATCACCCCCGGTCGCGCAACGCGCATGGCATCCGGGTCTGGGATCACGCGCGGGACCGCGCCCTGGTGGTGGCCCATATGCACGGGCTGCGCGATCTGGATGGCAAGGGCGACAGCCCGGCGCGGCTGGCGCAGGCCCGCCGCTTTGCGGCGATGATTGCGGGCGGCGCGGAGGCGGGCGATGATGTTGTCGCCTGCGGTGATTTCAACGTCCTGCCCGACAGCGCCACCTTTGAGGTTCTGGCGGGTCTGGGCTTGCGCGATCTTGTCACCGGGCGCGGCCATGCAGGCACCCGCAGCAGCCTCTATGCCAAGCCGGGGCGTTTTGCCGATTACATGCTGGTGGGTGATGGGGTGCCGGTGGCCGGGTTTGACGTCGTGGCCAGCCCCGAGATTTCCGACCACTGCCCGCTGCTTCTGGACATCGCCACCGGTTAGGCCAGAGGGCCAGTCACATTCAGGCGGTGGGATGTGTCCGGCCCCGTGACAGAGTAGGCAAAATCGGCTATTCGAAAGACAACATCACAAAAATTGAACGGGACGCGATACAACAATGGCTGATAATGGACATAAGCACGGCGAAATGGATATCCAGGCGCAGGAGGATACGTTTAACGGTTTCGTCAAATTCCTGACCAATGCGATTATCATCTGCATCTTGATTGTTGTCGTTCTGGCGCTGTTTTTCCAGTGATTTTCCGGCGCGCATATCTGGCTCTGGGGCTGCTTCTGGGGCTTGCCGCCTGCGCGGGTGAGGCCGTCTGGGCCCCCGATGAGGCGGTCGCGCGCGCGCGCTATGAACCGCCCGGTCCTCCGACGGTCACGCTTTTCACCATGATCTCGAACCGGACCGGCGCTGGCGGGCATCTGGCCTTGATGATCGACGGCGAACAGCGGCTCTTGTTTGATCCCGCCGGGACCTGGCGCCATCCGGCAGCCCCGGAACGCAATGACGTGATCTATGGGATGAATCCGCAGATGCTGGATTTCTACACCGATTATCACGCGCGTGAGACCTATCATATCGTGGTGCAGGAGCTGGATGTGACGCCCGCGGTCGCGGCGCAACTGAGCCAGTTGGTGCAGGAGTACGGGGCCGTGCCAAAAGCGCAATGCACGGCATCGATCACCCGCATCCTGCAACAGGTGCCGGGGTTTGAGAGTATCGGCACGTCCTGGTTTCCGCGCCGCGCGATGGATGGCTTCGCCGAATTGCCCGGCGTACGCACGACGCGTATCTTCGATGATGACAGCGATAATAACCGCGAGATCCTGGGCCGTCAGGCGGCGGCGGAACTGCGCTGGCAGCGCGCTGCTGAAATCGAGGCCGACGGCGGCGGTTGAACCACGATCGGACAGGATGTCTGAAAGGCCCCCGGTTTCGCCCCGGGGGCCTTTTGCTGTTTGAGAGAGCGGCTTTGCACAGGCCCCGGGATGCCCGGGCCCCTGGAGCGTGTCGCGTTGACCTGAATTCATTCCGCAGGCCGAACGCGCCCTGCTTTGCAAACGCTGCCTCAGCCTGCGGAATGAATGCGCGCATCCTGTCAAACGCGACACGCTCTAAAAAAGAAAACCCCCGAACCGGAGGGCGCGGGGGAAGTCTTTTTGGCCGGGGTTGCCCCTGACCGGTTCGCAAAGCCTGAGGGTCTTAGAGCATCCCCTCGCGCTGCGCTTTTTTCCGAGCCAGTTTGCGAGCCCGGCGAATTGCTTCGGCCTTCTCGCGCGCTTTCTTCTCGGACGGTTTTTCGTAATGCTGCTTGAGCTTCATCTCACGAAAAACACCTTCACGCTGCAGCTTTTTCTTCAGGGCACGAAGCGCCTGATCGACATTGTTGTCACGAACACTAACCTGCATGTGGTTTTCACCACCTTTCTAAGTTTGAGTTGCAAGAATTTGCAGGAAGTGGCGCTATAGCAAAGGCCCCGCTATATGTCTAGCATTGCGCCAGCGGAGGCTCTGATGACGGATCTGAAAGACGATATACTTGATGCGGCGCTGGCGCATGTTGCCTTTGACGGCTGGTCGGATGCGACGCTGATTGCGGCGGCCGGTGATGTCGGGGCGGATATGGCCGCGGTGCGGGCGGTTTTTCCGCGTGGGGCGGTCGATCTGGCGATGGCGTTTCACCGGCGTGGCGATGCGGCCATGCTGGCCCGTCTGGCGGCGGATGATCTGGATGGCATGAAAATCCGTGAAAAGATAACTTACGCGGTGCGGCTGCGGCTGGAATTGATGGACGGTCAAAACGAGGCGGTGCGCCGGGGCACGACGCTTTTTGCGCTACCGATCCATGCCGCCGATGGCGCGCGGGCGCTTTGGGAGACGGCGGATGCGATCTGGACCGCGATCGGTGACAACAGCGAGGATGTCAACTGGTACACCAAGCGGATGACCTTGTCGGGGGTCTATTCGGCCACGGTGCTGTTCTGGCTGGGCGATGGCAGCGAGGGCCATATGGCGACATGGGCGTTTCTTGACCGGCGCATCGGCGACGTGATGCAGGTTGAAAAGCTGAAGGCGCAGATGCGTCAGAGCAAGGTGTTGGCTCCGTTCATGGCTGGGCCGAACTGGATCCTGGACAGGATCAGGGCCCCAACCGGGGGGGTGCCACCGGATATGCCGGGCCATTGCGGCGGGCGCGACGAGAATTGAGGCAAGGATGACGGGTATGAAACTGCCGGCAGAGATGCGCGCCGTTGAAATTTCAAAACCCGGCGGGCCGGACGTGTTGCTCGAAACGCGCGCGCCTGTGCCGGTGCCGGGGACCGGGCAGATCCTGATCGCGGTGGAGTATGCCGGGGTGAACCGGCCCGACGCATTGCAGCGCGCAGGCAAATACGCGCCGCCGCCCGATGCCTCGCCCCTGCCGGGGCTGGAGGCGGCGGGGATCGTGGCGGCCGTCGGGCCGGGTGTCACGAAATGGGCGGTGGGCGATGCGGTGACGGCGCTGTTGCCCGGCGGAGGCTATGCGGAGTTTTCCGTGACCCATCAGGATCACGCGCTGCCGATTCCCGAGGGTATGGATATGGCGCGCGCGGCGGCGCTCTGCGAGACCTATTTCACCGTCTGGTCCAACGTGGTGATGCGCGGGGGGCTGAAGGGCGGTGAGCGGTTTCTGGTGCATGGCGGATCCTCGGGGATCGGCACCACGGCCATTCAGCTGGCGCGCGAACTGGGCGCGCGGGTCTTTACGACCGCCGGTTCAGCCAAGAAATGCGCCGCCTGCGAGGGGCTGGGCGCGGAGCGGGCGATCAATTACCGCGAAGAGGATTTTGTCGAGGTGATGCGAGACCAGGGCGGCGCGGATCTGATCCTCGATATGGTTGGCGGCGATTATATCGCGCGAAATTTCAAGGCGCTGGATCTTGACGGGCGGCTGGTGCAGATCGCGTTTTTGCGGGCTCCGGTGGCGGAGGTGAATTTCGCCGTTCTGATGACGAAGCGGCTGACGATGACGGGATCGACCCTGCGCCCGCAGAGCGATCAGGCCAAGGCGGCGATTGCGGATCAGTTACGCGCGCATGTCTGGCCGTTGTTGTCGGCGGGCAAGGTCGGGCCGGTGATGGATTCGGAATTCGCGCTGGAGGATGCGGCGAAGGCCCATGCGCGGATGGAAGGCAGCGGTCATATCGGCAAGATCGTGTTGAAGGTGCGGTGACGGGTTGCGCGCCTTGTTCGACCTTTGGTGGCTGTTTTCGGGTCGGAGCCTCCGGCGGGAGTATTTCAGCAAAGAAGAAGATGGGGGCGATGTGTGCTGAGAGGTTTGCGCCATTCGGTTTTTTGCGTGGCTGCCGCGCAAGGCGGTGCTGATCGGGGCCGATCTGGTGCGGGCGGGGATGGCGCTGCTGCTGCCCTTCCTCACCGACATCTGGCAGATCTACGCGTTGATATTCGTGTTGCAGACGGCCTCGGCCTCGGCCACGTATTCGCGGGCGTTTCAGGCGGTGATGCCGGATGTGCGGCGCGATGAGGCGGATTATACCAACGCGCTGTCGCTGAGCCGTCTGGCCTTTGACATCGAAACGCTGGTGCGCCCGGCATTGGCGGGGTTGTCGTTGATTGTGCCGAGCTACAACACTCTTTTCCGGGCACGGTGGTTGGGTTTCTGGCCCCGGCGCTGTTGATCCTGCGCGTGCGCCTGCCGCCGCAGCGTATGGCCCGGCAGCGCCCGTTTCTGGACCGGCTGACACGGGGCGGGCGGTTCTACCTGGCGGAGCCCCGATTGCGCGGCCTGTCGGCTTTGAACATGGCGGTGGCGGCGGTGATCGCCTTTGTGCTGGTCGATACCGTGGTTTTGGTGCGGGCCGGGTTTGGCGGCCGCGAAAGCGACATGGCGCTGGTCTTGCCGCGCCTGTTGCGGCGGGTGCCGGACCGGGCGGTGATGCTGGCAGGCGGTGCTTGGGTTGGGCCATGGGCTGACGATGCTTGCGGGGGGCCGGGGCGTGGGGTGCGTTGCTGGTGGTCTGGGCCGGGTTGGGGGCGCTGAATGCGGTGGTGCTGACGCCTGCGGGGCACCTTTTGCGGCGCTCGGCCGAGGCCGAGTACCGGCCCGCGCATCTTGGGCCGAGCCATGCCTGTTGGCTGTTGGCCTATCCGACGGCGGGATGGCTGGGCCCGGTGCCGGGTCTGCCGGGGACGTGGCTGGTTCCGGCGGCGGTGGCCGTGGCCGTGGCCGTCAGGGTTTGGCCGAAGGATCGGGCGCAAACATCAGCCAGCCAATCCTCCAACGGGTGACGGTTGTGATGAGCGCAGCGGCGGCGAAGATATAGGCAAGGATCGGAAAGGCCTGCGGCCAGAGGCTGAAGGCCACGAAAAACACGATGGTTTCGAACCCTTCCGTCAGGCCACCGAGATAATAGAAGCCCTTGCGCGGGTAATCCCGCGCGCTGAGCCCCCTTTTTTCGGCCAGCACCGAGAAGGCAAGGAAGGACGAGCCGGTGCCGACAAAGCTGAAGATCAGGATCGCGGCAGGCAAGGCGTTGGCGGCAGGATCGGCCAGCGCGAAGCCAAGCGGCACCAGCGCATAGAACACGAAATCGAGCGCGATATCGAGAAAGGCCCCCCGGTCGGTCGGCGTTCCCAGACGGGCGACGGCCCCGTCCAGCCCGTCGGCCAGACGGTTGAGGGCAATCAGGGCAAGCCCGAGCAGATAGGCCTGCAGCGCAATGGCGACAAAGGCCAGAATGCCGATGGCAAAGCCGACCAGTGTGATGGAATCGGGGGGCACGCCCAAGCGGTGCAGCAGCGCGGCGGGCGGATGCGTCAGGCGGCGCTGCAGCGGCAGGAGGCGGGCGTCGATCATGGGCTGCGTCGGTCCGGGGCCAGGAATATCCCGCGCAACCTGCGGGGCAAAAGGGGCGGGCGCAAGACACGTTCGCGTGGTCTTGCCCCCTGCCTGCCATCACCGGGATTCGGAAGGTGACTGTTTCCGGGCTACGCGTGCCGCCCGGCGGGATTACATCGGCAGGATCTCGGCCACTTCGACCGAGCCACCGGCATCGTTGATCGGGCAGCCTGCCGCCATGGCACAGGCGGCGTCATGGCTGGCGGCCTCGACAATGGTGTAGCCCGAGGCCGGGTTTGCGCCGCCATTATCGGCGGTGCCTGCGGTGCTTACGGTTCTGGACATGCCCACCGGCGCGCCGCCATCGACGATCGCGGCCCCGAGCCCTTCCATCCAGGCCCCCCAGGCGGCCATGACCTTGGCCCCTTCCTCTTCGGTCTCGGGCATCGAGCCGCCGTGATAGACATAAAGATATTTCGACATGAGAAACTCCTTTCAAAGGTCAGGGCGCAAGAATTGCGTCCAGTTTGCGCAGGGACGAGGTCCATCCCTGGTTGTGGTTCTGCGCGGCCTCGGCATCGGGCAGGTCCAGATGCCGAAGCGAGAATATCGTGCCGCCATTTGCCGCCGCTTCGACATGGAAGGTGACATGGCTTTCGGCCCCGCGCGCGTCGGTGTCGTCATGCCAGGCCCAGGTAAACCCGACCGAGCGCGGCGGATCGATATGTGTGACCTGACCGGTGACCTTGTAGCGGCCGCCCTCGGCATTGATCATCACCGAACCCCAGGGGCCGGTGCGGCTGAGGTCCAGATCGCCCGATTCGACCGTGATGCCTTCGGGGCCCCACCATTGCATCAGCATCGCGGGGTCAGTGACGGCACGAAACACCTGTTCGGGTGGTGCGTCGTAATGGCGGGTCAGTTCGAGATCGGGCATCGGGGTTCAGTCCTTGTCAGAGTCCAGAAGGATGGCCAGCCGGTCCAGGCTGCCCTCCCAGAAATCGCGGCGGGTTATGGTCCAGGTGCCGATGGCCCGGATCGCCTGCGGATCGACCGAATAGATGCGGCGTTGGGCATCGACCTGCTGTTGCACCAGCCCGGCGGCGCGCAGCACTTTCAGATGGCGTGAGATGGCCGGGGCGGAGATCTCGGCCACGTCCTGCAACGCGCCGGCCGGTTGCGGGCCCTCGGCCATCAGGCGCTCGATAATGGCAAGGCGGGTGGGATCGCCCAGGGCGGCGAATTGGGGGGCGAGAGAGGAGCACATTTAAATAACCTATGCGTTAAATAACGTAAGAGTCAATGGCCATGTGCCGGCGTATCAGCCTTCGATCGCGGCCAGCAGATCGGGCAACCGGCCCAGATCGCCAATTTCGCGGAACCGGGGGTGATCTGCCGGCGTTTCGGCATGTTCCAGCTCCCAGGTCAGGCCGTGCGGCACATAGATGCCCCAGGCCCCGGCCTCCAGCGCTGGCACGACATCGGATTTCAGGGAATTGCCGATCATCATGGCACGGTCCGGCCCCGACCCATGATGGGCAAAGGCGCGGGCATAGGTGGCGGGCGTCTTTTGGCTGACGATCTCGACCCCGTGAAAGAGATCGCCCAGGCCCGATTGCGCCAGCTTGCGTTCCTGATCCAAGAGATCGCCCTTGGTGATCAATAGGATGCGATGCGTGTCGGCCAGCGCCTCGACCGCCTCGCGGGCATGCGGCAACAGGTGGATGGGATGGCCCAGCATCTCTTGGCCGGCGGCGAGGATCTCGGCGATGACCGGGGCGGGCACCGTCTGATCCGTGACCTCGATCGCGGTTTCGATCATCGACAGCATGAAGCCTTTGATGCCAAACCCGTAATGCCCGATATTGCGTTTCTCGGCCTCCAGCAAACGATCCATCAGGGCGGCGCGGTCGGTGTAATCGGCCAGAAGATCGGCAAATCTATCCTGTGTCAGGCGAAAAAAGCTCTCGTTCTGCCACAGTGTATCATCCGCATCGAAGCCGATTGTTTCGATATTGCGCCGCATTTATCCTCGCTTGCCGGGGTCCCGCCTGCAAACGCCCCCTTTTCTGTGCCCCTCGCGGGCCTATATACTGGCCGTCACCAAACCATAACGGCGATCCCTTGGAAGGCGTAATGATTCTCACCCCGCT